>VOFH01001269.1_pt1 | contig 672000 bp, 552 predicted proteins | sample 5384091 | NCBI WGS metagenome assembly VOFH01 (sample SAMN12384727, study PRJNA508395) | human gut metagenome | isolation source: healthy gut G | host: Homo sapiens
TAACAGCATTAATTTTCTTTTCATAAATTCTCTCTTAAAGTTTAACTTTACATTAATTGTTTCTTTACTCTAACAAAATGCAAATATATTAAGAAATATGAAACAGACAATCATTTTTATAAAAAAACCTTGCAAATATAACAAATCGTTATCTAAAAGCACAGTTTTATGTCTAATAACATAGAAATCCGCCTTAAAAAAACGTAAACGGAGTTTATATTGCTAACATGTTGCAGGCACTATTCATATACATTTTGCATATTTTTGTGTGTTTAAGCCTTAATAAGAGCTAAAATAATGCTTGTTTTTCTGTTAAGGAAGTTTTTATAAATATAAATTAGCCACTTTTTCAAAAGTCGAATTAGTTATTTCTATATAAAAAATAGCAGGTTTTAGCAGATATTAAATCTTATTCAATTCTAATATAGTACCCAAGCACGTCTTATTTGTCCATAGTATTAATTAAAAATAAAGGAAATGGATAAAATTATTTACAGTTTGGTGTATAATAGGAAAAAGAGCCTGAATAAAAAGGGTATGGCATTAGTACAGGTTGAGGCCTATTTAAACAGAAAAAAGAAATATTTCTCTACCAAAGTTTACTTGAGTCCCGATCAATGGGATTTTAAGAAGAGAATGGTTAAGAACCATCCTAATGCAGATGCTATCAATCACATGCTTTACGAGTTTATGGCAGAAATAGAGAAGAAAGAGTTGGGATTGTGGCAACAGGGGAAACAGATTTCATTGGATTCATTAAAGAATTCTATGGAAAATCAAGACGACAGCACTTCATTTATTGCATTTTTCCGCAACGAAATAGCAAAATCTTCATTGAAGGAAAGTACAAAACGCAATCATCTCTCAACATTAGAATTATTAAGGAGTTATAAGAAGGATGTGTCATTTTCTGAATTGACTTTTGAATTTATATCCTCATTTGATCACTATCTTCAGCAAAAAGGATATCATACTAATACAATTGCGAAACACATGAAACATCTAAAGCGTCATATTAATGTAGCCATAAATAAAGAATATATGGAGATACAGAAATATGCCTTTCGGAAATATAAGATCAAGAGTGTTGAGAATAATCATACTCACCTCTCCGGAGGAATTAGGAAAGATTGAAAGTCTGGAATTGGGGGGACGGTTCACTAAACTGGAAAAGACCAAAGATGCTTTCCTCTTTTGTTGTTATGCAGGATTACGATATTCTGACTTCACCAACTTATCCCCTGAAAACATAGTGAAAATGCATCAAGAAACTTGGCTTATTTATAAATCTGTGAAAACGAACACGGAAGTACGTCTTCCGCTTTATCTTTTATTTGAGGGGAAAGGAATAGAAGTCTTGAATAAATATCAAGATGATCTTGCCGATTTTTTTAAGCTTAGAGATAATTCAAATGTGAATAAGGAGCTATTGATCATAGCAAAATTATCAGGGCTAAATAAACGTATTTCGTTCCATACCGCTCGCCATACCAATGCCACATTATTAATATACAGTGGAGTCAATATTACTACTGTACAAAAGCTATTGGGACATAAAAGTGTGAAAACAACACAGGTTTATACTAATATAATGGACATAACTATTGTAAGAGACTTAGAAAAGTCTAAAAATAATCGCAAAGTATCTTATATGTAACAAAGATTTGAGTCTTACGTAAATGTATTGACTATTAACATTGTTAACACGAATCACAGTTCTCAAATATCGCTTCTAGAAAGAACTTGTTTTCTAATTGAAAATCACTAATTCTTTGCATGTAGGAAGTTAGTTTTAACATTGCGTTAAAACTAACTTCCTACATGCAAAATGTAAATGATTTAATTGGCTGTTTATTAAATACATAAGCTTATTAATCCCATTATGGAGAAATTTAGGTTTGTATTCTCTGTCTTTTATATAAATATCAAATTAGTAATTATCTTTTTTCATCTCTAAGCCATTTATGTGAGATAATAATAATAGACTGCTTTATGACTTCTTTTTCGTTTGGAACTATTAAGTATAACATTCTTTTTTCAGTCGTATACTTTTTAATCTATATTTCATTCACAATAAGCGGATTACATTTACAATAGTGGGAGATCGATATAGGGATTATTTGATTTTTATTACTAGCGCTCTTATAATATGTAATTGATATTCAGATATATAATCATTAATATTGTATTATAGGTAAAAGTTCTCGGTATTGCTATAAAACTCTTATAATAAAGAAGTTATGATATAATTGTAGTTCTGCAAAGACTTTGCAGATTTCATATATTGGTATGCAGACTGTTGAAGTAGCAATTAAGCCTGTTGTGAAGATTACGCTGAAGCCTGATACTGAAGTATTAGACGAAGTAGTTGTAACAGGATATGGTAACTTTAAAAAGTCATCTTTCACGGGAGCAGCATCGAGTATTACAACGGAAAAACTTCAAGACGTTCCTTCTTTGAGTGTACAGGATAAACTTGCAGGTTCAGTTGCCGGTGTACAGATTACATCTACTTCCGGACAACCGGGTGCTGTGGAATCTGTGCGTATCCGTGGAATGGGATCAATCAATGCCGGTAATGATCCGTTGTATGTGATTGACGGAGTACCTGTAATGACCGGTGACGCCAGTGAATTTACTTACTCTCAGTCTGGTAACAGCTTACTGTCTACTATTAACAGTAATGATATCGAGTCAATGACAGTAATTAAAGATGCAGCGGCTGCTTCGCTTTACGGTTCACGTGCTGCTAATGGTGTTATTGTAATTACTACGAAAAAAGGGGCTTCAGGAAAATTGAAACTCAATGTAAGGGCTGACTGGGGATTCTCTAACAAGGCTATTGATTATCGTCCTATTCTGAATGGTGAAGACAGACGTGACATTTTGTATATGGGTTTAAAGAACTATGCTCTAAATTCAGGTAAGGATGAAACTTATGCCGTGAACTATGCAGATAATAATATTGATAAATATGCTGCAAAACCTTGGAGTGGATATACTGATTGGGAAGATGTTCTTTTCAGAAATGGTTCTCATCAGAATTATGAAGTGAATGCCCAAGGAGGAAATGAGCGGACTAAGTTTTATACTTCATTCGGATATACTAAACAGGAAGGTATTACACTTCAGTCCGGTTACGAGCGTATTACGGGACGTGCAAATATGAGCCATAAGGCGGATCGCGTTACAATCGAGGCAAGTACGATGTTTACGAATTCAACTCAGAACGTAAACTCGGAAGGAACAAGTTTCTCAAGCCCTATCATGTGTCTGGCCATGACAGCTTCTCCTTCTACATTCCCATATAACGAAGACGGTACATTCAGCACGAGTTTCCCTGCTTTGAATGGTGCCAATCCCCTTCAAACTGCAACATATAATTATGATCGCAGTACAATTGTACGTACCCTGAACACACTGTCCGCAACGTGGAATATTTGGGATAACTTGAATATTAAAGAAACTTTAGGTTATGATTTTAACCAAACAAATAATCGTGTGTGGTGGGATCCGCGTTCTAATGATGGACGTTCTTCAAAAGGAGTATTTCAGCGCTATATGATGAACAGAAGCAAATTGAATACTCAAACTCAGCTGACTTATAACAAGACATTTGCGGAACACCACAATATCGATGTATTGTTAGGTTTCGAAACTGAAGATTATAAGTACGATTATACCTATACTAATGGTAATACTTATCCATCTTACTTACCGGAAATTACGAATGCAGGCGTTTCTAGAGGTGCCAGTAACATTAACAGTTATCGAATGACCTCCTACTTGGGACGTTTAAATTATGATTATGCCGGCAAATATTATGTAAGTGGTAGTTTCCGTCGTGATGGTAGCTCACGTTTATCGAGAGACAGCCGTTGGGGTAATTTCTGGTCAGTATCAGGTTCGTGGAGACTTTCACAAGAAGCATTTATGGAGTCATTATCTAATGTTATTACTGATGCCAAGTTACGTGCTTCTTACGGTGTAAATGGTACACAACCCAAAGACTACTATGGATATATGGGGGTATATGAGTTTGGATATAATTATAATGGGAATGGTGGTTCGTCAGAGGCACGTTTCTATAATCCCAGTCTGAAATGGGAAAAGAACTATGCTACAAACATTGGTATTGACCTTACATTATTCAATAGATTGACTGTTTCTGCAGAGTGGTACAATCGTGAAACAAAAGACTTGTTAATGGATAAACCGATTTCTGCAGCAGTAGGTGTTATCAATAGTTCGGGTGTTGCTAATATGCTCGTTAACGTTGGTTCAATGAGAAACCGTGGTTTTGAATTGGAATTGAAGTCCACTAACATTCAAAACAAAGACCTTCTTTGGACTACTTCTTTGAACATAGGACACAACAAGAATAAACTGACCAAACTGGATGGTGAACAACAGGAAATTATCAGTGGAGTTTCTATCCATCGTGTAGGTCAACCATATTACTCAATCTATGCGTATGAGTATGCAGGTGTCGATCCTCAGACAGGTAAAGAACTGTATTATATAAATGGTGAAGATGGCAGTCGTGAAACAACAACAAATTCTGCTGCCGCTAATAAAACAATCATTGGTTCTATCGAACCTAAAGTACAAGGCGGATTGACCAATTATGTTAGTTGGAAATTTATTGATTTCAACTTGACCCTGACTTATTCACTGGGTGGACATGCTTATGATTACGCCACCTGGCTGCAATCTAATGGAGGTACCTATCATTATTTAGGTAATGTTCCGGCTTATTATAAAATGGAAGATACTTGGCAGAAAACAGGTGATAATGCCAAACTGCCGCAATTTGCATACGGTAATGCCAATAAAGCTTCTTCTCGCTGGTTGATGTCTACCGATCATTTACGTGTAAAGAATATGACCTTGGGATTCACTTTACCTCAAAGTTGGTCGTCTAAAGCCGGTATAAGTAAGTTAAGAGCTTATGTCTCAGGAAACAACCTGTTGACTTGGAAGAAAAAGAGCTTGTACGTTGATCCGGAAGTTCCTGTTGACGGATTGTGTACATTCGAAACTCCGGCTCTCCGGACTGTTACATTTGGTCTTGAAATCGGTTTTTAATCAAGTAGAAACAATTTATGAAAAAAGAATTTATGAAAAAGATATATAAATCAATAACACTGGTTGCTGCTATTTTAAGTTTGTCTTCCTGCGGGAATGATTGGCTGGATAGAAAACCTGCCGACGGGATTCCATCAGAAGATGCTATCACTAACTATAATGACGCTCTGACTGCACGTACAGGTATGTATGATGGCATTCAGGGAAACTCCAATGCTACCAGCTATTATGGTGCCCGTATGTTTTATTACGGCGATGTTCGTGCTGACGATATGCAGGCAAGAACTCAAGGTATGCGTTCATCATCGTGCTATGAGATGCTCTACACTGTAGATGACGCTCCTAACATGTGGAATATACCTTATAATGTAATCCGTCGTGCCAACCGTTTGATCGAAGCGATCAATGAAAAAAAGGTAACCGATGCAACGGAAGCACAAATTGGTAAAATATATTCAGAAGCATTGGTTGTCAGGGCATTGGTTCATTTTGACTTGGTAAGAATCTATGGTATGCCTTATACGGCCGACAACGGAGCTTCTTTGGGGGTACCGGTTATCGTGAAACCTTTGGAAAGAAATGATTTGCCCTCCAGAAATACAGTGGCAGAAGTTTATACACAAGTTATCACAGACCTGACTGATGCTATTAACTCAGGTTATCTTGCTAAAGATCAGACTCCGGGATATATTAATGAATGGGCAGCAAAAGCCTTGCTTACCAGGGTTTATCTGACTAAAGGTGATAATGAGAATGCACTCAAAGTTGCTGAAGATATTATAACCAATTCTCCATATAAGCTTTGGACTAACGAGGAATATGTAAATGCATGGTATAAAAGCAATGGAGCGCATACAAACGAAATGATTTTTGAAGTTGTAAATGCAAGTAATGATGACTGGACTGACCGTAATGGTATTGCTTATTTGCTGAATGAGAACGGATATGCGGATGCAATAGTGACAAAGAGCTTTATGAATATGTTGAGTCAGGATCCTAAAGATGTTCGTATAGGTATGGTACTGCCTGCTCAATATGATAAGGATCTTCAAGAAGAATATGGCGATGCGAAAATCTTCATTAATAAATTTCCGGCGGATAAAGACGATGTAGGTGAAATGCGTTTAAATAATCTGCCATTACTTCGTCTTTCGGAAGTTTATCTGAGTGCTGCAGAAGCGGCAGCTAAACTTGGAGGGCATCAGGATAAAGCAGCCAAATATCTGAATGAAATTGTTCAGAGAGCAAATCCGGAGGCCAAAGCCATTTCGGAAGCAGATGCTACAGTAGAAAGAATTATTCTTGAAAGGAGAAAAGAAATGATTGGTGAAGGGCAACGTTACTTTGATGCATTGCGCAATAATGAAACAATCGTTCGCTATAAAGATGAAGGTGATAAGGGATATCATTATTCATTGATTAAAGAATCGCAAAGCTTTGACCGTACCTACTTCAGAGCTATACTTCCGATACCTGTTGATGAAACCAATGTGAATCCTAATTTGAGAGCTCAACAAAATCCCGGATATTAATTGTGGTTTAATAACATAATCAAAAGGCTGCTTTCTAAAAAGGAAGCAGCCTTTTTTATTACACATGAATTGAATTTCTTATTAGGCTCCATTATGATATTTGTTGTATATTAATCAAGGATGTCATTAATCATTTTACAATCGAAAGTTATTATCTGTTTTGAGATATCTATGGGAAGTGTTTTGAAAAATACTTATCTCATAAACTATCTGTAATTGTGATACTACCATAAATTTCTACCATTGGGAAAGGAATAAAATATCTATATAAAGCTAGTCGTCACTTGCTGCCGCGGGAAAAAACAGTAGAATAATAAATGGGATAAATGGTCTTATTACTTCTGATAATTAGATTATTACGTAACTTTTATAAGATATATAAAGTGCTACTAATTGAGGTTTTCAGAAAAACAGATCATCTGTAATATGCAGATAATAAGATATTTATTAAATACAGTTTCTTTTTACACTAAGTTCAATCTGAATTTGTAATAATCATATTATAAGATAGTTAGCACATACTACAGTTCTGCAAAGACTTTGCAGATTTCGTACATCGGAATGCAGACTGCTGAGGTAGCAATTAGGCCTGTTGTGAAAATTATATTAAAACCAGACACTGAAGTCCTTGATGAAGTAGTAGTAACAGGATATGGTACTTTTAAAAAATCAACTTTTACGGGTGCGGCATCTACTATGGCTACAGAAAAGTTACAAGATATACCGACTATGGCCATTGAGGATAAACTTGCAGGTTCTATTCCGGGAGTACAAATCAGTTCATTTTCAGGAGCACCGGGAGCTACTACATCTGTACGTATTCGTGGAATGGGCTCCATGAATGCAGGAAATGATCCTTTATATGTGATTGATGGTACTCCAGTACAGTCAGGGAATATCAGTGCTTTTAATACTCCGAATACGGGGGAAGGATATAATAGTACCGGTACCAATGTATTGGCAACTTTAAACAGTAACGATATAGAATCGATAACAGTTATCAAAGACGCTGCTGCAGCGTCTTTATATGGTTCACGTGCTGCTAATGGCGTTATTGTGATCACCACTAAAAGGGGAGCTACAGGAAAGACTCAGTTCAACTTCCGTAGCGACTGGGGATTTTCCAATATAGCAGTTAATTACCGTCCGACCTTAAATGGAGATGATCGGCGTGAACTGATTAAGTTTGGTTTGAAAAACTATTATATGGATGAAGAAGGCATGACTGCAGCTCAGGCTGAAATTGCCTTGGAAGATGATATTGATGCTTTTGCTGCAAAACCAGTTAATGGTTGGACTAATTGGAAAGAGATCTTATTCAAGAATGGCAGTCACCAAAATTACGAAATCAGTGCCCAGGGAGGAACAGAAAAAACCAAATTCTATACATCTTTGGCTTATGCAAAGCAAGAAGGAATCACTGCACGATCCGGCTTAGAGCGCATGACAGGTAATGCAAATCTTTCTCACGAAACAGGACGTATAAAAGTGGAAGCTTCTACTTTATTTTCACGTATTCTTCAAAATATGACTAATGAAGGTACTTCTTTTGCCAGTCCTATCATGAATGCTTTTTGGACTGCATCACCTTCCACTGTACCTTATAATGAGGATGGAACATTTAGTTCTAATTTTCCTTTAACGAATGGTGCAAATCCTGTGCAAACTCGGACATATAATTATGATCGTAATGCAATTACTCGTTCTTTCAATACTTTGGCAGCCACTGTTACTCTTTGGGATGAGTTGAAACTACGTGAAAAAATAGCCTTTGATTATACTTCCTCAATAGAGTCTGTATGGTGGGATCCACGTAGTAATGACGGACGTTCCTCCAATGGCGTATTCCAACGTTATAACCGAACATTGGAAACATTGACAACCCAAACCCAGTTGACTTATATTAAAACATTTGCTCAAAAGCATAATTTAGATGCTTTACTTGGTTTTGAAACTGAAGACTTCACAGACTCGTGGGTATATACTCATGGTTCTCAGTATCCTGGCTATAAAAATGAAATAGCAAATGCAGGAGAAACATCTTCTAATAGTAACCGTGATAAATCTCGTTTAACTTCTTTCTTAGGACGTGTAAATTATAATTTTGATAATACATACTATGCAGGCGTTAGTTATCGCCGTGATGGAAGTTCTCGTTTGTCAAGGGATAATCGTTGGGGAAATTTTTGGTCAATATCCGGATCTTGGAGATTTATGCAAGAATCATTTTTAGAGTCTATAAAAAATGTAATAACAGATGGTAAACTCCGTTTGTCATATGGCGTAAATGGGACACAACCAAGTACTTTTTATAGTTATATGATCAATATGTATAGAGCCGGACAAATTTATAACGGCCAGTCAGGTATGGGAGTTATCGGTATTGGTAGTCCTGATTTGAAATGGGAAAAGAATAAAGCTTTTAATCTTGGGTTGGATTTAACCTTTTGGGATCGTTTAAGCCTTACTTTGGATTATTATACGCGTAAAACAAATGATTTGTTAATGAATAAACGGATTTCGTATGTTCCAGGCTATTATGATCCAATAAGTTTCGCCCCTACTACTTTGCAGAATGTAGGTTCATTAGAGAATAAAGGTGTTGAAATTAGTCTGTCATCAACAAATATGCAGACTCAGGACTTGATCTGGACAACTACTTTTAACATTGGACATAATAAGAATAAGCTGGTCAAACTGGATGGTATTCAGACAGATGAGATTGATGGCGCATTAATACATCGAGTAGGTGAACCATATTATTCTTACTACATGTTTGAATATGCAGGAGTTGATCCGAAAACCGGTAATGAGATGTATTATAAAAACGATGGAACCAATGAGACTACAACATTGACTTCTGAAGCGCAGAAAGTAATAGTCGGGCATCATGATCCGAAAGTAGAGGGAGGATTGACCAATTTCGTAAAATGGAAATTTATTGACCTTAATCTGACACTGACTTATTCATTAGGAGGGAAGGCAGTAGATTATGCAACTTGGCTACACGATAATGGCGGTACTTATACGTCTTATGGCGCAGTTCCTTCATACTATAAATTGGAAGATATGTGGAAACAGGAAGGTGACAATGCTAAATTACCGAAATTTAAATACGGTAATTCACGTGTACTGTCGTCACGTTGGTTGATGCCCACTGACTATCTCCGTCTGAAAAACCTGTCATTGGGTTTCTCTGCCCCCAAAGGCTTATTGTCTAAGATGGGTATCTCCAAAGCAAGGGTTTACTTCTCTGCTAACAATCTGCTGACTTGGAAATCAAAAGATTTGCTGGTTGATCCCGAAATGCCGGTAGATGGTTTATGTACTTTCGAAATGCCTGCATTAAGAACATATACATTTGGTCTCGAAATTGGTTTTTAATAATCTAAAAAGAAAATAAGTATGAAGAGTACAATATATAAAGCATTGATAGGTGCTACTTTAATCATCGGCCTATCTTCGTGTGTAAACAATTGGTTGGATGTAGAACCAGGCGATCAAGTCGAAGCAGATGAGGCTGTCACTACAAGTGCTGACCTTTCTTCTGTGCGCGCCGGTATGTATCAGATAATTAAAGGAACATCCGACTTTAAGGACTATTATGCTGCCCGTATGTTTTATTACGGTGAGGTACGAGGTGAAGATATGCAAACGGAAAAGTCCGGCAGCCGTTCTCAGCTATGTTATGATATGACCTATTCAACAGCTGATAATGCACCCAGTATCTGGCAAACACCTTATATTGTGATTGGACGCGCAAACCGAATTATTGAAGCTGCAGAAAGTGGAAAACTGACTGATAAAGAAGAGGCTGCGGATATTATTGCCCAATATGCAGCAGAAGCAAAAGTTGCTCGGGCTATGGCTCATTTTGATTTGGTACGTGTATACGGTAAAACATATACAGCCCCTGATGCTCCCAACTCTTTGGGTATTCCTGTGGTTACCACAGTATTAGGTTCAGATAGTAAGTTAATCAGAAATACAGTTTCTGAGGTCTACACACAAGTGATTAAAGATTTGAATGAAGCTATAAATTCTAAGGCGCTATCAGAATCTTCTACCCCGGGATATATTAATTTATGGGCAGCAAAGGCTTTATTATCAAGAGTATACTTAACTCAAGGTGATAATCAAAAATCATTGGATGTTGCTGAAGATATCATTAAAAATTCTCCTTATAAACTTTGGAAGAATGAAGAATATGTGGGTGCATGGAGTAAAATAAGTGGAGTTCATTCTAACGAGATGCTTTTTGAAATAGCTATCACCGGTTCCACAGACTGGACAGATCGTGAAGGTATTGCTTACTTATATAATGAAGATGGGTATGCAGACATAATTGCCACTAAAAAATTTCTCGATCTACTTAATGAAGATCCGGATGACGTACGTTTGGGTGTGTTTTTAGCTCCAACCACTAAAGATTTCAAGAAATTATATGGGACAAATACTGTATTTCTGAACAAATATCCAGCAGATGGACTGAGCGATTTACGTTATAATAATGTTCCGTTAGTCCGTTTGTCTGAGGTATATTTAAATGCAGCAGAGGCTGCTGCCAAGCTAGGGAATCAGAATGATAAAGCTGTAGAATATTTGGATGCAATTGTTAAACGGGCTAATCCGAATAAAACAGTAAAGGGTACAACCGTTACAGTAGATAGAGTTTTATTAGAGAGAAGGAAAGAATTAATAGGTGAAGGACATCGCTTTTTTGATGCAATGCGTAATAATGAAACCGTTATTCGTTATACATCGAAAGAAGACCAAGGCTGGCAACAAGCATTGAAAGAGGAAGCACGTAGCTTTAATCGTGATTTCTACAAGACTTTATTACCAATTCCTCAAGATGAAATTGATGCAAATCCGTCAATGAAAGATCAGCAGAATACAGGATATTAATCAAGGGAAATATAATCTGTATTTACCATTTAATAATAAGACTACTATATCTGAAACTGGATATAGTAGTCTTATTATTTATATCTATATGATTATGCTGGACAAAGTAAGAACAGAGCCTCTCAAATTAGAAGATATTTAAGAGAATATTCAACATGTATTTTGTGCAAAAATTGAAGAAAGGTAAAATTCTCTACAATTAGAAATTTTATCAGAAATATATACATGTAAAATTGAGATATTATCTGAAGAATAAAAATGGTAGATTTATTATTGAAATGAACAAACATTATAGCATTGAGCTTTAGACTGTTATCAAGGTATTGTGAGTACTATATAATGTATCATATGAAGTCTTTTAAAATTTTAGATTATATTATTTAATTGATTATCAGAATACTAACGCAAGATTTGTATATTTCTACCAAGTTCAATTATCGTTGATAACAATCACATTATCGACCCGAATGACATTGAGCATCAACATCCTGAAAGGCCAGGCTGCTTCTGCTCTGTATGGTATGCGTGCATCAAACGGTGTGGATCACCACCAAGAGCGGTAAAGGCGCACTAAAGGTAGGTCTTTATTCGATAAGGTCTCTACCATGCCCGATTTCCAAAAAAAAGAATTGAAAATTCAGTTGAAAACAACTCTTTTAAAGAACGTACTCAACGTTTCTTCGGAAATGCGTTCGCTAAGTATTCTACCGATTTCGGTACAGAAAATCATAAACTGGATGTAAAATACCAGTTAGGTACCGATGCTTATACCACTAACTATACCGACACATGGGGATATGGACACTCCAACGGAACAGGTAGCATTGAAAGAGCAAAAGCATTACAAACAATGAAATAAATTCATTGTTAACTGTTACTTATGACTGGAAAATCACTCCGGAACTTGATTTAAACGTGTTATATGGTAATGAATTAGTCGATAATTCTTCAAAATACAAATACAATCTCGGAAGTAACTTCAATTTCCCGGGATGGAACCATATAGCTAACGCATCAATCTATTCATCTACAGGAACCTATCATCGCGAGCGTACCGTTGGTAATTTTGGTAACATTTCATTAGCATACCGTAACATGTTGTATTTGAATGCAACTGTCCGCAATGATATTGTTTCGTCTATGCCACGCAACAACCGTTCATTCACTTATCCTTCAGTTTCACTCGGTTTCATTTTTACCGAACTGGAAGCATTGAAGAACGATGTTTTGACTTATGGTAAAATCCGTGCTTCTTATGCAGAAGTAGGTCAGGCAGGTACCTATTATCCTTCTTACTATAGAACACCGGTTTACGGCGGCGGATTCTCATCAGGTACTCCTATACAATATCCTATCGGATCAATCAGCTCATATATCCCATACTACAAGATTTATGATCCGAATCTGAAACCCCAAAACACCAAATCATACGAAATCGGTGCAGACTTCAGTTTCTGGAATGGTTTGATCTCACTGAATTACACCTATTCTCGCCAGAATGTGAAAGATCAGATTTTCGAAGTACCCTTGGCTACTTCTACCGGATATAGCGAATTGATCACCAATGGTGGTTCCGTACATACCAATTCAGACGAAATCACTTTGAGTGTGAATCCAATTCAGACAAAGAACTTCAACTGGGATTTCGCATTTAACTTCTCAAAAATCGATAACTACGTTGATAAACTGGCGCCCGGTGTATCAAGCATCATGTTAGGAGGTTTTGTTGATCCGCAGGTACGTTTGAGCGCAGGAGACAAATTCCCGGTTATCTATGGTACAAGCTATCAAAGAAACGAGGAAGGCCAGATTGTTGTAGATGAAAACGGTATGCCGACATTAGGTGAAAACAGAGTATTAGGAAATGTATCTCCGGACTTCAGAATGGGCTTCAATACAACATTTGAATTCTACAAATTCCGTCTTTCGGCCGTACTCGATTGGAAACAAGGTGGATGCATGTATGCCGGATCCGTTTCAACACTCGATTATTACGGTGTTACTCAGAAATCAGCAAACTATCGTAAAGCAGATCACTTCTACTTTGAGAAACCGGCCGTTAAACAATTAGCCGACGGTTCTTATGCACCCAACGATATTAAGATCAGCGGTGAAAATGCTTATAACTATTTCGACAGACTGAGTACAATCTCTGAGGCCGGAGTATATGGTTCTTCATTCCTGAAACTACGTGAAATCGCCCTCAGCTATCCGGTACTGAATAAATCTTATTTAGGAGTTACAGTGAATGTCTTTGCACGTAACCTGTTGCTTTGGTCAGAAATGGATAATGGTATTGACCCCGAATCATCACAGGGAAACAACAACATGGCCGGTGCCTTTGAGCGTTTCTCTCTTCCGGGAACATCAAGCTATGGTTTTGGTATTACAGTTAAATTCTAAAAAGGACAAAAATGAAATCAATATTTAATTTATCAAAAGGTATCTTGTCTGTGGCATTGATTTCCGTTGCATTTGCTTCCTGCTCGGAAGACACAATGGACAACATCAATAAAGACAAAGACCATACAACCAGTGTTCCTGCCAAATTCATTTTGGCGGATGTAATCACAGCAACCGCATTTAGCAACATCGGAGGTGACTTTAATACATATTATTCTACTTATGTAGAACATATGGTTGGAGTGGATAACCAATTGGCAAATGCGGAGAAACGTAACGGAGAGCCCTCGGCATCCTCTACTTTTAACAATGTATGGGGTAATTTATACTCTACACTGAAGAATGCACGTATCGCTATTAATATCAGTTCTAATGAAGTCACGGGCAATTATACGACAAAAGGTATCGGTGAAGTATTGGCAGCAATTAATGCCGGACTGATCGCAGACTCATTCGGTGACACTCCTTTCAGCCAGGCTGCCCTTCCCGAATTAGCAAACGGACAACCTCAGTTTCTGACTCCGGAATTAGACAAACAGGAAGCTATTTATACTGCTATTATGGAATATCTGGATGCTGCAATTACCGATCTTCCCAAAGGCGATAAAAGTGATGAAATTGGAGAATATGACTTTATATATAAAGGTGATGGCGAAGCATGGCTAAAGCTCACTTATGGATTGAAAGCACGTTATACAATGCGACTATTAGCCCGTTCCTCCTCAAAAGATGCCGATTTGCAAAAAATTCTGGAATATGTAGACAAATCATATACATCTATTGAAGAACAGGCTGCTTTCTCTATCTATAGTGCAACAAACTTAAATCCTCTATTTGACTTCCAATGGAGTCGCGACGGATTGGCTGCAAGTAAAAGTTACGCTGACAAGCTAATAGAACGCAATGACCCGAGATTACGCCGCATCTTCTGTATCGGACAAGGTAAGTTAACTGAAAACGAAAATGCTGTATCTATCCAAGTTACAGGTGCTGATGATCCGAGATTCCTGATGGCAGACAATGGTACGGCAGAGTCTGTCAAATACGAATATAACACTCCTATCTTCGTATACTCACAAACATGCCCGACCTTACTTATGAGCTATCATGAGTTACTCTTCCTGAAAGCTGAAGCATTAGCTCGGTTAAATAGAAAGGACGAGGCGGCCAATGCTTTAAAAGATGCTGTAATAGCAGCCATTGCAAATGCCGAAACAGGAGTTTCAGCTGCATTCAACGCCCCTACAGTAAAAAGTTATGGAGGTGTTAAAGAAACTACTAAAGCGATTACAGCTACTGAAGCAGAAGAGTATTTCACAAACAATGTAAAACCATTGTTCGATGCCAATCCGGTAAAAGAGGTAATGGTACAGAAATATATTGCATTCCTTGGAGCTTTCGGCGAAACAACAGAATGTTACAACGATGTACGTCGTTTGAAAGCAATGGGTGAAGAGTACATCAAACTAGACAATCCCTATAAATTCCCGCTTCGTGCACCTTATGGAGCAGATGACGTAAGTGCAAACCCGAACGTAGAAGCAGCCTTCGGAAACGGTCAGTATGTATATACCGATCCAGTTTGGTGGGCCGGTGGTAGCCGCTAATTAAAAGAATACTTTCTAAAGTATTGACCCAATCGAAAAGAATGCCCGGATTGCACTATGTAATCCGGGCATTTTATTCCTTAAATAATATCCAATTCTTTATTTAAAGCAGCCCCTCTTTCAAGATACCTACCAATATCGGGTGTAATCCACTAACAAAACACTCGACTGCAATCACCATCAGGATAAGCCCCATCAAACGCATCATCACATTGTTTCCCGTTTCGCCCAACACTTTGACCAATCGGGTAGAAGCGCGCAATATCAGAAAAGTAATAAAATAAATCAAAGCAATAATGCCAATTAGCGTTCCCTTCATCTCAATCGTATGGGCATCTTCCATTAGCACGATAGCATTTGCTATTGCGCCCGGACCACAAAGCATCGGTATGGCAAGTGGAGTAATCGAAATATCATCCGCATAGGTCTTGATTTCTTCATCTTTCAATTTCATCGGTGTATAGCGTGCCTGCAGCATATCAAAACCAATCTTGAAAATGATAACGCCACCCGCTATTCGGAAACCGTTTGTCGAAATACCAAAGAACTTAAAAAGGAATTGCCCGGCAAAGACAAATACCATCAATGTGATAAACGAAACGAAAGTAGCACGGCGAACAACAGCTTGTCGCTCCTTATCAGTCATACCATGGGTCATGGTTAAAAAGACAGGCATTGTTCCCAAGGGGTTAGTCAACGTAAAGAAAGAGGTAAAACAGAGTAAAGCGAAAGGTAAGAGAGTGTCCATAGTTGTATTTTTATGCGTTCTATATTGAACGCAAAAATACAATATATCTATAAATGTTACAATAGTTCCATCAACTCTTTCAAATCAGTCACTAAATAAGTAGGACGGAACGGAAAATCGGCACGCCCAGACACATTATAATAAGCCTGATGCATCCCTATGCCATTGGCACCTGTAATATCCGCTTCCCAACTATCACCTATCATTAGCGATTCACGCAGTTCGGACTGTGTAGCCGACAAAGCAAAATAAAATATTTCCGGCCAAGGCTTCATCACCCCCAGATCCTCCGAAAGAATTATTTTATTAAAATAGGTATCGATACCTGACGAACGCATCTTGCGGGATTGCAACTCTCTAAAGCCATTTGAAAGAATATATAGATTATATTTGGGTGCCAAATACGAAAGTACCTCTTCTGCATACGGCATTAACCGACTTTTAGTAGGAATGATCGAGAAAAAATCATCAGAATAACGTTTTGCAAGCATTTCATTATCTATACCAACAGCTTGTAAAGGATATAAAAAACGCTGTCGGTTCAGTTCCTCTTTAGTCACCTGTCCGTTTCCGTACTCAACCCACAGCTCCGTATTCCGTCTTTGGTAAAGAGAATAAAAATGAGAGAACGAATCGAAATACTGTCCCAGTCTATATTTGTCATAAACTTCCTCAAACGTATCATACGCATTTTGAGAAAAGGCCCAAAGAGTATCATCCAAATCAAAAAACAGGTTCTTATATTTCATATTAAAGTATCGGGTACAGTTCAAAAAGAAGGCACGGACTACTTGCTGTGCAATCCGTGCCCTTATCAGCTATAATTATTTTATACAATTTACTTAACTTGGATAACCAAATACTTAGATACACTCCAGAATTCTTTCGGGTTTGTGATCTTCAGAGTCAACTGGCCCTTATCATCTTTAACCAGTTCATAAGATTTGGCAGGATGAGTGGTGAGTAACTCAGCACGTTTTGAATATAACTTAATCTCCTTAGTAGTACGGATATCAATCTGAGTAAAATAATCCTTGTTAAAATCGGCACTTTTCAGCACATCTCCTTTTTCAAGAATCTTCTGAGTCTTAAGTTCCGACTTGGTACCGAACACAAACCATGCGCTATTAATTGCTTTATCCTGCTCAGCTACGGTCTTGGCTTTTGCTTCGTTCTCGGCAGCCAACGATTCTTTATCAGCAGTCAGACCGGTTACAGCGGCATCCAATTCCTGAATACGGATATTCTTAGAAGCCAATTCAGCCTGAAGTTCCTCAATACGTTGAGTTTTGGCAACCAATTCCTGAGTCAAAGACTCAACAGCCTTCTTCAGCTGTGCCGAATTATTCTTACTACTCTTCAACATAGCCTGCAATTTAGCGATCTGTGCCTTGTTCTCTTCCATCTGTTTTGTGATGAATTCGATCTCAGATGCTATTTGCTGTTTTGCAGTAGCAGAGTTCTCAGAGATAGTTCCACGAGTCAAATCTACGCGACTCTCGGCTGCATTTATTTTACGGAATCCTTCCTGAACCTCATTGAAAGTACCCATCATTTCATCCAATTCGGCGTTCCTCTGGGTCAACTCCATCAAAAGAGAATCATTTTCTGCCTTCAGGTCTTTACTTCCACCACCCAGGCCGTTACACGAAGCCAACATAGCTGCGCATACTAATAAAATTGCTAACTTTTTCATACGATTACATTTTACGTTTTTAAATGAAGTTATTATTAATCGTCTATTCCTGCAAGTACAATCACAATCTCGCCCCGAGGGTCGGTAGCGGTAAAGTGTTCTATCAGTTCACTCAAAGTGCCGCGAACCGTTTCTTCGTGAATCTTTGAAATCTCACGAGATACAGACACTTGGCGCTCAGGCCCGAAATATTCGGCAAACTGTGTCAACGTCTTCAACAAACGATGGGGTGATTCATAAAATACCATCGTCCTGTGTTCATCTACCAGTGATTTTAACTTTGTCATGCGCCCCTTCTTCTGAGGCAAAAAGCCTTCGAAACAAAATTTCTCGTTTGGCAATCCCGACGCAACCAATGCCGGAACAAAAGCTGTAGCACCCGGCAAACATTGCACCTCGATACCGTTACGTACACATTCACGAACCACAAGAAAGCCCGGATCAGAGATTCCCGGCGTTCCAGCATCCGAAATCAAAGCGATTGTTTCGCCTGCCTTTATTCTATTAACAACACTCTCCACCGTTTTATGTTCATTAAACTTATGGTGGGATTGCATTACATTTTTAATTTCAAAGTGTTTCAGCAAGATTCCGGAAGTACGGGTATCTTCAGCCAGAATCAAGTCGGCCTCCTTCAGAACTTTAATAGCTCTGAATGTCATATCCTCCAAATTTCCGACCGGTGTCGGTACCACATATAGTTTTCCCATATCTCTCTTCAAATATTCATTATATAAAATGTTTCCTGAGAAGCTCTACAAAATCATTCATAGCTTCATTTTCTTCATCGACCTTGATCTTTGAAGACAGAAAAACAAGAGCTGCATCCAATGAACTCATTTCACCAATCTGATGCAACACATTATTCATCTGTTCCATACTTCCTCCGAACAATTCACGGGAGAAGCGAAACGAATCATTCAAGCTGATCGAACGACGCAAATCACCTGCAGTTTTGATACGTTCGGCCAAGATGGGTGAAGAAGCCACTCTAGTCTCAACTTTCACAGTCGGTTCCTCTGATTGTGGAACCGATACCGATTCGAATACTTCTTCTTTTCATCAGCCACAGGATCAAGTTCCACAGTAGGTACCTGTTCGATAACCGCTTCAGACAAACTCAACGGCCCAGGCTCGACTGCCTCCTGGGAGTCTTCTGCTACTGCGGCTTCTTCGTTTTCTTCTGGAATGTCAGCCACAGTTTCTTTTAAAGCCGGGATTTCCACAACCTCTATTGTTTCCGTTACAGGTCTGTTCTCCGGACTTTCAGAAGCGTCGGCCGCTATCACAGGCTTTGCATCCAACAGCTCCAATAATGCATCCAGTCGTCCTCGCATTTGCACAATATTTCTTCGTGCCACTCCGCGCAAAACGGAATCCGGTTCGCGTGAAATGATTTCCATCAGGTACTTAAGCTCCTGAATATCCAGCTCTATGTCGTTCAGCAATGCTTGCATATCTACATCTGAATTTCTCTTTGAATGACTTGGCAAATGTAGAAATAAATAATGAAAAAACACTGAGAAGCCAATAAAACTATTACTTTTGCAAGCAATTATAACATACATCAGCATGGTATTATTTTCAGAAGATCATATACAAGAGACTAGAAGAAGAGGAAGAATCGAAGTAATTTGCGGCTCTATGTTTTCCGGAAAAACGGAAGAGTTGATTCGCCGCATGAAGCGGGCTAAGTTCGCTCGTCAACGTGTAGAGATATTCAAACCTGCCATTGACACCCGCTATTCGGAAGGCGACGTTGTTTCACACGACAGTAATTCCATTTCCTCCACACCCATTGACTCTTCTGCAAGCATTTTGCTCTTTACATCCGAAATAGATGTAGTAGGCATCGACGAGGCACAGTTCTTCGACAGTGGATTGATAGATGTATGCAATCAACTGGCCAATAATGGAGTGCGTGTCATTATAGCCGGATTGGACATGGATTTCAAAGGAGTTCCTTTTGGCCCGATGCCCGCTCTATGCGCCATTGCCGACGAAGTTTCGAAAGTACATGCCATCTGCGTGAAATGCGGACAGTTGGCTTCTTTTTCACACCGTACCGTAAAGAATGACAAACAAGTTTTACTGGGGAAACAGCCCAATACGAGCCGCTCTGTCGGGAATGTTACCAACGCGCTTTACAAGAAGATCGAGAAAAATCATAAGGACCTCACGGCAGTAAAGCCAAGTCACACCGATGAGGTCGCACATCAAATATCAGGTTATCATGGAAAGGAAAAAAATTACATTTGATAGTTTCATACGCGGTTCTATCTGCTGTGCGCTCATTGTGGGATTACTTATACTTTTTAAAAGGCTCAGCGGTGTATTGCTACCTTTTTTCGTAGCATGGCTCATCGCTTATATGATTTACCCACTCGTCAAATTCTTCCAGTACAAATTACGTTTCAAAAGTAGAATCATTTCTATTTTCTGCGCGTTGTTCAGTATTACCGTAGTGGGTATTTCCCTTTTCTATCTGCTAGTGCCTCCCATGCTTGCCGAAATGGGACGCATGAACGATCTACTGGTAACCTATCTGACCAATGGTGCCTACAGTTCCGGCACTGTCCCTCCTACTCTTTCGGAGTTTATCCACAAGCACATCGACCTTCAGGCACTCAACCGTATCCTGAGTGAAGAGAATATAATGAATACCATTAAAGAAACGGTCCCTAAACTCTGGGCCCTTGTCGCGGAATCCATCAATATCCTGTTTAGTGTCTTTGCTTCTTTCATTATTCTATTATATGTAGTTTTTATTCTGCTCGACTATGAGTCTATAGCCGAAGGCTGGCTACACTTGCTTCCGGGTAAATACCGTACTTTTGCTTCCAATCTGGTGAATGATATTCAGGATGGCATGAACCGTTATTTCCGTGGGCAAGCCTTTGTTGCTTTTTGTGTAGGGATTTTGTTCAGCATTGGATTCCTGATCATTGATTTCCCGATGGCCATTGCTTTAGGGCTATTTATCGGAGCACTCAACATGGTACCCTACCTACAAATCATCGGCTTCCTGCCCACCATCGTACTTGCCATCCTTAAGGCTGCCGATACCGGTGAAAACTTCTGGGTAATTCTGGCAGGTGCTCTTATTGTATTCATCGTTGTCCAGGCCATTCAAGACGGTTTCCTTGTCCCTCGAATTATGGGAAAGATCACAGGACTCAACCCTGCCATTATTCTCTTATCCCTTTCCATTTGGGGATCTTTACTCGGAATGCTAGGTATGATCATAGCACTCCCACTCACCACTTTGATGTTGTCCTATTATCAGCGTTTCATTATCAACAAAGAAAAAATAAAATATGACAGGCATCGAAGTCACTGATAATCAATCAGCAGAGGAAAATACTAAAAAATAAATGAAACTTTTTTCACCCAAAAGCTTGCAGACATAAAAAAGTCACTACCTTTGCACCCGCAATCAGGAAATAACTGATACGCAAATAAGGATTGATTCGCTAGCTCAGCAGGTAGAGCACAACACTTTTAATGTTGGGGTCCTGGGTTCGAGCCCCAGGCGGATCACTGAAAACAAAAGAAAAATCAAGCAAATCCCTGATAATCAAGCATTATCAGGGATTTCTTTTTTCTTGCAGGTAGCAAAAAATAGCCGTTTCAAGCATATTATCGGTGGATAAGATCAAAATTAAAACTTGCAGCAATCTAATTTTCAAAATATTATAAAAACAACAACAGTACATCTTAGGCATTTTCCAATCTCACCGGAACTCTAAACAAATTGCACGAAAATCAACAAAAAGATTTCAGTATCCATAAAGGAAATAGAGAAACTGATCTCCGAAAAGGAAACAGTAGTGAAATATCCTCTTTTCAGTCCGAACAAATAGCAGTTCTTATAGACGAACTTTACCACAACTTATGTGATAGACCCCAGCCTACGGAGAAAATACCGCAAAGAATAACAAATGTGAAGGAGGAGTTGAGACAGCATATTCAAGAACCGGACAATCGGCTACATCTGTATTCCAAAGGAGTAAGTCCGAACTTTCGCTTGAAAGCAGTAGAGAAATGAGCATGATATTCATAACCGACACACGCCCCAATCTCCTGTATCGTCTTACTGCTGTCCAATAGATAGCGACAAGCCATCTTCATGCGATACTCAAAGATGTGACCAAATACGGTTGTACCAAATACTGTCTTAAATCCTCGCTTAAGCGTACATTCATTGGTACCCACCCGCAATGCCAGCTGGTGAAGTGACGGAGGATTTAGATATTCCTGCTCAATAATGGCCCTAGCATGATGAATTTTATCACATGTTATCCCGATAGTACATGAGCAATGAAGATAATTTTCTTCTTCCTGCCCGGCCAAAAAAAGTGAAAGGATCTCCCGTATCTTAGCATCTGCATACATAGATGCCATATTGCCATTGAGTTGTGAAAGTCTGATATCGTGCAACGCTTTATAAACACCCGGACCAAATGGACGATTTTTCCGGTACGCCCTGTACTGACCATCACAAAGGACGGTTTCAAAATCTTTACCCCCCAGCAAATCGGGATAGTGTATGGCAAGTTCACGGAGATAATCATGTGACAGCATGATTTCCATCATATGGAATGGCGTGTTTTTAGGAAAGTGAACACAAGAGTCTACCCCGTCACATTTTAACAAATTGGCATCTCCTTTATTCCACTCCTCACTTCGGATTACAGAGTTATAACAACAGGTAGCATGCCCTGCAAAAGTGGCACAAAACCAAACGGCATGATAGTCGTCAGCCCGAGTATATATTTTAATAGGTTCTTCACTGGATATATGTTGATCCATAATCGAAAACAACGGAGTAGATATCTCTTCAAATGTCGCTTTCAAATACGTATTGTCAATCCGGTAGTTATTTTTTTCCGTCCGTTTTCCTTTTACGATGTTCGGCATGGGCCATTCCAACACCATTTCACACAAATCATGTTTCATTAACCGAGTAACCATCATTATTCCTTTAAGTTAAAGTCAAGTTCCTTTTCGCGTAAGCAGTAAAAGCCGGTAAGGCTCTACTTTTGTCCCCAATTGGAGAACTGATACAAAATTACGATAACCCATACATCGGTACAATCCCCATTAATAGGTAAATTACAGTAAATCATAAACATCAACCCAAAACATAAAAACTAAATATGAAAGTAAATTTATCCGGAGTTCCCGAAACTCTGTTTATCACCTTACGGGTACAGGCTGCCGAAACCGCCAAGCCTAACAGTAGCACCAGGGCCCCTTATACCATTGAAGTTCGACCGACATTTATCGAAATAAGGAGAGAAAGCCATGAAATATAGGATACTTGTTTTAACCGCCATCCTGTTTACCGCATGCAACTTACTTCATGCACAAGTGCAGACAGGAAAATTAAGCGGAGTCATCATAGATGCCAATAATGAAGAAACACTGGTGGGGGCCAATATATACGTAGAGTCACTGAAAAAAGGGACTTCCACCGATAAGAACGGTGAATTTTCAATAGAAGTCCCTGCGGGACACTATCGAATTGTTATCTCCTATATGGGATATCGTACCCGACAAGAAGAGGTCAGAATCTCCGAATTGAAAACCAAGAAGTTAGTGATTCGTCTAGAACCGGAAACTCAGTCGTTGGGTGAAGTTGTCGTCACAGCCAAAAGCGAAGCCCGCCAACTGCGCGAACAGGCTATGCCCATGTCAGTGATAAGTATGCAACAGTTGCAGGGAACAGTCAGTAATGTTCAGGATGTTCTGTCGAAAACGGTAGGTGTAACTATCCGCAACACAGGAGGGGTAGGCAGTTCATCCCGTGTTTCCGTACGTGGGTTAGAGGGAAAACGCATCGGCTTTTTCATAGACGGTAGCCCGATGAATGACAATTCAGACTTCATCGATATCAATGACATACCGGTAGACATGATCGACCGAATCGAAATCTACAAAGGAGTGGTACCGGCCAGGTTTGGCGGCTCTTCTGTGGGGGGAGCCGTAAATATTGTCATCAGAGAGTATCCGCCTAAATACCTCGATGCCAGTTACAGTATCGAAAGTTTTAACACACACAAACTTTCGTTAGTAACCAAACGCAACATCGCTACCAAAGGATTAGAATTTGGAGGCGGAGGATTCTATACTTACTCTGACAATAACTATAAGATGGAATCTCCTTTTGAAGAAGGGCTTATCATTAAACGCAACCATGACAAATTCAAGAAACTGGCTGTTGCAGGTAGCCTGAAGGCTCGTAAATGGTGGTTCGATTTGGTAGAGTTCGAACCTGTCTTTATACACACTTTCAAAGAGATACAAGGTATTGAATATAATATTGAGAAAGCCCACACTTACTCAGACGCCTTCATTTTCGCCAACAAACTGGAAAAAGAAAACTTCCTGACAGAAGGGCTCGATATGGAATCGAATCTGGCCTATGCCTACACGGTATTCCACATGGTGGATACCGCTGCTTACCGATACAACTGGGACGGTACGACTTATCCTGCTGTATCCGAATATGGAGGAGAGATAGGCAAATGGGCCTCGAATGCCAGAAACGAGAAACACACCATCACCCACAAGTTGCATCTGAACTATGTGATCAATAATAATCATTCTATCAACTTGAACTCACTGTTCAGTTTCGCATCCGGACACCCGAAAGATGACCTGAAAAATAAAGTTGTTGGTTATAAAACCAATTTCAGAAGTACGATGGCAAGCTGGATTGCCGGACTGGGATACGATTTCCGCACCGACAATGATATCTTCCTGAATTCGCTCAACGTGAAATATTATATGTATGGTATGAATACTCACATGAGCAGTATCATGTCTTCGGAAGCCGAGAAAGTGGATATGTTGAAACGGGATTTTGGCATCAGCAACGCTCTACGCTATAGATTTACTCCGGATTTCATGGGTAAACTCTCGGTAGGATATGACGTACGCCTGCCGGCCGAAAGCGAACTTTTGGGTGACGGATATACAGTCGCCCCTTCCGGAAACCTGCTTCCTGAACGCAATACAAGCGTAAACCTGGGTTTTCTTTTAGACCGCACCGGAAAGGATGCCAGCAACTTACAGGTAGAAGTAAATACCTTCTATGGATATCTTGAGAATATGATCCGGTTTACAGGAGGATATCTCCAGTCTCAATATCAAAACTTCGGAAAAATGCGTACCCTTGGAGTTGAAGTAGAGGTCAAGGCGGACTTGACTCATTGGCTTTACGGCTACTGCAACATGACCTACCAGGACTTACGGGATGTGCGGAAATTTGAACCGAATACCCATATAACCAACCCGACCAAAGGTAGTCGGATGCCTAACATTCCCTACCTTCTGGCAAATGCCGGACTAGAATATCATAAAGAGAATCTGTTCGGAGGCAAGGGACAGAACACCCGTATCTTTACAGACGGTTCTTTTGTTGAAGAATATTTCTACGATTTTGAACAAAGCCGGTTTCAGGAACGGAGAATTCCACGCACCTTCTCGGCCAATATCGGAATAGAACACAGCTTTATGAACGGACGGTTCATCATTTCGGCACGAATGAATAATCTGACTGATGCCCGAATGATGTCTGAGTTCAATCGTCCCCTACCCGGACGTAACTGGGGAGTAAGGTTAAGATATGTATTGAAATGAAACAAGATTATTTATTTTAAAAACCCAAAAACTATGAAGATTAGAAATTTGATGCTGGCACTTGCCGGCACTGCACTCGTATTTTCTGCATGCGAAAAAGATCCGAACCCTAAAGTCCCGACCACCGATGCCAACATCGCTCTGGCAACCATCCTGCCCAATCCCGACGGAATGACAGGAGCAGCTTACCTGCAACTGATCCGTGACGAGTTTCCACAAAATACAAATAACAACAACGGAATTCCCATTCCGTACGGAGGATCATACCCGATTATCGAAGGGAACGATATTTTCGTTTTTCCGGGATACATGGGCGATAGCAAGAACGAGTTAGTGAAATATACACGGAACAACGGGCAGCTGTCAAGAACGGGAACAATGAAATTGCCACCCAACTCTTCCGCCACCAATATCGTTTTTGCGTCTACCGGCAAAGCTTATCTATCCATGGCAGGATTAGGCAAGATCGCTATCTTCGATCCCACTACCATGACACAGCAAGGAGAGATAGACCTGACTTCATTAGGAGTATCCGACAGCAATCCGGACCCATCCGCCATGTTACTGCGCGACGGACTCCTATTCGTAGGGCTCAGCCAGATGGTGGGTGGATGGATTCCCCCACAGGATCGCCCGTACAGCGACATTGCCATCATTGACACCCAAACGGATAAGTTGCTGAAAATGATAACAGACAAGACCAGCGGCATCTCTATGCCAACCCGCCCAATCGACCGCTATTCCATCTTCATGGACGAGAAGAAAGACATCTACATTTCGTGTATGGGAGGCTTTGGTATGGTCAAAGGGCATAATGCCGGAGTTCTGCGTATCAAAGCCGGAGAAACGGAGTTCGACCCGACTTATCAATGGACAATCACAGGAGCCGCCATCAGCGGAGAAGAAAAGACTGCCGGATTTATCTCCGCCATCCGGTATGTAGGTAATGGAAAAGCGTATGCTTACATCAATATGCCGGGTTACTACAAACCGGGCGAACAAGGACACACAGCCATCGCCGATCTTGCAGTGGAAATAGATCTGTACAATAAAACCATGAAAAAGGTGCAAGGACTTGACTTGTCCAACGGTTTCGGGGTTATGCTTTCCCTTTATAAAGGGAGTATGTTGATAGGTAACTCATCGGCTAAAGCAAAAGGTATCTACTCACTGGATATACAGACAGGTGAAGTGTCTAAAGAACCGATACTGACCACGGTAGGCAATCCGATATTATGTTACTATTTTGAAAAATAAGGATAGTCACCTTTGGATGATTTTAAGAAAGAAGTGCTCTTGCAGGATACACAGAGTTACCGTATCTTTGCAGCCGTTTTAAAAAAAGAATAATTATGGAACTTCCTGAAGATCCGATGATGCTGTTTAGCGTCATCAACATGAAACTTCGCGATTGCTATGCATCGCTCGACGAACTCTGTGAAGATATGAATATCAGCAAGGACATACTGATCGGAAAACTGGAATCGATCGGGTTCGAATACAATGCCGAACAAAATAAGTTCTGGTAAATGTGCCATATACCTGAAATCGCCACAGATTGAAAGTATGTCGAAACTCGCACTCATCACAGCTTACACGGATTTATACTAATAAATATCATTAGCTATCAATAGGTTAAATTCGTTCTGTGGAACTCTATGTTACTCTGCAATGAGTTTCGGCACACTCCCAATCTATGGCGAAAAGGTTATCCCCGCCTTTTATTATTTATTGGTGAAACGGAACCAATTAAAATCGGTATATCCGTCTTCTCCCGCTTTCTCCTTACTAAAATTGAATAAGGCAAAACGATTGGCAGTCCAGACCAGCCCAAGCCCCATACTAAGTTCATTACCGATGGCAAGTATTTCCTTCCCATCGGTAATGTAATAGAAAAAACCGCTTCCAAATCACGCAATACATCGTCCACATTCACTTTGCTGGTAGATAGAGTAAACCTGTTATTCAATAGGATGGAATCACGCACCACAAAATGAACATCATACTGCCGTTCCATGACCTTTATAATATCTCTCAGCGGAGTAAGATAAAAATTCAGGCTATTGGAACGCCAGGATGAGATCTGGCTCATATCATCCGGTTTGGTTATCTGGCAAATTCCGGATGTCCGGTTGTATTCGGCACTTTCACCCGGTACGAGAGGATATTCCTTGTTCTTGATATCTTTCAACAGCACGCCTCCTTCTTCCAAGGTGACCCATACATTGGGTTCTGACGGATATGCCTTTACATTAAATTTAGTTCCGGTGACCTTTACTTCAACACCTTTCAAATCGACGATAAACGGACGCTTCTTATCCTTAGCGACCACAAAAAAGCCTTCTTCCCATAACTCCACACTCCGACTGAACAGACCGAACTTCCTGGGATACCGCAAACGGGTATCCGAATTCAACTGTATAACTGTTCCATCTTGCAGAACAACCTGCACTTGCTCTCCGCAAGGAACCTTTAACTCAGCATATTCTGTGGCAGAAAAGACTCCGGTTCTGTCAGCCAGAAACCAAAGAGATATACTAAGGAATAAAAAAGGAATCAATACCGCTGTCGCTATCAGTCCACGACGATAAGAAACTATTTTTTTCTCAGGTTTTATTTGCCCGATGAAGCGTTCCCACATCCGTTCTTCCGGCACCGGATGGTCTAACCATTCCCGGGCCCGTTCTTCGATGAGCCGTGCAGACTCGCTCTCCAAACGCCCCGACAAAAATTCGCTACCCTCTTCTGTAGCAAACCATTCCGCAACCAATCCCGCTTCTTCCACAGAAGCTCCGTTATTGAGCACTTTATCTATAATCGCATCATCTATTTTCATTTCGACTTTTCTTTATCTAATAATAAAAACACTTCATCAACTTAAAAGTATGAGTTGCTGCTCACTCTAAAAAATGAATCCACAATACATGAAGTAATACAATTAACGATTCAATTTCCGCACGGAGTATCTTAATGGCCTGAGTATAATGGGACTTTACGGTAGGCACCGTGATATGCATCTCGTCCGCTATTTCCTGGTTAGAAAGTCCCTTTTCTATTTTCAGGCGGCATATTTTCTGTTTTTGAGGAGGTAGTTTACCGATGGTAGTCCGAAGATGTTCCCTGAAATCTTTATCTTCAAAATTCTTCAGGAAACTGTCGTCCGCTTCTTCGTTCCGTTGAGCCATCTCGTAATGCTTTTCAAAGACAATCTGCCGATGTCTCAACTCGTTCATAATGTAGTTTTTCAGGATGGTGAACAACAGGCTTCTGATGCCGGATTGAAATTCAAAATCGGAACGTTGCTCCCGCAATTTCATAAAAGTATTTTGCACTGCGTCTTCAGCCTCTTCACCCGATTTTAAATACCGATAAGCCAGCGCATACAACAAGCGGTTATACCGTTCGAAAACAGTAACAAAAGCGTGCTCGCTGCCTTTACGGAGTTCAGCATACAGTTTCTGGTCAAAATCTAAAAATTGATTTATTATCGAATATTTCTCACTTGGTGATCTAAGGTCCTGCTTTTTAGAAGTGGTAAAAATAAGAAAAAACAGTTTGAACCTTATCCTCTTTGAGAATGTTTTAACTGTAGAATCTTAAAACAATAACGGTTATGGAGAAATATCTTATTCACAGTAATGAGCTGCACCTGATCGATCAAGAAAGAATCCACCAGGCAGTAGAGCAGATGGTAGAGTCATTGGATATGGCCGCCGGATCTACATTCAGTTTTGACCTTTACAAAGTGGTGGAAACCTATTTCAAGGATCTGGATAAACGGAGAGAGATAAACCATCTGTTAGGCATCACAGACAACACGTATGATCCTACAGAAGATTTCGGAGTGTGTTAATTGGTTAAATATAAATTTGCAAAAAGAGGTTGTGTCAAAAATGCTGGCATAACCTTTTTTTACGTTTTACAGTCCTGCTATATTTTCTTTTGGCTATGCCGCTTTTTTCTCATTCATTTGGTAACAAGTTGCTATATTTCCGTTGTATCGGGTTATAAATAGCCCCATAAATATATATTTAGCAAGTGTAATAAGTCTTTCTCCTGCTTTTCGCATTTTTGCACACATCTTTTTGATATTAAACGCTATGGCAAAGAAAGCAAAGTCCATTGTCACCTTGTCTTCTCCCACATGCCGGAACCTTCTGTATGCCATATTGTATTTCATCTGTCCGAAAACAGCTTCCGGTTCTATGCACCGCCTGCCTCTATGCCTGACTCCTTCTTCTGAGAGCAACCTTTCCCGGACCTGCCGTTTGTATTGGTTTAACCGGTGGTTGACTTCTATAATACGGTTCCCCTGTGCTTTAAAACAACTGCCACGTAAAGGACACCCTCCGCATCTTTGTGCCTTATATCGGACACTTTCGGTGATGTATCCGCTCGCCGTTTTGTCACGTTTGGTTCCTATGCGGTTCATATGTTGCCCCATCGGACAAACGTAATAATTCCCCCCGCATTGTAATGGAGACTTTCCGCATGGAACGGGTTGGGGGTATAACGGGAACGCTGCTCCTTATGGAAGTAGTTGTACTTGACAAAGCCTTCTATCCCGTTCTCCTGCATGAACCGGTAATTTTCTTCCGAGTCGTAACCGGAATCTGCCACACCGATACCCGGTAAGCGGTTATAGCGGTGCCGGAAAAAGTCGAAGAAAGGGATTAGGGTCAACGTATCAGTAGGGTTGGGAAACAACCGGAAGTCTATGATGAATTGGTTTTCAGTACCTGTTTTAAATTATACCCGGGCTTGGGAAAGTCTGGGCTTTGCGCATAAAAAAGGTTGTGCCAACGTTTTGACACCTCATGGAATAGTGTTGCTTTATAATCAGATATGACCTGGAAAACATGTAATTTACCCTAATAGTATATTATTGGTTTTCAACAGCCTCCCACTGCAAAATTTCTGTGCATCTTTTGCAGTGGCACTGCAAACAATATGCAGCAACTTTGCAGTAAACACACATATAGTTGCATCAAAAAACTCATCTGGAAAAAAAGAACAGGTCCATTAGCAATACTATTCGATGTTATTTGATAAGAATTTCTCAAATTCTCAAATAATTTATAACTTTACCGCCCAATTATTGTCAATCTCTACTAAAAAGAATGATTTTATCCTTTGTACCGATATGATTGCAGACGACATTTTATTGTTAAAACTTATACAATCTAAAGATGAGCACGCTTTCAAATATTTATTTGATTTGTATTTCGTGCCCCTCTGTCGCTATGCGCATTTATATCTGACCGATGCACAAGAAGAGGAAGAACTCGTTCTTGACATCTACATGCATCTATGGGAACATAGTGCCCAAATCAACCTGACCTTATCATTGAAAGCCTATCTATTCCAAGCGGTACGCAACCGGTGCCTCAACTTCTTGCGGGATAAAAAGTCTACACTTTCGCTTGAAGAAGCAGGTGACATCGCCAACAATGAAACTACCTCTACGCTTGAAATGGAAGAATTGACTTTTCTGATACAGGAAGCTATTTGTGCATTACCCGACAAATGCCAGCAGGTATTCCGACTGAGTCGCGAAGGGAACAAAACCAATCAAGAAATAGCTGATGAACTGAACATATCAGTAAAAACCGTAGAGGCACAAATCACCAAATCCCTTAAACGTATAAAAAACTTTCTTGACAGCAAATATGTTTATTTGTTTTAAGAAACGAGCAAACATACCTTATCAATACCCTTCATTCTGTTCCAGCTTATCATTTAAATCCCTGTATTTCTGCGGAATAGGCAGGTATCGATTATAAGGAGCAAAGCTACGTGGTTCTATCAAGACCTTTCTGTTCGGATTTACCACCGCCCGCTTATAAGGATTAGCTTCAGCATAATCAATAGTTCCCATAGGACGCAACAAATCGCCATTCAGCAGGGTTTCTGCCAACATCTTCCCCCGCAGCGTCCCTCCAACGGAGGATATCGGCACGACGAAGCCCTTCACCAGCCATTTCTATGGAACGCTCTCGTCGAATCAGCTCACGCAGCTTATCCTGAGTATTGTACTTAGCCACATCCACATGGGGCATGCCCACACGATTACGAATAAGATTCAACTTATCATATACATCATCGGACGGACCATTCAGTTCATTCTCTGCCTCAGCATAGCACAACAGTACTTCGGCATAACGAAAAAGGACAGTATTGATACCCGTATCCCATATATTGTAATATTGGGACATGGGAAACAGATACTTACCCCACGTCAAGGCTGTCTTGGAAGAGTTATTGGCAGCAATAGGATGATTCTTGTTCTTATCGTTCTCATCTACCTTTCCATCTCCATTCACATCCCAAGGCAGGAACTCATCCATGGTATTCAGCACCTCAACCGTACCATTCTCCCTTACCCAGTCCATGCCGGGAAAGGCTATGGTCATTGCTAAGCGGGGATCTCGGTTGGCAAACGGATGCTCGGGATCATAATAATTACCTGCCTCTTCTTTGGTCAAGCCGTTGTCCATTTCGTAGCAATCCACCAAGTTCCATGAAGGAACCATAGACGACCATCCCCCGTCCATATTGTTATACATGGAGCCTATCCATCCATTACCATCAAAATTCTCAATGTGCTGAACGGCTGCAATCACCTCCTTGGAATCTTTTCCTTCCAATCTGAACAGACGCGCATAATCTTTTTCCAATTCAAACTTACCCATGTCAATAATGGCTTGTGCCGCCTCCTTAGCCCGATTGTACTTAGCATAATAGAGGGCATGACGCATTTTCACAGCCAATGCCGTGGCGCGGTCGATATAACCCGGACCACTCGCTTTGTCCTCCATAAACATAGGGATAGCCGCATCCAGTTCATCCTCAATGAATTTATTCACTTCTGCCTCCGTATTGCGAGGAACCATCGCTTCCTCTCGCGAAGTATAAGAATCGATGATGGGCACTCCGCCATAATGCCAATTCTTGTTGAAATAATCGTATGCACGGATTACTTTCACTTGTGCCATCATGTCCCTCTTCCTGGCTTCGTCGGCAAACGTCACAGCTTCCATGTTTCTCAGAAAATCATTGCAACTGCGAATCTTTCCAAAAGTATAATAATCGGCAACCTCTTTCAGTCCGGCAGCCATCGAACCGTTGCCTATGCTCTGGTAGTGGTCCCACAGGAAATTGCTGTATCCGAAATCAGAGGCGCAATCCCAATAGTAGATACCTTTTTCGTCAATCCAATCATCATAACAACCCACCAAGAACTTCTCGGCATCCAGTTCCGTTTTCCAAGTATTGGATGGATCTAGGGCATCGTTAGGGGCAGTATCCAGGAATCCCGAGCAGGAGGAGATGAGTATCCCCCAAACACCTGCCAACATATATATCCATATTCTTTTCATATATCCGTTAAGTATTGACTATCCATTTTCAAAACGTAATGTTCACTCCAAAGGCGTGACTTCGGTTGATGGGGAATCCGTAAAGGTTGCCAAGCTCCGGATCGGCTTCAACCATCATCTTATGAAATGTCAGTAAGTTTTCACCGGAATAGTAAACGCGCAGATTTTCAACACCCATCGATTTCAATATCTTCTTGGGAAGCGTATATCCTAATTGCAGGTTCTTCAACCGGAGATAGCTGCCGTCTTGCAACCAAAAGTCAGAATACTCCAGATTGTTCGAGGTCTTACCCACCGCGATGCGCGGCATCTTGGCATCCCTGTTATCGGGAGTCCAGGCATCCAGCCAAATGTTATTAGGATGACAATCATCACCGCTCCATTCACCACCAAATCCGTTGATATCAATCATACGCTTCACATCGGCCACTCCCGTCAACATGACGGAGCAGTCAATACTCTTATAACCGGCACTCAGATTCAAGCCAAATGTATAAGAGGGGTTGGAAGAACCGCACAGCACACGGTCGTCAGCATTAATCAAGCCATCTTCATTGGTATCCATATAAATCAAGTCGCCCGCCTTAAAATCTCTCTTGAAAGGGTAGCCTGCATCGTTCTTATGCTTCTCTTGCCACCTCTTGGCTTCTTCGTCGGATTGGAAGAAACCGCCAGTCTTATACAGACGATACGTACCGTATGCCGCACCAACCTGCTTCACTTTTAAATCTCCATCCGCCAACGATTGTACCCCATCCAAATACAAGACCTTATTCTTATTATAAGCTAAGTTGGCAGACACTCCAAACGACCAGTCGTCCCAGCTTTCATTGTAGTTCAGGGTCAGTTCTACCCCGCGGTTCACCATGGCACCCACGTTGTCCTTGTAAGCTCCTAAACCGAATTCGGCAGGAACCGGCACATCCATGATGATACCCGTAGTCTTGCGGTCGTAATAGTCAAGCCCCACAGTCAGCTTACCAAAAAGAGTGGCATCAATCCCCACTCCCCATGTACGGGCCTTCTCCCAAGAGATGGTAGCTATTTTATAATTCTTCTGATGATAGCCCGTCTGCAAACTTCCGTTGAGGGAATAATGAGCATCCAAGTCGTAGCTATTCATCCAAGGATAAAAGTCACTCAAAGCCGACTGGTTGCCTAAATTTCCGTAAGATCCTCTGATTTTCAAATCGGTCAGCCATCCTACAGCCTCCTCCATAAACGCCTCCTCACTGATACGCCATGCAGCAGAGAAAGAGGGGAAATATCCCCAACGGTGCCCTTTAGCAAAACGGGAAGAGGCATCAGCACGGATATTTGCCTCGAACAGGTACTTGCCTGCATAATCGTAGTTAACGCGCCCAAACCAGGAAATCATCGCCAACTCGCGGGAATAACCGCTATTTTTCACAGTGGCAGCATCACCGGCATTCATATCCGTTAGGTCGTTGTTAGGAAAGTTGCTGCGCTCTGCCTTGCTTTCATTATAGGTATATTTCTCCGTATGCCAACCTGCCAAGGTCTTCAGTCCGTGCCGCCCGAAGCGTTTGTCGTAGTTCAGCAGGACATCGAATGTGGCGCGATGCCAGCCATAATAGTTTTCGTTCAATCGATTGGGATCGCTCTTTTTGTTAGGGTTGTATTGGATAAACTTTCTGAAAGCCTTGTAGTGCTGCTGGTTGTTGACGTATGCACCGGTCAAGGTAGCCACCAATCCATTAAACAGCGTATAGTCAGCCGACAAGATACCGGAGAAATTCTGATTCTCGCGCCTCACCGTCTGGTCCACATCCAACCATGCAATAGGGCTTCCGTCCGAAATAGTTCCCCAAGTACCGTCTTCGTAGCGTGCCACAATCCAAGGAGCCATTTTGCCCAAACGCATCACAATCTGCTCGGAACCGTCTTCACCATACGAAGAGTTAGGGTCGGTATAATCATTGTTGATGTATGCCATGTTGACATGTACGTTCAAACGGGAATTCAGTTTAACGTCCAGATTGGTGCGTCCGTTGAATTGCTGGCGGGCAGCATTGGGCAATGTGCCCTCTTGCTTCAGGTAGCCTATGGACATCAGGTATTTCAAATAATCCGTACCACCACTCACGTTCATGTTGTGAGAATGCTGGATACCAGTACGGTAAGCCAAATCATACCAGTCAGTATTAGGATAATTGTAAGGATCGGAACCATCTTTGAACTTTTCATACACTTTTCCATCTCCCACCGTATCAAAGTGAGGCGGTCTTCCATACTCCACGAGCGCCTTATCATAGAAGCGTGCATAGTCGTAAGAGCTCATGAGGTCTTGCAACATGGTAGGATTTTGCAGGCTGACATAGCCGTTGTAGATGATGCGCGGCTTCCCCGTCTTTCCGCGTTTGGTGGTGATAAGGATAACGCCGTTGGAGGCTTTTGAACCATAAATGGCTGCCGAAGCAGCGTCTTTCAATACAGAGACACTCTCAACGTCGTTGGGATCGATGGAATTCAGCGTGCCGGTCTCCAGCCCGTCCACCAGGATATAAGGGTTGGCATCATTTAACGTGCCGATACCTCGCACACGGATAACTCCCCCATCCTGTCCCGGACGACCTTCACCGGAAACAATGGTCACTCCCGGCATCCAACCTTGAATGCCGATGGAAACATTCTGTATCGGACGGTTTTCCAGCACTTGCCCCTCTACCTGGCTCACAGCTCCGGTCAAATTGATTTTCTTCTGTGTGCCATAGCCCACCACGACTATTTCTTGCAATGCTATCGCATCTACTTCCATCTTGACCGAAAGCAGGCTTCCACCCTTTACCTTAATTTTCTGTTGTTTATATCCGATGAAAGAAACCACGATGCTTGCGTCGGGAGGGGCTTCCAAAGCAAAATATCCCTCTATGTCGGTGACGGTTCCCTTCGTGGTGCCCTCCACCATCACGTTGGCACCGATGATTGCCGCACCCTCCTCGTCCAGCACCTTGCCACGTACCCTGATACCCAGCGGAGGCAGGAAATCGTCTTGATTGAAAATAGCTATTTGGGTATTGATAATATCGAATGACAAACGAATGGGTCTCAGCATCTTGTCTAAGGCTACGGACAATTTCTCGTCTTTACACTCCAAGCTTACCTTCTGCTCCACCCTCACCTGGGTAGCGTCGTAAAAGAATGTATAACCGATGGACTGTTCGATGCGCCACATCGCCTCCGACAACGAAATGTCCGAAAAAGAAGCTGTAATCCTTTTCTCTTGCGCCTGTGCCGAAAGATTCAGCATGCAGAGCAACAATAGGAATAGCACAATGCAGTTTCTTTGAATCATATAGTATGTTTAAGGTCAATGGTTCGTTTCCCTATTTCTTTCCTTTCCCCTCCTTATTTTCCCATTTCTGATTGATAACCAATACATTATTATCATCAAAGTGATAGGCTATGGGATTGATGCGCGCCATAATCCGAACAATCTCCTCCAACGTCTCATTACGCAACGTAAAAGTATATCGATACTTGTCCTCTAACTCGTCATCCACCTTTATCTCTACATCGTATCGTTTGCTCAAAATCCGGCAAACCTCTCCTAAAGTCTTGTTCGATACGAAGAATTCATCTTGTATCCACATCTTCTCGAGCGCCACATCGCCTGCATCTATCGCCAGCCGATTGTTTTTCTTGTCATATACCGCAATCTCTCCGGGCTTTAGGAAGACCAATCCCGCACGGGTCTCCAACGAAACCGAACCTTCCATCAGGCTGACTCTGCTCTCGGCAGCTCCATCCGGAGATGCCACATTGAACTTAGTGCCGTGCACCCTCACCTGCATGCCCTCGGTGTGCACAATGAAAGGCTTCCGTTTATCCTTTGCCACTTCAAAATAGGCTTCACCCGACAGCCTCACCGAGCGGTCGCGATCCCTGAAATCGTTACCGTATGCCAGTGTTGTATTAGCCTGGAGCCATACTCCAGTGCCATCCGGCAGAAATATTTTCGACTTGCCGTCCATGCTGGTATATACCTGCTCGCCCATCGGCTGCCTGCCCATAGAGACACCCCAATAATAGCTCATGCCTACGGACAACACCAGTACAACACAAGCAGCGGCTATATAGCGATAGAGACTGCGGAGTGTGAATGTCTTTCCCGAAGCCTTCTCTTGCAATACTTCCACCTGCGGTTTCCCAGCCTTGCCTATCCGTGCCGAAAGCACTTTCCAATAATACTCCTTATCGGGTGTATAATCGCTCGTCTTCTCCTGTACCCTCTTCCACACGACATTCAAATCTTCCATGACCGACCGGCACTCTGGCCGTTCCGCCCAACTCATCAAGCGTGCGTCATCTTCCTCCGAAATTTCTTGTTTGAATTTAGAGATTATCAGTTCCCAAGGAATATTTTCCTGCTTCATAATTGAATACGTAATTACCTGTCTATACTTAGACGACACAAAAATAGACATTAACCCTTATTCCCGCAACATTTTTTAGGATATATCTGTCCGTCAAGGGCCATTATTTGCATTTGCCGGGCTTTCCAAAGAGATATGACCACCCGTTTATCCTATTACATCCTATCATTCAGTTCGTTCAGCCTACATCTCCATGCGCCTGTTCAAGATATCTTCCCCACATACTTCAAAAAGCAGAAGTTTCAGCCCGACAACCGATGGATAACAACCAAGCAGCCAAAGCTGAAACTTCTGCTAGAGTATAAATACAAATCCTGTTTACAACCCTACGTGTTCTTTCTCGTTGAGATAGTGTTCGGGACTACGATCGCGCTCACCGTTGTAGTTCCATTCTATTTCATCCACGTACTCTTTGCCATTCTTCATGGCAACGGCTTTGAGCGTATTCTTGCCATCGGCAAGGGTGACGTTATCGAAGACAAAATGTACGACAGTGTATCCTTGGCGGATGCCGGTAAGTTCTTTGCCATTGAGGTACACTTTCGGCGTTCCGATGTTGGAGTAAACGGTAACGGTGGTGTTTTTGCGTTCACGCTGCGTGTTGCGACGTTGCGTCAGATATACCGTCGGTTCTTTGCTCCAGTTGGCTTTATACCAATAATAAGAGTCTTTCTTTATCTTACGGTCGAAAGTTATCAGGCCTTTTGTATTTTGTGCAGGGATGTCGGTGCGGTCGTTCATCGGTGTGCAGAAGTCGAACATGTTCCAAAGATAGGAAGCAAGAATCACCGGATGGTTGGCAATTACGCTCCACTGATATTCGTGAAACTTTGTCTGATATTCTTCAGGGTAATAGTTACCCCAAGCGTTGAGCGATTCGCCCAAGATTTCCGTATGATGCTCGATATTAGCTTCCGCACCATATTCAGAGAAGATAAGACGGAGGTCGGAATAATTCTTTGTCAGTCCGTCCACCCACTTGTCTATGTCCTTGATGCGACCTTCATACCAACCGTAGTAACGGTTCATCGCTTGAATGTCAGCATTCAAGTTGACAGAATGTTCCACGTGTCCATATCCGTTCACAGACACCGTATATCGGTACGGGTCTTCTGTCTTTGCAAGGTCGTGTAGTTCGGCAGTGAGTTGTGCAGTGTAGGGCGTAGGACTATACACCTCGTTGTGAAGCCCCCATACATAGATGGAAGGATGGTTGTAACTCTGGCGAATCATTTCACGCAACTGGCTTTTGGCATTTTCGGCTTCCTCTCCTGTCACTTGGTTGACGAATGGAATCTCTGCCCAAATCACCAGACCAAGTGAGTCGCAACGCGAGTAAAGGTAGTCGCTCTGTTGGTAGTGGGCAAAGCGCACGGTAGTGGCACCAATCTCCATGATGTCGGCAAGGTCGTTATCGTGGTGTTTGTTGGTCAGTGCACTGCCCAGTCCCAGGTAATCTTGGTGGCGACATACACCATACATCGGATACTTTTCTCCGTTAAGGTAAAAGCCTTTGCCTGCTACCATTTCATAATGACGAACACCGAGCGGCTGCACCACTTCATCGATGGTTTTGCCATCCTTCACAAGACGGGCTACTACCTTATAAAGATACGGGTCTTCGCGTCCCTGCCAAAGATGTGGATTTTTTAAGCGGAAGTCGGCGGTAAAGGGTTGTGAGCCTTGCGGAGTAAGGTTGATTTCTTTTACATTCTTTGCCACTTGCTTGCCTTCCTGTGTATAGATGACAGTTTCGAGCGATACGCTTGTAGCGTGCAAATCGGCATTATCAAGCTTTACGTTGACACTGATGTCGGCACTTTTCTTCGTAACATTTGTTTGCGACACATACACGCCGGGCGAAGCATTATCGGTCACGGTGATGTTGCTTTTCTCGGTCACAATGAGCTGCACGGGACGGTAGATGCCGCCGTACACGCCAAAGAGCCGGTGATTGACAGGGATGACGTCCGGACGTTGCTCATTATTAGCAAGCACAACAATCTCATTCACCTCACCATACTTCAATGCTTCGCTTATCTCAATAGCAAAGGCAGAATATGCCCCCTTATGGGTACCAAGCATACGCTTGTTGACATAAACTTTCGCACACGCTCCCACGCCCTCAAAGCGAAGGAACACACGTTTACTCTTCAGCTCGGTGGGGCAGTCGAATTGTTTGCGATAGTAGGCTTCGCCTTGGTAAAAGCGGTCATAGCCACTCTGCATATCTTTATTGTTCCAAGTATGGGGAATGCTTACCGGTTGCCACTTTCCGTCCCATTTGGCCGTGGCAAGAATCGTTTCATCAGGATATTTGCCTCGCTGAAACTCCCACCCGTCGCAAAACGACTTTACTTCGCGGGCATTTGTGCCCACTGTTGCGAGCAGCCCCAAACAGATTGACAAAATTTTTCTCTTCATTTCCTTATTCTTCTTTAGTATCATTAGTAATTGATGGTGAAGGTTCACCACACAGAGTGATTCACTCCTCTATTTAAACACTATCTTATCGGAAAGCGACAACGATGAATTACCATTGTTTTTCAGTTCAAACACAACCACTGTATTTTCGCCTTCCTTCAAGTTACCGGCAGGTACTTGAATGGACTGCTGCAGATTGTTTTCCCAATAGGTTCCCACAAATTCATTATTCACCCATACTTCGCCCATTCCCCAACCGGACATATTGAGGTGCACTTCGCGGGAAGCGTCCAACGAAAAAGTCCCTTTAAAGAAACCAGGCATTTCGGTAGGCTTGAATGCTTCGTAAACGAGTTCGCCCACTGCGCATTCTTTCACCTCAATGGGAGTCATCGTCCAACCGTCCAGTTCATTGTCGGCATACGTGATTACTCCCCAAAGTCCGCGTGTATTGTCAAGAATTTCCGGTCCGTACGTAATACGTCCGATGTTCTCCACGTAGAGTTGCAGTTTATGCGTTCCTTCGGGCAACGCAAGTGTCAGCTCTTTATGTGTGTCCGAGAGTTCACCGTAGCGTTTTTCGCCCACATACACTGCGGCATAGTCACGTATGTTCTCCACAGCCAGTACCGCTTCTTCCCCGTTGGCTTCCACCTCTGTCTCGTAAAGTAAATAGCCACCGGATACCATGTCCATATCGTTCATTGAAAGGGGAACATCATTGTCTTGTGCTTCACCGAATATCTGCGCGAGACCGGCCATTTCGGTTATCTCAATTTGCTGCGCACGTACTGGTGCGGCAAAAGCCAATGCCGCACCGAGCAGAAGTACACAAACTATTGCTTGTTTCCTCATAAAATTTTATTTTGTCTTGTTACTTTTCTTGTTGTTTTTCTTCAGTATCGTCTCCATGAATGATTCGTCAAGTTCCACTGTGGGATTGAAAGCATCACTCTTCACGTAGTTATCAATACTCTTCAGCAATTGATGGGCAGCAATGCGCTTCTCCCAGTCTTTCTTCGTGTCCATGGTCAACACAAGGAGCTTACCGCCATTCATCTTGGCTTCGAAAGCGATGCCCAGTTTCTTATTGCTGTCGTAAGAGTCGATGGTTTGGATGAAAGGACGCAATTCGCGCGGTGTATCCTGCATCTCCATTACCCTGCAATAATTAATTATGTCCCACCACTGCCAGTCGAGGTTACTGTCGGTAACAAACTCCTTGAGTGCAGGATGGTCTTTATGAATGAAGCAACCGAGAGTCATCGGATCCCACTTGAACATCAGCGGATTCCAGAAATGATTATGAAAATCGCCTTTGCGACCGCCCACCTTATTGAAAGGAGGTATATAAACCACCTTCTTGCCTGCCTTGAGATAGGTTCGAACGCTGTCGTTCCACTCACTGGCATAATATACTTCATCGGAAGATTGCATCAAGTTCTCCTGCTTAGGTAGAGCCACAAGCTCCAGTCGTTTGCCACTTCTTTGCCTACACGCAACGAGACGGTAAGATGCTTCGGAGAATCGGTTTCCGGCATTTGGAAGCTGAATTCGCCCACGGGGAAAACACCATGATTACCGAGCGTATTGCCTTTGAGTGAACCGGATTTCACCACCTTGCCAGTATCATCGGTCACCGTCCATTTCACTTTTGCCCCTTTCAGCGATTTGTCGCTGTAGTTATACACCTCGGCTTTGCCTGTAAAGGTCTCACCCGGTACGAAAGTACGTTTGCCGAAACGAAGCAGTGCCACAGTAGGTGCACAAAATTTACGGAACTCATCGGGCGTTACAGCTCCTTTCGAATTCCAAAAGGGGTCGAGTATGCCTACGCAAGAATAGCCTTGTTCGGGAAGGTCGGTGATAGAAAGCAATTGGAAACCACCAGAGGTGGAAGTACGAAGCTGTGCCTCTATACAATCCTTATATTCAATGGCAGTTTGCTTGCTCGACACGCGGAAGAAGTCGTCAGCGAGGTCAAGCATGCCATTTTCCTCCAGTTGGTCGCGGAATATCTCAAAATTGCGGGCTTCAACGGGGCAATCCTTATAGAGTTCTATCTCCTTAAAATTAGGATAAGCGCAACGTTGTCCTACTTCGTGCGAAAGTACGGGCACATCGATTTCCGTTCCTTTCCGGATGTCCCAGTCCGTGTAAGGCTTTCCGCTGTAAGTGGTGGCACTACCCTTATCGGTGGCATGCGTGGTATAGAACTGGTCACTCTTCACGCGTTTGCGGGCCGTAGAGCCGCTGTATAGATGGCGGCTGTCCATGGCACGACCGGTAGCCGTAAGTTCTTCCACAAAATCGAAGTCACCGCTGATTTCGTTTCCGTTACAATAGAGTATAAACGACGGATGGTTACCATATTCCTTCAGGATGGCTTTGATTTCGCGGCGGAAGAAGTCAAAACGTTTTTCCCAGTCATCCTTACGTTCGCAGTCGGCACCCCAAAGCGGCATTTCCACTTCGAAGTAGACACCGAGCTTGTCTGCTGCACGGAAAGCTGCTTTCGTAGGACACCAAGAGTGGAAGCGGACGTGATTCATGCCGTGTTGCTTAAGGATACCGAGCATGCGCTCCCACGAAGCATCGTCCACAGGGCAGTAGCCGGTTTTGGGAAATACGGCGTTGTCCACCGTACCTCGCAAGTGAATGGGATTACCATTCACCAGCACATGATGCTTGCCTTGTGCCACTTCACGCATACCGAAGGTCACTTCCCTTTCGTGCCGATAGCTGTCTTTATCGTCCTTCGTTTCGAGAGAACAGGTTATCTTATAGAGGTTAGGGTGGAATTCATCCCAAAGGCGAATGTCCTTACCCAGCGGAATAATACTTTCAAACTCTATTTCCTCCTCTTTTCCACTTACAGGAATGGCCTTTGTCAACTCATAATTCTCACCGGCAATATTGAATACAGCCTGTCCGCCTATAACTTTCTTCGTGTGATTCTTGATTTTCATCTTGACCGTTACTTGCTTGTTGGTCACATCAGGATACACTTGCATGTCGTCTACGTAAACCGGATCAACCGCCACAAGCTTGATGTCGCCCAGAATTCCGTTCCAGTTAATCTGAGTAAATTCGGTATGAGCGTGGTTCCATTTATGTGTTTGATATTGAAAGCGGTTATCCACACATACCGTGAGCAGATGCTTCTCACCGGGCTTTACGTGCTTGGTGATGTCATGGTTGTGTGGCACGCTGATGTAGTCTTTTGGCTGGCAGCTTCTCCACCGAAATAGGTGAGGTCGGCTTTACATATATATACAGAACTAAGCCAATGTGTACGTTCAAAGTACAGGAAAATTTGCTTTCCTTTCCATTCTTTCGGAATATCAATTTCACGTTGATACCAGGCAGGCCCCATATACTCGTACTTTCGGGTCAGACGGTCAATGTGCCGGTAGGGGCACTTCCATCCTATTTGGTAATCGTCCGTGATACCCGGAAGTTCTATTTTGTCTTGCAGGCGGTGCAGATAACGATAGTCCAGCGAAGCAACTTTTGTACGGAAGTCCATAAAGTCCGCTTGGAATCCCCAGGTTCCGGAGAGATCCATTTCTTCTGTTTGGGCTGAAGCATTAAATGACATAGCCATGCCAAATACTACGAGCAACGAACGTTTTAAAAAAGGAATCATAATAATAATCAATTAGGTTAGTTAACAATTTAAATTTCGCCATTTCCTGTGCTATATCTGTATGACACAGAAACGAACGTTATCCCTTATCCCTACCCCTGTTTTTTTATAATTTCTCACATTTGCATGGTTGAAGTAGATACTCAACATCACATAATCAATACAGCGAAATCTCTCCCAATCCGGCACGTCCTTCGGAAACACCTTCAATGGTGAGGCGCAGATATTTGACATAACGGTCCACGGTCATCGGCTTAAATTCCCAACCGGTACACTCCCGTTCGTACAAAGTCACCCATTCTTTTCCATCCTTGGAAGTCTCCACCTTGTGTTTATACGAGGAGCTGTCTTTCTGAAATACGATACGGCTTGCCGTTACCCACGTCGTTTTCTCCAATTCCACCACGATGATGTGAGGCAGATGTCCGTCGCCCGCAATCCACCAGGAGCGGTCGTCATTGTCCGTGATGTTCGATACGGGATAACCTTCCTGAGTGCTTTCCGTCTTGACAGATGCAATCTTCAAGCGTGGTTTCTTCAGCACGCGTTGCTGCCAGGACGAGGGTTTCACCACCACGTTGTCCTCTTCCTTGCCCAGGAAAGGAGCGTGTTCACCATCCCTCAGGCTGTTGCCTTCAAAGGCTTTGGTCTGCACTTCCGCCTTTCCAGCCATCAGCCCGTCTGCCGTGGCTTCCACCACAATCTTGCCCGCCTTACCGGTAGTGCGCACAAAGGCAAAGCCCACACCACCTTCCACCTCCTGCGGATTGATGCCGATGCGGCGGATGGTATCGCCTACCAACACTCCCTCACCGGAAACGCGGATGGCGACCTTCTGACGTGAGTTGGAGACCAGCGTACCGTTCTTGTCACACACCTTGAAGTAAACAGGAATCATGTCCGAACCGTCTGCCACCGGCACAATGCCATCCGTCTTGATATCCACCACCAAACGGTCGGCAGCTTCGGGAGTACGCACACTGTGCGTGGCCACTACCTTGCCATCAATCAAAGCTTCTGCCTTCAACGTGCCTTTCTCATATCCTCCGGCATCGAAGATGAAAAGCGGACTGCCGCCTTTCTCCACGATAGAGCGATAAAGCAGCGTCCGTTCCTCACGGGTCTGCGTGCCTATCAGCTTGTCATTGCGGTAGAGGCGTACTTCGTCGCAATTAGAAAAGACGGTTATCTGATTCGTCGAAGAAAAGAACTCTTCCGCCATATTATAAGAGGCAACGAACACCATCGGTCCCTCATACAGTCCCGACTGGGAAATAGACTTGTCACGCATACTCTGCAACATATAATAACTGAACTTGGGGTAGCGATTCATATCCACCACGCCACAATACATTGTTTCGTCCTCGCTGCCGCGGGCATAGTCGTTGTAGCTCCACAAGAAGTGGCCGCCCATATTAGGATTGGCATCCAACATACACCAGTCGAAGTAACCATTGCCATTTAACTGCTCGATGCGACTGAAGCATTGACGCAGTTGTTCCTGTTCGTTCTCTTTGAGACTGACACGGGGTTTAGGACCGGCACCGTCGCCCCACTCGCGGGTAAACACCGGCTTGATGGCAATAAAGTCTTCGCGGAAGTTACTCATCACGTCACCATTCTTGGGATAGCCCTTCACCTGTTTGTAGAAGACATCATAGCAGTGTTCCATATCGGCATGTCCCAAATAGTCGCCAGCTGTGTACATCTGGTCACCGGGCATTTCGGCATGCGCCATCTTCTGCAAATCTTCGGCCAAAGAGACGGGATAGCGCGACTCGTTCAAAGCCGTCTCCCACAACACCACAGAGGGATGGTTGCGGTCGCGGCGAATCATTTTCCTGCCCACATCGAAAAGGCGGTTTACAAAAGTGGTATCAGGATTGAAGAATTGCCAGCCCGGTATGCACTCCACCACCAAGAGGCCATAACGGTCACATGCATCCAGGAAAGCCGGATCCGACGGATAGTGGGCTGCACGCACGGCGTTATACCCTCCACGCTTCAAGTTGAGCACATCGCGCACCTGCATGGAGTTGGAGGCAGCATCGCCCACGTTGGGGAAAGCTTGATGGCGGTTGGCACCGCGCATATAGAGGTGCTTGCCGTTGATGAAGAATCCCTCTTCGGCGGTATAGCGGATGGTGCGGATGCCCACTTGCTTCGTAGTCTCATCTACGACTTGAGTGCCTTTCAGCACCTGCGTGCGCAAGGTGTAGAGGGAGGGATGATAGGGATGCCAAAGAGCTGGAGACGCTACTGCGAAATCCTGTTCCGCAGTCTGTCCCCTCTGTGCTTTCACGGCAAGTGGGGTCGTTGCCTCCGCTACCACCTTGCCGGTAGAATCGCACAATTGAGACAGCAGTTGAAGCTCCGCATCCTCTTCTGTCAAGTTGCGCACATGGGTAGCCACGTGCACCGTTGCCTTTTCTTCGGAAACTTCCGGGAAAGTAACAAACTGTCCTCCACCAGCTACAATATCTTCCTGCAACGGGTCTGTGATATAGATTTTATCGGTAATCACCATCCGCACATCGCGATAGATGCCGCTGTAGTAGTAGAAGTCCATCCGTTCCTGCGGTTTCCCCGGAGGAGTCAGCTTATCATATTCTGCCGACACTCGGACAGCAAGGACATTGGTACCTTTACGGTCGATACGATCGGTAATATCTGCTACAAATCCCATGTAGCCTCCATGGTGTTCGGTTATCTTCTCACCGTTGAGATAAACCTCACAATTAGTCATTACACCTTCAAACTCCACCACCACGCGCTTGTCTCTTGCCTGCGCGGGCATCTTGAAGTAGCGGCGATACCAGCCCACCCCATCATAAATGGAGTTTCCACCACAATGCTTGGTTTCCAACTGCATGATATGGGGCAGGCTGACAGGCATCCAAGCTGTAACATCGGCATCAGCCGCCGCACCATTTTCCACATCTCCCCGGAAGAATGCCCATTTGGTGTTCATGTCAATCACTTGGCGAGTGTCCTTATCTGTGGTGCAAGCTGTGCAACACAAGCAGACTAAAACAAATACAAATAACAATAATTTTGAGTGATTCATACTAATATAACAGGTTAATTGTTTTTAGAAAAGCGCGCAAACTCCCGTGCGTCCAAATCCACCTCCTCTACAATAAATTCCGGTAGATTGTACGAAAACGGCAAATCATCATAGAAATTCGGAGTGCGTTGTGGCAGCACAAACGGTTTCGACGGTCTGCCTTCCGCATCCACATAAACCAGATAAAGACGTGTATAAAGCCCATCCATACGTCGACTGCTGAATACCGTCCATCGTCCGTTATCACTCCATGAATGGTAACTTTCCACGTCATCACTATTTACCGGCTGCATATCGATAAACTCGCCCTTGTGCAAATCAAACATCTGCAAGTCGGCATCTTTATGCCAGATAGAGAAGTTGCCATAAGAAGAAGTGGTGAACATCAAGAAGCGACCATCCGGCGAAACGCGTGGAAAAGAGACACTACTACCCATGGAGCGACTGTGATAGATAGTGTCCACACGAGTGCCGAAACTGAGCGTCTCTATATCGAAGTCGATAGCACACAAGTTGTACTTCACCGACTTAAAATCTTCTGGCATACGCTCTACGGCATGAGCGGAACAAAAATAGAGCCGCTTACCGTCGGGCGAGAAGTGCGGAAAAGTCTCGAATGCCGACGAAGAGAACAACACAGAGTCTACCAGTACCTTTTTCTGAAGAACATCATACAACACTATGTCCGACTCGCTGTCATACACCTCTACCCGATTAGGGTTGTTACGATGAAACTCCTGGCGGGTCTTATTCACAGAAAAAGCCACCACGCGACCGGACGGATGCCACGAAGGATAAACCAGCGACTTTACGTGTGGGTCATCTCCTAATTTCACCTTTTCCGGTATGCCATTGTCTATCAGGTAAGTTCCTCCGAGGTCTGCCCTCATGTGGAACAACATCTTCTGCGGCTTGCGATTCAAGAAAGTATGGCAGTTCATACAGTTATGCTGGGTAAGGTCGTTTTCGATGATGCTTTTCTGCTGATAAGTAGTGATATCCCGCTGATAAATGCCCATTTTGTTCCACAACACATATCCAGGTTCTATCAACCGGTAAGCCAGATAGCGGTCAGCCGGTTCTACAGCCACCTGCCAATGGAAAGGAGCATAGCACTGCCACAAGCCTTCTACTTTCCGATAGACCAGAACTTCTATTTGTTTGCCTGTCGCCGTGTCAAGCAGTTCTTTCCAGTCCTCTTCGTCAAAGAGGAAGTTGCCTTTGCGGTCTGCACGGGTCACCATATTTTTCTCTCCACACTTCAACACGGCCAATGCTTCGACACCCGGCTCATAGTCTGCCAACTGAAAACGTAGAGGAGCTATTTGCGGAGGAATGGTCACATCTACATAATCTGGAGTAATGGTTGGCAAAGCATCCAACGGCTGCGCCTCCCGAGGTTCTTTACTGCCGGAGCAAGCAGCAAGTACAAATAATAAAACGGATAAAAGAACAATACGCATCTTATTTCTTATTTATGACAATGATACAAACAGGTAGTAATACCAAAATGTATTTCCAAACTCAGCCCGGAGTGTAGCCGATGAAGCCTTGTTCTCTTTCAGCCGCTCCATTTGATGTTTGAAAGCTTTAAACTGCCCGGCTACAGCCTGCGATACAAGATTTTGCGACGAACATACTTGCGGATTCGTCTCTTGTATCAACACAATGGCCTGTTGCAACAACAACGGTACGGGAGTCAGCCCCGGACCACCGCCATACGTCTCGCCCAGGTAGGCTAAGGTATTCAAGTCTTTGGAAAGCAGTGCATAGCCCAATAAGTATTGGAAAGAGGTGGGATAATCGGGGTTAGACTCCACAATGTCCAATAAGTTCCTTACCGGATGAACACTGCATAACCCATCAAGCGCTGCCACACAACGGTATCGGGGACCCAATTCAGCATCGGCACGCACCGCTTCATCATTGCCAACCAATCGCTTCAGCCTCTCCGCTTCCGCACGATAGCCGTAGCTCTGCAACAACGGACGCAGATACTTGGCAGCCACCCGGTGATGTCCCAATATCAAATTGGTCTTGACCAAACGCAACAATAGGCGAGGATTGACCGCCCATTCCGAAGCAACCATTCCCTCGAACGCCATCCGTTGTGCCTGCGCCACATTGCCCATTGCCCAATACACATCACTAAGCAATGACGAAGTATCTATAGTGCGGTTCCAATCCATGCAAAGACCTTTACTGCCTGGCTGTTTACTATCGAAAAGGTAATCGCCCAGTAGTTTCTTTTCTGCCAAAGCTAAGTTCTTGTAACCGGCATGCAGTGGATATCTGCCCGTATTGAGCGGAGTTGCTACAATCTTGCCCCAAGCACCGTCTCGGCTGTATGTATTTACTTGTTCTGTGATGTATTGTGCATAGGTGATGCCGGTTCTGAACCCGACATAGAGCACACCGAACGCCAATGCTGTTTGCAGCAGCACACTGACTGTTTGCAAGCGGTGTGACATATTTTTTTTTAAATAACCCGACAAGGTTGTTATCAATACTACCGTCGGTAAAGCTGCCCACACATAGTAGGAAACAGCTTGCGCCTGCAATCGCGACGAATAGTAGGCATCGGGCGTGAAAAGCACTCTTGCCTCGCCTCCCTTGCCGGCCCAATAATAGAGTATGGCGGGCAACAGGCTTACCGGGAGTAGCAGGTAGTATTTCCGTAAGGATGAACGGGCGACACACTCGTAAACCAGCGCCGACAAAACGGTCATCTCATACATGGGACCTGCCAAATAGAAACCCAGCCAGCTCACCGCCAACAAGTAAACTACCCTTACCACACTACGCGGCAGGGAGAGATAGAGATAAAAAGAGTAAATGGAAAGCAGAAACGCCAACGTTTCTTCCAAATGATGATTGGAGTCAAGCTCGGCAACCAACGGCAACATACCGACAACCAACCAAAGAAGAGGGAAACTGCGCCGGGGAGCCAAATGACGGCATATCCCCCGAAGCCCCATACAAGCAAGCAGTGCCAACAGAGCTGAAATCAATGCCCCCGCATGCGGATGTATATAATACTGTATGAGGAAAGAAGCCGCATAGAAAGCCGGACCACCGGGATAAGAGAAATGTTCTTGAGCGTATTCAGCACTGAAGCGGAACAACCGGAATTGCTCTATAAAGCGAAAATGATACGCAAAGACCGAATCTAAAAACAAAAACAGCCCCACACCGATGCAAAGCCATATCACGGATAGGCATAACCGAGGACTCTCCTGTAAATAGTTTTTCTTCATACTCGATTTAATAGTAGTGGAATAAAAAAGGCAAGGGTATATAAAGTGATATATTCAATTCCACTCCACACACTCCTCACCTTATTCTTTTTTGATTGGAGAATCCCCATTCAAAGAATTCTCCAATTTTAATCATTAATAACCCGGATTCTGTTCCAGCTTATCGTTCACATCTCTATACTTCTGCGGAATAGGCAAATATCTGTTATGGGGCGCAAAGCCGCGTGGCTCAATCAGTTCCTTTTTATTGCTAATCACAGCACGTTTATAAGGATCGTTCTCAGCATAGTCTATTTTACCAGCAGGACGCTCCATAGCAACATTCAACAACGTCTCGGCCAGCATCTTGCCGGAGGCATCTTTCCAACGGAGGATGTCAGCGCGACGGAACCCCTCACCAGCCAGCTCTATCGAACGCTCGCGGCGAATCAGATTGCGAAGTGTCTCACGGCTGCCGTATTTGCTCTCGTCAACAGAAGGCATACCCACACGCTTACGGATAAGGTTCAGCTTATCATAGACATCCGAAGAGGGACCGTTCAATTCATTCTCGGCCTCGGCATAGCTCAACAGAACCTCGGCATAACGGAAAAGAATCGTATTGGTGTTGGTATCCCACATGTTATTATACTGGGTCATGGGGAAAAGGTACTTGCCCCACGTCAGACCGGTCTTGGAAGAGTTGTTAGCGGCGGTAGGATAGTTCTTGTTCTTGTCATTTTCGTCAATCTTTCCGTCTTTGTTCACGTCCCAAGGAAGAACCTCGTCAAGAGTGTTGAGAATTTCCGTATCACCATTGTCCTTTACCCAGTCCATACCCGGGAAAGCGATGCTCATGGCAAGACGAGGGTCACGGTTGGCAAACGGATGGGAAGGATCGTAATACGCGCCAGCCTCTTCTTTGGTCAAACCGTTATCCATCTCATAGGCATCCACCAGATTCCATGAAGGGACCATGGATGACCAGCCGCCATCAGCATTGTTGTACATGGTACCTATCCAGCCGTTACCGTAATAATTTTCAATATGCTGAACGGACGCGATAATCTCTTTGGAGTCTCTACCCTCCAACTTGAACAGGCGCGCATAATCTTCTTCCAAGTCAAACTTATCCATGGAGATAATAGCCTGCGCAGCCTCTTTTGCACGCTCGTAATTGCCGTAATAAAGAGCATGACGCATCTTTACGGCCAAGGCCGTGGCACGGTCGATGTAGCCAGAGGTGCTTGCCTTGTCTTCCAAAAACATGGGAATAGCAGCATCCAGCTCGTCTTCGATAAATTTATTGACTTCTGCTTCCGTATTACGCGGAACAATAGCCTCCTCACGCGAAGTATAAGAATCGATGATAGGCACTCCACCATATTGCCAGTTCTTATTAAAATAGTCGTAAGCACGAATCACTTTTACCTGAGCCATCATGTCTTTCTTTTTTGCTTCATCAGCAAACTGTACATCTTCAATATTGATCAAAAAGTCATTACAGCTACGGATCTTTCCAAAGTTATAATAATCGGCTACCTCCTTCAAACCGGCAGCCATCGTACCGTTACCGATGCTCTGGTAATTGTCCCACAAAAAGTTACTATAACCGAAGTCGGAGGCACAATCCCAATAGAAGATACCTTTTTCGTCAATCCAGCCATCGTAACAGCCTGTCAGGAACTTCGCTGCATCATCTTCCGTCTTCCAAGTGTTGGAAGGAGCCAATGCGTCATAGGGTACGGTATCTAAAAAATCCGAACAGGAGGAAGTGGCAAGCAAGGAAACACCTGCCATCATGTATGTAATTATTCGTTTCATATTTTTCTATGCTTATTTAAGTTCAACATTTTAGAATGTAATGTTCACACCGATGGCATGAGTCTGGTTTATCGGGAAACTATAGAGGCTGCCAAGTTCGGGGTCGGCATCAATCATCATTTTATGGAACGTCAGGAGATTCTCGCCCGAATAATAGACACGGATGTTTTCAATACCCCATGACTTCACTGTATTCTTGGGAAGTGTATAGCCGAACTGAACATTCTTCAAACGTACATAACTGCCGTCCTGCAACCAAAAATCGGAATTCTCAAGATTGTTTGAAGTTTTACTCACGGCAATGCGAGGCATCTTGGCGTTCTTGTTATCCGAGTCCAAGCATCCAACCAGATATTGTTGGGATGAACATCGTCACCGCTCCATTCCCCGCCAAATCCGTTCGTATCAATCATACGCTTGACACCGGCTACTCCCGTGAACATCATAGAAAGGTCAAAATTCTTATAGCCTGCATTCAAGTTCAGTCCGAACGTATAGGAAGGGTCGGAAGAACCGCACAATACACGGTCGTCGGTATTAAACAAGCCGTCACCGTTTGCATCGGAATAAATCAAGTCGCCTGCCTTGAAGTTCTTTTTGAAAGGATAACCAGGATCATTTTTATGCTTATCCTGCCATGCTTTAGCTTCCGCATCGGACTGGAAGAAACCCTCCGTCTTATACAGACGATACGTATTGAAGGCCTCGCCTACCTGACGTATTTTCAAGTCACCGTCCACCAACGAAGATACACCGTCCAAATCCAGAATCTTATTCTTATTGTAAGCCAGGTTGGCAGTAGCGCCAAATGACCAGTCGCCCCATTTATCATTATAGCTTACGGTCAATTCCATACCACGGTTCACCATAGAGCCCACATTGTCCTTGTAAGCACCTAAACCGAATTCGGGGGGAACCGGCACGTCCATAATGATACCCGTAGTCTTGCGGTCGTAGTAATCGAAAGCCACAGTCACTTTCTCCAAAAGAGTAGCATCGAAACCTACTCCCCATGTGCGGGCCTTTTCCCAAGAAATAGTAGCAATCTTATAATTCTTTTGATAATAGCCTGGCTGCAAACTTCCACCGAACGGATACTTAGCGGACAAGTCATAATTGTTCATCCAGGGGTAGTAATCGTTCAAGGCCGACTGATTACCCAAGTTACCATAAGAAGCACGGAGCTTCAAGTTGGTCAACCACTCTCTTGCATCTTTCATAAACTCTTCTTCGCTGATACGCCATGCACCGGAGAAAGAGGGGAAATAGCCCCAACGATGGCCTTCGGCAAAACGGGAAGAGGCATCGGCACGAATATTTGCCTCAAACAGATACTTGCCTGCATAGTCGTAATTGATACGACCAAACCAGGAAATCATGGCCAATTCGCGAGAAAGCCCACTGTTCTTTTGCGTGGAGGCATCACCGGCATTCATATCCGTAAGGTCATTGTTCGGGAAATTCTTACGTTCAGCCTTTGTTTCATTATAGGTATATTTCTCCGTATGCCAACCTGCCATCGCCTTCAAACCATGAAGTCCGAATTGTTTGTCATAGTTCAGCAAAGCGTCGAAAGTGGCGCGATGCCAGCCATAGTAGTCTTCATTCAGCTTGTTAGGGTCACTCTTCTTATTGGCGTTGTATTGGATGAACTTTTGGAAAGCCTTGTAGTGTTGTTGGTTGTTGACATAAGAACCGGTCAGTGTGGCTACCAATCCATCTACAATCTTGTAGTCAGCCGACAGCGTACCCGAGAAGTTCTGATTTTCACGTCTCACCGTTTGGTCCACATCCAACCAAGCCAACGGGCTACCGTCCGAGAACGTGCCCCAAGTGCCATCTTCGTAACGACCCACAATCCAGGGAGCCATCTTGCCCAGACGCATCACAATCTGTCCGGAACCACTGCCACCGTATGAAGAATTCGGTTCAGAATAATCATTGTTGATATAAGCCATGTTGACACGTACATTCAGACGGGAATTCAACTTCACATCCAGATTCATACGTCCATTGAACTGTTGGCGTTCAGCGTTGGGCAACGTACCATCCTGATGCAAATAGCCCACAGAGGCCATGTATTTCAGGTTATCCGTACCTCCACTCACATTCACGTTATGATTGTGCTGGAATCCGGTGCGGTAAGCCAAGTCATACCAATCTGTATTGGGATAGTTATAAGGATCCGATCCGTCTCTAAACTTCTCATAAATCTTTCCGTCACCCACTTTGTCAAAACGAGGTTCCAAACCATACTCCACACGGGCCTTGTCATACAGGCGAGCATAATCGTATGAACTCATCAGGTCTTGCAACATAGTTGGATTCTGTATGCTGACATAACCGTTATAGTTGATACGCGGCTTACCGCTCTTACCACGTTTGGTCGTAATCAAGATTACACCATTAGATGCTTTTGAACCGTAAATGGCAGCCGAAGCGGCATCTTTCAACACAGAGATACTCTCAATATCGTTAGGGTCCACGGAGTTCAATGTACCGGTTTCCAAACCATCTACCAGGATATAAGGGTCGGCAGAGTTCAGCGTACCCACACCACGCACACGGATGGTACCTCCATCTTGTCCGGGCAGACCGCTACCAGCCACTACCGTAACCCCCGGCATCAAGCCTTGAATGCCGGTAGAAAGATTCTGTATCGGGCGACTTTCCAACATTTTGCTATCCACTTGTGCCACCGAACCGGTCATATTGACTTTCTTCTGTGTGCCATAGCCCACTACTACAACTTCTTCCAATAATTGTGTATCTTCCTGCAGTTTCACAGTTAGCGAAGGCTGTCCGGTATACTTAATTTCCTGTGTTGCATATCCTATAAAAGAAATCTGAAGAATGTCACCCTCATTTACATTCAAGGTGAAATTACCATCCAAATCCGTTACGACACCGTTTGTTGTACCTTTTACTACTACCGACACACCTACCAATGGGCCAAATGCATCATTAACGGTTCCTTTCAAAGTTTTTTGTTGCTGAGAGGTTGCGGTCACAGAAGTTACTGCATTGTCTGCCGCATACACCGTTCCACCGGAACAAAGAGCTGCTGTCAATAGCAAGGAACTGACCGTTCTTACGATTTTAAACATACTTATTAGATTTTAATTAATTAAAGATTTAAGGCCGTGCAACCCCGTTTAAAAGGATGCACAAAACCTTGTTTCAACTATATGACACAAAAAAGAGGAGTAACCCTTACTCTACACTGAAAAATATTTTATTCATATTCATTGGCGGAATGAAATTCAGACTTTATTACTCAATTCCGCCACCGGGTAAAAGAAGATGCAGATGGGGAAAGAAAGAGCGGAAAAAAAATACCCAACAAGATGGGAAAGAATTCCCTCCTTATTGGGAAAAAGTTCCCATTACGATGGGAAAAAAGTCCCACCATAGTAGGAACAGGTGGGACTCCTTATACACTATCAATCAGGCTATTGAGAATCGGTTTACTATTTCCCATGAAAACGGAACCAATTGAAGTCGGCAAATCCTCCCTCGCCCTCGGCACTTGTGGAGAAGTTGAACAGTGCAAAGCGATTTGCCGTCCAGTACAAGCCCAAATTCATCTTCAGCACATCGCCGATGGGACGGAAAGTGACACCGTCCAAGCTATAATAGAAGCGGGCGGTGAAATCCTTGTCGGTGACACGTGCCTTTATCCACACTTTGTCTTGCTTGAGGTTCTCAATGGCAGTTTCTATAATCTTACCGTCGTTGCACATCACCAGTTTGCGATTGCCGCTTTCCTGCTGCACGGCTACGTAGGCGTATGGGAACTGAAATACACCGAAGCCCGCCACGTTTCCGTCTTTCAGTCCGGCAAGTTCCATCTCTACCACTCCTTCGGAGCTGGGGCCCTGGACGCGTTGTGTCAGTGTGTTGCGCGCACTCTTGAGGTCGGTTGCCAGCGAAGCTTTCAGACGCATGTAGCCCGGACGCTCGGTCAACGACCACTTGGCGTTGTCCGGGTTGTGGTTCCACTGCCATTGCAAACCCAAACGTTTGGCGCTGAACTCATCCGTAGTGGCAGGCGACTGTATCTTGTATGTCTTTCCCACTTCCGGTTTCTTGTAAGTGATGGCGTCTTTGCCATCGACACCCAGCATGGGCCAACCATCTTTCCACGTTACCGGCACTAAGTAAGGAACACGTCCTATCGCTCCTCTGTCTTGCATGATGATGAACCACCAGTCACCGTTTTTCAGCTGCACCATTCCTCCCTGGTGCAAGCCATTGGGCGGGTAGGAGCTGTCGTCCTGCATGATGACCTTATGCTCGTAAGGCCCGTAGATGTTCTTGGAACGAAGGCAAACCTGCCATCCTTCAGTGCCACCTGCCGGACAAGTGATATAGTACATACCGTTTATCTTATAGACATGCGAACCCTCCATGCCGGCGCTTTTACCCGAACCATGGCTATCGTCCACTCCTTTGTTCCAGATTTCAACAGCCTCTTTCTTTACAGAGCGAGCATCGGCATTCAGTTCGGTCACGTACAATTTGCGCTGTCCGTGCACTACATATACCTTGCCATCATCATCGAAAAACAATCCCGGGTCGTAAAGATATTCCGGAAAGATGGTCCGCTTCCACGGTCCTTCCGGTTTCTCGGCTTCGCAGACGGAGAAGTGTCCGGTCTCCCTGCCCCAACCGTAAGGGGTGCAGAAAGCCACATAGAACTTCCCGTTATGATAGCGCAGGGAATTTGCCCACGAACCGTTCAAGTAGAGATTTCCTCCCTGCATGTCATAGCGCGGGTCTTCATCATAACGGTCCACGGCATAGCCCACAATTTCCCAATTCACCAGATCCTTCGATTTAGCTACCGGAGAACCCGGCACATAGTGCATACTGGTGGATACTAAATAAAAATCATCGCCCACGCGGATTACATCCGGGTCGGGCCAGTCGCCCCACATCAGGGGATTGGTAAATGTACCGTCACCGTTGTCCGGTGTCCATACTTGTTGTGCTTCCAGCGGAAGCATTGATATGCCGCAAAGGCACATAGCCAACAGGGTATTCTTAATATTCATAACCAATTATTATTTATTAAAAATGTTCTATCTTTCAGTTTTCCTCCTATCTGCCCCATAGCATCTCCGTATCATCTCCCTACCTATACAGACGGAGCAGATAGGGAGAAGGTAGGAAGAAGATAGATTTTTTTCTATTTTTCAGATTTTACTTCTATTTCCTTATTTCTGCCATATTCCGGTAAGGAGCTATCTCCATGGCTTTCAATACAGCTCCATTGGCAGTCTGGCGCAATCCTATTACCAGCACGTTCTTCTTTCCTCCACCGAAATTAAGCCAGCATTCAGGCAAGAAGAACTCACGTTGCGGACCGGCTTCCCAGTAGCGTCCAATGTTGTTTCCGTTCAGCCACATATAGCCATTGCCCGAGGCATTGATGCGTGCCAGCCAAGGAATCCATTCGCCTTTCTTCTGGCCAGGCAGTTCAAACTCTATCCGGTACCAAGTGAACAATCCGTCCGGCTCGGCTTTCGGCTGTACGCCGTTTCCTTTGGCAGGAATCTCACAGGTCACGTCCAACGATACGTTTTGCCAATCCTGCGGTGCGAATTGCGGCAGATTCCATCCTTGGGCCACTCCGGCTGCATCTGCCGCATACTCCCACCCAGGGGATGAGTCAAGGCTGTTTCGGTCAGTGACAAACCAGCCTCTCTGATACCGGACAATTCTTCCATAGGCACGTAACCATGAGCATGACCCAGGTTTTCATAGACAACCAGGATTTCATTGTCACCCTCCTTCAGTAAGCCCGATACGTCGAAACGGTTGTCGTACTCGTCCGGACGGATGCGTTCGAAACAGTCGCGTGTGGTCCAGGACTGCGCATCGGCTCTGTCGGGGAAGAGGCGTTTCGCCTGCTTTCCGTTCACCGCTACTGATACAATGTCACGAGTAAACATATTGAATAAGAGGAAACGTTCTTCGGCAACTTGACGGGAGGTAAGGCTGACTTGCGCACGGTACAGGCTGTAACGGAAATCATTGACACCCAAGTCGGGTAATGATACCAAGCGAGGGAGTTGCTTCCAGTCTGCCTTGGCAAAGGCATCTTCCTTTTTCAAGGCAGAAGCAATGCGTACCGGTTGGGGAAGTTTGGCAGGGCGCAAGGGGCGTATCTGCTCCTGCGGCCACCATTCGCCTTTCGTTTCCGGCTTTCCGGCAGGAATCACCAACACTTTCGTACCCAACGCAGGCAGGTCGTAGGAAACGTTGATGGGAGAAACGGTGACAGAGTCGGTATCCGCAGCTTCCGAAGCTGCTATCAACACCTTCTCGCCATGCTGGTTGATGTTATACATCGGTGTGGCAGGGCGATTCATCTTACCCGGCAACAAGCGTACCTTTCCACGAATGGCATTTTTGGGGTCTGTGTTGTGCAGAAAGACAAAGCGTGTTCCGTCCACCGCTACGCGTACACCGCCGAAGAGCGACTTCGCTCCACCCTCCATGGCACAAGGACCGCCTTCGGAACGGACCAATTGCGGCTCGAATGCCTGGATGAACTGCCCGATGGCCTTTGCCTCAAAGTATTTGTCGCTCCGCGCACCATTCTCGCGTATGGCTGCATTGTAGTCATAGCTGGTCGTCATGCCTCGTGCTCCCCAACCGGCAAAATGGGTACCGCCAAAGAACATGTAATAGTTGATGCCACCTGCACCTCCTAATAAGGACATCAAGCCCACCGCCTTGAAGTGGCGGGCATCGGAATAATGGTCTTCGCTCAATCTACCGGTCACCAACGAGAACCATCCGCCTTGGAGTTCCGTCACAAATCAAGGTGCATCCGGTTGCTCCTTCCTAAGGTTCGCCATGCGATACGCGCAGTCGGGAGCTGAAGAAAGCCCTACATAATAGTTATCGCTGTCAAAAACCTGAGACAATTCCACATCTTCGCTGCTACGGCACTCATTGGTCAGACAGGTAAAGATAGGAATATCCATCCCACTTTTCCGTACAGACTGGTACAGTGCTTTCAACAGTTTTTCCTTACCGTAACATCCATGATGGTTATACTCGTTTTCAATCTGAATCAGGATAATTCCCTTTTCGCCCACCGGCTTGCGCGTGATTTGCTCGTCGGCCAACGCTTTGCAAACGGCATCAAACCAATGTTGCGACCAGCTGATGTGGCGATGGTCCGCGCTTCTCAACCAGAAGTCGTCCATTCCGCCCGGACAGAACTTTGCCAACCAACGCGGATATCCTCCTCCCGAATACTCAGCGCAAATGAAAGGCCCCGGACGAACGATGGTATAGAGTCCAAACTCCTCTTGCGCCATCTTCAGCCAACGCTTCACATCGGAGAAGTCAAAGTGGCTATTATCGTTTAAGCCGGACGGCATGATTCTCTCATGCCAGTTCCAAGGCACGTATGTCTCCACCGTATTGAATCCGGCTTCCTTGATTTGACGGAAACGGTCTCTCCATAATTCTTCCGGACAACGGAAGTAATGGAAAGCTGCACTATAAATAAAAATGTCTTTTCCCTCAATGGTCATGCACGAACCATCATACCGAACCCTTTCGGGTTGGAGGAATTTCTTTTCTGGCTTTGCAGCCTGTTGCGTAGTCTGTGCCATGATTGCCAAGCTGTTAAAAGCGACTAAAGCAAACAGCACACACTTCAAGATACACTTGTTTTTCATGTTCTTAGTATAAAATAATTAATATAATATCATATTTCACGACCTCAACGTTTCGGACAGAACTCCAATACACCACCCTCCAACAAATCACTGATTTTCACAAAGGGAGAATCGAGCGCTTTACCATTCAAACGCACATCATCCAATGTATGATACGACTCCAAACCTTTGGCACGTATTTTCAATACTCGCTTATTGGGAAGTTGAAGACGTATCTCCTCAAAATGAGGAATACCCAACGCGTACATACCCGATGCCGGAGTGACGGGATAAAAGCCCAATGCACTAAAAAGATACCACGCTGACATCTGCCCGCAATCATCGTTACCGGACAGGCCGTCGGGAGCGTTCTTATAGTTATCTTTCAGAATGGTCCGAAGGCGGGACTGGGTCTTGTCCAACCGATTGCAATAGTTATACAAATAGGCATAATGATGCCCCGGTTCATTGTCGTGACGGTAATGCTTTTCATCAAAATTCCGGTCCAAGAGCTGCATGAAAGCGTCACTGCCTCCCATCAAGTCAATCATTCCGGGCACATCTTGCATCACACAGAAGCGGTAGGTCCAATTGGCCCCTTCGGTAAATCCCACATGGGCTTGGTCCCACGTACCATCTGCCTTACGGGCTTGGAAGAATTTCAGCTCCGAGTTGTACAGATGTTTATAGTTGGCAGCGCGTTTCATCAAATCGACATAATCATCCGTATGTCCCAACCCTTTTGCCATTTGGGCAATACAATAATCATCCAAAGCAAACTCCAGGGTACGCGCTACGGACTCGTATGTACAATCGGAAGCTACGTATCCTTTGTGCAAATAGTTGGTCAGTCCACCACGTGCTTCGTATTGCCCGTTCCAAAGTGCTCTGTCACCCCATTTGCTCTTATCGTCATAGAGTGGAGGTACATAGGCATCCTTGCGGATGGCTTTGTAGGCCTGCTCCACGTCATAGTTACGGAAACCGTTCACGTAGGCATCAGCAATGACTGCATCCGCATGGGTACCAATCATGATATTGGTGTAAGTGGGGTTGGGCCATTTAGGAATCCAGCCGCCTTCCTCGTACATTTGTACCAACGAGGTTATCATGTCATCAACACGTTCCGAAACTACTAATTGCAGCCAAGGATGTTCGGCTCTGAAGGTGTCCCACAAGGAATAGGCATTGTAGGAAACTCCTTCATGCACTTCCCCGTCGAACGGGCTATAGTATCTGCCATATTCCGAGAACTCACGGGGATATTGAAGCGTATGGAAGAAAGCAGTATAGAAAACAACGCGGTCGTCTTCCGTACCGCCTTTCAGCTTAATCTTGGAAAGGGAGCGATTCCAAGCTGTACGGACTTTCTTTACTGTCTGCCCGAAAGAGGCTGTTTTCTGAATCTCTTTGGCAAGATTTTCTCCGGCTTGTTCAAAACTGATGAAAGAGCTGCCAATCCGCAGCTCCATCATTTCCGTACCGACAGGAAATGCCACATATCCGCCTGCAGAGGTTCCTGCTTCCTGAGTTTTCCCTGCGGTCACAAGAGAGTCCTTCCAAACGCCATAGTCGGCAAAATCAGCAGAAAACTTCAATACATAGTACCCTCTTAAATCAGGAGTTTCCGGTCCTAAATGGGCATCATGCCTGTCTTCGTTGTAGATGCGTATTTCTCTCTTTTCAGGAAATATCTCAATGCCGCCTCCCCGCTTGCCTCGTCCGGCTTCGAGGTACAAGAGAGCTTTCTCCTGCTTGGGATATCTGAAACGGAAGAACGAGGCACGCGAAGTGGCTGTCAGTTCGGTGACAATCTGCTGCTCTTCTCCACCTTCCGAAGTGGTCACTTTATAATAATAAGGAGTAAGCACTTCTTGGGTACGGTCCAGTCTGACTCCCCGTTCCGATGGCTTCAGTTTGAGCGAGCCGCATTGGGGCATCAGGGTCATATAGCCATAATCGCCCATCCAGACAGCGGGTTGGTGGGTAGCCATAAAACCCAACAACAGAGAATCCTTGTTGTGATACATCGTCTGTGAAATACCGTTGATACGGGTGACGGGACACCATTGTGTCATGCCAAAAGGGGTAGTGACGGCAGGCACGGTTCCTCCATATTCGGTGCGATGCTCACCATCTGTACCAATACGCATGTTGACGTAATCTATCGGTTGCTGCGCATACATGTCCGAGAGGCCGAACAAGCAGACAACCAGGAGTGAAAGTAAATAATACATGTATTTCATATTTGCAAAGGTCATAGTTATGTGAAGTGATTCTTTTGATTTGCCGATGGAATCACCGTGCCGTGTTTCCACAACACACCGATTCCGCACGCTCGACAAACCCTTACAGTAATATAACAAATCTCATTCTGTTGAACTTTCATTTTGTGTTATGTTCATACATTTTAAAGGTTAGAAGAATTGAGGACCAGTTTTCGATTTCAATCATTATATATAAACTACCTATTGATTTAAAAAAACACTTTACCTTCAAGAGACTTTGTTTTTACTGATATTATTGATATTTGATGTGCAGGAGGCAAGAGTTTATCAACTCCTGCCATACAACACTTACTATTTAATAACGGAACGCCTGTTTATTGACATATACCGAGAAATCTTTAATCATCCCCGGATTACCTTTCTCAAACGATGGCAAGTAACGCAATCCCGTCACCGTTTTCACCTCACCCAAATCAATTACCACCTGATGCGGATAAGGGATTCTTCTTTGGGTCATCCAGCAGGTGGATTCTTGCTGGTCGTATATCTTGTCGGCAGTAGCGTTGACCCCGTAAGTTTCTTCGCTATCGGCATAGCGTATTCTCCATTGTTCGCGGGGAATGGGCTTGCCATCAGCTCCTAATATCTCCAACTCGGCAAGGGTGGCCTCTGTCTTACCATCTTGCGCCGACAAGGCTTCCAAACAGAAATATTGCCCTTGTGCTGATTGGGCGAACTTTACCTCCTGCCATCCGGCAACGGGTGCAAAAGCTCCTTTATAGACCGGCGTTTCCTGAGATAAATCCAACGTATCTCCTTTCTGGCGATTCTTTCTCTCCTTCTCACGCAGTATATCCAGCACCGGGGTCTTCAGACCTTTGACAACAGCCTCCGACGGTCCTTTCAAATCGAGTACGATGATTTCATTCTTTCCTTTCTTCAACCAGCATCCAGGCAAGAACAACGTTTGTTGGGGACCGATTTCCCAAAAACGGCCTAAAGCATGTCCATTTACCCAAACCATACCTTTCCCCCAAGTACTCATGTCAATAAACGTATCTCCGGTCTTTGTCAGGTTGAAAGTCGCCTTGTAGTAAGCAGGGCCTTCCGGACGGCTATTAGACGAATACTTTTTGCGGGCGGCAAATTTATAATCCACGGGAATGCTGTATACTTTCCAGTTCTTGAGGGTAACAGCCTGTTTGTCCGGCTTGATAAGCTCCACCTTCTCAGTGATGCCTTTCCGGTCGTGAACGGTGCTTCCAAAGTTGACCCGTCCCATGGCTTCAACCCATATATCTAATTGCGTGCCTTCCGGCAGTTGCGGCAGAATCACTTGATTGTCGTCCTTCCGGCGGTCCAGATAACCGAGCAATTTGCCATCAGCATATATCTGTGCCCAGTCGTGTGCTTCGGTAATGCGGAGAAGCGTATTGGCTTCTGTAGCAGGCAACGTGGTACGGTAGAGAATGCTTCCCCATCCTTGGTTGAAGTCTTCCATCGGCTTCACCTGTTCGCTTTGAACAAAATCGGGCAGTTGCTCAAAAAGGGGAGCTGCCGCATTCAGTTCCACGGCGGGTATCTCGATGACGGGGAACGGTTCGGGAACGGGACACTCCTTTTCCTCAGGACTGCGGTATTTGCCAAGAAGCTCCTGCAAAAGGTAATACTTGGGAGTGGTCCACCCGGCTTCGCTAATGGGAGCATCATAATCGTATGAAGAACACATGGCAGAATAGGTAGGAGAATTGGCACCTCCCCAATGACCGAAGGTGGTACCTCCATGTGTCATATAAAGACTAAAAGAGATGTTCCGGTCGAGCATATCCTTGATACCTTCCACCATTTTCTCGGCCGGACGGGTCTCGTGCTTCCTGCCCCAATGGTCAAACCAACCCGACCAGAACTCACTGCACATGAATGGAGTATCAGGACGTACGGTAGAGAGTTTCTTGAATTCCTTATCGATATTGGCACCTGTACCGAAGTTCAGCGTCCAAAGCAAATCGTCCAAAGCATTCAGCTCAAACGTAGAGTCCCAATCGCACTGGAAAAGTACGGACTTGTCGAAACCTGCACGACACACAATGTCACGGATGGCTGTCATATAAGGTTTGTCAACCCCGTATCCGCCAAACTCATTCTCTACCTGCACCATGATGATATTACCACCGTTGGCCAACTGGAGGGGAGCCAGTTGCTTACCCAATTCCTTCATAAAGATTTCCGTACGCTCCATGAAATAAGGGTTCAACGAACGCACTTTCATATCTTTCTCTTTGAGCAACCACCAAGGCAGTCCGCCCATCTCCCATTCCGCACACACATACGGACCAGGACGCAGGATGATATACATGCCATGTTTCTGAGCCAATTTACAAAACTTAGCCACATTCTTTTCACCGGAAAAGTCGAATTTCCCTTCCTGTTGTTCATGGTAGTTCCAAAACATATACAAACAGATGGTATTCATACCAAGCGCCTTGCACATCAAGATTCGGTGTTCCCAATAGGGTTCCGGAATGCGTGCATAGTGCAACTCCGCAGCTTTTACTACAAAGGGGTTGCCATTCAGCAAGAATGTACGTTTACCTACCTCGAAGGTTTCTTTGGGAGTGACCGCATACATCGGCCAACTCATCAACAACAGAAGAAAAAGAAGAATTTTGTTTTTCATAAGTCTGCATTTATATGTTCACATAACCTATGACACAAAAAAACAACCCAACCCTTACTGCTTTAAGTCTTTTTATATTCTTCTTGAGGAATGTTTGAAAACAATAGTTGATTGAGAAAGGAGAACAGACATGGTTATAGAAAGAAAATCAAAATAATTTCTCAGATTCCATTTTTTATATCTTTCTTTGCATTTGGAAAGTTATTTCATATAGAATATGAAAAACATTATCCACAACTTATACTTACCAGTGGTTTGTTGCCTAATAAGCTACTCATCAGTCAATGGGCAGAAAACCTATAATGACTCTATCATTCACGCCGACAGCACCGCTGCCATAGTCACCTCCATCGACCAGCGGTTCAGTAAAGGCAAAGTATAGTTGAAAGACCACAAGCGATTCTTCCAATGACAACACCGGATACATCATCTTGCAGGCAGACACCTGCATCGCCATAACCGAGGAAAAAAAAGGGCAATGTAAAGACTTTATGGGAATGTACAAGCCTGAGAGATTAAAAAGCAAGATGTTTTCCATTTATCTCAAACACTGTCAGAACATGCCTGCATCATATATTTATCTGATACTTCCTGCCACGGCACAACAGAAAGTCCGTAGCTTTAATAGCAAATCTATTCACATTGTACGCAATGACGAAACTGCACAAGCGGTTATTATCAAAGATTTATGTTACGTAAGCATTTATCAGCCGATGGAGTAAGTACAAAAAAACGGGGTTGTGTCAGCATTTTGACACAACCCCTTTTTGAATATTCATCAATTCGGAGCCTGATGAACCGTAAGTTGCGGAAAGGGAAAATTGATGCCTTTCTCATTGAACGTAGCATAAATCGTCTTGTTTATGTCGAAATAAACGCCCCAATAATCGCTACTCTCCACCCAAACACGGACTACAACATTCACACTGCTGGCATCCAGCGCATGCAGAGCTATAAACGGAGCAGGATCATTGAGAATACGCTTATCGGCGGTCAGCACCTCACGTACCACTTTTTCCACCTTATTATAGTCTTCACCATAATCGACGCCAAAGATCCATTCAACGCGACGGGTCTTCTGGTTACTATAGTTAGTCACCACTCCACTGCTTAAAGCCCCGTTGGGCACATAGATGAGCTTGTTGTCGGCAGTTGTCAGGATTGTATGGAATATCTGAATTTCCTTGACCGTACCGGAAACACTTTGTGCTTCGATCCAGTCGCCTACCTTATAGGGTTTGAACAGTAAAATAACCAGTCCGCCGGCAAAATTTTGCAAATTACCGGAAAGCGCCATACCGACAGCCACACCGGCAGAAGCCAGCAAAGCAGCAAACGAAGTCGTCTCGACGCCCAATGCGCCTACCACGGAAACAATTAATAGTACGGTAAGAAGGATATTAACGAGACTCTTTACAAAAAGTCTTGATACTGATATCCACGTTTCTCTTATCCATCACCCGGCCGACCAGACGGTTCAGCATCCGGATCAGAAAACGTCCGACCAAAAATACAATGACCGCTTTCAGAATATGTCCTCCGGCCTGTATGCCCGAGTCTATCAGTTGTTGGGTGATCAGTCCCAACTTATCGAGCCCGTCTGCCTGGGCTATAGCCTGGTCCAGCTTCTCAGCCGCCACTTGCAGGGAATCGGCGACTTGTTGTGTAGTTTGGAATAGTAGCATAATAATACAATTTTAGAGTTTGTCCATTTAATAACAGCGGACAAAGCTACAATGTTTTTATCAAATAGCGAAGTGTTTCTTGCTTTACACAAGCAAAAAGCGTAAATTTGCCGCCGATTCACTTAGTAGGGGTGCCTTAACATGACGGGCTGAGAACATACCCTTTGACCTGATCCGGGTAATGCCGGCGTAGAGAAAAACAAATTAGCAACATGAAAAAGATGATTTTTGCCGGCTGTCTGATGGCCGGAGCAAGTGTCTTCGCGCAAGCGGGCGAGACAGACAGCTTGAAAGTAGTAAATCTGCAAGAGGTGCAGATAGTATCCACACGTGCCACTTCAAAAACCCCGGTGGCATTCACCAACGTTTCGAAAGAAGAACTCAAAAAGCAGAACTTCGGGCAAGACATCCCTTTTCTGCTCAGTATGACTCCTTCGGCACTGACCACCAGTGATGCCGGAGCAGGTATCGGTTACACCACACTGCGCGTACGGGGAACAGACGGGACACGCATCAACATCACAGCCAACGGAATCCCGATGAATGATGCCGAAAGCCATACACTCTTCTGGGTAAATATGCCCGACTTTGCTTCGTCCGTAAAGGATATACAGGTGCAGCGCGGTGCGGGTACATCGACCAACGGCGCAGGCGCTTTCGGAGCCAGTGTCAATATGCAGACGGAAGGTATTTCAATGCAACCTTATGCCGAAATAAACGCCTCGTACGGTAGCTTCAACGCTCACAAAGAGACAGTAAAATTCGGGACGGGACTGCTGAAGGATCATTGGGCATTCGATGCCCGCCTGTCCAACATCGGTACGGACGGATACATAGACCGGGCATCAGTAGACCTGTACTCTTTCTACGCACAGGGTGGATATTTTGCCGACAATACTTCGGTGAAGTTCATCACCTTCGGCGGTAAAGAAAAGACGTATCATGCCTGGAATTATGCAACTAAGGAAGAGATGAAGAAATATGGCCGACGCTTCAACTCATGCGGCATGTACACAGATGACGACGGACACATCCGCTTTTACAAAGACCAGACGGACAACTACCTGCAAATGAACTATCAGCTCTTGCTGAATCATACTTTCTCGGCAGCATGGAACCTGAATGCGGCACTCCATTATACAAAGGGGGACGGCTACTATCAGGAGTATAAAGAGGATCGCAGCCTGAAAGAGTATCGCCTGCATCCGTTTATGTACGATGGAAAGGAAGTGGAAAAAAGCGACCTGATCCGGCAGAAGAAGATGGACAATCACTTTGGCGGCGGCGTATTCTCGGTGAACTACCGGAATGAGAAGCTGGACGCTTCGCTGGGCGGCGCACTGAACTACTACGACGGATGGCACTTCGGACGGGTGATCTGGGTGAAGAACTATATCGGCGAGTTGCTGCCCGACCACGAATATTACCGTAACAAAGCCAAGAAGACGGACGGGAACCTCTATCTGAAAGCCAACTACAATCTGGTGGCAGGCCTCAACGCGTATGCCGACCTGCAATACCGCTACATCAACTATAAGATACACGGTGACAATGACAAGTACGATTACAACACTGACGGACTACAAAAGCTCGCAGTCAACGATCACTTCAACTTTTTCAACCCGAAAGCCGGACTGAACTGGGATATCGACTCCAACAACCGGGTTTACGCCTCTTTCTCCGTTGCCCAGAAAGAACCTACACGAAACAACTATACCGATGGTAACGCAGACGAATATCCGAAGGCGGAAAAACTGTACGACTACGAACTGGGGTATACCTACCGAAACACATGGTTGAGCGCCGGAGTCAACTTCTACTATATGGACTACAAGGACCAGTTGGTGCTGACCGGAGAATTGAACGAAATAGGCGAAGCCATGGCACGCAACGTGCCGGACAGTTACCGGACGGGCGTAGAACTGATGCTAGGAGTTAAGCCATGCCGATGGTTCCAATGGGACATCAACGGTACGCTGAGCAAGAACCGGGTGAAAAACTTCACCGAAAAACTGTACGAAGACGAGTGGAAGAACCCGATCGAAGTGGAACATGGTAACACCCCGATCGCTTTCTCTCCGGACTTTATACTGAATAATCGTTTCTCGTTCAGCCACAAAGGATTCGAAGCCGCCCTCCAGTCACAGTACGTCAGCAAGCAGTATATGAGCAATGCCAAGCAAGCAGAGCAGACACTCGATGCTTATTTTGTGAGCAACCTCAATCTGGCATATACATTCCAATTGCGACACGTGAAGTCGGTTACAGTGGGATTCACCATCTACAACCTCTTCAACGAAAAGTATGAAAACAACGGGTATGCCGGAAGCGGCTATACGCTGAAGGACGGCAAGCCCGAACGCTATAATTATGCCGGCTATGCCGCCCAGGCAGGTACAAATGTAATGGGTAACATCTCGATCCGCTTCTAAGCCATGAACTATCTCGAAATCACAGGTGCCCTTGTCGGGCTGATTTACCTTTGGCTGGAATACCGGGCAAGCATTTATCTCTGGATAGCGGGCATCATCATGCCGGCCATCTATATATTTGTATACTACCAAGCAGGATTGTATGCCGACTTCGGCATCAATATCTACTATCTGCTCGCGGCCGCCTACGGCTGGATGGTCTGGATGCGGGGAAGCGAAAAAGAGACCCGGGCCGAGCTGCCCATCACGCACACACCCTTGAAAAGATACCTCCCCCTATTGCTGGTATTCCTGGCAGCCTTCTTCGGCATCGCCTGGATACTGATCCGGTTTACGGACAGCAACGTCCCCTGGCTCGACTCGTTCACCACGGCGCTGAGCATCATCGGCATGTGGATGCTGGCACGCAAGTACGTCGAACAGTGGTGGGTATGGATCGTGGTCGACGTGGTATGTTGCGGACTCTACATCTATAAAGAGCTTTATTTCACATCCGCTCTTTACGGACTTTACTCAATAATCGCTATCTTTGGCTACTTTAAATGGAAACAAATGATGCATCATGAAAGTAAATGATATCGAGATGGACGCCGTGATACTTGGCAACGGCGAATATCCAACCCACTCAATGCCGGAAACCATGCTGATTATGGCGCCTTACGTGGTGTGCTGCGACGGGTCTGCCGACGAACACATCCGAAGGGGATTTACGCCCGATGCCATCATCGGCGACGGAGACTCGCTCTCACCGGAGAACAAGGAACGGTTCAGGACCATCTTCCACCAGATAGACGACCAGGAGACGAACGATCAGACCAAAGCGGTACACTTCCTGCTCGACCAAGGCAAAAAAACAATCATCCTCGTGGGTGCAACCGGCAAACGGGAAGACCATACCCTGGGAAACATCAGTCTGCTGATAGACTATATGAAAGCAGGAGCGCAGGTAACGATGCTGACGGACCACGGAATGTTTATTCCGGCATCGGGGAGGAACTGTTTCAAGTCATATCCCGGACAACAAATCTCCATCTTCAACTTCAACGCCACCGGATTGAGGGCCGATGGGCTGGTATATCCGCTCAGTGACTTCAGTAACTGGTGGCAGGGTACGCTGAACGAAGCGACAGGCACCGAATTTACGATCCATGCGGAGGGAGACTACTTGGTTTATCTGAATTACTGACTGGTTTCTCCTTCGTCTCGGCCACTTCGACCAGATAGACACTGACGCAGATCATACCGATGGCAATGGTCTGCGACCAGCTGAAGCGGTCCTGTCCTACGAGTAGAGAGACGATGGTTGCCACGATCAGTATCAAATACCCATAGATGGCCACCACGGTAGTCTTCAGATATTTCAGTCCGATCGGTACCAACAGGTAGCTGACAACCGTAGGGAATATCAGGACAAAGAGGAGCACCGACAGCGGAAACCAGTGTAACGGCCCGGAAAATACCGGAGCATGGAAACCGGTGACAGCCGAAACGACGATGCTTGAAAAAGCCGCTCCGGCAAAGGTATACTTCAATACTGTAAACATTCCGACCGACTTCAGTATTCGGTTACTTGCCACCAGATAGACAGCATAGGCGATCGAACTCAACAGGCAGAGCATATTGCCTGTCAGGGCGTCCGAAGCCAGATCGTCACTCTTCTGAGCCAGAATGCAAAGAATGGCTCCGCCGAGTCCGAGGGAGATACCGGCTATCTTCATCGCACTGATCTTCTCCTTGAAGAAGACCACGGCGATCACAAACACCCAGATAGGCTGCAAACTGGTGAAAATGGAACTCGAGACCGGAGTCGTTTTACTCAACCCCATCAGATAAAGAAACATGAAACCATAGATGCCCAAGGCTCCCAGGAGAAAAAGGAATATTTTTTCTTTCCGGGTGGAAATTTCGGGCTTGACAAACATCCCGATGATCCAGAAAGCAATGGCGGCAAACACGCACCGGAGGGTAACTCCCGAAAGGGGACTGACCCATACGGGAAGCAGATATTTCAACGCATTCATGTTCAATCCGCTAAAGGTTTTGGAAACCACCATACTCAGATTGGCCTCCACTTTCTTATTCTTCATCATACGAGGGTTATTTTTTTATTCCCGTACAACAAAAGAGGGAGACGGAAAGTTCGGAGAAAGAAGGACGATAAAGTCCGGAGCGGAAAGCAGATTACGATTATTTAGTTTTACACTAAAAACAGACTTTCACCCGCATGCGGAACGAAGAAAATCCGCGGGCGGGCGGAAGCGAAACCGGAGATGCCTGCAGCAAAAAAAGTGGCGGGAGTTTTTAAAAAAGTCCCGCCACCCTCCAGAAGTATCTCTGAGACCGTTTTCACAAACAATTTCCCGTCAGCATCTCCATCCGGGAAAAGAGCCGCCGGCTGTGGGAAAAGCATATTTCACCATAGAGAGCGCAAAGCATTCACATTAATAATCCATAACAAAAGTCATCTACATCACCCTGTGCCCTCAAGGGAGAGTCTCTACTTGCCCAACAGATAGCTCTTGAAATCAGCAAACTCCTTCGTCATCGGCAAACTTTTCTTTTCGCCTTTCATAAAAGCCCGGAGCTTAGCAGGTATTTCGACCTCGGTACCAATGATGCTCTCCACCGTTTGCAGGAATTTGGCAGGATGAGCCGTTTCCAGGAAGACGCCCGTTTCACCCGGCTGCAAGCCCTCTTGCAATGCACGGAAACCGCATGCGCCATGAGGGTCGAGCAGATAACCCGTCTGCTGCCAGCACGCTTTCACGCTTTCACGAATCTGCTCGTCGGTGTACGTCGTTCCGGATATCTCGGCAGAGATAGCTGCATGGCTACCGCCATAGAGGTCGAGCACACGGGCAAAGTTACTCGGATCGCCCACATCCATGGCATTGGCAATGGTGGCAACGGACGGACGGGGATTGTACTGTCCTGTCTGCAAATATTGATAGAAAATATCATTCTTATTGTTGGCGGCGATAAAACGGCGGACGGGCAAGCCCATCTTTTTGCCGAACAAGCCTGCAGTAATGTTACCAAAGTTTCCGCTCGGCACACAGATGACGGCATTCTCTGCCCGACCGGCCTTCTTCAATTGCGCATAGGCATAAAAGTAATAGAATGCCTGCGGCAGGAAACGTGCCACGTTGATAGAGTTAGCCGAGGTCAGCAACAACCGTTCGTTCAGTTCGTGATCCATAAAGGCTGCTTTCACCAGCGCCTGGCAGTCGTCAAACGTTCCGTCCACCTCCAGGGCTGTAATATTCCGCCCCAGCGTAGTGAACTGTTTTTCCTGTATCTCGCTGACTTTTCCCTTCGGATAGAGCACATACACATGAATACCCTCTACCCCCAAAAAGCCATTGGCTACCGCACTACCGGTATCTCCGGAAGTGGCAACGAGCACATTCACCTGTTTCCGCCCCTCTTTCCGGATGAAGTATCCCAACAAACGGGCCATAAACCGTCCACCTACATCTTTAAAAGCCAATGTAGGACCGTGGAAAAGCTCCAGGGAATAGATGTTCTCCTTCACCGGCACCAACGGGACATCAAAATTCAACGTATCATAAACGATCTCTTTCAGCGTTTCCGCCGGAACATCTTCTCCAAAGAAAGCATCTGCCACCCGGTAAGCGATTTCCCGGAAAGAAAGATTCTCTATCTCGTCATAAAACTCTTGAGGCAAGGGTTTGATGGTCATGGGCATGAATAGCCCCTTATCAGAAGCAAGTCCTTTGACTACCGCTTCTTCAAGCGAAGCAAGCGGAGCTTGTTTGTTAGTACTATAATATTTCATGGGTATTTTTATAAATGGTTTCGGAGTCGGTGCACCACAGAGTCCCACAGAGTTTTAAGTTCTTATTATATGTGCTTAAGAGATAAAAAATTCTCTGTGAAACTCTGTGTAATCTGTGGTGAACAAACTCTGTTCCTATTCCTTAACGGTTCATAAACTCTTTAATAAATTCATCCTCTTTCAGCAATCCGTAACTGCCCTCCACTGCTGCAACTTCATCGAAGGTCTGCACGCTGTCCGGCTCGATACCCGGATACCAGATAAAAAACGGGACCGGCTCGTTGGTATGCGTACGCAGTTCGCAGGGAGTAGGATGATCGGGTAATACGGCAATCGCTACCGGCTCTTCCCACTCCTTCACAGCCTCGTAAATAGGACCTACGGCACGGCTATCCAGGTTTTCAATCGTTTTCAGTTTCAGCGCCACATCACCCTCATGACCGGCTTCGTCACTGGCTTCAATGTGCAGATAGACAAAGTCGTCCGTTTTCAGGGCCTCCAGAGCGGCAGCCACTTTATTCTCGTAATTGGTATCGTACAGTCCGGTCGCTCCTTCCACCGTCAGGCGGCGCAGTCCGGCATAATAGCCGATACCGTTAATCAAATCTACGGCCGAGATGACAGCTCCCCTCTTCACTTGCGGGAAGGTGTCGGACAGACGTTCCATTTGCGGACGGTAACCCGGGCTCCACGGCCAGATGCTGTTGGCAGGGTCTTTCCCCTCAGCCATCCGCTTCAGGTTCAGCGGATGATCTTTCAGCAGTTCCTGAGACTTCAGGATCAGTTCATTGAGCAGGCTAGCAGTCTCTTCGGCCTCCGGTACCAGAGGTTTCACCATCAGCGGACGGAAAGGCTTCAAAGGCACATCGTGCGGAGGGGTGCAGTCGAGTTGCTTGTTTCCGCCTTTCACCACCAGCAGATGGCGGTATTGCACCCCGGTATGAAACCTCACCCGGTCGTCCCCCAGTTTCTCCTGAAGGTATTGAATCAACACATCCGCCTCTTCTGTTGTGATATGCCCTGCCGAATGATTCTTCAGGATATCTCCTTCCGTACAAATCAGATTGCAACGCATTGCCATCTCGCCCGGCTGCAAATCGACACCAATGCTGGCAGCCTCGAGTGGTCCGCGCCCTTCGTATACTTTCGGAAGATTGTATCCCAGGACCGACATATTGGCTACTTCACTTCCCGGATGGAACCCGTCGGCTACGGTTATCAACCGTCCGTTCCGTCCCATACGGGCCAGTTTATCCATATAAGGCGTTTTTGCATATTGCAGGAGCGTCTTGTCTCCCAACGACTTTACAGCCCAGTCGGCCATTCCGTCACCCAGTATGATGATGTGTTTCATAAGCTTCTTTTTTATACGTTTGCAATGCTCATAATGTCAGCAAATACACCGGCCGCCGTCACTCCGGCACCCGCACCGTATCCCTGAATCATCATCGGATATTCTTTATAGCGTTCGGTGGTAAGCAAGATGATGTTATTGCTGCCTTCCAGTCCGTAGAAAGGATGGTTGCGGTCCACTTCCTGCAAACCGACGGATGCTTTGCCGTTCTCCAGCTTGGCAACGAAACGCCAATGTTTATTCTCACTCTCGAGCACCTTGCGGCGAGCTTCGAAATCAGCATCCAGACTAGGCACTTTTTTCCAGAAGTCTTCCAGTGAACCTTCAAAGAAGTCATTCGGTACGAAAAGATTCTTCTCCACGTCTTCCTGTTCCAGCTTGTATCCGGCCTCACGCGCCAGGATCACGAGCTTACGGATCACGTCCTTACCGCTCAAGTCAATGCGCGGATCGGGTTCCGAATAACGCTCTTCCTGCGCCATCTTGATGGTACGGCTGAAGGGAACATCGGCACTGATCTTATTGAAAATATAGTTCAGCGTACCCGAAAGCACTGCCTCGATCTTCAGAATCTTATCACCGCTATGTATCAGGTCATTGATGGTATTGATAATCGGAAGTCCAGCCCCCACGTTGGTTTCAAACAGATATTTCACACCACGCTGGCGGGCTATCAGCTTCAGTTCACGGTAATTCTCGTAAGCCGACGAAGCAGCAATCTTATTGGCCGCCACCACAGAAATGTTATGTTGCAGGAAGTCCTTATATAGAGAGGCAATGTCCGGACTGGCCGTACAATCCACAAATACCGAATTGAATATATTCATGCCGATAATCTCGTCACGTATAGTATCCAGCGAACTGTCCACTCCCTTCTCTTTCAGCTCTTCGCGATAGTTGGCCAGATCGAATCCGGCACGGCTGAACATCGCCTTCGTCGCATCGATAATACCTACCACATGGAGTTTCAGGCCATTTTCCACCATCAGCTTCTTCTGCTGCTGGCGGATCTGCTCGACAAGACTTCCTCCCACCGTGCCCACACCGCAGATAAAGAGGTTGAGCACCTGATATTCGGAGAGGAAGAACGAGTCGTGAATCACATTCAGCGATTTACGCAACGACTTTGAATCGACAACAAACGAGATGTTGGTCTCGGAAGCGCCCTGTGCACAAGCTATCACATTGATACCGTTACGTCCCAGCGTACCGAACAGCTTACCGGCAATACCCGGCGTATGCTTCATATTCTCACCTACAATGGCTACCGTAGCCAGGTTCTTCTCTGCCTGGATAGGCGAAATCTCTCCCATTTCAATCTCTTTGACAAACTCTTCGTTCAGCACTTCGCAAGCCAGATCGGCATCGGCATTACGTACACCGATAGAGGTACTGTTCTCCGATGAAGCCTGCGAAACGAGGAACACACTGATTCCATTCTTTGCCAGCGCCTTAAAGATGCGGTAGTTGACACCGATCACGCCCACCATACCTAAACCCTGTACGGTAATCAGGCTCGTGTCGTTGATGGACGAAATCCCTTTGATAGCTTTGCTCTTCGTGTGGTCTACGTGTTGTTTGATCACCGTTCCCCGGGCATCCGGGTTGAAAGTATTCTTAATCAGGATCGGTATGTTTTTGTGACATACCGGATAGATGGTAGGCGGATACACCACTTTTGCACCGAAATTACAAAGTTCGGTAGCCTCTACATAAGTCAGCTCGCTGATAGTATAGGCCGTACTGATCACACGCGGGTCGGCTGTCATGAAGCCGTCTACATCCGTCCAAATCTCCAGACTATCGGCATCGAGAGCTGCGGCAATAACAGCTGCGGTATAGTCGGAACCGCCCCTGCCCAGATTCGTTACGTCTCCCGAAACCTTATCCGAAGAGATGAATCCGGGTACCAGCGAAACCCGGGGGATTTCTTTGAAAGCCTCCCGCACCAACCGATTGGTCAGTTCCGTGTCCAGTGTATGTTTATTATGTTTCTTTTCTGTCTTGATAAAAGTACGTGAGTCGAACCATACAGCCCCTTGGATCAGTCTTGACGCAATCAGTGAAGACAGACGTTCACCATAACTGACAATGGTATCGGACGTTTTCGGAGAAAGATCTTTAATCAGATAAATACCCTGAAAGATATCTTTCAGTTCGTCGAGCAATTCATTCACCTGATAGTGCAACAGGGTCTGAGTCTCTCCGGCAGGAATCACTCCCTGCACCATCTCTTCGTGGCGGCGAACTATTTCCCGGTATGCCCCTTCGTAAGCTGCATCGCCCATGGCGGCCATTCGGGAGGTACTGATCAACTGGTCAGTGATCCCGCCCAATGCAGACACTACTACGATTACCGGTTCACCGGCAGACTCTACGATTTTCTTTACGCTTAAAATGCTGTTCACGGAACCTACGGACGTTCCGCCGAATTTCATTACTTTCATGCAGATACTTATTTAATGGAATGCCTTGTACGCTCTTTCAGGCATACAAAACCATCTTTGTTGATACGAATAATAAAATATAAAATTGAGTTTTGCTTACTTCCGTAAGCGTGAATCACGTAGATACACATCATACTATATATTAACCCCTAGGGGTCATCCCCATTGTCCCCTGTGTCCCAATCATGGTACACATCGATGTGACTGTATGTGGATAGCATTGCATCATTGTTTCTGTTTCTACGTTCAATTTTGATAAGATGTTGCAAAAATAAGAATAATTTCATTCAATCTATCACTTTTTGCGATTATTTTGCGATAAAAGCACAGAAAGCCCCAGAAAGAGGGGTAAAAATGTAACATAGAACAATTACATTTTTATAGTGCCCATTGCTTTTTCTCCGGATAAAGCGGATCACTTTCTTGACACTTTGCTGCCATTTACAAGATATATCATTATCTTTGCAACAATACATTCTTCATTTAAGGACTATGAACCCATCAGATACTTCCATATTGTTAATATATACGGGCGGAACCATCGGTATGATAGAAAACCCTGAAACCGGAGCACTCGAAAACTTCAATTTCGAGCAATTGCAGAAGCATGTACCCGAACTTCAGAAGTTTACCTTCCCGATAGACTCTTACCAATTCGATCCGCCTATGGACTCTTCGGACATGGAACCGGAAGCCTGGAGGAAACTGGTACACGTCATCAGTGAACACTACCACCAGTACACCGGCTTTGTCATCCTGCATGGTACGGATACGATGGCCTTCACCGCTTCAGCCCTCAGCTTCATGCTCGAAGGACTCGACAAACCGGTTATCCTGACAGGTTCACAACTGCCCATAGGAGTGCTTCGTACCGATGGCAAGGAGAATCTGATGACCAGCATCGAAATAGCATCGGCACGCGACAGAAGCGGTAATCCCATGGTTCCTGAAGTATGTATATTTTTCGAGAACCGGTTAATGCGTGGCAATCGTACGACCAAAATGAGTGCGGAGAATTTCAACGCCTTCCGTTCGTTCAATTATCCGGTACTGGCAGAGGCAGGGATACATATTAAATACAACAATGTGCAGATTCACATTGAAGGGGAGAAACGCGAACTGCATCCTCACTATCTGCTGGACACCAATATAGCTATCCTCAAACTCTTTCCGGGCATACAAGAGAACGTCGTAACCGCTACACTCGCCATCGAAGGATTGAAGGCAGTGGTACTCGAAACGTATGGTTCGGGCAACGCTTCCCGCAAGGAGTGGTTTCTGCGGAGGCTTCGTGATGCCAGCGAACGGGGTGTTGTCATTGTCAACGTAACCCAATGTAGCGCCGGTAGCGTAGAGATGGAACGTTACGAAACGGGATATCATCTGCTGAAGGCGGGCATCGTCAGCGGACACGACAGTACTACCGAATCGGCCGTAACAAAACTGATGTTTCTGTTAGGACACGGATATTCGCCGGACGAAGTACGCCGGAGGATGAACGAGTCGATGGCAGGAGAGATTAGTATCGATTTGTCAAAATGATATTCAGGAGGCCTCAGAATCCGTTTTTCCGAACAGATGCCGACGGAGTACGAAAAAAACGCATCCACGCCATTCGGGCAATTATCAGTTTGACAGGTATATTCAGAATTTCTCGCCAAAAGTCAAAGCAATACCTCTTCGTACTATCTCCGACAACGCCCGGAAGCAAAAACAGATTCTTTATGCCATCTCGCGGCAGTATCCGCCAAGGGACAAAGCAGACGGAAAGATACCGGAAAATCCTTTAAGGCAAGGCTCTCCTTTCAAGAAACGAAGCCTCTGTCTACAGGAAGTTAACACTCTATTTGCAGGAAGTTAACATCGTATTCCGATGAAGTTAACAGTTTATCGGCACGAAGTTAATAATCCGGAGATCCAAACCCCAATAAACCGATAACAGAAGTGACGGATATGCAGTTATCCGGGAGTATTTATCCGGATTCCATTTCCGGATCACTGTCTTTCTACACAGAGCTTGTCAGCGAAACCGCATGATACGCTCCATAGAGTCAGTAATCCATCCATTTCACTGACAATCGGTCAGAGGCTTTATCAAAAAGAAAAACGACTTCACGGGGTTCAGGAGTCAAAAGCTATATTCTGTTTGGCAGAAAAAGACGAAATGCGTAACTTTGAGACCTATTTATCAAGAGATCAATGGCAAAAGAGAAAACGGTATATGTATGCAGCAATTGCGGGCAGGAATCGCCTAAATGGGTAGGCAAATGTCCGTCGTGCGGAGCGTGGAACACCTATGTAGAAGAGATTGTACGCAAGGAAGTTCCGAATAAACGTCCGGTATCAGGCATCGAATCGCCCAAAGCCAAACCCGTCACCCTGAGCGAGATCGAAGCAGATGAAGAACCCCGCATCGACATGCACGACGAGGAGCTGAACCGGGTATTGGGAGGCGGGCTGGTACCCGGATCGCTGGTACTGATCGGTGGCGAACCCGGCATCGGGAAGTCCACACTGGTGCTCCAAACCGTACTCCACATGCCTGAGCGGAGGATACTCTACATCTCGGGAGAAGAGAGCGCAAGGCAACTGAAACTTCGTGCCGACCGGTTAACCCGAACTTCGAGCGACTGCCTGATTGTCTGCGAAACCTCGTTGGAACAGATCTATGTACATATCAAAAATACACGTCCGGACCTAGTAATCATCGACTCCATACAGACGATATCGACCGAAAGCATCGAATCGTCACCGGGAAGCATCGCGCAAGTCCGGGAGTGCTCGGCATCCATCCTCCGTTTTGCCAAAGAGACGCATACCCCGGTGTTACTGATCGGGCATATCAACAAAGAAGGCAGCATTGCCGGACCGAAGGTTCTAGAGCACATCGTAGACACCGTGCTCCAATTCGAGGGAGACCAGCATTATATGTACCGCATCCTGCGCAGCATCAAAAACCGCTTTGGAAGTACCGCTGAATTGGGCATCTATGAGATGCGTCAAGACGGGCTTCGCCAAGTCAGCAACCCTTCGGAATTGTTACTGTCGCAGGACCACGAAGGCATGAGCGGGGTAGCCATCGCATCTGCCATCGAAGGGGTAAGACCCTTCCTGATAGAGACGCAAGCACTTGTCAGCTCTGCGGTTTACGGCAATCCGCAACGTTCGGCAACGGGATTCGATATTCGCCGCATGAACATGCTGCTGGCCGTATTAGAGAAACGTGTCGGATTTAAGCTGGCACAAAAAGATGTCTTTCTAAATATTGCCGGAGGACTGAAGGTTAACGACCCTGCCATCGACCTGGCTGTTATCAGTGCCATCCTTTCATCCAATATGGATGCTGCCATCGAACCTGAGGTTTGCATGGCCGGAGAAATCGGATTATCCGGTGAAATCCGTCCGGTAAACCGGATCGAACAACGTATCGGTGAAGCTGAGAAGCTCGGGTTCAAACGGTTCATCCTACCTAAATACAACATGCAGGGCATCGATACAAAGAAGCTGAGGATAGAACTGGTTCCGGTAAGAAAGGTGGAAGAAGCCTTCCGGACGCTCTTCGGGTGAGTTCACCACAGAGAACACGGAGTCACACAGAGTTCTTACCATTAAACATTAAAACATGGAGATAAATGAATTAACAGGACTGATACTAAAGAAAGCTTATGAAGTACATACTGTTTTAGGACCCGGATTACTAGAAAGTGCTTATGAAGAATGCTTATGCTACGAATTAATCCAATGTGGATTAAACGTAGAAAAACAGAAAGCACTACCCGTAGTATATAAAAACATTAAAGTAGATGCAGGTTACAGATTGGATATTGTAGTCAACAATGCTGTTATAATAGAGATAAAAGCTGTAGAAGAATTACATCCCGTTCACACCGCACAGCTAATAACCTATTTAAAACTATCAGGAATCAAATATGGCCTGCTTATCAATTTTAATGTAAGAAGCCTCAAAGAAGGCATCAGAAGATATATTGTTTAATTAAAAAAGACTCAGTGAAACTCTGTGTCACTCTGTGGTAAACCATGATACAAGAATACCAACTCCGCATCCTCCCCGAAATTGCCGCCAGCGAGCAGCAACTCAAAGCATACCTTTCACAGGAGAAAGGACTGAATCAGCGCGATATTACCGCCCTGCGTACACTGAAACGGAGTATCGATGCCCGCCAACGCACGATCTACGTCAATCTCAAAGTTCGGGTATACCTGAACGAAATGCCTAAGGACGATGAGTACGAACATACTATATATAATAATGTGGAAGGAAAACCGCAGGTTATTGTGGTAGGTGCAGGCCCCGGAGGACTGTTTGCCGCATTACGGCTGATAGAACTGGGGCTGCGTCCTGTCGTCGTGGAGCGTGGTAAGGATGTGCGCGAACGTAAGAAAGACCTGGCACAGATCAGCCGGGAGCATCGGGTAGACCCGGAATCGAACTACAGTTTCGGTGAAGGAGGAGCCGGTGCATACTCGGACGGAAAGCTGTATACCCGAAGCAAGAAGCGCGGGAATGTGGACAAGATACTCAATGTATTCTGCCAACATGGTGCTTCTACGGCCATTCTGGTAGATGCCCATCCGCATATCGGCACGGACAAGCTGCCACGGGTGATAGAGAATATGCGCAATACGATTATTGAATGTGGAGGCGAGGTACACTTCAAGACACGGATGGATGCATTGATCATCGAACAGGGAGAAGTGAAAGGAATAGAGACAAATACGGGCGAAACATTCCTCGGTCCGGTCATCCTGGCAACAGGTCATTCGGCAAGAGATGTATATCGCTGGCTGGCCGCCAACAACGTGACTATCGAAGCCAAAGGAATAGCCGTCGGAGTGCGTCTGGAACATCCTGCAGGATTGATAGACCAAATACAATACCACAACCGGAGCGGAAGAGGTAAATACCTGCCGGCTGCCGAATACAGTTTCGTCACACAAGTGGACGGCCGCGGAGTATACAGTTTCTGCATGTGTCCCGGGGGATTCATCGTACCGGCGGCCAGCGGTCCCGAACAGGTGGTAGTCAACGGAATGTCGCCATCCAATCGCGGATCCCGGTGGAGTAACTCGGGAATGGTGGTGGAGATACAACCGGAAGACATCATCAACGATAAACGGTTAACGGTAAACAATGAAGCAGAAGAAACCTTCCCCGAACTGGCTGTGCTGCACTTCCAGGAAGAGTTGGAACGCCAGTGTTGGTTGCAAGGAGGCAGACGCCAAACGGCACCCGCACAACGCATGGTGGACTTTACACGCAAGAAACTGAGTTACGACTTGCCGGAGTCTTCGTACAGCCCCGGATTGATATCCTCTCCCTTGCATTTCTGGATGCCGGAATTCATTGCCGGACGACTGTCACAAGGCTTCCAACAGTTCGGGCGCAGCAGCCACGGTTTCCTGACCAACGAAGCCGTAATGATAGGGGTAGAGACCCGTACCTCTTCTCCGATCCGCATCGTACGAGACAAGGATACCCTGCAACACATCACCTTACGCGGTCTCTTCCCCTGTGGCGAAGGAGCCGGTTATGCGGGCGGCATCGTCTCGGCGGGAATCGATGGAGAACGATGCGCAGAAGCAGTAGCACAATTTATGAATCCATAGACTTATGATGAATCACCAACCAGAAATAGCTATCGTAGAGGCGAACACCCTCACCAGCCTGGGACTGAAAACAATCCTGGAGAGAATGATCCCCATGGCAGTCATCCGCACGTTCCATAGCTTCGGCGAACTGACAGATGACACCCCGGATATGTATGCCCACTACTTCATCTCGGCACAGATTTATGTGGAGCACAACGCTTTCTTCCTCCCCCGAAAGCGGAAAACCATCGTGTTGGCGGGAGACAGCCACCAGTTCCAACTCTCCGGCGTCCCCATACTCAACATCTACCAGGCAGAGGAACAGTTGGTGAAAGACATCCTGAAGCTCCACCAGCATGCACATCATGACGGCTATCCGGTAAAGGACATGCCTCCTACCCCGCCGACCACCGGACACGAACTCTCGGCACGCGAAATCGAGGTCCTGGTCCTGATCACCAAAGGACTGATCAACAAAGAGATCGCGGACAAACTGAATATCGGCCTGACCACCGTAATCACGCATCGGAAGAACATTACCGAAAAGCTGGGCATCAAATCGGTTTCGGGCCTAACCATCTATGCGGTGATGAACGGGTATGTGGAGGCAGACCGCATATAGCGAACTATGTGGTGAATCCATGGTGAAAGCATATATCCTAATAAATGAGGATTGCCGTTTAACATTTTTTGCTGCATCTTTGCAAACGAATCAATGAAAAGATACAGCACATGAAGAAAAACAGTATTCTTATTGCCCTTGCCCTCTTTTCTGCCAGTGGCACATGGGCTGAAGAGCTTCCGAAAGACACACTGAAAGTGATAGATGTGGAAGAGATTGTAGTCATCGCAGCTCCGAAAGAAAACCGCAAACTACGCGAACAGCCAACCGCGGTAACCATGCTCTCACAACAGGATATGCAGGCCAATCAGGTGAACTCCATCAAGAGCCTGACGGCACTTGTTCCGAATATCTTCATCCCCGACTATGGCTCGAAACTGACTTCCGCCATCTACATCCGTGGGATCGGTTCACGCATCAATACACCGTCAGTGGGTTTGTACGTAGACAATGTCCCTTACATCGACAAATCAGCTTTCGACTTCAACTATGCCGACATTGAACGCATCGACGTGTTGCGCGGTCCGCAGGGAACCCTCTATGGACGCAACACCATGGGAGGACTGATCAAGGTACACACCAAATCGCCTTTCAGTTATCAAGGCACCGACCTTCGACTGAGTGCCGGGACTTACGATAATTACAATGCTTCCGTGACTCACTATCACCGCATGTCGAATCAGTTTGCCTTCTCCACCGGAGCATTTTATGAATACGGAGGAGGCTTTTTCAAGAATACCTACCTTAACAAAAAGATAGACAAAAGCCAAGCTGCCGGAGGACGGTTCCGAGGCATCTACCTGCCCAGCGAGAACATGAAGCTGGACTTGAACGTCAGCTATGAGTACAGCGATCAGGGAGGATATGCTTACGGAGCTTATGACAAGCACACGGGAACCTACCTGAAACCGGCCTACAATGATCCCAGCAGTTACTATCGCAATCTGCTGAATGCAGGGTTGAATCTGGAATATCAGGGAGACCACTTCACACTGAGTTCGGTAACGGGACTGCAACACTTGCGTGACCGTATGTTTATCGATCAAGACTTCTCTCCTGCCAATATCTATGTGCTGGAACAGAAGCAGAAGCTGACCACGATCTCCGAAGAAATCGTCCTCAAATCGAAATCCGGACGACGCTGGGAATGGACCACAGGTGCCTTCGGGTTCTATCAGTGGCTCACCACCAACGGACCGGTTACATTCAAGGAAGACGGGGTGACAGAAATGCTGGAGAAAGGCATCAACAGTCACTTCCCCGATCTATCGGCGATGGGCATGAAAATGAACCTGAACATCACGAACCCTACGTTGTTGGTGGACGGACGCTTCCACACACCGATCCTCAGTGGAGCAGTCTATCATCAGTCCACCTTCCGTGACTTGCTGATAGAAGGACTTTCGGCTACCGTAGGACTACGTCTGGACTACGAAAAGAACTGGATGAAATACAACTCGGGCAGTACCATTGACTATCAGTTCAACATGACAAGCCCTTTCATGCCTGTTCGCCTGGAACAGACCAGTTCACCACGCCTGAACGGCAAGTTCAGCAACGACTATCTGCAGCTATTACCCAAGTTCGCCCTGCAATACGAATGGAAGAAGGGTAACAACGTATATGCCACCGTATCACGCGGATACCGTTCGGGAGGATACAATATACAGATGTTCTCGGATCTGATACAGGGTAATATGCAAAACGACATGCAGGGACAGATCAAGGCAGGCACGAAACAGATCTTCGACCGCCTTGTGACTCAAGGCATGCCACAGGCCATCGCGGACCGCATCTTGTCGAATATTCCGGATGCGGGTGAGAATGCGGATCCGAAAGCATCGACCATCTACAAGCCCGAATATTCCTGGAATTACGAAGTGGGTAGTCACCTCACTCTGTGGGAAGGTAAGCTGTGGATGGATCTTGCCGCCTTCCTGATGGATACGCGTGATCAGCAAATCGCCCAGTTTGCCAAAAGCGGATTGGGGCGTATTACGGTCAATGCTGGCAAAAGCCGGAGCTATGGGGCTGAAGCGGCACTGCGTGCTAACCTGACCGATGCTCTCAGCATGAACGCAAGCTACGGATATACGTATGCCACGTTCACCGATTATAAAACCATCGACCGGGGACAAAATGAAATCAGCTATGACGGCAATTATGTACCTTTCGTTCCGAAACATACCCTCAACGTGGGTGGGCAATACATCTTCCGCATTGCTCCCCGCCACTGGCTGGACCGTGTACAGGTGAACGTGAATTATAATGGTGCCGGACGCATCTACTGGACAGAGCAAAACGATGTAAGCCAGTCATTCTACGGAACGCTGAATAGCCGTGTCAGCCTGGCGAAGGGGAACGGGCAAATCGACTTCTGGGTTCGCAATGCGCTGGATAAGAAGTATGCTACTTTCTACTTCGAATCAATGGGCAACGGATTTATGCAGAAAGGACGTCCGGTACACTTCGGAGTAGACATAAGATGCCGATTCTAATATAATAAAACCAGACATAAGATCGACTAATTTTTAATTTAAAAGGTAAGGGGCGTTGGTTTAAAACCAATGCCCCTTACCTTTTTGGGTAAACTCCTCTTGGTTTTAAACCAACGGAGAGATCTCCCCAACATTCATACCACATTCCCGATTTATTCGTTAACAGCCCCACAGTGAGGACATTGACCCTTCTCCCGAAGCTTTTGTCCACAGTTTCCACAACGGTATTTATAGCCGGAGCCTCTACGTACTTTCTTTACAAAAAGCCAGATGAAACAGGCCAGAAAGAAATAGCCGATATAGATGTGAGTGGTGAGAATAAAGAAGAAGTAACAAAAAATGCAGCACGACATCAGTCCCAGCAAGTAGAAAACAGCAGCGGCAGGAGTAAGCTGACGGAACAGATCATCAAGTACGGCCAAAGTGACGATGATAAACAGCCAAATGCCGGTCAGGAATACCGAAAGAATGAAAGGCACCTTGAACGGCGACAAGGTGGGATTGAAGTAAAAGTGCTCCCAAGTGTCGGGTACAAACACCTGCATCGTCTCGTAGACTGTAGCGCTGAATGCCATCAACAGGCAAAGAAACAACGGATAGACGCTGTCGATATCATTAAAGTAAACCATCTGTAACCGCTTCTTCATAAAAGCACGGAGCAGATAGACCCCGACAAACAAGGCGAATATGAAAACGAAATATGAAGCGTGGGTATCGCTGAACAGATGGATGAACTGCGAAATACTATCAGTCGGTACGAACGAACGCACCAACTCTTTATTGCGTACCCACCCCTGCACTTCCTGTGAATGGGCTACTTTTACCCAGATACTGTCTACACTGTCCTGCGGATGGACAGAAAACTCTGCCACAACCACACGGTCACCTTTATACAGATTGACATAGGCATCCTTCAACGGAAGATATTCCAGACGAACCGAATCGTCCAACACCTCCAGGTTCGTATTCCACGTATAATGATACTTGGAAAGGTAAGTCAGAGAGTCTTTGGTCTTCCGGCTCATTCCCTCCGCCGGAAGATCGGGCAGGGAATAACGGCAAGAGGCCAACAGAACCATGACCACCGAACAACACAAGGCTACGCAGAACCGGACCTTCTCTCTCATACGGCATTCACTTTCATTTGGCAGTTCTTACAGTCAAACTCCAGGCGGAAGCGTTTACCATCTGTCGACACCAGGTAATAAGGCTCACGGTACGGAGAGCGTTCCCGTTGATGGACAGGACACCATCCCATGCTGTAGCGCAGGCAATGTTTGCAAAACATCAATACCGCCTTTTCTGCCGGTGCCCGCTCAAAAGCAGGAGCGATGCTTGCCACGCCGTGCCCGGTATAGAAAGAAACGGCTTGTGCATTCATCACATTTCCCAGATAGGTAAGCGTGCTTTGTGGAAAGGCATGAGCGGTAGGTTTCAGTACAAATAATTCCCTCCGATAATTGATACGGCGGGCGGAAATCAGTTTCTCAACGGCCTGCCGGCGAAAATCGGCGAGTACCGAAGCAGGTAGAAACCAGTTCCCGGCAAAATCGATATCGATGCGTACCGCTTCGAAAGGGGTGTTGCCAAACTTAGCCAACTGTGTTTTCAAATTCTCTTCCTGTGGTGTACGTGCCGGCTCTTTCTCACGTGCCAGAGACAGGGTTACACTGTTATCATCTTCATCTGTCAGTGTCAGGGCGAATCCGAAAGGAGTATCCGTCAATCGGACAGACACAGCTATCCTGCGCTCGGACGACTTACGAGCCAGAATCTTTTCGAACTCCTGATCGAAATTTCGATATAACACCGTACGGGGCTTGATACGGGGCATCTCCTGCGGATAAAGCTTATTGCCCTCCACCCGGTTGATGCGGAAGCCTTGCAGCCTGCCTTGCTCATCGATGTAGCACACCCCGTCACCGTTATTAAAAGATTTCAATCCCGCTACGGTCAGATAGTTTCCTCTTGCCTCTTTCATCGTACCCATCTCCTCGCCCAACGACTTAGGGGTGTCGAACGAAAAAACGTCCTTGGTACGTCCATGCAGGTAATAATGGGTAAAGCCCCGGCTGAAACTCTTGTCGAGCTGAGGGTTAAAGGCATAACGGCAACTCCCGGACGAGGCACGCGCGTACTCTTTGCGGCGGGCAAAGATGGCATCCAGCTTCCGGCGATAGGCAGCCGTCACATTCTTTACATAAGAGACATCCTTCAGTCGTCCCTCTATCTTGAAAGAAGAGGCACCGGCATCGAGCAGTGCTTCCAATTCGTCACTCTGATTGAGGTCTTTGAGTGAAAGGAGGTGCTTGTCCTTCACGATCACCCGTCCCTCAGCATCGACCAGACTGAACGGCAAACGGCAAAACTGGGCACATTCGCCCCGGTTGGCGCTACGCCCGAAACAAGCCTGACTGACATAACACTGCCCGCTATAGCTGACACAAAGAGCTCCATGCACGAATATTTCCAAAGGTACATCCGGACAGGCTTCGTGTATCTTGCTGATCTCACGCAGCGAAAGTTCGCGCGCCAACACCACTTGCCGGAAACCGGCATCAGCCAGAAATCGCACCTTCTCCACCGTACGGTTATCCATCTGGGTACTGGCGTGCAGCGGAATAGGCGGCAGATTCAGACCGGTGATTCCCATATCCTGCACAATCAGTGCATCTACACCGGCACGGAACAAAGCCCAAATCATCTTCTCCGTCTCTTGCAGTTCTTCATCTTTCAAGATAGTATTGACTGTCACATAAATCCGGGCATTGTACAGATGGGCATACTCTACCAAAGCAGCTATGTCCTCCAATGAATTGACTGCCGCCGCGCGGGCACCAAACTTCGGCGCACCGATATACACAGCATCCGCTCCATGATCAATAGCAGCTATGCCACATTCCAGATTTTTGGCCGGAGCCAGCAATTCTATTTTACGTTGTTTTATCATCGGATATCTTCAATATTATAAGGAGTCTCCTGATAGACGAAATAGTTCAGCCAATTGGAGAACAACAGGTTGGCATGTCCGCGCCAACGCACCAGCGGTCCTTTGTCCGGATCATCATTCACGTAATAGTTACGGGGAATCTCGATGGGAAGCCCTTTCGAAACATCCCGGCGATATTCCGTATCCAGTGTCAGTGGAGAGTACTCGGAGTGCCCGGTAACAAAAAACTCACGTCCGCCACGGGCTACCACCATATATACCCCCGAATCATCCGACTCGGAAAGTAATGTCAATTCCGGTACTTTCAGTATATCTTCCTTTCGCACTTCCGTATGCCGGCTATGGGGCACATAGAATTCATCATCGAAGCCACGGAAGATGGGATGCAGCGGAAGCAGCGTGCGATGCTTGAAAATACCGAACATTTTCTTATCCAACGCATACTTGGGTACTCCATAATGATGATAAAGTCCGGCCTGTGCAGCCCAACAAATATAGAGTGTGGAGGTGACATGGGTACGTGCCCAGTCGAATATCTCCGTTATTTCATCCCAATAGTTCACTTCCTCAAACTCCATTTGCTCTACCGGTGCACCGGTGATAATCATACCGTCATACCTGTCTTCTCTCATCTTGTCGAAGTCGGTATAAAATGTTTTCATGTGCTCTATCGGTGTATTCTTCGAGGTGTGGCTTTTAATCTTCATAAAAGAAATTTCCACCTGAAGCGGAGTGTTTGAGAGTAAACGCACCAAGTCTGTTTCTGTCGTAATCTTCAACGGCATCAGGTTGAGGATAACAATTCGTAGCGGACGGATGTCTTGTTGTGTTGCGCGGGAGTTATCTATCACAAAGATATTCTCCTCTTTTAATAGTTCTATCGCAGGAAGCTTATCGGGTAAATTTAAAGGCATAATTGCATACGTATTTAATAATCAATGCAAAAATAGTGTTTTCCTTATTTAGAAGATATACAAATTAAAACATTTTAATCAAAAACGATACCAACTAATGATTAAAAACTCTATTTTTGTACCTACAAATTAGTACTAATAATTAAAATATCAAACAAAATGGCTTACGTAATTAGTGAAGATTGTATTGCTTGCGGAACTTGTATTGACGAGTGTCCGGTTGGCGCTATCTCTGAAGGTGATATTTACTCAATTGATCCTGAGCAGTGTACAGATTGTGGTACTTGCGCAGATGTATGTCCTTCTGAAGCAATTCACCCAGCTGAATAATACAATCCCCAACAACAAAGATAAAGGCTGCCTTCCTAATGGAAAGCAGCCTTTATTTATTTCTTTTCAGACGTTTGGCAAATTATAACCGCGTCTTCAATCGATAACTTCCCGAAGGAAAACTAAAGACAGCATAACTACCTTCCATCCGGAGAAAAGTCCCCCCCTCTCCGACGATCCGCTTCTTTTCTTTCGGATCGATACTTTTATCTGCTACCGGCACATAAACCAAAGCAGAAGTATTGCACGGCACCGAGATATCCCAACAGAACGAACCGTCCTCTTTTTCCAATGACTTCTCACCTCACCGTAGATAGAGTGAAACGAAGTATTCACAAAATCGAGGCCATCTACCGGGTAAGGCTTTAGCTGTATCTGTTTAAAACCGACACTCCCGGGAGCATTGCTGATACCTCCCAGATAGCCATATGCCCATACAATCAGATCGCCCAACAGCATCACATGGTTGGCAGAATTCATAGCCGGATCGGCTGTATTACCATTCCACAGCTCCCAGATTGTGGTTGCTCCATTATCTACCATATATCCCCAACTCGGATAAGTCCGGTTAGTCGCTATCCGATAGGCGAGGTCAGTTCTTCCATAATCCGATAGTCCGCGCATCAACTGCTGGATACCGACCAGGCCGGTACTGACATGCCCATTGAAATCTTTCATTGTTTTCTCAACTATATTCCGGAACACGACTTTCTTATAAGCCTCAGGAACCATGCCGAACCGCAGGGAAAGGATATTTGCAGTAACTGTATTGTTGCTATAATACCCCAATTCCGTATGAAGGTATTTTGAATTAAAAGCTTCTTTAACCAGTTCACTCTCTTTCCGAAAATCTTCAGCATCCTGCGGATAACCGGCCAACGCTGCAAACCGTACCATCAAATTGGACAAATAATAATAAAAGGTTGTTCCCAGCACCGCAGCTTCCGTGATACGTGAAGGATCTTTAGAGTGGATCAGTTCGGGAGATTCGGGAGGCATACACCAGTCTCCAAAATTATCTTTCGTCATAATATGATCTACCATATACTTATCTTTCATATAACGCATCCACTTCTTCATCGAAGGATAATGTTTGATGATGGGTTGTTTATCGCCAAACTGATCATAAAGCATATTTGCTATGATTAAATAGGCACCGGGCCAGGTCATATTGTCAGTGCAAACGTCCCAGTAGTTAGGAGCCACATCGGGTACAGCTCCATTTTCTTTCTGCGCCTGTTCAATATCATCGAGCCATTTGGCGTAAAGAAGATGATTATTAAAAATATAACTTTCTCCTTGCGAACCAACCGCACGGTCACCCAGCCACCCCATACGTTCGTCACGTTGCGGACAGTCGGTAGGCATGCCGCGATAATTACCGCGTATACCCCAATAAGCGTTCTTGTAAATCCTGTTGATCATCGGGTCGGAGGTTTCCAGATTACCCGTAGTCTCCATTTCATCATAAATCACTTGTCCCTCGAAGTCGGATAGAGAAGGTTTTTCCCTGAAACCCGTCAATTCAACAAAACGAAATCCATGATAAGTAAAAGTCGGTTGCCACTCTTCCATAGAATTTCCCTTTAAGATATAGGTATCTGCCGAATGTGCCGTTCGCAGATTTGCCGTATAAATAGAACCGTCTTTCTGCAACAACTCGGCAAAACGCAGTTTTAACGTATCGCCGGATTGCCCCTTTACTTTCATGCGAAGCCAACCGACCATATTTTGTCCCATATCCAGAATATATACTCCGGGAGCCGATTCGGTAATACCGATAGGTTTCACGGTATCCATCACTTTCATATTACGATTGAGTTGGGCCTCCAACTTTCCTCCCGGCAGGCTTACAACTTCTGCCTGAAGCCATTTCGTATCATCAAACGGATATGTATTCCATCCCGGCATCTCTTTTCTTGCATCATACTCTTCACCGTCAAACTCATTATTTGTTCCGATGGGACCTTCGGCCGTTATTTTCCAGGAAGCATCGCTCGCAATCACCCGTTTCTCTCCATCTTCATAGTATACCTCAAGTTGGGCAATCATTTTAGGTACATCAAAATGCCGCACTCCCGGCATACGCATCGAAGTATACCGTCCGTTGCCCAAGATGACACCGATGGCATTAGCTCCCTTTAATAATTGTCCGGTCACATCAAACCGATTATACTTCACCGATTTGGAATAATCCGTAGGCGTAGGAGCCAATACCTGATCTCCAATCTTCTTTCCGTTAATATAGGCCTCATAAAATCCTAATCCGCAAATGTACAGGGTAGCCTTTCTCACTTTCTTCGAGTTCAAATTGAAAGGTTTGCGCAGATAACGGGCAGGGACTCGCGTATTCCCCTCCAGTTTATCTTGTGGAAAAGCTCTCCCTATCCACACAGCCTGCCAGTCCGACGGATGCAACAGTCCCATCTCCCAACTGGCAGGTTCACTCCAAGCGGAAATACCTTTATTGGTTTTTACCCTCACTTTCCAATAACATTGGATACGGCTATCGAGCATATCGCCGCCATACGAAATATATGCGGACTGATCGGACGCCACATCACCCGTATCCCACAAATCACCTTCTTCCCGGTTTAATTTCTCCAACGAAGTGGATACGAGGATATGGTAGGAGACTTGTCTTACATCTCTCACATCAGATAAAATCTCCCAACTCAAACGGGGAGAGGGACAATCAATGTTTTGGGGATTTACAAGCATCTCGGTTTTCAGACAGGAGATACTCACTTGAGCCTTCTTACCGGATACGGCGAGGCTCATGCTTAAGAATAAGCAGATAAAAAAAATGTTCTTCATGTGTTGTGTATATTTTGTGTTGTAATGTCTCTTTAGAGAACAGAGTATCGAAACCAAATACTCTAAAAATAAAGAAGGATGCACCTTTTCACAGATAACACCCTCCTTTTTTATCTGATTGGCTGAATCTTATTTCAACTTCGCCAATGCTTCCTTGATACGGCTAATAGCTTCCACAATATTCTCATCGCTGGTAGCATAACTCATGCGAATACATTCGGGAGCTCCGAAAGAAGTACCGCCTACACATGCTACGTGAGCATCTTCAAGCAGATACATAGCCAAATCATCCGAATTCTCAATCTTACGGTCACCGGCAGACTTACCGAAGAATGAGCTACATTTCGGGAACAAGTAGAAAGCACCTTCCGGTACATTTACTTCGAATCCCGGTACTTCCTTAGCCAGTTTCACAATAAGGTCGCGACGGCGTTCGAAGGCTTGACGCATCTCCTCAACCGGAGCCTGAGAACCTGTATAAGCAGCCTCGGCAGCCTTCTGAGATACCGAACAAGGGCCTGAAGTATACTGTCCCTGAAGTTTATTGCAAGCCTTCACAATCCATTCCGGGCCGGCTATGAACCCAATTCTCCATCCGGTCATCGCATACGCCTTTGACACACCGTTAACAATCACGGTACGGTCTTTCATCTCGGGGAACTGAGCAATGCTCTGATGTTTTCCGATATAATTGATGTGTTCATAGATCTCGTCGGCAACGACTATGACTTGTGGATACTTTGCCAACACAGCAGCCAAACCAGCCAATTCTTCTTTGCTGTAAACCGAACCGGTCGGGTTAGACGGTGAGCAAAGTATCAATGCTTTGGTTTTGGGAGTAATGGCAGCTTCCAGTTGCGCAGGAGTAATTTTGAAATCCTGTTCGATACCGGCAGTCACAATCACCGGTGTACCTTCTGCCAGTTTCACCATTTCAGGATAGCTTACCCAATAAGGAGCAGGTACAATGACCTCGTCACCCGGATTCACCAACACCATAATAGTGTTACATACAGATTGTTTTGCCCCATTTGCACAAGAAATCTGAGCGGCTGTATATTCCAGACCGTTTTCCTTTTTCAGTTTCTCCACGATTGCATTACGCAAAGCCGGATATCCCGGAACAGGAGAATAGCGAGAGAAGTTGTCGTCTATCGCTTTTTTCGCAGCTTCTTTGATGTGGTCGGGAGTATTGAAGTCAGGTTCTCCCACACTGAGGTTAATTACATCAACACCCTGAGCTTTCAGCTCAGCACTTTTTGCGACATAGCAAGAGTCGCCGAGGGCGACAAGCTGTTCAAACGGTCTGATAGTTGGTTCATTTCGTATCTATTTTATTGTTGTTGAGTGAATTTGATTGCAAAATAAACTATAATATTTGATATATGAAAGCAAATAGACAGTTTACTTATTAAAATGAAGCGTATGACCCATTCTATCTTTCTTAGTCTTCAGGTAGCGTTCATTATAAGGATTCGGCTTAATCTCAATTCCCACATTCTCGGTAATCTCTAACCCATAGGCTTCCAGACCGATACGTTTCACCGGATTATTAGTCATCAGTTTCATCTTCTTCACTCCGATCTCACGCAAAATCTGTGCACCGACTCCATAATCACGTTCATCGGCATCAAAACCCAAATGGAGATTGGCATCTACCGTGTCATAACCTTCTTCCTGAAGTTTATAAGCAGCAATCTTATTCATCAGGCCGATGCCACGACCTTCCTGATTCATGTAAACGATCACCCCTTTACCGGCAGCCTCAATCATTTCCATAGCTTTGTGAAGCTGTTCACCACACTCACAACGACATGAACCAAAGATATCACCCGTCATACAAGAAGAGTGCACACGCACCAGAATCGGTTCGTCTGTATCCCAGGTTCCCTTTATCAATGCAATGTGTTCCATTCCATTTGATTTCTGGCGGAAAGGTATCAGACGGAAATGCCCGAACTGTGTAGGCATATCCACTTCAACACCTCTATCGACAATAGACTCCATCTGGAGACGATAAGCAATCAGATCTTTAATGGAAATTATTTTCAATCCGAAGCGACGGGCTACTTCTACCAACTGAGGCAGACGGGCCATGGTGCCGTCTTCATTGATAATTTCGATCAATGCAGCGGCAGGATATAATCCGGCAAGCTTAGCCAGATCGACACTTGCCTCGGTATGACCTGCACGACGAAGTACCCCGCGAGAGCGGGCACGCAAAGGATTGATATGTCCCGGACGCCCCAGGTCGGCAGGTTTTGTCTTCGGATCAGCCAAAGCGCGAATAGTCATTGCACGGTCATGCATGGAAACTCCGGTTGTACACCCCTCAAGCAAGTCGACAGTAACAGTAAACGGAGTTTCGTAAATTGAAGTGTTGGACGACACCTGCATATCCAGTTCCAACTCAGCGCAACGTTCTTCTGTGATTGGAGCACAAAGTACTCCACGACCGTGAGTCAGCATGAAATTTACTTTTTCCGGAGTAATCTTCTCGGCAGCAATAATGAAATCACCTTCATTTTCACGATCTTCATCATCTACCACAATTACAAAATTACCTTCTTTGAAGTCAGCTATCGCCTCTTCAATGGTATTCAGTCTGATTGGTTCCATACTTTTATATCTTGTTTTCGTTATTAATATCTTTTATTGTCAATTCCACATCCCGGTTCAATGCGATAATCCGCTCCATGTCTTTATTCAGACGTATACGAAAAGCCCAGATCCGGAAATAAAAGAACAGACCGATAGGAAGCACAATTCCTATTGACATATTAAGCCAATAATTATGGAATGGGCGCACATGCGCATTTACAGGGATAATCGGATATTTTTCCAACTTCTGAAGTAGTATCAGTGAACGGGTATTAGACATCTCATCAACCAATGCTTCCATACGGTTGTTTATAGCGATAATTTCCTGATCTTGCCCGCCGGACATCCACAGGCTAAAATAATTGGGTGCCTTGGCCAATCGGTTCTTTTGCATATAAGCCCTACACTCCTCTGAAAGGCCATTCAAATCGAACGGAAGACGTTGATAATCCGGATCATGAATAATAACTTCCTTCTTGGACAGATGTCGGACACTACGTACCCCAAACACTCTTTTGAACCAAGAGATATATACATCCGTATTCAATACAACGGAGTCTTTATTCGATTTATAAGTCAGGAAATATCCAAGCGGAGCCAGAATGGCAGAACTCATCCACATCCCCATCCACACAATCCACTTTCCATCACGGGCCATTTTATAACCCGTGTTGTCTATTATATAGTAAATAATAAAGGTAAGTACGGAAACAATAACAGGCATTCCCAATCCACCTTTACGAATAATCCCTCCCAAAGGTGCACCAATGAAAAAGAATAAAAGACAGGATAGAGAAATCGTGATCTTCCGGTGCCATTCTATTTTATGTTTCCTTATACTGAAGTCATTCTGGGTCATCGTAAAGCTCTTAAATCCCCAGTCACTCGACAGATTCTCTGTACGCCCAACAGCTGATGCTATAATCTTCTGCTTATTCATCAACGTAGCAGCCTCAAACAGACTATCTACATTATAGTCACGAATCTGCGCTTCCTGCATTTTCAAGGTATCTTCTTTCGTCAATCCGACTGCTGTACGATAGGGTCCCTTACTTGCTTCAACAAAATACTGTCTTCCGATACTATCGGCCAATACGGTCATAGAATCGATAGATGCCTGTATTTTTATCATATCTTTGGTAGTGGACTGATTGCTCATGATGCTGGCATCAGCCATATTAAAATCTGAGTCGAACTGAATAATCGAATGCTTTTCCCGGAAAGACTCACGACGGTAAGGAACATTCTTCGAACTCATGCTCTGTGCTTTCAGATTCTCAAACATCTCGCCGCTGTACAGATGCAAGTAGAGATGCTGTTTATCAGCGGTCATTTCCAAACGTCCCGAATCAGCAACTATAATGCGAGCATTATCAAAGTTGTTGGAGAAATCATAAATGATCACATCATAAAGCATACCCGTTTTACGGTCTTTCCTTTGTACTTTCAGGTTATAACCATCTATTTCATCATAGAAAACTCCTTCGGGAATATCAACTTCAGGAGATTTCTGCTTCATCGAAATAAGCAGGGTTCCCAACTTGGCTTGCGCCTGCGGACCGATGACGTTCTGGAAATAAAAGGATACACAACAAATGGCAAAGACGAGAACAATAAGCGGGCGCATAATTTTAAGTAGTGAGATACCTGCCGCTTTCATGGCAAGCAACTCAAAACGTTCACCAAAATTACCAAACGTTATCAAAGAAGCCAACAACACTGCCAAGGGTAGTGACATCGGTACCAGACTCAACGCAGAATAAAAGAAGAATTGAGCCAGTACACTCATCTCCAACCCTTTTCCCACCAATTCGTCTACATACTTCCACAAAAACTGCATCATGAAGATGAAGAGGCAGATGAAAAATGTACCGACAAAGAGTAATAAAAAACTCTTTATTATAAAAATATCTAATCTTTTTATGCGTAGCATCTTAATAGTTTCATGCAATTAAGATACAAAATTAGCACAAAAAAAGGAGTGCGAAAAATTTTTGGTCGAAAGTTAACTAAAAACCACATGTTCTCCGTAACTTACTCACCTGAGAATCCCACAATTCCTTCAAATCATCCTCTTCATCCGCTTCAGAAAAGTCAGTAATTTCGAGCACATAGTCACCCGTCAATTCATTATAACTCATCTTAATTTCAAAATAGTCCCTTTCATTTTCGTCATCAAGCCAGTGGAAACGAATGAACGAATATGCCCGAATCGCAACAATACCAGCCTGACGCTGTTCGGTTTTGCCCCAACAAAAGGTCACCGTTTTATCATCTGATACTACTTTGTCTGCGAACCAGTCCTCCAAACCGGTAGGTGTGCTAATTGCTGACCAAAGAATATTTTTAGAGGTCGCATTCAGAAGGTATTCCAAATGTATTTTCTCTTTTTTCATAGCTTCATTCATTATTGATTGTGTGTGCCAAGATAAATACTTTTTTCTAATTACAAGGCATAATTAATTCACTTTCTTCATTACATCTCTTCTTTCCGGGTCAGGAACAGCCTGTCCATCGTACTTTCAAAGATCTTTTTTTTAAGTTAAACACAAAAAAGATAGAAAATGTTTTGGAGATTTAAAAAAGGCTCTATCTTTGCACCCGCAATCGAGAAACAATGGCGGGATAGCTCAGCTGGTTAGAGCGCATGATTCATAATCATGAGGTCCCCGGTTCAATCCCGGGTCCCGCTACAAAGCGTAAAAGCTTAGATATAAGGCATTTGAGAGGCTTCCACTCTTGAGTGTCTTTTTTATTTTTACGGGCATTTGCACAGATTTTGCACGGATTTCCATATAAACAACTGATAATCAATGAAATCGCAAGATAAAACTACCGCAAAATTCTTTTCTTCTATTTTCTTTTCATTGCTTGGCTTTTCTTAGTAATTATACCAAGGATGAGGCTGATTTTCTATGTAGAATCTTCAAAATCCCGGCATCTTGCACGAAATATTGCACTAACGGACACAATAAAAGGGATAAGCTACACACCGGTAGTTATCCCTTTTGTTCGCTATAAAATCAAGCGAGAAGTATGTACATCATAATTTTCCTGTTTTCATGTACCTTAATATATCGCAAACTTGCTGCATGCCCGAACTTCCATTACCATTAATAAAACAAATAGCATCCGTTATAACTGGTAATCTCTTGTTTAGTGGTAATTTTCCTTTCTCTCTGCATCTTACTTTCCAGTCCATAATGATATTGTTGTTAAATAACTATTTGTAAATTCCGTATTTTGCTGCGATTTCAAAGAGACTTTGAGTACTTGCCCTATATTTTTCTTCGTCTAATTCAAAGAATTTATCTTCGACTTCTTCCTGACTGTACTTTGGATGGAAGCTACTCACTTTATCAAATAAATCAAGCCCTTTGTCTCCGAATAGATTTCTAATAACTAAGCCAATTTTAATCCAATCATTATAGATTGGAGTTATATCAATCCGCCTTTCAATCACCAAATTCAGAAGCCTTTCTGTTTCTTCCGTTTTGCTCAAAGGAACCGCACTTGCAAAATCAAGGTTTGACGGCTGCAACAAAGCCTCTCTCAAAGATAGAGATTTCAATGTTACATTTAGAATCCGCCTGTCACCACTTTTGTTAGGAGCAATAATTTCTGATTTCAAATGTATTGCACTTGATTTATCTAATGTACGCGTATATACTTCTGCATCAAAGTTCACATATGGATGTTCGTCATACGAATAGAAACGCAACCGGCATATGTCACTACAACTTGAATCAACGACTATCCCCATATCTTTAAATTCCTGTTCAAGTGCATAAAAATAAAGTTTATGCTTTCTGTAATCCTCATAGGGTATAATACAGAACACACCCTTTCCACTTGCTGATAAACCGCAATACATTATATAAGGCAGTTTGCCCAAACATTCCTTCAATTCTTCCATGTTAGATATTGACGGGTTATCTTTCCCGTCAATATCAATACAGATTAGATTAGTATATCCTATTATACAGTCGTTTAAGCGCTCAGAGCAGACACAGCTTACTGTAATAGCAGGTAAAAGGTCTTTGATTTCTTTTTTCCTTGCCTGATTCTCCTCTTCTCTAAGTTCCTTTATCAGCGAAGAATAAGAATTGGAAGTTAGCAGCCAGTCTTTCAAAAGAACTGTACCAATACTCTTTTTACTTGTTGCACTTTTAAACATTGAGACTTTCATCGATATTCTCATAATCATTGAAATTAGTGATGTTCTCTAAAATTTTCTCCTCGTCTTGCTTATTCAGAAAAACATAATAACTACCTCCGGCCTTATACCGTTCAAATTTAAACCCAAGGCTTTTTATACGAGTTGAAAACTCCTTTGAACCAACAGGTGTTAACTCATTCATCTTACAATAACTTTTATACTCTTCCCTGAATTTCTTGAGTAACATATTATTATCTTTTGACTGAGAAGGTACGTATTGCTTTGCTTCAATAAACTGCGCCACAGTGTCAGATTCAAACCGCATTTCTTCCAAAAGTTCCTTTGCCTTAGGCGACTCCGTAAACTGTTGCTGTTTCAGTAGCCTGTCCAAGCCTTCCAGTACCCAATTAAATATACCACTCAATTCTTTAGAGATTATTCTTTGGGCCAAGTTCTTGTCCTGCTTTTCATCCGGGATAATCACTTCAAAATTCAAAATAATGAATCTTCGCAAATACGCATGGGTAAATTCAATATTATTAGGAAATTTATTGGTGTTAAACATGAATTTCCCATAATTACGAAGAATGAATGGATGCCCGTAGGGAGAGCGTGCATCAATGGGTTCATTGCTGATAAGTTTCTTAAACAAGTCGGGATTGATATTTTTCCCACCAAGTTCCGAAGAATAATTGAGCAGATAGTTACCTAACTGTGCTCTAAAGTATCCATTCTCATTGCACAAGTTACTTATTGTATAAGAACAAGTATTATGTTCGCCAAGCAGAGCCTGCACTATTTCAAATATAACGGATTTGCCGTTACTGCCTTCGCCTTTCAGGATTAAACACTTTTCCAACTTCAAGTTGTTAATAAAAATATACCCTAAGTATTCCGCAAGAATCATTTGCGATTCTTTTTCTGGCAAAACCTGGTTTAAGAACACTTTAAACTCATCACATTTTGCTTCCGGGTTATATTTGAAAGGAAGTTGATATTTGAAAAAATCCTTTTTGTCGAAATCTCTAAGTTCCTTTTTCTCCTTTGAAATAACAAATGTGCCGTTTTGAAGATTGATTTTTACCTCATCTTGTTTTTCATTCAAATTTGGAACAAGTGTGCAAAAGAGACAAACTGGTTATACAGTTTTTCGATATTCCGACTCAGTCTGATGTCATAATAGTTAAAATCCGCCTTATTAGCCGCTACAGCCAGAAATTCCTTTAAAAGAGGACGACTTACATTTTTCCAATGACAGCCTGTATAGATGTATGGTAGAAGCGTGTCCGGCTCAATACCAAGTCCCAAATTGAAAACATCCGCATTTCCCAATAATTCTTCTATCAGGATAATGTACTTGATTTCATCGTCTGGTTCCAAGCTCCATAGCTCCTTCCATTCTTCTTCCGACAGACCTCCCGTCTTTTTTTTCTCACGCAATTTGTAAAGTCTGGTAAGTGCCTCATCATCATCAAGATGATAGATGACTGCATAATCGATTTTCGAAGTTATGTCTATTATTTTCTTCAACGTTTCCTCTTGTTGCACTTGAAGTAAAATATCTCTGACATAACGTTTTACATCTTGGGCTGTTTTAAATGGATGATTAGGCATCTGAATACTGTTATTCTTTTTCATAACTCTTATTTTTATTTGATTTTATTATTTGTTTAATTGATTGAGACTTAAAGTTTCGAATCGTTTGACTTTTCGTCTCAAATTGTTGTTTAATCCACCCGTCTAATTCTTCGGCAAAAAAATACAGTTTATGTCCTGACCTGTGGCAGGGTATCGAATCCTTTGCCGACATCTTGTAGAACTTTGACGAACTTATCTCATATCCTTGTTTTCGGATATATTTTAAAGCCTGTTCTTTGTTCATGAACTTTGGTATTTCCTCCGGCTTTTCAATTCTGGCCATCAGAACATTTTTAATTTCCGATACTTCCTGAATCAGATAATCTATCTGTCCGGGTAAAGTATCATAAGTGGTTTTGATTGTTTCCATATTGTTTCTTTTTTAAATCAACGATGCAAAGATATGGAGTCCCCGATACAGCATAAAAAGGCACGTTCAGGCACATTTAGGCATGAATATACCAAGCTAATTATTAATAAATTACGGCTATATCATTTCAGCTTAGGCACATTTGGGCATGATAGATGTTTGATTAGTGGCCTATGTTTTGTATTTTTGCCATAGATAACCGAAAAGAAATATGGGAAAGAAAAGAATACCGGTAGATAAAAAACAGTTTGAAGCCTTAAAAAACGAATTGGAAAGGGTTTCCGGAATAGATTTGAGTTCAGACAACGCGTATTACGATTTATGTGATTACATAAAGAAACAAAACGATATAAAGTTCCCTCCCTCAAAATATGAGGACGGAAGCATTGTCCAACAACCGGAAACTATCAGTGTAGATACATTACGCCGTTATTGGGGTGACAAGGATGCGGACAAGCAGATGACCCCGGATGTAGGAAAGTTGTCTTTTATTGCACGCGCTTTGGGGTATAAGGATTGGGGGACATTCTGCCATGAACATATACAGCCTGATACTGGCTTTGATGCGGAAAAAGGATTTAATGGAATGGACTATTTTAAATTTTCCTCATTGTGTGAAAATGAAATAATCTGTATCGGCTGGTATCCCCAGAAATATTGTAGGCTGAAGTTTTTGGGGGAGTATTCTTTTGAGGTGGTTGAAGTACGTGGGATGAAGAGTGAAGTTGGGCGCCGGTTTGAAACTTCCGGTTTTCGCCTTGCTCCAACATCGGGCGGTGACATTTTTCCAGAAGTCATAATAGAACCTTTATATGAATATCAGGAAGAACTGTGGAATGCCATAGAAAATTTCAATATAGAGACTTGCCCACAAGAAATCCTTTTATAAGAAGTGAATAAGTGAGTGAAGTGAAGAATATTCTTATAAAAAAGATATTCTTTACTCTATAGACTGTATTAAAGATTATAGATTCTTCATCTTTCTATAAAATATAGTTCACTTCACTCACTTATTCACTATGTAAGAATTTACTACTTCAAGTTTATTCTTCCATATTTGAGATAGAATATCATCTCCTTATTTCCAGTATTAGAGAAGAGAGAAAAGCTCGATACGGAAGACGAAAACAGCCTCATTTCAGACATGAAGAATATTATCGTTTCATGCCTGTTTGAAAGCGAAAAGAATCTGCAAGAAATAGCTTATTTTCGTGATGAAATTATTGCGTTTTTGAGGCTTCATATCACCTTCGCCCCAAAGTAACCACTTTGCATTGATATATGGAAAAGCAATCAGTATCTTTCGTACAGTCCAGATTGTAGGGTCGGCGTTCCCAAATAACAGATTCATCAATTCAGTAACGGGAATACCGATTCTTACACAAAATTCTGGAACGGACAGAGCTTCTACCTCTGCTATTTGTCTGATACGCCCTTTTATACCACCATTCAGAATATCCCAAAAAACTAACGGCAAATGAATATTATCCATTTTGAGCGCTTCTTTGAACAACGGTGCTATTTCAGAGGGTGAATGTCCGGATATTCCACAGCCTATCTCTGTGACTAAAAAAGTATATTCCGGGTGTTGTTTCGCATATACCAGAAAATCATCAACGTATTTCTTGAAATTCTCCATATCCTTGGAAGGTATTGCATAGGTTTGCCCTTGTGCTCCTGCTGCCTGTCCCATAATAGCCCCGAATTTCATAGCTGTGGATGCGGCGTTTCCGTTATGTACACCACAAGAATTTGAACCGAACACGAATATTTCATTCTCTTTCAGTTCCGTAATGTTGTGAGGGGTAATTCTTTCATTCATATTTTAAAGTTTTGGGTATAAAAAATCCCCTCATTGCACAAGCAATAAGAGGATTCTATAAGTGTATTACTCTCGGTTATTATCAGTTCAACGAAATAAGATTAATAATTTTATTTCCGTTGTCGGCAACATTATCGATTACCACTTCATCTGACTCTGTGATGGTTCCTACAACATTTGCACCATCCATATATCTAATACCACTAAATGTTATATTGGAACTTTCCGGACTTGCAAAAAGGGTTTGTATTTCATAGTCATTTATTCTGAACTCTGACTCTTGATAATCCGTCATGCTCATTTTATAAAAGCGAGTATTATTTTGTATATACCATGCTCTGTCCGTTTGGAAATGACCCTCAGCTCCTTCATGCCAATTAAAACTATTTGGAAGTTCTACTAATTGATATGTCGTTCCATCAAACTCATAGTACCAGCCATAATTGGTTTGTAATAGAACAGTTTTTCGGGCGTAATTATATATAATATCCAAAATATCAATATCAGGATATTCATCGCCACCCTCTATCTTACAGATTTCTGTTTCTTTCAATTCATTATTACCAACCATTTCCCATTTGATAATCTTTCTATCTTGATATGAATATAGTTCGTTATTTATAATAAAAGGAATATCAGTAATAGGATAGATTCTGCCACCCGGACATTTTACCTTATAGTTTTTATTATCACTATAATTATTCCAATATATAATGAATCCATCTCCAGTAACATCAAAATTCGTGAAATTTTGTCCATCAGCTAACATTGGCTGTAGTGTAAATTTAGAAACATCAAGCTTACAAATCTGATTATTACTCGTTGCAATATAAATGTTTCCTTGGTTGTCCAATACTGATTGTAACTCTATCCCCTCACCTAAATATACATCTATTTCCTTGGGCCATCGATATATCTTTTCTGTTTGGACATCAACAATGGAGAGGTATTCTGTACTACCCCAAGCTACACTTATACCTAAATCATCAGGCCCAGGTTTATAGAACAAATCGATAATATCTTGTGCGATAGGATTTACAAGAAGAACTTTATCGCTCAATTTCAAGACTTTATGAATACCAATATTATGGTCTTGACCGTCCTCTCCCTTGATTGACAACTTTACCTCATTGCCTGATAAGTCAAGTTTGTAATAAGAGTCGTCCCCTGTTGCTCTTGTTGCGGATGATTTCTGATAAATCATCTTGGCGTCACTCACATTCAGATTAGTAAGGTATTTATAACCTTCTTCATAATTGATAGAGGCACCACTTCCAGAGCCACTATCATCACCACATGCAGTAAAAAAAGCTACTGCACCAAGCATTAATAAAAATTTCTTCATAATTACCAGAATGTCGTTCTTCTTAAGCCTCAAATCAGAAGAGTTCTTAAATGTAGAAAGCGTGAGGCTATTAACTCATTTTATACGACGGGCTCTGGTAAAACCTTGAACTAAAACAAGCAACAGTCCCCACGCCATATACAGATATGACGCGAGAGATGCTAACTTATTCCCGTTCTACAATAGTTTACCAGACTTCGTCGTAGAGAATCAGTTAAACACTTTCGTGTACCTTAAATTTCTAACATGTCCGTCACGTTGCCATGACGGTACAAAATTAGATAAAATAAGGCACATCACAAAGTAACATCTCATAAAGAGACTGTTGCAAGTTACAAAATTAGATATTATTCTTCATTCAGCACTTCATCAATATAAAGTTCGCGTTCCTTTTGAGCTTCCTTATGTTCTTTGATATTCCTTTCCAACCGCTCAAAGTAAGCGTCACCGAGTCCTTTCTCTTCAAGTGTTTTATCAAACATATCAATGATTTCATCTGAAAATTCTTCTTCATCGTCATCTTCGGTCCAATCATCCAAAGTGGCAAATATATCTTCCCCGTTATCTTCTTTCTCTGGTGAAGAAGTATCTTCAACCTCTGTTTCATCCTCGCACTCAATATCCGGCCCTAACATATCGATAAGCTCGTCAATGGTATACTCTCTTTTCTCTGGAGTATTCTCCGCAACGTCTTTCTTGGGTAGTAGGCTCGTTTACGCTCGCTTCCTGTTCTTGAACAACAACAGGCTTTTCTTCTACTGCTTTCTTTTTCTTTGGAGATTTCTTTTTAGCTCCTACAACCTCAGTAGTCAAAGGTTGTTCTTCTTGGGTTCTTTTCTTACGTGTCATAACTTTATTTATTTTGACATTAATAATTTTCCGAGTAATTGAATTTTCGGTTAATACATATATCCACTTTTTTGCCGGAATATAAAAGGAAAAGGAATTTTAACTATATTCTTAACCTGATTTAAGCCTTCGCACCGGTAATTTAGCATAAAGAGAGCCCGATTCCCCACTAAACAAGACAATCGGGCTATATGCTTAGTTCATCCCAATTAAGAGAAATACGTACATTAAAAGCTCAATAAATGGGCATTTCGGGCTCTATTTTCAGACTCCAAATCAGCAAGATATATCTCGGTAGTGGTTATGCTCGTATGTCCCAGCATGGGAGATATAATAGCTACCGGAACACCTTCATTTCGCAATACGGTCGCATAAGTGTGCCTCGCAACGTATGTCGTAATCTTGCCTATATTCAATTTCTCACCGATAACTTTCATCCTGTCATTTATATGCTTGGTGAGGTTTTTCTTTTTCTTCTCATGCTCCCAAGCATCATCGCCGGCTTTCATAAAGGGAAATATATAAGTGCTCTTTCTCGGATTATTCCCCCATTTATCGATAATGGATTGCATTTCCGGAGTTATCGGTGCATAAATCCGTTTTGAGTCACGAGTTCGGTCTTTAGTTTTTTGACGAATAAATGAAATTTCCCCGTTTTGAATATCGGAGAATTTAAGGTTTATCAAATCGGCAACATTGATACCGTTACAGAAATAGATGAATAGCCACAAGTCACGATAAAACTCCGTAAATTCGTTACCGTCTGAATAATTGGCGATAGCTTTGAGTTGTTTTTTGTTGAGTGCTTTTTTTCTGCCTGAACCTTCCTTAATTTGATATTTATCTCTTCCGAAAGGATAATCGGCCTCCCTAATCATCCCGGCAGACTTGGCAATATTCATAATGGCACGAATATTTCTCATATTGATAGCTAATGTTGTTTGATTCACAGTTTTCAAACAGAATTTTTCAAAGTCACGCAACCACTCGGCTGTAATATCACGGATTGGTACATCATTCTTTTTATACCGTTTAATCAGCGAGAGTGTACTTTGATAAAAGGTTTTGGAGCCAAATTTGTTATTTTCACCCAGTTCCTTAATCTTAGCTTCAAGCATTTCATTGATAGTCCCACCGATATTTTTTCCAAGCCGCGTATTAAGACGGTCAAAAGAAAATGTTCCACGTTCTGCCAGATATTCTACATTCTTAAGAATACGGCTAAGTTCTTTTCCAATTTCTTCCTGAATTTCCCGACATTCTTTGGATTTACCTTCAAGCGCTTCTTCAAGTTCTTCTTTTGAAGTCAGGCAGAGGCCGACAGAATAATACTTTGGCTTGCCTTGATAATACACTTTGATTTTTACCGGATAAGTACCTTCCTTATTAATGGTGCGAGTGTCAAGTATAACAGATACGACAACACCGTTTTTAATGATTTTAATCATGGATTTTTAAATTACTTGTAAACGGAATTGTTTACCAGTAATATATCCATTTTACAACGGGATTATAAGTTAAACAGGTCTTTCAAAAGGCATTTACAGGCTTTTTCAGACAACGTTTGCAGGTTATTATTGCCAAATTCAATACTCATACTTATTTTGCAATTCATTTATTTGTATTAAAAAAAAGATTTTAGCTCCTTTGTAATTAAACAAATAAAAAACAGATATGGAAATAGAATATATTGATAAAGGACAGGATAAATATCCTGAAAATATTACTGATCTTATGAAGCTTGCTAGAAAGTCACAATCAGGTGATAGTTATAGTTCCTCCCTTATAGCTGTATGTATTCTATGTAAACACAAAAAGGTTAATTCCAAATTCTTTAGATATATTGATTTAGCAATAGAGCAAGGAGATCAGAGTCTTCCATTCTTTTTAGATATACTATTTACAGAAGGCTATACAGAAGATGGATTTAAAATTGAACAATCAGAAGAATTACGATTCAAATATTTATTAAAACGTAAAAGTCTATCAAGTATCTCATCAGTAATTACTTTAGCACGTAATAATTCCGAAAGACAAAAAAAAGTAATAGCTGCGGCTAAAACTAATCAACTTCATCCTATCTATAATGAACTCCTTTGTGATTTATCTGAACTTATTGAAAATGATGATTCGAAACTATTCAGTTATGTTGATAACCTGAATAGTATATATTCTTTTTTCTTAAACAATCGACATTCTTTACTAGCTAAACCTATTGCGCTTACAGAAGAAGAATATATGACTCACTACACCAATATACAAGCCATACATTCCATGTTACGTATTCCTAAAAACTTTAGTGAATATGAAGAATATAGACAAAAATATCCAGTACTTAGACTATATAATACTGCATATATGAATGACCCAGAAGAAGGACTATATTTATTTGATTGTGAAGAATTAAAAGAAATAGTACCATATATTGAAGAAGAAAGATATTATCGTACATATATCGCATCTTTCACGACTCATAAAAAAGACGATTTAACAATGTGGAGATTATACGGACAAGACGGTAAAGGACTTAGTATTGTATTACCACAAAAGGATTATAAAATGGTATTTCCTAGTATTATTGATATATTTAAAGAATCATTTCATTCTCAATTAAATGATTCTGATATAGAAGAAAAGAACATATTACTATACAAGGTTTCTTACGATTGTACTAGTGTTAGATTAAGTATGACCGAAAAGTTCAATGAATTAAAATCATTAATACATAAAAACAAAGACAAGGAAAACTCTTCGTTAGTAAACTACTTATATCGTTTCTTTGCTAAAGCTAGTGATGAAATTCGATATTTGTATAAAAATCCACAATATAAAACTGAAAAAGAATTTAGATACCTTTCTTTCCATAGGATTGAAAGCGAAAAGGTAAAACTCGATGAACGAGAGATACCCCATCTATATGTCGAAACCCCTCCCGATTTATTTAGAAAAGGAGTAGAAATTGTAATAGGGCCTAAAGCGGAGAAAGAAATTGATATAAAATTAGATATTGAGTATAGGCTTAAAAGGTATGGATTTAATGATATAAAAGTCTCTATTTCCAAGGCTAAATATCGATAAAATAGAACTATGTACTTTATCATTTGCACGAAAATTGCACAAATCACCGGAAAATAGAAGAAAAGGCATGATTACGGATGAAAAAGAAATATTATCTTTGCCCTTGTAAAAGAAGTATTTAGGCAACGAGAGGAAGATATAAGAAGCTGGGAGTTAATGCTTTAGCGGCGTTTCATAATCATGAGGTCCCCGGTTCAATCCGGGTCCCGCTACCAAAAGAAAATTAGCGTTTAGGAGGCTTCCACTCTTGGGCGCTTTTTTATTGCCACATACTCTCCTATAGTTAGATTCTTAACACAGTTATCAACATAGTTATTAACAGATATACACCAAAGTTACTAACAGGTTAACAGACTACAATTCAATAAATTAAGTATTTTACCTCTATATCAATCAACTAGCTTTTCAAAAGGTTATCAACAAGCTGGAAAATACTCAATTTTTCCATTTCAACATTCAAAAGCATTACAAACTCCGTTGCTCACCTTATGAAATAAAAAGTGACTAACAGATCCCAAAGAATATATTGTATATCAAAACAAAACATTTATTTTTGCATAAATCATGATGCTACAGATACTAAAAATAGAGACACATGACCAAGCTAAAAAGTGTAACAGCTTAAAATAATAAAAAGAAAAGTACCTTCAGAGAGCCATTCTTTGCGTGTCAGCAGCCGTCTGATGTAACATAGTGAACTAATCTTGAGAGTTATTTATGATATTAACCTGAAACCCAGTGTAGATATAAATATAGTATTAGGGATATAATTTAAAGAATAACAAAAATGGAGATATTTAGAAATTTAACCGTTGTCCTTGCCATAACTACCTTGGTGGCTTGTAATGATGTTACGATAGAAGGCTCTTGGGTGGAACCGGTTCCCGGAATATCTAATTTAAAACAAGGATTCACGCTTGAAGCAAACGGAAGTGCTTCTTCCATCAATATGGCCACTTTGAAATATGAGAAATGGAAGAAAGAAGGAAACTTATTACTCCTTTCCGGTATAAGCATCGGCAACCACCAAAGTATATCCTTTACAGATACACTAACAGTAGAGCAATTGACTCAGGACAGTTTGATTCTCAAAAAAGGCGAATTGGTTTTGAGGTATTCCAAGACGAATGAAATACCAGACGAAGAAGCTATACCGACACCGGACACTCCTACCCAGAAACTTTTGTCCGTAAAAGGTAAATTGATCATCGGACATGAAACACGTTCTTTCACTTCAGAAGGGGATTCCACTGATTATTGGATTGTTGATAAAACAGGAGAACTCCTACAAAAGTATGATGGTGAAACAAAAGGAATCAAAAATGGAACACCTGTATATGTGGAATTAGAAGTTATTGATATGGGTAAATCAGACGAAGGCTTTGCCGCCGATTATGCCGGTGTTTATCATGTCATGAAAATCAATAAAATAACTGTAAAATAACACCTTACACCAAAATTGCACAAAGCATGGAAAAAAGGGGAAACAACCTAATTGTCGATAAAAAAAGCAAATGCGTGGAACGTAAAGAAATAGAAAATCATTGATTAGTATCCAATTCATACCTACGAGTGCCTTAGGCAAATTTCAAATTCCATTAACACCCAGAAATCAGCGTTTAGGAAATTTAGACTCTTAAACGCTGTTTTATTGCCTAACATTTCCAGACACTTAATTCCCCCACGCAGTTGTCAACAAAGTTATTAACATAGTTATCAACAGATATCAACCGAAGTTATCAACAGGATAATTCACTATTGAACAATGAATTAGCAATCCAAATACAACCTACAACATCACCATGTATAGTTTCACCCTAACACATTGTTTTTTTTCAAATACACCTACACTATAGATCGCGGTTACTATATGATCTCATTCATCAAAAAGGTACTTCTCACCACGTCTTTGACCTTTAAGCAAATTACTGATAAACTAAATTCAGCATCAGGAAAAGACATATCTAAATGTATCTTGGCTTGAAACAGTCAAGGAACAACACAACAGTCGATATCCTAGAGAATTTCAACAAAGTAGTTTCCACCTCCAAACGAATGTACTAATATAACAAGTATACGGATTCGACTTCAAAAGATACAAATAAAGAAGAAGAAGTTGAACTTACAATATGTTACTTATTATCAATCTGTTAACGTTTTCCCTTTTGTATTTGGAAAACACCTGATTTAACAGAATGTTAAAATAAGTTCTTTAATGATAGAAAACAAGTCTTTGAGATGCTAAAGACTTGTTTTTTGCCGGTAAAAAAAGAATGAAAGAGAAATGCCATTAACAATGTTAATGAAAACAATACTGCGCTTCTATGCACTTCTGAATATTCGGAAAGTAATATGATCTCAATTCAAAAAGAATAGAAACGCAGTATGCCCAAGAAAACTATTTTAAATTTAAATTGCTCCTTACAGAAACAATGGCCGGTTTAGCCGGTGTAACGGTTTTTTGAGTACAATAATCAAATACAGCCGATTTATCTCCACTAAATGACTTCCATTTCAAAGTCAACGGAACTGTTTTTCCATTCGTATCCGGAAGTCCCACCAGCTTAAAGGCTACCAAACCATCACCAACCGTACCATATGTATCGCCATATGCATTATGGCGAAACTCAACCTCATATGGGTCAGACGGATTTTGCCCCAACAATAAATTTACGAAATGGGCTTTATTATAATCACCCCATTTTGTTCTGAATCGTAGGGTCAAATAACCATCTTCCGCAATAGTCACCCAATCGTTTACTATTTCCACGGGATCTGTTCCATAAACAACGTCATTTTCTGATCCTAAATCCGGGGCAATCGATTTCGTCAAAATACTATCTATCCAGTTCACCTGTACCGCCTTATCATATCTGCCACCAGACTCACTCACTTCATCATAATTCACCAATGCCCTGACTTCTTTATCTCCAAAAGGTGAAGAGGACATATTGGTCGGCAACAAAGTCGTGCTATCATTCAGCTGTAAGAAGAATGAACCATCAGTCGCATTTTTTACCGTAACAAGAGCATTGGGAAATCCTTCCACATAATAGTACTTATCATTGTCATCCAGACAAGACTGTAAACCGGCAGAACAAACAACTGCCACTGCAATCATAACTCCTTTATTCAAGCATGAACAGATCTTCATAATAAATTTCTTTTTTCGTTAGATATTCAAAATATGTTCTCTCTACTTATAGAAATAGAATATTCATAGAAAGCCTGCATGCAAGAATGTTAATTAAAAATAATATTAACGGCAAAGAGTTGTTTCAGGTCCTAAATAGGACCTTTTGAGCCCACCCATATCAATAACGATTTTCTGAATCACAGTTCCGGGATCTCCACAGCGAATCTGCAATGTATGCTTACCGGGGGCCTTTACATAAAGAGTGGATTTATTCACTCTACAATTTTTCAGCACACTGTCATACCAGATCTGGGAATATTCTATGGCTGAAGTGGATGGAGTAGAAATAGATCCATCATCGATACGGACACTATATTTGGTATCCGAATTGGTATGCTCCGGTAGTTTATAATCCCGATCAGCATGCAAAGGGAAAGTGGGCAGCACGTAGGTATACACATCAACCATTCCAGCATTGAAAGTATAAAAATCATATTCCACTCTAGGCACCTCGGACGAACGATACATCTGTAAGGGAGCTATCGGACTTCCTATTTGCAAGGCAGCACCTTCAAAGCCCAAACCGGGAAGTACACTCATCTTGACATCTTCACTCTCAAACTTACGGTGGAAGGCTGTAGCGGGCAGAGATACGTAGCCATTTTCCTCTATGAAAAGTCCTTGTAATTCGTCGCGTACCGGAGTCTTCGGATTGAATACGGAAACAAGCACCCGTTCTTTCTGCATTCCGGAAGAGAACTCAATAAATCCTGTGACTTTCTCTCCTGATGGTACTTTATTCCAATCGATCGATACTTGGATACGATCTTCAGTACGAGTACTGCCCGACTGACGAGACAAAACGATCCACTCGTCAGAAAGTTCCGATTTCCAGTCCAACATTCCTCCCCCCTGATTATAAACATCGATCCAGTGACTTTTACGGGAGTAAGTATTGAACACGGGTAAAGCCCGGAAACTAAAACCTCCCCGATTCAATTGCTCACTTTCTACCTGAACGGCCAACTTCGGATCACCCGTTGCTACATAACTTTCTTCCATCAATGGAAGCATAAAATAGGAACTGCTTCCATCATAATTTTGTCTTAGTGACATCATGTATTTCCATTTGCCGTCCAAGAGCGAATTATATCCGTCGGTAATAATCTCCAAACTATCGTGACAAGTCGTTGTTTCTCTCTTCAGATCATCGGCAGCAGCACGTTTCTGACGAACATATTGCCGATAAAGCTGACCGGTCATATTCATACGATTCATCAGTTCGGCCCCTTTCACCGGATAATACAACAACTGATACAGCGCCGGTTTTGCCTTTTTATCTACAGTTGCCAACATTTCCTCTGCTTTTTTACCGATCCGCCGGTACTCAGCCAAACGCCTCCCGGCTTCATTGTAATTTATAAAAGAAAACTCGGTATCGGTACGTTTTTCACCTCCACCCCAATAGTTATTCCAGTATCCCCACCCCATGTATTCCGGTTTTCTGGAAAAAGCCAAATTTATATGTGAGCAGGTAATGTCTTTCAATGTATCGTAATATTGTTCTCCGAAGATTTTTGCCAACCAACGGGCAGGATAAGTATGCACATTATTTTCGTTGAATTGGTCGATATCATAAGCCATATCGAGAAAAAACGATACTTGTGCCTCAGCCCCTTTCAGGTCTCCACAGTTTGCCAACCAGATACGGTCGGCCGTAGTATCATACGCTTTGCGAAGCTCTTCATACATTAATGCCGGAGGAGTGGTACTAAACCATAAATAGCTATGAGGTACACCGAGGTAAGAAATATGATAGTATACACCTGCACGTCCTGTACGTTTTTGTTCTTGAGGGCCACTCAAACGCTTCATATAGCCAAAATTATCATCCGCCCAGATAATGGTCACATCATCCGGCAGTTCCAATCCGTTCGAGTAGATTTCCAGCACCTCTTTATAAGGGTGAATGCCTGCGGGATGGTTTCGGCAGGCTTATCAATATGCCGGGTTAGCAGGCTCCTCTGGTCTTTCAAAGCATTCTCCAGCATTTTCACTTTCTCTTTCATCGGTACGTCTCCTCCACCCATGGCAGCATCGTGCAATCCTCTCAAGGCTAATGTGTATACATTCTCATAAGCACAATTTTCTTTCACACGATTGCCCAAAACTTCATTAATCTTATCCTTATTAGCATTATAATCCCAGGGTCCCATAGTCTTGCTATGCCACTCGCTGGCCGTATTCAACAATAAGGGTTCACAATGGCTGGAGCCCATAACAATGGCAAACGTATCTGCTACGAGCTTATTCTCGGGAATCTGATAAAAAGCGGTAGATACGGGATGCATTGCCGGAGCCAGATGATTAGCTTTCAAACGCAGTAACAGTTCACAAATCTTCGCATAGGTACGGGGGCCAATATTACCGCGTTCTTTCTCAAAGGTCTTAGCAGCCCAGGGTTTCAGCCCCCAATCTTCATCGTTCAGGAAAATACCCCTATATTTCACGGAAGGTGTTTTAGAATATGTGGGCGGAGCATCTACATACAAAGCCTTGTGCGTTTTTACCGGGACATCACCCCACCAATACCAAGGGGATACTCCCATCATTTCGGAAATAGAGAACAGGCCATAAGCCGCTCCCCGCCGATCACTCCCTGCTATAACCAATGCTTTGGCTACTCCTGGAGAAGGGTTGTCGACAGTTTGAATCAAATACCGTTCCCAAGCACCCTGCAATGGCCGGATATCAATTTTTCCTTTTTGCGCCAACTCACGGATCCATTGATTCTTTTCAATGGTTCCGACAATAACCAGAGCTTTGGCTCTTTCCCTTTTTTGAATCAGTTCAGGCTTTTGACCGGTCACCATTTGAATATCGCGGGCAAACAATTCTGCCGATCTCTTGATAACAAGCGCATCATTCGCATCGTAATAAATCTTAGCCCGTGCTTTCGCAGTAGTCAAAGCAAAACCGGTTTTACTTTTAGGAAGTCGTTCTTGTACACGAATCTGTGCATAAGAAATGCAGGCACAAAATAGTGCTGCCAATAAAAACAAATGTCTCATTTTGTGTTTATGTTAGTGTTTTTTCATTTTATGCAAAGATACGTATTCCTACTATTTTTCAAGCTTACTACAGAAACAGTTTCTCATAAAAATATCCCATACACTCACAAACTGAAACATATCGTATGTTTCGTCTTATGAGTATATGGGATTAACAGGAGTTATTGTAAAGTCAATAACCGAACTGCCCAAAAGCCCAATTGCAATATCCTTCAGGCAAAGAACAGATTTTACCATCGAAAGACACAGAAAAAGAATGCTTCAAGTTGCAATGTAGATTCACGATCTGTTTCTCGTCTGCCTTTACAGTCAATGTATTCCCCTTCCGGGTTACACGGCAATTGTATCCTACGACTTCTCCATTCGGACGTTCTATGACAAAAGCGTTAGTCAGAACAGCTTCACCGATACATTTAAATAATTCGTGCACATCATTATCCTGAGTATTGACCGTCTGCCAATCGCTAATCATATTGACATATTGCTCACCAATAACAAACTTACGGGTATCATATAATTTCGGATGCGGATTACCAAAACTAAGATCAGAAAAATCCAGTTTAGTATCAGCGCTACACGCCTGTTCTACTTCAAGATGCGGATCGACAACAAAAGCCCAACGCAGCTGCCCCGTTTTATAATCAATCAAATTGGCAAAAGCTCCCATCGCATTAAATGTTTGTTCCAGCCATTTCTCGTCGCCTGTCAGCAGATAAGCATAATAAGTAGCATACGCACGCCATCCGCTCCAGCCATGGGGTGAATTAAACATATTGGGAAGCATCTGTACATCGTATTGCGCTTCCCAATAACGCATAGTTCCTTGCCGACGCCGCCCATCGGGTACACGGAGTTGAGTAAGGCAATCATGGCTGTTCAGTATCTTCAACATTGCATCGGTATAATATTTACGTGCAACAGCATCTTGCTCGATGACTCCCATCATACCTATCTGTAAAGCTGAACAAGAAATCATGCCGTCTTCAAAGGTCAATTCTCCCTCTGTCTGAAAATCTCCTTGTGACGCAACCAGTTGGTCAACCGCCTTTTTTGCAGACAGGAAATGACGGTCGGCACATGTTCTCCAAAACAAATCCTGTTCACCCAATTTACGTTCGAGGACAGCCAGTTCCAAAACACTTTTAGCGATATAGATCACACTGGTATAGACTGTTCCATGATTATAATATGCACCATTTTCGCGCTGGGAGGTCGCGATCATCCAGTCAGCCAACTTCGACGCCTTTTTCAGATCTTCCAAATCTCCCTGTGCCTCATATTTATCTACCAGCATTCCAATAGTAGTAGAGGTATTTTGAATACGTGTCTTAAAATACAACGGTTCCACTTTTACCGAATCATGCAATTTGTTGTAAAGCCGATCAAAATAATTGCTCAATTGCTTATCCAATGACTCATTCGGGAAATAACGGGCAGCAAGAAAAGCCGAATAGAACCCATACCAACTCTCAGCATGTGACGTCGGTTTCTGATGATAACGGGCTGCATTCTCACGTGCCTTTTCCATCACCCATTGCCAAGGATGATGTACTGTCCATATCGCTTCGGCAACTTTATTGCCCGAACGGACAGAAAGGGTATAGAGACCTGCATCTTCCAACCGGACTTTTCCTATCCAACGATTCCCTTTGGTTTTAGTCAGTACGACAGGCAGTTCTTTTCCGGCATCATTGGTCACCTTTACGTTAGGATTATCGGCAGTAAGTGTGAACGATGCTTCCTCACGTGCAGCATGCGAAGTCTGACGGATATCAATCAAAGGAATATCCGAAACTCGAGCAATGGCATGTTCCAGATTGTCCAAATTACCCACATTGACAAATGTAAAAATCCACTCTTTACTTTCCCCCTGTTTCAGTTCATACAGATTCTGCGGATGACGTGCCGGCAAAGGCAATTCATTCAATAAATCGAGATTTAATGATTCGATGCGATGCCCCATAAACCAAAATGGGGCCGGATCCTGATAGCCCAGATTATAATCTACACTCCAGGATGCTACAGGCTGCTGTGATACAAGTCCCAATGTATGTCCGGAAGGGGTTTGAAGATAGCCATAAAAATGGGTCTTTTCGTTTCTCATCAAGGTTGGAAAGTATTTACCAAACCAATCCGGAAATTTATCCATATAGGTATCGATGCCCAACTTCAGACCGGCCTTCTGAGGTTGATAAGGCACCGGTGAGTTGTTTGTCAGCTTTACCCTTAATGCAGGTTGACCATGATCTTTTATATATGATATCCGGCAAAGAACTCCGTCTATCTCGCTCCGATAGGAGGCGTATCCATCCGGAATCCAGGATGCACGCACTTCTTTACCTTCCCGTTTTGCATAAAAGGATGGACCGGCATGTTCTCCTTCACGAAAGAAAGGTATGGTATCATTTCGTTTTTCACCTTTAAATATTAGTTGTTCGGCACATCCGGTTTCTGAAATTTTCCACTCCCAATCAGAGTGCTTCAAAACAATTTGTGCCGCCCCCCTCAAGCTAAAGCTCAACAGTCCGAGCAATAAGATTGTAACACGTATTCTCTTAAAAAGCATGATTTAATTTTTCAATTCTAATTGTGCAAGAACGGACTTCGGCAATTTAGAAATCATAAGACATCTCCATGACACATTGCGAAATCCGTTCTGAATTAATTTATAATAATCTCTTAAGAAGCATTAGTATCCTTCATTCTGAATGACCTGACCACTGCTTTCCGTTATGACACTCTGTGGCAAAGGCATCAGGTTCATATACTCTTTTGCGGTAGTCGATCCTTTGTATTTGATAGCATAGTCGATATACAATCCATAGCGGATCAGATCACTGCGACGACAACCCTCACCCCATAATTCATGCCCACGTTCTTTAAGAACAGCTCCAAGAAAATCGTCCAGTAAGGTAAAATCACTCAACTGATAAGCAGCCAGTCCTGCACGTGTATGTACATCATTCAGACGGTCCACAGCTTCCTGAGTAACCGCATTATTACTACGTGCCAATGCCTCAGCCATCAGAGTCAATACATCGGCATAACGGTAAACAACCACATCGACTTCACTATTTTCACTGGTTTGTGTCGGATCTTCTCCATATTTGATGGGTAAAGCCCCTTTATCCAAATACTCACCGGGATTAGTTTCATTGTATGTCACTCCATCTGTTCCTACATATTCACTACAGATAACTTCCAGGCGCTTGTCTTTAGGATCGAAACTGTGGTAAAACTGCCATGGCATACGATAACCATTCCATTTTTGTATGTTCGGATTAGTTGTAGGATAGTTGCTTGGCAACACATGCGCATGCCACATTTGTTCGTTTACTCCTCTGGTTTCAATGCATGAAAAGATCATTTCATCATTACCTTCATTGTCTAAAGTAAAAATGTCCTTATAATTAGTAACCAACGAATATCCACATTTCATGACTTCTCTGCCACATTCCACAGCCTTGCCCCATTCTTTTTCATGCATATAAAGTTTCATCAACACCGTATATGCCAGTCCTTTGGTGAACCGTCCAAAGTTCTCATCAGATTTACTATATTTAGCAGGAAGTACCTCAGCTGCCGCTTTCAAGTCATCTTCAATCAACTTCACTGTTTCCTCTTTTGAAGAACGGGGTACAATAACCTTTTGGGTAGGATTCTGTAAAACTTCTAATGAAGGAATCTGAATAGGGCCATACAAGTCGTAAAGAATATATGCCAACCATCCACGCCCACAACGTGTTTCGGCAATTAAACGTGTTTTTTCCTCTTCTTTCATATCAATACCAGAGATACGGTCTAATGTCAATGTCATCTTTCCGATATGATTCGCCCATGTTCCGTAAAAAAAAAAGAAGTAGGAATATCAGAGGTAGCAGTGAAATTCAACTGTAATACAGCCGGCCACCACGAATCTCCCCATTTACAATCCAATAGGTCGGTAGACATATCTGTATTAGAGGCCAAACCACCTTTAGCACATTGAAATAATCCGCTATACCCGTCTGCACGGAACGGACCGTAAGCTGCTGCAATAACCAATGCATCAGCATCATCTGCATTAGTAGGAAATATAGTTGTATTAATTGAGTCATATGATTCGGATTCCAGGTTAATGCAAGAGCCTAATAAACCAATTACTGTGATAAACAGGGAAAATATATAAATTATCTTTTTCATATCATTCTTTATTTTTTTATTGCTTAGAAAGTAATATCCAGACCAATACTAAAACTACGTACATTGGGATATGCCCAATAAGAATCATCTGTTTCCACATCCAAACCATCATACGGAGTAATAGTAAACAAGTTGTTCACATCGGCGTAGATACGTACATTGGAAACCAGTTTCTTTGCCGACTTAACAGGCAATGTATATCCCAGCGTAATATTGCGACAGCGAATAAACCAGCTCTTCTCCAGGAAATAGTCTCCATATCCATAATTACTCATATACTGAAAATAACCCGGCATCTTACCCGATGTATTGTCATGCGACCACACTTCTTTGGCCGAAGTAGGCATGTTATAACCGCGATATAAGTTATTCACCCCGGTCATTGTTCCTGAACCGACAATCCAATAATCTTTATAAGAACCACTCTTTAATAAATCCAACTGACCATAGAAATAAACATTCAAGTCGAAATTCTTATAACGGAAAGTATTATTCAATCCCAGTAAATAACCCGGATCACTACAACCTTTAAACACAGCGTCCGCATAATCTATCTTTCCATCGGGCTTTCCAGTCCTCAATGGAATGCCATGTTTGTCGGTCTTATAAGTTCCGTCTTCATTGTATGCGTATCCATCAATATCTTTTAATTTCACCTGTCCCGGTAGAGCTCCCGGCATCCAGGATACTTCCTCCCCCGGCTGAATCAACCCGTCAGACAAATACATATAGTATCCTCTCAACGGAGCATTATACATATCGTATGGATTCGGGCTCCAATTCTCATCACGTTCTTTCCACTTATCACGATAGAACGAGAAAGTAAAATCGGTATTCCAACTAAAATCTTTTGTATCAAAATTCTTTGTATTGATTGTCAACTCAAATCCCTGACTCTGAGTTTTACCGATATTGGCAGCAATCGAACCTACTTCATTATACGAAAGTACACTACGGGAACTAAGCAAATCAGAAACTACCTTATGAAAGTATTCTGCAGTTACATTAAAACGATTGTTTAAGAACCCCAGATCCAATCCTACATTCCACTCGGTTGTCGTCTCCCATTTTAAATCCGGATTACCGATCTGACTGACATAGACTCCTGTATATTCTTTATTACCGAAAACTTTATTATATCCTTTACCATAATAAGTGACTGATTTATCTCCGATATTCGAGTTACCTGTTTGTCCGTAACTTAATCTTAACTTACCGTTAGAGAGCACTTTATCCAAATTCAAAGACCGGGCAAAGTTTTCCTCCGTAAATCTCCAGCCCAGAGCCACAGAAGGGAAATATCCCCAACGGTTATTTTTTGCAAAGTTAGAGGCACCATCAGCACGAAGAGTGGCGGTCACCAAGTAACGATCTTTATAGGTATAATTTACACGACCGAAGAAAGAGGCCATTTCACTTTTAGAAGCGGAAGAACCAACCCATGGTTTTTCATAAGTACCTGCACCCAGATTATTAAACAGAAAGGCATCTGTCAGAAATCCTTGGTTACCCGCATTGAGATACTTACTGGTGAATCTTTGAAAAGAGTATCCAACCAAAGCATTCAGATTATGATCACCCAAACGTTTTGCATAATTGGCAGTCAGTTCTAACAAATAATCAGACCTGTCATATTGCCCGATGTCTGCACGGCCATCAGCCTTTTCTCCGTAAAGAGTTGTTTTAGGCATGTATACCTCACGACGCTGATAGTTACGATCGATACCAAAACTGGCTTTCAATGTGAGCTCATTGATTGGTTTGATTTCAACAAACGGAGTGGCCAGGAAACGTTCTTTAGTCGTCTGATCACTGATCTCAAGTAGCGAAACAGGATTTGGAATATAAGCAGCCTGTTGGTTCAGACTGTAATCACCATTTTCATCTTTCACAGACAATAGTGGACTAAACTGAGCAGCAGACACTAAAATACTGGCATATTCATTTTGCCCTGCTCCCAACGGAACATTGTCCAATGTATTACGACTCACTGTCAGGTTGATACCTACTTTTGCATATTTACTGAGCTTCTGATCCAGATTTACACGGCCAGTATAACGCGACATGCCATTATTCTTTACAATGCCCTTTTGATTAAAGAAGTTACCAGAAATCAGATATTTGGTATACTCCGTACCTCCATTGATTGAGATATTATGCTGTGTCTGAAAACCCGTACGAGTAATACGATCATACCAATCTGTATCATTTACCGGATTCGCAATATCCGCATCCGAATATTTGGGATGATATGCACTGCCGGCCTCCGATTCATTTTTACCACCATAAATGCCGACTTTATTATCATACATCCACTTTTCTTTAAACCAGCGGTTAGACTGAATCATAAAATCCTGTGCATCCAGCATTTCATATTTAGTAGCCATAGTCTGCACAGTGGCAGATCCTGAATAGGTAACTTTCGGTTTACCCTCTTTTCCCCGTTTGGTTGTAATGATAATAACACCACTGCCCGCACGTGCACCGTAAATAGCAGTAGAACTGGCATCCTTCAATACTTCAATTGATTCGATATCATTGGGGTTGATCGAGGCCAATATATTGTCAGTCGTACCATTATCACTGTTATAACCGACACTCACATTACCTGCATTACTTACAGGAAATCCATCCACAATAATCAACGGATCATTGCCTGCTCCGGTCGAAGCAGCTCCACGAATCCGAAACGTTGTGCCGCCACCAGGCTGGGCACTGATTGTATTTACCTGTAAACCTGCTGCTTTTCCGGCTAACGCATGGCTCACTGTAGATATCGTACTTAGGGGAGTATCGTCCATCTTCACTGATGCTACTGCACCGGTCAGGTCCTTTTTCTTCATTGTACCATAACCTACGACAACAACCTCATCCAAGGTTTTAGTATCTTCTTTCAGTAACACAGCCAATTGGTCCCGGTTTTTTACAGCAACATCCTGCTGTACATATCCAATATAGGTGATCTGCAATACTGCGTTACCCGGCACTTCCAACTCAAAACTTCCGTTCATATCGGTGATCACGCCTGTTGCCGTACCCTTTACCAATACGTTTGCTCCGATAATCGCTTCACCGCTGGCATCTTTCACAACTCCTTTTACCTTTTTGACTTTTGAAGCCGGCTTTTGTTCCACGGGAACAATCACAATGTAGTTACCGTTCTTTTTGTACGTATAACCCGTATCTTTCAGGATAGTTGCCAATATCTCCAGTACTTCGGTTTCTTTTTGATTCAACGAAACTTTACGAGAAACATTCAGGTGTGAATCATTATAAGCGATTTTATACTTCGAAGATGCTTCGATCTTTTCAAACGCTTGTTTCAACGACACTGTTCCATCCCGAAATGTTACTTTCTGGGCATGTACTTGCAGAGAACCCGCCAACATCAAACCAAGGCAAAAAGCTGCCACTCGGATTGATCGATTTTTGTTCATAATATTATTTTTTTTAGTTAAACAATAGCCGTCCTTTGGCGGCTTTTTACAATAGGACAGTCTGTTGTTTAACTACACCCAACGATATAATGTTAACAAATAATAATATAGGCCAAGCCTTAATCTATATAAATATCTTTCCCCTCTATCTGGTATTCAAGTCCAGGGATCATTTCTTTAATCAACATCATAATATTCTCGATGGACTCATTAGGATAGAAATGAATAGTCAGATTATTGGATTGATAAATAGAAGTCTGCAAATGTACCTGAACCGAATAGGTACGTTCTATAGTCTGTATCACTTCTTTGAATGGACTATTACTGAAATACAAACCTCCACCTCTCCAATCAGAATAATCAGAAGCCTTCACGCGTTTTCTCTCTATATGTCCGGTGGACGGAATATAAACAATCTGATCATCCGGCTCCAACAAATAGGATGAATCGAAACGATTCAGCGACATACGGATAGATCCTTCTTCCAAAGTAGTCACGACCTTATCTATATTCGGATAAGCGTTTATATTGAATTCCGTACCAAGTACACTTACAGAAACAGAGTTCGTTTTTACAATAAATGGGCATTCTTTATCTTTTGTCACCGAGAAATAGCCTTCACCAGCCAGATAGACCTCACGTTCGTTTCCTATAAACGCAGACGGATAGATCAGCAAAGAACCGGAATTAAGCCAAACTTTCGATCGATCGGGTAAAGTGACTTGCTCCCGTTTTCCATTACTAACATAATATTGAATGAAAGTCACATTGCTAAGTTCGTTCTTAATGGTAAGAGTTTCTTTATATAAGTAAGCGGAACCGAACAATAGTAATAAGGGGACGATGATAGAAGCAGCAATCCAACTCCATCGGGGAATACGAAAACGCGAAAAAGAAGATTCCGATTTTAAAGAATCTCCTCCAATCTGTTGTTCCAGCTTTTCAAAAGCTCTCAGCGTTTGATGTTCATCCGCCTGTGGAAAACCGATCTGTTCCCAAATACCGGACAAGACCTCTTCTTTCTCTTGTCCGCTGTTTGTATCGGCCAGTCGTTGATGTACTCTTTCCACCACTCCGTCCGATGCCGGATGATGAAAAAAGTAAGTAATTATATTTTTTAAATAACTCATTCTACCACTAATTTATAATAGGACGCATAAATCCGGATATATCCCCAACCGTATTAACATAAATAGAGAAATATAAAGAATAACAAAGCATTTTTCAGTTCTTTCAACGCTAAGTTAAGATGGTTCTCAACAGTTTTTTTACTAATCTGCAACTTCTCCGCTATTTCTGCATTGGTCAGTCCGGCCTCCCGATTCAACCGAAAAATCATTTGCCGTTGAGGAGGCATATTCTCCACCACCATATCAATCAATAGCTGCAAGTCTTTAGCAACCAACTCTTCATAAGGAGTCGTGTCTGTAGACTCTTCTACCCATTCTGTCCCCTGACTATCCTGACGATTCTGCCGGGAACGCAAATAATTGAAAGTTGTATTTTTAGTCAAGACATACAGATAGGTTCCGAACACTTCTACTTCACAAAATTTCTCACGGTGCGTCCACAGTTTGAGAAAAACTTCTTGTGTCAAATCTTCGGCTTCACTCTCCGATTTAACCAGTCCCATTATAAAAGAGCGCACCTTCGGATAATAACGCATAAACAATGCCTTAAACGCTATATGGCTTCCTTGGGAGAATTGGGAGACCAGTAATTTTTCTTCTGCGATTTCAGAATGCATTATTATCCACTTAAAAGATTAACTTAGACAAGTATCATATTATATCAATACGTCGGCAAAAATAATAAAAAACCTTAATATAATAATGTCATAAATAGTTTTTCTAGGAAAAAATCCCACAGAATCACAAGTCTATCTCCATAATTTCCAGCATTATCATGCCTTCAACCTTATCACAAAGCAACTCCCCTTACCCGGTTCGCTCTGTACGGTCAATGTCCCTCCATGTGCTTCTACAAAGTCTTTCGAAATGGACAATCCCAAACCGCTACCCTGAACTTTAGTTCCCGGTACACGGAAATAACGATCAAAAATGCTTTGGTGATATCTTGGATCGATTCCTTTGCCAAAGTCTTGCACATAGAGCTCGATATACTCTTTTTTATGCCTTACGCCAATCACTACCCGGCCATTCTCTTTCGAATAGCGAATCGCATTGCTTAAAAGATTAGTAAGTACCCAAGCTATTTTTTCACTATCCACAAACAGTTTCGGCATCTTCTCTTCCGGATATTCAACTTCAATCTGTATATTGAACTTATCGGCCTGCACCTGATTTGCCTTGATGGCATATTCTATCAGTTCGATAGGTTTCGTAATTTTAGGCATCATTTGAAGCTTGCCGGCTTCCACCTGCGTCATGTTCAGTAACTCTCCGGTAATATCGAGTAAGCGCTGGCTATTGTCCCTTATATTCTTCGATAATTGTTCTTGTTCGCCATTCAAAGAGCCCCTCTTTTTGTCCTCCAGCAACTGAAGACTCATCAGAATGGCAGAAATCGGTGTCTTCAACTCGTGAGAGATGGTAGAGATGAAGGTGGTCTTGGCAGAATCGAGTTCTTTGAACTCTGTAATATTTTTCAGCAAGATAACGTCTCCCAGGTTTCGAGCCTCTCCTTCTTCTGCCGCCGCATTCTCAATCGGAATATACGAGGCTTGGAAATAGCTTTCTTTATTGTCGGCATAGATTTTTAAAGGTTCATTCTTCTCACCGGGAGTCACCAACTCACGTATCAGCCTGCGAAGCAAATCATTCTTCAGAGAAAGTTCTTCGGCGGACTTCCGGATTACATTCTCACGCTTCATATTGAGTACATTCAATGCTTCATTATTGATAAAAAGAATTTCCCGTTCGGTATTTAAGCCGATAATCGGCTCATGAATACTGTTAACAACGGCTTCAAGGAATTTTTTGCAGAAAGAATATCAGCCAATGTACTGTCACGATACTCTGTCAGTTTCTCAGCCATGCGGTTAAAACTATCCGAAACTTCCCTGAACTCTTCGTATCCTCTCATATCCAATCTCTTTTCATAATTATGATTGGCTATTTCCAAGATACCACAAGTCAGTTCTTTTACCGGCCTATTAATAGAACGGGGTAGCCAGATAAGCAGGACCAAACCCGTGAGGATACAAATGCCACCTGTTACGGAGATCCATAAGAGCGCACGCTCCAAAGCAGGCATGGCAACCGGACTATCAGGTTCCGTGGCCGTTAGAATCTGAAGGTTTACTACTGAAAGTGTTACCAGTAAAATAATCATTCCGGCCAATATTCCAATGCCGAAAAGTAGTTTGGTTTTTATATTCATAATGGATAACTAAGACTAAATCATTTTTTTATGCAAGTATAATCAAATCTATGTTCGCTTGTGCCAGATTATTTAAAAATCTGCGATATTTCAGCACGCTACACAATGCTCCCGGCAGGCGAAGGCCTGGGGAACCCATGCAAACAGTGGATATCTGTTTCTCCTTACAAACCTGCACAATGCTGCCTAATATATCTTTCGACTGTACCTGGACGACTTCCCCACCCAACTCAGTCACCAACTTAAAATGATTCAGCAGATGTCTCTGGCTGGCCAAATCGATACGTTCCATGCTTTCTTTGGGAACTTGTACGTAAAGAGCGACAAACGAGGTATTATATCGGGTAGCCAAACGGGCTACTTTCCTTATAATACGGCGGGGCGTCTTCTCTTGGCTACTGATGCACGCCATAAACTTTTCATGACGAACTCCCAAACCAATACCCATCACAACCTCATTCTCTACTTTCTTTTCCACTCGCAAGGCAACCTCCTTCAGTGCAAGTTCACGGAGTTGCAGGATATTCTCGGTCTTAAAGAAATTATTGAGTGCAGTCTGTATTTTTTCCGGCTTATATATCTTTCCAGCTTTAAGTCTGGTTATCAGTTCTTCGGCCGTAAGATCAATATTTACGACCTCATCAGCCTCTTGAAGAACGCTATCGGGAATACGCTCCTTCACTTCAATACCTGCGATATCTTGCACCTCTTCATTCACACTCTCGATGTGCTGAATGTTGACTGCCGAAATCACGTTAATCCCTTCATCAAGCAGTGTCATCACATCTTGCCAACGTTTCTCATTCAAGCTTCCTTCCACATTGGTATGCGCCAGTTCGTCTACAATTACAATTTCGGGATGAATACGGATAATCGCTTCCAGATCCATCTCCTCGAGCTCTTTCCCCTTATAAAACAGTTTCCTGCGCCGGATAACAGGTAAACCTTTCAACAGGGCTTCCGTCCCGGCACGACCATGTGTCTCAATATATCCGATCCGGACATCCACCCCGTTATCAATCAGATCATGTGCTTCCTGGAGCATCCGGTACGATTTGCCTACACCGGCAATCATGCCGATGTAGACCTTAAACTTACCACGACGTGATTTCTTAATCAAGTCGAGGAAATGTTGTACACTTTCTTCTCTATCCATCTTTTCTTCAATTTTTATACTGCATAACCCGTAACAGTATCGCTACTGCCACGGGTTGACTAACCACTTTTAAATTCCTAAGTTATATCTGATTTCATGGCTTTAAAGTAATACCAAACACTAAATGCGCATCTTCCATACGGGGATTCCAAACAGCCTGTGCAAATACAGGCAAAGCAAACTTGTCAGTGAACCTGATCTGAGTAGTTCCTTTCAAAGCAACATTGGTTACGGCAAACCCATCACAATTGTATTGGGGAGCGGCATAAGGAACCATTCCACACGTTACGTTTAAATCCACCATTCTCACTCTGAAGGGATAGTTGAATTCAACATAAGACGAATAATTCTGGTCTCCCTCCGCATTCTTATCTTGCCCTGCAAACATGGTATACCATGCAACAGACAAAGGAAATGTTTCGGACTGCACAGTATAAGCCACTCCTGCCTCAAAGTGGTGAGCCGTTTCATGACTCTTAAAATTAAAGTATTTACGTGCTCCCTGTCCTGCCCACCACAAGTCGGCAACCGATACGGTCAAACCGGAACGACCTAATGTGTATGCAACCGTCAGATCGATCTCCTTGGCGGCAGCTCCTGCCGAAGCAGAAGTTCCGTCAAAATCGGTGGAGCCCCATGCGGTCAATGAAAAGTTTCCGACACTAAATCCCAAAGTCGGCTGGATACTCGCTCCTGTCTGATACATTCCGCGCCAGACATATGAACTTACGAGATCTCCCTGAATATTAAACTGTTGGGCATTCGCGTTCATACTTCCCCAGAAGCACATCATTCCAATCACCATCAAGGCTAAAATCGTGTTTTTATTTATGACATTTTTCATCTTTACTTTCTATCTGTTTTTTAACTCTTCCAGAGCTATATTCAACTTTAATACATTTACTTTCTCGGTTCCGAATATCCCCAGCAACGGCTTCTCTACAGCTTTATCTACGACTCTTCTCACCTCTTCCACATCCATGCCACGTGCCTGCGCCACTCTTTTCACTTGTACATAAGCACTCTGTGGAGTGATGTCCGGATCTAGTCCCGAGGCACTGGCTGTCACCATCTCGGCAGGTACATCCTTGCGTGCCAGATACGGATGATGAATGAGGAAAGTATCGATGCGTGCCTCCACCTCTGCCAGATATTCAGGATTGGTCGGCCCTTTATTGCTACCTGCCGAACTGGTTGCATCATAGCCATCACCGGCACATGAGGGGCGTCCCCAAAAATATTTTTCTTCCGTAAAAGTCTGTCCTACATTGGCAGCCCCTACCACTTTTCCGTTTAAGGTAACTACTTCTGCATTTCCCCGGTTAGGACCGGCTACCTGTGCAAACAGCCACAGCACGAGGATATAAAATACAGAGAAGAATACACAAAAGACGAGAGTTATCTTGATAGATTTTAATAATGTTTTCATTGCTTGAATATTTAAAAGAATAAACTGACAACCAAATCGATTAACTTGATTCCGACAAAGGGAACGATCACTCCTCCTAACCCATAGATTAAAAGGTTCCGACGGAGCAAAGCCGATGCACCGATCGGTTTATATTGTACTCCTTTCAGCGCCAATGGTATCAGGATCGGGATAATGATGGCATTGAATATGACAGCAGAGAGTATAGCACTTTCCGGACTATGCAGATTCATAATATTGAGCGCACCCAACTCTGGAATGGCCACCATAAACAAAGCAGGTACAATGGCAAAGTATTTTGCCACATCGTTGGCAATAGAGAAAGTAGTCAGGGTTCCACGAGTCATCAGCAACTGCTTTCCGATTTCCACAATCTCTATCAATTTAGTCGGGTCGTTATCGAGGTCGACCATATTGCCGGCCTCCTTGGCTGCCTGCGTACCGCTATTCATTGCCACACCGACATTTGCCTGCGCCAATGCAGGAGCATCATTCGTTCCGTCTCCCATCATCGCCACCAACTTACCGGACTGTTGTTCTTTACGGATGTATTCCATCTTGTCTTCAGGCTTTGCCTCAGCTATAAAGTCGTCCACTCCCGCCTTTTCGGCAATGTACTTGGCGGTCAAAGGATTGTCACCGGTTACCATCACTGTCTTCACTCCCATCTTGCGCAGACGTTCAAAACGTTCCTGAATGCCCGGTTTTATAATATCCTGCAACTCGATAACTCCGGTCACCTTCCGGTCGACACACACTACCAGCGGTGTACCTCCATTACCAGAGATCTCACCGATCACTTCTTCTATTTCTTTCGGGAATTTATTCCCGGCTGCTTCCGTAATCTTACGGATCGCATCGAACGCTCCTTTACGTATCTGTGTGCCATCGGCCAGATCAACACCCGAACATTTGGTTTCAGCCGTAAACTGAATCATCCGGGCACCGGCCGTCTGAAGACTCCGCATCCGTACCCCCGATTCACGTCCTAACTCTACAATAGATTTACCCTCGGGCGTCTCGTCCGAAAGCGAAGCCAACAGACAGGTTGTTACAAACTCCCGCGGACCGACTCCAGGTGCCGAATGGAATTTCGTTGCCCTGCGGTTACCAATCGTAATAGTACCGGTTTTATCAAGCAACAGTGTATCGATATCTCCTGCCGTCTCCACCGCTTTGCCCGACTTTGTGATTACATTGGCACGCAGGGCGCGATCCATACCGGCAATACCGATGGCAGAAAGTAATCCTCCGATAGTAGTCGGAATCAAACAGACAAACAGAGAGAGGATGGCTGCAATCGAGATAGCTGTTCCCGGATGTTCAAGACTGGTATAGTCAGCAAACGGGATCAGAGTAACACATACGATGACAAAGACCAGTGTAAAGCCTGCCAACAAAATGGTCAGGGCTATCTCGTTCGGCGTCTTCTGCCTGCTTGCGCCTTCGACCAACGCAATCATTTTGTCAAGGAAACTCTCGCCCGGTTGCTGCGTAACCAACACCTTTATCTTATCCGACAGCACTTTCGTACCGCCGGTAACGGAGCTTTTATCACCGCCCGCCTCACGGATTACCGGAGCGGATTCACCGGTAATGGCACTCTCGTCAATAGAAGCCAACCCTTCCACAATCTCGCCATCGGCAGGAATCGTATCGCCGGCTTCGCAAACAAAAACATCCCCCTTCTTCAGTTTAGAACTACTTACGGGCTGAACCTTGTCTCCTATTACCAGTTTAGCAGGAGTCTCTTCACGCGTTTTGCGTAAGCTGTCGGCTTGTGCTTTACCACGAGCTTCGGCTATTGCTTCAGCAAAATTGGCAAACAACAAGGTCACAAACAAAATTAAGAACACACACAAATTATATCCGAAAGTACCATATTCCGGAGTGAAGAGAGAGAGTAACGTTACCACCAGCATAATAACGGTAACCACTTCTACCGTAAACATAATCGGTTTTTTTATCATCATTCGCGGATTCAACTTCACAAACGACTGCCTGATACTTTCTATTACTTGCTCCTTTTGAAACATAGAAGCTGACATCTTATTTTTCATAACTTTATTATCCTGCTATTCTTATAAACTTAAATGTTCGGCAATAGTACTCAACGCATGTGCCGGGAAGAAAGACAAAGCTGCCACGATAAAGATTACGGCAAAAGTCATTACGGCAAAAGTGAACGTATCGGTTTTCAGCGTACCGGCACTTTCGGGAATAAACTTTTTTTGAGCCAATAGTCCTGCAATGGCTACCTGTCCGACGATCGGAATAAACCGACTCAGGATAAGTACAATGCCACATGTCCAGTTCCAGAAATATGTATTATCACCCAGTCCCTCGAAACCCGAACCATTGTTGGCAGCCGATGAGGTGTATTCGTAAAGCTGCTCGCTGAGACCATGAAATCCGAGATTGTTCAGCCATCCGCCCTCACTCTCCACAAAATCGGGGTGATGTGTATAGACGTAACTTGAGATGGCAGTAAATACCAGAATTACAAACGGATGCAACAAAGCGACGAAGGTTGCTATTTTCATTTCCCGGGCTTCTACCTTCTTACCCAGAAATTCCGGCGTACGCCCCACCATCAGTCCGCTGATAAAAACGGCCATGATAATAAAAGTATAATAGTTCAGCCATCCTACACCAACACCGCCAAACCAAGTATTGATCTGCATATTCAGCATCTCGACCATTCCACTGAGCGGCATAGTCGAATCGTGCATCCCATTGACCGAACCATTGGAAGTAACCGTTGTGGTGACACTCCATAGTGCTGTGGCTCCGGCTCCAAGCCGTACCTCTTTTCCTTCCATCGCACCATGATCCTGGGCAATTCCCATTTCGCTGATACGCGGATTACCTCCCATCTCCTGACCGACATTGATAAAGACACCTGCCAGATAAGCAAACAGCATCACTCCAAAGATACTATATCCCAACTTCCTGCGATTGGTATAAAAGCCCAAGGCCAATACCATCGCCATCGGAATGATTAGGATCGACCAACACTCTACCATATTAGTCAGATAGGTAGGATTCTCCAACGGATGCGAAGAATTGACACCAAAATAACCACCACCATTGGTTCCTAATTGTTTAATGGGAACAATCGCAGCCGTAGGTCCCTGGGATACCATCTGCTCCTGTCCTTCGAGTGTAGTCAGTTGCATCCGACCGTCAAAGCCCATCGGCGTTCCCTGCAAAATCAGAATGAAACCTACCACCAATGAAAGCGGTAACAGAATACGTGTGCAACTGATCACCAGGAAGTGCCAAAAGTTACCAATCGTTTGAGTGCTCTTGGCAGCCATACTTTTCATAACTCCGGCCATGGCAGCCATTCCTGTGGCAGCAGTGATAAACTGGAACAGCATGATGACAAACAATTGAGTGAAATAAGTCAGACCACTCTCACCTCTGTAGTGTTGCAAATTACAGTTTACCATAAAACTGATGCAAGTATTGAATGCCTGGTCAGGTGTTTGAGCCCCGTTTCCGTCGGGATTGAGCGGAAGCCAACCTTGCGATACCAGTAACACCATTCCCCATACAAACCAAAATGCATTCAGGATCAGTAACGCCTTGAGGAACTGTTTCCAGTTCATCTCCTCCTGCGGATTAATACCACATATCTTATAAATCACTCGCTCTATAGGCGCTATGAAGTCCGACCAAGTCTTCTCTCCCTTATAAACCCGGGCTATGTAACGTCCCAACGGATAAGCTAATACCACCATCAGGACAATCTGCACCGCCACTCCTAAAATTTCTGTATTCATTGCTTTATTTTCAAATTAAAACTTCTCTGGACGAATGAGCACATACGTCAAATAACTGAAAAGTATGATACCTACTACAAATAGTGTTGTGTACATAAAATAAATTCTCCTCTCTAAATTGTTTCAAACCAGTCAACGCATTTCCAAAATAGCCAGAAGCAGGCAAACCCGCTCAACAGGCAGAAAATAAATGAAACTGTTATTCCCATGTTTTTTACCTTTTAATTAAAATGTTTATACTTATGTTTTTTACCTGTAACTCTTCATGCCAAATGCGTGCCAGAAACAGTCAAGGATAAGATAAGTCACTATCATACAGAGATATAAAACAAATAGGGTATCTTCGTACAAGACGAAGATACCCTATCATTATGAAAAGGTTCGTTTTATTTTGGAAAGGAAAGAAGCATAAAACTCAGGCAACGATATTCACGCGCGACTCAGAGCTTATATTCTTCTATTTTTCGGTATAAAGTAGTCAATCCGATTTTCAGTAAACGTGCTGCTTCTGTTTTATTGCCTTTAGTATACTCCAATACCCTCGCTATATGCCTGCGTTCCATAGCCGAAAGTTCAAAGCTGCCCGGCATTCCTTCGTCGGATTTCTCGTAGTGGCTGTTCTGTATTTCCAACGGGAGATCGTCTACATCCAGACGGTCGCCCTCACAAACGATCAGGCTGCGTTCGATTACATTACGTAATTCGCGGATATTTCCTTTCCAGGGTTGTTGGCATAGGGCCTCCAGATAAGCGGGAGCAATCCTATTGACCGGATGTGAAAGTTTTTCGGAGAAGGAACGGACAAACGATTCAGCCAGTATCTTAATATCTCCCGTACGTTCACGCAAAGGCGGAAGATGTACCTGAAACACGGAGAGCCGATAGAACAGATCTTCACGAAAACGTCCCGCAGCTATCTCGGCAGGTAAATTACGGTTTGTAGCAGCAATGATACGCACATCAATGTGGGTCGGCTTCGTGTCACCTATCTTGATGTATTCGCCGGTTTCGAGGATACGCAACAGCTTGGCTTGCAACTCAAAAGCCATCTCACCGATTTCATCCAAAAAGATTGTTCCGTTATTGGCTTCTTCAAAAAGTCCCTTCTTATCTTTCAGCGCACCGGTAAAGGAACCCGCCTTATGCCCGAACATCTCGCTCTCCAGCAACTCTTTACTAAACGAAGAGCAGTTAACTGCCACAAAGTTTTGCCGGGCACGCTTACTACTATAATGTATGGACTGGGCAAACACCTCTTTTCCGGTTCCCGTCTCACCCGTCAGCAATACAGGTACATCAGTCACCGATACCTTACGGGCTAACGAAACCGCTTCTTTCAATGCTTTCGATTCACCGAGTATGGAATCGAACGAATACATCAGTCCCATCTTCTTCTCCAGTTTGTCCAGGCGGATATTCATCCGTGCCTTTTCTACAGCGCGACTGATCAGGGGAATAATTTTATTGTTATCATCCCCTTTCGTTATGTAATCGAAAGCTCCGTTCTTGATTGCCTGCACACCATCAGGTATGTTTCCATGTGCCGTCAGCAGAATAATCTCTACTCCCGGAGATTTTTTCTTCATCTCCGTCACCAGATCCACCCCGTTTCCATCCGGCAGAAATACATCACACAAAGCCACGTCGGGCATTTGAAGTTCCAATTGTCTGAGTGCTGTCTTACAATCGCCGGCCTGACACACTTCGTAACCTTCAAGTTCCATCATACGTGCCAGCAGACCACGAATCTGCACTTCGTCATCAATAATCAGAATTTTACTCATATCTGATAAGTTAAAATGTGAATGGTAAAAAACAGGGTGTGCAAATATAATGGTTTTCTGCTACAACGCAAATGATCGGACTGCTGAAAAATAAAATTCCGAATGGCATGTCTTTTGAACTTTTATTCATGACTCAGCGCCCGATAATCTTCCCTACCCCTTTTCTGATCACTCAGAAGCGGTTTTAAACGGGTAAGGAATCATCTGAACAGGCAAATGCCACCTTTTCATTTTGATAAAACAAACTAAAATGAAAAGGAGACAGATAAGAAAAAAGAATCGTATAACTAAAAAAAATAGAGAAATGAAAATCTACAAATTCGGTAAGATTCCCACAGGCTCAGTACAGGAAATGAAAGGAATGCTCCGCCTGATTGACAACAGTATCCCCCAAATAATCGTTCTGTCCGCCACTACAGAGACTACGGAACGTCTGGCCGGAATAGCTGCCCATCTTTTCAACAGAGATACAGAACAGGCGCATGACGAGATAAGCAGGCTTGAATTCAGGTTTATCGATTTCGCCAACGAACTATTCAATGACGAATCGATCAAGCAACAGGCGGTCGATTCCATCATCGATCGTTTCCGGACTCTATGGAACTTTACCCGCCAACGTTTTACATCTGTCGACGAGAAAGACATACTGGCGCAGGGAGAATTTATCAGCAGTATGCTAGTCAGCCTCTATCTGAAAGAGCAGGGAATCAACAACCGACTACTCAACAGCCTCGACTTCATGCGACTGGCTCCGGAAGAAGAACCGGACATGGAATACATCGGTACAAAGCTACACTTGCTCTTGGCAGAGCATAAGTCGACCAATGTATTTCTTACTCAAGGACATCTTTGCCGGAATGCTTACAACGAAACCTGTTACTTGAAACAAGGCGGAGATGATGTTTCAGCCACACTGATCGGAGCCGCTCTTCAGGCACAAGAAGTATGTCTGTGGACAGACAGCAAAGAGTTGCACCGTTGTGACCCGCGCTTTGTGAAGCATCCGGCAATGGTGAAGCAGCTCAGTTTCGACGAAGCCGAACAACTGGCCTATTGCGGCTGGACGGGATTCAACCCTCACTGCATCCTGCCCGCAAGAGAAAACAACATACCGATACGTTTGCTATGTTCGATGGAGCCTGCAGAAGGAGGAACTCTGATTTCAAATTCACAAAGCGGAGAAAACATAAAGGCCATTACCGCCAGAGACAATATTTATTACATTAAATTCCAATCGAACCGAACGTTACGCCCCTATCTGTTCATCAGCAAAATATTCGATACTTTTGCCAAATACCACACTTCCCTGTGCCTGTTCGCCTCGTCCGGTTCTGATGTATCTGTTGCCATCAACGACAAAGAGCGTTTATCGCATATACTCCACGAACTCTCACGATATGCAGTCACGGTGGTAAAAGACCACATGTGCATCCTTTCGGCCATAGGTAACATGCAGTGGCAATGCGCCGGATTTGAAGCCCGAATCATAAATGCTTTGGCCACCATCCCGATCCGAATGATCTCTTATGGCAGTAATAACAACAATGTTTCACTTGTCATCAGGGCAGAAGATAAGAGAGAAGCATTGCAACGACTGAACGACACGCTGTTCGCTCCCTGCCATGCAAATCCTTCTCAGATACATGTTCCGACATTAAAACACAGTTAGCAAAACACTACGGGCCGGCAGTCTTTCCCTTTAATGGGAGATTGAACAACATGGGGATGTTTGCGCGCAAAACATCCCCATGTTGTATATAAGAACATCCCCATGTTATCACACACAACATCCCCATGTTTTAATATCTAACATACCTGTATCACTCCACAAACGATAAGGAGATAATAGTATATCTTTTGGTGTAACTGCACTTCCGTAAGTAAGATAACCCATACTTGTTAATTTTTTAAGCTTTTTCATGAACCTTTTTAAGTCGGCAAACGTTTATTTCCATAGGAAACTATTTTAAGACGAAAATATATTCAAATGAAGATTATTATTATTGGAGGCGTAGCAGGAGGAGCTACTACTGCAGCCCGTATCAGACGTTCGGACGAAACAGCGGAAATCATCTTGTTGGAAAAAGGAAAGTACATATCTTATGCCAACTGCGGACTGCCCTATTATATAGGGGACGTTATCGAAGAGCGTGAGAAACTATTCGTACAGACTCCCGAAGCTTTCGGAGTACGTTTCAGGGTAGACGTGCGTACCGAGAATGAAGTTATTTTTATCGACCGGAAGAAAAAGACAGTAACCGTCCGCCTTAAGAGTGAAGACACTTACGAGGAGAGTTATGACAAACTGTTAATATCCACCGGTGCATCTCCTGTACGCCCACCATTACCGGGCATTGACTCAACCGGCATCTTTACTTTGCGGAATGTAGCAGACACCGACCGCATTAAAGCATATGTCAACAATCGGCCTCCCCGCCGGGCTGTCGTGATCGGGGCCGGATTCATCGGACTGGAAATGGCAGAAAACCTGCACGCACTGGGAGCGCAAGTATCTATTGTCGAGATGGGCAACCAGGTGATGGCACCTATTGACTTTTCAATGGCAGCACTGGTTCATCAACATTTGATGGAGAAGGGTGTCAACTTATACCTGGAACAAGCTGTCGCATCGTTTGAGCAAGCAGGCAAAGAAGTGAAGGTAGTCTTCAAGAACGGACAATCCATCCTGGCGGATATCGTGATTCTATCTATCGGCGTGCGCCCGGAGACAACGCTGGCAAGAGCTGCCGAACTTACGATCGGTGAAGCGGGAGGTATCGCAGTAAATGATTATTTGCAGACTTCCGACGAATCGATCTATGCCATCGGTGATGCCATTGAATTCCGCCATCCCATTACGGGCAAACCTTGGCTGAACTATCTTGCCGGACCCGCCAACCGACAGGGACGTATTGTTGCCGACAACCTGCTGGGTGCACAGATTCCTTATGAAGGAGCCATCGGTACCTCCATCGCAAAAGTATTTGACATGACAGTAGCCTCAACCGGACTTCCGGGAAAGCGGTTAAAGCAGGCGGGCATTGTATATGCATCTTCAACCACTCATCCGGCCTCGCATGCAGGATACTATCCGGACGCTATGCCGATGAGTATCAAAATAACCTTCGATCCCCAAACAGGCAAGTTGTATGGCGGCCAAATTGTGGGGTATGATGGCGTGGACAAACGAATTGACGAACTTTCTCTTGTCATCAAACACGAGGGAACGATCTATGACCTGATGAAAGTGGAGCAGGCGTATGCGCCTCCTTTCTCTTCGGCAAAGGACCCCGTAGCCATCGCCGGTTATGTAGCCGAAAACATCATCCTCGGCAGAGTAAAACCCGTATACTGGCGCGACCTGAGAGATATCGAACTGAAAGATGTGTTCCTGCTGGATGTGCGTACACCGGACGAATTTGCATTGGGTTCACTGCCCGGAGCAGTAAATATACCATTGGATGAAATACGTGACCGTATTGCTGAACTTCCTTCGAACAAGCCAATCTACACCTTCTGCGCCGTAGGGCTGAGAGGATATCTTGCTTACCGCATCCTGATCCAGCACGGTTTCAAAGAAGTATATAACCTCTCCGGCGGATTGAAGACCTATCGTGCTGCTACCGCTCCCATCATCTTGCACGAAAATGAAGAAACAGACGACACGCCTTCTGCGCAAGACAGCCCGGCGAAACCTTCTGTGACAGCTGAGGCACCCCAAACTACAACGGCTGCAAATCCTAAGACAATCCGGGTGGATGCCTGCGGATTACAATGTCCGGGCCCGGTCCTAAAGATGAAGAAAACAATGGATACGCTTGTTCCGGGCGAGAGAGTTGAAATTGTGGCTACAGACCCGGGATTCTCGCGGGATGCTGCCGCATGGTGCAACTCTACCGGAAATAAATTTATCTCCAAGGATAGTACCGGAGGGAAATCGGTAGTAGTCATTGAGAAAGGCGAACCCCAGGCTTGTAACCTGACTACGACATGTGACAGCAAAGGTAAAACTCTGATTATGTTCAGTGACGACTTGGACAAGGCACTTGCCACTTTCGTCCTGGCCAACGGCGCAGCTGCCACCGGACAAAAAGTAACTATCTTCTTTACTTTCTGGGGGCTGAATGTGATTAAGAAATTGCATAAGCCCAAAGTGGAGAAAGACATTTTCGGCAAGATGTTTGGTACAATGCTCCCATCCAGTTCGCTGAAACTGAAACTTTCTAAAATGAGCATGGGAGGTATGGGTGGAAAGATGATGCGGTACATCATGAACCGGAAAGGAATCGACTCACTGGAATCCCTGCGGCAGCAGGCTCTGGAGAACGGGGTGGAGTTTATTGCTTGCCAAATGTCGATGGATGTGATGGGAGTAAAACGTGAAGAGTTGCTTGATGAAGTTACAGTAGGCGGAGTAGCCACTTATATGGAACGTGCCGATAATGCTAACATCAATCTGTTTATTTAATAAGGAAGTATGAATACAATATGTAAGATGCGCGATATCTACAAAGCACTCTCCATTTTCGAAACGGCATTTGAAGAGGTGTATGGAATATCGCTGAACGAAGCAATGGTGCTATGTGCGTTGCGCGAAGCCGGAAAGGAAATTACCTCGACTGCTATAGCCGAACGAACGGAAATGGCTCCGTCGCATACGTCGAAAGTCATCCGTGCGGTAGAAGATAAAGGACTCATCCGACGGGCATTGGGTGAAGTAGACAAACGCCAGATGTACTTCAGCCTCACAGAGGCAGGCAAGAAGCGTTTAAACGAACTGGATCTGGACAAAGTAGAGATACCGGAAATGTTAAAACCACTGATATAAGTTTGTAACATCAGAGGTCACCACAGGTTACACGGATTATCACAGATCACCCATACAGACAGTCATCCATTTGACCTTCATCTGTACAGGTTTGTGTAATCTGTGGTGAAAACACCTCTGTAACTTTTCTATTCATCTACAAAGGGGCAAGAATGGGGTCACTCTTCCAACCACTTCTTTATCAACCCGATGGCTTCTTCTTTCTCTTTTTGAGGCAAAGTGCCGATACGGGCCAAATGACTTCCGTTGGGTTCCACAAAGACATGAATATTCTTTTTCCCTTTCAGCCAGGTGACACCTGCTGCCGTCCATGGATCGTTCTGCCCATAAATAAAGATCATTTTCGGATCATTGTTCTTCAGGAAATGAATTATTTTCCGACTCAGAGTCTTATCAAACTTCATATCACCGAGTTCTTCGGGAAGCATCAAACGCTTCAAGTAATCTTTACTGGTTTTAATGGTAAGGTATTTTTTGAATGGACGGATATCATACCCATAATATCCCAACTCGCGGGCAGCTTGTACAAAGAAAGAAGTATTGGCACCCTCTTCCTCAAAATAAGACGGTTCGCTGATAGCGAGTAAATGTTTAAAGAGTTCGTCATCCGAAGCTGTAACGGCAGGAATCTGATCGACCGGAGTTCCCCATTGCCAGATAGAAAACGAATATTCGAGCACCGAATAATCATAAATCTCCTCTACAGGAGCACGGAACTTATATTTCTTTCCGGCACAATACTTCTCGAAACGAGGTAACAAAGTAGGTTTACGTTTCAACACCTCCAACTGAAAATCTTCAATTTTCTTACGAGCTTCGGGAGTAGATACCATCTTTAAAAAAGGTTCATGACGCCCGTCTTCAACTCCATAGCAAAGCGGAGCCACATATGGAACAGAGATATCCACATCCTCGGGAAAGAAAGTACGATAAAGCATTGCCGTCTGTCCTCCTTTACTGATGCCGGTGGCAATCCACTTACCGGGATAGATGGAACGGAAAGCCTCCCGTACGGCATGTAAATCTTCGGCAGAATTCTCGGCTGTCAGATATTGCCAATCTTTAGGAGTAGGAGTCGATTCAAGGAAATAGCGGTATTCCACGAATATCATATTAGTATTAAATAGTTTCGATAATTCCTCCCGGTAATTGGCTCCCAAGGCGTAAGAAGCGCCATAGCCTTCGGTAACCATCACAGTAGGACGATCAAATCCGACATGAGAAACAATAACACGCTGACTGAAAGAACCCTTCTCCGGATGACGATGATCTAACGGCTGTGTGAAATAAGCCACATATTTTTCAACAAATTCTGTAGATTCCAAGGGTTGGGTTCCGGTGATGTCGGCAATCTTACCCAATTTCTCTAATAAAGCTGTTTGGGCAGACAGAGGCAAGGATGTAACAAGCAAGACGAGCCATAAGGAAAGTGTCTGCCAGATGCGTAGGTTCTTCATATTTATTTCGGTTTTAATTTTGTACAAAGATAGATCTTTCACCAAAGCCTCCAAGTAATCATACTGCATTTTAACATTATTCTTTGCGAACCTTTTAACAAGAGTCTTGTTATTTTCTGCAAACGCCTTAAGGTACCAGGGCAAGATTTTTTTAATTAACCTAAACATTATAAAGATATGAAGAGATTAATTCCCATCTTATTGGCGGTCTTTGCATTCGCAGCCTGCGAAAAAGACCCTGACATGGACAAATTGGACAATGACTATTTGGTTTACACCAACTACGACAAGAAAGCTGACTTCAAACAATTCAGCACGTACTACATCCCTGACAGCGTTCTCGTCATCGGAGATAAAAAAGATCCGGAATACTGGAAAGGTGAAGCAGCAGAAGCTATCATCAATGCGTACAAAGAAAACCTGAATAGCAAAGGTTTTACATATACAGACAATAAAGATGCTGCCGACCTGGGTATACAGGTAAGTTACGTTCAAAGTACTTATTACTTCACCGATTACGGACAACCTGAGTGGTGGTGGAACTATCCCGGATACTGGGATGCACCTTACTGGGGTAATTGGGGCGGCTGGTATTATCCGTATGTTGTAAACTATAGCATTACAACCAACTCATTCCTTACTGAGATTATGAACCTGAAAGCTCCTGAGGGTGAAAAACAAAAACTTCCCGTTTTGTGGAGCAGCTTCCTGAGCGGACCTGCAAGCTATTCCGGTAAAGTGAACCAAACTCTGGTTGTTCGCGCAATCAATCAGTCGTTTGCACAGTCACCCTATCTCACTAACAAATAATTTAATCAAGAACCGTTATGAAAACAATGAAATATATTTCTCTTAGAGTACTGGCCATAGCGGCCCTTGCTCTGGCCTTTGCCATGCCGGCCAAGGCACAGTTATCAGATAATGGATACGCTAACGTAGACTGGCAGTTCAACGCACCACTGAAGAATCACTTTGCCGATAAAGCCAGCGGATGGGGTATGAACTTCGAAGGCGGTTACTTTGTAACTCCTAATCTCGGACTCGGACTCTTTATGAACTACAGCAGTAACCACGAATACTTCCCACGCGCAACTTTCCCTGTTGGCGAAGGAACCGTGAATACTGACCAGCAACATACCATCTTCCAGTTACCTTTTGGTGCCGCTGCACGTTATCAAATGAATCGTGGCGGAGCATGGCAACCTTATTTCGGTGTCAAGCTGGGTGCCAATTATGCGAAAGTACGTTCTAACTACAATATGTTCGAAACCCGCGATAATACTTGGGGATTCTACGTATCACCGGAAATCGGTCTTAACGTATACCCTTGGGCTTACGGTCCGGGTCTGCATATCGCCGTTTACTACAGCTATGCTACCAACAAGGCCAATGTGCTGACTTACAATGTAGACAAGCTGAACAACTTCGGCTTCAGGGTAGGTCTTGCCTTCTAAAAAGAGCAGAGGTACCTGACTATATATACAAAAAGAGGCTGTTATATCACATGACAGCCTCTTCCTTTTTAAAAGCAATACATAGTATGCTTGCCTTTCATTTGACAACTTTATCAATCACTATTTATCTAAATAAAGGCCAATTGGAATCTTCTATATGGGCTTCTTTCATAATCGCTTTCAATTCATCCGCTTTCTCGGGATATTGATTCAGCACATTGTACTTCTCCGACGGATCAGAAGCCAGGTTGTATAATTCGTAATAGGGCTTATTTCCCCGTATATTCATGTGAACAAGCTTCCAGTCACCTTTGCGGACTGCCTGACGCCCATTCATCTCAAGAAATTCGAAATAAAGATATTCATGTTCTTTCTGTCCTTTACGGTTTTGTAACAGAGGAAGTATACTGACACCATCCATATTCCGGGTATCCGCTTTCGGATTCAACACTTCCCTGAAAGTAGGCATTAAGTCCCAGAATGAACACATGAAATCGGTTTCCGTACTGGGTTGTACGTGTCCGGGCCACGATATGATCATGGGTACACGGATACCACCTTCGTACACGTCACGTTTATACCCGCGCCATATGCCATTACTGTTGAAAAAGTCCGGATCGGCACCACCCTCCATATGAGGACCATTATCACTCGAAAAGATGATAATGGTATTATCGTATACTCCCATATCTTTCAACTTCTGCACAATCTGTCCTACATATACATCCAACCGATAGACCATTGCAGCAAATGTAGCGTGCGGATAGAACTGAGTACAATATCCTCCTTTACGGAAAGCAGGACTTCCAGGCTCCACTCCACGATAAGGCTTCTCGGGGTACTTCCCACGAAACTTCTTAATAATACTATCTTCAGGTACTATCAGTTCGGCATGCGGAATAATGGTAGGATACCACATAAAGAAAGGTTGATCTTTCTCCTTAGCGGCTTCATCCAGAAAAGCCAATGCTTTAGAGTGAATCAGGTCCTGCGAATAAGTACCCTTCCCATATTGCACATTGAGATTATTGTCCGGCAAATCTACCCGTTTATCGTTGTCCCACAAATGATCGGGATAATAGCTGTGTGCCAGCAACTGGCAATTATATCCGTAAAACTGATCGATTCCCTGTTTGTAAGGGTCCCCCGCGGAACCGATATAGCCAAGCCCCCATTTACCAAAGGCACCTGTACGATAACCGGCATTACGGAAATCATTGAAAATAGTCTGTGAGTTTTCCGGCAATGGGAATTGTCCTTCCGGAGCAAGCTCTTTATTTCCACGGATAGCCGTATGCCCGCTATGGGTTCCGGTTATCAGACACGAACGTGAGGGAGCACTAACCGTTGTTCCCGAATAACATTGGGTAAAACGCATTCCGTTCTGTGCCAACCGGTCGATATTAGGAGTCTCAAACTTTTCCTGCCCATAACAGCTTAAGTCTCCGTATCCCAAATCGTCAGCCAATATGAAAACGACATTCGGACGGGTTTGTTCCTTTGCTTTCTTCTGCCGGGCCAACGCCTGCTGTGTAGAAGCCATTCCCACGAGCAGTGCACTTCCGAGTAATAATTTCTGATTCATAATGTTCATTTAAAGTTTTCAAAACAAAAAGAAGAGAATGTTTCAAAAGCCTCCTTACCACAGATCACTCAGATTATAACAGACTATCCATGCGGATAACCTATATCTTACTATTTCATCCGTGTAATCTGTGGTGCCTTTGACACATTCCCTTCTTCTCAAAATTTAATTAAAAAGAACGGCTACAGATCCTTTTATTCCCATCCCGGGTTTTGTGTCAAGTTAGGATTAAGAGCTATTTCTTCTAACGGAACCTGATAGAGATAATATTTCTCCAGCCAGCCTTTTCCTTCCTTCAACGGATCGTTGAATAGATAGATATACCCTTCGGTCATCGATCCGTTCGCCCCGTCTGAAGTTCCGGTCATTTCGTTGAGCAACGTCAGTGAGCTGAGTTCCGTCTTTGAAATCCACATACCTTTCTGCTGCATATTGACGAACCAAGGAGCCATTCTCCAGCGACGTACATCATAAAAACCAAATCCTTCGCCCATCAATTCGATAATACGTTCACGACGGATTTCCCATAATACCGGATCAACGAGTATGCCGTTATCATTTCCTTTCGGATAATATTTTCCACGTTTCGGGTCAAAGTTACCATCAATCTGGGCTACTACCATATCGGCTACACCGGCACGTTTACGCAACTTGTTGATCGTCTCGTCGGCAATGGTTTGTGTAAATTGATTCGTTTCGAACATAGCCTCTGCATAGTTCAACAAGACCTCTTCAATTTTAAAGACAGGTTTGTCGGCAGTATTCACCTGGGCATTATTATAGTTTTCCTCCCAATTATCCCAATTTTTCCATACGTAGTATCCCGAACGGCAGGCAACATAAGCATGCGGTCCGTATTTCTTCCCTTCGATTGTGTATTGTGCACCGCCTTGCAAGTTAGGAACCCGACGTACTAACGAAGCACTCCAGTTTTGTCCCGGCAAGCGCTTCATACCCATACCCGGATTACTGCACGACTCGTTAGCTCCCATGATATCGATATATTCGCGATCGGCAGGATCACTGGTATAAGACCATGTGGAATAATCCCCCTTACCATCTTTTACCTTATAAGGCGGCATGATAGTGTGATACATACGCGGGTCTCTGTTGCGGAAAGTAGCATAGATATCCTTGTCTCCCTATAATTCTGAATTGGAAATAGTCTTTCCATCCTTACACAGATACAGATCTACCGTTCCTTGATGCATCTCTATGTCGTGGGAAGAAGTGTGTTCGTAATAGCACGAGTGTCCCGGTTTAATTGTTTCCAGCCACTGCTGATAGAGGATGACTCCCGGTACCTTACTCAGATCCTCTGTTGTCCACATTTCACCATATCCGGCACCCGGTTGTCCGTCTGTTCCATGTATACAGAGAAGGATAATCTTGCATCAACAGCTTCGATACGCGCTTACATTCTGTGAAGTATCTGTCATAACTCCCAATTCATGGTACTTTGCGCCAAGTTGCTTCGCGAAGAGTGAAGCGGGAAATGGCTGCTCGTACAGTTCTGGTTGATAGTGTTCGAACCGTCCTTTTTCTCGTAAACGGACGCATCACCGATATTTTGTTCTGCCCATTGCAAGCGCTCAATACCTTATCAGCCACTTCCAGGCGGGGCATACGGGTTCCGTAAGCTTCTTCCGAAGTTTCGTCCAACGGTTTATCGATCCAAGGCACATCACCAAAGCGGTCTATCAACTCCATATACCAAAATGAGTGGAAGAAATATCCAACAGCTTTCCAGTGATTCTTTTCAGCTTCTGTCATATCAGAATCATCCACGTGCGAAAGCATCAGGTTGATGCGGCGAATGAATGTAGAGAAGTTCCAGCCATTACCCGACGTAGCATTGGTCACTGTCTGAAACGCATATTTATTCTGGCTGCTTGCACCTCTTTGTTCCAGATATCCGGCATATACGTCACCGAGATAGTGAGAATTACGTCCGATAGCGGTAGTGGAGGTGGCTATATTTGTGTTGGAAAACATTTCATAACATGGCCACATAAAGGCCTTGAAATTGTCATACGACTGGAAGCATTTTCTTCCGTCAGGCTGGTTACAGGGTATTTCTCTAAAAAACTGTCATTACATCCCGTCAATGTCATCCCTGTGAAAAGGGTTAGAAATAATAGTATCTTTTTCATAACTATGTATCAGATTAGTAATTTATAACGTGATATTTACTCCGAATGAAACCGTACGGAATGCCGGGTAGTTCCATTCAATTCTCTCTGGGTCGATACCCGAAGGTAGTGAAGTGAAAGTTGCTACATTTTCTATGCTGACAAACGCCTTCATCTGATTCAGGAAAATCTGGTTTACCCATTTCTTGGGTAATTTGTAGGATAGGGTTATGTTTTTGATGCGCAGATAGGAAGCATCGGACAGATATTTGTCGCTCTGTCTCAGATTCGAACCGGAGTTGCCGCGATTACCGTAGATGACGGGGATATTTAGCGTTAGGATTGACTGCACTCCAGTCACCGTTGTCAGGATCTTTAGGCATCCAGTAATCACTCAAACCGTCAAACAACGGAATGAAGTTATCACCGTTCATCGGGAAAGTCAAGACATTCGAAATCCAGTAATCCCGTTTTCCTGTACCTTGCAAGATAACATTCAGGTCGAATCCCGCATAATTCATTCCGAGATTGATACCATATTGGTAACGGGGAGTTGTGTTTCCGATAACCTTACGATCTCCCGGGTTGTCGAATGTATTGTCACCACTGGTAATTACATTAGTAGAAGTTTCATCATCACGGAGGTTCTTGAATTTCACATCACCCGGACGTACATTATAGCCGTTGATCGAGGTAACTCCCTCTTTCAGTTTCCAGGAAGAGGTATCCACAAAGTCGTCAACAGTATAATATCCGTCTACGACATATCCCCAGATTTCTCCCAGTGTTTGTCCCGGATAGTAGGAGCTCAATAATTTGGTAGCTGCATTATCGTCATATTTAATGATTTCTGATTTATAATCGGAAAGATTGAACCCGATTCGATAGCCTACCTTACCTATTTGGTCTCTCCAGTTCAGGCTAAGTTCCCAGCCTCGTGTACGCATATCGGCTGTGTTCTGATAGGGGGCACTGGCACCTACAACAGCAGGCAATTGTACACCGGGGGCAAGCATCCCGTTCGTGTTCCGTTGATACCATTCGAATACTCCGCTCAGACGGTTGTTGAACAAGTTTACGTCCAATCCTACGTTGATTGTTCCTACTTTCTCCCATGTGAAATTCTGGCTTACTAATGCGGGCAAGGAACTGATAGAGGTTACATACGTATCATCTATAATCCATGAAGTGGCTTTATTATTTACGCTCATAGACGGGGTGAAGGTGTACGGATTGATGTTTTGGTTGCCGATGACACCGTAAGAGGCGCGGAGCTTCAAACCGTCCAGCCAATGACGGGTGGAATTCATAAATCTCTCCTGGGCAATTTGCCAGCCGGCAGATACAGAAGGGAAAAATCCGAAACGTGAACTCTTGGGGAATTTGGAAGAACCGTCATAACGGCCGTTTACTTCCAGCAGATATTTGTCGAGATAATTGTAGTTGACGCGGAAGAATCCTCCACGGATAGCATATTCACTATATGAATCAGTGGCTTTTATCGTACCTGTTCCTGATGACATTGCCGGAACATCGAGTACTGCCTGATTGTATGAGTACGTATCCAATGTCTCTTGATAGCTGGATTCCTGGTTAAAACCAGCCATTACTTTAAAGTGGTGGTTACCGAAGTCTTTGTTATAAGTAGCATATACGTTAATTGAATTATAATTCGTATGCTGTTTGTACTTTCTCAGATAATCGTCTACAAATGATTTTGAACTTCCTCCCTGGATGGTAGTATAGTCGTATTGTCCGGTGTACCAGTGGTAATCATATATATTTTTATCAAAGGTATATTCAAATACCGCTTCCAGCCCTTTCAGAGGTTTAAGAATGGATTTGAGGAAAATACGCGGATTATCGTTCTTGTTGTTTACTGGGTTTGAGTATAATATCTGGTTGCGGGGAGTGAAGAGAGGCAAATCCTCGTCTGCCAGTGTGTTTACGGAAGCAGGCAGTTCACCTTCCGGATAATAGGAAACTAGACGAGTGTTGTATACTCCTCCCATTCCTCCCGGTGAGGTTTGTAAACTATGGGCATAGCTCATTGTGATCTCCTGTGTAAACCACTTTGTCACGTCGGCAGAAATGAATGAATTGACATTCATACGTTCGAATTTGTCTCTGTCGGAAATCAGGACACCATCGTTCGAGTTGTAACCTCCCGAGATACGGTACCGGAGTTTATCAGTACCTCCGCTGGCAGAGATGTTGTGTGTCATCTGGAAACTGGTCTCCATAAAATTCTTATATAAATCCTTTTCGTTCAGATAATAAGGAACTCCGGATTCGTCTACATAGATGCCGTCGCCTACTGTGTTAATACAAAACAGTGAGGTTTGATTAGCATCTTAATATTTTGTGTTATGTATCCCTATATTAAGAAGAAGGATTTTTGATATGCAGTCAGGTATTCCATCCATTTGCTGACACTTGGCGAACCGAGCGACCAATAGGCATCTGAATATCCACAATCCAGATAAGCTTGCAGATAGTCCATTAAAGGAGCTTGTTTTGGTAAGTTCACTGCCTTGCCGAATGCAAAAATAGAAATATCAGCATATCAAACATCATGAACCATAGGACGTTATACACAAATTCCTGACGGAGCAACGCTCTATCAGGAATTGATGTATAATAGACCTATATATGTAATGATTACTTTTCTTTCATCGCTTCGTAAATCGTTTCTTGAATTTTTTCCCTAATCTCAAGTTTAGATAATTTGTTCACCCAAGCATCGGGATAGGTACGATTACTAAGAAATACATAAATCAAGCCATTGTCGGGATCTACCCAGGCACAAGTTCCTGTAAATCCGGTATGCCCATAAACAGTAACCGGAACAGAAGCAGCGCACGGACTTTTTACTTTCATTCACCACATCCGGCTTATCAAAACCTAAACCGCGACGGCTGATTTTAGACTTTTCGGTAGTGAATAGAGCACAAGTTTCCTTGCTGAGATAACGTCTTCCATCCAACTCACCTCCATTGAGCAACATCTGATAAATACGTCCGACTTCACGAGCATTAGAGAAAAGCCCCGCATTACCCGAAATTCCCCCCTGGAAAGCAGCCGACTCATCATGGACAAATCCCTGCAAAGTAGTCTTACGCAGGAAACGGTCTACTGCAGAAGGTACTACCTCTTTTTTATCGAAGTAACGCAACGGCAGATAGGCAGTATGTTCCAATCCCATCGGCTGATAGAACTCTTGCCATAAATATTCATCCATCGGTTTTCCACTAAGCTCTTCTGCAAGCATCTGCAACAAGATAAACCCGACATCACTATAACGATAACTCTTGTCTTTTAACGGTGCTTCGGCTATTTTCTTCCGTATCTCTTCACGGAACGACCGGTTCAACCATAAACTGTCACAAACCTGAAGAGTATAATCACCGTTCTTCTCTTTAGACGTCATCCCCTTATTAAACCGGAATCTTGGATTTCCCCAGGTACGGACACCCAACCGTACCGTATGTAAGGCATCTTTCGACTGCTTGAACAGCGAACCTTTATAGCTTTTCCCGTCAATGGCCTCCTGATAGAAAAGCAGACCGGAAGGTAAGCCAGACTGATGCAAGAGCAATTCACGAATGGTCAGGTTCTCTTTATTCGTCTTGCGCAGGAAAGGCAGATAATCTGAAACTTTATCGGTCAGATTGAAACGACCTTTATCATAAAGCTTCATTATGGCCAACAACGTTCCTGTTGTTTTAGACAGAGAAGCCAAATCATAAATATCCGTCGGCTTCACTTTCTCGCTATTTGCATCTGTATGGTATCCGAAGCACCGGTCATACAAAGCCTTACCATCCTTCATCACCAGAACCTGACAACCGGGATAAGCTCCCTCCTTGATTCCCTCCAAAGCAATCGTGTCGATACGGCGGAGCACTTCCGATTTCATTCCATATTCTTCGGGTACAAAGTGGAAAGGAGTATGCGGAGTAATCGTAACACCCGAACCGGTAGGAAACAATCCGCCAATACTGGCCGACAGTCTTCCATCTGCCGTTGCTTTACCGAAAAGTAAATCAGCCACACGTTCCTGAACGTCGTCACGAGAGGCATGAGCCAATACCACAGCCTCAGCAGCCGATACAGCCCGCTGTATCTGTAACATCGACTTAGCCGGCGTATAGAATACATATATTACAGGAGATTCCGGAGCAAACTTGGCGAAAAACGACTGATAGGGAGCAAGGCGCTGCTCTGTCACAGTAACGATAACACGCCGGTAGGCAGCAAGAGAGTCACGCAACTTTTGTTGCTCGGCTTCCGGCAGATCTTTACGCAATTGAAAACGGGCAAATGAAGTATACTTTTTCATTTTGCGGTCAAAAGGCTCAATCTCTTCCGGTTTGCCTACATTCAGTATGGCCGCCTCTTTCAGATCGGGATGCAAAGGCAATACATCATTTTTATTATTCAGCACAGTAATTGCAGCCAGATTCAGCCTGCTAATCAAATCACGTGTCTGAGGTGTATTAATACGGGTTCCCAATCCCGATAGTTTCACAAACGGTTTACGTTCCAGCCCCAAAATATATTTGTAAGTGAGTACTTTCCGACATTTTGCATTAATTTCTTCTTCCGGAAGTTCTCCTTTTTCCACCGCTTCCAATACAGCGTCCATTTCTTCTTTCAGCCTGCGGGGAGCCAGCACCATATCATTACCGGCTTGCAAAGCTTGCAAACATACGCTCTTATTGCCGGCAACTCCCTTCATAGCAAGGGCATCGGTAAAGATAAGTCCCTTAAATGCCAATTCCTCGGTCAGAAGTCCATAAACCACATTACGGGATAAGGATGAAGGCAAATCACCTATAGGCTCGATGACAGGTACCTGCAAGTGTCCTACCATCATACCACTGACCCCGGCACGAATAGCTTCTTTAAAAGGATACAGTTCAACACTGTCCAGGCGCTCACGCGTAAATGGTAACACAGGCAGTGCCTTATGAGAATCCACGTCCGTATCACCATGTCCCGGGAAATGCTTGCAGACAGAAAGGACTTTACCACTCTCCAGCCCCGAAGCGTAAGCAATCACCTTATCGGCCACTTTCACCGGATCTTCACCAAACGAACGGGTATTGATGACCGGATTGTCCGGATTGATATTCACATCTGCCACCGGAGCAAAATTGACTTGCACTCCCATCTCACGACACTGTCGGGCCATCTCCCGCCCATATTCATAAATCAAACGGTTGTCCTGGATACATCCTAATACCATGTTTCTCGGAAAGACAGGAGTACCACGCAAACGCATGGAAAGCCCCCATTCACCATCGAAGGTAATCAGCAGCGGACAGCGGGCCATCCGTTGCGCTTCGTTGGTCAATGTAGCCTGATTCTGTATCTTTCCGCCGGAAAAAAGTAATCCACCGACTTTATAAGTATGAACCGCATCACGCAACAACTGCATATTACGCTTGGTCTGCACGGGCGCAATGGTGTAAATAAACAATTGCCCCACCTTCTCTCTCAGATTCATCCGATTGTAGACAGAATCTACCCAGTGACAGCACTTTTCGTCCTGGGAAGCCTGATAAAGCAACAAAGGTTCTATAGGAGCAGACATACCGGGAGGAGTATGAAAAACCTCACGGACAGGGGCATCCATAGAAGCAGGAACTTTCGCTCCTACTCCCAAAAGCGCTGATACAACTAAACCAGCCAATAAATATCTTCTTTTCATTTTATATTGTAAAAAGCCATTCACTTCCACTATTCCGGTGTATATAACGACTGATAAATCACTTCCTGGACTGCTTGTCGTATCTTCATGCTGTTCAGCTTTCCATTCCAGGCATCGGGACAAAGACGATTACTCAGGAAGATATAGACCAGGTCGTTCTCCGGATCAACCCAAGCACAAGTACCCGTAAAGCCGGTATGCCCGTAAACAGAAGCCGGAGCCGAAGAAGCACAGGCATTTGCCTTCGGATCCTTCAGATTAGGTTTGTCATACCCCAGTCCACGATGACTGACAGCTGATTTCTCCGTAGTAAATATACGGCAGGTTTCCGGCCGAAGATAGCGTTTTCCATCCAGTTCACCCTCATTCAGAATCATCTGATAGATTTTTCCCAACTCTTGGGCCGTTGAAAACAATCCGGCATTGCCACTTACGCCTCCCATAAAGGCGGCAGCTTCATCATGCACATATCCGCAAAGATCCTGCCGACGTAAGTAATCATTGGCAGCAGTCGGCATAATATCCGCTTTCTTATAACGGTTTAAAGGTTGGAACAATGTATGTTCCAATCCCATAGGCCGATAAAACTCTGAAACTAAATAAGCATCGAGTGTCTTGCCGGTAACGGCTTCCACCACCTGTTGCAACAGGATAAATCCGATATCACTATATACAAAACGTTTACGGTCGAGTTCCGACTGCGCAATACTCTTCATCATCGCAGCTTTAAATTTCTTGTCCAGCCACAATCCATCGGCTATCTGCAACGTATGCCCGGAGGTTTTTGTTGCAGAAACCAATCCTTTCTTAAACTTGAAATCGGAACAGGCATAAGTATATTCTCCCATACGGGTATGGTGCCACTCGTCTACAAATCCTTGTGTAAAAGGGCCGGTCACCGAGTATTCATCGATTGCATCACGATAAAAACGAATATAAGGCACCAGTCCGGATTCATGTAACAACAGTTCCCTGATTGTGATATTCTTTTTGTTCGTAGCCCGCAAAACAGGCACGTATTTAGAGACAGCATCTGTCAACTCGATCCGTCCCTGATCATAGAGTTTCATCACGGCCAGCAGTGTGGCACTGGTTTTAGTCAATGAAGCGAGATCGAAAAGGTCGGTCGCCCGTACCGGAGTAGTGTCTGTTACAGAGTGAGTGCCGAAACATTTATCATATACCGGTTGTCCATGCCGCAATACCAACACCTGGCATCCGGGAAAGGCTTTCGCCGCCAGCCCGGCAGCTACCACCGAGTCTATCCGGTGGAGTCTGTATGATTTCAAACCATAATCTTCGGGTGCTATGCCCGCTGGGCTACCGGATATCACATCTACACCGGAACCGGCTGCAAATGTATTGCCGATACGCATGGATAAACGTCCCGTTGCCGAAGCTTTGCCCAATATCACATCGGCTACATAGCGTTGCAAATCCTCCTCACCGGAATGTGCCAGGACAACAGCAGCCGAACGGGCGGCAGCCTCTTCAAGCGACGCCAATGCCCGATAGGAAGTAAAGAAAGCGTAGACCACAGGAGCTTGGGGCCTGAACCCGGCAAAAAACGAACGATACTCACCCGCTTCTTTATCCTGCACCGTTATACAGACAACCACCCTCCGATAGTTTCCCAGTTCTTTCACTATCTTCCGCCGCTCTTCTTCCCCGGTATTTTTATCCATCCGGAATGTTTTTAATGGTAATTCACTACGTAACCCCTCGATGAAAGAAGCATCGCTGCCTTCATCTCCCACTGTTAATACGGCTATCTCACCCTTTGTTGCAGTAAGAGGAAGGATCTGAAAATAATTCCCAAGTACGGTCACTGCCGACGTACGCAGCTTGGTTACCAAAGCCTGCGCTTCAGGAGTATGAATACGGTCACTCAATCCGTCTACCGGAATCATCGGTCGCCTGCTTAATCCCAAACGATATTTATACGCCAGAATTCTACGGCATTTCGCATCTATTTCTTCCATCGTGAGGCGTCCGTCTTTTATGGCTTGCACCACACTCTCTTGTGCTTTTTCTACATTTTGCTGTACCAGCACCATATCATTACCGGCCTTCAGAGCCTTCACTGTTACATCCGATTCGGCAGCTACTCCTTTCATGGCGAGCGCATCGGTAAATACCAATCCATTGAATCCCAACTCTCCTCTCAATAGATCCGTCACAATGCTATGTGACAATGAAGAAGGGGTGATCCGGTCAGGTTCTAAGGCCGGCACTTGTAAGTGTCCCACCATCACACCTCCCAATCCTGCCTGAATGGCTTCTTTAAAAGGATACAGTTCCACACTGTCCAGCCGTGCACGATTATAATAAACGGCAGGCAATGCCTGGTGTGAGTCGACATCCGTGTCACCATGTCCCGGGAAATGCTTGGAGACAGACAAAATGCCACCGGTCTCCAATCCACGCCCATAAGCTATTACTTTCTCAGCCACAGTTTTCGGATTTTCACCAAACGAACGGACATGGATGACCGGATTTTCAGGATTGGTATTAACATCCGCATCCGGAGCAAAATTAACGTGCGCACCTATCTCACGAAGCTCACGCGCCACTTCCTGCCCATAAGCCTCAATCAAGGTATTGTCGCTGATACAGCCCAATGCCGCATTACGTGGAAACACCGGTGTATTTTTCCAATCGCATGGCGAGTCCCCACTCACCATCAAAGGTAATCATTAATGGAATTTTCGACTGGCGTTGCGCATAGTTGGTCAGGTTTGCCTGATCTTCTACTGTTCCTTCAGAGTACAGAAAGGCCCCGACTTTGAACTTGCGGGTCAGTTTGCCCACTAACTTTTCAGTATCTTTATCTGCTCGTGGAGCCAGGGTATAAACAAATAATTGCCCGACTTTATCTTTCAGTTTCATACGGGAGAGCGTCTGCTCTACCCATTCTTTGCAATGTGTATCTTCCTGTACAGGCAGAAGTCCTGCAGCTTGTTGTGCCCACAAAGTGCCTGCACTCAGCAGAAACACAACTGTTAGTAGTTGTTTTAGCATAGTTTGTCTGGGAGGTATTTCATAGACGGTATTTCAGGAATCCGCCACAGATTTTTACAACGTCCTCTTATTTCTTTTTTTCAAGTGTTAAGTCCATCTGCCCTACATAGATACCACTCTTACCGGTATGCATCAGCGACACATTCTTGCCATCCATATTGAGGAGAGTCTTGGGGCCTTTCATGAATGTATGCGAATGGCCTCCGAGAATAACATCGATATTACGTGTTTTAGGGATCAACTGATTCTCGTCATACTGCACACCCAGATGAGAAAGACAAACCACTACGTCACATCCCTCTTTTTCTTTCAGGACAGCAGCCACTTCGTTCGCTACAGTTACCGGATCATTGTAAACCACTCCTACACACTTATTGGCTTGTACCATGCCTTCAAGCTGGCAACCCAATCCCAAAACTCCGATCTTGACACCGTCTCTTTCAAAGACGACATACGGTTTCACCAAGTCTTTAAGCACCGTAGCACTTACATCATAATTAGCGCAAACCACCGGAAAATCAGCCATCCGGAATAAACGGGCCATATTATCCAGATCAAAATCAAATTCGTGATTACCGATAGTCATGGCATCATACTTCATTTCGTTCATCATCTTCACTTCGACTTCACCCTGGAACATATTATAATAAGGTGTCCCCTGCGAAATGTCTCCGCAATCGAACAATAACATATCAGGATGCTCTTTGCGGAACTCCTTCACAAATGTGGCACGACGTACGAATCCGCCTTTATCATAATTCCGGTCACCTTCCTGATTGATAGGTTCCAGGCGGCTATGCACATCACTGGTCTGCAGAAGAATCAGCTTTTTATCCTGCTGCCCAAATGCAGAAAAAGAAATAAAGAGAATAAAAAAGAAAGTTAGAAGTGTCTTTTCCTTGGAAAAGAACGTATGTTTTTTATTGATTGGGAATATCATAATTTACTGGATTTTATCGTTTTATAATCTATAACGTTTTTATTTCACAGTGATTCTGCCATCCAGTGCCGAAGTGATCTTCTTTCCGGCAGCAGTCTGCTGTCTCACGTAATCAAGAAAAAGCCCGCGTAACGTGGCTCCCTCGGGACACACACGATCATCAGCCTGCAAGAAAGCCTCCATACTTCCATTACCGTCAGCCAGATAATCGATTGTCGCCACGGTATACAGCTTATTGTCATCGATCGGCTGGCCGCCCACCGTAGCATTCAGTAATTTTCCATCCTTGGTAATTTCCATCCGGATACCGCTCACCCCTTCTCCTTTCAACGATGCAATGCTTGTGAGCAATGCTTTCAGGTGTGTTCCTTTCATCTTCATTACACAAAGCGAATTTTCGAATGGCAATATCTCATATACCGTTCCCACCGTAATATCTCCGGCAGGCAAAATATTACGCAATCCTCCCATATTCACCAGTCCCATGTCTGCCGGCTTGTCCTGCACCTTGGTTGCAGCCTGACGCAATACTTCCGCTACAAGATTAGAAAGCAAGCTCTCGGGATGTCCTTTGTCCATCTTCTGCTCGCTGCTGCCAATCACCTCATACATCATATTGTCTATTTTTTCTTTATAAGGCTTTAATATTGCCACGGCATCTGCATCGGGATGGGTGTCCCATTTGGCGTCAATGTCAATCATCCTTCCCTCTACTTTGGCAATCTGGTAATCGGTTTTTGCCATCTCATGCGTCGACTGACAAGAACTAAATGTCAGCAACCCCGCCAGAATGAATCCTGAAATAATCTTTGCGTAATTTTGTTTCATATCCTTAAGTACTTAATAATGCTACAAATATACAAAAACATTTGGCTATCCGGCAAATAATTCGTTACTTTGCACCGCTTTCGCGCAATCGCTGTCAGGAGAGAGTTACCTGGTATGTTGCGTTGTAACGATAAAACAATTTAATAATAAACAACAATGGATTTAATTAAAATTGCAGAAGAAGCATTCGCTACCGGAAAACAGCACCCGAGCTTCAAAGCAGGAGACACTGTAACAGTAGCATATCGTATTATCGAAGGTAACAAAGAGCGTGTACAGTTGTACCGCGGTGTTGTTATCAAAATTGCAGGTCACGGAGAAAAGAAACGTTTTACTGTACGTAAAATGTCAGGAACCGTAGGCGTAGAAAGAATTTTCCCGATCGAATCACCGGCTATCGACAGCATTGAAGTGAACAAGGTTGGTAAAGTACGTCGCGCTAAACTGTACTACCTGCGTGCTCTTACCGGCAAAAAAGCTAGAATCAAAGAAAAAAGAGTTAACGGCTAATCAGCCCTGCTCTCCGATTCGAGATAAAAAAGAGGGAATCTTCCGGCAAGATTTCCTCTTTTTTATTCGTAACACAAGACAAGTATCACTCCTACCTTTTCCGACAAAAAGACGCTAAATCTTATAAAATAGAATCATTATACTCTCCTTTCAAACAATTTGCTAACCACCCCTTTCTCAAACAAAGAGCTTCTGTGGATCTTTTTGCATAAAAAAAGAATAAGAAAAGAGTATTCATGCAGAATTTGATCACTTTGAGACTATATATACAGAAAAAGACGAAAGAGATTATTAATTTCGTCCAAGTCTTTTGTTAATAACGTCCGAGTCTTTTATTAATAAAGTCGAAACGAATCATTAACTTCCTCCAAAGGAGGTATGAATAGTCTAAAATCAAAGCTATTTTTCACTTATTGGCTCCGGTTACAGAGAAGTATCCTAAGTAGCATTTCGAAGTTCAGTTACAAGATTCGCTATCACACGAAACAAAATAAAAGAATATTCCCTTCTTCCGGTGAGAATTAAGCTCAATAAGACATCTTTTTGAGCTGCCGGAAATCAGCTGAAATTCATTTTTTCCACGGATCTCAAACCAAAGACCGGAATATGCCCTCCTTGAAACGATAGAAAATACAAAATGACATCTTTGACAAAACGATATTGGAGTACATCCCGAAGCTCCCGCCCGTACAGACAAAAAAGCTCCGGAATGACTTCCGGAGCTCTCGCTAAATAATCACTTTAATAGGGCGTTTAGTCTCTCAAGTCTTTCAGTTCCCAAGCCAATGCACTGGCACCCAGCACAGCAGCGTCAGAGTCCTTCAACTCAGAAACGAGCAATTTTGCTTTACCTTTGTAAATGTTCAGAAGGTTATTCTCCATGGCTTTCATAATCGGCTTCATAATGTAATCACCCGATTTTGCCAAACCACCGAACAGGATAATAGCTTCCGGACTCGAGAAAGCAATAGCGTCTGCCAATGCTTCACCCAGAATATTACCTGTAAATTCGAAAATCTCCTGAGCCAGTTTATCTCCCTGTACGGCTGCATCGTATACGTCTTTCGATACAATGCTCTCAGCCGGGATATTACGCAACAAGCTGGCATCGGTACGTGCAGCGAGGAATTCACGTGCCGTGCGTGCCACACCTGTAGCCGAACAATAAGTTTCCAGACAGCCCTTGCGTCCGCAACCACAGATACGTCCGTCACGACGAACAATCACGTGACCGAGTTCGCCTGCAAAACCGTCATGACCGTAAACCACCTGTCCGTTGATAACGATACCACTACCGACACCTGTTCCCAGAGTAATCATGATAAAATCTTTCATACCGCGGGCAGCTCCGTAAGTCATTTCGCCCACTGCGGCAGCATTAGCATCGTTTGTCAAGGCAGTCGGTATACCCAAGCGTTCTTCGAACATAGAAGCCAACGGCAATACACCTTTCCAAGGCAAGTTAGGAGCAAATTCAATGGTTCCGGTATAATAGTTCCCATTAGGAGCGCCAATGCCGATACCCTTTATTTTATCCACCCCGCCATTTGCGATAATCAACGGCAGAAGATTTTTGCATACTTCATCTGCATATTCTTCTACTGTAGGATATACTTGAGTTTTCACTGCACCGCTTGCTATAATAGTTCCGCGCGCGTCAACAATTCCAAAGACAGTGTTTGTTCCGCCAATGTCAATACCCACCACATAGGGCTTCTCCATGCTTGAATTCATGATACTCTTATTTAAAGGGTTAGTTAATATTAAATGTTTATTGCACACAAATTACGTAAAGAAGATTGAGTCTACAAAATCTTTTTTTAAAAAAGTTCACTTCGTTTGCAACTTTTCGTATCAGCCGTACGTCTAATAGAACAAATCATAAGAAATTTGAAACTAAATAGATGAAACTGTGATACACTTAAAAGACATTAACAAAACCTACAACAACGGAGCCCCACTCCATGTACTCAAAGGCATCAATCTCGACATCGAGCGGGGTGAATTCGTTTCCATCATGGGAGCATCAGGTTCCGGCAAGTCTACTTTACTCAATATACTAGGTATATTGGATAATTACGATGACGGAGAGTATTACCTCAACAACGTGCTGATTAAGGACCTGAGCGAAACTAAATCCGCGGAATACCGCAACCAGATGATCGGTTTCATCTTCCAGTCATTCAACCTGATTTCATTTAAAAATGCAGTGGAAAACGTCGCACTGCCTCTATTTTACCAGGGAGTAAGCCGGAAAAACGTAATGCCATGGCCATGGAGTACCTCGACAAGCTGGGACTCAAGGATTGGGCACATCACATGCCCAATGAAATGAGTGGAGGTCAGAAACAACGTGTAGCCATTGCCCGTGCCTTGATTACACAGCCTCAGATTATTCTGGCCGACGAACCTACCGGTGCATTGGACAGTAAGACGTCCGTAGAGGTGATGCAAATACTGAAAGACCTGCACAAGACCGGAATGACCATTGTCGTAGTCACCCACGAAAGTGGAGTTGCCAATCAGACAGATAAAATTATCCACATCAAGGATGGTATAATCGAACGGATTGAAGAGAACCTGAATCACGACGCATCGCCATTCGGCAAGGACGGTTTCATGAAATAAAAACAGATATAAATATGATTGACATTTGGCAAGAAATATACGGTACCATCAAGCGGAACAAACTCCGTACGTTACTGACCGGATTCGCCGTAGCATGGGGCATCTTCATGCTGATAGTGCTGTTGGGAGCCGGAAACGGACTGATCCATGCTTTTGAAAAGTCATCATCGGCACGGGCGCTGAACTCCATAAAAATATATCCGGGATGGACAGGGAAACCTTACGACGGATTAAAAGAAGGACGACGCATCCAGTTGGACAATAAGGACCTGGATGCCACCATGGAGCACTTCAGCGACAACATCATCAGTGTAGGTGCCAGCCAATGGCAAAGTAATGTAAACCTGAGTTACGGACAGGAGTACGTTAACCTTTCACTGGAAGGTGTGTATCCGAACTTTACCGAAGTGGAATCCGTAAAATCGACAGACGGACGGTTCATCAATGACATCGATCTCAAAGAACGACGGAAAGTAATTGTACTGCACACCAAAACGGCTGAAATCCTTTTCGGAAAAAGCAAAACAGAACCTATCGGAAAGTTTGTAAATGCCGGTGGAGTCTCTTATCAAGTCGTAGGCCTTTACACCGATCCGGGCGATCAGGGAAGCAGCGAGGCTTATATTCCTTTCTCCACCTTACAAGTAATCTACAACAAAGGTGATAAACTGAATAACCTGACTTTCACCACCAAAGGGCTCACCACCATTGAAACAAACGAAGCATTCGAGGCAGCCTATCGCAAAGTAATGGGCGCCAAACACCGCTTTGACCCATCGGACAACAGCGCACTGTGGATATGGAACCGTTTTACCAATTATCTACAGTCACAAAACGCTATGGGCATCTTGCGTACAGCCATTTGGGTGATCGGTATCTTCACATTGCTGAGTGGTATCGTAGGCGTATCGAACATTATGCTGATCACAGTAAAAGAGAGGACACGCGAGTTCGGTATCCGCAAAGCATTGGGTGCCAAACCATTCTCTATCCTGTGGTTGATAATTGTGGAAAGCGTGACCATCACAACACTATTCGGATACATCGGGATGGTAGCCGGAATCGCCGCTACCGAATGGATGAATAAAGTGGCCGGAGAACAAACCGTAGATGTAGGAATGTTTTCGGAAACCGTATTCCTGAATCCGACGGTGGATATCAGCATTGCCATACAAGCCACACTGACCTTGGTCGTTGCAGGAACACTGGCAGGATTCTTCCCGGCAAAGAAAGCAGTGAGTATCAGACCTATTGAAGCACTTAGAGCAGATTAAACGATTATGAGAGTAGACATGGATACATGCGAGGAAATCCTCGTTACGATAACAAGAAACAAGACACGCAGTCTGCTGACGGCGTTCGGTGTATTCTGGGGCATCTTCATGCTTGTGGCACTTATTGGCGGCGGACAAGGCATGCAGGAGATGATGCAAGCCGAATTTGAAGGCTTCGCAACCAACTCGGGTTTCATGGCCTCACAAAAGACAGGAGAGGCTTACAAGGGATTCCGCAAAGGACGCTATTGGGATATTGAAAACGCAGATATTGAACGAATCCGCAAAAAAGTAAAAGACATCGATGTAATCACTCCATCGATAGCCCGCTGGGGATCGACAGCCATTTATGGAGAGAAAAAGTACGATTGCAGCGTGAAAGGGCTTTATCCGGACTATGCAAAGATTGAAAACCAGGATATGGCTTACGGAAGATTTATCAACGACGTAGACGTACGCGAGGGACGCAAAGTGTGCGTTATCGGCAAACGTGTTTACGAGAGCCTTTTCAACCCGGGCGAAGATCCTTGTGGTAAATATGTACGGGTAGACGGCATTTATTATCAGGTGATAGGCATGTGTGTGTCCGAAGGAAACATGAACATCCAGGGCCGGGCTTCGGAAGCCGTTGTGCTACCTTTCAGTACGATGCAGCAAGCCTACAACATGGGAAAACGTATCGACGTGATATGCTATACCGTGAAACCGGGGAAAAAGGTAAGCGACCTTGAACCGGAGATAGAAGCCATCCTTAAAGAGGCCCATTATATATCGCCGGATGACAAACAGGCAGTTATGAAACTGAATGCGGAGGCCATGTTCTCAATGATGGATAATCTGTTTACCGGTATCCATGTATTGATCTGGATGGTAGGCTTGGGCACTCTGCTGGCAGGGGCTATCGGTGTATCGAACATCATGATGGTGACCGTGAAGGAACGGACCACCGAAATAGGTATCCGGCGTGCCATCGGTGCCCGTCCGAAAGACATTTTACAACAGATTTTATCAGAAAGTATGGTATTGACTACCATTGCAGGCATGGCCGGCATCTCTTTTGGTGTACTGATCCTGCAATTAATGGAAATAGGCGTCAACTCCGGTAAGGACCATTATTCCCACTTCCAGGTGTCTTTTGGTATGGCTATCGGAACCTGCCTGTTACTGGTGACGCTGGGACTACTCGCCGGACTGGCACCCGCTTACAGGGCAATGGCTATCCGACCGATAGAAGCTATCAGGGATGAATAAAGTACGATCTTTCTCTGTCTCCCGCACAAAAAAGGACGACAAGACAGCATCGGTTAACAAAGAATACACAGTCAAGATAGAAAATAATAATTCAAAATATAAAACAAGATGAAAAAGTATCTGAAAATTACATTACTGGTAGTGGTAGCCGCCATCTTCATTGGGACATTCATTTTCCTGTACCAGAAATCAAAGCCTAAAACAACCGTATATGAAACCGTTACCCCGGAGATTGCGGATCTGGAAAAGACTACGGTTGCCACCGGCAAAGTAGAGCCGCGAGACGAAGTACTCATTAAACCGCAAATATCGGGTATCATATCCGAAGTATACAAAGAGGCCGGGCAGACCATTAAGCAAGGTGAAGTAATCGCTAAAGTAAAAGTCATCCCGGAACTGGGACAATTGAACTCAGCCGAGAGCCGTGTACGTGTGGCAGAGATCAGTACCGCGCAAGCCGAAACAGATCATGAACGTATCAAGAAGCTTTATAACGACAAGTTAATCAGCAGAGAAGATTACGAAAAAAGCGAAGTAGAAATAAAGAAAGCACGTGAAGAATTGCAAACTGCAAAAGATGCACTGGAGATTATCAAAGAAGGTATCACCAAAAACAGCGCTTCCTTCAGCAGTACGCTGATTCGTTCGACCATCGACGGATTGATTCTGGACGTACCGATCAAAGTAGGTAACTCGGTAATCATGAGTAATACGTTTAATGACGGTACGACTATTGCCACAGTAGCCAATATGAACGATCTGATCTTCAAAGGCAAGATTGACGAAACAGAAGTGGGACGTATCCATGAAGGTATGCCAGTGAAACTGACTATCGGAGCTTTGCAAAATCTTACATTCGATGCCGAACTGGAATATATTTCTCCGAAAGGTGTAGAAGAGAACGGAGCCAATCAGTTCGAAATTAAAGCGGCCGTTCATGCACCGGACTCTGTACAAATCCGTTCCGGATATTCCGCCAATGCAGAAATCGTGCTTCAACGTGCGCAAAAAGTTCTGGCAGTTCCCGAAGGCATTATCGAATTCAGTGGCGACAGTACGTTTGTATGGGTAATGACCGACAGTATACCCGAACAGAAGTTTGAACGCCGCCAGATTAAAACCGGTATGAGTGACGGTATCAAACTGGAAATCAAGGAAGGTCTGACCGGAAAGGAAAAAGTAAGAGCTTCGGAAAAGAAAGACAAATAAACCTCTCGTATAATATAGGGAAAGTATGAATCACCAACAATGCATAATATGAGAAATAAAATATTGATCAACTTATTGATACTGACCGGACTGTCAGCTTACACTGCACAGGCACAGGAAGGATGGACTTTACGCCGGTGTATCGATTATGCCATTGAGCATAATATCAATGTGCAACAAACGGCAAACTCGGCCGAACAGAGTAAAGTGGAGGTGAATACCGCCAAATGGGCACGCTTACCCAACCTTAGCGGCAGTGCTTCGCAAAATTGGAGTTGGGGACGTACAGCATCGCCGGTAGATAACACCTATAATGATATCAACAGCGGTAGCAGTAGCTTCAGCCTGGGTACAAATATTCCGTTATTCACCGGTCTGGAATTACCGAACCAGTATGCACTTACCAAACTAAACCTGAAAGCAGCAATCGAAGACCTGAATAAAGCAAAAGAAGATTTGGCAATCAATGTCACTTCCGCTTACCTGCAAGTGCTTTTTAATCAAGAGTTAAGCAAAGTGGCACAAAGTCAGGTAGGACTCAGCAAAGAACAACTGAACCGCATCACACGATTGCATGAAGTAGGAAAAGCTTCTCCCGCCGAAGTTGCCGAAGCCAAAGCTCGCGTTGCACAAGATGAGATGAGTGCGGTACAGGCTGACAACAATTACCGGTTAGCTCTACTTGATTTAAGTCAATTGCTTGAACTTCCGACTCCGGAGAACTTCTCACTTGCCACACCGGATACGGAGTTGGAATTCTCTCCCCTTACTTCACCCGACGAAATCTATAACCAGGCCATGCTCTACAAACCGGGCATCAAAGCAGCCGAATATCGTCTTGAAGGTAGCGAAAAGAATGTCCGCATAGCAAAAAGCAGTTACTATCCGCAATTGTCCTTCTCTGCGGGATTAGGTACAAACTTCTATACGGTAAATGGTAACGCCGGTTCAAATTTTGGCAACCAAATGAAGAACAACCTGAATAAATATGCCGGATTCAGTCTGAACATACCTTTATTCAATCGCCTGGCCCTCTGCAACCGTGTACGCACTGCGCGCCTGCAACAAAACCAATCTGGCATTGCAACTAGACAATACCAAGAAGGTATTATATAAAGAAATCCAACAAGCATGGTACAATGCCATAGCTGCCGAGAGTAAGTTTAAGTCAAGTGAGTCGGCAGTAGAAGCCAGCCAAGAGTCCTTCCGCCTGATGAGTGAAAAGTTCGACAATGGAAAAGCGACCTCGGTCGAGTACAATGAATCCAAACTAAATCTGACTAAGGCATTGTCCGACCGGATTCAGGCCAAATATGACTATCTGTTCCGTACAAAGATTCTGGACTTTTACAAAGGACAGCCCATTGAGTAAGAGAAGTTATTATTATTATTGTAAGTGATAGGGGTGGGACAATGGTCCTACCCTTATTTTTATCACCTTTCAGGCCATATAAAAATAAAGGGCGAAATTCCCATTCCACCCTTTACCAATCAAAATTACAATCTAAGAATGAGCTATACCACGACCGGACAACTCACTCCTTCATTGTTATACAAGTAATTTGCCAAAAACATAACTTCCTAATAATCAAAGATTTTAAGAAGAAAAAAGATGTTCAACAACGAACACCTCACCTACATTTGCGGACACTATAAAAAAAGAGCAAGTAAAACATACGATAGCAGACAACATCCCCGGGAAAGAAGCAAAACAGAAATACTCACAACTATTAATCCTCTTTTGCTTTTTTTTTCATACCTTGCGGCACTTTTAGATCATACAGAAAAATATCCCGGAACACAGTATACAAGAATGGACGACTTAAATATCAACAGTTTTAACGCTCTCTATACTCTTTATTACAGGAAGTCTTTCTTGTTTGCCAAATCGTATATACACGACGAACAGGTAGCAGAAGACATTGCGGCCGAAGCACTGATCAAATTGTGGGAAAAACTGAAAACTGATATCATAAATTCCCCTCAGGCCATGTTACTCACCATTCTGAAAAATAAATCACTGGATTACTTACGTCTGGAACAAAACAAACTGAATGCCATGTCCGAGTTGAGTGAACTTTATGTTCGCGAACTGGACATTCGTGTATCCAGCCTGGAAGCTTGTGACCCGTCAGAGATTTTTTCCGAAGAAGTTAACCAAATTATCCAAGCCACCCTACGCACACTCCCGGAACAAACCCGAAGAGTCTTTAAAATGAGTCGTTTCGAGAATAAAATGAATAAGGAAATAGCTGAAAATCTGGGCATCACAGTCAAAGGAGTGGAATATCACATATCAAGGGCACTTAAAGAATTCCGGATTTCACTCAAAGATTATCTTCCCTTGTTTTACTTCTTTTTCTATTTCCACTAAAAAAAAATCAAGAAACAGACTAGGGTTGTATTCACTTCTATCGTCTTATAGATGTAACGGAGCAAAAAACGTTCATCAAGAACTCGTATAAATTATGAATCAAGAGATACTAAACAGATATCTTACAGGAGATGCCAGTGCGGAAGAAAAGCAAATGGTAGTCCGATGGCTGGATGCCGATCCACAACACATGCGTGAGTATCTTGCCCTGAGAAAGTTGCACGACATCACCCTTTGGCAAGAGAAACCGGCAGCAACGGTTGATAAAAAGAAATGGCTGACACTTCCTTATATCAGGGAGTTCATTAAAATAGCCGCTATTTTCCTCATAGCAGTTACCTCTGTTTATTTCCTGGCTCCGGAGAGAGGAAGAGATACACCTGATTTGAAAGCAATACATGTCCCATCAGGACAACGGGCAGAATTAACATTAGGTGACGGAACCCGAGTATGCCTGAATTCAAATACGACACTTACGTTTCCCGACCACTTCGACCGGAAAGAGCGTAGAGTGACACTGGACGGTGAAGGTTATTTCCAGGTGGCAAAAAATGAAAAGAAACCCTTCATCGTACAAGCCAAAGAATATGAAGTAAGAGTATTGGGTACCGAATTTAATGTGATGATGTATAAAGATCAGGACTTTTTCGAAACAGTCTTGCTGAAAGGCTCGGTAGAAGTAAACGAAACCACTACCGGCAGGAAAGTAAAACTGCAACCCAACGAACGGTTATTCGGCAAAGCCGGTCAACTCCGGAAAGAGAGTATCAGCGAGTGGAACCGGGCATTATGGATGCAAGGAATCCTTTATTTCGACAATACGCGCATGGACGAAATTATCCGCCAGTTAGGTCTATACTATGATGTAAAATTCATTTTGGAAAAAGAGTCCCTGGCAAATGTACGGTTCACCGGAAAATTTCGTATCAGAGACGGTGTAGAGCACGTATTAAAGGTGCTTCAACTGAAATGTAAATTCACCTATCAACGGGATGAAGACAGTAATACCATTACTATAAATTAAAAACAAGTATTAACTTTAAACTAAAAACAGGAACCAATGAAAACATAAGAACAAAAAGAGCCGAAAGTGGTGGCACACTTCCGGCTCCGGGTTAACAACACCCCAGTCTGCGAAAACTTAGTGAGTATTAATTAACACAGTGTACAAATGTATGAAAAACACTCTGATAAAAACAAGTAAAATCGTAAATAAATCAATTTCACATACTATGAAAATGATAGTTTTATTCCTTTTCGTTTTCATCTCGGGAGTATTCGCCGGCAATGCGAACTCTCAGGAAACAAAGGTATCTATCTCGAAAAACAATAAACCGATACGGGAAATCCTGGGCGAAATCGAACGCCAGACAGATTACCTGTTCGTATATTCCGAGAAGGAGGTAGATGTAAATCAACGCAAAACCGTCAATGTAAGTCAGCAACGGGTAGCTGATGTACTTTCTTCTCTATTCCGTAGCACCAATGTAGGTTATGCCATGGAAGGACACAACATCATGCTGATGGCAAAAACAACTCAAACAGACGCTGCACAGCAAAAACGTCATATTACAGGAGTGGTGAAAGACATCAAAGGAGAAACTATCATCGGAGCCAACATCATGATAAAGGGCACAGGTACAGGTGTGAGTACTAATATCGACGGAGAATTTTCCATCGAAGCAGCTGCCGGTGAGGAACTGATTGTTTCTTTCATCGGATACCTGACACAAACTATCAAAATCGATTCACAAAAAACGCTCAATATCAAATTACTGGAAGACACTAAAACACTGGAAGAAGTTGTCGTAGTAGGTTACACCGTACAGACGAAGTCGGCCGTAACCGGATCGGTAGCCGTAGTGAAAGCCGATAAATTGAAAGACGTAAACACACTGGAAGTAGGAAGTATGCTCCAAGGAAAAGTATCCGGCGTATATGTCTCAGGTTCATCCGGCGAACCGGGCCAAGCCAGCAAAATCCGTATTCGTGGTAAAGGCACACTGAACTCGTCTGTCTCTCCACTTTGGGTAGTCGACGGTGTGATTGTAGGTGAGGATCCGGGACTGAACCCGAACGAGATAGACAATATCAGTGTGCTGAAAGATGGTTCGGCTACCGCATTGTACGGTTCGCGTGCCGCCAACGGTGTTATTGTAGTAACCACCAAAAGAGGCGAATATGATGCCAACAAATATAGTGTATCGGTCAATGCCGGTGTATCCTTACTATCGACCGGGCGCCTTGAGATGATGAATTCACAAGAACTTTATGACTATCAGAAATCCTGGAACAATCAGTCGTGGTTCACAGAAGAACTTCTGAAACACAACACAGACTGGTTTAAAGAAGCTTCCAAACCAGGATTATATACCAACGCAAACATTACCTATACCGGAAGCAGCGGTCGTATGCGTTCCTTTGTTATGGCAGACTACTACCGCGAAGAGGGAGCCATTAAGGACTTTACATTGGACCGCTTCACTTTCCGTTCCAACAATGATGTGAAGTTTACAGACCGCTTCACCATGTCAACCAAGATTTCAGGTTCGCTCTCGCGCACAGACAGTCAGCAACGCAGCGTGTACAACACTTATCTCTACCTCCCTTGGGATTTCCCTTACAATGAAGACGGTTCTATCCGCTCGGGACAAGAACAAGACTGGAGAGGACGTGACGGAATCAACGACATGTATGACCTGCAATGGAACTGGAGCCGTTCGAAAAAACTGACGGTTGACGGAACCATTAATTTCAATTATCAGATTACGGATTGGTTGCGTTTCGAGTCAAACAACTATATTCGCTATATCAGTAACCGCCCGAGAGCTACACGGACAAGCGTTCGCGTTCGGGGCAATCGGACAAAGGGTCGTTATCCAACTCTAATTCACTACTGACCAAGCAATTCACCAACCAAATGATACGTTTTGAGAAATCATTCGGCAAACACAAAGTCAACGCACTGGGAGCTTACGAATATACCCGCCACTTTTACGAATCGACTTCCGCCGAAGGACGAGGTATACAGCCCGGCAGAGAGATTCTGGACGTAACAACCGGTATTAAATCCATCGGTGGATACAAAGACGCCATTGCCACCCAATCGGCACTGTTCAATGCCAACTACGACTATGATAACCGCTACATGGGACAAGTATCGTATCGCATGGACGAATCATCTTGTTTCGGTAAAAACAATCGTATGGGACACTTCTTCACAGTCAGTGGCGGCTGGAATATCCAGAACGAAACTTTTTCGAATCTCTTCGTGAGTCTGTCAACCAACTAAAAGTGAGAGTCAGTTATGGTTCTCTGGGTAACACTCCCGGAGCATACTACGGACACTACCCGCTCTATTCCTCAATGATGTATAATGACGAAGTAGCTTACTTCCCTTCACAGATGGGGAATGCCGACCTGTCGTGGGAGAAATGTTACACCACCAATATCGGTATCGACGCACGGTTCTTCGATCGCTTCGGAGTCACCATCGACCTGTACAATAAAAACACCTCGGACTTACTGTACTATGCCCCGCTACCCAATATATCAGGCTACACCGGACAATATAAAAATGTAGGTGCCATCAATAATAAGGGCCTCGAAATCAGTCTTAATGCAGATGTCATCCGTACCTCAAAATTCCAGTGGACCAGTGACTTCAACATTGGATTCAACCGAAACCGGGTTACCGAACTTTATGGAGGGAAACCGGAATTGAAGGGATTGAAACGCTTGGAAGAAGGACGGGATATGGATGAATGGTATCTGAGAGAATGGGCCGGTGTAGATCCTGCTAACGGTTCTCCATTGTGGTATACCACCGATGAGAATGGCAAACGCACAACTACCGACTCTTACAATAAAGCCGATCGTGTATATTGTGGTTCTGCCGCACCGAAGTTTACCGGTGGATGGATGAATTCATTTAGCTATAAAGGTTTTACACTGACTGCCAACTTCGACTTTGTATACGGGAACCTGCTTTATAACCAATCCCGCGAATTGCTCGATTCCGACGGTGCCTATGCCGACTACAATTCAATGAAACTGAAAAGCGGCTGGAAACGCTGGGAAAAAGAAGGAGACATCGCCACGCATCCGAAAGCCATTAACGGAGGTAACAAAAACTCTAACAAATCGTCTTCACGCTATTTAGAGAAAGGCAATTACTTCAGCTTGCGCAACTTATCACTGGGGTATTCCATACCGGAGAAGTTATGCGGGAAACTGGGCTTGCAACAGGTCAACGTCTCTTGCAGTGCTGATAATCTATTCACGCTTACCCCATTCTCGGGGGTATCTCCCCAATTGTCGGACAGCAGTACCGACGGTTATGCAGGTACTATCTATCCGTTGAGCAGAAGAATCGTGTTCGGCCTTAATGTTTCATTCTAAAAAATCACGTCATATTATGAAAATCAAACATATCGTATCTTGCTTTTTCGTTTCTCTGATCGGACTTTCGGCTTGCTCCATAGAGGAACTCCCCTACAACCAACTGACAGAGGACGAGCTGGATGGCAGTTATGAATCTCTGCTGTCTGCCACCCGTGGTAACTATGCCGTATTTAAACAGACAGCCTTCCACCAGGGGTGGCACTATGCAGGCGAGTTGGCCAGTGATAACGTTTCGTTGAGCGGAGTGTCGTCGGATGCATTAATGTATATCTACAACTACCAGCGCATCACGGACAACTACCATATGTCGAACATGTGGGGATGGGCCTACCGCTCCATCATCAACTCCAACAAGATACTTGAGAAAGCACAGGAAGGAGAGAGCAAAGAGATGGACCAGCTGATTGGCGAAAACTACTTCCTCAGGGGATGGCTGGAATTTGTACTGGTCAATGTCTTCGGGCGCCCTTACAATCAGTCACCGGAAACCAACCTCGGGATTCCCCTGAAACTGACGGCAGACATAAACGACTATCCAATGCGCTCTACCGTAAAGGAATCTTACGAGCAAATCCTGAAAGACCTGAAGAAAGCAGAAACACTGCTGAATTCGGAGTCGAACATCTACGCCGGTCCCAGTGCAGCCAAGGCTCTGTTGTCACGCGTCTATCTGTACATGGGTAACAATAAGCTGGCTGCCGAATACGCTACCGAAGTAATCGAAAGTTCAGGACGTACTTTACTGGAAGGAGAAGCTTATGCTACAGCCAATGTTTTGGTACCGGAAGATAATCCGGAAATCATCTTTGCCATCCGTTGTACTAAAGATAAAGACGACTACGGTTGGAACTCTATCGGAGGCTTTTATGCCAATATCGATGGGGTAGGCTGGGGAGAGTTGTATGCTTCCGAACCACTCCGGGATGCGTATGCGGAATATCCGGAGGACTTGCGCTCACGATATATCGTTCCGCAATACCTGAAAGATGACGAGACAGGTGAATATCGTAAAGAATTTATCTATATCGAATCCTCCGAAGAAGATGGAGTCCCCAGAAAGTATTACCGCTGGAACGAAATCATAGAAGAAAACGGAAACTACCGGATCAAAGATGCCTATTTGTCGAAGTATGAATACAAAGACACACTGACCATGAAGCAGGATGCCGGAGGCTATTACGTAGAATCGAGACTGAAATCGGGTAAAGACAATCCCACCCCGGGCACATACGAAAAACATTACGTGACCATCCAAAATCTGATGGCAAAACGCAATGACTATCCGAAGTACTACGTATACAAATGCTCCAAACAAGAAAACCAACCCCAGCTGTGGTCACCAACTGTTCTCCGTCTGGGCGAAATGTACCTGAACCGTGCGGAAGCCTATGCCAAAGAACCGGCATTGGGTGATGCTTTGGCAGACCTCAACGTAATCCGTACCCGGGCACACATACCCGCACTTTCGGCCGGTGACATGAAACCCGGTAAAACCATGTTGGAATATGTATTGGAGGAACGCCGCAAGGAGTTGGCTTTCGAAGGACATCGCCGCTTCGACATCTTCCGCAACGGACTGACCATGAACCGTACCTATCCGGGCACTCACGACCGTGGAGCCGCAACTTCGGTCCGCCTGACCATTTCAGCTGACGATCCGGCAGCAATCGAATTCATCCCTCAACGTGAGATCGATTCATATCCGGGAGTCTTGGAACAGAATCCATAAAGGGAGAAACATCCGGTGGACCCTTGTCCGAGTATACGAGGGTCTACCGGATAAAAAGAAGATATAGAGATAACCTGAACAGTTCATTTAACAAAAATAAAAACGACATGAGAAACATCCAACGAACCATCCTTTGGATAGCCGGGCTACTCTTTTGCCTGCCATCCTCCAGTTCAAACCCAGTAGTCATAGGCAATAGCCGTTTTACCTTTATCACCGACCATCTGGTACGTATGGAATACGCACAGCAGGGAAAGTTCCTGAACGACTCTACCCTCTTCGCTGTAGACCGTACCCCCAGATGTACCGAAGTAAAAGTAGAGCGTAAAGAAGGCAACCGTTACATCATGACCACTCCCGCCATGCGTGTCGAGTATTACAATGACGGATTTCCCTTCGGACAAACCAACTTGTTTGTCTATTTCCGAAACGGAGACTCCCCTAAAGAAAAACGTTGGTACATAGCCAGCCGCCAAAGCCGGAATCTATTGGGAGCAGTGACAACGCTTGATGACGTAGAAGGTCCCATCGACCGCCAGGAAGGGTTATTGAGCCGGGACGGCTGGTATCTTATTAACGATACCGGTAAGGAAGTCCTAAAAAACGGATGGGTGGCGACACGTGACCGTAACCATGTTCAGGATCTGTATTTGTTTGTTTACGGTAATGACTACAAGGCAGCCTTGAAATCACTTCAGGCAGTCAGCGGACCATCACCGATGACCCGCAAATATGTACACGGATCTTGGTATTGCCGCTGGTGGAACTACACAGACGAAGATTATCGCCAGTTGGTACGGGAATATCGTGAACACGACTTTCCCCTCGATATCATGGTGTTCGATATGGGATGGCATACACAAAATGCCAAAGTCGGAACCGGACATGCCGGCACACGGGGTTGGACAGGCTATAGCTGGAACCGTAAACTGATTCCCGAACCGGAGAAACTGATAAAAGACTTCAAAGACGATCATATCTACGTAGTACTGAACGAACATCCACACGACGGCATCCGTCCGCACGAAGATAGTTATCAAGCTTTTGTACGAGATTTGGGAGTCGATACCCAGCAAACAGGTGTACCCCTGTTTGACGCAGGTGACCGTGACTATATGAATGCTTTCATGAAACATGCTCATCAGGAAAGTGATTCCATGGGAGTAGCCTTCTGGTGGCTCGACTGGCAACAAGATTATCTATATCCTCTGGTACGGGGAACAAATATGAAACATCTTCCCTGGATGAATCACATCTATTATAATTATTCGTCCGGTAACCACCTTCGCGGTGCAGGTTTCAGCCGTTGGGCCGGATGGGGCGACCATCGTCACCCGATTCAATTCTCCGGTGATGCTGTGGGCAACTGGGACTTACTCCGCTTTGAGGTCGACCTGACTACCACCAGCGGTAATGCAGGTTGTTTCTTCTGGGCACATGACCTTGGCGGATTCTACGACGGAACCGACCCGGAACTTTACACTCGCTGGACACAGTTCGGATTGCTGAATTCTTCACTCCGCATCCACTCGGTGTACGACGAAAAACTCGACCGCCGTCCCTGGCTCTGGGGCGTAGAAGCAGAAAAGGCAATGCACCGGATTTACCACCTGCGCTCTCAACTGATGCCCTACATCTACTCTTCCGTCCGCCAATGCCATACAGATATGTTGCCACTTAACCGGGGAATGTACATTGAATATCCGGACGAAGAAAAAGCCTATCAGTATCCGGGACAATTTCTCTTCGGTGACCTCTTGTTGGGTGCTCCCATCACCGCCAAGGGAGAAGGAGAAAAAAGATAGCCACACAAGAGGTCTGGCTGCCCGGTGGAACCGACTGGTATAATTTCTTCACCGGAGAAAGACAAGAAGGCGGGCAAGTGATCAAAACGAAAAGCCCGCTGGAACAATTTCCATTGTTCATCAAGGGAGGTTGTCCTCTACCGATGCAGCCTTATACGGAACGAATGTGTTCCACCCCGCTCACAGAATTGATCGTACGTTGTTATCCGGGCAAAGAAGGAGCAAACAATACTTATATCCTGTACGAAGACGACGGACTGACCCAAGACTACCTGCAAGGGAAGTATGCCACCACACGCCTCAACTATCAGAAATCAGGGGGACAGACGATCATCACTGTATCTCCGGTAGAAGGGACTTATGAAGGACAGCCCCGAAAACGTGCCTACCGGATCGAACTGCCGGGGATTCCGGTACAGGCCCGTGTGTCGGTAAACGGCAAAAAGGCTCGAACAACTCCCAATCAAGAATTAAACGGAGTTATCGTACCTATTAAGGTAATGGATATCCATAAACCGATTGTAATCAAAATACAATAATAATACGGCCTTTTCCCACTCTCCTCCCCCCACAAAGCAGATTGGAAAAACCAATAGTAATTCCTACCCGCCAATTGGGAAAGTAGCGGGATAAGGCCCTCAAATAAAGTACAATGCTAAAAAGAACATTTATATTAATCGGCCTTGTCCTGAGTTTTTGTTCACTGCCAGCGCAAGAACTGATTCAGATTACGACACGCAACACAGCACTTGTTTTCAGGGTTGCCAATCAATCACTAAGACAAGTTTATTATGGCCCACGCCTGGCAGACACCGATGTATTACAGAAACAGGGCAATAACTTTCCGGCATATTCGACTTATGGAATGGGAGAACAAAACGAAGTGGCCCTTCATGCAGTACATGCAGACGGTAATACCTCTACACTACTGAACTTTGAAAACGTGAAACAAGAGTCTCCGGAACCCGGCATAACACTGACTACGATTTCACTGAAAGACCCGCTATATCCTTTTCAAGTGAAACTTTTCTATAAGGCATACGAAGAGAGCGACCTTATAGAACAATGGACTATATATCAGCATACTGAAAAGAAATCGGTAACACTTTACCAGTTTGCTTCCGCACAGCTCTCCTTTAAATCTTCCTCCTACCGACTCACTCATTTTGCTGGTGACTGGGCCGGAGAATGCAACATGAGTGAAGTAGAACTGACAGAAGGCATCAAAGTGATAGATTCCAAATTAGGAACCCGTGCCACATTCTTTGCTCATCCCATGTGTCTGCTATCCCTGAACGGACGGATGACTGAAGACAATGGAGAAGTGATAGGGATGGCTCTGGCATGGCCTGCCAACTTCAAGTTGGAGTTTGAAAAAACAACAATCAGGAACTCCGTGTACTTGCCGGAATGAATCCGTACGCATCACACTACAAACTTAAAAAAGGCGATGTATTCCAAACTCCTTCGTTCCTCTACACATACAGTACAAAAGGAAACGGACAGGTCAGTCGTAATTTCCACCGTTGGGCACGTAAATATGGTTTACGCCACGGAGAAAATTCACGTTATACCCTGATGAACAACTGGGAAGCCACTTACTTCAACTTTAACGAACCCAAACTGAAATCAATTATAGAAGATGCTGCAGGGATGGGCTTCGAACTCTTCCTGCTGGACGACGGATGGTTTGGACAGAAACATCCCCGCAACAATGATGACGCAGGACTTGGCGACTGGGTGGTAAACAAAGAAAAACTTCCCAACGGACTGGGATGGCTGGTAAAACAATGTACGGATAATGATATCAAGTTCGGTATCTGGGTGGAACCTGAAATGGTAAACCCCCAAAGTGAACTATTCGAAAAACATCCTGACTGGGTAATCCAGCAACCGGGACGTGAACATATTCTCTTTCGCCGGCAACTGGTACTCGACCTGTCGAATCCCGAAGTACAAGAGTTTGTATATAAGAGTGTACACGACATTCTGAAAGATAACCCTCAGATAGCTTTTTGTGAAATGGGACTGTAACCGTGCTGTAACCAACCCGGGATCCACTTATTTACCTGCCGACGAACAGTCACACATATGGATCGAATACGGACGGGGATTACTGAATGTTTTTAAGAAAGTACGCGATTCACATCCCGACGTACACTTTATGCTTTGCTCTGGTGGAGGAGGCCGTCTGGATTACGGTTCACTGCGCTACTTCGAGGAATACTGGCCCAGCGATAATACCGATGCCTTGCAACGTATCCTTATTCAATGGGGCAATTCACAGTTCTTTCCCTCGATAGCACTGTGTTGCCATGTTTCTGCCAGTCCGAATCATCAGACCGGGCGCACTACTCCACTGAAATTCCGCTTTGACGTAGCTATGCAGGGAGCTTTGGGAATGGATTTACAACCGTCCACCATGAATGAAAAAGAAGTAATCTTTGCCAAAGAGGCTATCAAGACTTACGAAAGTATCCGTAACATAGTGTTTACAGGCGACCTGTACCGTATTTTATCTCCTTACGAAGGTAACCGCACCTCCATGATGTATGTATTGCCGGACAAGAGTCGTGCCGTATTCTATGCTTACCAATTAAAATCACATATCGGTGAAGTTAGTGCTCCGATGCGTTTCAAAGGTCTGAGTCCCGACAAGAAATACAACGTGAAAGAATTGAACATCTATCCGGGAAGCCGTGCTGCAACAGGGTCAGCCAACGGACAATCTTTCAGTGGCGATTTCCTGATGAATCAAGGCTTGCCTATTGGTTTATCCGGTGATTACAGTAGCGCTGTCATTGAGTTGGAACAGCAGTAGCCGACAAGAGGTTGTTTCATAACTCACCACAGATTACACAGATTTACATAGATAAATATTATTGGTTATCAATCGATTAAAAATCGTTTTGTATAAATCCGTGTAATCTGTAGTGAATACGAGTTTTGACACATTTACATTTGCAGTAATAGCAATCCGGCTATAAGTGTTTATTATTGATCGATTCCAAACGAAGCCACAATGATATTTTTTTCATCCAAAGAATTAGGATTACGAACCGTTATCCCATATTCGCCCACCGGCTTTTCTTTCAATGTGATCAGATAAGAACTTTCTCCATATTTTTTAGCTGTATACGGAAGTAGTTCCAGATTATTACTAGAGGCTCCTCCAAATGTACTCAAAGAAGATAACTCGGCCTTACGTACTTTCTTACCCGTTTCAAACTGAAAGATATTAATAATAGACATTGGATCGGTATTGTTGTCCACAGCTCTCACAATCAACTTAAAATCATCTCCCTGATGTAATCGTACCTGAGCGCTAGGACCATCTACATTTATCTTTGTTTTCACTTTACCCATACCTACCAAATATATCGAAGCATTGGCTTTTGTTTTGATTTTAACAGTAGCTTTTTCCAGCGGAGTCGTGCTGTTATCCGGATTTAACACTAACACCTCACCTATAAAATCAGGTTCGGTAACCGTCTCTTGTGCATAACTACCTGTACAGAACAGAATGCTTATCAAAAATAATAATTTAATTCTCATACTTGTCGTTGTTTTTAAATTAAAATAATCTACAAATATATCTATTATTCACAATTTTTCCTATAAGAGTCAGTTACATTATTTCTCAAATCCGGCAAGTTCTTTCTTCACAATCCAATATCCAACTCTTGACTCTGAAATACCCGGCTTCACTTTATGGTTACATATCAACTCGTCATCCACTATCGCAGATTCTAAATAATAAAAACAACAGGCGTCATCTCCATCCAATTTACGGGCCAATTCTATGATATGTGTAGATATCAAAAAACGGCTATATGCCTTTGCTTTCAACACCTCTGCTACGGCAACCGATGCCTCAAAAGCATCCCGCGCATTGGTTCCCCTAAACAATTCATCGAAAAGTACAAAACAGTGATGCCCCTTGTTAATCTGTTCCAGCACCTCTTTTACTCTCAATACTTCCGCATAGAAATGGCTGCGACCATCTCTCAGAGAATCCGGCAGATTGATAGAAGTAAAAATACCATCGAACATAGGACAAACCATCGAGGAAGCCGGTACCGGAAATCCGGCATGAGCCAACCATACAGCAGATGCTATTGCCTTCAAAGTCGTGGATTTACCCGCCATATTCGACCCGGTAAAGATGCAGATATTCCCATTCTCCATCTCCCAATCGTTCGCTACAGCATCTTTCACTTGCGGATGATAGAAATTGCACAGCATAAACTTGCTATCATTAGTAAAAGAAGGAAAGCACCAACCTTTCATCACTGCTGTCCGATGCACGGTACGAATGGCATCCAGTTGATATACAATAGAAAGAAGAGCTGCAATGGTATGATTTCGTCGATAACGGAAAATGTAATCCAAACGGTCGGTCCGGTAAAAGCTATCTTCCTGCCCGCAGGAATCAACCATTTTTCCCAATTCTGTAGCCTGATAGATCTCTGAGATAGTGGCGGCAATGTTACGGATCAACCGGGGAGAGAGTTCCGTCACATGATCTGCAAAAGTTTTCAGCTCCAACAAAACGTTTTCAAGCAACTTCGTTCCCCTACGGATGACATAACGCTCGGGAGTAGCCCTGAAATGCCGGAAGATATATGAAAAGGCAGATTCCAAATAGCTCACTCTCGTCGGACGATCTCCCTGGCTGAGATAAAACTCAATGAAATCCAGTTCTTCCCTACAAATACGTATCTCCGGAAAGTCCGGATAGCGGATCGCTTCCTGCCTTTCGTGCAATGCTTTCCAATCAGACAAAGGGTGAACCAGCCACTCTTCCAGACACCTCTTTCCTCCATCACTTTCCGTCATGTCAAAGAGCGAGAAAAGAGTTTTCTCGCCATACGTACTTTCCACAATTCCTAAGTCATTGAGGGTCTGTCGATCTGTTCGCAACTTTTTCACGGTACCTCCTATGATAGATTTCCCAAAGATAGAATATTTTTCCGGGAATAGCACTATTCATCCTCTGGGAATTGTATAACTTTGCAGCCGATAAATCCATAGTTTACATATTGAAATGGGAAAATATCGCACGAAAGGGAGCATTGCTCTCATCATTACAGGAAGTGTCCTGATCCTCGTACTGGCAGGTTTATATCTGGGGCGTAACGGAATTCTCTGCCGGACGGCCGACAAACGAATACTATATGCCGAACAAAAATACGGATTATCTATCTGCTATGAGGACCTGCGAATGAAAGGATTAAACGAAATCGAACTGAAAAATCTCTCTATAGTTCCCCGCAACCGGGATACCCTTCTCACCCTGCATACTTTGAACATGCACCTCAACTTTTGGAAATTGATTCGGGGAAAAATGGAAGTGCGTAATGTAACCGTCGACCAACTGAAGGCCTCATTTATAAAAGCAGACAGCATGGCGAATTATGATTTTCTCTTCTTGAAAAGAAAACGAGAGACTTCATCCGGACAGGTTCAGACCGACTATGCCCACAGAATAAACCGGATACTGAATCTTTTCTATGGCTTCCTGCCGGAAAACGGGACCTTGTGTCAAATAGACATTACTGAACGGAAAGACCGTAACTTCGTAAACATCCATATTCCCAAACTAACGGTCCGGCAAAATCATTTTCGCTCGGATATCCAAGTACATGAAGACTCGACAACCCAACATTGGACCACCTGCGGAAAAGTAAACCGAAGCAGCCATACCCTGAAAGCAGAACTCTATGCACAACAGAACAACAAAATCATCCTACCCTACCTCAAACGCCGTTTCGATGCCGATATTCGTCTGGATACCCTGACTTATAGCCTGACAAAATCGGAAAAGAATGGCGGACAGGTTCAGTTGACCGGGCAAGCGGCTGTCAGTGGACTCGAAGTATATCACAAGGCTCTTTCTCCTGAAACGGTCAATTTGGATCGTGGTCAAGTATCTTACCGGATTCTTGTAGGCAAAGAATCCGCCGAACTGGATAGTACTACTGTGATACGGTTCAATCAAATGCAGTTTCACCCTTACCTGAAAGCCGAAAAGAAAAAACAGCAATGGCATTTCACAGCAGCCGTAGACAAGCCCTGGTTTCCGGCAGACCAATTGTTCGGTTCACTTCCCAAAGGATTATTCAGTAACCTGGAAGGTATAAAGACAAGTGGCGAATTGGCCTATCACTTTTTTCTAGATGCAAATTTTGCCCTGTTGGACAGTCTGAAATTGGAATCGGAACTGAAGGAAAGGAATTTCTGCATTGTAAACTACGGGGTCACAGATCTTGGTAAAATGTCGGAAGAATTTATCTATACGGCTTACGAAAACGGCCAACCGGTACGTACTTTTCCAATCGGCCCTTCCTGGGAACATTTCACACCATTGGACAGCATCTCTCCGTTGTTGCAAATGTCTGTGATGCAAAGTGAAGACGGAGCTTTCTACTTCCACCGGGGATTCCTTCCTGAAGCCATGCGCGAAGCGTTGATACAAGATCTGAAAGTGAAACGTTTTGCCCGCGGAGGGAGTACTATCACCATGCAGTTGGTGAAAAACGTATTTCTGAATCGAAACAAAAACATAGCCCGCAAACTGGAAGAAGCTCTGATTGTCTGGCTGATAGAAACAGAACGCCTTACCTCCAAAGAACGAATGTACGAAGTATATCTGAATATAGTAGAATGGGGACCGCTCGTTTATGGAGTGCAGGAAGCAGCAACCTATTATTTTAAAAAGCGCCCATCTCAACTGACAGCCGAAGAATCTATTTTTCTGGCTTCCATTATTCCAAAGCCGAAGCATTTCCGGAATTCGTTTAACAATGATATGCAACTGAAGGAGAGCCTAGAAGGCTATTACCGTTTAATAACCGAACGATTAGTGAAAAAAGGAATCATCAGTGAAGTGGCAGCCGACAGCATCCGCCCGGAAATTAATGTAACCGGCGAGGCAAAGAAAGATCTGCAAAGAGACAGCATACAATAGTTTGCCAAAGCCTCGAAGCCAAGACAAGAGGTAGATGTTCTGACCTCTTATCCTGACTGGTTCAACTTCTGAAATTTTAAAGAAATAATACGGAAACAGAAAGGAAAGGCAAATAGCACTTATCTTTCTCTGTTCCCCCTCTCTGCAGAGCGGGATGAAGTACTACGGCTATTGCTACGTTTGCTATCCGTACGCTCCGGTGTTGCTCTATGAGGAGTAGATATGTTTTCACTCTTCCGGACAGTATTCGTCCTCCGGTTATTTTCCGTACTTCTGGTTCCTCTGCCGGTACGGGTAACATTCCCAGGAGTCACTCTGTTGTTATCCCGTGAAGCTGAGCTTTCTCTTTGGGACACTCCTCTTCTCACCTCATCTCTCCGTCCCGAATTGGAACGTATGGTTACCGATCCGAAATCGGAACGGCGATGCGTGTTATAATTTCGATGATCTCTTATACTGTGCGAACCCGAATAGAAATCATGTCGATAGCGTCCGCGATAATAGCTGTTAGGATAATGAGTACGATAGTGTCCACCGCAATAGCTGTTATAGTGGTACGGTTTGCCAAAGTAGAAATGATTATGGTTTGTATACCGAATATAGATACGAAAACTCCAACTGCCACCACTGGCATAAACCGGTCGATAAAAATAATCAACCCCTATAAAACGGCGATACTGTGAAGCAGTCAGCACCCAACGCAAATCATCATTACGAATGTCCAGGGTACGATAGTATTTATCGAGTGCCCACTCTTCTCCCCTTATCACATCGTCCATCAGATAACGAATGGAGTAAATAAAATCGTAATTGATTTCGTATACATCATTATATTGCCCTGTGCTCAGGTTCAGTTCATAGGCCATCTTATCGGTCAGGAAACGAGTCTCCTTGCGGATGCGGCTATTGCTCATGGCTGCCATACTCACACTGCTTATAGCAGTGATTCCTATGACCAAAAAGAATATCAATATTCGTTTCATATCTTAAGTCTATTTAATTCTATTATAGTTCCTCACAAAGTTCTTCACCGTATCCTGATTCGACAGAAAATCCTATCCGTCTATTGCTGCGGAAAAATTATCTTTATCCACTACGCTCGGATAAAGTATCTTCAGTACCTTAGTCCGATCATCATCAAAGCTATAAAGTTTTATCAATCTGCAGCATTGCTCTGATGTAAATCCGGTAGAGCGGGTTGCTTTCTCAATGAAATCTGTCCGGTCCGAATCAAAAGTTTTACTCTTTACATCATTTAAAAAGCGGGCAAACTCATCGTTTCTCATGGCTCTATAGTCACAAGCGGGAGCTATGTCCGAAGCAGTGACTGTACCGCCTATGCCTAAAGAAAAGGAAGGGGCAGGAGGAGCAGTCGGTGCACCGTCTCTAAACGAATCCAACCCAACAACACGGTTGTCGATAAAGTTAACACAAATCACTGAATGCCCTGCTTTGGAAAGATACCCGCGATATTCCCACTCTTCCATTGCTCCATCAAAGCGTCTGTAATTGGGCTTTCCAAGAATCGCCTTCACTTCCTGTTGTGTCATTCCTTTCTGGATACTCATTAGCTGACTGTTTTTGAAGTTTAAGATCAAGCCTGCACAACTACTCATAACAACAAGCAAGATTAATATCGCCGAAACATGTATTTTTTTCATAATTCTTATAGGTTTTAGTTACGTTGATTATGGTATTTTCTCACAAATTCGTTCATCTTGTTTTTATCCGACTGAAAAGTGAGGCTTTCGATGACCAGATAGAAATTGGGTTTATCAACAATCCGTGGATACATAGCCTGCATCAGTTTTATCTTTTCACTATCGAAACTGAACAGATTTACTAATTGGAGACATTGGTCGGAAGTGAAGCCTGTCGAAACAAGTGTAGTTTCAATCAGCTTGTTACGGTCTGAGTCGAAATGTTTGTCTTTCACAGTTCTCAGAAAACGGTCGAACTCTGTACGGTTCATCACTACATCATAGCCGGGACGCACCGGACGATCGGGACAGAAATCAGGACGATCATTATAGCCCACCCGAATATCCCTGATATTCATACCGGGATTTGAGACCCATTCCTGAAACAGCAAGTCGCCTTTCACACTTTGTCCGGTACGTGGTATATAACGTACTGCATATACTTCTATCCGGTGCCTGCCCGAATAGTTAGCAATGAAACAAGTCTCCGTCGGAGTGCAGATTTGCTCGCCATCCACAAAGACAAGAATCGCCTCACCTGAGCTTTGGATATTTATTCCACTGATTCTTCCGGCTTGTGCAACAAATGCAACAAACAAGAAACAAAGAGTTATGATTACTTTTCGCATGTCGTTTAGTTTTTATTGTTTCTAATATCACAAAAATAGGGTGAGGAAACTCCCCACCCTAATGATTCTATCTATTCATACGTAGGGTTTTCCCTATTCAACTTAGGGACGTACCAACTCGATGCCGTCTTCATGAAGAAGAATCAGACGCTTCTTGTACAAATCGCCAACGGCCTTCTTGAATGTCTTCTTACTGACACCGAACGTGTCATAAATCTCCTCGGCAGGACTCTTATCTGTAAGTCCAATCCATCCCCCATGCTCTGTGATGTAGCGATGAAGTGTCTTTGAAAAATCATCTATCTTTTCAAAGCCCGGCTTCTGGAGAATCAGATCTATCTTGCCATCTTCGCGTACCTGCTTGACGTATGCTTTCAGTACATCGCCGGTATGTAAAGTCTGAAATATTTCACTATCATACAGCAAGCCGCTATACATATTCTCAATAATAGCCTTAAACCCGAGGTCTGTCTTCTGCCATATAAGGATGTTCACTTCTTCACCAGGCTGATAAGAAGCTTTCTCTTTAGATAAGTAACGGTCTACTTTGGCCGAAGCTACGATCCGGAAACTTTCATCATCAATATGGGCATGGATAACGTATTTATTCCCTACCTGCATCTTCATCTTCTGCTCGCTGAAAGGGACAAACAGATCCTTCATCAATCCCCAGTTAAGAAAAGCTCCGAACTGGTTGACCCACGATACTTCCAGGCAGGCAAACTCCCCTACTTGTACCAAAGGTGTCAATGTAGTAGCTATTAACCGTTCTTCATTATCCAGATAAAGGAAGACGTTCAACCAGTCTCCCAATTTACAATCTTCGGGTACATAGCGGGTGGGCAACAGGATTTCTCCCTCTTCTCCCCCATCCAGATACATACCGAAATCGACCTGCTTGACTACCTCAAGCTGGTTGAATTTTCCTAATTCAATGCTCATAATCTTCATTCTGTTTACTGCAAAGATAAATAAAAAACAGACGTAAGAATGATTAGCCGCCGAAAAACATATTGCCGCATCTGCTTGTTATCATTGGCAAATGATAACTTTTCATTATAGCGCAAAACTTTTTTCGATAAACAACCTGCACATAAACAAGTTATCTTTGCATCGGAAACAAAAAAACAAAGCAATTGTCGAATTAAAAAAGATATAAATTATGGAATTCTTAACCAACGAAAAACTTACGATTGTAGGAGCTGCCGGAATGATTGGCTCTAACATGGCACAGACTGCCTTAATGATGAAACTGACTCCGAACATCTGCCTGTACGACCCCTATGCACCCGCTTTGGAAGGCGTGGCTGAAGAGTTGTATCACTGTGCGTTCGAGGGAGTAAACCTGACCTACACTTCAGACATCAAAGAAGCTTTGTCGGGAGCCAAATACATTGTGTCCTCCGGTGGTGCTGCCCGTAAAGCAGGCATGACCCGTGAAGATTTACTGAAAGGTAATGCAGAAATCGCCGCCCAGTTTGGTAAAGATATCCGCCAATATTGCCCGGACGTAAAACATGTGGTTGTCGTATTCAATCCTGCCGATATCACCGGATTGATTGTCTCACTCTATGCCGGACTGAAACCGTCACAAGTATCAACATTAGCAGCTTTGGACAGTACACGTCTGCAAAACGAACTAGTGAAATACCTTCATATTCCCGCATCTGAAATAGTGAATTGCCGTACGTATGGCGGACACGGAGAACAGATGGCCGTATTCGCTTCTACCACCAAAGTACAAGGTGAAGCGCTTACTAAAATTATAGATACTCCACGTATGCCTATGCAGGATTGGGAAGACCTGAAAGTACGCGTCATCCAAGGTGGAAAGCATATCATCGACCTGCGCGGGCGCTCTTCATTCCAAAGTCCGGCCTATCTGTCTATCGAAATGATTGCAGCAGCCATGGGCGGACAACCTTTCCGCTGGCCGGCAGGAACGTACGTATCCGACAAAAAGTTCGATCATATCCTGATGGCAATGGAGACTTCTATCACGAAAGAAGGTGTGAGCTATAAGGAAATACAGGGAACTCCCGAAGAGCAAAAAGAAATGGAAGAGAGCTACGCTCACTTATGCAAATTACGTAATGAAGTGATCGCTATGGGTATCCTTCCGGAAATCAATAAATGGCATGAACTGAACAAGCATATTAACTGATGACATCATACAAAGTTTAATTAGTTGGGATACTGCCTGTCTGCTACGTGCAGATGGGCAGTATTTTTTAGGCATACTTATTCCTGAACAGTTATTTTGGCTTACTTTCGTCAGCTGCCTCCAATTGTTTATAATACTCCTCTTTCTCTTTGTTCTTTTTTTGAATCAGGCTGGTGACATAAACCGTAAAGATTGGGAACATCATCATACCCAGTGCCGCCAGCAACACCGAAAGTACACGTCCCGTCACGGTGACAGCAATAATATTGGAACCTACCGTAGTCACATCCATAAATGCCCACCAAAGCGCATCTCCGTAACCGGTCACCAAGGGATTGACCTTGTGTTCGAGTACAAAAAAGCCAGGCTTGAAAAGTAAACAGTAGCAAGCAACATAGTCAGATAGGAAACAAACAGTCCGGAAGCCTTATTATAAGTAAGCCACCCCACCACAATAGCCATCGCATAGCCGCCTCGGACCAAAGGAACAAAACGAATCATATAAGTCACTTCGGGTGAAAAAGTCCATCCCATATAGGATATAATATTCTGGTAAGGTATCGCCACCAACAAAAAGATGAAATGCGTACTAAGATAGTGCCACTTATTTTTCGAAAGAAACAACTCGAGAATGAAATCGAACAGAAATAAGACACAAATCCATAGCTGAACTTTCATATAAACCGATTGGGTATAAAAAGGGATACCCTTAAACGTATCTATCGAGATGCTGATGACCAGAAACAGGGAAAGCAACAGGATGATGATATGTAAAATGCCGTAAATCCCTTTCTTCCGCAAAGCAAAATCAGAAAGAGCCATTTTCATAAGCGCTGATATTTTATAGGTTATTTTATTATGCAGAAGGAACAAGAGTCCTACACGATTTGTTTGATACCCACCCGGATTCAATAGAGGAACCGGTGATTTCACTCTTCACCGATGTTAATTAACCAAGTTTGACGTTAGTAAACTAAAACATCTCACGTTAAACGTTGTTATAGACACTGACTTAAAAATATTTTTCACTTAAAACCTTAACTTATGGCAAATATTAAACAAGCAGTGAAACTAGGGGTATTCACCCTGGCGATCATGAACGTAACGGCAGTAGTATCCCTACGCGGACTTCCTGCCGAGGCCGTATATGGAATGAGTTCGGCCTTCTATTATCTTTTCGCAGCTATCGTATTCCTTATTCCGACATCACTCGTTGCGGCGGAATTGGCTGCCATGTTCCAGGACAAACAGGGTGGTGTGTTCCGTTGGGTAGGCGAAGCGTACGGAAAGAAATTGGGATTCCTTGCCATCTGGGTACAATGGATTGAAAGTACGATCTGGTATCCGACTGTATTGACATTCGGTGCTGTATCTATCGCTTTCATCGGAATGAATGATACACACGACATGACACTGGCCAGCAACAAATACTATACACTGGCCGTTGTGCTTATCATTTATTGGCTGGCTACCTTCATCTCACTGAAAGGAATGGGATGGGTAGGTAAAGTAGCTAAAATAGGCGGTATGGTGGGAACCATCATCCCCGCTGCCCTGCTGATTATCCTAGGTATTGTTTACTTGGCATCCGGAGGGCATTCCAACCTTGACTTCCATAGCAGCTTCTTCCCCGACCTTACGAATTTCGATAACGTGGTATTAGCGGCAAGTATCTTCCTCTTTTATGCCGGTATGGAAATGGGCGGTATCCACGTAAAGGATATGCAAAACCCTTCAAAGAACTATCCGAAAGCAGTATTTATCGGTGCACTTATTACTGTAATCATCTTCGTCTTGGGTACATTCTCACTAGGTATCATTATCCCGGCCAAAGATATCAGCCTGACACAGAGTTTACTTGTTGGCTTCGACAACTATTTTAGATATATCCATGCATCCTGGTTATCACCGATCATCGCCATTGCTCTTGCATTCGGTGTGTTGGCAGGTGTATTGACATGGGTTGCCGGTCCGTCCAAAGGTATCTTTGCCGTAGGTAAGGCCGGTTATATGCCTCCGTTCTTCCAGAAAACCAATAAATTGGGTGTACAGAAAAATATCCTGTTCGTTCAGGGTGGTGCTGTTACCGTATTGAGCCTTCTGTTTGTGGTTATGCCTTCCGTACAGAGCTTCTATCAGATCTTGTCACAGCTGACAGTTATTCTTTATCTGGTGATGTACTTACTTATGTTCTCCGGTGCCATCTACCTGCGCTATAACATGAAGAAAGCTAACCGTCCGTTCCGTATCGGTAAAAAAGGTAACGGCTTGATGTGGATTGTCGGCGGCCTCGGTTTCCTCGGTTCATTACTGGCGTTTATCCTCAGCTTTATCCCGCCCAGCCAGATTTCTACAGGTAGCAACACGGTATGGTTCTCTGTATTGATTATCGGTGCTTTGGTTGTTGTGATTGCTCCGTTTATCATTTATGCAGCTAAAAAGCCATCATGGGCTGACCCGAACAGTACTTTCGAACCGTTCCACTGGGAAACACAAGCTAAACCACAAGTTGCTCCGGCAACAACAACTACCGCCGGTCCGGCAACAAGCAGCGCTACCACTATCGGTAGTACAACTTCTGCCCCATCGACAGGTTCCGGCTCTGTTTCATCCGATAAGGACACCCCACAGAAACAAAGTTAAAAGTGTATCTATCTACCTGAATGAAAGAGGTTGTATCCGAAAGTTTATTCTATATTCTACCGAATACAACCTCTTATTTTTCATAAATCTGCTCAGGATTTCAAAGGAAGGGTAAACCAGAAGGTAGATCCTTTTGTCACTTCCGATTCGACTCCCATTTCTCCCCCCAGATTCTGTACGATAGTTTGTGAAAGAGTCAGTCCCAGCCCTGTTCCGGGTACTTCATGGTCCAATTTGGTAAATCGGTCGAATATTTTATCCTGTTCTCCGGCAGGAATGCCAATACCTGTATCAGAAACATAAAAGTAAATCTCGTCCTCTCCTTGGGGACGACATCCGAAACAAATCTCCCCACTGTGGGTAAACTTCATCGCATTATGTACCAGATTTGTGATTATCTGTACGATACGATGTTGCTCGGAATAAATGATCCATTCATCTGTTCCTGCCTTACAAATCAGTTTAATTTCGGGCTTGTCTTTCAGACGTATGTTTAAAATGCCATGCAGAGCACATAATAAATCGTTTACATCAAATTCGGAATAATGGAAATCCAGACTACCCGACTCTATTTTTGAAAGGTCGAGTACATCCGTCACTATCTGCAATAAACGATCATTGTTTTCCGCTACAATATCCAGATACATCTTTTTTTCCGTATCATCATCCGCAGAAGCCAACAAACCGGAAAAACCGACAATCGCATTCAGTGGGGTACGAATTTCATGACTCATATTAGCTATAAAAGCAGATTTCAACTTTTCGGCAGAAACAGCGTTCTCTTTTTCAATATTCAGCAACCGCTGCATATTCTTCAATTCAGTAATATCATAGACAGTCAGTAACATCTGTTCGTGACCTTCATTATTCAAGTAAGTACCCGAGACAGAAACATCACAAGGAATAATCTGTTGATGATCCGAACTGAGCAGCCTCATGGATGCTTCTAATTTATGAAAACCCTTTTTATGGCAGAATGCATTCTCAATAGTATGGCGAATCATGCAATTTTCGCAATTTTTATGTGCCCCGCATCCTCCGCCACTACGAACAGCGTTTTTACAATTCAGTAGATCACCGACTCTACCGGAGGACTCAGGCTCTTCTGAGATTCCACTCAAATCATAATAATTGGTCCTTATCACCACCAAGTCACTATTTATCAAGATAAAGCAAGCGTTCATACTACGTAAAATCGTATCTGATTCCTTGGTTTGAGCCACCCATTCATTCTTTTGCACACTTATCTTTCTCCACAAATACCAATATCTGGCACAAATAAAAAGAATAATGATTATAAAGACGCTAAAGATAATGTAGATCATCATATACTTCTAACTGGAAATCTTATTTGTTTTGTTTGTTATGAACATGTCCGCAGTTACCCGCTACATAATTTTGCGGTAAAGATAAGGAAATAGCATTATACATATAATAAAGACAAACGTTTATTTTATTGAGGATGACCACATTTTAAGAAACCTTTTCTTCCGGTTGCATCTATGCATATTCATACAGTCTCTAACCCAAAGATACTAAGTCTTACAGATTTTCATACATCTTCTTTGTCTGCTGTCCATTCCTAACTTCATTAATTCACCGACAGAAACGTATTAATATCATTTTCGTTGAAGAAAGACGTAAGATCATCGTAAAATCAAAACAAGAAAAAAGATTTCCACTCCCTTTGGACAAATATTTCATATTTTCTTTGCCAAACTATTGCAGTATTAAAAATTATACCTATCTTTGCACCCGCAATCACAAAGGTGCCATAGCTCAGTTGGTAGAGCAAAGGACTGAAAATCCTTGTGTCCCCGGTTCGATTCCTGGTGGCACCACTTTGCAAGTAGCGGAATGTAGCGCAGTTGGTAGCGCACTACGTTCGGGACGTAGGGGTCGGGCGTTCGAGTCGCCTCATTCCGACATTTGCACAAACAAGCCACTCTATTTGAGTGGCTTGTTTGTTTTTAAGAAAAAGAATCGGAATTAACGGATTGTAGCTCAGTTTGAAAATTTGGGATCATACCTAAATTCTGAGAGAATTCCCGGATCAATCTAAATTCCTCTTTTTACTTTCACCCAAAAAATTACTCCCCCCTAAATTATATATCACTTCCAATCCAAATTCTGCATATTTCTACATCACATGCTATTTTTATGTATAAAAAGAGTAAAAAAACAGTTTTTTATGCATACTATTTCCAAAATATTGCATACTTTTGCACCATTCTTAGAATAATTATACAAGATGAAGAAGAAAGCAAATCGGTTAGACGCCATCAAAATGATTATCTCCAGTAAGGAAGTAGGTTCACAGGAAGAACTCTTGCAAGAATTAGGTCAGGAAGGATTTGAACTGACACAAGCTACTCTTTCACGTGACCTGAAACAACTGAAAGTGGCCAAAGCCGCCAGCATGAACGGAAAATATGTATATGTATTACCCAACGACATCATGTACAAACGTGTCGGCGACCAGAGTGCCAGTGAAATGTTGATGAACAATGGCTTCATTTCCCTTCAGTTTTCCGGAAATATCGCAGTAATCAAAACTCGCCCCGGCTATGCCAGCAGCATGGCTTACGACATCGACAACCGTGAATCTGACACCATTTTGGGAACAATTGCCGGAGACGATACCATTATGTTGGTACTACGTGAAGGGGCAACGCCCACTGCCGTACGACATTTCTTGTCTCTCATTATTCCGAATATCAACTAACTAACAACAATTATACTCTATACTAAATCAACAATGGACACTCAACAAATAGATGTTATGGTAGCCGACGCCTCGCATGAGGTTTACGTTGACACTATTTTGGAGACAATCAGAAACGCAGCAAAAGTACGCGGAACCGGAATAGCAGAACGTACACACGAGTACGTAGCCACCAAAATGAAAGAAGGAAAAGCAATCATAGCTCTTTGCGGAGATGTATTTGCCGGATTTACCTACATTGAATCATGGGGAAACAAGCAATACGTTGCTACTTCAGGATTGATCGTACACCCTGACTTCCGGGGATTAGGACTGGCCAAACGTATCAAACAAGCCTCTTTCCAATTGGCTCGTTTACGATGGCCCAGAGCTAAAATATTCAGTCTGACCAGCGGCGCAGCCGTGATGAAAATGAATACGGAATTGGGATATGTACCGGTCACTTTTAACGAGCTGACCGACGACGAAGCCTTTTGGAAAGGATGTGAAGGGTGCATAAACCATGAAATACTGATGGCGAAGGACCGTAAATTCTGCATCTGCACCGCTATGCTATATGATCCGACAGATCCGCATAACATAAAAAAAGAACAAGAAAGAAATAACATTTAAAATATACAGCACTATGGAACAGAAAAAGAAAGTAGTGGTTGCATTCAGCGGAGGTCTCGATACCTCTTTCACTGTAATGTACCTGGCCAAGGAAAAAGGATATGAAGTGTATGCAGCGTGTGCCAACACAGGTGGCTTCAGCGAAGAACAACTGAAACAGAATGAAGAGAATGCCTACAAACTGGGTGCTGTGAAATATGTCACACTCGACGTCACTCAGGAATATTACGAAAAAAGTTTGAAGTATATGATATTCGGTAACGTACTACGTAACGGTACCTATCCTATTTCTGTCAGCTCCGAACGTATTTTCCAGGCATTGGCCATCGCACGCTATGCGAAAGAGATTGGTGCGGAAGCCATTGCACACGGTTCGACAGGGGCCGGTAACGACCAGATTCGTTTCGACATGACATTCCTTGTCATGACTCCGGGCGTAGAAATTATTACGCTGACCCGCGATATGGCACTCAGCCGTCAGGAAGAAATCGACTACTTGAACAAAAATGGCTTCGAAGCAGACTTTACAAAACTAAAATACTCTTATAATGTCGGACTATGGGGGACTTCAATCTGCGGCGGAGAAATTCTGGACAGTGCACAAGGATTGCCCGAAACGGCCTACCTGAAGCAAGTAACGAAAGAGGGAAGTGAACTTCTGCGCCTTGAATTTAAGAATGGTGAACTTCACGCCGTGAATGGAGAAGTGTTCGAAGATAAAATTGCCGCCATCCAGAAAGTGGAAGAGATAGGTGCTGCTTACGGTATCGGCCGTGACATGCATGTGGGAGATACGATCATCGGCATCAAAGGACGTGTAGGATTTGAAGCAGCCGCTCCAATGCTGATCATCGGTGCACACCGTTTCCTTGAGAAATACACATTGAGCAAATGGCAACAATATTGGAAAGATCAGGTAGCTAACTGGTATGGTATGTTCCTTCATGAAAGCCAATACCTGGAACCGGTGATGCGTGATATCGAAGCAATGCTTCAAGAATCACAACGTAATGTGAACGGTACAGCCACCCTTGAGCTCCGTCCGTTGTCATTCTCTACTGTCGGTGTAGAATCACAAGACGACCTGGTAAAGACCAAGTTTGGTGAATATGGAGAAATGCAAAAGGGTTGGACGGCCGAAGATGCAAAAGGCTTCATCAAGGTGACTTCTACCCCACTACGTGTTTACTATGCTAACCATAAGGACGAAGAGGTATGATAAAAGCAGGAATCATTGGTGGAGCAGGATATACAGCAGGCGAACTTATCCGCCTGCTTATCAATCATCCCGAGACCGAAATCGTATTTATCAACAGTACCAGTAACGCCGGAAACAAAATTACTGATGTACACGAGGGACTTTACGGAGAGTGTGACCTGACTTTTACAGACGAACTTCCGTTGGAAGACATCGATGTACTGTTCTTCTGTACAGCCCATGGGGATACGAAGAAATTTATGGAAAGCCATAATATCCCGGAGGAACTGAAAATTATAGACCTTTCAATGGATTATCGCATAGCTTCACCGGATCATGACTTCATATACGGTCTGCCGGAACTAAATCGTCGTGCAACCTGCACAGCAAAGCATGTGGCTAATCCGGGATGTTTCGCAACTTGCATCCAGCTGGGACTGCTCCCACTGGCAAAACACCTGATGCTAAATGAGGACGTAATGGTAAACGCCATTACAGGAAGCACGGGAGCGGGAGTAAAACCCGGTGCAACCAGTCATTTCAGCTGGCGTAACAACAATATGAGTGTATACAAAGCTTTCGAACACCAGCACGTTCCTGAAATCAAGCAATCGCTGAAACAACTCCAGAACAGTTTTGATGCGGAAATTGATTTTATCCCTTATCGCGGCGATTTCCCCGCGGCATCTTTGCCACTTTGGTAGTGAAAACAAAAGTAGCATTGGAAGAGATCGTACGCATGTATGAGGAATATTATGCCAAAGATTCGTTTGTCCACATCGTTGATAAAAACATAGATCTCAAACAGGTAGTAAATACCAATAAATGTCTGATTCACCTGGAAAAACACGGCGATAAATTACTGATCATTTCTTGCATCGACAATTTATTGAAAGGTGCATCCGGACAGGCTGTCCACAACATGAACCTGATGTTTAACCTGGAGGAAACGGTAGGCCTGCGCCTCAAGCCCTCTGCATTCTAAGAAGAAACAATGAACTTATTTGATGTATATCCACTTTTCGATATAAACATAATAAAAGGAAAGGGTTGTCACGTCTGGGACGAGAATGGAACCGAATACCTGGATCTTTATGGAGGCCATGCCGTTATCTCTATCGGACATGCTCATCCCCATTATGTTGACATGATTAGCAAGCAGGTGGCAACCCTGGGCTTCTATTCAAACTCCGTAATCAACAAGCTGCAACAACAGGTAGCCGAACGTCTCGGAAAAATATCCGGATATGAAGATTATTCCCTATTCCTGATAAACAGTGGTGCCGAAGCAAATGAAAACGCGTTGAAACTGGCTTCGTTTCATAACGGACGTACCAAAGTGATCTCTTTTGGGAAAGCTTTTCACGGACGCACTTCACTAGCAGTCGAGGCCACAGATAATCCTAAAATTATAGCTCCGATCAATGCCAACGGACACATCACCTACCTTCCGCTAAATGACATAGAGGCTGCGAAAGCCGAATTGGCAAAAGAAGATATTTGTGCTGTCATCATTGAAGGCATACAGGGAGTTGGCGGTATCAAAATACCGACTCCCGAATTCCTGCAAGAGCTCCGCAAAGCCTGTACAGAACACGGAACAATCCTGATTCTGGATGAAATACAAAGCGGTTACGGACGTAGTGGCAAATTCTTCGCTCACCAATATGCCGGAATCAAACCGGATATTATTACAGTTGCCAAAGGAATCGGAAACGGATTCCCGATGGCCGGAGTACTGATCAGTCCTATGTTTACACCCGTATATGGCATGCTTGGAACAACTTTCGGGGGCAATCATCTGGCTTGCTCGGCTGCATTGGCAGTAATGGATGTCATCGAACAGGAGAATTTAGTAGAAAATGCAGCCAACATCGGCTCCTATCTGCTGGAAGAACTGAAAAAATTCAATGAAATCAAAGAAGTGCGCGGATGCGGATTAATGATCGGAATGGAATTTGACCAACCGGTAAAGGAAATCCGGAGCCGCCTGATCCACGAACAAAAAGTATTTACCGGTGCCAGCGGTACGAACGTAATCCGATTGTTGCCTCCTCTCTGCCTCAGCAAAGAGGAAGCCGATGAATTCCTCGCCCGGCTAAGAAAAGTACTCGGTTAATAATCAGCATCCTTATAAGGAAAGTGAAAAAGTGAAAATACCTGCCACGTTTGCTCGTATTTTCACTTTTTACTTATACCTTTGTCAGAAACAGACTAAATAATTATATAATATGAAAGTAGCTATCATTGGTGCAGGAAATATGGGGGGCTCCATTGCCTGCGGACTGGCAAAAGGTAAGCTGATTCCGGCTTCCGATATAATAGTATCCAACCCCAGCATTGGAAAGCTGGAAGCACTAAAGAAAGAATTTCCTTCTATTGCTATCACTCGCAATAATGCTGAAGCTGCTACTGGTGCTGATATCGTGATTCTAGCTGTGAAACCTTGGCTGATCAGAGGTGTACTCCGAGAAATGAAACTAAGAAGCAAACAGATTCTGGTCTCTGTTGCTGCCGGTATCAGTTTCGAACAATTGGCTCATGATGTAGTAGAACCTGAAATGCCTATGTTCCGTATTGTCCCCAACACAGCTATCAGTGAATTACAGAGCATGACACTGATTGCTTCGCGAAATGCCGGCCAAGAATTAGAAGCACTGATGGTCAATCTATTCAGCGAGATGGGTATGGCAATGATTTTGCCTGAAGACAAATTGGAAGCGGCTACCGCCCTGACTTCCTGCGGTATCGCTTACGTGCTGAAATATATTCAGGCTGCCATGCAAGCGGGCATCGAAATGGGAATCCGACCATCGGATGCCATGGATATGATTGCCCAATCTGTAAAAGGTGCCGCCGAACTGATACTGAACAATGACACCCATCCAAGCGTTGAGATCGACAAAGTGACTACACCCGGCGGAATTACCATTAAAGGCATCAACGAACTGGAACATAATGGATTCACCTCTGCCATCATTAAAGCAATGAAAGCATCAAGATAGTGGCCGGACACTGTAATCACAAAATATAAAACAAATAATCACTAAACACTAAAATTGATATGGACGACCAAATTAAACAAATAGCAGAACGTCTGCGCGGATTACGTGACGTACTCGAACTGACGGCCGAAGACATCGCCCGTGATTGCGAGATTTCAGCGGAAGAATATCGCCTCGCAGAAACGGGAGATTACGACATTTCAGTGAGTATGCTGCAAAAAATCGCACGTAAATACGGAATCGCTCTCGACGCTCTGATGTTTGGCGAAGAGCCCAAGATGAGTAGTTACTTCCTGACCCGTGCAGGAAAAGGAACCAGTATTGAGCGCACAAAGGCTTATAAATACCAGTCACTGGCAGCAGGTTTTATGAACCGGAATGCCGACCCGTTCATTGTAACTGTCGAACCCAAACCCGACATCGAGCCGATACACTATAACAGTCATAGCGGACAGGAATTCAACCTGGTACTTGAAGGCCGCATGATGATCAGTATAGATGGAAAAGACTTGATATTAAACGAAGGGGACAGCCTGTACTTCAATTCAAAACTACCTCATGGAATGAAAGCACTCGACGGGAAAACAGTACGTTTCCTGGCAGTAATCATGTAATTATTTAAATAAACAAGATGATAGATAGATTTTTATCTCAAACTTCCTTCAGTTCACAGGAAGACTTTGTGAAAAACTTAAAGATACACGTTCCGGACAACTTCAACTTCGGATATGACATAGTGGATGCCTGGGCTGCCGAACAACCAGACAAACCGGCCTTATTATGGACTAATGACAAAGGTGAACACCACCAGTTCTCTTTTGCGGATATGAAACAATATACTGACCGGACAGCCTCTTATTTTCAGAGCCTGGGTATCGGACATGGTGATATGGTCATGCTGATATTGAAACGAGCGCTATGAATTCTGGTTCAGCATCATTGCCCTGCACAAACTAGGGGCAGTCGTTATTCCGGCTACACACCTGCTAACCAAGAAAGACATTGTATACCGTTGCAATGCAGCCGACATAAAAATGATTGTGGCTGCCGGAGAAGAAGTGGTCACCAAACACATAATAGATGCTATGCCGGACTCTCCTACTGTAAAGCATTTAGTTAGCGTAGGGCCCGAAATACCCGAAGGATTTGATGACTTCCATCAGGGCATCGAGCATGCGGCGCCTTTCGTAAAGCCGGAACATCCGAACACCAACGATGACATTTCACTGATGTACTTCACCAGCGGAACAACCGGAGAGCCTAAGATGGTTGCACACGACTTCACTTATCCATTGGGGCATATCGTAACCGGTAGTTTCTGGCACAATCTGAAAGAAAACAGCCTCCATCTCACCATTGCCGACACCGGCTGGGGAAAAGCAGTGTGGGGAAAGCTCTACGGACAATGGATTGCCGGAGCAAATGTATTCGTATATGATCATGAAAAGTTCACTCCTGCCGATATATTGGAAAAGATACAAAATTACCATGTCACTTCACTCTGTGCCCCTCCCACCATTTTCCGTTTCCTCATCCACGAAGACCTGACGAAATATGACCTTTCGTCATTGGAATATTGCACCATTGCAGGCGAAGCATTGAATCCGGCTGTTTTCGACACATTCAAAAAGTTAACAGGCATCAAACTGATGGAAGGCTTCGGACAGACCGAGACTACACTGACAGTAGCCACTTTCCCATGGATGGAACCCAAACCGGGAAGTATGGGGGTGCCCAATCCACAATACAATGTTGATCTGATCGATTACGAAGGACGGTCGGTAGAAGCCGGAGAACAAGGACAGATCGTAATCCGGACTGACAAAGGAAAGCCACTGGGACTGTTCAAAGAATACTATCGGGACGCCTCGCGTACACACGAAGCATGGCACGACGGAATATACTACACTGGCGACGTAGCCTGGAAAGATGAAGACGGTTATCTATGGTTCGTGGGACGCGCCGATGACGTAATCAAAAGTTCCGGTTACCGTATCGGTCCGTTCGAAGTGGAAAGTGCATTGATGACACATCCCGCCGTAGTAGAATGTGCCATAACCGGCGTTCCCGACGAAATACGCGGACAGGTAGTGAAAGCTACCATCGTTCTGGCCAAAGAGTATCGTGAACGCAAAGGGGAAGACCTGGTAAAAGAGCTCCAGAATCATGTGAAGAAAGTCACAGCTCCTTATAAATATCCACGCGTCATCGAATTTGTCGACGAATTGCCTAAGACCATTAGCGGTAAAATCCGACGAGTGGAAATTCGGAAGAATGACGAGAAATAATCATGTCTCAAAAACAACAAAAAACAATCAAATACGAAATTGAGCAAACGTTTGCAACAAAAGTGTTATAATCTGAACAGAAATTGTTCTTAAATGAACAAACAACCTGCTATATTTGCATCCGTAACCATTAAACAATTAAGAGCAAATGATAGTAAGCAGAAAGATTTCTCAGATTGAAGTGTTCGCGGGCAGTCCATGGGAAGTAGCAAGTGTCAAAAGCCTCCTGAAAGCCGCATCTATCGAAGTGGCTATGAAAGACAAAGGTATAGGCAGCATATTGCTTTCCGTTCCATGTGAATATTACACGGCAGCGATGCGGGTAATCGGCGGCCGGACAGCTTCATAAATGGTTTGTTAGATTAGGTTTGATTAGGAAAGTAAAGCCGGAATGTATCGTGTTGCATTCCGGCTTTTTTTTTTGATTGACAGCACTTATATTCCATTAGTACCACTTTTGTTCTCACAAAAGAATGACGCTTCTTACCGTTAAAGACCTACTATCGTATAAGTGCTTCCTTTTCGGGTAATAAATGAACAGACATTGTTTTGTTCTTTCACGGAGACAGGTTTTCCATTCTCGGTGACCCGAAGTTTTCTTCCCCTCCAAGGATTGCTCAGTCTGCATATACCTCCTTTCTCACTAAAGATTTTCAGACCGCCCACTGACGTTCCGTCATAATCGGCAGAAACGAGAAAGGCTCCTTTTGCTCTAAGCCTCGTAAACGCAGCCGGTGTTTGTGTCCAACATGGAAAAAGATAGATGACACCCTCCACCGTTTGGAGCATCATTGAGTTTACCGTCTCTATAACAGCAGTTTTCTCAGTACAATGATGCCCGTCGATAATCAGAAAATTAGTTCCGGCCGTTTTTATCAAAGTCTTCATATTTTCCAATAAGAGATCGGGAGCAAATCTGATACGGGCCCCCATCACAAAAGCACTCAATCCCAATTCGTTCATCGTATTGGTAAATCCCTTTTGAGAAACCTCATAATAATACAATGTGTTTCGGGCTATCTGCAAGGCTGTAGAGTCCGAATGTAAATTCAGTATTTCACAGGGATAGGCAGCATGCAACTGTATGGCATGGCTTGGCAAATCCCATCCGGCCTCGTTCTTCGCATAGACAGGCAAACCTTGATTAGGTGTTTTGGTCGGCATTATCACCTTATACTCTGAAAGATGAGACAAAATGTCGTTCCATTTCTTCCGTCGTTTTTGATCTACTCCCAACAACTTACTGTACCTCACTAACAAACCGAACGTCTGTTTCACAAAAGCTAAATCGGAAGGAGGGTTCAGATCCCACGAATCCTCGTGTCCTCCTGTCGTTATGGTATAACGATATGATTTGCCGTATGTCTCCTTCTGCATATAGTCTTCATAAAAATCGCCACAAAGACGAATATAAGGATACGCCCGATACCGTAAAAAGTTCAAATCACCGGTGTATTCATAATACCAACTGAACAGAGGAACATTGAACGGAGCATTCATGGTTTGTTGCCAATAATAATTATAAAATACCCCGATACCCAAGGCCCCCACAGGAAATAGTATTCCCCTGCAAGACTTTCCTTCCCATGATGGATGCATAATTCCCATTTCTTCCTTTGCCCGCCGTTTTCCTTCGGGTATCAGCAACTCTATCGTTTTATAGAAAGGCAAGGCTATTTCCGGACGATTGGATGAAAAAGCACTATAGAATCCCGCTTGACTGTTATAGTTCAGGTGGATATCACCATGGTACATCATTTTGTCATCCATATTCCAGACTCCATACATGCCACCGGATACCGGTGAATGTTCGTTATAGGCAGAAGCCAGTAAATAAATGGACGACAAGTAGTGACGATTCAACAACTCGTCATTCGTTTCCACATATGAACGGGTCCACATATCTTTCCACCATGCTTTTTTCGCCATTTTCAATTGAGTCACATCTGCTTTATTTAAAGTCAACAGTTTGTTATAGGCCGTTGGCAGTTGCGGATCATTTCCTTTTCCACCTCCCGAAACATATACCACAACGAGAAGCGTATCGGAAGCTGTCAGCTGAAAATTTGATCGGACCATCGACTCAGACAGGCATTCCGGTTTAGACATAACTCCTACTATTTTAGTGGATATACCGGCACAGGAAATCCATCTCACCGCATCAGTCTTCGTTTGCCGAGTGACTTGAGCTATTTGTCCATTCACCTGTGCTGTAGTTGTATAAGAAGCAGATTGATTATCAGCATAAGTATCTACCGAAATAGGAACCGGAGTTTTTGAAGAGGTGGTCAACTCAGTTATTATCATATTTTCATTCACTCCCATCCAACTGACCATTTTAACCTGCTGAGCAGTAGCAGTAGTCATTCGTAACTCACTATTTAACTGGTCCATCTGATAACTAAATCCGGAAGGGTCCGCCCGGTTGACTGTGACAAAGCCGGAATATACCGGAGAGTTTACAGTGATATTCACCCCGCCAATGGGCAAAGCAGCCGGACCACTGCCTGCCCAGTCTGTCCAGCCATCCGTAACAAAATCCACTTTCGATATCTTTAATGTCTGACTATTGTCCGATGTAAATGCCACTACCCCTACATCTCCATTCCCCATATAGGGGCCTAAAGGAGCATGATTGCTCTGAATACTGCTATAACTGAAAGGTTTATGCCATGTTGCCGTAAGCAGTGCCTTTTTTTGTTCAAAGAAGAGCGAATCTTTTGACGAATCAGCATACAATAAGTTATTTTGCGAATGTATCGATAAGCTATAGCTTAGAAACAGAAAGAGAAACTTTAACTTCATATTTAATGCGTGTGTGTTTAACAGTCGATTATACTTCTCAGTAATACAAATCACTGATAATTAGAACATATATAAAAGTTTCAATATCCTTTTTACAAAAAGACAAAGGTTTATTACAAAAGTAGTACTTTTTTAGGGATAAAAAAGAAGAACAATCTCAAGAAAGTCCATGCAATAGTCTAAAAGCATAAAGATCCTCAGAAGCATTTTCAAAAGAGAATACAATAACCCGACTAAAGTAATTCACATTAGAAGTGTGATACGTAATCCCAGTCTCAATTTATGGATCGGAATTAAAAAGAAAATGATCTTAACCAATATAACCTTATCCCAATTACCATTCCGATAGAGCATAACGATTCTTTTCTTCTTTACAAATCATAAACCAAACAACTGTATTTGTCCCTACTCTTAAGACATTGTATTCAAGTCTATTATAATGAATCTCAATATCTTTATCTCAGCCCTGGTACGCGAGCTCATGGTCTCCGGTATGCGGACCTATGGGCACAGATACGTGGGCTCATGAGCACAGGTAGCAGGGACAGGATAAAGAACAGAGTATTTTCGACTAAACAATAAAAGAAAACAAGATGCTTTAAATAACGTATTTAGTTAATTAATATGCCTCTTAATATTGTGAATCAGCACATTATCGATTATAAGGTTCTCTAATATTCAGGTGGAAGATGGAAGATACGGGTGGAAGATAAACGGACTAAAAACGCGATCTTCCACCCATTCATCACATTGACTATTAAGGGAGTAAGTATAAAAAGGTAAAAGATGGAAGATCGAAATGTATGTTTGTAAGAGAAGCTAATATACGCACGTAGAACATGAACTATTTCTATATATTGCCTGTAATAAATTTAAAAAGCCTCGTAAGCATTTGGCTTACAAGGCTTCTGACTAGACGCTCGTACTCGAAGCGGGACTTGAACCCGCACAGCCGCAATGGCCAAAGGATTTTAAGTCCTTCGTGTCTACCATTCCACCATTCGAGCATCCTTTCAAAGAGAGCGGAAAACGAGACTCGAACTCGCGACCCTAACCTTGGCAAGGTTATGCTCTACCAACTGAGCTATTTCCGCATTTTTTCAACGGGTGCAAAGATAAGTAGTTTCTACCTTTCTGCCAAACTTTTTCCGATGAAAATATTTCAATAAAGGTGGAAAAGGATATTTTATAATCAAAGACCATGCAAAAGAGATAACTCTATGCATGGTCTGGATGGATCATTTACGCCCCAACAAGGTCTTCTCCGCCTGTTCCATACCTTGAAAGTTGAAACCCTCGATGGTACGTTGCATCAATGCGGAAATCTCATCATTACACAAATTGCCAATACTTCCTTCATGGGTGTGATGTACTTGCTTGTCATGCGAAAAGTGACCGGCTTCAATATCCAGCCCTACTTTCTTATAAGCATCCCGGAATGGCATACCTTCACGTGCCAGACGATTCACCTCTTCTACACTAAAAATAAAAAGGTATTTATCATCATCGAGGATATGCTCGTTCACCTTAATTTCATTCATGATATAGGTAGTCATCTGCAGACAATCTTTCAACTCCTGAAAAGCTGGTAAAAAGACTTCCTTTATAATCTGTAAATCACGAAAATATCCGGAAGGCAGATTATTGGCAATCATCATAATCTGCTGCGGCAGCGATTGTAACTTATTACATTTGGCACGTGTCAGTTCGAACACATCCGGATTCTTTTTATGTGGCATAATGCTTGATCCGGTTGTACATTCATCCGGCAACTTCACGAAACCAAAATTCTGGCTATTGAACATACAAGCATCAAAAGCCAATTTAGAAATCGTTCCTGCAAGCGTAGCCAAGGCAAAAGCGACATTGCGTTCCATCTTTCCACGTCCCATCTGGGCATACACTACATTATAGTTTAAAGAATCGAATCCCAGCAATTCCGTAGTCATCGTGCGGTTCAGCGGGAATGAAGAGCCATATCCGGCAGCGGAGCCCAAAGGATTCTTATTGCACATCTTAAAAGCAGCCTGCAGGAAAAGCATATCATCTACCAAACTCTCAGCATACGCTCCAAACCAAAGCCCGAACGAAGAAGGCATCGCAATTTGCAAATGAGTATAACCCGGCATCAGAACATTCTTGTAACGCTCACTTTGACGAATCAGAACATGAAACAATTGCTCTACAGCCTCTGCTACTTCTCTGATCTGAGTACGAGTGAAAAGTTTCAGATCAAGCAACACCTGATCATTACGAGAACGCCCGCTATGAATCTTCTTACCGACATCACCCAAACGACGCGTAAGCATCAGTTCTACCTGCGAGTGCACGTCTTCAACTCCTTCTTCTATTACAAACTCGCCTCTCTCCGCAGAAGCATATATATCTTTCAGTTCGGTCAGCAACTGAGCTAATTCCTCCTTTGTGAGCAATCCGATACTTTCGAGCATCGTGATATGAGCCATCGAACCAAGTACATCATGCTTTGCAAGATAAAGATCCATCTCACGGTCACGTCCAACGGTAAATCGCTCTATATCCTTATTTACCTCAACTGATTTTTCCCAAAGTTTCTGTGCCATAGCTATTAATATTGTATCATAGATAACATATCAGCCATCTTTTCCAATCCTTCATTCAAAGGTTTCTGTACCATCGCTTTCATAAACGGATTGATTTCCAGCCCAATAGTTACCTTTAGTTTACATTCTTCTTCGGATACAGCCACAAGCTGAATCCACATATTAAAAGGTAGAGGCGAATTGGTAGTCTCAAACTTAATACATTTACTGGGTTCCCGTTCAATAATTCTCAGGGTCAGTTGTCCTACAGGATCCACATTGAAACTAAGTGTATCAGTATCGAAACTCATATTTTTCACTTTGTCTTCGGGCAAACGATCTTTAATAGCTTCCAGGTTACTAAGATCGGCAAGTTTCTCGTACACACGTTCCTGGCTATAAGGTATCACCTTGACACTACTTTCAAATTTAGTCATCTTATTTATCTTACTTATAAAGAAAAAAGAAGAACAATCCGAACAGATTCTGTCCGAATGGCTCTTCTTTCTATATTTTAATCATCAAAAAAATCAGTTTTATTTTCCGGTTTCCCAATGAGCCGGATCCTTGCGCCATTCGTTTAACGTTGCAATGTCTTCTTCTTCAATATAACCGGTACGAAGTGCAACATCTAACACAGCTTCATAATTAGTCAATGTTACCAAAGGCACTTTAGCATCTTTAAAGGCCTGTTCGGCAACAGGAAATCCGTAAGTATAAGCAGCTACCATACCAATAACTTCGCAACCATCCCGACGAATAGCTTCTACAGCTTTTAAACTGCTTCCACCGGTAGAGATTAAATCTTCCACAACAACGACTTTCATTCCCGGACGAAGTTCGCCTTCGATAAGATTTTCCAGACCATGGTCTTTCGGGGTAGAGCGAACATACACGAACGGAAGATTCAATGCATCAGCCACTAAAGCCCCTTGAGGGATAGCCCCCGTCGCAACTCCGGCAATAGCATCTACCTGTCCGAAACGTTCCAGAACCAAACGTGTAATCTCGAACTTAACAAAACTACGAAGAGAAGGATAAGAAAGGGTTTTACGATTGTCGCAGTAAAACGGTGATTTCCATCCGGAAGCCCATGTAAACGGATTTGCCGGTTGAAGCTTAATAGCTTTAATCTTCAACAACTTCTCGGCGAATAATCTCTCTAAATTTTTCATAACTAAACTAACTATGATAATTACAGGATGCAAAAATACGGAAATGGAACGAGACTAAAAAGAAGAATCCGTATTATTTTTTTGTTATTTGTCACTTACTCTTCTTCTACCTGCACACAGCGACGGATATCGTCCATTTCAAATCCTCTATTCATGGCAAAACGAATCAATTTCCCATTCAGCTCGAATTCATCTTTGGCATGTATACTTTTACGTTTTGCTGCTATCAGATCTCCTAAAATCGCAAGATATTCTTCCCGGTCAATGTCATTCAGATACCTGTAAGTTACCTCACGAGGAATTTTTTTCATATACAGAGCTTGTGTAATCTTCATTTTACCCCATTTGGCAAAACGGAACTTATCGTTGACAAACGCTCTACAATAACGTTCTTCATCAATAAACTTCTCGACAACAAGACGATCGATGATTCGGTTAATCACTTCATAAGGTAAGCCCCATTTCTGGAGTTTTTCATTCACTTCGGCTTTACAATGTTCGGCTGCGGAACAATAGGCAGCCATGCGATTTAACGCTTCTTCTTCTGTTATTGTATTCATCGTTTGGCGGTTACAATTCGATCATTACCCGATATATCTTTTATCAAACGGAGTTCTTCGTACCCTTGTTCGTGAAGCATTTGGAGAACCTCTTCACCATAAGCCCGATTGATCTCAAAATAGAGCCTGCCGTGCAGGCGTAACATTTTTCTTCCTAAAGATGCGATACGCCGATAAAAGCGCAACGGATCATTGTCCGGCACAAAAAGGGCCAGTCTGGGCTCCCAATCTAACACATTGGGTTCCATTTCGTTTTTTTCGCTCTCTGTAACATAAGGAGGATTACTGACAATCATATCATATTGATCATCACCAACAGGTTCTGCAGACAGAACATCCATTTTCTCAAAATGCACTCCGGCCTTCAATTCCCGATTATTCTCCCCGGCAATGGCAAGAGCCTCTTCCGATACGTCCCATGCGGTGACCACAGCCTGCGGAATATGTTTAGCCAGACTGATGGCAATACACCCGCTACCGGTTCCTATATCCAGCAAACGGGTACCGGTTGCAGCTTCTTTCACTATCAGATCAACCAGCTCCTCAGTTTCAGGACGAGGAATCAACACACCCGGAGCTACCCGAAACATAGACCCATAAAAACAGGTTTCGCCCTGAATATATTGGATCGGCTCGTTTTTCTTCAATCGTTCGACAATGCTTTCTAAATCACACTGCTCGTTTGCAGATAATGTTATATCTTTGCCCAGATAATAATCAATAGCATCCTGACCCAGCAGATCACAACAAATGATTTTTGTGAGACTCCTGAGTTCTCCCGGTGGATAAATATCGTGTAAAGCCTGGCGGATATAAGTGGTGACGTGGTTCATTCTCCTTATTTTGGGGTGCAAAAGTACAAATAATATAGCTATCAGCCTAAAAGATGAAAGAAGAAAAATACATGAGGCGTTGCATCCAACTGGCAAAAAACGGTCTTTGCAACGTATCTCCCAATCCAATGGTAGGAGCTGTCATCGTATGTGAAGGACAAATAATCGGTGAAGGCTATCACATCCGTTGCGGAGAAGCACATGCCGAAGTCAATGCGATCCGCTCTGTAAAGGATCCGTCTTTACTGAAACACAGTACTATATATGTAAGTCTCGAGCCTTGCTCCCACCATGGAAAAACTCCCCCATGCGCTGATTTAATCATAGAGAAACAAATTCCTAGGATTGTAATCGGATGCCAAGACCCATTTTCCAAAGTAGCAGGCAAAGGAATCCAAAAGTTACGGGATGCCGGATGCGAAGTCATTGTCGGAGTTCTGGAAACGGAATGTCGCGAACTTATACGGAAATTTATCACTTTCCATACCCTTCACCGCCCTTACATCGTTTTGAAATGGGCAGAATCAGCCGATGGTTTCATCGACCTGGAACGTACGGAAGGACAACCTGTCATATTATCGACTCCTCTCACTTCCATGCTGGTACACAAAAAAAGAGCAGAGTCGGACGCTATCATGGTCGGTACGCGAACCGCACTACTGGACAATCCGGCACTCACGGTACGCAACTGGTACGGACACAATCCGGTGCGAATAGTGATGGACCGTAATCATTCACTCCCTCAAACCTCCCATTTGTCGGATAACAGCGTATCTACGCTCGTTTTTACGGAACATCCCCGTGCCGGAAAAGAAAACCTGGAATACATCACACTCAATTACCAGACAGATATTCTGCCACAAATATTGTCTGCCCTCTATCAACGCAACCTACAGTCGCTGATGATAGAAGGAGGAAGGATTCTTCTGGAGTCATTTATCCGTTCCGGAATATGGGATGAAGTCATCATAGAAAAGAGCGATAAACTGCTTTATTCCGGTGTTAAAGCACCTGAAATAAGCGATAAAATTAGTTATTCGGAAGAAAAACATTTCTGTACGACCTTCAGGCATTACTTGAAGAGAAATACCTAAATTCGCTGCATTCAAGGAGTTTTATATCGACAAAATCGAGCAGATTATCTATAATTTTATATAAAACTTCCCTTCAATGTTCAATATAGAGAAAAATGTTCCTATTTTTGCAACTTGTAAATAAACACAATCTTTCAAATGAGAATAAAGTTTTTATCAGTAATTGTAAGTTTCTTCCTTGTATCGTTTGCCGTTACTTCGTGCCTTGACACAGAAGAAATTGAATATAGCCCGGATGCTACCATACACGCATTTGCACTTGACACCATACATGGGGTAAACTATAAATTTACAATTGACCAACTTGGTCCCGATGGAGTAGGACTTATTTATAACCAGGATTCACTACCTGTAGGCTCCGATACAATTATTGACCGTATTCTTATCAAGACACTGACCACAACTTCCGGAATAATCACTGCCAAAAACGCAGAGGGTCAGGATACTCTGTTCAACTATTCCGATTCTATCGACTTCAGAGGCACTATGCAAAAACCGATGAGAATAAAAGTGTGGGCTGCCGACATGCAATATACCAAAGAGTATACTATTTCGGTACGTGTACATCAACAGGACCCGGATTCCATGAACTGGACCAAAATGACAGATAACTTCGCAAACTATAGCGGATATCAGAAATCAGTTACCCTGAATGAAGATCTGTTGATCTATACATCGAATACGACTGCATACCAATCATCCGGAGATGTTATCAGTAAAGGAAGAAGCTGGACACCAGTATCCATAACAGGGCTTCCGGACAACATCAAGCTTTCCTCCATTATTTCTTTCGGCGGAAAACTATATGCCACAAACGGTGAAAGTGCATACGTTTCATCTGATGGAGCATTATGGAATGTTGCAACCGATTTGAATAAAAACGGTAAAGTAGAGATGCTGATCGCCCCTTTCCCGAAAAATGAAGGTAATCTGTTGGGTATCTCCGGAATTGCCGGTATTATTAATAATGGTGATCAATCTACATTTGCCATAACTAATCCTGAAGCAACAGCGTGGAACATTGGTTCCGAAACAGTAGGTGCGGACTTCCCCTTGGAGAATTTGTCTGCAACTTCTTACCTGACAGCAACAGGAATCCAGACAATAGCCGTAATGGGTAACAATCGTAATGCAAACGATACGACTTCCATCGCATGGACCTCACAAGACGGTTTGCTTTGGATACCTTTAAAAACTTCCTCGAGTACCGCCTATTGTCCGAAACTGGACAATCCGTCTTTCTTCTATTATGATAATGCTTTTCTGGCATTCGGAGGAAATTTTGAAACGATCTATACATCGGAAGCAGGTATTGCCTGGTATAAAGCCAACAAGAAAATCTTCCTGCCGGCCGAATTCAAAGACAGAGGAAACAATTACTCAACTGTAGTAGACAAAAATAACTTTATCTGGGTAATATGGAGTAACGGTGGTGCCAACGAAGTATGGCGCGGACGACTCAATAAATTTGGTTTTGAAAGACAGAACAACAACTAACGAAATGTCCTATAAAGAACAAATAGATTTAAACCGGATACCTAAGCATGTAGCAATTATCATGGATGGTAACGGACGGTGGGCCAAACTACGCGGACACGAACGGAGTTTTGGACATCAGGCCGGAGCCGAGACTGTACATATCATTACTGAAGAGGCGGCCAGGTTAGGAATCAAATTCCTTACTTTATATACCTTTTCTACAGAAAACTGGAATCGGCCTTCGGATGAAGTCGCTGCATTGATGAGCCTCCTTTTCGACTCTATCGAAGAGGAAACATTTATGAAAAACAATATCAGTTTCCGTATCATCGGAGACATCAACAAACTACCTGAGAATGTACGGGAGCGCCTGAATGCTTGTGTAGAACATACTTCCAAGAATACAGGTATGTGCCTGATACTTGCCCTCAGTTATTCTGCCAGATGGGAAATAACCGAAGCTACACGGCAGATTGCCACATTGGTACAAAATGGAGAAATGAACCCTGAAGAAATTACTTCAGAAAGCATTCGGACACATCTGACAACCAACTTTATGCCCGACCCGGATTTGCTGATCCGGACAGGCGGAGAGGTTCGTTTAAGCAATTATCTGCTTTGGCAATGTGCTTATTCGGAGCTCTATTTCTGTGAAACTTTCTGGCCCGACTTTAAGGAAGAAGAATTGTGCAAGGCTATCTGTGACTACCAGAAACGCGAACGCAGATTCGGAAAAACCAGCGAACAAATCAGTTAACTCAAAACTTAATTATAACATAAATGCATTATCGTATTTCCTTCATATTCGTAACGTTTATCAGCCTGTTTTGCTTTGCATTGCCGGGCGTAGCACAAGATGCTAACACTGACGAATCAAAACCCGTTATCATGTATTCCGGGACACCGAAAAAATATGAAATAGCCGACATCAAAGTCGAAGGTGTCAAGAACTACGAAGATTATGTTCTTATCGGACTGTCCGGACTCTCTGTAGGACAAACCATTACTGTACCGGGAGATGAAATCACAGGTGCAATCAAACGCTACTGGCGTCATGGTCTGTTCTCTAATGTATCGATTACCGCTGAAAAAATAGAAGGTAATAAAATATGGTTAAAGATCACTTTGGCCCAACGCCCACGTATTTCCGATATACGCTATCACGGTGTGAAAAAGTCGGAACGTGAAGACCTGCAAACCAAACTGGGCATGATAAAGGGTAGTCAGATCACTCCGAACCTGGTAGACCGTGCGAAAGTTTTAAGTAAACGCTATTTCGACGATAAGGGATTTAAGAATGCTGAAATCACTATCACCCAAAGAGATGATCCTGCCAATGAAAATCAGGTATTAGTCGATATCGACATCGATAAGAAAGAAAAGGTAAAAGTACATGCCATCACTTTTGCCGGCAACCACGCCATCAAGACATCTAAGCTGAAACGCGTGATGAAGAAGACAAACGAAAAAGGAAAACTGCTGAACTTATTCCGCACCAAGAAGTTTGTCAACGAGAAATATGAAGAGGACAAACAGTTGATTATTGATAAGTATAACGAATTGGGTTACCGCGATGCACGCATTGTGAAAGACAGTGTATCCAAATTTGACGATAAGACCGTAGACGTATTCATCGAACTGGAAGAAGGCGATAAATATTACCTCCGCAACGTTACATGGGTAGGTAATACGCTTTACCCTTCAGAGCAATTGAACTACATGCTCCGCATGAAGAAAGGGGATGTATATAACCAGAAATTGTTAAATGAACGCTTGTCGACCGACGAAGATGCTATCGGTAACCTCTATTATAATAATGGTTATCTCTTCTATACACTGGATCCGGTGGAAGTAAACATAGATAATGACTCCATTGACTTGGAAATGAGAATTTTTGAAGGCCGGCAAGCCAGTATCAACAAGATCAAGATCAATGGTAACGACCGTTTGTACGAAAACGTTGTCCGCCGTGAACTCCGTACCCGTCCGGGTGAGTTGTTCAGCCGCGAGGACCTGATGCGTTCTATGCGTGAAATCCAGCAAATGGGACACTTCGACCCGGAAAACATCAAGCCGGATATCCAGCCGGACCCTGTAAACGGAACGGTAGATATCGCTTACGATCTTGTATCGAAAGCAAATGACCAGGTAGAGTTCTCTGCCGGTTGGGGACAAACAGGTGTTATCGGTAAGTTAAGTCTGAAGTTTACGAACTTCTCTTTGGCGAACCTGTTGCATCCGGGAGAAAATTATCGCGGTATCCTGCCTCAAGGCGACGGACAGACACTGACCATCAGTGGACAAACCAATGCACAATACTATCAACAGTATAGCATTTCGTTCTTTGATCCCTGGTTCGGAGGTAAACGCCCGAATTCATTCTCTCTGTCGGCATTCTTCTCCGTACAGACCGATATCAGTAGCCGTTACTACAATTCAAGCTACTATAACAACTACTACAACAGTTATTACAGCGGCTTGGGTGGCTACGGTATGTACAATTATGGTAACTATAACAATTACGAGAACTATTATGACCCGGATAAGTCAATCAAAATGTGGGGTCTGTCAGCAGGATGGGGTAAACGTCTGAACTGGCCGGATGACTACTTCCAGCTTTCAGCCGAACTCTCTTACCAGAGATATATCTTGAAAGACTGGCAATACTTCCCGGTGACCAACGGTAAATGTAATGACCTGAGTATCGGCTTGACATTGGCCCGCGCCTCTTACGATAACCCGATCTATCCCCGTAGTGGTTCTGACTTCTCGCTGTCCGTACAGTTCACACCACCTTACTCATTGTTCGATGGAGTAGACTACAGCAAGTACAACGAGTACAACCAGAACGATATGAACAAGATGCATAAATGGGTAGAATACCACAAGTGGAAATTCAAAGCAAAAACATACATCCCATTGCTGAACCCGACTGTAGTGAAAAAGACTCCGGTATTAATGACACGTGTTGAATTCGGTATATTGGGTCACTACAACAAATATAAGAAATCACCGTTCGGTACATTCGATGTCGGTGGTGACGGTATGACCGGATATTCAAGCTATGCAACCGAGAGTGTCGCCCTCCGTGGTTATGAAAACAGTTCTTTAACTCCGTACCGCGGACAAGAAGGTTATGCTTATACCCGTATCGGATTTGAATTAAGATATCCGCTAATGCTGGAAACAAGTACCAATATTTATGCGTTAACATTCCTGGAAGCCGGTAATGCTTGGCACGATGTGAAAAACTTCAATCCGTTCGACCTGAAACGTTCGGCAGGTGTGGGTGTCCGCATCTTCCTTCCGATGATTGGTATGATGGGTATCGATTGGGCATACGGTTTCGACAAAGTACTTGGCGACAAGAGCGCAGGTGGAAGCAGATTCCATTTCGTATTGGGCCAGGAATTCTAATTGTTTCACTAAAAACTAAGCGTTATGAAAAAGTCTGTTCTATTTATCATCTTGCTGTTTGCCGTAGGTATGACAGCCCAAGCACAAAAGTTTGCCCTGATCGATATGGAGTATATCCTGAAGAACATTCCGGCTTACGAACGTGCCAACGAACAATTGAGCCAGGCAACCAAACAGTGGCAGGGTGAAGTCGAAGTATTAGCCAAAGAGGCACAAACGATGTTTAAGGACTATCAAGCTGCATCTGCTAAACTGACGGCCGCACAAAAGACCCAGAAAGAAGATGCCATCGTAGAAAAAGAAAAAGCTGCTTCAGAGCTCAAACGTAAATACTTTGGTCCTGAAGGTGAACTTTTAAGAAAAGAGAAGAGTTGATGAAGCCTATTCAAGACGAAATATACAATGCGGTAAAAGCTGTAGCAGAGGAAAACGGTTATGCAGTAGTGGTAGACAGAGCATCTGCTTCAAGCATTATTTTTGCCACTCCCCGCATTGATGTAAGCAATGAAGTGCTGGCGAAATTAGGATATTCAAATTAATTTCATACATTTGCACCCGATAACTTAAAAGTAATCATTCAAATAAATAATAAAACTATGCTTAAAAAAATTGCACTTTTAATGATGTTGATACTCCCGATGGGCGTATTTGCACAAAATCTTAAATTCGGTCACATCAATGCGATGGAAATTGTTTCGGCCATGCCGGAATATACCAAAGCACAATCTGAGTTACAAGCATTGAACAAACAACTCGGACAAGACTTACAGAGATCTCAGGAAGAATTCAGCAAGAAATACCAGGAATTCATGCAGCAAAAAGACTCTCTTCCTGCTGTCATTGCAGAAAGAAGACAAAAAGAGTTGGAAGACATGATGCAGAGACAAGAACAATTCCAGGCTAAGGCTCAGCAGGATATGGAAAAAGCCAACAATGACCTGATGGCTCCGGTATATAAGAAGCTGGATGACGCTATCAAAGCAGTAGGTGCAGCAGAAGGTGTTATCTACATTTTCGATATGGCACGTACTCCGATACCTTACGTAAACGAAGCTCAAAGCATTAACCTGACTCCGAAAGTAAAAACCCAATTGGGCATCAAATAAGAGTTAAGAGCAATAAGTTACGAGCTACAAGCTACAAGTACCATGCAAAATGCGTTATGACTTGTTACTTGTAGCTCGTAACTTTTTAACCATATCCCCATTATGAAACAATCCCTTCCATACCAACCTGGTCCTATCGGTGTATTCGACTCCGGATACGGTGGGCTGACCATCCTGAGCAAAATCAGGGAAGCGCTGCCGGAATACGATTACATCTATCTGGGCGACAATGCACGGACTCCTTATGGGACCCGTTCTTTTGAAATCGTATACGAGTTCACCTTACAGGCTGTCAACAAATTGTTTGAGATGGGCTGTCATCTGGTGATACTTGCTTGCAACACAGCCTCAGCCAAAGCACTGAGAACCATACAAATGAACGATCTTCCGAATATAGATCCGGACCGGAGGGTGCTAGGAGTCATTCGCCCAACTGCAGAGTGTATCGGCAGTATGACCCAAACGCGCCATGTAGGAATATTGGCTACAGCCGGTACCATCAAATCAGAATCATATCCGCTTGAAGTGCATAAGTTGTTTGAGGATATCAAAGTAAGCGGAGAAGCTTGTCCCATGTGGGTTCCACTGGTTGAAAACAATGAAGCCAACGGCGAAGGAGCCGACTTCTTTATTCGTAAATACATCGACAACCTACTTGCCAAAGACCGGCAGATAGACACCCTTGTTTTGGGATGTACCCATTACCCGATACTATTGCCCAAGATACAAAAATTCATTCCCCAAGGAGTGAAAGTGGTGGCACAGGGAGAATATGTGGCTACCAGTCTGAAAGATTACCTTCACCGTCATCCCGAAATGGACATGAAGTGCACTCGGGAAGGTAAATGCCGCTTTTACACCACAGAGGCCGAAGACAAATTTATTGAATCAGCCTCCATGTTCCTCAACGAGAACATTACAGTGCAACGAATAACTTTAGAATAATCTATCGGTAAAACAACTTTATCTAAGTTCTTTTTGTTATATTTGTAAGAGATAAACACATTATATCACTACCATTATGAAAGAAGATAAAGACACCCGCGTAGTAGAAGTCTTCACCGGTTCGCCTTGGGAAGCAGAGTTCATCAAAGGATTGCTCGAAAGCAATGGAATAGAATCTATCCTGAAAGACGGAGGTGGGCTCGCAGCTTTGGCACCTTACTACATCGGACAGGAAATAGCTGTCCTCGTCAATGAAGACGATTATGAAAATGCAATGGAAATAGTGAGAAACCGCGAAAAGGCAAACGAATAAATTCCCCCCGATCTCCTCTCTGCCATACAGACATTCTCTTTCAAGATATCCGTATGGGAGAGGTAACATATCGACAAAAATCCATATATTTGTGCTTTCAAATCGTCAGCATAATGAAAAAGGAGTTTACACGAATAGCCATAAAAGTGGGAAGTAACGTACTGACCCGACAGGACGGAACACTGGATGTCACCCGGATGTCTGCGCTAACCGATCAGATAGCCGCCTTGCATAAAGCCGGAGTAGAGGTGATTCTTATCTCTTCGGGAGCTGTTGCCTCGGGACGAAGCGAAATACGTACCCTCAGGAAACTCGACAGCGTAGATCAGCGCCAATTGTTCTCGGCAGTGGGTCAAGCCAAACTCATTAACCGATATTACGAGCTGTTCCGCGATCATGGCATTGCTGTAGGACAGGTACTCACCACCAAAGAGAATTTCGGTACACGCCGTCATTACCTCAACCAGAAAAACTGCATGACGGTGATGCTTGAGAACGGCGTCATTCCTATCGTCAACGAGAACGACACCATCTCCGTCACCGAACTGATGTTCACAGACAATGACGAACTGTCGGGCCTCATCGCCTCAATGATGAATGCACAGGCCCTTATCATCCTGAGTAACATCGACGGCATTTATAACGGTTCCCCTTCCGATCCGGACTCATTAGTGATCCGGGAGATTGGACAGGAAAAGACCTGAGTAACTACATGCAGACCAGCAAATCGAGTTTCGGGAGAGGAGGCATGCTGACCAAAACCAACATTGCCCGCAAAGTGGCAGATGAAGGTATTACAGTAATTATTGCCAATGGCAAACGCGACAACATCCTTATCAACCTCATAGAGCATCCCGAAGAGACGGTTTGCACTCGTTTTATCCCCGCATCCCAACCCGTATCGAGTATCAAGAAATGGATAGCTCACAGCGAAGGTTTCGCTAAGGGAGAGATACATATCAACGAACAGGCTACCGAAGTGTTGAACTCCGACAAGGCAGTCAGCATTCTTCCCGTCGGAATCACCCGCATTGAAGGAGAATTTGAGAAAGACGACATCGTGCGCATCATTGATTACCGGGGTACTCCGGTAGGTGTAGGCAAAGTCAACTGTGACTCCATGCAGGCACGGGACTCCATCGGAAAACATGGAAAAAAAGCAGTAGTCCATTATGACTACCTTTACATTGAATAAACGAACTGCATTATGAATCTGAATGATACTTTTGCTGCCGTACAGGCAGCCGGCCGCCATCTGGCACTATTACCCGACGATCGGATCAACCAAATACTGAATGCCGTGGCAGAAGCTGCTTTGGAACAGACTTCCTACATCCTCTCTGAGAACCGGAAAGATCTGGAACGGATGTCACCCGACAATCCGAAATACGACCGACTGAGGTTGACCGAAGAACGACTTCGAGGAATCGCTTCCGATATACGCAACGTGGCCACTCTCCCCTCTCCTCTGGGCAGGATATTGAAAGAGAGCATTCGTCCCAATGGCATGAGACTCACTAAGATAAGTGTTCCTTTCGGGGTCATCGGCATCATTTACGAAGCTCGTCCCAATGTCAGCTTCGACGTTTTTTCGCTTTGCCTGAAAAGCGGTAACGCCTGTATCCTGAAAGGGGGAAGCGATGCTGACTATTCGAATCGTGCCATCGTAGAAGTGATACACCAAGTACTCCGACAGTTTAACATAGACACTCACATGGTCGAGTTGCTACCGGCCGACCGTGAAGCAACCCGGGAACTGCTGCACGCTGCCGGATACGTAGATCTGATCATTCCTCGCGGCAGTAGCGCCCTGATTAACTTTGTACGGCAAAATGCTACTATACCGGTAATAGAAACCGGTGCAGGCATCTGCCATACCTACTTTGACGAATACGGAGATACGGCCAAGGGAGCTGCCATCATCCATAATGCCAAGACACGCCGCGTGAGTGTTTGCAATGCACTCGATTGCGTGATTGTTCACGAAAGCAGATTGTCCGATCTGCCTCTCCTTTGTGAAAAGCTCAAAGCCGACAAGGTGATTATCTATGCAGATCCGTCAGCCTATCAGGCACTCGAGGGACACTATCCTGCCGGGTTGCTGAAACCTGCCACCCCCGAGAGCTTCGGAACTGAATTTCTGGACTACAAAATGGCAATCAAAACTGTGAATAGTTTTGAGAACGCACTCGGACATATCCAGGAATACAGCTCACGACATAGCGAAAGTATCGTCACCGAAAACCCGGAACGCGCCGCGCTTTTCACCCGCATGGTAGATGCAGCCTGTGTATATACCAATGTATCTACCGCTTTCACCGACGGAGCACAATTCGGGCTGGGAGCAGAAATCGGCATCAGCACACAAAAGTTGCATGCCCGCGGACCGATGGGATTGGAAGAGATCACTTCCTACAAATGGATCATAGAGGGTGACGGACAGACACGTCAGTGATACTTTCGGCGAAAGTCAGGAAAATAATCGGTTCAAAGCTTGACTTAACCTCCGGATTGTACTATCTTTGTAGACACAATCATACCATAGATTCAATTTAAAATGCGATAATGGGGAAAGGCTCTTGCTTCTCCCCTTTCTTTTTTACAGCCGGTACCCCTCGTGAACAGAGCCGGGATTACGCTTCAACAGAGCCGGGGTTTCTTGTCGGAAGAGCCTGCGTTCCGACCCAAAGACGGTTGATCCGGCAGTTGGAGACGGTTGATCCCTCTACCCTTCCGACTGCATCCGGGCCTACACCACCGGACAAGATTCGAAAAGTATAAATAGTATAATCCGGAGAGCGCTTATGTTAAGGAAGCGTAAACTTACTCTTGACAAAAACGGAGGCAATTATGCAAATTATTAGTAATACGAGAACAAAACGCCTTGCTATTCCTTATAAAAAACATTATATTTGTAAATGAACTCCAAACCTATCCCATTATGAAGCAAACAGCCTATATATACCTGCTCACCCTTTCTTGCCTTCTCTGCGCATGCAATAGAGAAAACAGAACAAATTTGCCACAGCCCCAAGTCACCGGTGTAGCAGATTCACTGGAAACGGTGCCTCCGGAAGAGAAGCCCAAAGCCATCTCCGCAGAACAGATAAAGATCAAAAAAGATTTGCTCTATGATAAATATACTCTTGAAGATACGTATCCGTACAAAGATACGACCCGCAGTTTTCAATGGGATAAGATCAAAGAACGCCTGGCACTGCTCGAAAACATTCAGCAGACACCCTCGCAATGGGGCATCTTGCAGAACTATAAGAACCGGAACGGCGAGGCTCCATTGGTACGCCATTACAAACGGAATGCCTATAAACGCATTGCCGACACGCTGGGCATAGAGCGCTACCAGTCCGTCCCGCTCTATTTGCTCACCGATACGCTTGTGCCCGAACGTTATGGAGAAGACGGTTCGCTGGTCCGCTTCCTGGCCGACGGAGAGAATTTCGTCAAGGTATCCCCTATCTATATTGGCGAAGAGTGGTATGTACCCAAGAGGTACGTCAAAGTGCTCCCGGATACGACACACTTCATCAAAACAATCATGATAGACCGAAGAGACCAGAACATAATGACTTTGGAACAAACCGGTGAAGCCCAATGGACCGTACGGAGTATGAACCCCGCCACTACCGGAAGGCATCGCCCTCCGTATGCACAAGAGACACCATTAGGAATATTCGTCCTACAGGAAAAAAAGACACGCATGATATTCCTCAAAGACGGTTCCACCGCCACCGGAGGTTTTGCGCCTTATGCCAGCCGATTCTCAGACGGAGGATACATTCACGGAGTCCCGGTAAACGAGCCCCGTAAAGCACTTATAGAGTACAGCCCGTCTCTGGGCACCACGCCCCGCTCGCACATGTGTGTACGGAATGCAACATCACATTCCAAGTTTATTTTCGACTGGGCACCTGTTAATGAGACGATTATATTTGTTTTGGAATAGAAATCCGTATCTTTGCGCCGTTATTTTCTCAGTTTCCTATGCAAAAAGTATTTCTATTCCTCCTATTGTTTCTGCTCCCACTGGCAGAAGCACCCAACCATGCACCGGCCAGTGAGCCTGTTTCTGTAGCCTCTACTCCGGAGACAGACGAAATAGATCAACTGTTCGATGATATGCAGCTGGACGGGATTGTCAGCTATACAGCTTTCCGACAGGCAGTGACCGGCTATCAGAAAATCGAGCAGAAAAGCAAGTCCATCATGACCCTGATCGATTTTTCAAAACCATCTACCGAGAAGCGCCTTTACGTGCTCGATATGAAAAACAAAAAGTTGCTATATACTTCCGTCGTATCACACGGCAAAAATAGCGGAGGAAACTATGCAACCTCATTCTCCAATAAAAACGGTTCGTACAAAAGTTCGCTTGGCTTTTACCTGACCGAAAACACTTATCAGGGACGCAACGGTTACTCCCTGGTACTGAACGGGCTGGAAAAAGGAATTAACGACCAAGCCAAACAACGCGCCATCGTGATGCATGGTGCCGCATATGCCAATCCCAACATCACCGCTTCTGCCGGACGCTTGGGACGGAGCCTCGGATGCCCCGCCTTGCCGCAAGCACTCGCCAAACCGATTATCGACACAATCAAAAAAGGTAGTGTGCTCTTTATCTACGCCAACAACAAGGACTATCTGGCCAACAGCACCTTCCTGTCTCCACGGCAGACGGAGTATCTTTCATGGGCGCAGCCTGCCAATTGAAAATTTTATCATACCTTTGCGGAAAAGGTATATTCATTCTAACAAAGACAATTATGAAGAAATTTACTTGCGTACAAGACATCGGCGACCTGAAATCAGCCCTTGCCGAATCATTCGAGATCAAGAAAGACCGGTTCAAATATGTAGAACTGGGACGTAATAAAACTCTATTGATGATCTTCTTTAACTCCAGCCTCCGCACCCGTCTCAGCACCCAGAAAGCTGCTCTCAACCTGGGTATGAACGTAATTGTACTGGACATCAATCAAGGGGCCTGGAAACTGGAAACCGAACGCGGCGTCATCATGGACGGTGACAAACCGGAACATCTGCTGGAAGCCATCCCTGTGATGGGTTGCTACTGCGACATCATCGGTGTACGTTCGTTCGCCCGCTTCGAAAACCGTGAGTATGACTATAATGAAGTGATCATAAATCAATTCATCCAACATTCCGGTCGCCCGGTGTTCTCTATGGAAGCAGCTACCCGCCATCCGTTGCAGAGTTTCGCCGACCTGATCACCATCGAAGAATACAAAAAGACAGCCCGCCCTAAAGTAGTAATGACCTGGGCTCCCCATCCGCGGCCATTGCCACAGGCCGTGCCCAACTCGTTCGCCGAGTGGATGAACGCCGCGGACTACGATTTCGTCATCACCCACCCCGAAGGGTACGAACTGGACCCGAAGTTTGTAGGAAACGCACGGGTAGAATATGATCAGATGAAAGCTTTCGAAGGAGCCGACTTTATATATGCCAAGAACTGGGCAGCTTATACAGGCGACAACTACGGACAGATTCTGAGTACAGACCGTAATTGGACTGTAGGCGACCGTCAGATGGCCGTCACCAATAATGCCTACTTCATGCACTGCCTCCCTGTAAGACGGAATATGATTGTGACGGATGATGTTATCGAGAGTCCGCAATCCATTGTCATCCCGGAAGCCGCAAACCGTGAAATCTCGGCGACAGTGGTACTGAAAAGACTGCTGGAAAATCTACCATAACGATTTTTGAACGATCCATAATAAATGATCAACGACGAACGATAATAATACATAGCCTGTTCATCGTTGATCATTCATTGTTCAATAATCGTTCATTCTTATTTCTCCACTTTCTCGCCTGCTTCCTGCCAGGCATTGAATCCTTTATCCAATTCGTACACTTTATATCCTTTCTCACTGAGAATGGCAGCCGCCTTCTTGCTTCGCTTGCCACTGCGGCAATATAAAGCCACCGGTTTATCTTTTTGAAGTGTGGAGTCTGCCATAACCGCAAACGAATCATCGAGCACATTAATATTGATCGTCCCCGGAATGTGGCCTTCCGAATATTCAGCCATGGTACGGACATCCAGCCGTTGCATACTTGCATCCTCAATCAGCGAAGCAAACTCCTTCACCGGCACTGTCTTGAAATCCCCTTTCGACTGCTGGCAAGAAAAGAGAGAAGACAAAAGAAAACATATTCCCATAAGCATTGAATTCATTTTCGACATATAATTAGTAATTAATGGTTAAGTGACTGGGTACGTATTCAAACTGATAGGTCTGCACCTCCCCGTCATACGTATGAAAACTAAAATAAATGATCGCTGATTCCCCGATATCGGACGTGTACTGCCTCAACGGTACCGAGACATAAGCCCGCTTGGCATAAGCCTCCACATCTCCCCCATCGTCATGATAGAGCATTAAATGGACTTTCAGCTTTCCGGTTACAGCATTCCGCTCCACAGACTCCTGAATAAAATGAAACGTATGCCGCGCATTCTGTGCCCGGATAGAGAGAGTCATATTCAGATAATCACGCCCCATCCAGATACTGAGCATATCAACCGGATCGAATTTCAAGCCATTCCGGAACTCTCCGGCAGGCAGCGGAACCGGAGAAACCGTATTAGCTAATGCATAAATGCGTATCTCTTTTCGCCCTCCTACCGACGAAAGCACTTCGTAATTGCTCACCACACGGCTAGAGGAATTGGGTAACAGCTCCGATTCAGTGCGGTCCTCCGCCACGACCAGACGTTCTCCCTTATCCGTAACCAACGTTTGCAACCGACCGTCTGCTCCCGACTCTGCAGTCAGAAACTCCAACCTCACGGAAGGGTAAGGAGCACCATCATCTTCGTTACAGGAAAACAGGAAGACGGAAAACAATACAGACAGGACGATATGTAACGTCCATATTCTCATTGACGAGCGGCCAAATAGTTGGTCAACGGATTGGCATACATCAACAACAGCTTTTCACGCAAGAAAGAACTATCTTTGTTGGGAATCTCTATCTTTTCAAGCTGCTTTTCCACATAAGCCTCGAAACGTTCCTTCTCGGCCAACGTATAGTGGGATTCAAAATCATTCTTACCAGTCAACAGATCGTGAGCTACATAATTGCCCGGATAAAGACGGTAATTGCTATGAATGCGCTGATCGATCCACGTAGAGATACGTGCAAACAACTCCGGTTTCGGTAAAGAGCGATCTACTGTCGAAAGCAGGTCATTGAGGCAAGCTCCCGTCTGGAAATGCACCCGGCCTTTATAGCCAAACAAACCGGTCTGCATATTTTTCAGGTCATCTGCCATCGTTTTCTTATAGCCCTCTATATCACGCTTCAGCTGGAACTCCTGTGCTTTCAGGTAATCGCAGGGATCATATTCGTAGGAAATAGCGAGAGGAGCAATATTCATCTCCATCAGACGGCTGACCACATCCCCTTCGCCCCCCATTGCCAGCATCTTGAGTACACTGTCCTGAGTACGGTCGTTAGAGTCTTTGGCACGTCCTTCACGTTGTGCAATCCAAATGGACTGATTCTTTTCTCCGATTGTATAGTGCATATAACGGGACATGCGGGCAGACGACTCAAGCATTTGCCTCATGGTCAGTGCACGCTGCACGATAAATGATTTATTGACCCGGACAAACTTCTTGATCCACGGATAAATCAGCAGATTATCGCCAATGGCAATCTCCACCGTATCCATCCCCTGGTCGACTAACAATACAGATAAGAAACCGGAATCAAGAATGATGTCACGGTGATTCGAGATGTAGGTGTATGCTTTGCTCTTGTCCGGAATAGCCGTATGATCCAATGAAATACCATCCGTACAGTCGCCTGCAAGTTTCCATAGCAAACCGTAGCAAAAGGTTTTCTGAAATTCCAGTTTCGTTCTACAGGCACGCATCTTTTGTGCCAGCATCTCAAAGGGTACATCCGGTATCACCCCGGCAACCACCTTCTGAAAAGCCGGATCGGCAATCAGTTCTTCGAAAACCCCGGAGAGTTCTTCGTCGTTGTAAGGACGGATTTCATCAAACTCTGTTGTATTCATAGCTTTTATTCTTTTATAAACTACAAGTGACGAGCAACGAGTTACAGGTAATCAACGATAAGCTACAAAGGCTGCACCGCTCTATCCCGTACGGAATCGGTGCGGCTTGCCGACTGTAGCTCGTGGCCCGCAGCTTACAGCTAAAATTTATTTTCTATAATATCAGTCATCACGTCTTTTATATCCAGTCCGGCGGCACGCACCTGCTGGGGAATAAAACTGGTAGCGGTCATACCCGGTGTGGTATTCACCTCCAGAAGATTGATCTTCTCACCTTCCGTAATGATATAGTCCACTCGAATAATGCCGGAACATCCCAATATATCGTAAATAGCCGAGGTTAAAGTCTGGACACGCCGGGTCAGTTCTTCCGATATACGTGCCGGAGTGATCTCGTCCACCTGTCCGTTGTACTTTGCATCGTAATCGAAGAATTCATTATGTGTCACGACCTCGGTCAACGGAAAGACTACCGATTTTTCTTTCGTCTTATAACAACCGCAAGTCAATTCTGTTCCGCCCATAAAGGCTTCTATCATCACTTCCTCAGCTTCACTGAAAGCCTTGGCAATGGCAGGTTGAATCTGTTCGCGCGTCTTCACCTTAGTCACACCAAAGCTGGATCCTCCCAGATTGGGTTTGATAAAGCAAGGCAGGCCAATTTTCTCCACCACATCTTCATCGGAGACAGCCTGTCCCTGACGTAGCAACAACGATTCGGAGATACGCACACCAAATGCTTTGAGATACTGGTTGCAGACAAATTTATCGTAAGTGATGGCAGCGGCCAGTACGCCACAACATGAATACGGAATGCGCATCATGTCGAAATAGCCCTGCAAACGTCCATCCTCTCCCGGTGTTCCGTGAATGGTGATATAAGCAAAGTCGAACACGACCTTCTCCGCCCCATTCATAAAACTAAAGTCGTTTCTGTCCACCGGTGTTTTACTTCCGTCCGGCAATTGCACTTCCCAACGCCGACCTTCCATTTCTACGATGTACAAATTATACTTCTCCTTGTCGATAAAGGAGTAAATGCCCTGTGCACTACGCAGGGAAACTACGATTTCGGAGGTATCGCCTCCTGCCACAATGGCAATGTTGCGTTTCATTCTAAATCTCTGTTACTAATATAACCTCTCCACTTCTCTATCAACCGGGTCATGTCGTCCGGCAACTCCGAAGTAAAATGCATCTCTTCGCCAGTGACGGGATGCACAAACCCCAGCGTCATGGCGTGCAAAGCCTGCCGCGGACAAGTGTCGAAGCAATTGTTTACAAATTGTTTGTATTTACTAAAGTGAGTCCCTTTCAGGATTTCGTGACCGCCATACCGCTCGTCATTGAAGAGTACATGACCGATATGCTTCATGTGCACACGTATCTGATGCGTACGCCCGGTTTCAAGAATACATTCCACCAAAGTGACATATCCCAGACGTTCAAGCACCCGGTAGTGGGTGACGGCATGTTTCCCTTGGGTAGGATCGGCCATAACGGCCATTTGCATCCGGTCTTTCGGATTGCGGGCAATACTGCCTACGATGGTACCTTCATCCTGATCGACAATGCCCCATACCAGTGCGCGGTATCTACGCTTAGTAGTTTTATTAAAGAATTGGACGCCCAGATTGGTTTTGGCATCCGGTGTCTTAGCGATAACCAGTAATCCAGAAGTATCTTTATCGATGCGGTGCACCAATCCCACATGTGGGTCGTTGGCATCGTAATCGGGGTTATCCTTGAGATGCCAAGCGATGGCATTGACCAACGTACCATGATAGTTTCCGTGTCCCGGATGCACCACCAGTCCGGCCGGCTTATTCACCACCATCAGGTATTTATCTTCATAGACAATATGAAGTGGAATATCCTCCGGAATAATCTCATTGTCATAACGGGGACGATCCATCATCACCGTAATCACATCCAGAGGTTTCACTTTATAGCTGCTCTTCACCGGTTTACCATTGGCCATGACAAAACCGTCTTCAGCCGCTTTCTGTATGCGATTGCGCGAAGCATTGACGATGCGTTCAAACAAATATTTATCGACCCTGACCATTGCCTGCCCTTTATCCACTACCACGCGGAAATGTTCATAGAGCTGGTTTTCGTCACCTACGGGTTCTATATCATCCAATTCGTCCTGTTCAATATCGTCAGGCAATTCTTCTATCATGCGTTTTTTCTACGTATACGTTTCTTATATTAAAACCAGGAATCATCATCTGTTCCGGAATCCTCAACAGACATAGCAGCATTTTCCACCATATCGACAGAATCGGTTGCGGTAGACTGCACTCCGTCACCTACCATCAGAGTCAGCGTAGCGCCGATGGGAGCTTTATCTCCAATCTGCAATTGGCGTCCCTGATAGATCACGCCATATACCCAGTCCTTCTCTCCGCTCACCATCCGGTTTTCGGTAAGTTTAAAGCCTGCGGCGATCAACTTTGCCTGCGCCTGACGCACGGAACTGTTATCGGCCACATCAGGCACCACACTCAAAGGAGTACTGAGGGTATTTATTGTCAGATAGATTGTTCGTCCTTCTTTCACTTTCTGCCCGACCGACGGGTTAAGATCCAGGATAATGCCGGAAGGTTTATTTTTTACGTAACTGGAGTCGGACACCACACAAGTCAGTCCATGATTCCGGAACATCTTTTCCGCTTCGCTTACAGACATTCCTTTTACGTCGGGCACTATTACAGCTTCGCCATGGCGTGTGTATATATCCAGTCCTTTAAGTGTGCCAACCACTATGAGCACAGCCACTACAACCATGGCTATGATGTTTATCCAGAAGAATCTATTGGCCTTGAAAGAAAAAAATTCTTTTATCGTCATAATTATAAGCTGTTAATGCGGACAAAGATACTATTTTCGTTACACAGTATCACAGACTTTCACCGAGTTTTAAAAAAGCGTATCAAAACCCTCTCTTTGGGTTTTCCACCTTGCGCCTGATACCGTTATCAAATTGGAACCGGTTCTAAAACAAAAAGAAGCAAAGGAATCCTCCTTCACTTCTTCTTATTCGTTTGCAATGGCTAATACTTATGCCTTCACTCCGTTGTATTCGTCAGAAACAGTCAGTTTCTTACGACCTTTAGCGCGACGTGCAGCCAATACTCTACGGCCGTTAGCTGTAGCCATTCTCTCACGGAAACCGTGTTTGTTTTTTCTCTTTCTGTTAGAGGGTTGAAATGTTCTTTTCATTACTGTATCTTGTTTTTATGTTATTACTTCTACGGATTCGGGCTGCAAAAATAGGCACTTTTTTTAAATAAACCAAGAGTTAAGTCATTTTTAGTCAAAACATTTTGTGTTTTTTGCCGATTTAGATTACTTTTGCACCCGAAAAGGTTCAAAGATAACTCAATAACAATCTATAAAATAAAGAATATCAAGTATGATTAATGCTCAAGACATCAAGAACGGAACTTGTATCCGCATGGATGGCAAACTGTATTTCTGTATCGAATTCCTCCACGTTAAACCGGGTAAAGGTAACACCTTCATGCGTACAAAACTGAAAGATGTAGTAAGCGGCTACGTTCTCGAACGTCGCTTCAATATCGGTGAGAAGCTGGAAGACGTACGCGTTGAACGTCGTCCCTATCAGTACCTGTACAAAGAAGGTGAAGATTATATCTTCATGAATCAGGAAACATTCGATCAACACCCGATCGCTCACGACCTGATCAACGGTGTAGATTTCTTGCTGGAAGGTGCAGTAGTAGAAGTTGTATCGGATGCATCTACCGAAACCGTGCTTTATGCTGATATGCCTATCAAAGTTCAGATGAAAGTTACTTATACAGAACCGGGCTTGAAAGGCGACACTGCTACCAACACCCTGAAACCGGCTACTGTAGAATCAGGTGCAACCGTTCGTGTCCCGCTGTTTATCAGTGAAGGCGAAACAATCGAGATCGATACTCGTGACGGTTCTTACGTAGGTCGTGTGAAAGCATAAGTATACACAGACTCATTAACACAGCCTCCCTGCATTCTGCCGGAATATCCGGTTGGAATGCAGGGAGTTCTATTTTATCGCCACCTTTCATCCCCCCCAAAAAGCACAAAGACTACAGAGATTGGAACTATGATATATGCATATCTAAAAGAGAGAAAAACTCTATGACCTCCCTGTCCCCTACGATAAGACAAATTCAACCATTCTACAGAAATCTTTACCAAACTTATGGAAAGAAGCCTGAAAACATCGAAAGTGGAGAAGCCGCGCTCCTATCTTCAAAGGCTGTACCCACTACCTTTAAAAACCAAAGGCTTCCTGGTTTTAAACCAACACCACTTTGACCCCAAAGGTATTCAAGACAAAGCATAATGGACAAAAAGAGTGCATTAAAAGAGATTATCGGAAAATAATAATTTATCTTTGCCAATATTAAATATGAAGATTAACTATACATATATGATGCGATACTCCGTTATTATTCCCGTTTACAACCGTCCCAACGAAGTGGACGAACTATTGCAAAGCCTGACAGCCCAACACTTCAAGGATTTCGAAGTCGTGGTTGTAGAAGACGGATCATCTGTCCCTTGCGAAAAGATAGTGAACCAATACCAGGGAAAGTTGGATATACATTACTACAACAAACCGAACTCCGGTCCCGGACAAACCCGTAATTACGGTGCCGAACGTAGCAACGGCGAATATCTCATCATACTGGATTCGGACTGTATCTTGCCCGAAGGATATCTCGATGCAGTAGAGAAAGAACTGCAGACCGCCCCGGCCGATGCCTTTGGAGGGCCGGACCGGGCACATAGTTCTTTCACCGATATACAAAAAGCCATTAATTACTCCATGACTTCTTTCTTCACCACGGGAGGCATCCGCGGAGGCAAAAAGAAAATGGATAAATTCTATCCGAGAAGTTTCAACATGGGTGTCCGCCGGGAGGTTTATCAGGCATTAGGAGGTTTCTCCAATATGCGTTTCGGCGAAGACATCGATTTCAGTATCCGCATATTCAAGGGAGGATACCAATGCCGTCTCTTTCCCGATGCCTGGGTATACCACAAACGACGTACGGATTTTAAGAAATTCTTCAAGCAAGTGCACAACTCCGGTATTGCACGTATCAATCTCTACAAAAAATATCCCGAATCGTTGAAAGTCGTCCATTTGCTGCCGGCTGTATTCACGTTAGGAGTTGCACTTCTACTATTATGCACTCCCTTTTGCTTGTTCAGCCTCGTCCCGATTCTGCTTTATGCCTTACTGGTCTGCCTGGATTCTGCGCTGCAAAACAAAAGCTTACGCATCGGCATCTATTCCATCGCTGCTTCTTTCATCCAACTTATCGGATACGGCACAGGATTCTGGCGTGCCTGGTGGGAACGCTGTATACTGGGAAGGAACGAATTTGAGGCTTTCCGCAAGAACTTCTATAAATAAAGATGCTTCAACAAAACCTTATCCCGCAAAACACATTAAATCATGAACAAACAGAAACTAAACATCAAGCAGTGGTCCAAAGCCGATCGGCCACGCGAAAAAATGATGACAAAAGGTTCCGAAGCATTGAGCGATGCTGAACTATTGGGCATCCTGATAGGTTCGGGCAATACGGAAGAGAGTGCCGTTGAACTGATGAGAAGAATACTTGCCACTTGCGACAACAACCTGAATGAACTGGGGAAATGGGAAGTACGGAACTTTTCTTCATTCAAAGGCATGGGACCGGCCAAAAGCCTCACCATCATGGCCGCTCTGGAACTAGGCAAGCGGCGTAAACTGCAGGAAAGCAAAGAACGGGAACAGATCAGATGTTCAGAGGACATCTACAAGCTGTTCCATCCACTGATGTGTGATCTGCCGCAAGAAGAGTTCTGGATTCTGCTTCTGAACCAAGCATGTAAAGTAATCAACAAATTACGTATCAGTACAGGAGGCATTGACGGAACTTATGCCGATGTACGCACCATCTTACGAGAAGCACTGATAGGACGTGCCACACAAATAGCCCTGATTCATAATCACCCATCGGGCCATGCGAAGCCCAGCCAAGAGGACAAACGCCTGACGGGCGCCATACAAAAAGCGTCGCAAACGATGAACATCACCTTGGTGGATCATGTCATTGTCTGCGACGGTTGCTTTTATAGTTTTGCTGACGAAGGGCTTATCTGACCCGGCATAACGATTGGAATCCGGAAAAGTTAAAGTTGGGTTTCTCCTTCGATATAGTTCTCAAGAAACAGGTTCTCACCATCGAACACAGCATAAGAGAAGAAGTTGATCCAGTCCCCCAAGATAAGTATTCGCGCCGTAGCACTCAACATCAGGTCAAGTTCGATATGGCGATGACCGTAAATAAAGAAGTTAATATTAGGATGACTTTTCAAGTATTCCTTGGTATAAAGCACCAAAAACTCTTTATTTTCTCCCATATAATCCGGTTCTTTTCCACCCTCACGCTTCAGCCGGCTGTGTTTGGCCCAATTCAATCCCAAGTCAATGCTCCATCGGGGATGAATCGCAGAGAACAAAGTCTGTAACGTACGACTATGGAACATAGTACGTAGCAACTTGAACTTTTTATCCGGATCTCCCAGCCCGTCACCATGTGCCAGGTAGAACTCTTTTCCATAAATCTCAGTGGTAACCGGTTCACGATGAATCGTCACCCCACACTCCTTAGTCAGATAGTCGCCGCACCAGATATCATGATTTCCCGTAAAGAAATGCACCTCTACTCCCATATCAGTCAGTTCGGAGAGTTTCCCTAAAAAACGGGTATAACCTTTGGGAACAACCAAACGGAACTCATACCAAAAGTCGAACATATCGCCCAGCAGATATACTGCGGCAGCTTTGTGCTTAATGCTGTCGAGAAAATTGACCAGGCGCCGCTCCTGCGTACGTCCATGCTCTATGGCACGTGACCCCAAGTGGGCATCAGAAAGGAAATATACGTTTTTCATACTGTAAGAATGGATCGTTTAAGAATAGAGGTAAACTGACAATGGTTACAAAAGCCCAATTCCAACTTAGCCTCTTCGCTCATCATATCTTTATCCCACTCCGGCTCAAAAACCAGATTGATTGTGGCAGAGTTTACCCCGTCAATCGACTCTACTTTCTGACGTACATCTTCCATAATGAAATCTGCCGCAGGACAGTTAGGAGCAGTCAAGGTCATATCAATAGATACTTCTCCATCCTCGGAAACATCTATTTTGTAAATCAGTCCCAGATCGTATACGTTTACCGGAATTTCGGGATCGAATACGGTTTTGAGCATATCTACTATCTTTTCTTCTATTTCAAACTTAGTCATATCTGTATTTCTTTGAAAATTCATAAGACAAAGCTAAAGAAATTCTTTGAAAGATAGAGAATATTGAGGATAAATTAACGGGTTATTTATACCCACCGGCTTTTGCGATGCGTTTCGGTATCTCCGTATTATCCATTTTACCGATGAACAGATCGGAACCGGCACCGATAGCAAATACCGGCACATATCCTGCAGAATGTCCGCCGCTTGTCCAGCCTACCATAGCGATTTGATCCATCACTTCTTTGGCTTTAGCAGCCATCGGCTCAGTCTTGGCATACATACTTTCGGCAAATTCCACTTTATTTCTTACAAATGACTTTTCATATTCGTCACGCAGTTTCTTCTCTTGCTCCCAGGTGATAGGAAGTACAGACCAGAAGCCCATCTCTTCGGACAGCAGATTCTTAATGTCTTCCCAAGCTACATGATTGTTCTTAGCTTTGCGCAAATCACTGATCTTTTAGAGAGTACTTCGGCAGATGCTTTCTGGTTCTCAAGTGCTTTGAGATTCAAGGCATACTTTCCGGTTCCCAATGCGATACCTCCTGTTTCATGGTCGGCAGTTACCACAATCAAAGTTTCTTTCGGGTGTTTCTTGTAAAACTCATAAGCCACTTTCACCGCATTATCCATATCCGCCACTTCGTGGAACACCGTAGCGGCATCATTCCCGTGACAAGCCCAGTCTATCTTACCCCCTTCTACCATCAGAAAGAAACCTTTGTTTTTGCCTTTAGTCAAAAAGTCAATGGCGCTTTCTGTAATCTGTGCCAGAGTCAGGTCTCCTTCTTTACTATCGATAGCATAAGGCAAAGAGCCCGTATCGGCACCTTCTTCTTGAATCAATATCATCTTACCTGCCGCAGCAGCTTTGGCTTTATAATCGTTATACCCACGAGCAATGGTGTAACCGGCTTCTTCAAACATCGGGAAAATGCTCGGAGCTTCTTTCTTATCATAAGTAGTGGTTGGTTTCAGGAAACCGGCACCGGCATAAAAATCAAAACCTGCTTTAGGAAGATCGGTAGCTATTTCATAATACATATTCCGATCCGGCTGATGTGCGTAGAAAGCAGCAGGAGTAGCATGATCGACACTGACACTGGTAGTAACTCCCACCCTTTTACCGGCTTTTTTGCTTTCTCGGCAACTGTCTGCAAAGGATTCTTCTGATCATCCATCCCAATGGAACCATTATAAGTCTTTTCGCCGGTGGAAAGAGCAGTTCCCGCAGCCGAAGAATCAGTCACGGAATTAGTGGCAGAGAAAGTAGTAGCCATTGTCCCCACCGGGAACTGTGTAAAAAGCAAAGGCTCTACACCAATGCGGCCCTTCTGGATTTCGGCACGATACATTTCCGTACCATTCACTTGATTGACACCCATTCCATCACCAATGAAATAGAAAACATATTTTGCCTGAGCATTGGCTATAACTGCCACACAGACAAAAAGAAAGAAATAAAAAAGTCGTTTCATTCTTGTACTATTTTAAGTTTATTCGAGTTAGTGATAGCAAAGATAAAAATTTTAAAAAGAAGAAAAGGAGAAAGAGATATGAATATTCTGTTAAATAGATCACCGAGCATCAATTACCCTTCAACCCAAACTGCCATCTCTAACCTGCCTCATATAAAAAAGCCGGAAAACAGAGAGTAGATCTCCGCCTCCGGCTTTTTATCTATAATTACTTATCAACCTTTATTTATCCAAGATAGCCATTGTATCAGAAGCAATCAGCAATTCTTCATCAGTCGGGATCACTACTACCTTCACTCTTGAATCATCAGTTGAGATAATAGCCTCTTCACCACGAACCTTGTTCTTTTCCGGATCGAGTTTCACACCCAGGAATTCCAGTCCTTCACAAACACCGGCACGGCAAGTCGCCTGATTTTCACCAACACCACCTGTGAACAGAATAACATCGACCCCACCCAAAGCAGCGGCATACGCACCAATATATTTCTTAATGCGATAGAAGTACATCTGTTCAGTCAGGATAGCCTGCGGATCACCTTTGGCAACGGCAGCTTCCAAGTCACGCATATCACTTGAGCCGTTCATCATACCGGCTACACCACTTTTCTTATTCAGCAGGTTAGAGATACCCGTAGTAGTCAGGCCCTCTTTATCCATGATGAATGTAACAGCTCCGGCATCGATATCACCGGAACGAGTACCCATCATCAATCCTTCCAACGGTGTCAGTCCCATAGAAGTATCGATACACTTACCATCTTTGATAGCAGCAATCGAACCACCATTACCGATATGGCAAGTAATCAGTTTCAAACCTTCCGGTTTAATTCCCAGGTATTCGCATACGCGCTGAGAAACATAACGGTGAGAAGTTCCGTGGAAACCATAACGGCGCACACCATACTTCTTGTACAATTCGTAAGGAATAGCATACAGATATGCATGCTCCGGCATAGTCTGGTGGAATGCAGTATCGAATACACCGATTTGCGGAACATTCGGCAGAATAGCTGTAATGGCGTCAACTCCTTTTAGGTTAGCAGGATTGTGGAGAGGTGCCAGATCATTGCAGGCAGCAAAAGCCTCAAGCACTTCCTTAGTCAGCAGTACTGATTTACTGAAGCGTTCACCTCCGTGCACCATACGATGACCTACGGCATTGATTTCTTCGAGTGATTGGATAGCACCATATTCGGGACTTACCAGTGTATTCAAGATAAATTCCACACCTACGGTATGTTCGGGGATATCCTTCTCCAAAATTTTCTTTTCACCATTCGGCAAAGTCAATTTCAGGAATGAATCTTTCAAACCGATCTTTTCGATACCACCCTGGGCAATCACTTCTTTGCTGTCCATATCGAACAGCTTGTATTTGATAGATGAACTACCACAGTTCAATACTAAAACTTTCATATCTGATTTTCGATTTAATTATTTACCATTCTTTGCAGCAATCGCCTGATTAGCTGTGATTGCAATCATTCTGTATACGTCTTCAATAGAGCATCCGCGTGAAAGGTCGTTCACCGGACGTGCAATACCTTGAAGAATCGGTCCTACCGCATCGGCATGCCCCAAGCGCTGAACCAGTTTATAAGAAATGTTACCAACTTCCAAACTAGGAACAATCAGTACATTAGCCTCGCCGGCAACCGGAGACCCCGGAGCTTTGCTTGCACCTACCGAAGGCACTAATGCAGCGTCTGCCTGCATTTCACCGTCGATATTCAAATCCGGTGCCATTTCTTTAGCTAATTTCAATGCCTCTACCACCTTATCCACGTTCTCATGTTTTGCAGAACCTTTTGTAGAGAAACTCAACAGCGCCACTTTCGGATCAATGCCTGCGACAGCCTGAGCCGTACGTGCAGTACAAACAGCGATTTGCGCCAGTTGAGAAGCATCGGGAACCGGAGTAACGGCAACGTCACCCATTACCAGAATACCATTCTTACCATATTCGGGAGCATGAGTCAGCAACAACATTGCACCGGAAACGCAGGTAATGCCCGGAGCAGTCTTAATAATCTGCAATGCCGGACGAAGTACATCGCCTGTGGTATTGCGTGCACCTGCCAACTGACCGTCAGCATCGCCACTTTTAATGATCAGACAACCCAAGTACAACGGATCGAGCACCAACTTACGGGCTTCTTCGATAGTCATACCTTTTTTCTTACGAAGCTCGCACAATAACTGCGCATATTCTTCTTTCTTCGGATGGTTCTCAGGATCTATAATAGTAGCCCTATTAATATTTCCGAGTCCCCATTTGGCAGCAGCTGCATTAATTTCTTCCGGGTTACCCAAAAGAATCAAATCTGCAACTTCATCTGTCAAAATCTGGTTAGCAGCTTTTAAAGTACGTTCTTCCGTACCTTCGGGAAGGACAATGCGCTGACGATTTGCTTGCGCACGCGCAACGATAGAGTTAATTAAATTAAGCATAGATATTTAATATTGTATATAAATTCAGTAGGGTGTGTTATTTCACGCCGCAAAAGTACACAATATTGCAATATCAACATTGCAATTCGGGGTATTTTTTACCCCGAACTTGCAATTATTATAATATTTAACACTAGCGGATTATTTCCGGGGGTACACTCTTGAAACGGTCCATACACATTCCTATCGGAGCACCGATATAAGTCGGATCACAAATAAGATATTTTTTACCATCCAACAGGATGTAGTCACCCGAAATATCTTCGTTGAACCGTACAGCCGAAGCGATATGATTCGGATAGTCGAGCAACACAGCATCCAGTCCCAACAAATCTTTCACCAAGTTAGAAAACAGGATGGCTCGATCCTCACAATCACAAGCCGGATAATAAAAATTTTCGTCCATGAAGAAAGGCTTTTCATACCCAAATTGTTCACCATCCGTCTGATATTGGAATGAATTCTGCACAAAATCAATCAGGATATTCGCAGCATCTTTCTCCGATTTCCCCTTTATTGCCGCCTGCAAAGGCGGGTAAAGAGCACTCTTCAACTCCTTGCTCATAGGGGTTTTGTAGTAAACAGCAACTTCACATTGCGGATAGTCCTTATAGAAATCCATCAGGTTCTTATTGACTGCCGTATTGACTTTAAGGAGAGATTTTTCGGATGGAGACACTGTCTTGCTAAACTCCTGCATGCCGAATTGAGGCACGGCGCTCAGATCCATACATACCAGATTCTTCGCATTGGCAAAATCCTGACTATATGTATAAACAGCCATTGACCCATCTTTATCCGCCTCAAAGACATAGTACTTCACACCTTTGAAGGTAATATAAGGTATGCCGAAAATAGTTCCTGCCGGAGCCACCAATAATTTTAATTTATCGTTTATCTTGGACAAACGCACCTTATATCCACATTTATTGAGGATGAACATCTGCAGAAAAGCTACATCGTCTTTTTTGGCAACACCACACACCTGCACTCCCAACTGCTTGATGAACATTAAAAATGCCCAGTCGTTCATCTGATGCTCCTTCTTTAAACGAATACAATCGTTAATCAACTGTTCATGATCGGCTTTACACAAACGACTCCAGGCACCTGCCACTTTACTTTCGCTTGTTCCACCCAATTCAAAACCGTCAATCACGTCTGTAGCCACTTCAAACCGTGTTCCATAAAACTCAATCGCATTGCGATGCGCTGAACTTCCGGGCAACGGAGCTGGGATATCTACCTTTACAGGGGTATAAGGTTTGCCCGGAACATAAACACCCGGAGCCGGTTTATCAGCCACTACCGGCAGATCCTGCTTCTTGACTTCCACATTCACTTCGCCTCCTACACCCGGTTTATCGGCTATGGGTATCTTAGGCACCGCCGGCTTAATCTCTACCGGAGCAGGAACCGGCTTTTTTTTATCAAAAAGTGTCGGTTTCACCGGTTCCGGCCGAGTGGGCATCGAATCCTCCATAGAGGCATTATACTTTTGCCACGCTTCCTTCAGGAAAGTGGCAAACTCTTCGTCTGCTTTATTCTTAAATTCTTTATATTCTTTTTGCTGTTTCTCTTGAAAAGTATCAAACTCCTTCTGATAGTTCACGTCCTGTGCTGTGATAACGGACGGTATCAGAAAAAGTGAAGCAAAAACGAAAGAAAAGTAATGTTTCGTTTTCATCATAATAAGTGATTAATGATTAACGGTCAGTGATTCGGGAATCACTATTTTATCAATACCATATCATAAAAAGCACAACGCTGAACCGCCGGGATAGAGTACACCCACTCCAATACATTCTGATAAGTGACTTCTTTAGTAAATGGGATATCTTCCTTGGTAGCCACCATCATCATATTTATCTTCTCGCTTTCCTTACCATGCTGCTTCTCCATACGATAGTCGACAGCATTACTAAAAGGGATCGCATATTCTTTACCGGCTTTCAACAATGTATTCGGTTCATAACTGTTAGGATAAAGCAGAGCCCCCCCATTACTGTCGAACCAGAAAAACTTCAAGTATGAATCCGTACCATGTATAGTCAGCTTACAGTGAAACACATCCCCTTCACGATAGAGTGTTTCCACTCCTTTCACCTCAAGGGCATACGAACTATCCGACTTGTCCTCTTTCCGAACCTCGGCGTCAATGGTCACTACCTTATACAGGCTACGGGTATCCGTGTCCCAAACCTCTTCAACTTTTTTATTAGTAACATTCACCATTCCCCCGATAGCCAGCACATTCATTTGCGAATAAGCTTCATGAAGCTCCTGGCCGTCTTCCTGGGTGATCTGGCCAAATACCGACCACACATTTTCCATCACACCCGCTTTCTGCAGAGCAGCTTTCTTCGCTTCCATGAAAGCCCTCTCTTCCGCCTGCTTCAATGTGATGTCATCGCTAACCTGCCAACGCCCCTGTACGCCTTTCACCTTCACGGGTTTCTGTGCATAAAGAGCGTTGGCGGCAGTCAGTAAAAGTATAGCTAAAATTCCTAATAGCCTGTTTACGTTCATTCAGTTTGCCTATTTATATTAAAACTTACTGAGCGAGTTTATCCAGTTCCTTTGCCAATTCCGGTGATTTTTTAGCCAATTCTTCGCTAAGTGCTTTGACAGCTACTTTGTTTGCAGCTTCCAGGCTATAACCGATGGTTACCATTACCTCTACATTTTTGTTAGGCAACGTTCTATATACTTCAACCAAAGGAATAGTACGTCCCAGCGTTCCACTGATAATACTCTTACCGGCAGCTACTGCGCTCGACAGACTGGCAGCTTCCTCCTGCCCCATATCGTCATTGGCTACTTTCGATTCGATCAACTGTGTAACCTTTGTCTGAACCTGTCCGGCGATATCAATCTTGGCCGTGTTGGTAGCCTGCATAGCTGCAGCCGACTGGTTTCCACCAATCACTCTTGATGTGGCAATATACCAGTATGGATTGCCATTCATATCAATTTCCATCTGTTTTTCCCATGAATTCTCCAGTTGTTTGTCCAACGGTAACTTTCCTACCGGAGTCTTGAATCCTTCTTTCGTCAGTTCCTTCGCTTGTTTGCGTGCTTCTTTAATGGCTTTTTTCTGCAAATCTTTGTTGATTACTTTTTCATCTTTCTGAATAGCTTTATAAGCCTTACCTGTCGCTTTTTCTTGTGCAAGTGCATTTAAAGAAATCATCATTGCGAGTGTTGCGAAAACACTGATTAACAAACTCTTTTTCATATCAATTCTGTTTTTAGTGGTTAATATTCGTTATGTATATTCGTTTTTCACTTTGCAAAAATATATAAAGTAATCCATTTCGTTTACTTTTTCTTTATTTTTTTGTAATTCCCCACTGTTAAATAAGAATCTTCGTGCCTTATTAGTTGCTACCCTAACTCTATTTTTCATAACTTTGCAACGTTTTCAAAAATCAATAGGTAATAGTATGATACGTCAGTGTGCCATTTTATTTGGCTGTTTGGCTTTGGGTGAATTGATTGTTTATCTCACGGGGATTAAGCTCCCGTCCAGCATCATCGGGATGTTGCTGCTCACCCTCTTTTTGAAATTAGGTTGGATCAAATTGCATTGGGTGCAGGGAATGTCCGACTTTCTAGTTGCTAATCTTGGTTTTTTCTTTATTCCTCCGGGAGTAGCCCTGATGTTATATTTCGACATCATTGCGGCACAGTTCTGGCCGATTGTGATAGCTACTCTAGTCAGTACCCTTCTTGTGCTTGTCATCACCGGATGGGTCCATCAATTAACACGTAAACTCAAATGAATTATTTAGAAAATGAATTCTTCCTGCTGGCAATCACTTTCGGGATTTACTTCTTTGCCAAGCTTTTACAAAAAAAGACAGGAATACTCCTACTCAATCCCATCTTGTTGACTATTGCAGTCATCATCATTTTCCTTAAACTGACAAATATCTCCTTCGAAACTTACAATCAGGGCGGACACTTGATTGAATTCTGGCTAAAGCCCGCAGTCGTAGCTCTTGGAGTTCCTCTATACCTGCAACTCGAAACGATTAAGAAGCAGCTGCTTCCTATCATTCTGTCCCAATTGGCCGGCTGCATCGTAGGCGTTATTTCAGTCGTACTGATAGCTAAGCTTATGGGAGCCTCACAGGAAGTCATCCTGTCACTTGCTCCCAAATCAGTCACCACTCCGATTGCAATGGAGGTAACCAAGACATTGGGTGGAATCCCGTCTCTGACAGCAGCAGTAGTTGTTTGTGTGGGTTTACTGGGTGCAGTATTAGGTTTCAAAACGATGAAGATCATGCATGTAGGCAGCCCTATCGCGCAAGGACTTTCGATGGGTACGGCCGCTCATGCCGTCGGCACCTCAACAGCCATGGATATCAGCAGTAAATACGGTGCCTATGCAAGCCTCGGTTTAACCCTCAACGGTATTTTTACTGCATTGTTGACCCCAACTATTCTGCGATTATTAGGAATTCTCTAACAAAATAGCTTTATCTTTGTTATATATAAACAGTTAAAAAGGAAATAACAACTTTATGATCGCATTCAGAGATATAACGATCCAAGACAAGGATACCATCACAGCCTACACGATGAATAGTTGCCGTCGCAACTGCGACCTCTCTTTTTCCAACTTATGCAGTTGGCGGTTCTTGTATCACACCAAGTTTGCCATTATCAATAACTTTCTGGTTTTCAAATTCTGGGCCGGCGATGAATTGGCCTATATGATGCCGGTTGGTGAAGGCAATCTTGAAGAAGTACTGAACGAACTGATTGAAGATGCCCGACAGGAGGGTGAACCTTTCTGCATGTTGGGAGTCTGCTCATGTATGCGCGAAGATCTCGAGGCCATTATGCCCGGTCAGTTTGGCTTTACGGTTGACCGTGATTATGCCGATTATATTTATTTACGTAGTGATCTCGCAACACTGAAAGGAAAAAAATTCCAGTCCAAACGGAATCACATTAACAAATTCCGCAATACATATCCTGACTATGAGTATTCTCCGATTACCAAAGACCGAATACAGGAATGCCTGGAGTTAGAAGCCAAATGGTGCAAAGCCAATGACTGCGACCAACAGGAAGGGACCGGAAACGAGCGACGTGCCCTGATCTACGCCCTCAATCATTTCGAAGAGTTAGGACTGACGGGAGGTATCCTGCACGTCAATGGACAGATTGTAGCCTTCACTTTCGGCATGCCGATCAATAAAGAAACTTTCGGTGTACATGTAGAAAAAGCAGATACCAGCATCGATGGCGCTTATGCCATGATCAATTACGAATTTGCCAATCACATCCCCGAACAATATATTTACATCAACAGAGAAGAAGATTTAGGAATAGAAGGGTTACGCAAAGCCAAGCTTTCGTACCACCCGGAAACTATTTTGGAGAAATATATGGCTTGCCTGAAAGAGCAGCCTGTAGAAATGATAAAATGGTAGCATAATCCAATGATAAAGGAGCAGGTAAAATCATTATGGAAACTTTGTTTCGATGATAGCGAGGCATTCATCGAACTTTACTTCCGGCTTCGTTACAATAACGAAGTCAACTTAGCCATTCAAAGTGGCGAAGAAGTGATTGCTGCGCTCCAAATGCTCCCTTATCCAATGACATTCTGCAATAAAATAGTACCTACTTCGTATATCTCCGGTGCGTGTACGCATCCCGATTACCGTGCGAAAGGAGTGATGCGGGAGTTATTATCACAGAGTTTTGCCCGCATGCTCCGTAACGGTGTTCTGTTTAGTACATTGATTCCTGCCGAACCCTGGCTATTCGGTTATTACGCCAAAACAGGCTATACTCCCGCTTTCCGTATCTCCCACAAAGTCTTCTCACTTTCAGAGTTGACCATTGGTCCGGAACCGGATACCATGATTGAAGAAACGACGGAATATCAAGAAGATTATTATCAATACCTGACCGGCAAGCTATCCGAACGTGCCTGTTGTTTACAACATACGCCTACAGATTTTAAAGTAGTCCTTGCCGATCTTGCCTTGACACAAAATACCGTTCTCATTGCCCGGAAGGATAATCGAGTAACGGGTATAGCTGTTGTCTATAAACACGATGATAGCTCGTATATCAACGAGTTGTTTGCTGACAATGAGGCTGTCCGGGCACAATTACTCTACCGGGCCGGACTAAGAAACGGCACTGAACGGATTATTCTTCAACTTCCCCCTGTAGAATCCCTGCCAAGTGTCCCATTAGGAATGGCACGCATCATTGATGCCCGGGCAGTTCTTCAACTCTATGCAGCAGGTTGTCCCGAAGTGGAAATGAATATCGAACTGACTGACGAACAGCTTTCGGTCAATAACGGTTATTACTATCTCTGCAAAGGAAAATGTATGACCAGTGAAGTCCGCTTGCCCGGAGTACATACCCGAATGACCATTGCCGAATTATCGGAAAAGATACTGGGTGAAATGCAGCCGTATATGAGCTTGATGATGAATTAGAGTTTTCCGTTCTTTTTCATTTAAGAATATAGCCCAACAAGCTGCATTTATCTTTTCAAATAATATTTTATAATAACAGGATTATCATCTTCCTTAATTTGCTCCATCTTACGTATTTCTTCCGAAGACATGAAGCGCTGATCAACGAGTCTGGACACATATTCAGGTTGATGTATGGAAAGCAATATATTATCGACTATAGCGAAACAACAATTCATAATAAAAGGCTTCCCTTCATTAGTCAAAAAACTCTCTTTCGTTTTCCGATTATAAATAAAGTTACTTCCGAAACCTTGAGTAGACTTTACAAAATAGACATAAACATAGTCTTCATTAAAAAATTTAATTAAGGGAACAAAGTGATTGTTAGAATGCTTCAAAAATTGAGATCTATCCTGCATTTCTTTTACAACCCTCAACCTCTCTTCATCTAAATCAGTTCTTTTACCCGCCGCACGCCCCGGTAACCCCTCTTCCTTTATCTCCGAATCACCAAAATCAAGGTATATCATCGGAGTAAATTTCATCTCTTTAGTATCTATCCGATAGAAATAATAATTAATGCCGGGAGGAATAAAATAAAAATTATCTCCTATTTTATAAAAGCATTCCTTATCCATCGAATTCCCACTGGATATCGTACCGTTATAGTTAGCATTATATATCTGCTGTGTTCTCAAATTAGCAAATGCTACCTCTTGATCTGTCCATAAAGAAGGATAAGTAAAAATATATTCTTCAGTATTGAAAGCTATAAGATGATCAATCGGAAATTCCGGCTTTATTTTTCTCTTTGCTAAAAGTTTAAAATCCAAACTATATGTATATATTGTACCATAGGGATTTAACAAATCAAGTCCTTGTAAATAAGGATTAAATTTTACGTCTATTGCCATATGATATTCATCAGGTCCCTGCCCTTGCATTTTTTTCGAATTACTAATAAAAGCCCCATTACCCGAGAATGTAAATATGACTTGCTCACGAGTATAAACAGCATAAACATCCGTTTCTTTATCATACATGACTTTTCTATATTTATGTAATAAGGATGAATCATTTGTCTCTAAAGGTACAAGTTCTATTTTATCGATAAATAATGAAGCATCTCGAGACACATTATGCACATCTATTGGTATTCTTTCAATTCCATCATTCATCTTCTGATTCATTGAAGAACATCCACAAATTAACACTAATAATAGCACAATACTCACTTTATCCATAACTTCTTTTGTAAGATTATTGATATTTAGACAACAGAACCGTTATCAAATGTTGTTTCATATTAGTCACCTTCTAATTCACAAGTAATCACAACTTATAACTATTCATCTTATTAGTACATACAATGTAGCAACCAGTTACGAATTTCAAAGCTCTTCATACATTTGCCACCACAATCTTTAGTACTTTACAGTCTTATCACGTTCCAAATTATTTAAATCTATAAAATGCCAATACCGGATTGTCAGATTCCTGGATACTAGTCCATTTATTTAATCCCAATTTCTCCACTACAACTGAGTTCATACGACCAACCTTCGTTTTAACCCAAGAAGCCTCTACTGCATTTACCAGCGCTTCTCCTTCAGCCCCGATAGCACCCCAGAATCCAAAAGAATTTTTATTTTCCAACTGGCAACCTTTTATGTCTACAACCGGCACTTCATCATTCGTTTTTGAATAAAATAGAGAATAGGCATTCCCCTTATACACAAAATCTAACACTTAATAAAATAAAAAACGGCCTCATAGTACTCTCCCAGTTAAAGTCTGACACACAAATATATACTTTTTCGGAAGAACAATTGTCTTAATCCGGTAAGTTGTTATAAATCAAATGCAAAATATTGTCTTCCATTTTTATAAATAAAGACCTGCTCTTCGCGTCCCTTTGTGCGATTCCTCAACCATAGCAGAGCATTTTGTGGCACCAGAAAATCAATTTCTCTTTCTGTAGCCACCTTGCTGCCTAACGACTTCCATCCATTTATTCCGTCCTGATAGAATAACTCATAATTATCCCCGGGCCAAATGTAATTATCATCGTTACGCGGAGAAAAAACAATTCTTTCGATCAGCGTACTTTCCCCCAAATCATAGGCCAGATAACAAGATGTATCACGTGCCTGAAAATAAGTCAGTATATTACCATCTGTAACATACTCTAATTTTGCAATCGGTTCTATACTGTTTATTCTCCCCAACCGAACCTTCTCCTTACATAATGAATCCTTAAACAGTGCCAGTTCCGCCAACTCCATTCTTTTCCCTATCGGAGCAACATAACGAACATATCTATACTTCTTTCTTAGAAGCGGAGTCAACACATAATAATTAGTGGTAAGCGTATCCTCAAATTGCCATAACAGATCCGCCTGCATAAATGACAAATCATCAGCTGCTTCAACTTTTGCCCCTATGATAGCTCGATAAGCCCATTCCGCAATCGTCTTTTGCTGAGGCATTTTCCGCTTTAATATAGCTTCCTCCATCAAATCAATATTGGGTTTCAGCAAAACAAACCCACCCCCCGTTTTAGATATAAACGGATATCCTGCCGGATACAGTTTTCCTCCATCTCCCTGATAAAGAGTCTGATAAATCACATCGGGTTCTATATCCCGGAAAGTAACCTTACCAGCACTACCAAGTGCCATATCTATAGGAATCCATCCGCCGGGACTAAATATCCCTAAGTAGATATATTGCTCTCCAGACATTTGTATCGGTATTGTCGTATTATTACTTCCAAAATATTCAGATGTCACATCTTTCACAAATCGATTCTTAAGCACAGGAGATAATTGCCTGTTTCCCGAAGTTCCGGAGTTTTTATCCGCCTGCATACCGAAACAATAGCGATACACCTTCCCCTTTTTCCTTCCGTCATGCCGTAAGGTATCACGTGACGCTTCAAACTCATTAAATCCGAATTGAAGAAAAGTTCCCGTTGTGTCACGCAACATCGTCCAACAATGATAATGTTGATAATCGGGTGAATAAACAAAATAGTCGGTCGCAACAGGAATTCCACAAGCACGCATAGCATATATTGTCAGGTCGCATGCTTCACGACAATAACCAATCCGGTTATGATAAAGAAAAACAGCATTCAAGTGAGGTACCCGAAAATCAGTATTGTAGATGTAATACAGCTTTCTCAGTTTCCCGTCAATGATCTTAGAAGCTTCAATAACATCACTCCCCTTATAAAGAGAATCGAGTAGAGTTCCATAATCTTCATAATACAATTTACGCCAATCCGATAAAGGTTCATCGGCTATTCTGTAAGGTAATATCAGTTCGCAAAAATCATCGAACGGCAAATTTCTATTCCAAGGATATTTCCTCCAAACTTCAAAAGCCAGATCTATATTATCTATCAAATATTCCGCTGTTATCACTTGGGCGTCATATATCTTGGAGAGAGAGTTAAAAGACATTCTGTTCCATTTATTCTTCTCCCTTTTAGATATAGGACGTCCTTCACAAACCCCAACTAATAAATGGTGAATAGAATCGAGTTCATCTCCTTCATAAGAATACCATCCCGGCATATTACGAATTAAAAAACGAGCTGCCTCCAATTTTTCCGGATCAGTTCTATAATGTTCTAATACCTTTTCAAGCTCCACGCGATTATCGCCGGCAAAATCCAAAGCATATTCCAGCTGCTTCTCTTTCTCCGATCGACAAGCTGCTAAGATTAAGGCTAACAGGATAAACAATACATATTTCATAGTTAAAACGGTTTTATTCTTCCCCATAACAAACCCAGTAGTCATTTTAACCTCAAAAGGCTAAGTATCGCAGTTTGCTCATTTATCTCCTGTTGCTGATAAGCGGACGGAAATGCATCATCCGGGAATTCATCTGTATAAACTGTCACAAATGTATTAGGGATATTAGATGAAACCGGACGTCCCATTTCCGAATATCCAGGAATATCCATCTTGGTCAAATTTCCTTGCTCTATCCGCCCATCCTTCTTAAAATAGACAGACCACATTCCCTTATTTGCTGAATTAAAAGACCAAAGAGAGAAAACAAGATTCTTTCCATCCACTGTAAAAAGACTGTATGTGCACTCCTCTTTCGTTTCGTACAATTCCCGGTCCGAGCAGTGAAAATCCGCCAACATAGGCAAATTGGACTTCTGCCTCATGGTTCTTACCACCGTATCATTCACAGCATCATATTGATAATAGCTTCCATCTACCGGATTATAGATTTTTATAGTTCCATCCTCTTGAGCACACAGCGTATTCCAATAGGAGTTCTTGCAAGGAGTCCCTTTTTCATATTCTAATAAGTTCTTCACTCTTCTCCCTTTCTGATCCAGAATCCAAAGCCCTTTACAGTTTTCAGACTGAGAAGGACGATGGCAGAGAAAACGGCCATCCGGCAACTCAACAACATCATTGAAAACAAGAGAATAAGGGAAGCTCAACGAATGAAGAAATTTTCCATCAAAACTGTAAGAATAAATCGTTCGTTTACCCATATCACAGACATAAACACAATCCTTTCCCACGAAAAAAGAATCCATCTCTCTATACTCTCCCGGTCCCTCACCCCGCTGACCAATCGCATTCAAAAAAGTACCATTCTTGCTAAATCGAAATGCCATTTCTTGCTTTCTATCCGAAATGTAATAACAAGAATCTTTTGAAATTACATTATCGACCATACCCCAAAAATAAGGAGAAGGTAATTGCAGCCTGACAGACTCAATGGTGTCCACCAATACAGACATCGGCAGATATGGATTAGAAATAGACAGATCAACGGTCATTTCAAATCCCTTTATCAACCTGTTTCCGACAAGATGAAACACAATATAAACAATATTCCCACTACAATTAAACTGAAATTTTTCATAATATAAAAATTATAACCAGTAAATACCGCCATAACCAAACATACAATTCTCTTCTTCCTCCTATTTTTTTTAACCGATAGCGATATAACGAATCTTTCACCACTCATAAAACGACAAAGAAGTACTTTTTTTCACTATCTGTGAAAACAAATGGAAATATATCGGCAGGAAGACTAAATCCATATATGGTGTGAATCATTAATCTAGCGCATAACATATTATTTTCCATCCACTTGAACTATTTTTCACAGCAGCAAACAAACTCTGTTGGGTACTATCCACTGCAATATAATAAGCATCAGTATCTAACGAATATTTTTTAATCGGATTACCATCCCAGTCAAAAACCAATACGGTATCTGATTTTCGGCTATTTTCGTACATTTTTTTATCAGAGTACAAAGCATAAACATACTTAGAGGTAGCGCTAAGATCTATATAACCCGTCTGAGTATTTTCTGTTAGATCGACATAATAAATACCTTCTTCATTAACGGGTTTATTGATTGGATCTCCCAACCTCAACGATTTTATCAACTCAATTTTATTGTTTACTATTTCAAAAAAGTCTATGTTGGACGAGAAGTTAATTGAACCGGCAAATGTATGTTTCTCAGGGTTCATTACTAAATTTCCTTGATTAGAAAGATATCTGGTATATGTTTGAAAAGCGCTATCCGCAGTATTATACACATCCACACCGTAATCCAGCACACTGTCATTTTTGTTAAATAACAGATATTGGTAACGGGATTTATATGTCCCGGCACACAAAAAAGTCGTATCATCTATCGCTATGAGTTTTGAAATCTGTGCCTCCGGAATTTTATATTGCGCCAGACGTACCGGTGAACCATCCTTCTTGCGACTGTTGCGTAAAGAGTCAAGACTGTATTTCATCACAATGCGTGTTTGGTCATCAAAAACAGTGAAATCGCTTTCCGTTAAGTAGCCATAACAGGGTGAAGGCAGTTCAGCCGGCCCCTGTCCGATAGTCCCAAAACGAGCGATATATTCACCTGATTTTTTGTCAAACAGCGTATAGCAACATCCCGAGTGATAGTCATTAACTATGAGATTCTTTCCGTCACAACTTAATCCCTCTATTATTGCTATAGAATCTTCATTAACATAAAAGTCCTTCTTTGGAGACAGAGATTGGGATTCAGAAAACAATTCCAAAACTGTATGGGATTTCTCTTTTTCGCATCCTCCCAAGATACACATAGATAACAAGAGGAGTAAGGTGAAGCTTAAATACGGTCGTTTGATCATGGTTCAATATTATTAAATATTTTCTATAAAAGGCTGTTGCAAAAGCCGGATAGTTTTTTTATTTATTTAGCTAAAAATCATTATCTTACCATTGCAAGAAGATAAATCCTATAACAAGCGCCAAGATAGTATTTAAAGATTTAATCTCCAATCAGAATGTCCTTTTTTCTTTTCATAATTATTATTTCTAAGATATTTATTCTTTTACAGGATAATAAAATATCAATGGATTAGAATTCTCTATCAAATTCTTCAGTTCTAAAATCCTATCCAAACTCTCATTCACTTGTCCCGATCGCACTAACGACAAAAACAAAGATATAGTGTACATATCAAGACAACCATACACTCCCTTCTCGTCATAAGTTATCAAATTAGGAATGATATGTACATCGTCCCCCTTCGCCCTGTACACCCAATCATCAACACACCCATTGAATATAGAACAAGAGTCCCGAGACGCACTCAATAAACCATAATAAATTTGGTAACCTTTCTGATACTTAAAAAGATAATCATTCAAACAACTTTAAAAAGAGAATCAACTTCTCCATCTTTTAATTGATAATCATTATTATCCCCTTCAGGAGGAGGAAAGTCTAAGTCGCATTGCCCAAACGTTTCCTTTCGATAGCACTTTAAAAGCCCAAAAACTTTCATTTTCCAATTGGCACTTTCCAGTATTGAAAAAGAGAGTAATTCCCCCATCCCCCAAAAGATTGCAACCGGAACTACTTTAAATGAAGAATCTGAAGTACCGGATTCGCTGTATCATCTTCACTCCTTAACCAAAACGTCAATGTATTATTATCTGAAGCAGAGGCTTTTCCATCATATTCAATTCCGTCTATGTCATTTTTAGTTTCCTTCCCTACTAATGCGAAATCACCTTCTTTAGAATAAAATATGATTCTTACCCCATATTTATTACACCAGTACGTCGCAAAAATCCACTGGGATGTTTCAATATAGTTAGTTCTTAAAAAATCAAGCATATTGCGTATCGAAGTCTCCTTATTATAACTTCCGATAGGTTTTGGCTCGATAACTATCGGATAAGCTTTTATCAATTTGCCAGATTGGTAGTGATATACTGTATTCTCCAGACAGGGAGCCATAAAGCCCACAATACCATCAAAAACAGATAATTCCCAATTATCAGAAAAGTTATTAAAAAGATACTTATCATCTCTTGCTATAAGCTTAGAAGTAAACTTTCCCATAGCATCAACCAAATAAATACCAGCCAAGCTATCCACTTCACCAGAGCGAGAGAACACATAATTATTATCTTCCAATCTTACAAAATCCGAAGGTGAAGTATCTAACTTAACTCTTTTGACAAAACTCCCATCCAAACCATAGAACAAAATAGATTGTGTCCAACTGTCTAATAACAAAACATGTTCCTTTTTTCTGTCGTAATCAAACTGACTAAGGTTCACATACTCTTCAGGGCCATCCCCTTTTCTGTCTATTTTAGTAAGATAATGTCCTTCCTTATCAAAAATCCAAACTACCGGAAGGATTTTATCCAAGACTAAAATATATTTATCACTTATTATAACATCCTTAATAGAACCAACAAGGCACTGGTCTGTTGTCTCCAATGATATATAACTTATAGAATCTACAAAAGAAGAATAATTCAAAGTGTCTTGTACATTGGATAATAAATCAATCACAATTTGTTCTCGTAAGCGATTCTCTTTCCGATGACATGACGCACATAGAACAATACAAATAGACAATGCTAACAGTTTATAGTCTCCCATATTTATTATATTAAAGATACCTGCCATTCCACTATGGTTCAAGCTTCAACAACAGGTATCCTATTGAGTAAATCTATAATAATTACAAATTACTTGCAAGTACCCCAAGTAGAAGTATACTTACACTCATCTTGAGGATAATTTCTCTCACAAGTATTTCCTATTATCGCTCCATTTTTATTATAACAGTTTTTCATTTTATATCCATAGGCTGTATTCGAATCAGCTTCACCTACACTAGCTAATGCTTCCACATTTGCCAAAGCAATATCCGAAATCAGTACCGTTCTTTGAACTTTACAGACATTATAGCCAGTAAATGCTGCTATCATCACTAAAGCAAATGCAATCATTATTTTTGTTTTCATTTTTTAGCCGATTATTACTTCGTTAACTCCGCTTATCATTTCCACGGAAAAGCAATCCAATTACCTTCTAAATCAAACTTTTTCCATAGGCTAACATTCTCCATAATTTTTTAAGGTTAACTATTAGTATTCTTCATCAATCGCATTACCCCGAATCTTCAAACGTATTGGAGAGGTGGGAGTATTACAATATACAGTAATGGTCTTCTCAAAATGTTCGGGATGTTCTGCACGGTAAGTAACCTGAATATCGGCAGACTTCCCTGAAGGTACAGGCTCCTTGCTGTAAGTGACGGATGTACAGCCACACGAAGCATTTATGTCCTCGATAATCAGAAGATGATCGCCAAGATTCCGCAAACTAAAAGTAGCGGTCTGGGGAATTTTCCAATCAAAATCGCCCATTTCATCGAGTTTTTTATCCAAAACTACTTTTGTTTGGGAAGAGGTAGCGACTCCGGTTTGCTGTCCGGCAATAATTTGCAAATAAAGGTCACGCACCTTTTTATTATGGACAGGATTACCAATCGCAAGCACCTTGTTCTGACTGTCCAAAAGGAAAGTTTGAAAGTTCACATCCGAAGGGAAATGATTCAAAGCGTCAAAATCACCCTTTTCATCGATAAAAACCGGATAAAGGAATCGATCTCTCTTCAATAGAAAAGAGATTTCTTTTTTGTTTTTCGGATGGAAAGCAAAAAGAAAAGATACTTTCCCAGCGGCTACAGTGTCGACCATAGAAATTAAACGTTTCCATGTAGGAAGTTGCAATTTACAACCGGTACAGCCCACCGAATCCACGTAAGTCATTATAGTATATTCATTTTGAGGAAACGAATAACCGGCACTGTCCTTTCCCAAAACACTGAATGTCATATCAGCGGGATAGACAATCGTTCTACCCTCCCATTCGTGAATCAAACGGGATATTTGCTGCTCTTTGGTCTCTTTACATGAGCAAAGTGCCATCAGAAAGCATAAATAGCCGATAAGTTTAATGGGACGGCCCATTATTCTTCACGGTATACTACTTCAACTTTCAGATATGTGAACGGACAGTCCACAGATCCGTCACCGAAACAGGCTATTTCTCCATCCGGGAACGACTCTCCTGTAGCCAAAGCCTCCACATTTTGTAACAGTAAACCGGCTTCTTGCACCTTTCCTTCTTTTCTCACAGAAACAAGACCTATTAGCAATAGCCCGATAAGTCCAATAGTAATTTTTGCGTTTTTCATACTCTATGTTTTTATTGCAAAGGTATGGCTTATCCCGCCCACCGCCAGTGAGAAAGACTGATTTCTCACTGATTTTTCACTGATTTCTTACTATTTTCTAAACTAAAGTGGAGTTGATAGCCTCCATTTACCAAGGTAACGCTAAGATTAGCCCCTATTATCCTTAAATCGGTACGTAAATCAGTTATCAGTCGGTTCCTGCGTTCCATAAAAGAATCGACATTATCCAATTCTTTCCAGAATAGTTTTTTCAGATCTTCATTCAACAACAAATGGCCGGGTGCTTTAAGAAATGCCAACAATACCTCAGCAACTTGTTTTCGGAGTATACAAGTCTGATCATGATAAGTGATACTCCTCTGCAGATAATCAAATGTAAGTCCATCGACCTCCCAAACAAATTCACCTTTTTGTTGAGCAAGTGGTTGCGACGATTCAACATGATTATCTTCTATTCTGGACCCGGATAAAATTCGAACAAGAAAGAGACGAACACTCGGAATATAAAACAAACAAAAGATCAGCGAGAAAAGGACATAACTCCAAGTACGAATATTATTCCAATGCGCTTTTAAAATAAGGTCCACCCAAAAAGGTCTTATAAAAGCATCCATTTTTATGCAATAACCGACTCCTGTACTATAGGCTAATAAAAAACAATCAGGTTCATTTAACCCACTCGACACTGATATCCGCTCTCCATCCTTTAGAGAATTTATTAGTTTTATTCCGGTCTTAGCACGGATGCCATCCATACGAAGCTTCAACTGCCATTTCTGATTCAGAGAATCTACATGAATAGGTTTCGTTCTATCAGGAAAGATTGCTTGGCTTTCTGTATAAAAGATGTATCCGCATAAACAGTATCAATGGCAAATTGACATACATTGCAAGTCCCACTTTTATCTGTAAGGGTTACTTTCTTATGCTTTGTTTGTTTCTTTCCGGTAGCGTACGCATGATTGGGATTCAATTTTCGGAATCTATATTCCAGATCTTCATCAATTGTCCGCAACAAGAGTTTTTGTGCACTTGCATTTACAACAGGCAGGCCCATACGATAAAGATAGGATCCCAAAGTAATTGTAATCCCTACCCAAAGTAAAGCCAATAAGATACTATAGATAAATTTCATTGTTCATCATTTTCTTCTGCAAAGAAAATCAAAAAAAGAGTTGATAACAAATAAAATATTATTTTTCTACCGCCAGTTTCATCTATAAATCTTATCAATAACAGTCTGGTATTATCCAACTGGGGCACATGCAAATATACTATTGGTTCATTGCTCTTCACACAATTTCCTAAAGCCCTTATTCCCCGCGCAAATAAAGAAGAAAACAACTTGATTTCCCCCCCATATCACAAACCTTTATGAACAAGATAATTACCATTTTTCATACGATCTCTACTCCGCCCCGCATACCGGGGCTCATCGGCCCACATACTCGGGCTATTGGGCACAGACATGCGGGCCCGAATAAGATTCAGACCATTTTCACTAAAGTAAGTTTTCTTTTACTCATGGAATCTAATTCAGTTTTCGGAAGGGTAAGCCCTCGTTTATAGTTGACAAAAAAGCAGGTATCCCGGTTTTCGCCCGAAGAGTCCATCCGTGAGGTGAAGAAGCTAATCTTAGACTAAACCATCTGAAAATCAACATCTTTAAGAAGTAAGATTTTTGTTCTCAAAAGCTTTGTTTTAACATAGAGTTAAAGCTTGTTCTTTGGATGTGAATAAGAAGTTCTTTAAATGCAAAAGACTTGTTATTTGCGCACAAGAACCTGACAACCTGCAAAAGACGTTAACAATGTTAATTGAAGAAAGGTGTAAGAATGAAGATACCGGTTCAGACAGCGTAAATTCACTTCCGGAACTTGAGCTATCTTATTCAGCCGGTATCTGTTTTTTCTTATTAAAGCAGGCAAAAAGGACAATTATCAACTTGAAAATAAAGAAATAAAGAATTTACCAGCAAATTTGAAGAAGAACCATTTTTTGTATGAGAGCGTGATATTTAGCTTTCCTTTGTCAGCAGGCTTTCCAGTTCTTCGGCACTCTGCCGCAAATAGAACTGACCGCGCCATGCCACAGAGATGGCTCCGGTTTCTTCGGAAACAATGATGGCCAAAGCGTCCGAAACCTGCGATATACCCATTGCCGCCCGGTGGCGAAGTCCCAATTCTTTGGGTATGTCTAGGTTGTGGGATACCGGAAGAATACATCCGGCCGCTTTAATACGTTTTTTACTGATTACCATTGCGCCATCATGCAAAGGGCTGTTTTTAAAGAAAATGTTCTCAATCAGCCGCTGGTTAATATTGGCATCGATAATTTCACCGGTACGAATGACATCGTCAAGCGGTACATTACGCTCCATAACAATCAAAGCTCCTACTTTCTGCTTTCCCATACTGATGCAAGCCATCACAATCGGCATGATATCATCATGCTGGAGTTTTTCTTTTTTGTTGCCGGTAAGGAAGCGTACCAAGGCACTAGCGTGCTGGTGCGACCCCAGGGTCAGCAAAAAGCGCCTGATTTCATCCTGAAACAGAACAATCAGCGCCAAGACTCCCACACTCACCAATTTGTCGAAAATGGAGCCCAGGAGCTTCATCTCGAGCACCTGCGATACAACCAGCCAAATAAGGATAAACACCAGGATACCGGTGAACACATTAATAGATCCGGAGGCTTTCATCAGCTTATAAGTGTAATAAAGCAGGAAAGCTACCAGCAGGATATCTATAAAATCTTTTATGCCAAATTCAAAAAACACGGGACTAAAGTATTAAGGGTTAAGTATACGGGTATCAGGAACAAGCCGATACACTTTTTAATTTCTCTATCAGCCGAACCGACTCGACAGCTTCACGCACATCATGTACACGGAGAATATCGGCACCTTTCATCAAAGCTACCGTATCGAGTACTGTTGTCCCGTTGAGTGCTTCCTGCGGTGTGGTTCCAAACAAACGATAAATCATCGACTTGCGGGAAACTCCCACCAACAAGGGAAGTTCGAAAATGCCGAACTCTTCCAGATGCGCCATCAGTTCGTAGTTATGCTCCAACGTTTTGCCGAAGCCGAAACCGGGATCGAGAATAATGTCTTTCACTCCCAAGTCACGCAATTGCTGTACTTTTCGGGCAAAATAGATGAAGACCTCTTTCAGCAAATTTTCATAATGGGGCTCCTTTTGCATGTTTTGAGGAGTACCTTGCATGTGCATCATAATGTAAGGTACATTCAGGCGAGCCACCGTCGGAAACATCTGTTCGTCCATCTCACCCGCCGAAATGTCATTGATAATAGCTACTCCGTACTCCTTCACACATTCCTCAGCCACTCCGGCACGGAATGTGTCAACTGAAATGATAGCACTCGGATGATTCCGGTTCAATATTTCCAGACCGGTACGCAAACGCCGCATTTCTTCTTCGGGCGAGATGTGTCCGGCATTCGGACGTGACGAATAAGCTCCTATATCAATCATAGAGGCCCCTTCATCAAGTATCTGACGGGCACGTGCAGCAATATCGGCTTCTGTCCGGCTTCGGCTACCTGCATAAAAAGAATCGGGTGTAACATTGAGTATACCCATAACCTGCGGAATGGAAAGATCAAGTAAACGACCGTTCACATTCAGGCTTTTGAAAATCGTTGAATCCATTTTCTGTTATTACGGTTGATTGACGCAAAGATAAAGAAAAATAAATGTCCTAATGCTATCAGCACACTAAAAATAAAGTTATCTTTGCAGCTATCAAGACTACTCAAAAATATGTCCTCCAAACCATACCGTCACTTCATAGCACTCCTGCTGGTTTTGTTTTGTTCGCGATTCGAAGCCCAAGCCGAAGACCTGTTCGCTAAAACGGACAGTACTCTTCAACAATACTTGATCAGATGTAAGGCACAAATCAAAGATCCGGACTTTCTGCAAACAAATGATACTCTTACGCACATGGCTCAAGAAAAAAATGACAAACGGATGCAGGTGATTGCCGTGGCCCTGAAACTGGATTATTACTACTATCAAAACAATCCGGACAGTATCCTTGTCATGGTAGACCGCGTGAAGAAAATCAGCCGAAGGAATAATGAACTGAAATATTTCTACTTTGCATGGGGAAGCCGATTGATTATCTATTATATCAAACAACACCAAACCAACACTGCCATTTACGAAGCCCGGAAAATGCTTCAGTCAGCGGAGGCTGATAATTTCATTCCCGGAATCGTACAATGTTACCGTACACTGGGGACGATCTACATGACTCAATCGAATCCTAAACTGGCTTATGAAAACTTCCGGAAACAAATAGCCCTGATTGAAGAAAATGAAATAGAAGATATCAATCTGCCCACTCAATATGCTTCACTCGCCCAATGCGCTCTTGAAATGCACCGCCCCGACGAAGCGCTGAAAGCACTGGAAAAAGGATCGAAATGTACCAGGAGTTCATATCAGATATTCACTGTACAGAAAGCCTATATTCTATATTATCTGGAAACAAAAGAATACGAAAAAGCCCGGAAAACACTTGTGGAGTTGGAGCAATTGTTCGAAAAAGATAAATCACTCACACTCTATAAAAGCGGATTATTCTATATACAGATAGAATACTACCGGAACACCGGACAGTACCGGAAAGCACTTAACGTGATAGAAGAGATCAAGAATGATTCATCGAGCATTAACAAATACCTGGACTATACACTCACCCAAAAACAAGGCGACATCTATTGGGAAATGAACCAGAAGGCCCGGGCTGTCCAATATTATCGGGATTATATCCTGGCAACAGACTCCATCCGAAGCCAGGAAATACAAAACTCAACCAACGAGTTCTATACCATTATGGAAGTAGAACAGCTACACAAAGAAAAAAATGAACTACTGCTGCACATGCAGGAAGAAAAATTGCAGAAAATCAATATCGCACTTGTCTCGCTGGTCATTATTCTGGTGGCAGGAACGATGTTACTTTTCCACATCTCAAAGTTGAATAAAAAACTGAAGAGATCGGAAGCCAAAGTGATACAGCAGAACAAAGAATTGGTAGAAAACGGAGAAGAATTACGCAAAGCCAAAGAACAGGCGGAAAACGCAAGCCGGATGAAAACAACTTTTATCCAGAGTATGTCACACGAAATTCGCACTCCTCTTAATTCAATCGTCGGATTCTCTCAGGTACTGAGCAACTATTTCAAAGAAGAAGATAATGATGAAATCAGAGAGTTCGCCTCGATCATCGAAATCAGCAGCAGCAATTTACTGCGGCTGATCAATGACGTACTCGACATCTCTTACCTAGACCAGTCGGAAATATTGCCCTACGATAAGCCCGAAGACATCAACAATTGTTGCCTGCTCAGCATCGAACGAACCCGGAACAGTATAAAGAAAGAGGTATCACTCCGTTTCGAACCGTCATGCGGACCACTTATGATATTGACCAACCCGGAAAGGGTAGCGCAGATACTGACCCACTTGCTACACAACGCAATTAAATTCACTGACAAGGGGAATATCACGCTGGCTTACACCATCTCGCCCACAGAAAAACAGATTGTATATACCGTTACCGATACAGGGAAAGGTATCCCAGTGGAGCAACAAGAGTATGTATTCGAACGTTTTGCCAAGCTGAACGATTTTTCGCAAGGAACAGGGTTAGGGCTTCCCATCTGTCGGATTATTGCCGAAAAGCTAGGAGGTAGCCTCATCATAGATAAGACTTATACCAAGGGATGCCGCTTCATACTTACATTGCCGCTGATAAAAGCAGACTGATAATACCCCAAAAAGGTTGCCCCTCAGGCGGAAACCGCCCTCGGAGCAACCTAAACAAAAAAACGGTAAAGCGTTACCGCTACTTCTAATCGACGATGGTCACTCTCGCACCATTGAATACATTCAATCCCAATTTGTTCATGATGTACTTAATGGCCAACTGTGCTTTCACCGAGTTGCCCGAGCCATCCAAAGGAGGAGCAAAGGCAGATACACCGAATACACCCGGCAATACTCCCATCACACCACCACCTACACCGGTCTTGGCAGGAATACCTGAAGTATACATCCAGTCGCCCGAATGTTCGTAGAAGCCTACGGTAGCAATCATAGATGTGATTTTAGGAGTCAGTTCGGCATCGAACACCTGCTTTTTAGTCACAGGATTCACACCGCCATTGGCAACCGTACCGGCAGCCACCGACAACATCTGTGCAGTTACCCCCAAAGAGCACTGGCGAGTATAAAGGTCCAGTGACATATTGGGATCGTCATAGATACGATTATAGTTCTTCAGTAACCAGGCAATAGAACGGTTATTGAAATTGGTAGCTGTCTCCGACTTATAGAGTTCTTCGATCAACTGTGGAGCAGAACCGCAAAGATCGGTAATGTTCTGTACGATAGCGTCCCATTTCTTATCTGAATTACCAATCGGAGTCACCATGGAACAAGCCGAGATGGCTCCGGCATTTACCAACGGAGTAGACGGATGGTCATTCTCCAACAAGATGGCAATGATAGAGTTAAAAGGAAGTCCGGTAGCATCCGCACCGATCATCTCAAGCACTTTCTGTGCCCCGTATTGGCGGAGAATCAGAATGGCTGTATGCACTTTAGATACGGATTCAATACCGAAACGATAATCAAAGTCACCCACGGTAATGGTCTGACCGTTCAGCAGGCAGACACTGATACCAAAAAGGTTTTTGTCTATATTGGCCAGATAAGGAATATAATCGGCATTCTTACCGCCTGTATTACCCTTTACCTGTTCGTAGGCCTGCTGCACAACCTCTTTTATTTGGGAAATAGATATTTTTTTGTCCATACTAATTCATATTATTTATTTCTTGGCAGCTTGTGGTTTACCGGTATGGTTAAATACTTTGGCTTCTACCGGCAGATTCTTCTCCTGGGCAATACGAGTGGATGTCGGATATTCCAGTTTTTCCAGTTCGGCAATAGCATTCTTAATGTCGCCCAGTAACATGTCGGCCATATCACGACTGAATCCCTGACGGACAACGACACGCATAACCACATAATCTTGCAGCTTGGCAGGCAATGTATATGCCGGAACCATCCAGCCATGCTGAGCCAGCTTATCCTGCAAATCGTAAAGAGTCCATTTGGCGTTCTTTGCATATTCCGGTTTCATGTACCAAATGAACAACGGGTTTACTACATCTTCCGAGTAGTTGACGAACGGAGTCATCTTAGCAATCTGGCTGTGGATGTATTTGGCAATCTGCAAAGAGTTGTATTGTACTTCCTTGTATCCCTGGAATCCTAAACGAATAAATTGATAATATTGTCCCAAAATCTGAGCTGCAGGACGAGAGAAGTTCAAACCTACCTGAGTAATGTTAGCTCCTAAGTAGTTTACGCTGAAAGCCATTTCTTCGGGCAGATATTCTTTGCCTTTCCAGACAACCCAACCCAAACCCGGATATACGAGACCGAACTTATGGCCGGATACACTGATGGAAAGAACCCATTTCAGACGGAAGTCCCATTTGGTATCAGGATACAGGAACGGCAGGATGAAACCACCGCTGGCAGCGTCTACGTGAATAGGAATATCATAACCGGTTTTAGCGTTATACGCATCGAGGGCTTTGTCAAGGGCTTCAACATCATCGTTCAGACCGGTCCATGTAACCCCTTGGATTGGAACTACACAGATTGTATTTTCATCACACATCTTCAGGGCTTCTTCCGGGTCAAGTGTGGTCTTGTCCAGCGTCAAAGGCACCTGACGCATCTCAATCTGCCACAACTGAGCAAATTTTTCCCAAACAACCTGGAAACCGGTTGAAATGACAAAGTTAGGTTTATCAAATGGTTTACCCTGGGCCTGACGTTTTTGCGCCAACGCAACCAGGCAGCTACACCACCCAACATACAAGCTTCTGAAGAACCGATAGCCAATGCACCGGTTTTCCAGGTATCTTTTTCCGGAGAGTTCCACAAATTAGCAACGATATTGATACATTTACCATTCATCACAGCAATGCGAGGATATTCTGTCTCATCAATGTAGTTGATATTGATAGCTTCGTTCATCAGCTTCGTTGCATAATCATCCATATAAGTAGTCACGAATGTAGCAAGATTCAGACGGGGCTGAGTTTGAGCAAAAGTTTCGTCCTTCACCATCTGATAGGCGATTTCCGGAGTAGTAGGACCATCAGGTATTTTCTCTACCGGAGAGGGTTGTAACATTCTGTTTGAACCAAATGCTTCTGTTTTAGCATCACCTTTTCTGAAATTTAAATCTTCCATAATTACTCTTATTTTTAATTAGGTTTAGGCGATGGGGATTTTCCCCGTCGAATTTCCCACAACAACAGTGAGAGGATATGAAAGTTCTTCGGTTTTACATTATTTGGGGTTTATTAAAAAGGGGGGCGACGGAAAAGTTAATAAGTTATCTCCAGCCCTAATAGGAAGATATCCCAACACACTTTCTGCTACTTGTGTGCCGAACATTCTAACGGATCGTTTGTTCTTCACACACCTAAACTTTATAATACCTATATAACTATGCGTATTCAAACTGGCCACGGGACTATTCCCCTTATTACCCTCATCGGCATCTGGTCTATCTCGGCCTTGAATGCCCTACCGGGGCTGGCGGTTTCTCCTATTCTGGGGAAGCTCTCCGCCATCTTTCCACACTCCACCGAACTGGACATACAAATGCTTTCGTCTCTGCCTTCACTATTGATTATCCCATTTATCCTTTTGGCAGGTAAACTGACGGAACGGGTCAATTTCATCCGTCTGCTCCAAGCCGGACTTGCCATCTTTGCTCTAAGCGGAGTGCTCTACCTGCTGTCGGGACAGATGTGGCAACTGATTGCCGTGAGTGCCTTACTGGGAGTAGGCTCCGGACTGATCGTCCCGCTATCCACCGGATTAATCTCCAAATACTTCGTAGGTTCATACCGTGTGAAACAGTTCGGATTAAGTTCGGCCATCACCAACATAACACTGGTAGTAGCTACGGCAGTAACCGGATACCTTGCTGAAGTCAACTGGCATCTCCCATTCGTCGTCTATCTGCTTCCAATCATTTCACTCGTACTCTCGGTATATCTGCAACGCAGCATGGCAAGCGAAGGCAGTACCTCGCTTACCAACGACAAAGCCCCGGCAGACAAAGAAGAAGATGTAGATACCGGTAACAGCAAATACGGCATTCACATTCGCCATCTTGCAGGCATTATGGGTGTTTACGGACTGGCTACCTTTCTGGTACTGGTAGTCAGTTTCAACCTGCCATTCCTGATGGAAGAATATCATTTCACCAGTGGTAACTCCGGTATTATGATTTCTCTCTTCTTTCTGGCTATCATGACTCCCGGCTTTTTTCTGAACCGGATCGTAGGCACTCTGAAAGAGAAAACAAAGTTCTACAGTTTTTTGAGTATCGGCATCGGACTGGCACTGATCTGGATCTCACCCAAAGAATGGGTGATAGCTCCGGGATGTATCCTGGTCGGGCTGGGGTACGGAGTTATCCAACCTGTTGTCTACAACCAGACAACCCATACGGCTATTTCACGCAAAGTGACACTGGCACTGGCATTCGTAATGGCGATGAACTATCTTGCCATCCTGCTATGTCCCTTCATTATCGACTTCTTCCAGTCGACTGTATTCCACATCAAATCTCAGCAGTTTGCTTTTGTATTCAATCTATGCATCAGCATCGTAATGCTTGTCATTTCCTATACCAAGCGAAATTCTTTCTTGTTTAATGATAATCTGAAATAGAAAATGTAATTTTGCACCCACAACAGAGAAAAACCGATTATTATGAAACTTTCTGCTCTCTACCAGATATTCCTGGATTGTGCCGTAGTGACCACCGACAGCCGCAACTGCCCCGAAGGCTCACTGTTTATCGCCTTGAAAGGCGAATCATTCAATGGAAACGCTTTTGCAGCTCAAGCATTAAAAGACGGCTGTGCATACGCCATCGTAGATGAAGCCGAATATGCTCCGGAAAACAACAGACATATCATTCTGGTGGACAATTGCCTGCAAACCCTTCAGCAACTGGCTAATTATCATCGCCGCCAACTGGGTACAAAAGTGATCGGCATTACCGGAACCAACGGGAAAACAACCACTAAAGAGCTGATTTCTGCTGTCTTGTCGAAATCTCACAATGTACTCTACACAGAAGGAAACCTAAACAACCACATTGGAGTGCCCATGACTCTGCTTCGCCTAAAAGCAGAACATGAACTGGCAGTGATCGAAATGGGAGCTAATCATCCCGGAGAGATAAAATTTCTGGTACACATTGCCGAGCCGGATTATGGAATTATCACCAATGTGGGAAAAGCGCATCTGGAAGGATTCGGTTCCTTCGAAGGAGTGATCCGCACCAAAGGAGAATTATATGACTATCTCCGTGAAAAGGAAGATTCTACCGTCTTTATACACCATGATAATGCTTATCTGATGGACATCGCTCATGGCCTGAATCTGATTCCCTACGGAAGTGAAGACGCACTTTATGTAAACGGACATGTGACCGGGAATTCCCCTTATCTGACTTTCGAATGGAAAGCAGGCAAAGATGGTGACTTGCACAAAGTGCAAACTCAACTTATCGGCGAATATAACTTCCCAAATGCGTTGGCCGCCGTTACTATCGGTCGGTTCTTTGGAGTGGAAGCCGGAAAAATAGATGAAGCACTAGCCGGATATACTCCCCGCAACAACCGTTCACAACTAAAAAAACCGCGGATAATACACTAATTATAGACGCCTACAATGCCAATCCGACCAGCATGATGGCAGCTCTGCAGAACTTCCGCAATATGACTGTGAAAAAAGAAAATGCTGATATTAGGCGATATGCGTGAATTGGGGGCGGAAAGTGCAGCTGAACACCACAAAATCGTGGACTTCCTGCAAGAATGTTCTTTTGAGAAAGTCCTGCTGGTTGGAGAACAATTTACAGCAACTCATCCTCCTTATCACACCTATGCCAATGCACAGGAAGTGATAAAGGAACTGCAAACGGAAAAGCCTAAAGACTACACCATCCTGATCAAAGGATCGAATGGTATCAAATTGAGCACGGTTGTTGAATTTTTATAAAAGTCTACTTTTTACTTAACATACGTGGACGGATAATAAAATATCCTATCAGACTGGCCAATACCGCACCTGTGGTATTGGCTGCAAAGTCCATCCAGTCTCCCCCACGATAGGTCGTACAATATTCCTGCAACAATTCTACACATCCGCTGAACAACACCGGACAAATGAATGCTCCTACCCAAGCATGCCACACCGGAGTGTGGTCTCTACGGTGTGCCCGTAAAAACTCCAGCCATAGCATACCGGACATGCCAAAGTACATACAAATATGAACGACCTTATCGATATTAGGAATTTTACTAATCTCCGTTGAAGGAGGTTTGAAGAACGACAGATAGATGACCGCAAGAATGATAAAGAGCGATACGGGATATTTCTTAATATACGATAGCATACCTAAATAAATTACAGATGAATCGCAAATATAAGGAACATTTTCTATATTTGCACGTTTAAAGCGAGAAAATCTATCGAATTGTAAGATAACATATACTTTTTATGACAAAAAAAGAAAGAGGAAACTTTGGTAGTAAACTGGGTGTGATATTAGCTTCTGCAGGGTCAGCCGTCGGACTGGGCAATATATGGAGATTCCCTTATGAAACGGGAAATCATGGAGGAGCTGCTTTTATTCTTATTTATCTGGGATGCATCCTCCTACTCGGACTACCGATTATGATAGCTGAATTTTTAATCGGACGGCACTCACAGGCTAATACTGCCCGTGCTTACCAGATACTGGCTCCCGGCACTCAATGGCGTTGGGTAGGACGAATGGGAGTTTTGGCAGGATTCCTTATTCTTGGCTATTACTCTGTAGTGGCCGGATGGACATTAGAATATATATTCGAAGCTGTCAGCAACAGTTTTGCAGGTAAAACTCCGGCGGAGTTCATCTCTTCTTTCCAAAGTTTCTCCAGCAATCCCTGGCGTCCGGCCCTATGGCTCACGTTATTCTTACTCGCTACCCATTTCATCATCGTGAAAGGGGTAGAGAAGGGAATCGAAAAATCATCTAAAATTATGATGCCGACCCTCTTCATCATTATCTTAATACTGGTGGGATGCTCTGTCACTTTGCCGGGAGCGGGCAAAGGCATAGAGTTTCTGCTAAAACCAGATTTCAGTAAAGTAGATGGCAATGTATTTCTGGGAGCTATGGGGCAAGCGTTCTTCTCACTCAGCCTTGGAATGGGATGCCTGTGTACCTATGCCTCCTATTTCAGCAAAAACACCAACCTCACCCGAACGGCTTTCAGCGTAGGAATCATCGACACATTTGTCGCTGTACTAGCCGGTTTTATCATCTTTCCTGCAGCGTTTTCGGTAGGAATTCAACCGGACGCCGGACCCAGTTTAATTTTTATAACCCTTCCTAACGTGTTCCAACAGGCTTTCAGCGGAATACCGATACTGGCATATATTTTTTCAGTGATGTTCTACGTATTGCTGGCGCTGGCAGCTCTGACTTCTACCATCTCATTGCACGAAGTGGTTACGGCCTACCTGCACGAAGAGTTCAACTTTACAAGGGGAAAAGCTGCCCGGTTAGTGACGACAGGTTGTATTCTGTTAGGGATACTCTGTTCACTCTCTCTGGGAGTTACCAAGGAGTTCACCATCTTCGGACTGGGTATGTTCGACTTGTTCGACTTCGTAACTGCCAAACTGATGTTGCCATTGGGCGGATTACTCATTTCCATTTTTACCGGATGGTATCTGGATAAGAAACTCGTTTGGTCGGAAATCACGAATAACGGTACCCTGAAAATTCCTACCTATAAACTGATTATCTTTATTCTGAAATACGTAGCCCCGATTGCCATTTCAGTGATCTTCATTAATGAACTGGGGCTACTGAAATAAAAATGTGGAAAGACTTCTTTTACTTCACACGTGCAGAACGGCAAGGTATCCTGATACTTGCCGTTTTGTGTATTCTCGTATTTGTGGCCGGATGGTTGATCCCTGTCAAAGAGAACACGGCAAAAAACGATACGGAAAAGTTTAAAAAGGAATATGCCGGTTTTATGTCCTCCATCCGCGAAAAAGAACAAAAGATATATTCACACAATAACCGCTTTCAGCCCCCACGAACAGTCCGTCTGACTACATTTGACCCTAATATCACCGACTCTGTTGGATTCCTTGATTTGGGACTGCCGGCATGGATGGCAAAGAACATCCTAAAGTATCGAAATAAAGGTGGAAAATTCCGTCGGGCGGAAGACTTCCGAAAAGTATACGGATTAACGCAGGAACAATACGAAATGCTCCTACCTTATATTCATATAGCTACGCTCGCAAAGCCCAAAGATACACTTCGCCTCTATACCCGAAAGATAGAAGAAGACACACTGAAATTTTTTAAATATGCAGCCGGAACAGTAGTCGAACTGAACAGTGCAGACACAACGGAACTGAAGAAGATCCCCGGTATAGGTAGTGGAATTGCCCGGATGATAACAGGATATCGCAACCGTTTAGGAGGATTTTATGATATAGCACAATTGAAGGAGATACATCTCGATGTAGAAAAGCTCCGCCCCTGGTTTAACGTGGCAACCGGCAATACCCGACGACTGAATATCAACCGAACCGGTATCGAAAGGCTCAAAGCTCATCCTTACATCAACTTCTACCAAGCCAAAATAATCGTAGAATACAGAAAAAAGAAAGGAATATTAAAAAGTCTGAAGCAACTTTCTCTCTACGAAGAGTTTACGCCTCAAGATCTGGAGCGAATCAGCCACTACATCTGTTTTGAGTAATCAAATGATATTTCCATCTACCATATGGATCGTACGGTCGGTGATTTTTGCTAATGCTTCATCATGGGTCACGATCACAAAAGTCTGTCCGAAACGATTTCTCAAGTCAAAAAAGAGTTGATGCAATTCTTCCTTATTATGGGAATCCAAGCTTCCGGAAGGTTCATCGGCCAAGATAACTGCCGGTTGGTTGATCAATGCACGGGCTACAGCTACCCGCTGTTTCTCTCCGCCGGAGAGTTCATTCGGTTTATGAGATGCCCGTTCCTTCAATCCCATAAAATCAAGAATCTCCATAGCACGCATCGAAGCTTCCTTAGTCGGCACTCCGGCTATAAATGCAGGAATCATTACATTTTCAAGTGCCGTGAACTCCGGTAACAACTGATGGAACTGAAAGACAAATCCAATGTGTTTGTTACGGAAAGCGGAAAGCTCTTTCTCCTTCATCCGGCTTACATTGGTACCGTCAATGTTTATCATCCCCGCATCGGGACTGTCCAAAGTACCCATTATCTGAAGCAAAGTAGTCTTCCCCGCTCCACTGGGTCCCACGATGCTTACCACTTCTCCTTGGGTTATCTCCAAATCTATCCCTTTCAATACTTGTAAAGAGCCGAAACTCTTGGTTATACCTTCTAGATGAATCATAATCTTACAATCTTTTGATAACGTACTCTGCCAAATAACAACCAAACACCGCCGGCATATAGCTCACAGTTCCGCAAGTGGATTTCTTGTTCCTCTCATCATCAGTCAGCAATACTGCTTTCGAATCCGCCTGTTCCGTACTGAACACCACGGGAAGCTTACGCTTTACCCCCATTTTTTGCAAACGCTTCCGGACGGCCTTGCTAAGACCACAATGATAAGTATCCCAAAGGTCGGCAAAACGCACTTGTGTAATATCACTCTTTGCTCCTGCACCCATACTCGATATTATTTTAATGCGTCGCTGAAGAGCATGATAAATCAGATAACACTTTGGACTTATGGTGTCAATGGCATCGACTATAAAATCATAACGTGCAGCATCCAGCAGTTCGGGTATGTTATCGTCTTTCAGATAAACAGGCAATACAGTCAACTCTATTTCCGGATTAATATCTCTGAAACGTGCTTCCAACACCTTCGCTTTTTCCATACCCAAAGTGGCATGAGTAGCCGGCAACTGGCGGTTAATATTAGTGGGCTGTACAATATCAGCATCTACTATTGTCATTCGCCCTACGCCTGCACGACAAATCATTTCGGCTGCATAAGCACCTACTCCTCCTAATCCGACAACCAACACATGCGATTTCCGCAAGCGTTCCATCTTCTCCGCTCCTAAAAGGAGTTCCGTTCTCTGTTGCCAGTTCTCCATTAATTCTTCTTTAACCATTTATAGAACCATTTACCTACCTTATCGTAATGTTGAGACTCGTTGTAGCCACGCGGATCAGAGAATGAAACAATTTCCTGTGGTTCACCAAACTGATCGGGATACAATATAATCAGACTGTTGTTTGAGAAATATTTTCCGAGCTGATTGGGTAGACGTTCGAATGAAGGGTCGTATGAGATAGATCCGCGCCGTGCACTAATAACCACCAACAGATGGTCAAAATTTACCTGCCCGGTCAGCAGAAGCAGATCGTCCCACTCGTCCAACCTGGAAAATTCAGTGGGTGTACTACCATGCTTCTTCTTTACCAACTGCTGCAGCCGCATCAGGGTTTGCTCGTTGGCAAAGAAATGTACCCGACATCCTAAAAGACTTCCCATGCGGCAGAAGTGCTCTACCCATTTGGAAAATCCGGTTTCATATTCAGCCTTTGGCGGCACAGCAATAATAATACGCCGAAGTGTATTGACGGGCATTAAGAATTTGGCGATGATCACTTCCCGATGGGTACCTTTCAGCAAGCTTTCGGCCAGATTACCAAAAAATGAATCGACAATATTTGCCTTACGGTGCAAACCGATCACTACATCTGTAGCATCGTACTCCTTAATGGTATGAATAATGCCCGAAGCAATATTAAGATCATAACGACTCACCATATTGACCGAAACATCGGCAGAAGCAGCAATCATTGCCGCCTTTTCCAGATTCCGCTTACCCTGTAACTCCTTATTTTCCGAATTGTTATTATCATTGATTACATTGAGCGCAATCAATTCTCTTTTCTGTTTAGTATCTCTGATGACCAAGGCAAGATTAATCAGATCTTCAATGGTATCCGGATTTGCTACCGGAATCAGAATCTGCTCCTGTTCTGTCTTCTCTTTATTATCTTCAAACTGCATCTCTTCGTGCAGAGCAAAACGCCTTGCCGAACGTTCGGTTACAAGCGAACTGATGACGCACGTAAAGAGAATCATGACTACCGTGCCATTGAGCACATCGTCATTCAGCAACCGCTCTCCATTTTCCATAATGATTTCATGCCCTATCAATACTGCTGCCAGCGTAGCAGCAGCCTGCGCATTGCTCAAACCGAACATCATGCTTCGTTCATTGGGCTGCATATGATAAATCTTCTGTGTGATCCAAGCTGCCAACCATTTACTTAGAGTAGCGAATACGGTCATCACTACGGCAACCTTTAGAGCTTCACCACCGGTAAACAGGGTACGGACATCGATTATCATCCCCACACCAATCAGGAAATATGGAATAAACAAGGCATTTCCGACAAACTCCAACCGATTCATCAAAGGAGAAACATGCGGAATCAAGCGATTCAATACAAGTCCGGCAAGAAAAGCTCCCAAAATACCCTCCATACCGACAAACTCCATCAAACCACTACCTAAAAAGACCATCGCAAGTACAAAGACAAATTGCATTACGCTATCATCGTACTTACGGAAAAACCATCGACCGATACGCGGGAAGAAGAAAACGATCAGAAAACTCAGAAATGCAACTTTCACCACTAACAGCACCCAAAACATACCGTCGACAGTTCCTTTGTACATACCACCAATGACGGCAAGAATAATCAAAGCCAACGTAACCGTTACCGCCGTACCGCCGATGGTTATATTTACACTCCTGAGTCTGGACAATCCATAACGGCTGATAATGGGATAGGCAATCAGTGTATGGGAAGCATACATACTGGCGAGTAATACCGCTGTAGTAAATCCATATCCCAGCAATTCCATACTACTCCATACCCCCAATGCCATCGGAATGATAAATGTAAACCATCCGAAGACCAGTCCTTTTGTCCGGTTCTTCTTAAAATCCTCCATATCCATTTCCAGTCCGGCCAGAAACATGATATAATAGAGGCCTACTTTTCCGAACAATTCGAAACTACTGTCCCGCTCGAGAACATTAAAGCCATATTCACCGATAACCACTCCGGCCAAAATCATGCCGATAATATGAGGTATATGCAGACGTCCTAATATCATCGGTGCGAAAAGAATAATGATCAAAACCAAGAAAAACACCCACGTGGGGTCTGTTATCGGGAGTTGTAAACTGAGGTCAAACCAATGCATATATCAGTATTTTTGTATTTATCTGCAAAATAACAAAAAAGTTATCACACCGCCAATTCATAAGGAAAGAGATTTTCAAAGAGAAATCTTCTCTCTAAAATGCTGATTATATTGCAAAATGTTATAATTTTGCAGCCAAATCCTTACGATTGGCTTGAATTGTAAGGAGAGTATTCACATAAAAACAAAAGAAAAAGATGAAAGTAGCTATTGTTGGCGTAAGCGGAGCCGTAGGACAAGAGTTTCTACGCGTGCTCGATGAGAGAAATTTCCCGTTGGACGAGTTAGTTTTGTTCGGTTCTAAACGTAGTGCCGGAACTAAATATACTTTCCGCGGTAAACAGATCGAGGTCAAACTTCTGCAACACAACGATGACTTTAAAGGGGTGGACATTGCTTTCACTTCGGCCGGTGCAGGCACGTCTAAAGAGTTTGAGAAGACTATTACCCGGTATGGTGCGGTAATGATCGATAACTCCAGCGCTTTCCGTATGGATGCCGATGTACCCTTGGTAGTGCCCGAAGTAAATGCAGCTGATGCTAAAGATCGTCCACGTGGTGTGATTGCCAACCCGAATTGCACAACCATTCAGATGGTTGTCGCACTGAAAGCCATCGAAGAGCTTTCTCATATAAAAACTGTGCATGTATCTACTTACCAGGCAGCGAGCGGTGCCGGTGCAGCAGCTATGGACGAACTCTACGAACAGTATCGTCAGGTTTTAGCCAATGAACCTGTCACTGTTGAAAAGTTTGCGTATCAGCTGGCCTTCAACCTGATTCCTCAAATTGATGTATTCACAGAAAACGGATATACGAAAGAGGAAATGAAAATGTATAACGAAACACGCAAAATCATGCACTCTGACGTGAAAGTAAGTGCTACTTGTGTACGTGTTCCGGCACTTCGTGCTCACTCTGAAAGTATTTGGGTGGAAACAGAACGTCCTATTTCGATAGAAGAAGCTCGTGAAGCTTTTGCCAAAGGTGAAGGATTGGTATTGCAAGACAATCCTGCCGAGAAAGAATATCCGATGCCCTTGTTCCTGGCAGGCAAAGATCCCGTTTATGTAGGTCGTATCCGTAAAGACCTGACCAATGACTGTGGATTAACCTTCTGGATTGTAGGTGATCAAATCAAAAAAGGAGCCGCACTGAATGCTGTCCAGATTGCCGAATATCTGATTAAAGAAGGAAATATCGGATAAATTAAAATCCGGATTTAACCGCAGATAACCATTATAAGATTTAATATTTCAATTCATCTCAGCCAGGTAGTCAATCCGGCTGAGATTTTCTTTTTATAAACTTCATACAATCTATTAAATAAGAATGATTTGATCAGGTCCGACACAAGGATAAAAACAAAAGATTGTTCCGCACAAGCATTCAAAGAGGGAACTACATTTCCGAATGCATTTATTTGATATGAAAAAACTTTCCGATCAAAACAAATCAAATTACAAAAAATATTATATATTTGTATCCAAATCAAAAAGGCTGCGAAATGAAACTTATTGCGGAAAGTGGTTCTACAAGAACGGAATGGGCATTGGTTGAAGACAATCATCTCGTACAACGTGTGTTTACCGAAGGGCTAAACCCTTTCTTCCAGACTAGAAGAGAAATTAGCAGAAGCGTCAGGTTGGGACTACCGGAATCATTCTTCAAAAAAAAACTGGATCAAGTATATTACTATGGTGCCGGATGCAGTTCATATGAAAAGAAAAATATCTTAGGTGCCTCTTTAGTGGCACAATTCAAAACTCCCATTCAGGTTGAAAGCGATTTGCTGGCAGCAGCTCGTGGTTTATTTAAATGTGAAGCCGGAATTGCCTGTATCTTGGGTACCGGATCAAATTCCTGTTTTTACGATGGTAAAATTATAGTCAAAAATGTGAAAGCTGCCGGATATATTTTAGGAGATGAAGGCAGTGGAGCCGTTCTTGGAAAACTTTTTTTAGCTGACCTTCTTAAAGGACTAGCTCCCAAAGAATTGGCAAATGAATTTCATGAGAAGTTTCGTATCTCGGTCAATGATGTCATGGAATCTGTATATAATCTTCCTTTCCCTAATCGTTTTTTAGGAACCATTGCGTATTTCTTAGGAGATTATATGGATAATGAATATGTATATAACCTATTAACTAACAATCTCCGTAGTTTCTTTAACCGCAACGTATGCCAATACGATTATATAAACTATCCCATCCGCTTTGTAGGCTCACTAGCTTATGCGTATCCAGATATTTTACAAGAAGTAGCACAGGAATTCGGAGTAGAGATAGATGTTATAGAAGAGACACCTATGAATGGTTTAATCGAGTTTCACTCCATGAACATCGAAGAGTCCTAAAAGCGCGCACAATATCTAAAAAATGTTTCTAAACCTTAAGAACCATCGCTTATAAATGTATTCACAGATCATTTTTATAAAACAGAGAAGCGTCATAATGTGAATATACAAATATAAATCTAAATTATATAAAATATTTGTTCTTGATATTAAAATAAAATATATCTTTGCCATAGTAGAACTCCAAAGAGTTTCTAAACCTTTGTTAATAATAAACAATTTATCTCTTAAAAGAATCAACAAAGCCAATTGATATTAATTAAACTGGCCAAAAACAAGGATTAACAGGACTTATTAAAAACAAATAGAGATAACATAAAAATTAAAACCTTTAAATGAAATGCCTATGATAAATAATTATCCAAACCAAGGATAGCTTAGCCTACCCTCCTATTTTACCTTTACCTGCATTTTCCTGAGAAATCAAATGAAAAACAAAACAATTAAATCATCTATCTTTTATGAATGAAGATCGCAAGAAACGAGGATTAGCGAACAGCAACCTCCTTATAGCCATGGCTATTACTGCCTTAATTATAGGTAGCAGCAATGCAATGGCTAATCAAACTGCTTCCGGCAGTAGTTACAAGGTGACTGAACAAATGCAAATACAAACCGTGACGGGTGTAGTAGTAGATGCAAACGGCGAACCGATTATTGGTGCCAGTGTCGTAGAGAAAGGGACAACCAATGGGATTGTAACCGACATGGATGGCAAATTTTCACTAAATGTAAAAGTAGGTACCACTCTGCAAATCACATTTGTAGGATACCAACCGCAAGATGTGAAAGCAACTAAAAGCATGAAAGTTGTCCTGAAAGAGGACAACGAATTACTAGATGAAGTGGTAGTGGTAGGTTATGGAACCCAGAAAAAGGCAAACCTTACCGGAGCAGTATCCACTGTAGATGTCAGCAAGACTTTGGAAGCCCGTCCACAATCCGATGTGTCCAAAGCTCTGCAAGGTGTAGTACCGGGATTGACCATCACTAATACCAGTGGAAAACTAAACAGCAAACCAACCATGACTATCCGTGGTACCGGAACACTGAGTAACAGTGCAACCAGTAACCCGCTTATTGTCGTAGATGGTGTGCCAATGGACGATATCTCATATTTAAATACACAGGATATCGATAATATATCTGTTTTGAAAGATGCAGCCTCCACTTCTATCTATGGTACAAGAGCAGCATTTGGTGTTATATTAGTAACAACAAAATCTGCAAAGAAAACAGATAAAGTCACAATCAATTATACCAATAATTTCTCCTGGGATACACCAACCATACTTCCGAACTATCCGGATGTAGCTACACAGGCCAGAGCTTTGCGTGCGGCCAACACTCGTGCCAATCTCGAGAATGAATTGTTCGGTATGTACATGGATGACAATTTCATAGCAAAAGCTGAAGCTTGGAAGCAAAGACACGGAGGTAAAAAAGCCGGATATCGCGAAATGATTCCGGGTGATGATTTTGATTTGGGAGAAGATGGTAGCGCACTATATTATGCAGATTGGGACGTGGTTGGAATTATGTTTCGAGACTGGAAACCCGCACAAAGTCACAATATATCAATACAGGGAACCAGTGGGAAAACATCCTATTTTTTGTCCGTTGGCTATAATCACGAGGAAGGAGTGATGACATTCAACCCGGATAAGTTGAATAAATACAACGCTAATATGAATGTCACTTCCGACATAACAAATTGGTTACAAATCGGTGGCCGCTTCAGTTATAGTGACAAGGCATACACCACCCCTAATACCCGCCGTAATACTTATACGTATATGTGGCGCTGGGGAAGTTTCTTCGGTCCTTATGGTACTTATCAGGGAATCGATATGAAAAATGATATCGCATACCTTAAACAAGCAGGAGATGATAAGACTAATGACTCTTATACTCGTATAGGTGCCTTCTTAAAAGCAACTATTATCAAAGGGTTAACCTTGAATGCCGATTATACATTTAATATCAACAATAAAACGACCAAATCAGTAGGATTACCCGTAATATGTTGGAACTCTTGGGGAGGTAAACTAAATACTCCTACTACCGCAGCAGGAGCTAATGGAGATACATGGGTATATCAGAATTCAGTCCGCGACAATTCTTACGCATTAAATGTATTCGCTAATTACGAACTAACAGTTGCAAAAGACCACCATTTCAACTTTATGATCGGTGCCAATGCTGAAGAAGGTGAATATCAGAATCATTGGTCACAACGTAAAGGGCTATTGGATGATAAACTACCTGAATTCAACCTGGCAACAGGAGATCAAACTGTAGGTGGAACGCATAACGAATGGGGTACTGCCGGATGGTTCGGACGCATCAACTATGATTATAACGGTATCTGGTTGTTGGAATTGAACGGACGATACGACGGTTCATCCAAATTCCCATCAAGTGATCGCTGGGCATTCTTCCCTTCCGGCTCTGTAGGCTATCGTATCAGTGAGGAAAAATTCTTCGAGCCCATCAAAAAAGTAGTCAGCAACACCAAAATACGTGCCTCATATGGTGAAATCGGTAACCAGGCAGTAGGTAGCAACATGTACATTTCAACTGTCTCAAAACGAACAGACGGCAATACACACTGGTTGAACGGCAGTAACAAAGTGGTAGCTTACGATCTTCCTTCTTTGGTCTCTCCGACCTTAAAATGGGAACGTATTCAAACACTGGATATCGGTGGTGATTTTGGTTTCTTCAATAACGAATTGAACATATCTTTTGACTGGTACCAACGCACAACCAAAGATATGTTAGCACCGGGTCAGACAATGCCGGACGTGCTAGGTGCAGGTGCACCGAAAATCAATGCAGGTACCTTACGCACACGTGGTTGGGAATTAAGTATTGATTGGCGTCATCATTTCAATGAAGTAAACGTATATGCCAATGCCAGTATAGGTGATTTCAAGACTGTCATCACCAAATGGGATAACGACAGCCAACTCTTGAATGAAAACTATAGCGGTAAAGTATATGGAGATATATGGGGATTTGAGACCGATCGATATTTTACAAAAGACGATTTTAACGCTGACGGTTCTTATAAAGAAGGGATTGCTTCTCAGAAAAAATTAGAACAAGACGGATTTGTTTACGGTCCGGGGGATATTAAATTTAAAGATCTGAATAATGACAAAGAAATTAATGGAGGTGAAGGTACGGTAAAAGATCACGGAGACTTAAAGGTGATTGGTAATACCACTCCCCGTTACCAGTACGGCTTTCGTCTGGGTGGCGAATGGAAAGGAATAGATATTGATATGTTCTTTCAAGGTGTAGGCAAATGTGATGCATGGACACAATCAGCTTTCGTAATGCCAATGATGCGTGGTGCCGATGCGATTTATGCAAATCAAGCTAATTATTGGACAGATGAAAATCCGGACCCTAATGCTGATTTCCCACGCATGTGGCCGGGTAATGCAGGAAAAGGTACAGTCAGCGTACTTGATTTAGGTAATCATAACTTCTATCCGCAAAGTAAATACCTGGTAAACATGGCCTATCTACGTTTCAAAAATTTGACTATAGGATATACCTTACCAAAAGATTGGACACGTAAAGTTTACATGGATAAAGTACGCGTTTATTTCAGTGCTAATAATATTTGCGAACTTATAAATAAGAGTAATGCTCCTGTAGACCCGGAAGTAAATACTTCTGAAGCTATAGCCAATGGTGGAAGCAGTGATTACGGCAATGGAACTTGGGGACGAGTAGACCCGATGTATCGTACCGTATCGTTCGGTTTACAAGTTACTTTCTAATATACCATAAACAATTAATAGCGAATTATATGAAAAAAATTAAATATATAGCATGTCTGCTGTCATTGGCTGTAGTATCCGGTTGTGACAGTATCTTAGACAAAGGTCCTCTGGACTCTTTTACCAATGATAACTTTTGGACCGGTGAAGGAAATATATCCGGATATGCAAATGCATTCTACGAACAATTCTTAGGATATGGTAACGGCAATGGTTACGGTGATTTCTATTTCAAGACATTATCTGACGATCAAGCCGGAATGAGCTTTGCCAAATGGACTTATCCGGACAATGCACCCTCAACAAGTGCTACCTGGAAAAATGGCTGGATTGAGGTTCGCCGCGCTAACATCATGCTCGAGAATGTACCGACAGTTGCTTCATTGGACGAAGCAACCAAAAATCATTGGCTCGGAGTAGCCCGCTTAATGAGAGCTTGGCAATACTATCACTTAGTACGTATGTATGGTAATCTACCTTGGATAGACAAAGCACTTAACATCAACGATGAAGGAGAAATATATGGCAACCGCGAGGATCGGGATATGGTGATGGACAAAGTGCTGGAAGATCTGGACTTTGCGGTAACCAATATCAAAGATATTTCCAGTAAAACGACTTGGAGCCGTTCATTAGCCAACGCAATGAAAGCTGAGGTATGCCTCTACGAAGGCACTTTTCGTAAATATCGCAAAAATGAAGATGGACAGCAAGCCCCCGATGCAACAGGTGCTGCCAGGTACCTCACAGCCTGCAAAGAAGCATGTCTGGCCGTTATGAGCAAAGGTTATAAATTAAACACCTCTTATCAAGGGAATTATAACTCGACAGATTTAAGCAGTAATCCGGAAATGATTTTATACAAAGCATACAAAGAAGGATTACTCATGCACTCCACTATCGACTACACATGCTCATCCACTCAAATCAGCGGTATGAGTAAAAATGCGTTCGAATCCTACCTATTTAAAGATGGTAAGCCCATGGCATTGACTTCTTTGAATAAAAGTGACGAAGCACCTTTCCAATACGGACATTTATCTTTAAAAGACATTCTCGCTGTCCGGGATAAACGACTGGCCCAAACAATTGATACAGTACTCCTGTATAATGGCAGAGGATTTACACGATTTAACACCGGCATGGAATCAACTTCTTCGACAGGTTATGGAGTGGCTAAATACGATAATGAAGCTATCCCGGAAGGTTTTAGAAGTCAATCAGGAAAGAATTATACTCATGCTCCTTTATTTTGGTTGTCAGTAATTTATTTAAATTATGCGGAAGCCTGCGCTGAATTAGGTAATATCACTCAAGACGACTTGGATAAATCTATCAACTTACTAAAAGACCGTGCTGGATTACCACATCTAAGCCCTATCGTCGGTTTCAGTGATCCTGCAAATAACCATGGGGTTAGCGATTTAATCTGGGAGATTCGTCGTGAACGCCGTTGTGAACTGATGTTCGATAATGATAACCGATATTGGGATTTAATACGTTGGCATCAACTCGATAAATTGGATACAACCAAATACCCCGATATCATCTTAGGTGCTAACGTAGCCAATGACATGGATGGTTGTGAGGCCAATAAAGTTGGTAAATATATTGACGGAAGTAAAGATGGCAGTCGTATATACGATAAAAAACATTATTTATATCCGATTCCAACCGGACAAATAGCTTTAAATCCACAATTAGCCCCCAATAATCCGGGTTGGTAATCAACCATACCTGGTAAATACAGAGATTCTTCCTGTTTCCATAGTATTGATAACTATGGAATTAGGAAGAATTTTACACCTTTAGCTAAAAAGTTTTACTCTGTAACAACCAATCTGTAAATTATCAATTATAATATAAAATATTTCTAAATAATTGTTTTTGATATTAAAATAAAAAGTATCTTTGCTACAACAAGAACTTCCTCCTAATACTATTTTTATGAAAAAGATCCTACTCATAGTCGTCTTATTATGTAGTACTCTCTTTGCTCAAGCACAAAAGAGCGATGTAATTATAGGTGCTGAGCAGACTAAAGCATATTTTCCAATTCTAAAAAATAAACGAATTGCTATATTTTCCAATCACACCGGAATGGTGGGAAATAAGCACTTGCTGGATATATTATTGGAAAACAACTTTAATGTAGTTGCAATTTTTTCACCAGAACATGGTTTCCGTGGAAATGCTGATGCCGGCGAACATGTATCCAGTACAATCGATTCAAAAACAGGAGTACCCATTCTTTCTCTTTACAACGGAAAGTCGAAGAAACCGAGTGAAGCCTCCATGAAAAAGTTCGATATATTGATTGTAGACATACAAGATGTGGGGTTACGCTTCTACACTTATTATATATCTATGGTGCGTTTGATGGATGCCTGCGCAGAATATGACCGCAAAATACTGATTCTGGACCGACCAAATCCAAATGGCCATTATGTTGACGGACCAATATTGGATATGAAATATAAATCGGGAGTAGGCGGATTACCTATCCCCATTGTACACGGAATGACACTAGGCGAACTTGCCTTGATGGTCAATGGCGAACGATGGCTACCTTCTTCACGAATTTGCGACGTGACCGTCATTCCTTGTAAGAACTATACACACCAGACAATGTATCGCCTGCCCATTCCTCCTTCACCTAACTTACCGAACATGAAAGCGATTTATCTATACCCTTCCATCTGTCTTTTCGAAGGGACTCCAGTAAGCTTGGGACGTGGCACCACTCTACCTTTTCAAGTATACGGCCATCCTAATATGACTGGATACAATTACAATTTCACTCCCCGTAGTATTCCAGGAGCAAAAAATCCGCCGCAACTTAACAAATTATGCCACGGAGTAAACTTGAGTAATCTTAGTGACGAAGAAATTTGGAAACAAGGAATAAACTTAGACTACTTAATTGACGCCTATCATAATCTGAATATGGGAGATCGTTTTTTCAGACCTTTTTTTGAATTACTGGTCGGTACCGACTATGTACGTAAAATGATAGAAGGAGGTAAAAGTGCTGATGAAATAAAAGCAAGATGGAAAAGAGATGTCGAAAGGTTCAAGATACAACGAAAGCCTTATCTACTCTATCAAGACAACTGACTAGCCCTAATAAAATATTTCATTCATTAATCTGAAAAGCATGACACCTGTAGCGGTATTAATCACTATTGCCTCCTACTTCCTGATCCTGTTTACCATTTCGTACATTGCAGGAAGAAAGGCTGATAACGAAGGCTTCTTTGTGGGTAACCGCAAATCAGCTTGGTATGTAGTGGCTTTCGCCATGATCGGCTCCAGCATATCAGGAGTTACTTTTGTATCAGTTCCGGGTATGGTAGGCATCAGTAATTTTTCATATCTACAGATGGTATTGGGATTTGTAACCGGACAAATTATTATCGCCTTTGTTCTGATACCCTTATTCTACCGGATGAACCTTGTATCTATTTATGAATACTTAGAAAACCGTTTCGGTACCTCTTCCTATAAAACAGGTGCATGGTTCTTCTTCATTTCCAAAATATTGGGAGCAGCCGTACGTTTATACCTCGTATGTCTCACATTGCAACTTCTGGTTTTTGAACCTTTCCACATGCCTTTCATCATGAATGTAATTCTCACTGTGGCATTGGTTTGGCTCTACACATTCCGCGGAGGAGTTAAATCGTTGATCTGGACCGATTCACTGAAAACATTCTGTCTGATAGTATCTGTTGTATTATGCATTTACTACATTTCCACTGATCTTAAGCTCAGTTTCACAGAAATGTTTTCCACTGTTTCAGATAGTGCTTTGTCACACATGTTCTTTTTCGATAACGTGAATGACAAACGTTACTTCTTCAAGCAGTTTTTGGCCGGTGTGTTTACAATGATAGCTATGACAGGACTCGACCAAGACATGATGCAGCGTAATCTGAGTTGCAAAAACTTTAAAGACTCACAAAAGAATATGATTACCAGTGGCATTTCCCAATTTTTTATCATTCTTTTATTTCTAATGCTGGGGGTACTGCTCTATACATTCACATCACACCAAGGTATCACAAATCCGGCAAAGAGCGACGAACTCTTCCCCATGATCGCTACAGGAGGGTATTTTCCTACGATCGTAGGCATCTTATTCATTATTGGACTGATTTCATCCGCTTATTCTGCGGCCGGGTCGGCCTTAACAGCACTGACAACCTCGTTCACTGTAGATATCTTGGGAATCAAAGGAAAGACGGAAGACACTGTACGAAAAACACGTAAGAAGGTACATGTCGGCATGGCCATAGTCATGGGAATTGTCATTTTCATATTCAACTTACTGAATAACACCAGTGTCATCGATGCTGTTTATATCCTTGCCAGTTATACCTATGGCCCCATCCTGGGATTGTTTGCTTTTGGCATTCTCACAAAAAGACAAGTACGCGATCGATACATCCCATTAGTATCTATCCTTTCACCCATCCTCTGCTTCATTTTACAAAAAAATTCGGAGACTTGGTTTCACGGCTATCAATTCAGTTATGAGCTATTGATATTCAATGCCTTGTTTACTTTTATAGGTCTGTGCTTTTTGATTAAAAAAACAATTAACTTAACATAATAATGAAACCAATCCTTACCTCCCTGATTCTGCTGCTTACAGCCGGCTTATTCCCACAAGCCGCAGCAACCCAAGAGCTATCTAAGGAACTTCGTTCGCAGATAGGAGACTTTCTGAATGAAACTGCCCGGAAAGAAATCTCTGTAGGCAAAATCCATATCGATTCTGTTAATACAGAAGGAAATGACTTGATACTTTTCGCTAACATAAACTGTTCGTATATTCCCTTCCGCACAGACAATGTTACTAAAATTTACCAAGGCATCAAAGCATTACTCCCTCCAGAGCTAGCAAAACGCAAGTTACAGATCCGGACAGACCACCATGCCATCGAAGAGCTAATTCCTCTGGCACTTCGTAATACAAGAGGGAGAAAAATTCCGACATTTAGTTACAAAGCAGATACACCTCTGATTACCCGATTATCTGTTCCTTATACCCCCACAAACGGATTGCAAAACCGTCACATTGCTCTATGGCAAAGTCACGGCTTTTATTACGAATCCAAATTGGCTCGCTGGGAATGGCAACGTGCACGAATCTTTCAGACTGTAGAGGACCTTTATACTCAGAGTTATGTACTTCCATTTCTTGTTCCAATGCTCGAAAATGCCGGTGCAACAGTACTTCTTCCTCGAGAAAGAGACCCACAAACTGTTGAAATCATTGTCGACAACGATAGATGCAGAGACGGACATTCGGTTTATTCAGAATTAAACGGAAGTAAAATGTGGAAAAACGGGGAAGCAGCAGGATTCGCCCACTTAAAGAGAACGTATAAAGACTTCGAAAATCCTTTTCGTGAAGGTACCTACCGTCAAGTAGAAACCACCAAAAAAGGAACTGTAAGCGTTGCCGAATGGATACCTGAAATTCCTCGGGCAGGACGGTATGCCGTATACATTTCTTATAAAACAGTAAATAACAGCACGGAAGATGCCCTTTATACTGTCTATCACCAAGGCGGTAAATCACAATTCAAGGTAAATCAACAGATGGGTGGAGGGACTTGGATTTACTTGGGAACCTTTAGCTTCGGTATCGGTAAAACAAATTGTAAAATCGTCCTTAGTAACCAATCGGCCAAAGAAGGACGCTTGGTAACAGCTGATGCAGTAAAGATAGGCGGCGGTTACGGCAATATTGCCCGAAGTATCTCCGAAGAAGGAGTTACGGTAAATACAAAAAGTTCGGACACAATGATAACCGATACCTATCATCCGAAAGCTCAGGTGAACTATCCATACGAGATTAGTGGCTATCCTCGTTTCTGCGAAGCAGCCCGATACTGGATGCAATGGGCCGGCATACCAGACAGTGTTTATTCAGACAGTCACGGTAAGAACGACTATACAGACGATTACAAGTCACGTGGAATTTGGGTGAATTACCTCGCAGGAGGTTCTGCTGCCAACCCTACAGAAAAAGGACTAAACATCCCGGTGGACATGGCTTTCGCTTTCCATTCGGATGCCGGTACCACTTATGGTGACACAATTATCGGCACACTGGGTATCTTTCATACTTCGGCTTATAATGGTGCATATGCAAACGGTGCCTCACGATATGCCTCACGTGATTTATGCGATCTGGTACAATCAAATATCGTGAAAGATATCCGTACCTTGTATGAACCCGAATGGACACGCCGGGGAATGTGGAATCAATCTTATTACGAAGCACGTGTACCGCGAGTACCAACGATGTTATTAGAACTACTGTCACACCAAAACTTTGCCGACATGCGTTACGGACTTGATCCTCGTTTCCGCTTCACTGTCAGTCGTGCCATTTACAAAGGAATTCTACAATTCATCTGCTCCCAATATAAAATGGAGTACGTAGTACAACCTTTACCCGTCGATCACATGAGTCTCCGCTTTGAAGAAGGCAACCGAATCAAACTTTCCTGGCAACCGGTAGACGATCCGCTGGAAACCACCGCAAAAGCCGACCAGTATATTGTGTATACGCGTATCGGGGACAGCGACTTCGATAATGGTGTGATTGTAAATTCTCCAACCTATCAAACGGTTATCCCTTCAGGGGTGGTTTGTAGTTTCAAAGTGACCGCCTTAAACAAAGGGGGGGAAAGCTTTCCATCAGAAATCCTTTCTATCGGAAAAACTTTTAACGACAAAGGAACTGTATTGATCATAAACGGATTTGACCGGGTCTGTGCTCCCGCAGATTTTACGGCAGACGCAGATACTTTAGCCGGATTCTTAGACGAGCTAGACCACGGAGTACCCTACAAAACCGACATAAGTTACATCGGTCCGATGAAAGAGTTTCGCCGACAGATACCATGGATGGATGACGACGCCTCCGGATTTGGTGATAGTTACGGTACACACGAAACAATGGTAATTGCCGGTAATACATTTGACTACCCTGCTATACACGGAGAAGCGATTTTGAAAGCAGGCTACTCGTTTACATCTTGCAGTGACGAAAGTATCGTCCATCCAGACTCTTCTCCTAAAGAGAGAGAAACACAAATCTGTATGAATGACTATAAATACGTAGATCTTATATTAGGGAAACAATGCCAGACAAAAATGGGACGTGGTGGAATCCGCCCATTGGAATTTAAAACATTTAGTAAAGAGATGCAGAATGCCATCACAAACTACTGCCAGGCAGGAGGTAATTTCTTCGTATCAGGCGCCTATGTGGCATCGGACTTATGGGATAATCGTCTGGTGAAAGCCAATGAAGAAGACAAAAAGTTTGCTATGGAGGTATTGAAATACAAATGGCGTGTAGGACAGGCTGCCCGCAACGGAAAAGTGAAAAGTGTAGCCTCTCCATTCCCGGAAATCACAGGAAGCTACACTTATTATCAAGATCTAAACCCGGAATCATATGTCGTAGAGTCGCCAGATGCTCTTGAACCGGCTGCACAAGGTGCATTCACTATACTGCGATATTCGGAAAACAATCTGAGTGCCGGCATAGCTTATAAAGGGAATTATAAAACCTGCGTACTGGGATTCCCATTCGAAGCGATACGTACAGTCACAGAAAGAGAACTATTGATGAAAGCCATATTGACTTTCTTCGAACACTAAAACAGAAGATTCTTAACCTCCTTTTTATAAGGAGGTTACCCACAGGATCTAAAGTTATATAAACAGTAAAGTTATAACAAATAAAATCATCATCTATGAATAGAAGACTTTCTATATTCGTAATCATTTTGTTTTTCCTGTTACCTGTTGCCGCACGGGCACAGGTAACAGGTTCTTTCCGCTTCGCACAGTTGACAGACATACATCTCAATCCCAACAATCCGAAGCCGACAGAAGACTTGAAACGTTCCATCGAACAAATTAACGCCACACCGGGAGTAGACTTTGTATTAGTCACTGGAGACCTTACCGAAGAGGGTGATCGCACGACCATGTTAGTTGTAAAATCTATCCTGGACCGACTGAAAGTGAAATATTACGTTATACCGGGCAACCACGAAACAAAGTGGAGTGATTCAGGTTGCACTGCTTTCAGCGAAATATTCGGGGGAGAACGCTTTAAATTCGAACACAAAGGATTCTTGTTTTTAGGGTTTAATTCAGGACCACTGATGCGTATGGCCTACGGGCATGTAGTACCGCAAGACATCACATGGATGAAACAAGAAATGGATAAAGTTGGAAAAGATAAGCCTGTAATCCTGGTCACCCATTATCCTATGCAGGATGGGGATGTGGACAATTGGTATGATGTTACCGATGCCGTACGTCCATACAATATCCGCACTTTTATCGGAGGACACTATCATCGTAATCGCTTCCTCTCATACGACGGTATACCAGGTATTCTTACCCGCTCAAACCTACGTGACAAAAACGGTTCAAGCGGCTATAGCATTTTTGATATCACTCCGGACTCTATCATTACTTACGAGCAACGCATAGATGAACCAATGAAACGCTGGACTGCCCTATCACTCACCAAATCTTATTATAACCGTACCGGAAAGGCAGTGAAATATCCCAGTTTTTCGGTGAATAAAGAGTATCCACAAGTAAAAATAGGCTGGCAGGTGCAGACCGGTGTCGGCATCTATTGTTCACCTGCCCTCTGGAAAGGCAGAGTTTATGTAGGTGATGACTTGGGTTTCCTAACTTGCTACACCCTGAAGGAAGGACGTAAATTATGGAGTTTCCAATCAGGGAAACGCATTGTGGGCACACCTGCCGCAACCGACGGGATTGTGGTTTTTGGCTCCGCTGACCACAACATCTACGGATTGGATGCTGTAACCGGTAAAGAACGCTGGAGGGTTACGGTTGCCCAACCGGTATTGGGAGCGGTAACTATTGAAAAAGGTATCGCTTACATAGGTGGCAGTGATTCCACTTTTCGCGCCATTCGTATCAAAAATGGTAAAGTAGTATGGACTTATACCGGTATCAAAGGTTACATCGAAACAAAACCTCTGGTAGAAGGTGACAAGGTCATATTCGGTGCATGGGACAATACTCTCTATGCTCTCAATAAATCCAACGGCAAGGAACTCTGGAAGTGGACCGGCGGACTGACCCGTATGCACTTCTCCCCTGCTGCCGTATGGCCTGTAGCAGCACATGGAAAAGTATTCATCACCGACCCACAACGTGCCATGACCGCTATCAGCCTAAAAACAGGAAAAACAGTTTGGCGTACCTTCCAGTCAATGGTTCGAGAAACAATCGGTCTATCCGCAAACAAAAATCAGATTTATAGCAAAACGATGAATGACAGTGTCGTATGCTATTCCACCATCAGCGACACTCCGAAAGAGATCTGGGCATCTAATGTAGGCTTTGGCTACGAACATGCTCCATCCATGCAGATGGAAAAAGACGATATAGTATTCAGTAGTACCAAAGAAGGACTTATCTTTGCATTGGATGCAAGTACCGGACAAGTATTGTGGAAACATAAGATCGGCAATTCACTGATTAACACCGTACTCCCCATCAGCCGCCATCAAGTACTGTTTACAGCCACCAGTGGTGAAACAGGCTTACTTGAGTGGAAAGAATAAAACAAATCAAAACATAAGCATATATGAAATCAACAATCAATTGCTTCATCCCTTACGCGGGAGCAGCACAAGCAGAAAGAACAGTTCAAGGATTACAAGCAACAGGTTTGGTGAAAAAAATCTACCTTCTTGTCACCTCACCCAGCTTCGATCCACTACCAGGATGCGAACTACTTTATGTAGACAAGCTTACCAACAGCGCCTCCATGTACGCCATTGCTACCTATTCGGATGCAAGCTACACATTACTTTATACCAAATATACATCACTTGAACTGGGACTATTTGCCCTTGAACGGATGATTCACATTGCCGAAGATTCGGCTGCCGGCATGGTATACGCCGACCATTATCAAGTGACAGAAGGTAAACAGAGTAATGCCCCGGTCATCGATTACCAGTTCGGAAGTCTCCGTGACGATTTCAACTTCGGTTCTGTCCTCCTTTTCAAAGCCTCAGCCTTGAAAGAAGCCGCCAAACGAATGAAATCCGACTATGACTTTGCCGGATTCTACGATCTGCGCCTTAAACTTTCACAGAAATATCCATTAGTACATATCAATGAATACCTTTATTCGGAAGTAGAAAACGACACCCGAAAAAGTGGTGAAAAAATATTCGACTATGTAGATCCTAAAAATCGTGACCGACAGATTGAGATGGAAGAGGCATGTACCGAACATCTGCAAGAGATAGGCGGTTATCTGAAGCCTGAATTCCAGAAAATAGAATTCAACACCGGCAACTTCCCATACGAAGCTTCTGTGATTATTCCGGTACGCAACCGTATTCGTACCATACGCGATGCCATCCGTTCTGTACTCAGCCAGAAAGCAGATTTCAAATTCAACCTGATCATTATCGACAATCACTCTACCGACGGTACCACCGAAGCCATTGATGAATTTAAAGACGATGAACGCCTGATCCACTTGATTCCCGAACGTAATGATTTGGGTATAGGCGGTTGCTGGAATCTGGGAGTTCACCATCCTCTTTGCGGTAAATTTGCTGTCCAACTTGACAGTGACGACGTATATGCCCACGACGGTACTTTGCAGGTCATGGTCAATGCATTTTACGAACAAAACTGTGCTATGGTAGTAGGCACCTATATGATGACAGATTTTGATATGAACATGATCGCTCCGGGCATTATTGATCACAAAGAATGGACACCAGAAAACGGGCGTAACAATGCACTACGCATCAACGGGTTAGGTGCTCCTCGTGCATTCTACACACCAATACTCCGTGAATTGAAGGTACCCAATACCAGCTATGGCGAAGATTACGCATTAGGACTGAATTTCTCACGCCAGTATCAGATCGGACGCGTATACGAAGTCGTTTATCTATGCCGCCGTTGGGATGATAACTCGGATGCCTCTCTCGACATCGTAAAGATGAATGCTCACAACCTTTACAAGGACCGCATACGCACTTGGGAATTACAGGCACGAATTGCATTAAATAAGAAACAAAGATGAACAAAGAAATAGAAACTCTACTGAGCGAACAGCTCTCCTCTTGGGAGACGGCACAAAACAATTACGCTGCCCTGAAACGGGTACGAATAAAAGATGTGAAAGTGAACGGTTGCCTGTACAGAATACAGTTCAACCCGGCACGTATTGTTTCTTCTGCTGCCAAAGTAGATAGTAAATCGATTCAAGAGCGTAAATGCTTCTTGTGTCCGGCCAATCTTCCACCGATGCAAAAAGGCATTCCTTTCGGAGAACACTACCAGATATTGGTCAACCCATTTCCTATCTTTCCCAAGCACTTGACAGTTCCCGAGCTACAACATGTTGAACAGCGTATCTTACATCGCTTTAGTGATATGCTCGACCTGGCTACTTATGCCGAAGATTATATAATCTTCTACAATGGTCCCCAATGTGGTGCATCGGCTCCCGACCATCTGCATTTTCAAGCAGGTAATAAAGGTTTTCTACCTATCGAACAAGAGTGGAAAGAGAAAAGAGGAGAGAAAGTAATCACCTGTAAAGATGCTACTCTTTGGGCACTAAACGATTACCCCCGTGCAACTCTGGTAATTGAGGCGGGAAGTAAAGAAACAGCTATCATGTTGTTCAATACCGTATACCAGGCCATGCCCTCAACATCGGGTGAAGATGAGCCTATGATGAATGTATTGGTATGGAAAGAACAGAAAAATTGGATTGTCTGCATCTTTCCCCGCAACAAACACCGTCCCTCCTGCTACACAGCCGAAGGGGATACCAATATCCTGATCAGCCCTGCATCAGTAGACATGGGGGGAGTGTTCATCACTCCACAAGAAAAGGATTTTGAAAAAATTACAGCAAATGATATTGCCGACATTCTCGGTGAAGTATGCCTGAGACCGGCAGCCTTCCGCATATTGATAGAACGCATAAAACAACAATTATGAAAGAACCCAAAGTACAGGTCGGCATTTTATTCGAACCTCAAATCAAATTCATACTGCTGACCCCCTATCATATCAACGGGGAAGAGGTCAGCGGCAAACAGGTTGTGACCTATGATAACGGACACATCCTCTGGCAAGGGCATTCATATGACGAACTGCTGTTTGAGCCCCTACACGAAAAAAGCGATGCTTTTGAACTGCAGGATGTCACCATCGGTATCAATTTTCATTGGGAACGAAAGGAAAACCAGCGTTTTATCGGAGCACTGAAAATTATTGTAGAAAATAAAAAGTTAACGGGAATCAACGTAATTCATGTGGAAGATTACCTGACCAGTGTGATCTCTTCTGAAATGAGTGCAACGGCAAGTCTGGAATTACTGAAAGCACATGCTGTGATTTCAAGAAGCTGGTTATTAGCGGGGCTTTCCCTACCCTATTCCAAAGATAGAGAAAAAAGTAATACCACTCCCGAGAAAGTGCCCTACTCTACATCTTCTTTTCCACCCCTTGCACAAGAGGCCGAAAATAAAATTCTAATCCGCTGGTATGAACGTGACGCACATACTCACTTCGATGTCTGTGCCGACGATCATTGCCAACGTTACCAAGGTATTACCCGTGCCTCAACCGACATGGTGAGGCAAGCCATCTCTGCCACCCGAGGAAAGGTACTTATGTCGGAAGGAACTATTTGTGATGCGCGCTTCTCCAAATGTTGCGGTGGTGCTTTTGAAGAGTTTCAGTATTGTTGGGAAAATATCAGACATCCATACCTATCCAAACAAAGAGATAGCAAAAAAGCAACCGATCTACCCGATCTGTGTAAAGAAGCCGAAGCCGAGCGATGGATACGTACTTCTCCCGAAGCCTTCTGTAATACAAAAGACAAGAAAGTACTGTCTCAGGTACTGAATAACTATGATCAGGAAACTACCGACTTTTATCGTTGGAAAGTAGAATATGAACAGGAAGAACTGTCCAAACTGATTCTGAAACGCTCAGGAATTGACTACGGACAAATTCTCGACTTGGTACCAGTGGAACGGGGAACTTCCGGACGACTTGTCAGACTCAAAATAATAGGTACTAAACGGACCATGATCATTGGCAAAGAACTGGAAATACGTCGTACCCTCTCCCCATCACACCTCTATAGTTCTGCTTTCATCATTGATAAAGTAAACGTCACAAACGGAATACCGGATCGCTTTATCCTTACCGGGGCCGGATGGGGACACGGAGTAGGACTCTGTCAGATAGGAGCAGCCGTCATGGGCGAGCAAGGTTATACATACGACACCATCTTGCTGCATTATTACATCGGGGCAACGATAGATAAACTTTATTAAACACACACCATTATCATGAAAAACAAAAATATATCACCGTGGGCATGGATTCCGACTCTTTACTTTGCACAAGGATTACCTTATGTAGCCGTAATGACTATCTCGGTAATTATGTACAAAAATCTGGGTATCTCCAACACAGATATCGCTCTTTATACCTCTTGGCTCTATTTACCATGGGTTATCAAACCTTTCTGGAGTCCATTTGTCGACTTATTAAAAACCAAACGTTGGTGGATAGTCAGCATGCAGCTATTGGTAGGTGCCGGACTGGCAGGAATCGCTTTCACCATACCGATGTCAAACTTCTTCCAAACGACCCTTGCCATTTTTTGGCTAGTGGCATTCAGCTCGGCTACACATGATATTGCTGCAGACGGATTCTACATGTTGGCACTCAACGTACAGGACCAGGCACTTTATGTGGGTATCCGCAGCACTTTCTACCGCATTGCCACAATTGCCGGCCAAGGCTTGCTGGTGATGCTTGCAGGTGGACTTGAAATATGGACAGGCAGCATTAAGTATGGATGGAGTATCACGTTCTTTATTCTGGCAGGACTCTTCCTCGCTTTCTGTCTCTATCATAAATGTATATTGCCAAAGCCCGACAGCGATAAAGCAGTAGTAGGTGAAAATAGTGCCAGTGCTATTTTCAGTGGATTCATAGAAACCTTCGCTTCCTTCTTCCGCAAAAAACAAGCAGGAGTTGCTATCCTTTTCATGCTATTCTACCGTTTTCCGGAAGCACAATTAGTGAAACTTATCAACCCATTCCTACTTGATCCCATTGACAAAGGCGGACTGGGGTTGACAACAGCTGAAGTCGGATTGGTTTACGGTACTATCGGTATCATCGGGCTGACCTTGGGAGGCATTATCGGAGGTATCTGTGCAGCAAAAGGAGGACTTCAAAAGTGGCTTTGGCCAATGGCATGGAGCCTTTCATTGACTTGTCTCACCTTTGTATATCTAGGCTACTTCCAACCACAAAATTTTGTGATAATCAACCTATGTGTATTTATCGAGCAGTTCGGTTATGGCTTCGGGTTCACAGCCTACATGCTTTACCTCATTTACTACTCCGATGGTGAACATAAGACAGCACACTATGCGATCTGCACCGCTTTTATGGCATTGGGTATGATGCTGCCGGGTATGGCTGCCGGTTGGTTGCAGGAACTGATCGGATACGAAAACTTCTTTATCTGGGTAATGGTTTGTTGTACCGCGACAATAGCCGTATGCGCCTTTATTAAGATAGATCCCAACTATGGCAAGAAAGCAGAGGGTATTCCCCAAAAAACAAAATAAACCCATTTCTATTTACCGGATATTTAAAACATACTGAGAATATGACATATAGAAGAAGTATATTAAAGTTATTACTCACTTTTTTCGTCTTTATGACCTCCACTCTCCTCTCACGAGGGGCCGAACCGGGAGCAAGACCTCCGAGAATCCGTATAAAAACCGGAATTGAGGTCCTGAAAGAGCAAAACTTCAAATGCCTTGAAGGAAAGCGCGTAGGATTAATTACCAATCCGACCGGCGTTGACAATCATTTAATATCCACCATTGACATTCTGCACGAAGCACCCAATGTCAACTTGGTAGCCCTTTATGGCCCCGAACATGGTGTACGGGGTGATGTACACGCCGGTGATAAAGTAGATAACGCCAACGATTCCAGTACCGGATTGCCTGTTTATTCACTTTACGGCAAGACACGCAAGCCGACTCCCGAAATGCTAAAAGACATCGATGTGCTGGTATACGACATACAAGATATTGGTTGCCGTTCATTCACCTATATCAGTACGATGGGAGTAGCGATGGAAGCTGCCGCCGAAAATAACAAAGAATTTATCGTTCTCGATCGTCCCAATCCTATAGGCGGATTAAAAATTGAAGGAAATGTGGTAGAAGATGGATATATATCTTTTGTCAGCCAATTTAAAATTCCGTACCTTTACGGGCTTACTTGTGGCGAGTTGGCTCTGATGCTCAATGGCGAACAGATGTTGAGTAAACCATGCAACTTGCACGTTGTGAAAATGAAAGGCTGGAAGCGCAAGATGGACTACGTTCAGACAGGGCTGCAATGGATTCCTTCGTCTCCCCATATCCCGCATCCGCATTCCGCTTTCTTTTATCCGGTATCCGGGATACTCGGTGAACTAGGTTATATGTCAATTGGTGTAGGATACACCATTCCGTTCCAGATGTTTGCTGCCCCTTGGGTGGAAGCAGAGAAACTGGCAGATAACCTCAATCGCCTGCACCTGCCGGGAGTAATATTCCGGCCGATGCATCTCAAGCCTTTCTACTCAGTAGGTAAAGAAGAGCATCTGCAAGGAGTACAAGTGCATATTGTAGATTTTAACAAAGCCTCACTAAGCGAGATACAGTTTTACGTGATGCAGGAAGTAACCGCCCTCTATCCGGATCGTGCCGTATTCGACCATGCCGATAAAGAGCGCTTCCATATGTTCGATCTCGTCAGTGGCTCTAAAGAGATACGCGAGCGCTTCAGTCAACGCAACCGTTGGGAAGATGTCCGCGATTACTGGTACAAAGATGTCGACGACTTTCGACGGCTATCGCAAAAGTACTATTTATATAAATAAAAAATTGGGCTGAGTGCCAAACAAACAGAGAAACAATGAAAATGGAAAGAAACTACAGTGCGTTCTTGCAAGATATCGGACGATTTATCCCGCGAGACAGATTATTTACTGACGAACTCCATCGTTTGGCGTGGGGGACAGATGCCGGTTTCTATCGACTGATTCCTCAAATCGTAATTCATTCAATCAATGATGACGAAGTAATAGAAATCATCTATCTAGCCGACCGGTACAATATACCGGTTACTTTCCGTGCAGCAGGAACCAGCCTTTCGGGCCAAGCCATTAGTGACTCTGTTCTGATTATAGCCGGAAAAGGTTGGGAAAACTACGAGCTTTCACCCGACCACGAAAAAATCTATCTGGAGCCCGGCATTGTCGGACAGCGAGTAAACGAGATTTTAGCACCTTACGGACGTAAATTTGCCCCGGACCCGGCTTCTATAAAAAAGTGCCATGGTGGGTGGAATCGTGATGAACAATGCTTCGGGTATGAACTGTGGAACACATGCCAACAGTGATAAAATGTTGCTATCTGTACATATCATATTTCCTGACGGATATTATCTCAATACAGATAGTCAGGAGTCACGTGAGAATTTTAAAGAAGATTATCCCGAATTCCTCCAGCGCATCTGCGAACTCCGCGACCAGATACGCAGTAACGAGAAGCTTAGCGCACGCATCCGCCACAAATATTCAATCAAGAACGTAACAGGCCTGAATATTCTCCCGTTCCTCGTATACGACGATCCTTTCGACATTATCGCTCACCTGATGGTAGGTTCAGAAGGTACACTGGCTTTCCTTGCCGGTGTAACCATGAAAACAGAGTATGACTATCCGTATAAAGCCAGTGCCATGCTCTACTTCAGCGATATCAAAGAGGCATGCCGTGCAGTGGTAGCTATGAAAAGACTCGTCAACGCAAATGGAGAATGGATTGTAAAAGGTGCGGAATTACTCGACTGGAAATCCTTGGCTTCAGTCAATGATCCGACAGGAGAAGGGTTGACCGCTGTCCTGACCGAGACCAAAGCATGTACACAGGAAGAACTCAATCAGAATATCGCCATCATCGAGGAGGCATTAAAAGCATTCGATACATATATTCCGGTCCATTTTACGGATCAACCCGAAGAATATTCAAAATACTGGGCAATTCGGGCAGGTATTTTCCCATCTGTAGGTGGAACACGCCCTTCGGGAACGACTTGCCTGATCGAGGACGTTGCTTTTCATATCGAGGATCTTCCTGAAGCAACCGCCGAACTGCAACAGCTCATCGCCCGCCACGGATACGATGATGCCTGCATTTACGGTCATGCCCTGGAAGGCAATTACCATTTTATCATCAATCAGTCATTCAGCAATGAGGCTGAGGTAAAACGGTACGAAGCCCTGATGAATGATGTAATAGATTTGGTAGTAGGCAAATATGATGGTTCACTAAAAGCCGAACACGGCACAGGAAGAAATATGGCTCCATTTGTAGAATACGAATGGGGAGAAGAGGCCTACGCAATAATGAAAGAAGTAAAACAACTCTTCGACCCCAAAGGATTATTTAATCCGGGAGTTATCTTTAATGATGATCCTCAATGCCATATCAAGCACTTCAAACCCCTCTCTCCATTGACAATAGGACAAGATACCCAAGTAACCCGACAGATAGACCGGTGCATCGAATGTGGGTTCTGTGAAGTAAACTGCCTGTCATGCGGATTTACACTCTCCTCACGACAGCGTATCGTTATTCAAAGAGAGATCTCACGCTTGAAGAAAAGCGGTGAGAATCCCCAATTACTGGAAACGTTATCTGAGCTATACCGGTATTCTGGTAACTGGACTTGTGCCGGCGACGGTTTATGTGCTATGTCTTGTCCGATGGGTATCAATACCGGTGACCTGACCCACATCCTGCGTCAGGCTGAGTTTCCTCCCGGAAGTACCGGTTACAGAGCCGGTAAGTTTGCTGCCAATCATTTTGAAGGAATCAAAAGTACTTTGCGCCCAGTATTATCACTTGCCAATGCGGCACATAGTTTACTGGGTACATCAACAATGACCTCCATTACCCGGAAAATGCACAGTGCGTGGGGACTCCCACAATGGACACCAGCCATGCCCAAAAGCTATAAAATACGGAAAAGCGATCAGACTCCGGCAATGAATAACAAGGTAGTCTACTTTCCCAGTTGCATCAATCAAACGATGGGGCTGGCAAAAGATTCTCCTGTAGATCAACCTTTGGTAAAACAAATGCTCTCCCTGCTTCAAAAAGCCGGATACGAGGTCATCTTCCCTCCTAAAATGGAAAAACTCTGTTGCGGAACCATTTGGGAAAGCAAAGGTATGCTGGATATCGCCGACAGTAAATCGACCGAACTGGAAGCCTCTTTATGGGAAGCCAGCGAACAGGGACGTTATCCGGTGCTTTGTGACCAAAGTCCTTGCTTACACCGCATGCGTGCCACTATCCAAAAGATAAAGTTATATGAACCGGCAGAATTCATTTATACTTTCTTGCGAGACAAACTGGAATTTACCCCAACCGACCGACCGATTGCCATACACATCACATGTTCCATGCGCAAAATGGGATTGGCGAATATACTGATCTCACTCGCAAAGCTTTGCTCAACCCAAGTATTCATTCCGGAAGAGGTCGGTTGTTGTGGTTTTGCCGGAGACAAAGGATTCACGCAGCCGGAACTCAACACTTATGCTTTACGCAAGCTGCGTCCGCAATTGACGAAAGCCGGTATCGGTATCGGTTACTCAAATAGTCGTACCTGTGAAATCGGTCTCGCCACCAATACCGGTATCCCCTATGTATCGATTGCATATCTGGTCGATCAGTGTACCCGGCCTATAAAACAAGAAAATAACTTAACACTTAAATAAAAAACACAATGAATCAAACAGTCAACAAACGCCTACTCGCTCTTGATGTATTGCGAGGCATCACTATCGCAGGTATGATTATGGTCAACAACCCCGGCAGCTGGAGTTATGTATATGCTCCCCCTTGGGCATGCGGCATGGATCGGCTTAACCCCGACTGATCTGGTATTTCCTTTCTTTATGTTTATCATGGGTATCTCTACCTACATCTCATTAAGAAAGTATAACTTTGAGTTCAGCCACTCGGCCGCTTTGAAAATCCTTAAAAGAACCATCGTAATCTTTGCCATTGGTTTGGGAATCGCATGGTTCTCCATGTTTTGCCGTACCTGGAATTCACTCTCCGGTGAAGATATTTCATTCTTCTCCCGTCTGTATGAGTCGGTCTGGACTTTCGGCCACATCCGCATTCTGGGTGTCATGCAGCGATTGGCGCTTTGCTACGGTGCAACAGCCATCATCGCTTTAATTATGAAGCACAAATATATCCCCTATCTGATTGCCATCCTGTTGATCGGCTATTTCATCATCCTGATCAACGGAAACGGATTCGAATACAACAGCAGTAACATCCTATCAATAGTAGACCGTACCGTATTGGGTGAAGCACATATGTACAAGGATAATGGCATTGATCCGGAAGGTCTGTTAAGTACCATCCCTTCTATCGCACACGTACTGATAGGTTTCTGTGTGGGTAAACTCCTGATGGAAGTAAAAGATATCCATGAAAAGATAGAGCGTCTGTTCCTCATTGGCACTATTCTCACTTTCGCCGGATTCCTGCTTAGCTACGGTTGTCCCATCAGCAAGAAGATATGGTCACCTACTTTCGCTATCGTCACCTGTGGGTTGGCATCCAGTTTCCTGGCATTACTTGTATGGATCATCGATGTGAGAGGCTATACACGCTGGAGCCGTTTCTTCGAATCATTCGGTGTCAACCCCTTATTTATTTATGTGATGGGAGCCGTTCTCTCCATTCTCCTGGGCAGCATACTGATACCTTATGACGGAGGTAGCATCAGCCTACACGGATTCGTGTACAACGCAATTCTTCAACCCGTGCTTGGAGACTATCCCGGTTCTCTGGCATTCGCAATCTTGTTCGTAGGGCTGAACTGGTGTATCGGATATATTCTGTATAAGAAAAAAATATATATAAAAATATGATATTAATAGCAGACAGTGGTTCTACCAAGACCGATTGGTGTGTGGTAGAACATGGACAGTTGATCCAACAGATTTTTACGAAAGGTACCAATCCTTTCTTTCAGTCTGAAGAAGAAATCAGTAATGAAATAGCAACTGCACTGATTCCTCAGTTAAAGACAAACAAGTTCGAGGCTGTTCATTTTTACGGAGCCGGTTGTGCTTTCCCCGACAAAATAGAGACAATGCGCAAAGCCATAGCCTCGCATCTGCAAGTTAGTGGAGAAATCGAGGTTAGTACGGATATGCTCGCTGCTGCCAGAAGTTTGTGCGGTCATCAACCGGGTATTGCCTGTATCATGGGTACAGGATCGAATTCATGTTATTACGATGGTAAAAACATTGTCACCAATGTATCTCCTCTAGGATTTATACTGGGCGATGAAGGCAGTGGTGCGGTATTGGGCAAACTGCTGGTAGGCGACATCCTTAAAAACCAGATGACTCCGGGACTTAAAGAAAAATTTCTGGAACAGTTCAATCTGACCCCCGCCGAAATCATCGACCGGGTGTATCGTAAACCATTCCCTAACCGTTTCCTTGCAAGTTTCTCCCCATTTTTGGTTCAACACCTTGACGAACCGGTCATACGTGAATTGGTCCTTAACAGCTTCAAGAAATTCCTGAAGCGCAACGTGATGCAGTACGATTACCAGCACGCCCCGGTTCATTTCATCGGTTCTGTAGCATTCTATTACAGAGAGTTACTTTCCGAAGCATGTAAAATAATGGGAGTACACTTAGGAACCATTATCCAAAGTCCGATGGAAGGATTGATTAAGTTTCACGAGTAAAAATATGAATAAAGAACAAAAACATGAATAGTAATATAGAAAAATCAGATAAACCCTCCTTCATCAAAATCTCTGAGCAGCCCTCACTTTACGACGATCTTGAAAAGAAGTCGGTCCGCGAAATACTGGAAGACATCAATAAGGAAGACCAGAAAGTAGCTATTGCCGTACAGAAAGCAATTCCTCAAATAGAGAAACTAGTCACACAAATAGTTCCCCGAATGAAACAGGGGGGACGCATTTTCTATATGGGAGCCGGCACCAGCGGACGCCTCGGAGTACTCGACGCTTCAGAAATCCCACCTACCTTCGGTATGCCCCCCACATTAATTATTGGCCTGATAGCAGGCGGTGATACTGCTTTACGCAATCCGGTAGAAAACGCCGAAGATAATACGATCCGGGGCTGGGAAGAACTGACAGAACATAACATCAATGACAAAGATACGGTTATCGGTATTGCAGCCTCAGGCACCACCCCTTACGTAATCGGAGCTATGCATGCAGCCCGCGAGCATGGTATCCTGACCGGCTGCATCACCAGTAACCCGAACTCTCCAATGGCAGCAGAGGCCGATATCCCCATCGAAATGATCGTGGGTCCCGAATATGTAACGGGTAGTTCACGTATGAAATCGGGAACGGGACAAAAGATGATCCTGAATATGATCACAACCTCGGTAATGATTCAATTAGGACGCGTGAAAGGTAACAAAATGGTCAACATGCAGCTCAGCAACCGGAAGCTCGTAGACCGTGGTACTCGTATGATTATTGAAGAACTCGGACTTGAATATGATAAAGCAAAAGCCTTATTGCTGATGCACGGTTCCGTGAAAAAAGCAATAGATGCTTATAAAGCCGGATAACCGAACCACTCTAACCCACAATACCATTGAGCATGGAAAACAAAATCAACTTTTCTCCTCCCTCAACAAGAGAGGAGAAAGGTGTGAGGTTTTTACTCACTACCTTTTCAATATTGCTTTGTAGTCTGCAAGCTGTGGCACAATCTCTGCCACGTGTAGCTCCCGAACAAGTGGGCATGGACTCGCATCGCCTGTTACATGCCGATGAAGCTATTCACCGGGCAATCGATCACAAAGAAATACCGGGAGCCGTACTCGCTGTCATCCGTCATGGCAAAATGGCTTATCTCAAGGCTTATGGCAACAAACGAATCTATCCCAATGTAGAGCCGATGGAAATAAACACTGTTTTCGACATGGCTTCCTGCAGTAAATCTATGTCAACAGCTGTTTCGGTTATGATTCTGGTTGAACGAGGACAACTTCGTTTGCTCGATCGTGTCAGCTTTTTACCTCCCCGACTTCCAGGAATGGCGGGGAGAAAACGGGGAGAAGAAGGATATTCGTATCATAGACCTTATGACACATACTTCAGGTCTCCCTCCTTATGCACCGGTATCCGAACTGCAGGAAAAATATGGTTCTCCCAACCCCAAAGGACTGATGGAGTATATTTCCACTTGCAAACGTGAATTTAAACCTCAGACGAAATTTCAGTATAGTTGCCTTAATTACATCACTTTGCAACATATCATCGAAACCATTACCGGGCAAAGCTTGCGAGACTTTGCAAAAGAAAATATCTTCGATATACTGGGAATGCAATACACGGATTATCTGCCTACCATACAACAGCAGGACGGAAAGTGGATCAATACGGTGGCCTGTCCCTGGATGGACTGGATTGCACCTACCGAAAAACAAAAAGACGGAAGCGTACTCTGCGGGCAAGTACACGATCCATTGGCACGTATCCTGAACGGAGGGATCTCCGGCAATGCAGGTATCTTCTCTAATGCAAATGACATTGGCATCCTCGCAGCCGCTCTTCTCAACGGAGGCGAATACAATGGTCGCCGCATCCTCAGCCCGCTGGGAGTAAAAACCATGTGTACAGTTCCCCGTGAGCTAACCGCATTTGGCCGTACTCCGGGGTGGGATATTTTTCTCCTTATGCCTCAAACAAGGGTGATCTTTTCAGTCCGAATATCTTTGGCCATACAGGATATACAGGAACTTCCATCATCATCGATCCGGACAACGACACGGCCGTCATTCTGCTGGTTAACGCTGTTCATCCGGAAGACCGGCATAGCATAGTCCGTCTCCGTTCGTTGGTAGCCAATGCAGTAGCCGCCTCTATCTGTCCTCCCGCACAGGTATATACAGATCATTATTACAAACGCTTCCTGCAATTTGAAACAGAAACACCCATCAGCCCCAAAGATATTGTGATGGTGGGCAACAGTCTCACGGAAAATGGTGGGAATTGGAGCAAGCGCCTAAATAAAAAAAACATATGAAATCGGGGGATCATCGGTGACGAAGCATTGGGAATCTGTCAACGTCTTTTTCAGATCTTACCGGGGACTCCTCAAAAACTTTTCCTAATGGCCGGAATCAACGATGTGTCACACGACCTGAGCACCGATAGTGTAGTCACTTTGATAACCAAAGTCATTGAGAAAATCCAAACCGAATCACCACGCACCAAACTCTATATACAGAGTCTTCTGCCTATCAACGAATCGTTCGGACGATATAAAACGATGATCGGGAAAACTGACCTGATACCCGAAATTAACCGCAAACTTGAAGCACTTACCAAAGAAAAGAAAATACCTTTTATCCACCTCTTTCCATTATTTACGGAGAAAAACAGCAACGTGATGCGAAAAGAACTGACTACGGACGGATTACACCTGACAGAAGAGGGGTATAGAATCTGGAGTAAAGCACTGAAACGGTATCTGTAGCAGATACCGTTTCAGATATATTCTTTGAGTGCCGCCATATCTTCCAACGTCACTACTTTCTTATTGATCGAAATCAGCCCCTCTTTCATCATCTTATTTATCTCCTTCGAGAGTGCCGGACGCGTCACTCCCAGATATTCTGCCAATTGAACCTGATTGTGCTCCAGCAAGGCTGTATCCGGAGAAATCTTATGCTCCATAAAATAATAGACCAAACGGCTGCGCAGCATCTTATAAGACAGGATACGCAGACGGGTAACCGTACATTTGTTGCAATTACCCGTCACACACAAGAAGCGATGCAACAAATCGGGTACAGAACTAATCAATTTAAAAACGGAAGTACGGGTAGCCATCAACAATACAGAATCTTCACTGGCAGTAAACGTAGCAGGTAAAAGATTCTTATCACCAAACAAATGAGGAGTGGCAAAAGCACGGGGAGCACGAATATCTTCTACTTTCACCAGGTTTCCCGCCACATCGACAATATTAACCTCCAGTTCCCCTTTCAGTAGCACATATAAATGATTGCAATAGGTATCCTGCTTCAATACGATCTCTTTTCTGGCAACCTCGTACACCGAAAGTTCCAGCTCTTGTGGCAGCCGACGTTGCAAACTGTTATCCATATCCTTAAACAAAGATATCTGCCACAAAATCTTTTGATATTCGTCTGTAAACTCTACTTTTACCACGATGCTTGTCTTTTGAGCAAAGATAGCATTTTCTCCCGTACCAATCTTACCACTTAGTAAATAAAATGCGTGGATTGATATTCAGTGTCAACCAGCCCCAGTCTTGCCAACTTTTATGGTTGCCTCCCTTTACTATATCCATATACTTAGTTCCAAGCATAGTAGAATAACCGGCAGTCAGTTTTACGTCTTTCATCAAAGTATAATCTACCTGCATATCCAATTCCGACCCCAGGCAGCGTCCTTCCTTACCATCTGTAGCCATAACGTCATATGTAGTAGAGAAGTGATGATAATTCAACGAGAAACTCAATTTCTTAGTCGGTTTAAAGTCTACGCTCAAAGTCTTATCCCACAACCCCTTATTGTAAGCCGATGCATAGAAATAGTCCATACCTCCGTAAAATTTATGATGTGTTCCATATAACGGGTCAAAAGTGCTCACTTTTTTACTATCGGGATCGCCGCTAAGATAGTCCGTACCCAGGCTTACGCTCCACTTCGGATCAATTTTATAACCGGCTTTCAGGCTAAACATATAAGCAGATACTTTCTTGTCAGCCTTATTCTTTCCGAACTGATAATAAGCGCTGCCATTGAACAGCCACGCTCCGGGCGTGTATACCAAATAAGTGCCCATTGTCTGCATATTGGCTGTTTTACCATTTCCCTCCGTACCCGTTTCAAATCCGGTATTCATAAAAAGCAGCGAAACAGTGAAATCTTTAGCCCAATGACCGTTATACCAAACCGTTTGCATCGTTTTATAAGGTTGCGCTCCGGAAGCATAATAAGTGCCTCCGTATGAACGGTTTTCATCATTCTGATTGAAAGCCAATATCAAATGCAACTTATGCAATTTACTTTCATATCCCAATTTTAATGCATCGTGAAATCGCCCGGCCACATTCCAGTCCAGTCCGCCAAGCAGACGCTCATCATCATACGACAACGGTTGCCTTCCCAACTGCGCAAATAATCCTTTTGAGAAGTCAAGGCGAGCCCACGCTTCATGCAAAATAAACCTTCCATTCTTATCAATCTGAGGATCCTGCCCCCACACTCCTACGTGCTGTGCAGAAAGTCTCATCTGTAACCTGTCACGCTGATACCCCAAAGAAAGCCGGGCACGCTCGTTAACAAAGAAAGTGGGGTCTTCTCCTTCCGGACGAGGATTCAATACTCCATTACGGTATTCACCACGGGTACGTATCTGTGCATCAATTGTAAACAGATTCTCTTTCTGTTGCTGTGCAAAGACAGACAGTGGGGCTAAAAGCACAACTGTCCAAAATAGATTTGTGATTCTCATAACTCGGTTCTAAATTAGTAGTTAACGATTTATCAATTCAGATTATACGTATGTACGCTGGTCCCCTGTGCCGATGGCAGATAATTAATGCCATACCAGCACATCTGTAGTAATACGAAGCAAATGAGAAGTCCGACAAGCGCCGTACGCACTTTTTGCCTCCGGTTCATCCGAAAATGTATATAGCAAAGGTAACCGAGCCACGTAGCAGCTGCCCACGTTTCTTTGGGATCCCAACTCCAATAGTGTCCCCAAGCTTCTTTTGCCCACAATGCACCAAACAACATTCCCAGCGTCATAAATGCCAGTCCCACATTGACCAGATTGTCACACAGTTCCATCTCACGTTCTTCCGGAGTTTTCTTTTTGATCCAAAGCAGATAAACAGCCATGACAGCCGCCGCTCCCAACATAGCGTAAGCAAACATATAAACAATAACATGCGGTGCAAACCAAGGACTCTGCAGAGCAGGCATTAAAGTTTTATTGTGTATCTCAGGCTTAAACAGATTGATACAGACGAACACCAGCGAAAGAATAAAACTGAAACTCAAAATCCATTTATATCGCCAGCGGCTATACGTTATGATACCTGCCAAAGGTAAAAAGAAAGAGTACCACAAACGGGTTTCACCCATCGTACGCATCGGAGGCCGTTCCAGAGAGATCCACATCCCGAGAATGAAGGCAAAAAAGACAGCCAATCCCGCTAATGTAGCCGTATAGATCATCCATTGCCGCTTTCCTCTCCAGGCGGCAACCGCACCGATTCCCCAGCATAAAAGTGCTACAATGGCAAAAATCACAAATTGATCCCAACTCATGTGTTGTCCTCCTTTCTTTTCTGTGTCAAGGCAAACAGGCAGACAGCTCCCGCTATCATCATCCAGATACCGGTATAAACGACCGGCAACCATGGATCACGAACCAGTTCGAATACGCTGATATCACTCCAACGCCCTTTCGACTCGTCATAACTCAATTGATATATTTTCCACCCTTCCAACTCAAAAGGCTTATTCACCTCAATCGTAGCCGAATCACGGCGTCCCGATTCCGTATAAACCTTGACTTCGGATGCAAAACGACGGGGTTCACGTTCCGGCATCACCAGACTGGTCTGATCGTCAAGCCGGATAGCTTTATAAGGAAACATAAAACTCCCGCAACTCACCCATCCTTCACGCTGCTGTCCTGTCTTATTATTCACAGCTTTCAGATAAACAGCATAAGTAGCCCCCATTGAATGAAATTCTACAAAATTCAATGTATCCTGAGTCGCTACACTGGCAGCCAGAGGTATTTTCTTCTCGATACCAATTTCCCAATCAAGCAATCGTCCGGTATGAAAATTATCTTCAATCAACAGGTTTTCCGGTTTCTTTGACGGTAAGGCCTCACCTGTTTCATTATTTATCAGCATCAACTTCGGGGGTATTCATCAATCGTAAAGTCCTGGAGTTCTATTGCCAGAGGTAACTCCCGCATTTTCAGGTTCTCGTCCAACGCGCGCCATTCTGCCTGTCCTGTTTTTGTAGTCATCCGCAAACGCTCCATATCGGCATTACCCAAGATAGCACCGGTCAGTGCAAGGAACAGTCCCAAGTGATTCAATACAAAAGGAAAATCACACCAGCGGAAATGGTGTATCCTCCGAATTGTGGTCAGTCCCAACAAAGTGACCATCCAAAGGAACAACAGCACAAACGAACATGCCGACAACATCTGCGAAAACCCCAGCCAGCTTTCAGCACCTAACAGAGGTACATCGGACTTCACTTGGCGAATCAGCCCCATCACTACAGTCAGCATCGCGACTGATACCATAGATGAAACGGCAGCCTGGCAGCTTCCCATCCACCGGATGAAATAACTCTTTTGCGAAAAGGCGTAGATCAGTAACAAGATAACAAGATACAATACTCCCACGCACACATTCATAGGGTATGAAAGAATGGAAAGCTCACATTTTCCTATCGTTATTTGTAGGAAAGTGCCTGTAAGAAAAAGCCCGCCACAGATAGCGAACCCCTCTTTATATCCCCAAGGTTTCTGCCACATAGTCTACAGTTTAGCCAGACGACCGTTGGCCCTCGCTTTCTCCAACCACTCAGGTACTATTGTTTTCAGGAATTTGTCTTTCGCCTTACGCTCCTTCTCCATATCCAGACCGATGTATTCCTGTGCTTTTTCCTTTGTCGAAATATCAGGCATCGGAACGTCAGCCGTGTAGCCGTGCTGAGCCAGTACTTTCGAAATAGCCAACCGGGCCTGCAAAGCCTTGTCAAGCCCATGCCCCAGAATACGTTGTATCTCTTGCGGAGCATGGAATGCGCCTCCATGCGAAGCTACTCCGAAATCCCATCTCCACTGAGCCTGGCGAATCAACTTTAATGCCTCTGCCATTTGGACATCTGTCGCACCCTTGTCCCATGCAAATTTAGCCTCAATATGTGCCTTAGCCAATTCCTGCTCCAAACGGCCGCGAATTTCGTTCGCTTTACGCTGGCGATCATATACATTATTTCTTAAAGTCTCTTCACTCTCCCTATGACACACCTGGCAAGTCCGGTCGATCATAGCCAACGGACTTTGAATGTGGTGATCGCTGAACTTCATGCCTCCCTCACTTTTGTAGGGCATATGACAATCGGCACACGATACTCCGCGTTGGGCATGAATCCCCATCTGAGAAATTTCATAATCCGGATGCTGCGCTTTCAGTATACGGGCTTTGCTCAACGCATGTGTATAATCAGCGAAGTCGGCCTCATCATAGTAGGCTTCCATATCTTCTACCGAGAATCCCTTATCCCAAGGGAAAGTCAGATATTTACCATCCCCCTTAAAATAGTACTCTACATGACATTGCGCACATACCAGCGAACGCATCTCCTGTGGAGTCGCTTTGTCTATATCTTTTCCCTGGCGGGCAAAAGCCTCTCGTAAAGCCGGACGGCTGATATGCAATTTCATATTTGTCGGTTCATGACAGTCTGCACAACCTATCGGATTGACAATCTCACTGCCGAAAGCTCCCCACTTGTTGTTATAAAACGAGTCCACTCCAATCGCCTCCATCATGCGAGGCACATCCGGACTCTTACAAGTCCAGCAGGTAGAAGGCTGCGGACCACTTTTATCATCCATCGGCGCACCGGTACGAAGTGAATGAGTAATGTCCTCAATGGCATGCATGTGCCCCCGTGGAGTCGAGTAATCCTTTGAAAATGCATATCCGGCCCATAGCACCACCATCTCAGGGCGCTGTTCAAGCACATCTACCGCTTCATTGCCATTAAACTCGCTTTTAAAATCGGTTTTTGCCGTTTCTTTCCACGTCTCGTACTGCCGGGGATAATTTTCTCCAAACACTTCGTTCCGGGCTTCTATTCCGGTAATCTCCACCCGTTTGTTATTGAAAACACTTACCGTTTCCGCCCTGCGCTCCATCAGTGAAGAGACTACAAGCCCGAGTACAAAAACGACTGCCATCGCTCCGCAGAACAACAGCCATCCCTGCCATGATTTCAGTTTCTTTTCCATAATTTGTTATCTTGATTTTTTATTTATTCTATCATCTTTCTCAACCACTCCGGTGTGGGAGAATCCGGATAAGGTACTAATGCGTCAGGAGTGGAGGCAGCACTGTTGCTTCCGCCATGCGGTACGTCCCGATGACAGTCCCAACAAGCTTTCCCTTCACCTACCTGAGACATCATATAATCTATTCGTCCCGTATTTACAAATTCCGTATTCAGTTGTGTATGGCAACGAATGCAATTGTTCATAATCACCTCCGCACTCTCTTTATTGGCCCGAAGCACATCCTTCTCGCCCCGTGTCAGAAATACAGCAACGTGACGCATGCCATCCATTCCCTTGAACACCCATTTCTTCACAGGATTTTCGTGGGGAACATGACAGTCATTGCACGTAGCATTCCTGCTATGCGAACTATGGAACCAGGTTGCATAATAAGGTCCCATGATGTGACAGTTGACACAGGCCGAAGGATCATCAGCCAGATAAGTATGTGCCCGGAGCATATAAAGAAAAAGAGCTCCTCCACCTACAATCACACCTGTTATAATGATCGCAAGTACTCTCCACTTACGCGAAGGGAGTAACCATTGGATATATTCTTTTACCTTCATAGTATGTATTATGCTATGTATTTATGCAAAGAAAAGGATTTTCATTTATAAAAGATGTAATCCAGATTACATTTGCGAAAGAAAAATAACCCATGCTAAAAAAACAAAAGATAAATAAAGGAGAGATAAGGTAGGGGCTTCTTAATAATCCTGACAGGGCTGATTTATTTTCTTACACTTACCGGATATTACTTTAATAACAAGTTTCAAGACGTGGGTACGATGAAAAGACTTTTCTATATACTTCAACCCCACCTTTTTATCTTCTGGAGAATATTTATCAAGCAGAAGTTCCAATGCCTTTCGCTTCTCAGTTTCTTCTAACTGACAAATCATAGTCCCGTTAATCACAATACTTTCATACTCGGTACTAAATTGATTGGAAACAACGCGCGTGCGTCCTACCACGCAAAACGATGCCTGATTACAGTTTTGAAGTATACAAAGCTTATGCCCTTCGGGAGCACAATGAAAATAGATAGACTGTTGTTTATCCCATACATAATTAATGGGAATGCCATAAACACCTTCTTCAGTTGAAGAAATAGATAACACTCCGTATTCTCCATTTTCAAGTAAACTCATTGCTTCGTCTTCCGATAAAAGGCGGTCTTTCCGTCGGATTAAATCGTTGATATATTCCATTCTATCAAAATTTTAAAAGTAATATCAATTATTATTTTTACAAAATTTGTTACCTTTACCTTCCGAATAAGCAAAAATATAAAGATGAGACAATATTTACTAAATATAATACTGTTATTTTTAGGATTCACTATCATTTATTCTTGTTCACGGCATCAGCAAATAAACAGAACCATCTTTCTAGCAGATTCCATTATGGAATATCAACCCGATAGTGCGTTTAAATTATTAAAAACAATAAATCAAACAGATTTATCTGTTTCAGAAAACGCAAAATACGCATTATTATTAGCACAAGCACAGGATAAAGCCGGCCATCAATTAATCAACGATTCATTAATTTTGATTGCTATAAATCATTATGATCACTTATCAAAAGATAACAATAAAGCAAAAGCATACTTTTATTTAGGACGATTTTATCAAAACAATAATGATTATGCAAAAGCCATTAACTCTTATCTCATTGCAGAAAAAGCAACATCAGATCATGACACATTATTAACTTTGATATACGATAATTTGGGTACATGCTATAAAAACCAAGATTTTTATGACAAAGCCTTAGAAGTATATAAAGACGCATACTACATTTATAAACAATACAATAGCAAGAATATCCTATACCCACTTCGAGGAATGGCAAGCATATATGCTATTCAAGAACAGTTTGAGAAAGCTCTTAAATATTACCAAACAGCTCTCACCATTGCATCAAGTACCAATGACTCTACATGGCAGTCTATCTTATTTTGTGATATTTCCCGGATTTATGACAATAAAAACCTCTATGAAGCGGCATATAGTTATATAGTACGCTCTATTCAATATGCTCCACGCAGTAGCGATCTATCTGCTATGTATTTTTGGAAAGGAGAAATATTACACAATCTGAATCAATTGGATTCTGCTTTTTATTATATCAATTTAGCTAAAAAAAGTTCAGACTTAAATACACAGGCATCGGCATACCAAGCTCTATATGAAATAAAAAAAGAACAAGGAGAATTAAATGATGCAATTCTATACAATGACACGTCTCTCATTCTATATGATTCTATACAAGATTTAAACCATAGTGCGGAAATCAGTCACATACTAAAGCAACATGCGACAGAGACATTACAACAGGCCGAAGTTATAAAACGGCAAAAGCATACAGCTTTTCTTATTGTAACTACATTATTACTCATTGCGTGTATCACATTTATCTTTCTTTATAAAGATAATAAAAGAAAAAAAGTATACATTAAAATACAATGTGAATTAAGAAATAACCAAATAGAAAAAGATGAATTAAAAGAGAAAATCAAAACGCTAATTGATAGTAATACATATATTGCGGAAAGGAATAAAGAATTAAAAAAAGAAGAACTAAAGCAGCAACAAGTTGAATTATGGAAAAGAACACTTCAAATATGTACACGACTATTTCATACTTCCACATCATATAAAAAATTACATGCAATAGAAACAGCCAAATTTAAAAAAAGAAAGAGAAGAAAAACAGAAAGAAATTAATTCCATACAGAAAGAGATAAACGAAGTTTTCATCGAAGCAATTCAGGAGTTACGAGAACAATATCCAAAACTAACACAAGAAGACCTCTTCTATTGCATTCTACAATATTTGCGTCTATCTACCTCTACAATCAAATTTTGTATGAGAGTTGAAAGTAACCAAGCACTCACCCAAAGAAAGTATCGCATAAAAAAACAAATCAGTCCCCAAACCTTTTCTATAATCTTTAATGAAAGCTCTCCTTCAGAAGGAGTTTTATGAACTTTTATCACACGGCTCCTCCTCCTTGTTATATCAAAATTCATAAACAACTGATTATCAGCAATCATAAATCCTTCAATTGTTATCTCACATCAGTATCATCACCTGGGTATTGGACTATCTTTGCAGAAACATAAATTTATTTATCATGAAAAAGTTAACCTGTCTAATTACCCTATTCTTATTCATTAGTGTTGGCTATATAAATGCAGAAACAATGGCCTCAAGAAAGAAAATTAAAATGAAAGTAGAAACTCAGCACCATCAACGTTCTCTGCCCCCACCTTGTCCCGCAGAAGCTTTTATCTGCGGAAATACGGTTGATCTTATTTTCAGAGAAACAAATAAAACTGCAGTTGTCACAATTATGAATTTAGATACGGGAGAAGCCATTCATTACAATGTTTCAACAAACGATTGTAGTATCTCTATCGATTTAGGCAACAATCAAAGTGAATCAAACTATAATATTGAATTAATACTGGATGGCAAAGCATATACCGGAGAATTTACAACAAATGAAATCTGAGATTTTATTTTTAAATAATAACAAGCTCTTTCTCTCAAAGAGTATAAATCTTTTTATATATGAAAACCATATCTAAATTATTTTTGCTATTGTCAATAATTCTACTTTCATCATGTGATGAAACAGAATTGGATCAAACGGTGACTAATCAAGTAAATCCGCAAAAAGAAGAAGATTCCAGAATTGTATTCAATAGTGCAAAAGAGTTTTATAACACCCTTGATACACTATCTTACATGACTTATGAAGAACAAACAGAATGGATTCGTGCCTCGGGTATTAAATATCCGCTATATAAAGACCTTGAATTTTGCGAAGATGAAATCATGACAGAAATGCCTAGAGCATTTCAAGCACTATTCAACCATAAAATGGAAATGCAAATAAATGATACCGTAATTGCATTTGAAAAAGGAAATATGTACGTAAAATCAATTAAGGAGAAAATTCTACCCGTTCCTGTTCTATATGGGCAAGTAGGAGTTAACCAAGAGGAATCAGAAGTAACAACAAGAACTGTATATGAAACAAAATATGGAAAGATTGGAAGATCATATCAATATGAATTCAAGATTCCAGAAGGTAAATCCAAATACAAATATGTACATGAACTTAAATCCGTTATTATTAAAGAGAACCTCCCACCATATAAATCATGGAGTAATTTATTTTTAGTTTTAAAATTAGAATGGAAAGGTAAAAAGAAATGGAAAGTTGCAGAAAAAGAAGAAAGAAATATCTCAATAGATTTAAATGTGTGTAAACGCAATTTAGCAAAAGTAAAGTATAACCAAGAAATCCGGATAGATGTTCAAAATATGGATTCTAAATCACACTCTATAAATATAGAAGGTTATATCATCCATGAAGTAGTTGGAATACCAAGTACCAAAATGTTTAATGGATGGAGTTATCCATTAGTGGAGTGGCAACCCCGATAAAATCAACTATTTAGTAAAGTAAAACCACTGCATACTAAACCTTAACATACAAAATCCTCCCTGATTATTCTTCCATTGCATTAATAATCAGGAGATTCTATTACATATTCTTATTCATCCAATATTTCTTCCAATTGCATATCAAAGATCAGCGTTGAATAGCCTGGAATATCGTCAGTTCCACTTGCTCCGTAAGCCAACTCCCACGGAATATAAACAAGCCATCTTTCTCCGACACGCATACGTTGCAATATCTCAGCCCAACCGGAGACACCACCAACCGTAATAAATGTTTGGATAACAAATTTAGTAGGTGAATCAAAAGGCCCCGGATCAGCTCCCGTAAAGTTCTGGTCAAATGTTTCGCCAAAAATAAAACTTCCACGATAAAACACATTCACAGAATCTGTATAAAGGGGAATAGCACCTGTATCATTCGAGATCTTCTTTTTATAATAAATCCGTAACTTCGGATTTATCTCCGGCTCAAAAGCTTTCAGTTCCGGATCGGTTTTTTCATCAAATACCGTCTTCAAAGAATCGATATATCCTTCGTTACGTGCCCGCCAGTTATCAAACTTCGTAGCTTCTTTCGTCTCCTCACAGGAAACAAAGATAAGAGCCAGTAACAGCAACGGCAATAAATAGATTTTTTTGTTCATTCGCTAAAGGGTTATTGGATTGTTTTCAACAACGAGGTAATACTTACCCGGTCGGCAATGATATTATTCAATTCAGAGATTGCCACACGTTCCTGCTCCATAGTGTCGCGGTTACGTAATGTCACACAGTTGTCTTCCAATGTCTGATGGTCAACAGTCACACAGTACGGAGTACCGATGGCGTCCTGACGACGGTAACGTTTACCGATACTGTCTTTTTCATCATACTGGCAATGGAAGTGGAACTTAAGATTGTCAATGATCTCACGAGCCTTTTCAGGCAGTCCGTCTTTCTTTACCAACGGCATTACAGCCAGTTTCACCGGTGCCAATGCAGCAGGCAATTTCAATACAACGCGGCTTTCACCATTTTCCAGTTGCTCTTCGCAATAAGCAGCCGACATAATACTGAGGAACATACGGTCAACACCGATCGACGTTTCGATTACGTACGGAGTATACGATTCGTTCAGTTCCGGATCGAAATACTTAATGCTCTTTCCCGAAAATTTTTCGTGCTGAGAAAGGTCGAAATTCGTACGGGAGTGAATACCTTCTACTTCTTTGAAACCAAATGGCATCAAGAACTCAATGTCAGTAGCGGCGTTTGCATAGTGAGCCAATTTATCGTGATCGTGGAAACGATAATGATCGTCACCAAAGCCCAGTGCCTTGTGCCACTTCAAACGAATTTCTTTCCATTTCTTGAAATATTCCAATTCGCTGCCCGGACGAACAAAGAACTGCATCTCCATCTGTTCGAACTCACGCATACGGAAGATGAACTGACGGGCTACAATCTCGTTACGGAAAGCTTTACCGATCTGAGCGATACCGAAAGGAACTTTCATGCGGCCGGTCTTCTGTACGTTCAGATAATTGACAAAGATACCCTGTGCCGTCTCCGGACGAAGATAGATTTTCATCGAACCATCGGCAGTAGAACCCATATCGGTAGAGAACATCGGATTGAACTGACGAACTTCTGTCCAATTCTTAGTACCGGAAATCGGGCAAGCTATTTCTTCGTCAACAATGATCTGACGGAGCTCTTCCAGATTGTTATCGTTCAGCGCTTTTGCGAAACGTTCGTGCAATGCATCACGCTTTGCCTGATGCTCAAGAACACGCCCATTGGTGCTGCGGAACTGAGCTTCGTCAAAAGCTTCACCAAATCTTTTGGCAGCTTTGGCCACCTCTTTATTAATCTTATCATCGTACTTAGCCAATTGATCTTCAATCAGCACATCGGCACGGTAGCGTTTTTTAGAGTCTTTATTATCAATCAACGGATCGTTAAATGCATCCACATGTCCGGAAGCCTTCCAGATGGTAGGGTGCATAAAGATTGCAGAGTCAATACCGACAATGTTTTCGTGCAGCAACACCATGCTGTCCCACCAGTATTTTTTAATATTGTTTTTCAGTTCAACACCCATCTGTCCGTAGTCATACACCGCGCCCAGTCCGTCGTAGATATCGCTTGAGGGGAACACAAAACCGTATTCTTTGCAATGTGATACTAACTTCTTAAAAACATCTTCTTGTGCCATCGTCTTATTTACAATTTAATCATTTACAATTTACATTTCGTACATCTGCCTGTAAGCCAGACTCAGAAATAATCTGCAAAGTAAATGATTTTTTTCAATTAAATTCGTATTTTTGCCTGCACATCACCCAATAATGGTGTAAAAAAGATAATTTGTTGTTAAAACCAGAGGGAAATTTGATTTTATGAGCGAAGAGAACAACGAGATTACGGAAGGACATTCTGACTATAAGCCGGCGGACTCACATAACGAAAGCATTAAACATCAACTTACAGGAATGTACCAGAATTGGTTTCTGGACTATGCTTCATACGTTATCCTCGAGCGAGCCGTGCCCCACATCAATGACGGACTGAAACCGGTGCAACGCCGCATCCTGCACTCCATGAAACGCATGGACGACGGGCGGTACAATAAGGTGGCCAACATCGTAGGACATACCATGCAGTTTCACCCTCATGGCGATGCATCCATCGGTGACGCATTGGTACAGCTGGGGCAGAAAGACCTGTTGGTTGACTGCCAGGGAAACTGGGGTAATATCCTTACCGGTGACGGTGCTGCTGCTCCTCGTTATATTGAAGCACGCTTGTCGAAGTTTGCACTCGATGTAGTATTCAACCCCAAAACCACCGAATGGAAGTTGTCGTACGACGGACGCAACAAGGAGCCTATTACCTTACCGGTAAAGTTCCCGCTTTTGCTGGCGCAAGGTGTAGAGGGTATCGCCGTAGGACTTTCATCCAAGATACTGCCACACAACTTCAACGAACTGTGCGACGCATCCATCAGCTATCTGCGTAACGAGGAATTCAAACTATATCCCGACTTCCAGACCGGAGGTTCTATTGACGTATCGAAATACAACGACGGCGAACGCGGTGGAGCAGTCAAGATACGGTCTAAGATCAATAAAGTAGACAACAAGACGCTGGCTATCACCGAAATCCCTTATGGCAGAACCACGACTTCGGTCATCGACTCCATCCTGAAAGCTGTTGATAAAGGAAAGATAAAAATACGCAAGGTAGACGACAATACGGCGGCCAACGTCGAGATTCTGGTCCACCTGGCACCGGGCACCTCGTCCGATAAGACAATCGATGCCCTTTATGCATTTACGGATTGTGAAGTCAGCATCTCGCCCAACTGCTGCGTCATCGACGAGCAGAAACCGCACTTTCTCACCATCAGCCATGTGTTGAGAAAATCGGCCGACAATACATTGTCCCTGCTCCGCCAGGAACTGGAAATCAAGAAAGACGAACTACAGGAAAACCTGCATTTCGCCTCACTTGAAAAGATATTCATCGAAGAACGCATTTATAAAGATAAAGAGTTCGAACAATCCAAAGACATGGATGCCGCCTGTGAACATATCGACCGACGGTTGACTCCTTTCTATTCACAATTCATACGCGAAGTGACAAAGGACGATATCCTCCGCCTGATGGAAATAAAGATGGGGCGCATCCTGAAGTTCAACTCCGACAAAGCTGAAGAGGCGATTGCCCGCATGAACGAAGATATTGCCGAGATCAACAACCACTTGGCCAATATCGTGGAATATACCATCCAATGGTACCGGATACTGAAAGAGAAATATGGCAAAAACTTCCCTCGTCGCACAGAGTTACGCAACTTCGACACCATCGAAGCCGCCAAGGTAGTGGAAGCCAACGAAAAGCTCTATATCAACCGTGAAGAAGGTTTCATCGGAACGTCCTTAAAGAAGGACGAATTCGTGGCATGCTGTTCGGATATCGACGATGTGATTATATTCTATCGCGACGGACGTTACATGGTGACTCCGGTAGCCGACAAGAAGTTTGTGGGCAAAAACGTGATTTACGTCAATGTCTTTAAGAAGAATGACAAACGTACCATCTACAACGTAGCCTACCGTGACGGCGCAGAGGGAACACATTATATCAAACGGTTTGCAGTCACTTCCATCGTACGTGACCGTGAATACGACGTGACTCAAGGCAAGCCCGATTCACGCATTTCCTACTTCAGCGCCAACCCCAATGGGGAAGCGGAAATCATCAAAGTAACCTTGAAACCCAATCCGCGTGTACGACGCATCATCTTCGAACGTGACTTTAGTGAAGTGACCATTCGTAGCCGGCAAAGCCAGGGCGTCATCCTGACACGCCTGCCGGTACACAAAATTGTTTTGAAACAACGGGGTGGTTCCACACTGGGCGGACGTAAAGTATGGTTTGACCGTGACGTACTCCGCCTCAACTACGACGGACGAGGTGAATATCTGGGTGAATTCCAGAGCGACGACAACATTCTGGTTGTACTGAATACCGGAGAATTTTATACTTCGAACTTCGACTTGAGCAACCACTATGAAGATAATGTCAGCATCGTGGAGAAATTTGACCCTAACAAGATATGGACTGCCGCGCTTTATGACGCCGACCAACAGAATTATCCGTATCTGAAACGTTTCTGCTTTGAAGCCACTACACGCAAACAGAATTACCTGGGCGAGAACAAACACAATCGCTTGATCCTGATGACAGACGAGTATTATCCAAGATTGGAAATCATCTTCGGAGGCCATGACAGTTTCCGTGACCCTGTTGTCGTCGACGCCGAAGAGTTCATTGCCGTCAAAGGTTTTAAAGCGAAAGGGAAACGCCTCACGACTTATACGGTAGAAACCATCAATGAACTGGAGCCAACCCGCTTCCCCGATCCGCCACAAAACAACGAAGAAGATGACACCGGGGAAGAGCCGGAAAATCTGGACCCGGACAGTGATAAAACAGAAAACGACATACTCGACGAAATGACCGGACAGATGAAACTGTTTTAGCACAAGTCCAAGATAAAACTGCGTATGAAAGTAAAAACAAGCATACTGCTATTACTGATGATAGCAACCGCTCTCCCCTCTTTCGGGGGGAACGGAAATGGCAACGGCACAGACTCACTTCAGGCTACCCGCTATGTGACACGCGCCACCATGTACGGTGTGGGATATACCAATGTATTCGACACCTACCTTTCTCCGCAGGAATACAAGGGAATCGAGTTCCGCATCAGCCGTGAGACCATGCGTATGACAACTCTGGGTGACGGCAATGTCTCGGTTCAGAACTTTTTTCAGGCAAACCTGGCATACACTCACAACCGGGTAGATAACAACAACACCTTTGCCGGACTGGTGAACTGGAACTACGGATTGCATTATCAGTTCCGCATTACAGACAACTTTAAGTTGCTTGCCGGAGGAATGGGAGACTTCAACGGCGGTTTTGTCTACAACCTGCGCAATACCAACAATCCGGCATCGGCACGCGCCTATATCAATCTGGACGTATCGGGAATGGCCATCTGGCATACCAAGATAAAAAATTATCCGCTGGCTTTGCGCTATCAGGTCAATCTGCCGGTAATAGGGGTCATGTTCTCCACCCCACTACGGGCAGTCCTATTATGAGATATTCACACTCGGACATGCCAGCGGAGTGATCCGCTTCACCTCCCTGCACAATCAGCCCGCATTGCGGCAGATGCTATCGGTCGACTTCCCGATCAGATATACCAAAATGCGCCTCAGCTATTTGTGCGATCTTCAGCAATCCAAACTGAACGGAATTAAGACACACACGTATTCGCAAGTATTCATGGTGGGATTTGTACACGACCTGTTCCGCATCCGCAACAAGAACGGCACTCCCCTGCCACCGGCTGTCAGAGCCTATTAACAGAAAAGCGCCATGAAGAATCCGATCATTTATAGAATACTGCAACAGGGTTTCTGCCTGATTTTCTGCCTGGGGCTTCTCTCTTCCTGCATTCGGGAAGAGGAGTTTGTCAATAATCCACAGGGAAATTTCGAGCAGTTGTGGAAAATCATCGACGAGCAATACTGTTTTCTCGACTATAAACAGATAGACTGGGACGAGATTCACACCCGGTATCAAAAGCTTATCACCCCGAATATGGGCAGCGAAGGACTATTTGAAGTATTGAGCGAAATGCTCTACGAACTACAGGACGGACATGTCAATCTGGCCTCGGCTCACAACGTGTCTTATTACGACGCCTGGTATCAGGACTATCCCCGCAACTTCCGTGCAGACCTGCTGGAAGATTCCTATCTGGGACGCGCCAGTACGGATTATCGCACGGCAGCAGGCCTTAAATACAAGATACTGAAAGATAATATCGGCTACATACGGTACGAAAGTTTCGCCGACCCGGTCGGTAACGGTAATCTGGACGAAGTGCTCTCCTATCTGTCGGTATGTAACGGACTGATTATCGACGTGCGCGACAATGGCGGCGGAAATGCAACCAACTCCGCCCGTATCGCTTCCCGTTTCACCAATGAAAAGATATTGACGGGATACATCTCCCATAAGACAGGCACCGGACACAACGACTTCTCCAAGCCTTATGCCATCTATCTGGAGCCTGCCAACGGAGTACGCTGGCAAAAGAAGGTAGTAGTGTTAACCAATCGCCGCTCTTTCAGTGCGACCAATGACTTTGTCAACCACATGCGTTGTCTGCCCAATGTCACCACCATCGGAGACAAAACCGGAGGAGGTTCGGGTATGCCTTTTACTTCCGAACTGCCCAACGGATGGAGCGTACGTTTCTCTGCCAGCCCCCATTTTGATGCGGAGATGAATCACATCGAGTTTGGCATTGAACCGGACATCAAGGCAGATATGCTGCAAGAAGATGAATTAAGAGGAAAAGATACGCTGATAGAAATGGCCCGTAAACTCCTCAGTGAATAACTTTATTACTCATAAGTTTGCAAAATCAGAGAGTAAATATTTATTAAGCGAATGTGGTATGTATAACCGGTAGTCGCACCAGACTTAGGATCTGGTTATACGACTACATAAGTATTTCTACTCATTATCCGATATATCTGACGGCTCAGAAAGCATTAATGCGGATTTTGCACCATATTCGGGTTAGCATCTATCTCTGCCTGCGGAATAGGTAATGCTACCCGCGGATCAGACGGACTAATAACTGCAGCAGCTGCTACAGAAGGCAAATGCCAGCCACCGGTGCGGCTTACAGACAAACCATTACGCATAGCATCGAAGAAAGCATGTCCCTCTCCTACCAATTCCTTACGACGTTCTTTCAGTATACGCTCCAGGCTCAACTCCGTTTCTTTCACGGACTTCACAGGATTGGCACGACTCACTATGGCATTAAGGCAATCCAAAGAAAACTTTAGGTTCTCTGCTCCCCCCAACTTAAAGGCAGCCTCGGCAGCATTCAGGTAAACTTCGGAGAGACGGATAATACAGATGTCGTTATCCTGCGGATTATCTCCGGTCTTGCCCGGATACTTATTTAGATATTTAGGATAACCCTTGGAACCTTCGGGCAATATGTCCTCTTCCGGTTTCTCCGGCAAACGATTCAATGAATGACGCACGTCATCCGGATCTTCTCCCAACAGATCGAGGAATGCTTTGGTCAGTACAAGGTTGTTCCAGTCCTTTACATTATCGGCATAAACCATTGGAGCACCTTCTCCCCCCGTCCCACCATCAGGCTCAGAAAGAGTGTAGTAAAATTCAAACAGTGACTCAGAACTGAAATCTTTTCCCCATACAGTAGGGTATTCATCATGTGTGAACAACTGATACAATCCACCGTTATTCATCACTTCCTTGGCCAATGCAAGAGCCTTTTCTGCGGATGCTAATCGGTATATACCATTCAATGCCACCTGTGCATCATCTATATTTTTAATGGCATCATCACTAGGAACTGCCGTAGAAGGATCTGTATTCAGCCAATCAGCAGTACACGAAACAAACATCAATGATACAGCCGCAACAATCGATAAATATATTTTTTTCATTTCGTTCTAATTTAAAGGAAATTCATTAAAAAGAGACTTCTATTCCAAAACTGTAAGTACGCATAGGAGGTGTTTCACAAAATACTTCGCCGGAAACAGGTACTTCCGGATCATACTGGTCCCACTTTGCCCACGTCAACAAGTTACTGCCTGAGAAATACAATCTTGCTTTACTGACACCCAGTTTGGTCAACCACTGATCTGGCAATGTAAAGCCCAAAGTCAAGTTCTTTACACGTAAATGATCCGTGCTATGTACATAACGGGATGAATTCTGCGGTCCTGCCTGCTTGGCCAAGTACAAATCGGGGTACATCTGTCACATCACCCGGCTTTTGCCAACGATCCAATTCATAAATGGGCAAGTTATAGTTCTGCTCTTTTGCACCGTCGGTTTCATTATAAGTTCCGGTTTTGTCAAAAGAATATCCTCCTAAAGAATAAGTCAATGTCAATGCTAAATCAAACCATTTGTAATTCACGATATTGGTAAAACCTCCTGAAATTTTCGGATCCACAGACTTATAAGGAATTGCCTGTGCTGCAGAAGCGTCAGTAGTAACTGTTTTGTCATAATTGCCATTTGCATCCTGTGTATTCATATAGTACAAAGCTTTTCCTGTCTGAGGATCAACCCCCGCATATTCTTTCACATAGAAAGTAGAATACGGCAACCCCACTTTATGGATAAACCAGCTTCCCTCGATAGACTGTTCCAATTTACCATCCAATGATACAATCTTATTTTTATTGTGGGTCATATTCAAAACAGAAGTCCAATTAAAATTGCTACCGGCAAAGTTTATGGTACGCAGTTCCAGTTCCCAACCTCTATTATTCAGTTGTCCCAAATTCCCCAAATAATTTTGGAAACCGGTAGTGCTACTGATAGGACGATTGTAAAGCAAATCTTTCGTATCGCGATTATAATATTCCAAGCTGACAAAAATACGATTGATAAATGCCAGGTCGAGTCCCAAATTCAAGTTATAGTTCTTTTCCCACTTAAGGTTCGGGTTCGGTAATGCCGATTCATAAGATCCACCGCCTCCCATATAATTCTGCCCGTAGGAATAAAGTCCCATATATCCGTAAAGAGCACCCGGCTGATTACCATTCACACCATACGAGGCACGTATCTTTAAATCACTCAGCACACTCTTTATAGATTGCATAAATTTTTCCGCACCTACATTCCACATACCGGATACAGACCAAAAATTTCCCCAACGGTTCTCGGGTGACAGGCGCGAACTGCCGTCACGACGAAAGCTACCAGCAATATAGTAACGGTCATCATAATCATAGTTGATACGGGATACATAAGAAATCATTCTTGAATCCTGAGTAGAAGACACAAAGCTGTTCAATGATGCTGCATTATCCGGTTCCACCAAATAATCTGAAGGAAGTTTGGATTTATCCCCCATTGCTTTGTCAGTCTGATAATTTTCAATTTCATAAGCTATCAATGCATCCACATGGTGTAATTGTGCTATAGTCGTATTATATCCCAATGAAGTGGAAGAAATCAATTTACTATATTCTATAAATCCCTTTGCCGTCTGTGCATCACTACCACTTTTAGCTCCGGCTCCACTCAACGGATTCCAATAACGGGAATCTTTCTGAATATTATAATCATAGCTAAGCGTTTCTTTTAATTTCAACCCTTTGATAATATCTATCGAAGCATAGCCTGTAGAAAACATACGTGTCATGCGGGTACGGTTATAATCTGTACGGATATCACGCAACGGATTCACATTGCTACTGGGATATGACCCTACATAATTCCCTTCAGCGTCACGTACCGGAAAAGACGGAGTGGTGTTCAAAGCCACACAAAGGAAAGGATTAATAGATGATCCACGCTCCTCATTCATTTCCTGATTCAATTGAGAGAACATCACATTGGCACCCACTTCCCCACGGGAACCTACCTTCTGGGTTACATTCAAACGCGCTGTATATCTATCCAGATTAGAATTTTCCACCAAACCCTCCTGACGGTTAAAACCCAATGAAGAATAGAACGTAGTCTTGTCATTGCCTCCCGATACGGACGCTTCATAACTTTGATGATGTGCCGTACGCATTAATTCCTTTCTCCAGTCAGTATATCCCAGTTCCGGAATGGAGGCATAATCATTGATATGTAAATCAGCATACTCTGTGGGCGATGCCAATCCCGCCTCCGGATTCTTGGCTATCTCATCTTGCTGAAAGTTCATCAAACCTTCATAAATTAGCTCTCTACGCTGCTCCCCATTCAACGTCGGGCGGAATTCCACAGCAGCATTAGAAAAGCCTCCATCCATTTTTAATGTAGCCTTAGCACGTCCCTTTGTACCTTTTTTAGTGGTTATCAGAATCACACCGTTTGCCGCACGTGAACCATATAAAGAAGCCGCCGCCGCATCCTTTATGACTGTTATATTTTCAATATCCGAAGGGTTCAGCGTACTCATTATATTCGTTTTAGAATTATTCATGTAAGCGGCATCTGCCGAGCCACCACTCAAGCTTCCGGAAGTCACCGGTACTCCGTCAATGACAAACAAAGGTTCTTTCGATGCATTGAATGACCCCACTCAGACGATTTCATTCCTATATAGGATATGACAAGGATTTTATCTGATGGTTCTATTTTCAGAGTGTAACGGCCATCCATATCCGTTACCACTCCCCTTCCCGGTACCCCTTTTACGGCAACCGTAGCTCCGATAAGCGGCTGTTTATCCTCCGATGACGTCACTAAACCTTTTATTTCCAACTGTTGTGCTTGCACATATATACCACACAGACACAACAATACAATCAATATCGCTCTCAAATTTCTCATTGGCTAATCCTTTTAAATCTACAAATACCTATTTGCATTTATACTCCAATAATTATACCTCAAAAAATACTGGTGAAGTAAGCAAATCATAAACATCAGTATATAAAAGAATTAAGTCTTCAAGAAAGAGCCGGAATAAAAAGACGGATTGTAGAATTGTTCCACATTTATGAGGAGCAGTTCTACAACCCGCTTTACAAAACATCGATATCACAAAACAGGAACCAAGCATTAAGGCAGATATGCTGCAAGAAGACGAAATGAGAGGAAAAAATACATTGATAGAGATCGCCCGCAGATTCCTCAGTGAATAACTTTATTGCCTATAAATTTGTAAAATCGGAAAAAGTATCTATCTTTGCAGCGCAAAACTCCAAACGAGTGAGCATTTAGTGAGCGGATGTGGCGTAATTGGTAGCCGCGCCAGACTTAGGATCTGGTGTCTCGCGACGTGTAGGTTCGAGTCCTATCATCCGCACAAACTTTCAATGTTTTACAGACAGAAACCCGCTAAAACTGTAGTTTTAGCGGGTTTTTATCTGTAACAGATAAGTTATCCGAAAAATACAAACAAAAAAACAGACACCGGCTAAATAAGATAGCTCAGGTTTCGGAAGTGAGTTTACGCCGCCTGAACCGGTATCTTCATCCTTATACCTTTCTTCAATTAACATTGTTAACGCCTTTTGCAGGTTGTCAGGTTCTTGTGCGCAGATAACAAGTCTTTTGCATTTAAAGAACTTCTTATTCACATCCAAAGAACAAGCTTTAACTCTATGTTAAAACAAAGCTTTTGAGGACAGAAATCTTACTTCTTAAAGATATTGATTTTCAGATGGTTTAGTCTAAGATTCGCTTCCTCACCTCACGGATGGACTCTGCGGGCGAAAGCCGGGATACTTCCTTTTTGTCAACTATAAAAGAGGGCTTACACGTCCGAAAACTGAATTAGATTCCATGAGTAAAAGAAAACTTACCACCAAATTTGAAGAAGAACCACTTTTCGCCTTTCGATCTTCCACCTTACACCCGCCGATTGGAGAGCACATCAGGAACTAATTCATTGACTTGCAACAGAAAGAAGTTCACTTTTCAAGTAAAAATATCGTTTAGAGCATTTTGTTTTCCTTTAATGTTTAACCGAAAATGGTATACTATTTATATCAGCCCGAGTAGCAGGACTCATCATAAAACACTTAGATACAATCCATTAAAGAGTTTATGTTTTAAGATACCAACTGCCTTGTTTCTTCCCGATTCTTATTTGATATTGATTTGAAAACTCACTAACCTGACCGATAATCTATCTTAAGGTTAAACCCAATAGCATCACTTAGTCTGATAATTGCAAAGCAAAAGAAAACCGCTGTCCTCCGGGGGATAGAGTGACAGCGGTTCGGCAAGCTAACTGGTTAGGTGAGCGGGATTTAGATTCAAGGCCAATTATAAAAGAGAATTGATCATGAAAAATTAAAGTGCTATAGTCCGTCTATAATGACAGGCGTTTTGTGATAACGGCTCTTTTTGCACATTTGGTTGATTCGGGATTTATATTTAGGAGTAGCATAGGCATAACTTGGCGTAACTTTTAAATGTGAATATTTCACCTTGTGAATTTCTAAAAGAAGTTCGGCCACAAAGACAATCATTTCTGAACGTTCGACCATGCAGGGGGAGCAGAAACAAACTAAATATTCAGGGTCACGAGTGGAAAGCACATAACGTAGAGTCTTCTTACCTCGCTGGAAAATATATTCCAACCGATACCATCCGCTTGCGTTGGTTCTCCGCCGATGGAAATACAGGATTTTAATAATAGGTTTGCCCATAGCACAAACGTATAATCGGGCAGGGAAGAATGAACGGCCCTGCTGACCCGCTTGTACTATCAGACTTTCAAAGCCGAAACAAAGAAAGAAAAATATGCTAACCCATTACAAGTTAGACACGGGGGCAGGAGCCGTTTTTATCCAGAAACTGTAGGTATATAAAATTATACACCTACAGTTAGTGTAAAACAAAGGTGATTTCTCCCCTTTGTTTCTGCCTTACAAAAATCTGATAGTACACCACAAAGATGGTGATAATTTTTGAATTACCATAGCAAACGGCTAAAAAATGTACAATGAAACACTTTTGACAGGAAGATTGTTTGCTGAACGCTCTTTGTATAGGGGGAATTTAACGAGAAGAGAACGGTTCTACTTACCCGCTTGAACTACATCAATTTCAATGCGAAACAAAGAAAAAAACATATGCCGACCCATTACAGTATCAGGCACGGGAGCAGAACCGTTTATCTAAAGCTATCAAATAGCCGTCTTTCATCAGCCCCCAAGTAACCAGCAATGCTGACGTTTGGAGGAACACACAAAGGTGCACATAATTTCCGGTATCACCAGCGCAGCCCCTACACATTCTTTCCCCTTTTTCTTAAACATCCATCAGGACACGGACGGACAGCCGGCAATAATGAAAATTAGATAGCCTCGTGTTTCCACATGAGAACAGAGTCTGGATTTGTAAATATAGGCTTTGGAACAAAACATACCGTGTTATCGGACAAAGCCAAAACAGATTCTAAGTACAATTGCAAAAATCAATAAGTGAAGCTACTATGTTATATTACTCTTCAATCCAATTAAAATCTGCATAACTAAACAATCCGCTTTCTCCTATTTTTATATTCGGAATAACAACCAATGACATAAAAGACAGTGTCATAAACGGAGATCGCAACTGACATCCCATTTTATTTATCAAATTACACAGTCTTTTGTAATCAGCAGCCACTATCTCACCCGATTGATCACTCATTATACCTCCTATGGGCAATGGTAAAACTTCTACTTGATCAGAGTCACATACCGCAAGGCCTCCCTTGTGCACAATGATTGTATTGATCGCCTTCGACAATTCCGAATCGCTGCAACCTATGGCAATAATATTATGGGAGTCATGTGCGATCGAACTGGCAAAAGCCCCTTTATTCAAATTGAACCCTTTACAAAAAGCCACTTGAGGCTTTCCATTTGTATAACGATTTATATATACAATTTTTAGAACATCCTGTTCCAGATCCGATTCTAAGTTATCATGCACTTTCTTAGGATTATAATACTCAATATTAGTAAGCAACTCATCTTGAACAACCGAAATTACTTTTATTGTGCCATGCACCTCCTTCCTCAACAAAGAAATATCAACACTACCATGAAGAAAATGATTCAAGCATACTGGGGAAGTCCTTTCATTCTTAAAATTTTCTCCCAATACGCTATCATATTGCTTCACCCCATTAATATAAACTTTTTCAGTCTGAAACTCTTGTAAATTATTCACTACTACAAAATCAGCTTTATCACCAGTTCGCAATTGCCCTACATCCAACTTATAATGTTCGATAGGGTTTATGGACGCAACCCTTAATACATGAAACAAATCAAATCCGGATGCAACAGATCTTCTCACAAGTCTATTTATATGGCCTGATATAAAATCATCCGGATGTAAGTCATCAGAACAAAACATGACATCACCATGGTTCGTGGCTATAAGAGATTTCAATGCTTCGTAATTATATGCAGCACTACCTTCTCTTATCAAAACTTTCATACCTACATCTATTTTCTCAAGGGCTTCTCCAAGAGTAGTACATTCGTGATCTGTACAAATTCCATGACCTACATAATCAACTAACTTTTGTCCGCTTAGCTCCGGAGCATGACCATCTACTGGCAAACCCAATCTATTAGCAATAGCAAGCTTTAGCATAACCTCTTCTTCCCCAGCCAGGACTCCCGGAACATTCATCACTTCTGAAAGCCCGACAAACCGTCCGGACACAGCCAGTTTCTCAACGTCCTTAGATGCAATAGTCCCTCCGGAAATATCAAATGAAGTTGCAGGGACACACGATGGAATTGTATAATAAACTTTAATCTTTGCATCCATACTATTATTTATCATAAACTCAATCCCCTCAACTCCCATCACATTAGCCATCTCATGAGGATCAGTAACAACAGCAATTGTTCCCTGCCGAACTGCCAATTGACCAAACTCCTGTGGAGTAAGCATTGAGCTTTCAATATGAACATGAGAGTCAATAAATCCCGGAATAATGAATCCGCCACAGTTTATCGGATGTTTCCTTATATCAGTTATAATACCATTCTCAACCATAATAGAGCCCTCAAATATTTCACGACGTTGAACGCTCACTATATTCCCTTCAATTTCATACTTCATAACAATTTATATTACATTTCAACTGCAATCCAACAAAATCAATCAGTATTTATCAATAAGTCAATATGATCATCGGAAACCTCCAACCGCAAGAATTCCGGTAAAGTGTCTATAAAAGTCATATCAACTACCGTAAAACGATATTCAATTTTTGTATCAAAACAGTGCCCCTTGTAAAGCTGTACTTCACTAAATAAAAGGCTGAGGTAAAAAGCTGAATGTTCGTAGGCAGCAAGCGTATCATTCTTCTGAAAATACAACCTGATTCTTCCTGAATTATTCCTTTCATCTTCGAAAATTTTCTCTATTTCCATAATTTTCTGAATTTATTAGTTATTTTCGTTCCTTATACATTATAAAAACCGTCCGGTGATGGATGACCGGACGGCGAACTAACCACTCAATAGTATCCAGATACTTCGTATTATAGCTAAATAATCAGCTATAAGTAGTCCATATCCATCGCTTTATTCATAAGATTCACAAATATCCACCTCAAAATAATTAATCAAAAAAAAGATAAACTACACTTACTGTTTAAACCTGATTATAAAATGTCCAACTCTAATTTCTCCGTAATATTATCTCCGGATATCTATCGAATTTATACCAACATTAATTTTTGATCTTCAAACTCCATTTGAGTCCAAAATAAGATTCGGCATGTCCATGAAATAAGGATGAGCTTCAAGTTTATTTATAAAATTCGACAGCCATCGCTTTTGATCTCTCATGATATCAGCCACTTCATTTTCCGGATCTTCAAGTCCTGCTTGTTCAGCAATTTCGCGTATATCAAATGCATAATATTCCTGTTTATATTGAATAACATACCAAAAAGTACATTCGTAAAAGCGCCATATATGGACTCCGGCATATTGAATCAACTCAACGTCATCTATAGATAATGTTTTAAGATTCCGAATATCTATTTTATAAAACTTTATAGTATCTCGCAAACCTTTCCATTTATTTATAAAGACCTCATCGCTCTGTTTATCAGAGATACTACCCAATATAGTGTACATTTTTTCTATATTATGCCACATATAATAGAATGACCGTATAAAAGGCCTGATTATATAAAACATCTTTTTCTCCATCCCTAACTTATCCTCTGAAATTACTTCTAAACTTTATGCAAAAGACGCCAATTTCCCGATACCCCAACAGCCAATATCGCAGATAGACTGCAAATCAGATGGACGGAATAGCAAACATTTAATTTTCAATAATATAGTTTATTGGCAAAAAGCATAGACATTAATCTAATGTGGATTAAAAGCCGCCCGATATGGATATTCAGGCGGGAACTCAATACTCGGAAAGACTATGGAATCTCAAAATACTTTCTTCTTAATTCAAATCATAAAGATCGGGAGTAGATCTACATTCAGAATTTTAATAACAAGACATATAAAGGGTATTTCACAACATGCCTATAATATGTGGTTGACAGGGGGGTTCACAACTTATGATCAACTCTTTCCACTAACTTAATATGGTAACTCTTTAGTTACCCAACTCCTGAATTCTATTTATTAACATGCAAAAACACATTTACAAAACTACACTCTTAATTATATTAAAGTCAAACTCTAATTTCTGTAAATCAATCATATTCTTTTTCAAAATTTAAAACTGACACCCGCGGTCACAATGCCTTTGTACCCTAATCCCGCCTCCAGAAAGCCTCCGATTCTGTGGTTACCCACCCGTAATGCCACCGGATTGACTTGCCATGCGAAAGAAGTGAAACTGTCGGATTGCCGGACAGCCGTTTCAGTAACTCCAGATATGTCGGCACCACGGGTAGATGTAGAAAATTCTTTTTCCGATCTTCTTGTAAAATCCGCACCAACTGCTGCTGAGCCATAGAGTTCGAACAATCCGCTTCTGAAATATACAAACTCGGCAACCGGAAGGAAAAGAAAATTCAACTCCTGTTCTTTGGCGGTTGGCATTTTCATTCCAGAGTGAATGATTTTACTGCTGACTGCGCCGAATCCACAATCGACCCCTATCCTAAAACGATTTACATGATACCTGTATCCGATCCCAAATACTGCCGAAGATTTCTCATCGGATCTTTTACTGCCAGTCGCAACTTGTGGAAGTGCTGAACCAAAAACATCGGCTATGCTGAGAGGCAGGTTGTCACTTATGGACAGACGTATCTCATGTTTTTCGGTGTAGTAATGATAGTAATCCTGTCTTGCGCATTCACAAAGCATATATTTGACACAATGCACAAGGACAGTATAATAAACTTAGGTTTCATTTCCATAATCATTAATTTTATTTTTGTTAATAGTAAAAACCGGGTTCCATGACCTTCATGGCAAAATCCGGCTTATTATTATAGTTGAATGTATTACTTGTTTTTTCAAGCACAAAGGAATTGAATTCTCCTCCTACTCAAATGCTCAATATGCAAAAGAAACCGCAAAAACAACAGACAAGCACGCGAACAACTGATGACCAATAGTATACACTACACACAGCCTATGCATGATAATAAAGACATATCGCTTTTAAGCATAAAACTTCCCTATTCTTGGATGCAACGAATCATATTACACTCGCTGCGATAGGCTGGACGGAATCCTACATAACACCCTCTTTGTAGTATACCACATTCAATAGACCACACGAACTGACTTCTGCCAACCCGCGATGATGATGTGTAGTACTCGCCACTTGCTCCTATCCCTGCACTCATGCCGTTTACTCGATGCCCCCCTAAAGGCATTCTCATTTCATCACCGGATAAGGGACTCCGACACACATAGATTCCCTGACGACTGGCTTCCTTACAGGCAGGATTCTCCCTGAATAGTCTTTTCATTTCTGACACACTTGGTATGCGCCAACCAGCGGGACAAGGATCATAGCACGTCTTAACAGGTTTGTTCTCAGTGCCGCTATTCCACAACTTCTGATACCACCCGGATATTTCGTACCGAGCTGGATTATCCTTGCCAGCACCATTTATCAGGAGCCAATCGCCTTTACATGCCGGGCCCGTAACCGAAGCCACTATGCATTTTCCATCCCATTTATTGATAGCCCGGATACCTTCCTTTCCGGCCGGATAACCTAACGGTTCGACTGATCCTATAAAACGTTCGGCTTTTGTCACCTCTTTATCGTTCGTATTCCAGAAACCAAATTTGCGCCCCCACTGGAACAACTTTCCGCTACTCTCTGTGATGTCTATACATGCACTATCAAGCGGCACTGATACTGGAATCTTCATAGCCCCTACATTTACCGGAGCCCAATACCCCCCCTTCCCATCACCATTCGCCATCAATACAGGCTGAATACCTGTAGCGGCATAATCAGGACAACTCTTTATCGTTATTCCTCCTGATCTTCCCCCCTCTCCTTCAATAGTCACCTCTATGTCCAAGGGGACTTTAATAGTCTGAACAGGTACATTGATCGTAAGCCCTGTTATTCCATCTCTCGGAGAGCCTACTTGCAACAAATTTGCCAAAGCTTGCTCACCTCCTATGGAGGAAGCCTTTGTATCATAGAGGGCTACAACACTCATTTTTATAACCGCACTTGTCTTGGCTTCGCACTTTAATACAGACCCGGATGTTGCATGCGTTATATCCAAGACGTGAATTTGTTCATTCCAGCCAATGCCTTTTGCTTTAAAATCTGCACCGGGTTCAAAGTCTCTCAGTAGAGTCCGAAAGTCTATATCGGATTCTGTTGCTTCCCATGCTTCAACCGTAACGGTAAATTCACTTTTACCCTCCGAAATGGACTTTGGATGAATCTTCAACACATATTTCTTATTGCGCATTTGCGCTTTTTCCAACGGGATCTCGATACAACGAGACTGGGCGGCGCTTTTGGATACGACTTCCACCTGAAACGCTTTGCTCTGATAGAAGTAACCCAAAGAAACCTCTTCATCCAATAGCTCAGAAGTGAAACTCCACACCTGATCAACACCCGTATCCTCACATTTGTCTTTGAAATAATATCCCTCTTTACAGGAAACTCCGTGAACTTTGAAAGTAAAATCGTTGGGACCAACAGTCACACCCTTACTTTTTACCACTTTAGCACATAGCGTAGACATCACCCGCTTCATGTTGGCATCCACTGTAGCTATACCTCCCGTGAAGTTCAGCGATATTGCTCCGGAAGCCATAGGAATACCCTTGCTACCAATATCATCAGGCGTGGTGGCTGCCGCCAAATCAAGCAACTCCTTTTCTGTCTTAACCTGGTCACATTGAGTTTTATCCGGTCCGTTAGCTACCAGATAAGCTTTAACACCGACGGTTTCCATTATGTCGACCGGAATAGAAACGGCAAGCTTACTATCTATAAGCGCTTGGGATTCATAAAAGCGGGTAACGCCTTCAGCCAAGTTTCCATCCGGCTTTACAATAAACACTCCCAATGAACGGATGGCTTGTTCATCCTCCTCAGAAGCCCTTGTGCATACCACATTTTTTCCGGTATTTACGTTAAATACAATTCTTCCCTGATCCCAAACAGGCTCATGCGGCAATAATTCTTCGTTCGTACAAGAGGTGAAAAGCATCAAAAACATGCCCATTAGGCTAATAATACATTTAATATTCCGCATCGCTTAAAAAATAAAAATTAAACAACGCAAAGTAACTCAAAAACAAGAATCACAAGCCGGACAGCGAAGCAAATCACCCGCAAATCCTCAAACACCTCAATAGACAAATAAACAAACATTTCTATCTTCATCAATCGAGTAATCCATCGAATGCTTAGAAATTTCCATGTAACATCGAGAGATATGTCAAAACTCAATCTTAGAAAGGAGAAACTTTCAAATTAAAACTTGACTATCGTCATCCGTAGTCAAAAAGGCCATATCATTATTCCAAAAGGAGTTTGAAATGATAATCCTCAAAATTTACGCATTCGGTCATTATAATTCCAATTGTTTTGCACCTGATTTTCACTGATGGCTGACCTATTGTCTATCAATGATGCTATTTTGTATCACAATTATGAATCATCACACTATTAATTCATTTAATATCATTAGTAATGCAGAAAATTAGTAGCTTCACTACCGTAATGGTAGCGTTTTTAATATTTCTCTCCTCTTGTATGAATGAAGAATTACTGCCGCATGAACCTGTTTGGGATCAGGGAAGAATTGTATTTAACGTAAATACCGGAAAAAATGTGGTATGTACAAGGGCTTCTGAGGAGGATGAACAAGCCATCCGTTCATTGGGAGTGTTTATTGTAAAGCCGAATGGAAACCTGGCTGAAGGTGTTACCCGTTTCTATGAAGCCAAAAACATGACGGATAAAAAACTTGCCGTTTCAATTCCGGTCGACATTATGGAAACTGCAGGTATTAGAGCTTATCTGGTAGCTAACGGACCGGATAAAACTCAATGTGACCAGGTTAAGACAGAAAAGGAGATACTTGATCTGGTGACCACCACCAAGCCTGAAGAGATTAGCACAAAAGGGATACCTATGGCTTCCTGAGCTATATCCCTGGACTTCACAGGAGGTATAGCTACCGTGGATGCCAATATGAAACGGGTGATGTCTACGTTATGCGCTAAAGTGGTAAAAAGTAAGGGTGTAACTGTTGGTCCCAACGATTTTATTTTCAAAGTTCATGCCGTTTCCTGTAAAGAGGGATATTGTTTCAAAGACAAATGTGAGGATACGGGAGTTGATCAGGTGTGGAGTTCCACTTCTGAGGTATTGGATGAAGTGGTATCTTTAGGTTACTTCTATCAGAGCAAAGCGTTTCAGGTGGAAGTCGTATCCAAAAGCACCGGTCAGTCTCGTTGTATCGAGATCCCGTTGGAAAAAGCGCAAATGCGCAATAAGAAATATGTGTTGAAGATTCATCCCAAACCGACTTCTGAAGGTGAATTTAATGTTACGGTTGAAATATGGGAAGCAATAGAAACCGATATTGAGTTTGACAAACCTTTGATAGTGTTTAATTACCCCAATGTTTTTTTTACCCAAGGAAAAGTCCATTTGGATGATAATGATTATGTTGGAACTTTGAATGCCGGCATAAACCTTTATTCGGATATTCTTATATCAAAAGGTCTTAAGTTGATAGATGTCACATTGACAGGTTGCTTGGACGAACAGAAAAGGGGAGCAGCTATTGTGTATTATCGCAAGGTAGGTGTTGAGCGGTTGGAAGTTACAACACACCGAAACCCGAAAACTGTCGAAGGACAATTATTATATACATTGGAATATGAAAATGGAATCCTCACTCAAGTGTCTTTGCCTGTATCTGTTTTACCACCAGCACATTATTGGAATGACGAATTCAAACAGGAAACTGATGATGTAAGTTTCCAAGTGGTTGATGGAGTGCTTGTGGGCACTATAATCAATGATTCAGTCAGAAAGCTACGTCTAAATTGTAAGTCGATCCGATGTATCGGAGACGTCCTGGCTACTGCAACCGTATATGCTGCCCATCCCATAGGGCGCGACGCAGACATCGATTTAGCATTGAAGGGGGAATTAAACGGCTCTGACGTAGAGTTCACTTTTAATAAATCGTTTAAAGGTTATGAGGGATGGCTTTATTCGTGCAATAATAGTGGTTCCATGACAGGCATGAGGTTTCGTTTCGAATAATTTTGTTGCTATGTAGAAGAAAACAATATGGAAAAGAATACTCTCGAAACCTTTACTTTAATATTAGGAAATGGTTCTATTATGGATTTAAAATCGATTTGATTACCTTATTGATCAAAAGGTCTGTTTTTACATAAAAATGATGCCGAGACATACTGTTTTTCTGCATAGAAGCAAACTTTGTTATTTAACAGACGTGTAAGGCTCCGGATAAAGAGGTCCGGAGTCTTGTTCATATCGCTTTTCCTGCTTTTGCGCAATAGTATTATAGACTTTTTCTTAAAACCCTCTTTAGATCTCAGATCACTGATACACAAGTAAATAATTTCATAATTTGCACATTTGACCATTGCAACCCCAATTATTTTGCACTTACTTTTCATTATTGTCTAATCCCTCGCTTGTGATTAATGTTATTTTGCATTGCAATTACAATTCATCACAGAGTTAATTCATTTAATAATTATTAGTAATGCGTAAAATTAAAATTAGTAGTATCACTACCGCACTGGTAGTGTTTTTGACGTTCTTCGTCTCTTGTACGAATGAAGAGTTGGTACCGAATGAACCAGATGGACCGGTTTTGAACCAGGGAAGGGTCGTATTTAACGTAAATACCGGGAAAAGTATGGTATGCACAAGAGCTTCTGCAGAGGACGAACAAGCCATCCGTTCATTGGGAGTATTTATTGTGAAGCCTGACGGAAACCTGGCTAAAGGTGTTACCCGCTTTTATGAATCACAAGTCCTGACAGGTAATAAACTTACCGTTTCTATCCCGCTCGACATTATGGAAACTCCCGGTATCAAAGCCTATCTGGTAGCAAACGGACCGGATAAGACCCAATGTGACGGGCTTAAGACAGAACGAGAGGTACTCGGTCTGGTGGCTACCACCAAGCCTGAAGAGATTAGCACAAAAGGAATACCTATGGCTTCAGGAGCAATATCCCTGAATTTCACCGGAGGCATAGCTACAGTGGATGCCAACATGAAACGAGTGATGTCTACGTTATACGCTAAAGTGGTAAAAAGTAAGGGCGTAGTTGTCGGCCTGAGTGATTTTACTTTCAAAGTCCATGGCGTTTCCGGTAAAGAGGGATATTGTTTCAAAGACGAATGTAAGGACACAGGGGTTGAGAAGGTATGGAACTCTACCTCAAAATCGCAGGAGGAAGAAGTATCTTTGGGGTATTTCTATCAAAGCAAAACGTTTCAGGTAGAGGTGGTCTCCCAAAGCACCGCTCAGTCACGCATTGTCGAAATTCCCCTGGAGAAAGCACAAACGCGTAATAAGAAATATGTGTTGAAGATTCATCCCAAACCTGTTTCTGAAGGCAAAGGTGAGTTTACTGTTACGGTGGAAGCATGGGATGCAACAGAGGTCGATGTCGATTTTGAGAAAAAGATACTAGAGATTCTTCCGTTCTATACGAAAAGTGGCATATTCACGTTCAGGGACGCGGACTTGTACATAAATATCAGGGAAGAAGCACCTTTTGATAAGTTTGTAAGCAACATTGCAAGTGGCTTTAAAATAGTGGATCTTGAGCTAAAAAACACCCTGGACGAACAAAAAAGAGGAATATTCACGAAAGCAGAGGACCATTTAACATTGTGCCGTACAAAAGCCCCAACCTTAAAAAAGATTGACGGAACATTAACGTGCACATTGGAACATGAAAGTGGATACCGCATTAAAATGCCTATGCCTATACGTATATTACCTCCATCATTCATTTGGGATGATAAATTCGAACAGAAAACTGATGATGCAAATTTCAAGGTCGTTGATGGAATACTTGTGTGTACTATAACCAATGATTCAGCTAAAAAACTAACCTTGGATTTGAAGTCACTCCAACAAATAAATGATGATAAGGAATCAGCCATTGAGTACGTTGCATCTTCTGAATTCTTTCGCAATGATAACGCCGCCCCGGACAAGACAGTTAATGGGGATATTGAGATCGACAAAGGAGTTTTTATAATAACTTATACTTCTTCGATTAAAGGTTATGCGGCGTTGATTGGGCTGGAGCAGAGTTGCGATGCGTCCTTTCTATGGCTTTATTTCAAATAATTTTGCGATTATGCTAAAGTAAAGAACAGAATAATTAATATTAAATATTAATTATTCTGTTCTTTTGGGGAGTTAAGGCCTTAATGTCAAGATATTCAAGAATGCCATCGATTTGATTTACTTGTTCGCTCTTGTCTTTCAAGGCAAAAGATCTTTAATATCATAAATCTGAGAAAAAAACAGCAGTTATAAAAATAAGATAGCTATGCTATCCTTAAAAGACATTTTCTGGCATAAATATAGTAGCTTGTACGGTGATTTCCAAATTCGTTTTTCTCTTGGATTAACAGTGGGAATTCAGCTGAAATTGTATTGTAGATCTTAGGCCTAGTATGCAGATAGGCCTTTAAGTTATTGATAAATGGACGACATGTTCCATGTTTGCGTATTTATCCATTATGGGCACATGTAATTTGCACATAATTTGCATCAATGGCAAGTCTTCATAATTTTGTGCTATGGTTGGCAAGACCAATCACAGATTAATTATTCATTGAATTCAAACTTATTTTTTAGCAATGCAGAAAATTACAACCTTAGTACAGCATATGTATAATAAAATACATTTATTTCTTCTTCCCTGCTTGATCTTTTCGATGCACTTGCACTCTCAGGAGAAGTTACTATTGAAAACGAATCTTTTAGGCTGGGGAACAGGTACCTTCAACTTAGGAGCAGAGTTACCGATGACTTCCCATCTGACAGTAGGATTAAGTGGCAGTTATAACCCTTGGGCCCTCCAACGAAATTCAAAGTTGCAACATCTTTTAGTCCGTCCTGAAGTTCGTTTTTATCCCTGTTGTTCCTTAAAAAAATATTTCATAGGCATTCAGGGAGTTTATGGAGTTTTTAACGCAGGTGGGTTGAATATTCCCATTTTCCCTCTTATAAAGAATAAAAGGTATATAGGGACGATGGGAGGAGTTTCCGTTTTGGGTGGTTATCAATTCCCTGTAAACAGGCACTGGTCAATTGAGATGCTTTTGGGAGCAGGTTATATCCGAACATACGGAAAGCTCTATCAGTGTCCTCGTTGCGGTCGCTTTTTAGAAAAGAAAAAAAAGAATTATCTGGGGAGCAACTGATATGGCCGTATCTTTGATTTACGTAATTAATTAAAATAAAGTTCCATGAGACAAATTATCATATTTCTCTTTGTGATTTTACATTGTTTGTTTAGAGCGAATGCATCTTCTCATCCCGGTACAGGTGACTTTTCGCTTTCTACTACGCGCTTTTATCAAAAAGGAGATTCGATTTTTCTCCAATGTCGGATTACGGGTAATGCCCCGATAGGTAAATGGCAAAGTTACGTGGTGGATTGTTGCCTGAGAAACAATGACTCCCTTGACAGGTTGGACTCTTTTTGGTTGTCCGGTAGATATCATTATATACACAGTCTGCGGAAAAAACAAAAAATCAAAGTGCATAAATGGTTCGGAAATCATCCTTCAGTTCAGTATAACGCATCATTTCCATACACAGAACAGATGTGTGGAGCGAAGGCTGTGTTTTATATTTACAAATCAGACGAATGCTGCAATTCATTTACCCTTTCAAGTACTTTGTCTTCCGAAGAAATGCGTATGGAACGACTTCCTGTTCCGGCTCCATACGAAATGCATTTTAAATACACTTTCATAGCCCCAGATGCACAACCGGTTAAAAACAGGGCAAATTCAGGTTCGGCGTTTGTTGAGTTTCCTGTTGGAAAACCTGTATTATCAGTTGATTTTAAAAATAATCGCCGCGAACTAAGAAAAATCCAAATGGCTATCGACTCGATTGCCGGAAACAAATATGCCGTCATGGAGGCTATCAACCTTACAGGTTATGCTTCTATTGATGGAAACAGCGTAACGAATCGGCAACTCTCTCAAAGTCGTTCGGAAGCGGTCAGGAACTTTCTGGTTTCAACATATCCGTCCCTCAGGCAAAACATGATTAAAATCGGTATGGGAGGGGAAGATTGGCAGGGGCTGCAAGCCATCGCCGATACCACGATCTATGGAAAAGAGATCCGGTCTATTCTCTCAAAGCCTGTTTCACCCTATATGTGGAAGACCTATCTTTATAAAGCCAATAAAGGGGAGCTTTACAAGCAAATTTCCGAAAAAATATTTCCCAGCCTGAGAAGAGTGGATTATGTCGTTAATTATACAGTCAAGTCTTTTACGGTGGAGGAAGGAAAGGATATACTAAAAACGTCTCCCGGTAATCTCAGCTTGAATGAACTTTTTTTGATTGCCAATTCGTACCCTGCCGGCTCGGAAGAATTTAAGGAGGTGTTCGATATTGCAGTCAGGCTTTATCCACAGGATCCCGTTGCCAGAATCAATGCTGCCGGCATCGCACTTGAAAAAAATGATATAACAAGGGCGGAACGGTATTTGAATGGCTTGGAAAACGATCCCAGAGCCTTAAATAACCGTGCTCTGCTGGAAATCCTGCGTGGAGCGACGGACAAAGGAGTCCTGCTTTTGAAAAAAGCCGGTTTGCAAGGTGATGAAAATGCATGTTTCAACATGGAAGAATATACGAGATATGAGCAACGAGAGCAAGAACGCAAGGAAATTATACAAAAGAACGAATCCAATCATGAAGAACTATAATAAATACATTTTCTCTGTTTTATTTGTCATTCTTTTCACATCCTGTACCGGAATTTTTGAGGAACCTGAATGTGATCATAATGGATATGTTAATTTTACATGTTTGGATGAATACGGACAAGAGGACATCCACTTATCCCTATTGACAGTATCCGATTTTATTTTTACGTCCGATTCTGTGCTATACCGGGTTGATACAGATATTCGGGGTGAACGTATTTGTTCACGCGAAATGAATCTGCCAGATGGCGAATGGATTATTGTCAGCTATGGAAATCTGGGTAGTGGCTCTCTCCTGTCCACATACATGGTAGGTGAAACCCGTTTGAAAAAGCTGACTCTGAGCGTTTCCAGTACTGCCTATGACAGCACACATGCGGATGACAAGGTCGGTAATTGCGGTAATCTGTACTTTTCAAGTATGAAAGTTCAGACCAGAAATGGGCGTCCCGAACACAAAACGATGGGATATTATACCCCTCTTTATGCCCGGCTTACTGTTTTTGTCAGTTGGGCAGACACTATTATAAAGCCTGAGGATATCCCCCATTTAAAAGTAACACTCGAGAAAGTACCTGTAAATTATTCCTCTCTTTCATCGCAGAAAATGGATAAACTTTATGACATTCCCTATTCATTGCCGCATCCGCTGCTTGAAAGTAAAACCCAGTGTATCCCTCTATATCTTTCGGATGCCTATTATCGTTTTGACTCTGTTTCTTTCAGGTATGAAACAGGAAAGGCTCCGACATTGAAGATAATGGCAGGTATGAATCAACTTACGAAGGGACTTGACTTGAATAAGCTGTTCCGCAAAAATAACATAGACCTTTCCGATGTCCGGATACAAAATTACAAACTATCTATTCGGATAGAGAAAAATAAAGTATTTGTGTCTTTTATGAATATGTCTGATTGGGATGTTGAGTATATATAACATTTCACATAGTTGAAACTATTATCACCAATGCGAATCTTTCATTCGTTCATTCCTTTAGTCCGGCCAGGATTAGTTATCAGTACGATATTTGTAGTTATCAGTGATGCGTTATTGGGCAAATGCTGTACTGCCAGGAATGTTAAAAGAAAGAAAACAAGATCTTTTTATTTCAAACTTCAAATTAATAATTTTAAATTTGTATAGAACTTATAAACTGCATGTAATGAAAAGACAACAGGCTCGGAGCCGTTGGATAACAATCCTTTCTATTTGTTTTGTCTGTAGTTCGGCGGTTGCCGAATCTGATTTTTCTATATTATTAGATAGTCTCCGTAACAAAATTCAAGAGTCCCAAGGAAAAGACAAAATAGAAGTTTTATCTCTTTTGGCACGTTTGGATTCCCGTAGTAGAGATTATGATAAATGGGAAAAAGAGTGCCGCCTGCAGAACGATGCGGTAGCTTTGTCGTTTGCATATGCCGAGCGGGCCAACTGTTTAAATAACATGTATCCGGATACTGACTCTGTTTTAGTTTTTGCCCGGAGAGTAATGCCGGAAATACAGAATGAACAGACTTGTATCGCTTACTATATCATATCTTCCGTTGTGGTGAACCATCTGATTTATACCGGTAATATCAAAGAAGCCCAGATACAGGTCAATGCTATGCTACGTGATGCGCATGAATCCCACAATGCCTTGGCTCAAGCCGTGGCTTATTATTCCCAAGGAAGAATATTGTATTCATTACGGCAATATAAGGATGCAATAGATGCTTTTCAGAAAGGCCTGAACCTTTGTCCACCGTACAAGCACCAGTCTGCCGTTGTATTGTTGTCTGTTTATGGTGAAATCAAGAGTTGGTTGATAGATTCATATATTCAAATTGGTCGCTATAAAGAAGCAGACGAAGCCTGTAGTTCATTAAATGAACTGTTGAATTTCATGGTTCAAAATGGGCATAAAGACTTAATCGGACGTCTTCCGATCCGCAGTCTGTCATTACAGGCCATTTCTTATATCCGCCAAGGAAAAATAGATGAAGCGGAGCGTCTGATACGCAAATGTGATGAATTGATGTTACCTGAAATTTCCATGCGATGGTATTCTGACTTTTACAAGGCTCGATATGAACTTTCCGCATCGAAAAAACAATATTTAGACGCTATTGCCGACCTGGAGGTTTGCATGCAAAATACGTTGAAATATACTCCTGAATACTACTTTTTCTTAAAGAAGAAGGCCGAGCTTTTACCTTACATCGGAAGGGGACAAGATGGAATTAAGTTATTGGTGCACTATATTGATGCCTCAGATTCGATTGAAAGAAAAGATATTGCCAGGCAAGCACATGAGATTCGTACTGAATATAAGGTTGACGACCTGTCAGCTGAAAACAACCGGGTAATATGGATGTTAGTAATTTGCGCAGTGATGTGCGTGATATTAATTATACTTATCATAATGTATGTGTTTCATAACCGGAGGCTGCGGAGCAAAAACCGAAAATTAGTAGAAAACCTCCACAAACTGGACCAGATGGGAGGGGTTAAAGCCTTTTATGAATGGAGCGTGGATGAGAAAACAGAGCATGATGGCACAGAAATTATAGCAGAAGAGGAACGGCAACTATATGGCAAGATTGTATCGTATCTATCTGCGGAAAATAGATTTGCGGAGACTCAGATTTCTCGGGACACGTTAGCTTCTGCTTTAGGTACGAACCGAACTTATATAGCCAATGCCATAAAAAAATGTACAGGCCTTGCAGTAAATGAATATGTTAATATGCTTCGTTTGGAGTATGCACGTGGATTATTAGTCGAAAGACCGGAAGATAGTATCACTTTAATTTCGGAAGAAGCCGGTTTTGGTTCTGTTCGCAATTTTAATCGATTGTTTGTTGCTAAATATGCCGTTTCACCAACGGAATATAGGAATAATAATTAGTCTATGTCTAATTTGAATAGCCCATTAAAGGAATTGTAGTCGATAATTCTTTTTTGCGTGGCTATCTTTGGTCCCTGATTTGTTTTGCGATATTGACTATCTGAATGATGGGAAAGTTATTAGTTTTGCGTTAGCATTACTAACGTAAAATAGGCATGTTGTGAAACACCCTTTACGTTTTATAACTTAATCTACCAATGTGGATTATGTAAAAAACGGAAATACGGACTACAGGGGATTTTCATTTGCCGGGAAAGTATTCTGAAAAATTTTGCTTCATAGTAATTTAAAATTAGAGTGGTTAGTAGCAGCCACCCGGTGTGGATCTCCGGGTGGTTTTTTATTTATACGAGTTTTTCAGATATCTGATAGAATTATCTGATTAATAAAGTGAAAATAGGAATTACCGTACTTGATTCCTGTTTCTCTATTTTTGTTTATTCGGCAAATTCAAGTCCGTATTTTCGTTAAGTAAATAATTAGTTACACAAACCATATAGGGAATATATTTACTATACCTTCGATATAATGCAGACAGATTAGAATACATATTCAGATACAAATATGTGATACGAATCTTATTTATTCAGATTCGTTCTTCTCTTGGAATAACGGTAAAAATTTATTTTAGATTTTCGACAGTTTGACATAATCACTTGAGAAACAAACTTCTAACGGAGTATTTGAGAAATAGAGGTAACCATTTAGCAACCGTGCAAATTTCAGCGATTTGCGGTGCTATGCTGTTAAATAACTTTTTGTATTTACAAAGGTATGACAATTATTCGAAAAATAATGCTTGCTATCGAAAAGCTGCATCCCATCTTTGTAAATAGTCCATTAAAAAGGATGTAATCTCGCAAATTATAGTGACCTTTGTGATTGAAACTCAATGCATCAATTACAATGGCAAAAATTACCGTTCAAAATACAGATATTAGCGTTGTCAAATACAATGAAGAAGACTACATCAGCCTTACAGACATGGCAAGAAGCCAACTTCAAGAGCATATTATCTTCCGTTGGCTTAGCCTTAAAAGTACTATCGAATATCTTGGCGAATGGGAAATGCTGTATAACCCCGATTTTAATTGTACCGAATTCGGTACAATTAAAAATGCGGCAGGAAGCAACAATTTCGTGCTTTCGGTGAAAACGTGGATAGAACGGACCAATGCAATCGGCATTCATTCTAAGGCTGGTCGCTACGGTGGCACATATGCACATCGGGATATAGCATATCATTTTGGTATGTGGATTTCTCCTAAATTCCAATTACTTCTTGTTAAGGAGTATCAGCGGCTAAAGACAGAAGAACAAAGGTTGCTTGGTTGGTCAGCGAAACGTGAATTATCGAAAATCAACTACCGCATACATACTGATGCCATAAAGCAAAACCTTATTCCGATGGAAGTCACACCGATACAAGCAAGCATTATTTATGCCAATGAAGCTGACGTGCTGAATGTGGCGATGTTTGGTATGACAGCAAAACAATGGAGGGAAGCTAATCTCGAACTGAAAGGAAATATTCGTGATTATGCTACTATCAATGAACTTATCTGTTTGTCGAATATGGAGAATCTAAATGCTGTGTTTATCGAACAGAATATGACACAAAGAGAACGTCTTGTTAAGCTAAACCAAATAGCCATCCATCAAATGAGTATATTGGAAAGTGGTGATAATTATAATCGTAAGTTGTTGAAATAAAGAATTATGAAAGGCGATAAGAATTACGATTACACGGATGAATTTAGCGATATAATCCATACTGAAAGATTTATAAGTGCGGCAGAATTGTCTGAACTGTTCTTTTCTGCCCCCAAGTGGATAACCATGTTGATGAAGTTCCGCAATGTCATGATGAGTCCTTTTGAATTGAAAAAAGAAAGAAATTTATCGGATCTGGTACATATCGACTCCGAGAATATGGCAACGGTGTGCAAAAATGATAAGCATCTTAATTTGGAAATTGCATTTATAACCGAAAGTATAGAACGTGATAGCCAACGCATATCTATCAGCACAAAAGTCAGATTCCATAATAGTTTAGGAAAATATTATTTTGCCATAATCAAACCATTTCACAATTTAATTTGCAAGACACTCTTACAACGAGCAAAAAATAATATTAAAAATCTCTTTACAGGATTCCAATAGCAAAGGATGGATATAATATTAAGGGAGTTGATTATACTTTATCTATGCTTGAATGAGCAAAGGAGAAAGCATTTCAAGCCGGATTAAAAATTGATTTCATTGAAGCTGATATTAGAGAATTAAACTTAGGAGAAAAATTCGATCTTATTTTTATTCCGTTTAATTCAATCCATCATTTATATAAAAATGAGGATTTATTTGATGCGTTGAAAGTCGTAAGAAATCACTTGAAAGAAAAAGGTTTGTTTTTATTGGACTGCTTCAATCCTAATATCCAATATATTGTTGAAAAGGAACGGGAGCAACATGTTATTGCCGAATATACAACCAATGACAGAAGAAAAGTATTGATAAAAACAAAGTATGCACTATGAAAGCGCATCTCAAATTAATCGTATAAAGTGGCAATATTTTATCGACGATAAATTTCATTCAGTCCAAAATATGGATATGAGATTATTCTTCCCCCAAGAGTTAAATTCATATCTTAGACAAATTGGATTTAATATTATCCATAAATTCGGGGATTTTACAGAGAGAAAATTTGATGACAGTTCAGAGAAACAAATATACATTTTGGAACTTAAAAAGTAGGAGCAAAATGATAAAATCATAGATGAAATACAACAAAAGCGCTGTTCTTCTAAAAATTACAAGCAGCACTTTTGTTGCTTCCAGTGAAATAGAATGGTTATAGCCGCATCTCCCTCTTTTCCTTTCTTCTTTCATCGGTATTCTGTTTTTAAGCAGGTGGTCGGCAGTGAGGTTCTTCACGTCCGAACACGCCAAAACCCATGAAAACAGAAAAGACGAACAAGTCCTGTACAAATTCATAGTAGGTGTTCTTCATCGGCGCATCCATGAGCACCTATATCTCCTTTTAGGTAAGGTAACCTCTATCGACACTTTCGGGAGAATACTCGAAGTCGTTAATGAATGTGAGGTTGAGTTCCTTTAACAGAATATCCTCCCGTTTGTAGGTATGGGGCAGAAATTCCCGAATATAGCTGCAAACCGTCCGATAGCGTCGGCATGTTCCCTGCGTCCTGCTATGCCCGACTTTCTTGGCAAACTCAGCGTTGTGCTTCTCGAAGAGTTTTAGCAGGATTTCCTGCTTGACGCCGATACTGAGATAGGCATCTTTCAACTTGGCGGCGGTAACATACCCGTACGTTTGCATCAGTTCTTGATCACGGCGGTTTACCTCCACTCGGATTTTACCAACAACAAGGTTGATTTTCTACGCTTCGGGGCTCTTGCCTGAAGCACGGTTGTTCTTCACGTCTCACAGGTGCAGGGGAGCGTCCATCTTGCAACTGAATTGTTTAATCTCTCTATCCACTGTAAGGCGGCACATTATAAGGTAGGTTGCGTTGGGCTTTTCGCTGCCTTTCTTCACGTAAAATAAGACCTTGAACATACTTCGCATAACTCACCCTTTTTTTGATTACAAAATTAGTTTATAGTGAGTTACCGACAGCTATGCAAATCGCAGCAAACCGTAGGAGCAGAACTTTTCAGCAAAAATATGCACCCGTTACGGGAGTTGCGTAACGAACACTATTTCAGCTAATTCGCTACATATTACTCAAATACATAAGTCCATTATGTGTTTATTTTAAGCTTTAAGTTATTGATTACCATATCTTATGTTTGCGTATTTGCCCACTGCAACTCCGGAGATTTTGCACATACTTTTCATGGGTGGCTAATTTATGATTTTGGGTTAATGTTATTTTGCATCGTGATTGAGGGATCAATCATAAATTAATATTATTTAAAATTTTAGTAATGCAGAAAATCAGTAGTATTAGTGCTTTAATAGCAGTTTTTTTGATGTTCTTTGCCTCTTGTACAAATGAAGAGTTGATACCGAATGAACCTGATAGACCGGTTTTGAATCAGGGAAGGGTCGTATTTAACGTAAATACCGGAAAAAGTACGGTATACACAAGGGCCTCTGTGGATGATGAACAAGCCATCCGTTCATTGGGAGTGTTTATTGTGAAGCCTGACGGAAACCTGGCTGAAGGTATTACCCGCTTTTATGAAGCTGAAGCCCTGACAGATAAAAAACTTGCCGTTTCTATCCCGGTCGACATAATGGAAACTCCCGGTATAAAAGCCTATCTGGTGGCTAACGGACCGGATAAGACTCAATGTGACGGGCTTAAGACAGAGCAAGAGTTGCTCGATTTGGCGGCAGTCATCAAGCCTGAAGAGATTGGCACCAAAGGGATACCTATGGCTTCCGGAGCAATATCCCTGAATTTCACAGGGGGTATAGCTACCGTGGATGCCAACATGAAACGTGTGATGTCTACGTTATGTGCTAAAGTGGTAAAAAGTAAAGGCGTAGTTGTCGGCCCGAGTGATTTTACTTTCAAAGTCCACGGTGTTTCGTTGAAAGAGGGATATTGCTTCAAAGACGAATGTAAGGACACAGGTGTTGATCAGGTATGGAACTCTACCTCGAAATCACAGGATGAAGAAGTATCTTTGGGTTACTTCTATCAAAGCAAAGCGTTTCAGGTAGAGGTGGTCTCCCCAAAGCGCCGGTCAGTCCCGTACTATTGAGATCCCGTTGGAAAAAGCACAAACGCGTAATAAGAAATATGTTTTGAACATTCATCCCAAACCTGCTTCTGAAGGAAAAGGTGAATTTACCGTTACGGTGGAAGCATGGGAAGAGACAGAGGCTGATGTAGATTTTGATAAATTGTCTATAAAGAAGGATTTGCCTGCTGATAAATTTGAAATACAGAATGATGGAATCCGATTGTTGACTAACAATTATCATGAAACAGATTTTGGTTCTCCCAAGGATTGGTTTGTCTTAAAAGAAGGTACTGAGATAGTCAATGTCAAGTTCGAAGGTACGATAGATGGAGAGAAAAGAGGAGTAAATTTGAATGAAAAAGGGATTGCATGTGCAACATCCCGACTTAATCAAACGGATCTTTCGGGAAAAATCATTGTGACAATGAAAGATAAGAACGGGATTATTACTCAAGAAGACTGTGCTATATATGTTTCACATGCGTATGCTCAATGGAAGCCTAATTATGTTTATGACTTCGGTGGTGGTATAACCTCCGCAGTTATTGATGGCGTATTCGTACAGACAAACTATGGTAAAGGGACTGGAATCGCAAACTTCAACGTCGTTAACATTTTATTAGGAAAAGTAGTGAGTGTATGTCCTGCATTCGTATCCTCATCAAATCCTGAAGAAGGAGTTTTATATGATAGTGAGGGCAAAGAGGTTTCTGACATATCATTTAAAGCAGACGGCTCTTCATCATCGCTGTCCCTTACTGCCACATTAAAAAGGGGGGAGGTTATACCTATGTAAAAGTTACAGTTGAAGAATCTGATGGAAAGCAAGTAAACCAAATCTTAAAAATACGTTTCGATTGGACTGAATGATGTAGAAGACAATATTTAGATTGACATTTCCATTGAGAATCATTAGCAAGTTATACATTTAAATAATAGAGTGGTATATTTATTAAAGATTCTCAATGGAGTGCTTTAAGTTTTGGCATATTACCGAGGAAATATGTGATTTTTCAACTTATGGAACACTGAAATGGTACGATGGAAAGTGTAGTGATTTTAAGGATAAAAAGATGTTACCATCAAGCTTAAGAGTGAAGATAAACTCCTTCCAAGAGTTGACAATAAAAAGATTCCAAAAGCAACCGGAATATATCTAAAATTGTAGGATTTGGAAGGTCGTGAATTTATTCGCAATATCTTAGTTGGAATAACGAAGTTTTGAAAGAAACAGGAAAAAGTAAATGAATTATTCAAGGCATTTATTGAAAATGCAAATTTTCAGAGAACTCCTCTTCCACTATCTTCCAGCCAAAGACAACGTTGCAGAGCGCTCCTTTTAGGATGCTACCGAACGATTGAGAAATCCGAACAGACATAGAAATGGATTAAGTGGCATCAAGAGTTGTGCTTCAACTTAACGCCACTTTTGACTTTACATAATCCTACGTCACATATAGCTATTGGCGGAACTGAACGCTGCGCTTGGAATTCACACGATAACCTACGGAAATAATCATATCCAGATTATAATATTCAAGAATGCGGATAACCTTTTACCTTCCATTCGAACTGTTCAGAATTTCCGAACAGTTGACTCAGCAGATAATTCATTTGAATCGTATATATTCCCAAATATGCTCGCTGATATTGACCTTACCCGACAGAAACGAGTCAACAAGTTGTGCCTACGTCAACCAGCAAGTTGTTGAAGTCCACACTTAAGGTCCCCAAAATGCTAATTAAAGTGTCTTATGATTCTTAGAAAGATGTTTTCTTCATATAATCTAAGTTCATATTGCCTGCCAAAATACAGATCTTGCGCACAAGACGGACTTTAATTACTATTTTGAGCAAATTTACTCACGCTATCTTAGGGCTTTGAGTAAAGTGATCTGCCGTTTCATAATTGATTTCTTAGTCTCTGTTTAAATTTTATTCAATAGTATCCGAATGAATACGAGTTTTACTATTTCTTTATCTACTTACGACGACTTCAAAGATATGTCCCAAAGCAATTCAGAAACATATTAGGGTATCAGTCCGATATATGTTAAAAGTGCAGGGAGTTTCCATCTGTTCACATCTTTTTCGACTTTTATTTGTTTCATTGGATACTTTTGCCGTCGATATAACTATCGAGTATCTGAAAGAGAGCTGGCAGAAGGTGTGTTAAATCAAAATAGTTATACAATGGTAAAATTTAATGCAATGAAGACTAAACCTTTACGACTTCTTCGGCAGAAGAGAGCCTCCTGGCTGAAAAGTGTATTTGTCCTGACTTGCCTGCTACTGAGCACATCGGTGGCCATGGCTCAAACGAAGACAGTGACAGGTACTGTTACAGATTCATTTAACGAGCCCCTGATCGGTGCATCTATCCTGGTAAAAGGCACTTCTACCGGGGCCGTTACCGATATGGATGGCAAATACTCCATTTCGGTAACGTCCAACGATGTACTCGTATTCTCGTATGTAGGATATGAAAAGCAGGAAATCAAAGTGGGGCAGCAAACTGTGATAAATGTCACGCTTAAAGACGACTCACAAATGCTTGCCGAAACAGTAATTATCGGTTACGGTAGTGCCAAGAAGCGCGACCTGACCGGTTCTATCACCAACATCAAGGGTTCGGAAATAGCCAACAAACCGGCAACCAACCCGTTATCGTCCCTCCAAGGAAAGATAGCAGGTGTACAGATCGTCAACTCCGGACAAGCCGGTGCCGATCCGGAAATACGTATCCGCGGTACGAACTCCATCAACGGTTACAAACCCCTGTATGTGGTAGACGGACTGTTCAACGACAACATCAACTTCCTGAATCCGGAAGACATCGAGTCGATGGAAGTATTGAAAGACCCTTCCTCACTGGCCATATTCGGTGTGCGTGGTGCCAACGGTGTAATTATCGTAACCACCAAACGTGCCAAAGAGGGACAGACGCTGGTCAACATCAACACCTCTTTCGGCTGGAAAAGCGTAGTAGACAAAATCAAAATGGTGAATGCACCCCAGTTTAAGGAACTCTATAACGAACAAATGGCAAACCAGGGAAATGCCCTGTTCGACTTCAGCAACTGGAATGCGAATACGGACTGGCAAGACGAGATCTTCCAGACGGGATTCATTACAAACAACAATGTCAGCATCACAGGTGCTTCTGAAAAACATAGCTTCTATCTCGGCGTGGGTTACTCTCACGAACAGGGAAACATCAAGCATGAAAAATACAGCAAAGTGACCATCAATGCAAGTAATGATTATAAGATTACCAAAGACATCAAAGTAGGCTTCCAATTCAACGGAGCACGCATGCTGCCGGCCGACAGCAAAACGGTTCTGAACGCTATCCGTACCACTCCGGTGGCTCCGGTATATAACGAAGAATACGGACTATATACTTCATTGCCGGAATTCCAGAAAGCACAGATGAACAATCCGATGGTAGACGTCAATCTGCGTGCCAACACCACCCGCGCGGTCAATTACCGGGCATCTGGAAGCATCTATGGTGAAGTAGATTTCCTGAAGCACTTCACCTTTAAGGCAATGTTCTCTATGGACTATGCCACCAATGACAGCCGGACTTACAAACCGATTATCAAGGTATATGACGCAACCGTGGCCGGGAACGTTGCTACGCTCGGAAACGGAAAAACAGAAGTGAGCCAGAACAAGCAAAACGAAACCAAGGTTCAGAGTGACTATCTGTTGACTTACCAAAACAGTTTTGCCGACGGTACACATAACCTGACTGCCACCGCCGGCTTCACAACCTATTATAATTCGCTCAGCGGACTGGATGCTTCCCGCGGACAGGGCATCGGACTGGTGATTCCGAACAATCCCGATAAATGGTTCGTCAGCATCGGCGACCTGGCTACCGCCACCAACGGGAGTACACAATGGGAGCGCAGCACCGTATCTATGCTGGCACGTATCATCTACAACTATAAAGGTAAATATCTGTTCAACGGTTCGTTCCGCCGCGACGGTTCCTCCGCATTCTCCTACACCGGAAACCAGTGGCAGAATTTCTACTCCGTCGGCGCAGGCTGGCTGATGTCCGAAGAGGAGTTCATGAAAGACATCACCTGGCTGGACATGTTGAAGCTGAAAGGCTCGTGGGGTACACTGGGAAACCAGAATATGGATAAGGCTTATCCGGCAGAACCTCTGTTGGAAAATGCTTTTGCTGCCGTATTCGGCAAACCGGCTATCATCTATCCGGGCTACCAACTGGCTTATCTGCCCAACCCACGTCTCCGTTGGGAGAAAGTAGAAGCATGGGAAACCGGTTTTGAAACCAATATGTTCCGTAACCGTTTCCATTTCGAAGGAGTATACTATAAGAAGAATACCAAGGACCTGCTCGCCACCGTACCGGGTCTGTCGGGAACCGTACCGGGCATCGGCAATCTTGGAGAGATTGAGAACAAAGGTGTCGAACTGATGGCTTCCTGGAGAGATCAGATCGGTGACTGGGGATACTCTGTCAGTCCAAACCTGACTACCATCAGCAACAAAGTGAAAAGTCTGGTACAGGATGGGTACTCCATCATCGCAGGCGATAAGAGCCAAAGCTATACAATGGCAGGCTACCCGATCGGTTATTTCTACGGCTATAAAGTAGCCGGTGTTTACCAAAACCAAGCTGAAATCGATGCTTCTCCGGTGAACACACTGGCAACCGTCACTCCGGGTGACCTGAAGTTTGCCGATGTAAACGGAGACGGAAAAATCACACCGGACGACCGTACAAAAATCGGTGATCCGACTCCGGACGTAACCTATGGCATCAGCCTCGGACTCTCATACAAGAACTGGGAACTCAGCATGGAAATGATGGGACAAGGCGGGAACCAGATCTATCGTACGTGGGACAACTATAATTGGGCACAGTTCAACTATATGGAACAACGTCTCGACCGCTGGCACGGAGAAGGCACTTCGAACACACAACCCCTGCTGAATACGAAGCACGCCATCAACAGCGAGAACTCCGAATACTTCATCGAAGACGGAAGCTTCTTCCGCATCCGTAACCTGCAACTGGCCTACAGTTTCGACAAAACTTTGCTGTCAAAGATACGTATGCAGGCCCTGAAGGTTTACGTCAACATACAGAACCTGAAGACATGGAAGCACAACACAGGTTACACACCGGAAATCGGTGGGTCGGCCATTGCTTTCGGAGTGGACAACGGAACATATCCGGTACCGGCAGTCTATACATTTGGTATTAACTTAACATTTTAACGAAGCAGAGTATGAAACTAAATAAATACATTCTACCCATTGCATTAGCTGTATCGGCTCTGAGCTTCTGCAGTTGCAACGATTTTCTGGACCGTCACCCACAGGGACAGTTTACCGAAGACGATAATCCCGGAGCACTTGCCGAAGGAAAGGTCTTCAACATTTACACCATGATGCGTAATTATAACATCACCGCCGGTATCCCCGCCTTTGCCATCGAATATTTCCGTTCGGAAGATTCGGAAAAAGGAAGTACCGCCAGTGACGGGGCAGATCAGGCTGCGATGTACGATGATTTTCAGTACAACGCCAGCAACGGACTGATAAAAGCCTACTGGAGTCAGAATTACGCCGTCATCTACCAGTGTAACGATGTTATAGAGACGATTGAGAAAGGTAACCTGACGGAGGAGAACGACCTTCGTAACAAGGGTGAAGCCCTTTTCTTCCGTGCTTATTGTTACTTCAACCTGGTTCGTGCATTCGGCGAAGTGCCACTGGTCACTTTCAAAGTGAACGACGCCTCGGAAGCAAACGTACCGAAGACCACCGCCGAAGAAATTTACAAACAAATCGACTCCGACCTGACACAGGCCGAAGGGCTTTTACCCCGTCAATGGCAGTCCGCTTATCTGGGACGACTCACCTGGGGAAGCGCCCGTGCACTGCATGCCCGTACGTACATGATGCGCAATGACTGGCAGAACATGTATACCGCTGCGACCGATGTAATGAATTCAGGGCAATACAATCTGAATACTCCTTATGATGTCATCTTCACCGATGAAGGCGAGAACAGCAGTGAGTCGGTATTCGAGTTGCAATGCGCATCTACTGCCGCTTTGCCCGCAAGCGATAAAATCGGCAGCCAGTTCTGCGAAGTACAAGGTGTACGCGGTTCCGGCCAATGGGACCTCGGCTGGGGATGGCACATGGGAACCGAGCTGATGGGTGAAGCGTTCGAACCGGGCGACCCCCGCAAAGATGCTACGCTGCTTTACTTCCGTCGTTCGGATACTGATCCGATCACTCCCGAGAATACCAACAAACCTTATGGAGAGTCTCCGGTATCTCAAGCCGACGGTGCTTATTTTAACAAGAAAGCTTATACCAACCCGGCACTCCGTGAAGAGTTTACCCGGCACGGCTTTTGGGTAAACATCCGCATTATCCGCTATGGTGACGTGGTGCTGATGGCTGCCGAGTCGGCCAATGAATTGGGTAAAACAGGTGAAGCTTCCAACTATCTGGAAATGGTACGAGCCCGTGCCCGTGGCAACAACCCGGACATTCTGCCTAAAGTGACTTCATTAGATCAGACCGTGCTGCGTGATGCCATCCGCCACGAACGACGGATAGAACTGGGACTGGAATCGGGACGTTTCTACGACCTGGTACGCTGGGGCATCGCTTCGCAAGTGCTCCATGCTGCAGGCAAAACGGGTTATCAACCCAAGAATGCCCTGCTACCGCTTCCGCAGGACGAAATAGATAAATCAAAAGGCGTACTGGTACAGAACCCGGATTATTAAGAGCACACCACAGAGTAACACAGAGTCCCACAGAGATTTATATATCCCGTAGAGATTAAAACTCTGTGCCCTCTGTGGTGAAGTAAAAAAACATATACAGTTATGAACAAGAAATATTCTTTACTCATTCTGCTTGCACTTTTACTCCCGTTGGGACTGCAAGCGCAAAAACCTCCTCAGGATATGGACCGTTTCCTCGACAATCTGCTGAAACGGATGACCCTGGAAGAGAAAATAGGTCAGCTTAACCTACCGGTAACTGGTGAAATCACCACCGGACAAGCTAAAAGCAGCGACATCGCCACCAAGATAAAGCGAGGTGAAGTAGGCGGATTGTTCAACCTGAAAGGGGTGGATAAAATTCGTGACGTACAGCGTCTGGCCGTAGAGAACTCCCGGCTGGGTATCCCTCTGCTCTTTGGGATGGACGTAATTCACGGATACGAGACCATTTTCCCTATTCCCTTGGGACTTTCGTGTACATGGGACATTCCGGCTATCGAAGAATCGGCACGCATCGCCGCCGTTGAAGCCAGTGCCGACGGCATCTCGTGGACTTTCAGTCCGATGGTAGATATCAGTCGCGATCCACGCTGGGGACGGGTATCCGAAGGTTCGGGCGAAGATCCCTTCCTCGGTGCACTGATAGCCCGGGCCATGGTACGTGGATACCAGGGAAAAGATATGAGTCGCAATGATGAAATCATGGCCTGCATCAAGCACTTTGCTCTGTATGGGGCAGCCGAGGCAGGACGCGATTATAACACCGTAGACATGAGCCGCCAACGGATGTTCAATGATTATATGCTCCCCTATCAGGCCGGTGTAGATGCCGGAGCAGGTAGTGTAATGGCTTCTTTCAACGAAGTGGAAGGTGTGCCGGCAACAGCCAATAAATGGCTGATGACCGATGTGTTGCGCGGTGCATGGGGATTTAATGGTTTCGTGGTAACAGACTTCACCGGAATCTCCGAAATGATAGAACACGGAATCGGCGACCTGCAAACCGTGTCGGCACGGGCCATCAATGCCGGAGTAGATATGGACATGGTCAGTGAAGGCTTCATCGGTACATTGAAGAAATCTGTCGAAGAAGGCAAAGTATCGGTCGAAACAGTCAACACAGCTTGTCGCCGCATCCTGGAAGCCAAATACAAACTGGGGTTGTTTGACAATCCCTATAAATACTGCGACCCGAAACGTCCGGCACGTGACATCTTCACAAAAGAGCACCGTGCCGCAGCCCGGAGAATTGCGGGAGAAAGCTTCGTGCTACTGAAAAATGAAGGACTTTCACCTACCCTCGCACCTGTACTTCCTCTCTCTCCTACCGGTACTATTGCAGTGATCGGCCCTTTGGCCAACACCCGTTCGAATATGCCGGGTACATGGAGCGTAGCTGCCGTACTGGACAAAAGTCCTTCTCTGGTAGAAGGTTTGACCGAATGGGTGGGCAATCAGGGAAAAATACTTTATGCCAAAGGCAGTAACCTGATCGGTGATGCTGCTTACGAAGAGAGGGCAACCATGTTCGGCCGTTCGCTGAACCGCGACAACCGCACCGATCAACAACTGCTGGACGAAGCGCTGAAAATAGCTTCACAAGCGGACGTGATTGTTGCCGCATTGGGTGAATCGTCGGAGATGAGCGGTGAAAGCAGTAGCCGCACCAACCTCAATCTGCCGGATGTACAGCACACTCTGCTGGAGGCTTTGCTGAAAACAGGAAAGCCCGTAGTTCTCGTACTGTTTACGGGACGTCCGCTGGTACTCAATTGGGAACAGGAGCATGTCCCTGCCATCCTGAACGTATGGTTCGGGGGTTCGGAAGCCGGTCCGGCTATCGGAGACGTATTGTTCGGTGCAGTCAACCCGGGCGGAAAACTGACCATGACTTTCCCGAAAAGTGTAGGACAGATCCCACTTTATTATGCACATAAGAATACCGGACGACCGCTGAAAGAAGGCAAATGGTTCGAGAAATTCCGCAGTAACTATCTTGACGTGGACAATGATGCTCTCTATCCGTTCGGATACGGACTGTCGTATACGACCTTCCGATTCAGTGACATCACATTGAACCGTTCGTCCATCGGAATGGACAATGAACTGGTAGCCTCCGTCACCGTAACTAATACCGGAGACCGTGCCGGCAGTGAAGTGGTGCAACTCTACATCCGTGACTTGGTGGGCAGTGTCACCCGTCCGGTCAAGGAACTGAAAGGATTTGAAAAGATCTATCTGCAACCGAATGAATCAAGAACCGTCCGCTTTACAATAGCTCCGGAAATGTTGAAGTTTTACAATGCCGACTTGAAGTTTGTAGCTGAGCCGGGCGATTTCGACGTGATGATAGGCCCGGATAGCCGGAATGTGAAAACAGCACGGTTTACATTGCGTTGAACCGGATACACAAGGGAATAGAAAAGAATAAGATTCACCACAGAGTCACACAGAGTTCCACAGAGATGATTTTCTCTTAATATGCTATAAACAAAAGATTAAAACTCAGTGAAACCCCGTGTGACTCTGTGGTGAAACAAAAACCATTACAAACAAGAAATCATTATGAATATCCAACTTGTCACTCACAACAGCAAGCTCCTCTTCGTCCTCTTCGCTCTTTTTCTTTTTGTAGCATGCAAGCCAAAAGAAAAGCCCTCGTCTGCCACATCACTGACAGATGACGCTCTGATGGATACCGTCCAGCGACGAACCTTCAACTACTTCTGGGATGCTGCCGAACCTAACAGCGGACTGGCACGCGAGCGCTATCACATGGATGGCGAATACCCGGCAGGGGGGCCGGAGATTGTTACCTCAGGAGGCAGCGGCTTCGGCATTATGGCTATCCTGGCCGGTATTGATCGTGGATACGTCAGCCGGGAAGAAGGCTTACAGCGTATGGAGAAAATAGTCGGTTTTCTGGAGAAAGCCGACCGCTTTAAAGGTGCATATCCGCATTGGTGGAACGGAGAGACAGGACATGTACAGCCCTTCGGACAAAAGGATAACGGAGGCGACCTGGTAGAGACAGCCTTCCTGATGCAAGGTCTGCTGGCCGTACACCAATATTATGCAGAAGGCTCGGCGGAAGAAAAAAAACTTGCCGGACGTATAGACAAGTTGTGGCGGGAAGTGGACTGGAACTGGTACCGCCATGGCGGACAGAATGTGCTGTATTGGCATTGGAGTCCCGAATATGGCTGGGAAATGAATTTCCCGGTACATGGCTACAATGAATGTCTGATTATGTATATCCTTGCCGCTGCTTCTCCTACCCATGGAGTACCGGCAGCAGTCTATCATGAAGGATGGGCACAAAACGGAGCCATCGTTTCACCCCACAAGGTAGAAGGCATCGAACTGCACCTCCGCTATCAGGGTGGAGAAGCGGGTCCGTTATTTTGGGCACAATACTCTTTCCTCGGACTCGATCCGGTGGGGCTGAAAGACGAGTATTGTCCGAGCTATTTTAACGAAATGCGAAATCTCACACTGGTAAACCGTGAATACTGCATTCGCAACCCGAAGCACTACAAAGGCTACGGACCAGACTGTTGGGGACTGACCGCCAGTTATTCCGTGGACGGATATGCTGCTCATGGACCATTGGAACGTGACGACCGGGGAGTCATCTCTCCCACTGCCGCTCTCTCTTCTATTGTCTACACACCGGACCAGTCACTGCAAGTAATGCATCACCTGTACGAAATGGGAGACAAAGTATTCGGTCCTTACGGATTCTATGACGCTTTCAGCGAAACTGCCGATTGGTATCCGAAGCGATATCTGGCCATCGACCAAGGCCCGATAGCCGTAATGATAGAAAACTACCGGACAGGACTATTGTGGAAACTCTTCATGAGCCATCCCGATGTACAAAACGGACTAAAGAAACTGGGATTCAATGTAAAGAAATAAATGATAAAATCAATACTTATCGCTTTATGCACAGTTCTCCTCTGCTGGAATAGCATTCCGGCAGAGGCACAGACGCCACAGGATTCAGTACGCTTCATCGGATATCTTCCCGTCCGACACACCGACCCCACGAAATGGATAACCCGGTATCAAAGTGAAATAGACCGATACCAAACAGAAAACCAAATGCTGAAGGATACCTCCTGTGACGTACTCTTTCTAGGCAGTTCTTCCATTAACTTGTGGGATAATATCTATCGGGACATGGCTCCGCTAAAGATTCTCCGGCGTTCGTACGGAGGTGCCGCGCTCCGGGATATGCTCTACAATTATGATGTAATCGCCCGGGGATATCACCCCCGCAGCATTGTGGTTTACGTAGAAAATGACCTCGCAGGCACTCCCGAGGATCTGACTGTAGGCGAGACATTCGACTTCTTCCGCTTGCTGACCAATCGCCTGCAACGGGATTATCCGGATATTCCGATATTTATTCTCTCCTATAAGCCTTCACTCGCACGCAAAGAGATGATTCCGAAGCATGAAATCATAAATGCTTTGCTTCAGGAATATGCTTCGAAGAGAGAGGGACTCACTTATATTGACGTAGCCTCCTGTCTGTACGACAACAATGGAAAGTTAAGAAAAGACATCTTCAAACAGGACGGATTGCACATGAATCAGAACGGTTACGATCTGTGGACTGCTATCCTGAAACCGAAAATACTGGAAAGCATCCGATAAAATTACGATTTCCTCCACAAGCCTCCCTATCTGTTGCATAGCAGGGAGGTTTATTTCTGTTTATATACTTTTTTCATAGAGTTGATATACTAAATCTATCTGTTATTTATATATTTGCGTTTATAAATACGGAATAACTATGAATAGACATAAATTAGCCTTTTCTTTGATCGGTATTTTCATCGTTCAATTATCTTACGCCGGATATTTTAAGCACATAGGTAGAGAAGAAGGTCTTTCGCAATCGTCCGTTATGGCTATCTATCAAGATAAGCTGGGTAGAATGTGGTTTGGTACACGTGAAGGAGTCAACATCTACAATAGTAATAAGATGGCCGTTTATAAGGCATGGATACAAAACGGAAATCGACCGGATCAGAAAATCCTGATAGGGAATGAGGTTAGTGCCATTACAGGGAGTCAAAACGGAGATGTGTTTCTGATCGTTGACCATGCTTTACTGAAATACGATATTCGTAAAGAGACTTTCGAACGTCTGCGTCAAGGATCTGTCTATGCTCTAACATCTCATGCCGGTGAGATATGGTGTGCCGGACACGACTCTATTTTCCGATACAACCCCCAAAACAATCAATTAGACTTTCAATTAAAAACAGGTATATCATCCATCAACTATCTGACGATAAATGGCAACAGGTTTTATATCGGTGCCAAAGAAGGTCTATATACCACGGAAAACAAAGGGAGGGTTCAATGCCTGATCCCTAAAGTAGATGTTTATCGTATTTTTCAAAGCTCCTGTCAGGAACTTTGGGTAGGCTGCCGTACACAAGGGCTATACCGTATCAACCGGAACGGACGAATTAACCGCATTCCTTATGACCCCTCATCACCAAACGGCATTTCCAGCGAACAAATACGTGAATTTGTAGAAGATCAGCAAGGAAACATCTGGTTCGGGACCTTCGACGGTTTACAAAAATATGATCCAAGCACCCAAACCTACAGCCTCATCAAGCAAGAACAACGCCCGGGAGGGCTCAGCCATTCTTCTATATTTTCACTCTATCAGGATGTACAAGGCACTATCTGGATAGGTAGTTATTATGGAGGAGTCAACTACTTTAACCCGGATAACAACGCATTCAATTACTACACTTATAATCCCGATCGTAGCGACTGTCTCAACTACCCGTTCGCCGGGGCTATGACCGAGGACAAAGATCACCACCTATGGATATGCACCGATGGTGGTGGATTGGCATGTTTAGACCGACAAGCGGGACATTTCACCACTTACACTGCCGGAGGCCCCAACTCACTGCCCCACAATAATCTGAAAAGTATTTGTTACGACCCTAAAAGAGACTGCTTATATATCGGTACACATATGGGAGGACTCTCCCGGTTCGACCGCAAGACCGGACGTTTTTACAACTACCTCAATCATTCCACGAAAGGCCTCAAAGAGCCCAATGATGTTATCTTCCAAGTATCTTTCTATAACGACCAGTTAATCGTTTCCGCTCGTAACGGAGTTTTTTCCATGAATCCCGATACAAATGAATTCCGCTTGCTTTATGACGGATATTACTATCAAACTTTCACCATTGATCCCAAAGGTTTTCTCTGGTTGTCGGCAGGTACTAACTTATATAGTATAAATCTGAAACACCCTGAAGAAGTCAAATCATTCAGTCTGCCTGCATCCATTGGACAGTTCGGTATCAGCAAGATTTTGAAAGGTAACAATCAATATCTTTATATCGCCACTTTAGGTTCAGGACTTTTTTGTTATAACGAACAAACTCAGACCTGCATCAACTATACTCCCGAGCAGAACCAATTACTCAGTAATTATTGCTATAATCTTCTACAGACTTCGACAGACAACATACTCATCACAAGTGATCGGGGTATCACACTGTTTAATCCAACCACCGAATCATTCCGTTCCATTGAACTGGATAACGGACTGTCCCTTTCATCCATCATTAATGGTTGTGGTGTATGGATGTGTAGTGACCATACTATATTTATCGGAGGTACAGGAGGGCTTAGTTCTTTTCTGGAAAAAGACCTGAACAAAGAATATCCCAAACCTAAACTCTATTTTTCAAGTTTATCCGTCAACAACGCACGGATAAGTCCGGATGACAAAAGTCGTATACTGACAGAAGGGCTCCCTTTTGTCCGGGAAATAAATCTAAATGCCACCCAAAATAACCTGACTATTGAGTTTGCTTCTTCCAACTATGTGGATATACTGAATAATACTTGGTATGAGTATCAGTTAGAAGGTTTTGACAAGCAATGGTCACTCACCTCCCAAACAAGCCTGAAATACACCAATCTGGATCCTGGAGACTACGTGTTACACGTACGGCAAAAAGGCAACTCCCTGAAAATGCGCAAAGCACAGGAGATCTTATTACAAATACATATCAATACCCCATGGTACCTTACTTGGTGGGCATGGCTCAGTTACATCACTATCAGCATTTCAGTGACCTATTTTATCTGGCGCGAAAAAAGTTCCAGAAGAACTTTGGCGATATTACGGCAAAGCCTCTTTTCTCTTACCTATCATCAGATTCTTTTTAATCCAGCTATTTAAATAGACCATGAGTCCATATTGATTAAATAGTCTTCTTTACGAGCATAAATTTACTTTCAGATGTTATTCCCCTTATCTGGTATCCGCCTTAGGTCATTTAAGATTTTCCTGTTTAGCCCCTTTGCGATATTCCATCGGAGTAACGTTATATTGATTTTTAAAACAACGGCTGAAATAGCGTGGAGAACCGAAACCTAATCTATCGGATATTTCCGCTACCTGTAAATAAGGTTCGTTCTTTAACATCAGCGATGCTATTTTCAACCGGTGATTTAGAATAAATTCATTGGGTGTCATCCCTGTCAATGCTTTAAATTTGGTGTGCAACAATGTTCGCCCCATTCCAAGTTCCTGACATAACATACCAATATCAAAATCCTCATTATCAATATGTTTATCTACTACCTTAATGACTCTATCCAAGAAGCCTTTATCTATTGGATTAGCTGCCAACAGGTTGATTTCTAAAATCTGATCTTTGGCAAAACGGCTTTGCATCAACAAGCGGTTACGAATCAAATTATTGCAACGGGTTATTAAGATTTTTGCATTGAAAGGCTTGGTGATATAATCGTCTGCTCCACGGCGTAGCCCTTCTATATTTTGATCTACAGTGTCAAGTGCTGTCAACAACACAACCGGAATGTGACACAGGTTTATGTTATTCTTTATTTTCAGGCACATCTCCGTTCCTGTCATTACCGGCATCATAACATCACTCACTATCAAATCGGGAACTTCTGCAAAAGCCTGTTTCAGTCCCTCCTCGCCATTAGCAGCCGTCACCACCTGATAAAGTGATGAAAATATTTCTTTGAGTACCTGCAAAAGCTCCACATTATCTTCTACCAATAATACTTTCCGTTTCCTTCCCGTTCATCTATCAAGGGAGTTTCGAATGTAGAATCATCCTTTTTCATAAAATTCTCATCCGGTATGGTATTCTCTTGTACCATAGGTTCCTTTTCCGGAGATTCCAGAAAAACGACTTCAGTATCCTTTTCAAAACAATCACGGTTTTTAGGTAACTTCACAATAAAACAGCTTCCTTCATTTAACTCACTTTCTACCTCAATTGTACCATGATGTAGCTGAATGATACTTTTCGTTAATGCGAGTCCGATACCAGTGCCAACATGAAGCGCTTTATTCCGATTGTCCGCCTGATAAAAACGATCGAATATCCGTTCCTGTTCTTCTTTACTAATGCCATTCCCGGAATCCTTAACTGCAATAACAACCTGATCCGGTGTGGTAGAGGTTAATATGCTTATTTCTCCTTTATCCGGAACATGTTTAAATGCGTTCGAAAGCAAATTAAACAAAACTTTTCGCATTTGCCAGTCATCTATCCAAATAGATATATCCTGCTCCAACAGCTTCAGATGGTAAGAAATGGACTTCTGAGAGGCATAAGCAGAAAAAGAAAGATAGACTTCTTCTAAAAATGTATTCAGACTTTGTTCCGATAGTTTTAATTGGATATAGTTCTGATCGAATTTCCGAAAGTCAAGCAATTCTGAAATTAGAAGTTTCATTTGTTGGGCATGCTTCCTTATCCTGAAAATACTATTATGCAAAGATGGAGGTATCGTATTCTTTTGTAACATAAGCTCTACCTGACTTATAATAAGAGTTAAAGGAGTACGAAACTCATGGCTCACATTGGTAAAGAATCGTAGTTTAGCTTGGTTCATCTCTTCAATATGTTCCTTTTCAATACGTTCTTTCTCCAGCGACATCGCCAAAGTTCTTCTGGAACTTCTACTTAGTTAAGAACAATTAGTGCCTATATTGCGAACAAAAATAGCATAGAGGGGGCTCTTCCACGACATAGTTCAACCATGTTATTCATATTTTGTAAAGTTTAATAGTATACGGATAATGAAAAGAACAAATTATGTCCAATATTTCTATCTAATTAAGTATCCTATCGCAAAATTTTGTACATAAAAGACATATAGGAAATACGGATTAAGGCAGACTCCAAATTGACTATGAATAATTAGTGTCCTTATTGAGAATAAAAGTATCACATCGGATCAGATCAGTTACCGTAGTTTTGTGGTGTATTTAACACTTTTATTAACTCAATCTAAAGTATTATGAGAAAAAGCAAATTACATTTGCTACCCTTATCTTCTAAAAGGGTACTTGTAAGTACATCGTTAATAATGCTTTTAAGCGGTAGCGCTTGGGCTGTTTCTTCACAAGAGACAGTTGAAAACGGAGATGCGATCACAGCAGTCCCCCAACAGCGCAGAACGGTTAAAGGTATTGTAAAAGATGCAAATGGAGAACCGATTATCGGAGCCAACGTCATTGTGAAAGGTAATAAAACTATTGGCGTCATCACAAACCTGAACGGAGAATTTAGTCTCGAAGTACCGTCCAACGCAACACTGCAAATCTCTTACATCGGCTATCTTAATAAAGAAGTCAAAGTAAGTGGCAACCAGGTGTCTTTCAACATCCAATTGGAAGAAGACAGCAAAACACTCGATGAGGTAGTAGTAGTTGGATATGGCACACAGAAAAAGGCCAATTTAACAGGTGCCGTATCTTCCGTTGATTTTGAAGAACAAACTAAATCACGCCCCATTACGACAGTATCTTCGGCATTAGCCGGTCTAAGTCCGGGACTTCAAGCCAGTTCAGGCTCGGCAATGCCGGGAGAAGATAACACAACCTTACGGGTACGTGGTAACGGCACAATGAATAATGCCTCACCTTTGATTATCATAGATGGTATGGAAGGTTCATTGAATGCTATTAACCCTCAGGACATAGAAAATATCTCTATTCTAAAAGATGCAGCTTCCTGTGCTATTTATGGTGCCCGTGCTGCCAATGGAGTCATCTTAGTCACAACAAAAAGCGGTGATCGAGACAAAATACAGGTAAACTATAGTGGACGCATCTCTTTCAACAGCCCGACACGCATGATCGAAACGATGAGTAACTATGCGGATTATATGGAATTAATGAACGAATCTTGCGAAAATGTTGGCTCCGGTACTCTTTTTGACCAAAAGTATATCGATTTGTGGAGAGAGAAATCAAAAGATCCCAATGGAGTAAATGAAAACGGTGTTCCTAATTACATCGCATACCCAAATACCAACTGGCTGAAAGAATTATACTCAGGAGGTATGATACACGAACATAACCTTTCAGTCTCAGGAGGATCTAACAAAATTCGTTTCCTATTGTCAGCCCGCTATCAGGATAATGAAGGTATTGTAGACAATACAGCCAACAAGACCTATTCTGTACGTGCCAATATTGAAGCCAATCCAACTCAATGGTTGACTTTAGGTACGCGTACTTATGCTTCACAAATGGATCGTGAAGTGGGTGACTTTAGCAATGCCAATACTTTCCTCCGACAATCTACAGCCGGTACTTATCCCGAATGGAACGGAAGTTTCGGCTACCCGGAATGTCCGGACGAACGTGCAACAGCCAATAACCCACTATATAAACTGGCACGGAATGATGGCTTCAAACGCTACAACCGTTTCAACACGACCCTATTTAGCAAGGTCAAGTTCTTTAAAGATTTAAGCTGGGATTTCAATTTCAATTACAACCGTTACATCTACGAAACCCGCCAATGGGGAGTACCTGCTTATCAGACACGTTTCAGTGACGGGGTAATTGTCGATGGTATCACTCCTCCTTCTCAATTAAGTACAAGTTTCGGTTATGAGTCCAATTACTCTTATACATTGGAAAACCTGTTAAACTACCATCATACATTTGCTCAGAAACACGATGTATCCGCGCTGTTAGGCTATCAGGAATTCTATAAGAATTACTATACTGTAGATGCCGCAAAGAAAGGTTTGATCGACGAATCACTGAACCAGTTTGATGAAGCAACCGAAATGACAAGTACCAAAGGTGCAACCCAGGATTATGCCACACGTTCTGTATTTGGACGCGTGAACTATGCATATAATTCCCGGTATTTATTTGAGGCAAATTTCCGTTATGACGGCTCCTCACGTTTCCACAAAGATCATCGTTGGGGATTCTTCCCTTCCTTATCAGGTGCATGGCGCATCTCAGAAGAAAGCTTCATGGAAAATACCCGTATCTGGCTGGATAACCTGAAAGTCCGTGCATCCTGGGGTAAATTAGGTAACTCTGAAATTGGTAACTACGAATACATGTCGGTATACAGTACCACCAACGCAGTATTTGGAAATGCCTTAAATTCTGCATTGTATATGGGCGCCATCGCCAATAGCTTACTGAAATGGGAATCTACCACCTCTGTCAACTTTGGTATTGATGTTAATTTATTAAAGAACCGTCTGAGCATAAGTGCCGACCTGTATCAAAAGAAAACTGACGGTATCTTATACCGCCCGACTATTCCTTATGTATTCGGAACAATGACTGCCCCCCGTCAGAACCTCGCCAAAGTGAGCAATAAGGGAGTCGAGTTATCACTGGGATGGCGTGATAACATAGGAGGGGTAAACTACTCCATTAACGGTAACTTCTCATACAACAAAAGCAATATCGATGCCTATAACGGCACTTATGAAAGAACATGGGTAGAAGATCCGAATAACAAACTGACCGGTGGTAAATGGGAAGATAATATCGGTAAAGTGTCCAGTGGTGGCACAACTCCCATTGTTGAAGGCCGCATGATGAACGAATACTATTTACGGAACGTTTATCATGGCAATGGCTCTTACTACAATGCAGATGGCAGCGTAAACCCTCAAGGAGGACCTAAGACCGGTATGATCCGTACAGAAAAAGATATGGCATGGGTGAAAGATATGATCGCAGCCGGATATGAATTTCAACCGGGGAAAACGGTTGCTAAAAACAAGATCTGGTATGGTGATTACATCTATGCCGACTCAATAATAATGGAGTATATGGCGATGATAATGACTATACTTTCCAAAAAACTTCCAATAAGCCTAAATACAATTTCGGTTTTCAGGCCTCTGCCGCATGGAAAGGATTCGACCTCTCTATGGTATGGGCAGGAGCTGCCGGATTCAGCATATATTGGGGGCAACCACAGGATACAACGCCGCATCTACTGAATGGGGTAGTACTATCGCACAACGGGTTGCTGAAAATCATTATTTCTACAATCCCGAAAATCCGGATGATCCACGTACCAACATCAACGCAAAATATCCGCGTATGGCTTATATAGACGGCTATGTACAAAATCGTCATGGCAATACAACCTTATGGCTGTACAAAGGTGATTACATTAAATTGAAGAACCTGTCTCTAGGCTATACTCTACCGAAAAACTGGGTTTCAAAAATTGCTATGCAAAATGCACGTGTTTATGTTTCAGCTGAAAATCTGCTGACAATTACCGGATTTGAAGGCCAAGACCCCGAATCTGCTACCGGTATGGGCTATTCTCCGTTTAGGACAATTGCAATAGGTGCCAATATAACATTCTAAATAAATCTTGAAATCTTATGAAACTATTAAATAAATTATTCATATTAACAGCCACAGCAATTGCTATAAGCAGTTGCCAAGGAGATTTACTGGACACAAAGCCATATGATAAAGCATCATCGGGCAGTATGTGGAGTAACGAAAACTTTTGTACTATGGGAGTAGCATCTATCTACGCTACCCTGCGCGAAGGTTATGTAGCAAAAGAAGCTTATCTAATGGAGGCATTCAGCGTGGGAGCAACCTGCCGTGACAACGATTATCCGCTACTGGCCGGTACAGCTTCCATCGGTTCCGGAATATTCTCAGACTATTGGAAACAACATTATGCAGGTATCTACCGTGCCAATGATGCCATTGTACATCTACCCGACGCACCGATAAGTGAAAGCGTAAAAGGTAAATTATTATCCGAAGCAAAAGTCTTGCGTGCATTTTATTATTACAAACTGAATGCAGTTTTCAGGGGTGTTCCTTATTATAATACGCCTATGGAACTTGATCAGGCAGACAAACCACGTGAAAGCGAAGAGAATATATGGAATTTCTGCATACAAGATTTAACCGACGCAATAAATGATCCGAATTTTCCCGACCGTATCGCTGCCGGTAAAGCAGAATGGGGTCATGTCACCAAATCAGTGGCTTATGCATTACGTGGCAAAATCTATCTATGGACCAAAGAATGGAGCAAAGCGGAAGCAGATTTCCGTAAAGTAGGTGAATTGGGACATTCATTATTTCAGGATGGTTACAAGCAACTCTTCAAAGAAGCTAATGAACAGAGTGATGAAGCTATCTTCTCTTTACAGTGTATCGATAATAATGGTAGCACTTACGGAAATTCCATGAGCTTCCGTTATGGTGGTCGTACTACATTTGGTTCTTGCTGGAACACTATGTTAGGCAGTGTGGATTTTGTAGAAACCTACGAAAATATAGACGGCAGTAAATTTAACTGGGATGAATACATTCCGGGATTCTCAAGCTTAGATATTAAAGACCGTGAAGTATTCTTCTTGCGTAATACCGATCCGGCAACAGTAAAAGCACAGTATCGCGAAATCGGCTTTGACGGCACGGAAGAGGCATTAGACGACATGGTAAAAAAAATAAAAGCCAAAGTAGACGGACGTCTGGAGAAGTTGAGTGACAAGGCAAAAGCATTATATCTCCCGGCCGGAAACGAGGCTCGTATCAAAGCTGCTTATGACAGCCGTGATCCTCGTTTAGCCCAAACTGTCATCACTCCATATGCTACATATGACGGTTCGGGAAACAGTGTAGACCACACCTTCACTTCACGCTGGCCCTACTATGGTGCTGACACCGATTATCCTTATGACTTACGTACTGACACTCAAAGCCATTTATACTATTTGTTCCGCAAATTTGTTGCTGAAGGTTCAAGTGAGATGACCAATCGTGAACAATCTCCGATTGACCTGCCAATTATCCGCTACGCAACTGTCGTCATAGGATTGGCTGAAGCATTGAATGAGCAGGGTAAAACCGATGAGGCCATCGAATGGCTGAATAAAGTACGCCAACGTGCCGGTGTTGCACTGTTGAACAGCAATACTGCCACTATGGTCCAGGGACAAGAAGATATGCGCGTTCGTATCCAGAATGAATTCCGCTGGGAAACAGCAGGTGAAGGAGTTGACTTTTACGAAGAACTCCGTTGGAAAACATGGAAAGAAAGTAAATTTAATAATGCTGATGGTACAGCCGGGATGAAAGATGTATGGGGGACTGTCACCTATCCTTACACATGGGGAGGAGACCAATATTATGTATGGCCAATTCCAAAACATGAAACTGATATGAACAAATCCCTAACCCAGAATTCGGGCTGGAATTAAACAATTACGTTTAAGCTACTGATTCTTATAAACCAAAGGGCTGTGTCAAAAACTCTTTTCACCACAGATAACACGGATTATCACAGATTATCAACATGGATAATCAATGACTTAGAATTCATTTTGTGTTACTCAGTGTCCTCTGTGGTGAGTTTAGACACACGCCCTCTATTCCATCTGAAAAGAAAGTTCTAAACAGACTCTTTTATCACTTTTTCCTCTTTTGAAGGTTGATTCCCTCAAATATCCAACTAAAATAGAAAAATTATATAGCATTAAGAACCATTTAGTAAGATAAAATAGCAATAAATTGTGTTACTTTGCCTACGTTAAAATCTTAATTTTATTACGATGAAGAAATTATTAATATTCACTCTCTTGCTATGCTGTACTGTAAAAGCTCTCAGCTATACAGAACGGAACTATCTTCAAAAACAGGCCAACGTAAGCAGTTTGCAGGAAGTGCTTATATTAAATCAACAATGGGTCACTTATCCTGCTTATACCGACCGAACCGGATGGGACACTTTTTTAGGCTCTTTCAAGAATGAATGTATCCTTCGCGGAGAGAAGCAGTTGAATTATCAATGGCAGGTTGTGAAAGCTACTGATTATATGGAATTTGAACGTAGCGGCAACCGTAGCGTTATGGAAACTCCTTTCGCCAATAATAACAATGCCATAGCCGACCTGCTACTCGCTGAACTCGCAGAAGGGAAAGGACGATTTATCGATCAGCTGATCAACGGTGTATATCATTCCTGCGAGATGACTTCCTGGGCATTGGCCGCCCATTTGAATGCACAACAGTCTCACCGCTCATTACCCGATTTTAAAGAAAACATCATAGACCTGACAGCAGGTGACTTAGGCTCTTTACTCGCATGGACCTATTATTACATGCACAAAGAGTTTGACAAGCTCAATCCTGCTATATCCGAACGTTTACGGCATACGCTCCAACAGCGTATATTGGATCCTTACATGAATAACGATCACTTCTGGTGGATGGCAGTGAACTATAGACCGGGAATGTTGGTCAACAACTGGAATCCTTGGTGTAACAGCAACGCCTTAATGTGTTTTATGCTGCTTGAAAATGATAAAGAAATGTTAGCGAAGGCAATATACCGCAGTATGGTTTCGGTAGATAAATTCATCAACTATACCCATACCGACGGTGCATGTGAGGAAGGCCCTTCCTATTGGGGACATGCCGCCGGAAAAATGTTTGATTATCTGGAATTACTGTCAGCCGTTACCGGGGGAACTGTCTCCATCTTCGATAATCCCATGATAAAGAATATGGGCGAATATATATCACGTTCATACGTGGGCAAAGGATGGGTGGTTAATTTCGCTGATGCTTCGGCGAAAGGCAGTGGAGACGCTCCCTTGATATTCCGGTATGGCAAGGCTGTAAACAGTAACGAAATGAAAGGATTCGCTGCTATGATTAACACCAATAAACTCCCTTCCGGACGCGATATATACCGTACGCTTGCTGCTATAAAGATTGCGAACGAACTAAAAGAAACTCAAGCGGCACATCTGACTCCCCATTCTCCTGGTATCCGGAAACCGAATTCTGCTATATAACTGACAATAAAGGAAACTTTCTGGCCGCTAAAGGAGGATATAACGACGAGAGCCATAATCATAATGACGCAGGTACCTTCTCTTTCTGGATAGACCAAACTCCTTTTTCTTATTGATGCCGGGTAGGGACCTATACACGCCAGACATTCAGCAAGGATCGCTACACCATTTGGACTATGCAGAGCAACTATCACAATCTCCCCTGATTAATGGCGTCCCTCAGAAATACGGAGCAACATATAAAGCAACACAAGTACAAGCTGACAAGAGGAAAAACACATTCACAGCCAATATAGCGACAGCCTATCCGGCCGAAGCAGAAGTGGAATCATGGATACGTTCCTATTCACTTCAGAAAGGACAATTACGGATTTCAGATTCTTTCCGTCTGACAACAGCCAAACAGCCTAATCAAATCAATTTCATGACATGGGGGCAGGTGAATACGGAAATACCGGGAAAAATTCAATTGGAAGTAAAAGGAAAGAAAGCCGTCATAGAATATGATAAACAACTGTTCGATGTGAAAACAGAAATAATCCCATTAACAGATACCCGGCTATCCAATGTATGGGGTAAATCGATTTGTCGCATTACACTCACAGCAACAAACATCTATAAAACAGGAAATTATTCTTTTACCATAAAAAAACAATAAAACATGAACTTAAAACCCTTATTGGGAGCAGCCTGCGCAATGATATGTGTGGCTTGCTCAAACCACAAACCCACAGTACCGTCTTTTATAACAGAAAATGTAGAATTTGCCAAAGCACAACTCGGTTTGGCCATCGACACCATCGAAGCAAGCGGAAAATGTCTCAATCCTGTAACTCTCAATAGAGATGGATCTGTATATTACTGCGGATATGCCGATTGGCGCAGTGGATTTTTTCCCGGTAGCATCTGGTATCTGTACGAACTGACAGGTGACACCAGCTATCTTCCACTGGCCAGAAAATATACTGAAGCCATTCGCCCGGCCGAGCACCTGACCTGGCATCACGATATAGGATTCATCATTAATTGCAGTTTTGGTAACGGCCTAAGGCTCGCTCCCGATGCAGCTGCATATAAAAACGTAATGATACAGGCAGCCAAATCACTCTGTACCCGTTTTCGCCCTAATGCCGGAGTCATTCAAAGCTGGGATGTAAAAGGCAATAGCTGGCAAAGTGAAAGAGGCTGGGAATGTCCGGTTATCATTGACAACATGATGAACCTGGAACTTCTGTTCGAAGCAACCAAACTGTCCGGTGATTCCACTTTCTATAAAGTAGCCGTAGCACACGCAGACCGTACTCTTTCCGAGCATTTCCGCCCTGATGGAAGTTGCTATCACGTAGTGGACTACAATATTTCGGACGGCTCCGTACGTCATAAACAGACAGCACAAGGATATGCTGATGAATCAGTTTGGTCACGCGGGCAGGCATGGGCTATCTATGGCTTCACTATTTGCTATCGTGAAACGAAAGACCGCAAATATCTGGACCAGGCACTGAAAACATTCAATAGGATGAAAAATGATCCGCACATGCCCGAAGATCTGATACCTTACTGGGACATGGATGCACCCAATATACCCAATGAACCCGGGACGCTTCTTCTGCATCCTGCATCGCTTCTGCCCTGTATGAAATCAGCACATATGCAGTATCCGATGCCGCTTTTACAAAGCATACGCAGACCGCATTATGCATAGTCTCGCCTCACCTGACTATCGGGCCGCATTGGGCACTAACGGCAATTTTATCCTGATGCATAGCGTAGGCAGTATTCCGCACAATAGTGAAATTGACGTACCTCTGAACTATGCAGACTACTACTTTCTGGAAGCCCTGAAGCGTAGAAAAGATTTAGATAAATAATTTTATAATAAAGAAGTATCATGAAAACACAACTGTTTAAATTTGCCTGTTTAATTATCTGCTTATTAACGATAGCTCCCAATTGCCATGCCGGCAGCAAGTGGAAAGCTAAACATGTAGTCTTAATTGGACTGGACGGCTGGGGTGCCTACAGTGTAGAGAAAGCTAATATTCCCCATATCAAACAATTAATGAATGATGGTTCTTACACACTGACCAAACGCTCTGTACTCCCTTCGTCCAGTGCAGTAAACTGGGCATCTATGTTCATGGGAGCAGGCCCGGAACTACACGGATACACAACCTGGAATTCAAGTACTCCGGATCTTCCTTCGAAAGAATTAAGTAAAGATGGCATTTTTCCAACTATATTCCAATTGCTCCGCGAAGCTGATCCGAAAGCTGAAATTGGCACTTTCTACGAATGGGTCGGCATCAAATATCTGGTGGATACGCTGGCAGTAAACAAATATAACCAAGGGATTAACTATGAAAAATATCCTACGGAACTATGTGAAAAAGCCGTGAAGTACATTAAAGAGAAAAAGCCGACTTTAACACTTATTGCCTGGGATAATCCGGATCATGTGGGACATAAGGAAGGTCATGATACACCAGCCTATTATCACAAACTCGAAGAAATAGACGGATACATCGGCAAAGTAATGAATGCGGTGAAAGAAGCCGGAATACTGGATGAAACGATTTTTATAATAACATCCGACCATGGCGGAATCAATAAAGGGCACGGAGGAAAGACAATGCAGGAGATGGAGACTCCGTTCATCATCTCGGGGAAAAATATCAAGAAAGGGCATGAAATTCAGGCCAGCATGATGCAGTTTGACGTAGCTGCTACCGTAGCTGCCATTTTCAAACTCAAGCAGCCACAAGTATGGATCGGAAGGCCCATAATGGAAGTATTTAAGTAAGAAAGAATGCTAACAAGTTAAAGACATAGGATGAAACGAACCAACAGAACATTATTCATTCATAATACAGCAAGAGGGAGAATAAAATTTCTTCTTCTTGCTCTATTTGCTTTTCAAGGCTTACAAGCACAAAAGCTATTCCCCGCTCCTTCTGCGATAGAGACACATAAAGGTACATTCTCTTATGACGAAGTTTCGGCTAAGTGTGTACGAACTACTATCTCTAAGTCTCTACCTGCTATCGGCATAGAATACTCGGATGAAGCATATCAACTGGAAATTACACCGGATTCTATCTTCATTGATGCCACTTCTGCGAAAGGAGCATTTTATGCCCGCCAAGCCATTAAACAACTGGCACGGCACGAACGGGGCAAAATCCGCTGTTGCCGGATTTACAGTTCGCCACGCTACGCATGGCGCGGATTTATGCTCGATGAAAGCCGCCACTTCTTCGGTAAAGAGAAAGTTAAACAATACCTCGACTTAATGGCTTTACTCCATCTCAATGTATTCCACTGGCATCTGACAGACGAACCGGGATGGCGAATTGAAATCAAAAAATACCCTAAGCTGACGAAAATAGGGGCCGTTGGCAATTGGCATGATGCCCAAGCAACTCCGCAGTTCTATACACAGGACGATATACGAGAGATTGTGGCTTATGCGGCCGAACGCCAGATTATGGTGGTTCCTGAGTTCGATATGCCCGGACATGCCACAGCGGTCTGCCGCGCTTATCCCGAAGTATCGGGCGGAGGAGAAGGACGCTGGAAGCATTTCACATTCCATCCTTGCAAAGAAGAAACTTATCGTTTTATCAGCGATGTACTCGATGAAATAGTAGCCCTCTTCCCGGCTCCCTATATCCATATTGGAGGTGATGAAGTGCACTACGGCAATCAGAACTGGTTCACAGATCCTGAAATCCAGAACTTCATAAAGGAAAAAGGGCTGATCAATGAAACCGGACTGGAGCATTACTTCATCCGCCGTGCTGCCGATCTGGTAGCGGCCAAAGGTAAAAAAAATGATTGGTTGGGACGAAATAGTGGACGCCGGTATCTCCCCCTCCAAAGCGTTGGTTATGTGGTGGCGCCACGACCGTAAGTACCAGTTGCTGAAAGCGCTTGAGCAAGGCTATCAGGTAGTCCTGACTCCACGTCGCCCGCTGTATGGCGATTTCGTACAGGATGCCTCACATAAAGTGGGACGCTATTGGGATGGATTCAATCCGTTGCAAGACATATATGCCTTCCCCGAACCGATCAGTCATCTTTTTAAAGGATACGAAGATCAGATACTGGGTATGCAGTTCACACTTTGGACCGAACGGATTGCAGACGGAAAACGGTTGGACTTCATGACCTTCCCACGCCTGATAGCACTGGCAGAATCTGCGTGGACATCGCCCAAAGAGAAAGACTGGAGTCGTTTCTGCATGCGGTTACCGTCTTTCCTGGAATATCTGAAGGAGCAAGGCATCTATTATTTCGATGTGATTCACCCACAAGAAACTCCCGAACCGGGCGGACCGGAGAAAGCGGACGTATTACAAAACGGATAGAGAAATACCGATGATCTCAATAATAACATCATTAATCAATACATAATCAAGAACATATGAAACAGCAGAAATGTAACTATTTTCCCTCCTTGTGGTGGAGGGGTCGAGAAAAAGGTTTAAGTACTTTTCTTTTCCTACTTCTCTTTTCCATCTCGCTCCATGCCCAGCGTCAGGATATTCTACTCAACAATAACTGGAATTTCCGTTTTTCGCATCAGGTACAGGGAGACACCCGGCGGGTGGACTTGCCGCACACCTGGAATGCACAAGACGCACTTGCCGGCAAAATAGATTATAAACGAGGTATTGGCAACTACGAGAAAGCTTTGTACATCCGCCCCGAATGGAAAGGTAAACGTCTTTTTCTTCGTTTCGACGGAGTAAACAGTATAGCCGATGTATTTATTAATCGCAAGCATATAGGTGAGCACCGAGGCGGATACGGAGCCTTCATCTTCGAAATCACGGACTTGGTGAAATATGGAGAAAAGAACTCTGTCCTGGTACGCGCCAACAACGGTGAACAGTTAGACATCATGCCGCTGGTGGGTGACTTCAATTTTTATGGAGGAATCTATCGGGACGTACATCTGCTGATAACCGACGAGACTTGTATCTCACCTTTGGACTACGCTTCGCCGGGAGTTTATCTGGTACAGGAGGTCGTCAGCCCGCAGGAAGCGAAAGTATGCGCTAAAGTTAACCTATCCAACCGTGCAGCCGACGGAACTGCCGAACTTCAGGTCCTGGTAACGGATGGTACCAAGGTGATTTGCAAAGAGAGCCGCAACGTGTCATTGAAACAGGGGGCTGATATTCAGGAACAACTCCCTCTACTGATTCAGAAACCACGTCTCTGGAATGGTTGCGAAGATCCCTTTATGTATCAGGTCAGTATCAGTCTTCACAAAGACGGCAAACAAATCGACAGTGTAACGCAGCCATTAGGATTGCGCTATTATCATACCGATCCGGATAAAGGATTCTTTCTGAATGGCAAACACCTGCCGCTTCATGGAGTCTGTCGCCATCAGGACCGCGCAGAAGTAGGCAATGCACTCCGCCCGCAGCATCACGAAGAAGATGTGGCACTGATGCGCGAAATGGGAGTCAATGCCATCCGCCTGGCACACTACCCTCAAGCTACCTATATGTACGACCTGATGGATAAACACGGTATTGTAACCTGGGCCGAGATTCCGTTTGTAGGTCCCGGAGGATATGCAGATAAAGGTTTTGTAGACCAAGCTTCCTTCCGCGAAAATGGTAAACAACAATTGATCGAACTGATCCGGCAGCACTACAACCACCCTTCCATCTGCTTCTGGGGACTATTCAATGAGCTGAAAGAGGTGGGTGACAATCCCGTAGAATATGTAAAAGAACTGAATGTACTGGCAAAACAGGAAGACCCTACCCGCCCGACCACTTCGGCCAGTAACCAGGACGGCAATTTGAACTTCATTACCGAAAACATAGCCTGGAACCGTTACGACGGTTGGTATGGAAGTACTCCGAAAACACTGGCAACCTTTTTGGACCGTACACATAAAAAAACACCCCGAACTACGCATCGGCATCAGTGAATATGGGGCAGGAGCCAGCATCTATCATCAGCAGGACTCACTCAAACAACCGTCGGCTTCAGGCTGGTGGCATCCCGAGAACTGGCAGACTTACTACCACATGGAGAATTGGAAAATCATTGCCGAACGTCCCTTCGTATGGGGTACTTTCGTTTGGAACATGTTCGATTTCGGGGCAGCTCATCGTACGGAAGGCGACCGTCCGGGTATCAACGATAAAGGACTTGTCACCTTCGACAGAAAAGTGAGAAAAGATGCTTTCTACTTCTACAAAGCTAACTGGAATAAACAGGAACCGATGATCTATCTGGCGGAAAAACGCTGTCGGCTCCGCTATCAGCCGGAACAGACCTTCATGGCTTTCACCACTGCCCCGGAAGCCGAACTATTTGTAAACGGTATCAGTTGTGGTAAACAAAAGGCGGACACCTACTCAACCGTTGTGTGGAAAAATGTCAAACTCACCTCGGGAGAGAATATCATTCGTGTGACTACTCCCGGCAAGAAACCACTTACAGACGAAGTGACAGTAGAATATAAAGAAGACAGACCGCTCTAATGAAACGGATCATTTTATCGATTGTATGGGGACTGCTGACCGGATGGGCGGCAGTCCCTTGCCTTTGGGCACAGTCACGCACAGGAACTGCCGATCGGGAGATCTGGGTAAAAACTCTTGTACGCCTGGCCGATCCCGTACTCAGTAACCTGGCCAATGAAACACTGAAAAAGGAAATGCCTTACGAATCGCTTGCTCCCAACCGGCAACGTTTTTCTTATCTGGAGGCAGTGGGACGAACCGTATGCGGCATTGCTCCATGGCTGGAACTAGGAGAAGACGATACTCCCGAAGGACAATTGCGCAAAAAATATATCGAACTGACGGTGAAAGGGATCAGCAATGCAGTGAATCCATCCTCACCCGATTACCTGATCTTCGGAGAACCTTCACAACCCTTGGTAGATGCCGCATTTCTGGCAGAAGGATTATTGCGTGCACCTAAACAATTATGGGGCAACCTCTCACCCGCTGCCCGCAAGCAAGTGGTGACGGAGTTAAAACGAAGCCGTGTTATCAAGCCCAATGAAAGCAACTGGCTGCTGTTTGCCTCCATCGTGGAAGCAGCCCTGCAAGAATTCACCGGAGAATGTGATACAACGCGGCTCAATTATGGGATACGCAAGTTCAGAGATCTTTGGTATAAAGGAGACGCCCAGTATGGAGACGGAGCAGAATTCCACCTCGATTATTACAATAGCTTCGTGATTCATCCTATGCTTACCGATGTATTAGTCGTCATGCAGAAGCACCGGATGCCGGAAAGTGAATTTCTGAATGTACAGCAAAAACGCCTGGGACGCTATGCCGAACAATTGGAGCGTTTCATTTCTCCGGAAGGAACATATCCGGTAATCGGACGTTCGATTGTTTATCGTACCGGAGTATTTCACGCATTGGGACAAGCAGCTTTACTGCATCTCCTTCCGCAACAAATTGTTCCCGCACAGGTACGCTGCGGCATGACGAAAGTTATAGAGAACCAATTCCGATCTGCTGCCAATTTCGACACAAAGGGTTGGTTGAAGATAGGTTTCTCCGGTAATCAGGTTCAAATGTCGGAGTCCTACATTAATACAGGAAGTACTTACTTGTGCCTGACCGGTTTCTTGCCATTGGGACTACCCGCCGATGATCCTTTCTGGAGTGCCCCTCCGGCCGAATGGACCAACCTGAAAGCCTGGTCGGGGAAAGAGGTTCCGGCAGATCATTCTTTATAAACCGGCATTTGCTCTTTACGCTTACGGCATTCTTTTTGTAAGACACCAGCATTTAAATAAAGAAAAGGGGATGTCAGGACTAAAACTTAAAGAAGGAGAAATTGGAATCAGAAACGTACACCCTCATCAACAACGAAAATAGCCCTATCATTACTCTAAAATAGAGTTCGATAGGGCTATTTATGTTTTTGGTTGTAATCTGTAGCTGTTTCAAGTGGTCATTTTAGTTCCGACACACTTTCTTCTTTACGGACTGCTGTTTACGGTTGGACGTAAATTCCTAATTAGCGCCACCACCTTGACCGCCTTGTCCGCCGCCGCCTTTCACATCATCGTTATTGATACTGCGAGCGGCTTTCTTCACACTGGCCTTCAACTCGCCGATACGGTAGCTAAGGCTGATACCAAAGCTACGGCTCTGATAACGGCTGCTGCTCTTCGACAAGAAGTTTTCACCCATAGTGGTATTATTATACGAACGATACTTCTCGAAGATATTGCTTACATAGGCACTCACTGTAAAGCGATCTTTGATGAAAGAGCGGTTCACACCCAGACTATAGTAATAATATCCCGATCCCTTACCTTGCAGGCTGATGTAAGGAGTACTTCCTCCGGCATTCAGACTGGCACGTATCTTCAATGGGAAGGTGTGCTGGATACCGCCGTATAAAGAGGCATTCCATCCATAGTTATGCAATCCCTGAGCCGGACTCTTAATATCAACGTAGCTGCCATCACCGTTCAGATAGATACGGGTGTTGGGAGAAGCGTTCCAGTTACCGTAAAGGCTCAGACCTGTATTGCGGTTCTTACCGATATTTTCGTAAGTGCTATACAATGCACCTTCGGGAGCATGATGTCCTCCGGGGAACTCTTCACCACCCTTACCAATCAAACGGCTGACCCGTTCGATACCGTTGTTTCCGAATGAGTGGCGCAGAGAGATATTGACATTAAACTTCATGCTGAACATACTATAGCTCAGGTTGAACGAGTGGCTCTTTTCACTTTCCAGATTCGAATTACCCTGGCTGATAAACATCGGGTTGCGGTCGTCAAAATAAGGATTCAAGTTCCAGATACCCGGACGCCAGATACGCATGTTGTATCCACCGCGCAAGTTCTGTGTCTTACCGATCTTGATGCCCATGGTTACAGAAGGAACAAAGTCGTTATAACTGGTACTGAAATCCGCTTCAGGTCCGATGGCTCCTGCCAGATACTTCACATCCTGTGACGTATATTCATAACGTACTCCCGGCTTGAATGAGAATGTTTTATAACGAAGTGTGTATCCCAGATAAGCGGCAAGAATGTCATTCAGATGTTTATACTTGCTACTACGGTCGTTGTTGTATTCGTAGTTGTCACTGACGCCCTCGGCTTCGAACAGTTTGTTATCACTAAGGTTATTACGGATGATATATTTAGCTCCGGCTTCAATAGTATGCAATTTTCCGATTGGAGTAGTATAATCCACCTGGAATGTATGTTCGGTAGTATTGGTCTTGCCATCCGAATGAGAGTTATTCAGCAAGAATTTCTTAACGATATCCATTTCAAACGGATCTTTGATATCTTTATAGTCCGTATAATAGTCAGAGTTCTGCGGCTGTGTACTGATCTTGTACGAGAGAGTGATCATACGGTCCTTGTTCTTTTTAGAGGTACGCTGATAATCGACATTACCACGCATAGAATACCAGGAACCGTCTCCGTCGCTCAACGAGCGGTATTGATAAGCCAATCGGTCTCTCTGGGCATTCCACATTGTAGTCAACCCGTCGCTCTTATTATCATTGGCACCGCCGTACATACCGAATGACGCTGTCAGCAAACGTAATGTATCAATTTCGTAACTGGCCTCAAGATTGCCGTACTGGAAACTGCCGTTATAATCGGAAGAGCTTTTCGATTCCAGATACTTCTGATCTTCCGAATCATAATTTTCACGGTAACTGTCCGAATAGCTTTTAGGCGATGTATCGTAGTTATAATTATAATTTCCTGTAATAGTCAGTTTTCCGGATTTGATAGTAGCATATCCACCGGCACCAGCACCACGATTGCTACCACTGGCACGGAAAGTTGCAGTATAACCTTCGAATCCACCACCGACAGTTACAATATTCAGGATACCGCCCACACCTTCTGCATCATATTTAGCTCCCGGAGAAGTGATTACCTCAATATGTTTAATGGTATTGGCCGGCATACTCTTGAGCACGTCTTTCGGGTTATTGCTCATCATATTATTAGGCTTACCGTTTACATGGATTTTAAAACTGCTGCTGCCATTTACCTTAATGTTATCTTCGCCGTCCACTGTTACCAACGGTACTTTACGAAGCATTTCCATTACGGTATTGGTCTTCGAGTCAGGATCGTCTTCGATGTTATATTCAATTTTGTCTACATCCACCTTTACCAGTGGCTTCTGAGCAACGACTTCTATACCTTTCAGTTCGTTAGTAGCCTCGGCCATATTTAATTTTCCCAGATCGATCACCTTTTCACTCGCTTTGACAGTAAAGTCTTTCACGATCGTGACTTTACCTACAGACGATAAGGTAATAATATACTCTCCGGGAGCAACAGTCAGTTTCTCCTGGAATTTACCATTCAAATCGGTTACAGCCATTTTAAGAGCTTTTTGAGGAGCATTCTTTTTTGCGATCTTAATTGTAGCATAAGGTTCGCCTTCCTGAGTCAACGAATCAAGAAGCACGCCTTTCAATGTATAAGATGGAGCTGCCGTACGTTGTTGGGATTGCTGTGTTTTTTGCTGTTGGGCATACATCATGCCGGATGTCATGAACATCAACAGCAACAATAGTAGTAGTTTGTTTCTCATGTGAAGTTATGTTTTAGTTTATAGTCTATCTGACGTAAAATCATAGTATTTGTCACAGAATGGCAACGAAAATATCGACTTTATATTCGTTTACGAAACCCTCGGAGTTAAGAAAGGTGAAATAGAGTGATTTTTATTCTTTTTTATCAGAAGTCGTTCGATAACGCACATTAAATCAGATAAAAGAAAAAAAGTACGACAACATTTGCTGCGATTACACATCCGAATCCGCCCAATATCCACGAGCGCAATTTACTCTGCTTACCCGAGAAGAAAAGCGCATAACACATGTTGACCACAATGTTACTGATAATGGCCTGCATGGTACAAGCCATCACCACAGTAGCCGCTACACTTCCCGTGCCCTGCAATAAGTTTAGGATAAAAGGAGTAATATCACTAAAACCGGAAACGAACGACAGCAGGTTCAACCCTCCTGTCCCGGCATAAATCAAGGTATAGTGTGTCAGTACGGTAAATATAACAAATAACCCTGCAAAAATCAAAGCCACCTTGAACTCCAACGGATTACTGCTGTCATCTTCTTCTTCCACAAGGTCAGCGTCGGGTGTCCGCTTCCGACGAGTGTGGATAAACCAGGCTACAACGGCTGCAACGGCGGCCATAATCAATAGATAAGGATAGATAGAAGTAAAAATAGTGGAGCTGAAAATAAGAATTAGAATCATGAAGCGCAAAAACATCATGCTGACAGCCAAAAGCATGGCGGCAACATATTCGGATGCTTCCTGCGAATGTGCATTACGGCTTTTACGGGCGAGTACCGAGATTGTAGCCGTACTACTGTAGAGCCCGCCGATAATGCCGGACACCAATACCCCCGATTCACGAAAGACATACCGCTTCAGCAAATAGGAAAGATATGAAATACCCGAAACCACTACTGTGGCCAGCCAGATGGTATAAGGCGTCAGGTTGATGTCAGGGATAATATTTTCATTAGGCAACATCGGAAGGATGATACCACTGATAGCCAAGAACTTGGCCAACGTAATCATTTCATCGTTTTTCATTCGCTGTGCGATCTCCGTAAAAGTATGCTTCAGTTCGGTAAGCAATAAAACAGTAACAATCACCATAACGTAAAACCATGAAGGCTGTGTAGACACAATCGGAGCAATGCAGTAGGTGATCAGTGCGATGATAATAGTCGTCACCCCGAATACATGGAATTGGGACTGCTTCACATAATAGTTGAGCCCTAAAAGAATGCCGAGTATCAAACCACCTCCCATGAAAAGGTGCATCTCTTCCGGATCGAGGATATACAAAAGATACCCCAGCATTCCGATAAACGTAAAGGTGCGGTCAGTACCGAAAAGAGTGGTTTCTCCTTCACGTTTCAGACTGATTTTACGTTGCGAAAGTCCTATTAAAAGTGAAAACAAGGTAACCAGGATAAAGGTCACCAGCTTTTCCGGCAAGTAGTTGTACAGTTGTTCCATATATCTTTATTCTTGAGCTCTTAACTAAAGAAACAAATATACGGATTATTTGTTAGCTACAACCAGGTAGTATACGGTTTTTTCATCAACTGCGAATTATAGTAACGAATGTCACCCGTAACCTCTTCTCCGATAAAGCCGGGTTTTACAAACACTTCGTCTTCCGAACCCAATTCCACCTCAGCCACAACAAGTCCTTCATTCTCTCCATAGAACTCATCTACCTCGAAGATATGTTTCCCGCTACGCACCAGATAACGGGTCTTATCGATCACTCCCGGTTCGCAAAGCTTCATCAGTTCCTCAGCCTCCGCGAGAGACAGTTCCTTCTCCCACTCGTAACGGCTTATTCCCGAGGCATCCGAAGCTCCTTTAATAGTCAGATAGCCTTTTCCGTCACGTATGCGGACGCGGACCGTTCTTCCACGGGCACTACTGATATATCCCTGAACGATGCGGCTCTGATCAAAAGCCTGTGACTTATAATCTCCACTAACGAGAAATTTACGTTCTATTTCCTGTGACATATATTATTTAAAAATTCAATTGAATACGAAGCCCCAGAATACCATAAGCATTCCCTCCTTTACCCAACAATTCATCTACTTCCTCGGGTTTATAGGCAATCTCTCCGTTCGATTTATACCCTACCGCTGCCTGTCCGAAGGCATTGGCATATTTATCATTATCTACATATGAATAATTGAGCTGAAATTTAAGATTCCGGGTAGCATAATAATTCACTCCGAATGTCCATCCGTTGGACGATCCCCCCATCACTTCTGTTCCGTTCAGGTCGATACGGTCAAAACGGGCTGCCAATTCTATATCCCCCCAACTGCGTCCGAACGATGGCTGCGAGAAGGCTCCACGCGATTTGCTATATCGTTGCTGCCCACCGAACAAAAGATAAGCCGCCTGCACATAGAAGCCGTTGAACTTCTCTGTTGCCAACCCTTCCATACGCACCGTATTGTTCATGATATACTCTCCCTGAAAGCGAAAACCTCTGTAAAATCCGGCCAGTTCGGCACCGGCCAACCAATCGTGACTGACAGAAGCAATCGGCGATGTATCCAGAAACTTGATTTTGTTAATATAAGACAGTGATCTTGTACTATATCTCACAGTATTCGGCATCAGCGAACCGACTGTTGTCTTCGGAGTACGATAAGATGCGGCTATTCCCAAATGAAAACCTTTTACCTTATCTGCCGAAACCGGTTGCCAGACAGCACGGGCTGTAACCGATATTCCTTCATCCTCCCCCGCTTTATTATTACTTTCGGAATAGTCTTTCTCTTTGTTACCTTCTATCTTTTTAAAATGTACACCCGCTACTCCCAGAAACTGGTCATGTTCCCAGGTTCCCTGTACACCGATATGATATTCCGGAGCAAAGGCAGATACCACGTTCGCCTTTTCCATGAACCACAAATCGCCCGAGGAGGTCATTGCAGCCATGCCAAAACTCTCTTTAAAATTACCGGCCCTAAAATAAAGCCCATTCGGGAAATTTCCTTATTCTTCGGCTGGTCACGGGTTTCAGTATTCTCAATCAAGATTTCCTCTTCCTCACCGGTATACGGATCTTTATATTGATAACGCAGACGTACTCCTGATTCCACCTTGTTCACATTCTGTCCGCCGGCCCCTCCCGAACGGAAAGTATCCCAAGACATACGGGCAGGTTCAATTGTCACTTCAATACTATCATCCACCAACGGCGTTACAAACACAGAAGCAAAAGAAGTCATCCGTTTCCCCTGAGCATTATAAGGAGACACGCGCACCAAGCGGTGAACTCCATTCTCACCTTTCAGATAACCATACGAAAAACTGCCCTCAATATTCATAGTCACCGTCTTGATTCCGGCCTCATCCCCATCCTGAAGGTTAGCCACGCTCACTTTATAGCCATTGGTCTCCGCCCAACGCATATACATACGCATCAGCATGGAAGCCCAATCCTGACTTTCAGTACCACCAGCACCACAATTAATTTTCAATACACAATCCATTTGGTCAGCCTCCTGGCGAAGCATATTCTTCAGTTCCAATGCCTCCACCGCAGTGACAGCCTTTTGATATGCTGCATCCACTTCTTCTTCGGTAACCAAATCGTCTTTACAAAAGTCAAAAGCCAATTCCAGTTCATCTGCCATCGTCTTTACCTCACGGTAACCGTCGATCCATTTTTGCAGATCTTTGACCTTCCTCATTTGTGCTTCTGCTTTCTTGGCATCATCCCAAAAACCGGGCGCCTGCGTACGCAGTTGTTCTTCTTCCACCTGAACCAGTTTATTTTCTATGTCCAGATATCTTTCAAGTGCCGCAGTACGTTCTTTTACGTCTTTCAGTTGCTCTATTGTTATCATCTTGAGAATTTTTGCATTTCAAGGTGCAAAGATAGTGGAAATCTATTCATTTTCCCATTATTCTTCGTACATCTTTTCTATTTCGGCAGCATAGTTCTTGTTCAGCACATTACGTTTTATTTTCAACGTATTGGTCAGTTCACCACGCTCCATACTGAAAGGATGGGGCAACAAGGTAAACCTCTTGATCTGTTCATAATGTGCAAACTGCTGCTGCAGTGTATCAATCCGCTCTTTAAACAAATCGATAATTTCCGGTTTCTGCAACAGTTCCTCCATACTTTCATAGCGAATACCTTTTTTTGCGGCATACTCTTTCACCAGTTTATATTCAGGAATAATCAAAGCAGAAACAAATTTACGTTCATCGGCAATAATAGAAATCTGATCGATATAACGGTCTACCACCAATTTGGCTTCAATGGCTTGAGGAGCGATATACTTCCCGTTTGAAGTTTTAAACAAGTCCTTGATACGCTCTGTAAGGAACAAATGCTCATCTTTTATATAACCCGCATCACCGGTATGGAACCATCTGTCTTCAGTAAACGCCGCCTTCGTAGCAGCTTCCTTTTTATAATAGCCATGAGTGATTCCTTCACCACGTAACATTATTTCGTTATTCTCCCCCTATTCTGACCTGCACATGAGGCATGATACGCCCCACCGAACCAACCACATGGTCATTATCATTCTCACAAGCAACCGTTGCAGTAGATTCCGTCAATCCATAACCCGCTACCATATTAATTCCCACCGACAAAACAAACTCCTGTACAGCCGGCGGAATAGCCGCACCGGCAGTAGGGAAGAAACGCCCGTTTTCAATGCCAATAGTCTTTTTCAACAAGCTATAGATCGTTTTCTCATAAAATTTATATTTCATGTGCAATACAGGCGGAGGAGTCAGCCCTTTGTACACATATTCCAAATTATGTTCACGCCCCACTTTAATAGCATCCAGCATCAACTTCTTTTTCAATCCGGTTGTCTCATTGATTTTTTCTTGCACGCCGGCATACACTTTCTCCCAGAAACGGGGAACACTGCACATAGCCGTAGGACGGATCTCCTTTATTGTCTTCTGGATATCAGCAGGACGCAAGTTGATAGACAAAGTACACCCCATCGAAAGACACCAGCAAGTCCATGCACGCTCAAACACATGAGTAAAAGGAAGGAAATTCATAATCACATCCTGATCACCCAATTGAGGGAAACGTTCATCATGTGCCGGAATGGCCGCCTCATAGCAAGAATGATGCAACATCACCCCCTTGCTGTCTCCGGTTGTTCCACTGGTATAAAGAATATTGGCAAGATCACCATTACCCGACTCTGAAGTACGCTTGTCTACCTCAGCTTGATGCGGATGCGCCTCGCCCAATTTCAGAAAGTCATCAAAATAAATGGAAGTCTGGTCCCGCTCATCACGTTTTACCTCCCTGTCGAAAATTATAATCTGTTTCAGTTGGCTTCCCAGTAGCATAACCCGGAACGCCACATCATATTGCAACTGTTCACCTACAAAAATATAACGTATTTCGGCATCACCTACCATATAATGTACCTGCGCCTCGGAACTGGTAGCATAAAATGGTACAGTAACAGCCCGTACCCCAAAAGCTCCAAAGTCCACATACAGACATTCCGGTTTATTTTGAGAAAAAACTGCTATATTTTCCTGTATGCCTATACCTAATTCTATCAATGCATTCGAAACTGTTTTTACAGTTGCGGCAAACTGGTTCCAAGAAACCGGAATCCATGTTTCTGTTTTATAATCGCGGTAACGCAACGCTACACGATCACCATATTTCCCTGCCTGACGTTGTATCAGGACAGATAAGAAAGAACTACTCATTCCAAAGATTTATTTTTAATTCATCGGCAAAGTTATCGTTTAATTTGGCCGGTCAACGGTTGGCGGAAAGATCCGTTCACTCCACGCGAAGAGAATGGAAAACTTTATGGATTGGGCAGCAATGATGCCGGTGCCAGTGTAGTAACACTCCTACAGGTGTTTCTGCAACTATGCCGCAAGCAACAAAGTTATAACCTTATTTATCTGGCTTCCTGCGAAGAAGAGGTATCCGGAAAAGGCGGTATCGAAAGTGTATTACCGGGACTTCCCCCCATCAGTTTTGCCGTAGTAGGAGAACCCACCGAAATGCAACCTGCCATTGCCGAAAAAGGCCTGATGGTGCTCGATGTCACAGCTACCGGAAAAGCAGGACACGCCGCCCGCAATGAAGGTGACAATGCGATATATAAAGTACTGGACGATATTGCCTGGTTCCGCGACTACCGCTTTGCAAAAGAATCACCATTACTGGGACCTGTCAAAATGAGCGTTACGGTGATCAATGCCGGTACGCAGCACAATGTCATTCCCGACCGTTGCAGTTTTGTAGTAGATGTGCGTAGCAACGAACTGTACTCTAACGAAGAGTTGTTTACTGAAATACAAAAGCATATCTTTTGTAAAGCTGAAGCCCGTTCGTTCCGCCTCAACTCTTCACGTATCGAAGAAAGCCACCCGTTTGTACAGAAAGCAAAGAAACTGGGACGCATGCCTTTCGGCTCTCCTACTCTCTCGGATCAAGCTTTAATGGCGTTCCCCTCAGTCAAGATAGGCCCCGGCCGTTCTTCACGTTCGCATACGGCCGATGAATATATCATGATTAAAGAAATAGAAGAGGCATTGGAATTGTATTTGAAGATACTGGACGGACTGGAAATCTGATTTTCCCCTCTCCATGTCATTCGTATAGGATGAAGGTGTCATAACTCACCACAGATTACACAGATTTACACAAAACGATTTTAATCTACTGACAACCCATACTAATTATCTGTATAAATCAGTATAATCTGTGGTGAATACGAATTTTGACGCATCTTCATCCTATACAAACATATTTACTATTCGGGAATGACAAAAATGTGTTCGCCCCCCTTCACAGCTTTCGGCTTCTGCCCGGGCAAAACAACAGTACCCATAGCCGTTGAAGGCAGAACCAGATGTAACCGGATCTTCCCTTCTTCCCGTCTCCAATCAACCCGGATAGTGCCATACATCGATTCATGGCTGGCTTCTACAAAATCAAGATCGGACAGGAAACACGGCTGAATTAATATTTTCTTAAAAGCCGATGCATCCGGTGAAAGACGTATACCTGCCGGATACTTATACATCCAGGCACTGACAGCCCCCATTGAAGGATGATTCAGAGACGCATCTCCGATACGGCGGGTCACGTCCCAGGTTTCGTACAAAGAAGTCGCCCCGGTTTCTTTGATCCAATATCCCCATGAAGGTAATGTAGTTTTTGTCAACATCCTATAGGCCGTTTCCGCATAACCGGTCTCCGCCAATACATCAGGTACCATTACGCTGCCGATAAACCCGAAATCAAGACTGTAGTCATTGGCTGCTATGATCTTATGCAGATTCTCGGCAAGACGTTCCCTATATGCTTCGGGAACAATATGAAGATAAAGCGGCAAGGCATATGAAAGTTGCGTTTTATTAGCATAAGACACAGTCTGAGGGTCAAAAAAATGATCGTTAATCCGTTTCTTAAGCTCTTCGGCTTTTGCCAGATACTTTTGTCTGTCTTCTACACGTCCGGTAAGTTCAGCCATCTGTGCCATCATCAGGTTGTCCCAATACACAAAACCGGTAGCCATAAAATCGACCGGTGTTTCAGCCTTATAGAACAACCAGTCACCCAATCCATGATTAATCAATCCCCGTTCATCTTCCGTCGTTTCGATATACTTCAGATAACGTTCGACAGCCGGATACACCTGACGCATGGTTTCGATATCACCGGTATAACGATAAAGATAAGAGGGCACAATGAAGATGGCCGCATCCCAAAGCGGCCCCGCCCAGTTGGAATCCCACCTCCGGGAAGTCGGGGCAATACCGGCTACATTGCCATTCGCCTCCTGCGTATCGATCATATCTTTCACCCACTTGGCATATACATTCCGGCTGTCATAATTGAACATACCCGCCTCCTGCACCATAAAGCCATCCGCCATCCATCCATTCTTTTTTCACGAGTGGGGCAATCGGTCGGTATCCCGAACAGATTACTCAGATATGAGTTTCGGCAAATATTGAAAATAGTATTGAGTAACTGATCGGAACATTTGAAACTCCCCACTTCAGCCACGTCACTATGCATCCTGAGGGTTTGAAGTTTCACGTCCGCAACAGTAAGGGGACGATCGGAGGTCAGTTCTATATAGCGGAATCCGTGATACGTGAATGGTGGAATAAAAGTTTCCACCCCCTCTCCTTTCAGGACATATTCATCCGTCTGGATAATTTCACGTTTGTTGCGAGGACGTAAGTGCATGTCAATATTACGCTGGTCGATATTCCCATCTTTCTGAAGCATCTCGGAATGCCTTAAACGAATCCGGGTTCCGCGTTCTCCTTTTATCTCCAAACGGGGAACTCCGGCTGTGTTGATACCCATATCGAACACGTAGCAAGTATCACTGATACAGTTGACAGACACAACAGAAAGAGTATCTGCTGTAGTAATGGAAGGCATCTTCTGTGCTTCGATCAGTGGGGCAGGTGCCGCAGTCAATTTAGCATGTTGCCAAGAGACATCATCAAAAAGTTCCGTATCCCACCCTTTCTGTTCCAGACGGGCATCATAGAAAGAGCCTACATAAAGATTATCAAACAGGAGTGGTCCTGTAGATGTCTTCCATGAAGTATCGGTCGTTATGATATCCTTGCTGCCGTCCGTATAACAGAGATGTATCTCAGCAATCATTTGCGGGCGCTTTCGCCAGGGTGCCTCATGAAAGTACCACACGGCAGGAGTTTGCTCATTGAACCAGCCATTGCCCAACTGAACCCCTATACAGTTTTTACCATGCCGGAGCAGTCCGGAAATATCATACGTGAGATAAAGCACCCGCTTACTATAATCCGTAAACCCCGGATCGAGCGCATGATCATTGACAGCCTTCCCGTTAAAGGACAGCCTGTAATACCCCAAACCGCTTATATAGCAACGGGCAGAAGCAACCTCTTTGGAAACATCGAACACTTTACGAAACATCGGAGAGGGTTCGTAGTCTTTATCATACCCATCGGTAATCCAGGAAGCTTCCCAATCCGTTGCCGAAAATTTTCCGGTTTCAAACCACACAGGTTCCGAAACGACCTTCTTATTATTCAGCCACACTTCTACCCTCCACCAGTATCGGGTGTGAGGACGCAACGTGCTCCCGGCGTAAGAAACCAATTGCTCATCCGACTTCTGTTTGCCGGAATCCCAGATATCAGCCTCTCCTTGTCGCAACAGTTCCGGAGTAGAAGAGACCAAAATCCTATAGGCCGTTTGCCTACTGGGCACATCGGAAGTGTCCACTTTCCACATCAGGCGCGGGCGCTGCACATCGAGTCCTAAAGGCGCTTCAATGTATTCACACTTCAACGAAGTGATTCTCTTCTTGGCAAAAAGATCTTGACGGAAAGAGAATAACAGGACGAGAAGCAGAATACCCGGTTTAAGATATCCTATTTTCATAAAAACAACTCACTTTTTAAGTACAACAATCGTATACGAATAACCGGGGAATGAATAGGTAAAATCAGATCCGGGAGCCTGCTTCCAGGTAGCTTTCGGCAGAATCCGTGTAGGCGTATCCGGAAGGTTCTCATCATTCAACTCTCCACTCAGCGTATATATTTCCATATTCCCTTTCGGAATGAAACCGGACAGACTAACCTGAGTCTCCCGCACTTCAGAGGAAGTGTTGACTACATGAAGAATCACCTCATCGCGTGCCTCGTTCGTAGTGGCCGTCATATCCAGTTCTCCCACTGTCTCACTCCACAACCGCAGCGGATGGTGATGGGCCGAAGACATCTGCTGTGCATAGAAAGTCGGCATACCCCAAACCTGTCCCGGAGTGAAAAAAATTTGTCCCTGATCCCAGCCGTTGTCATTTTGCAAATAGGGTTGAAGAGCATTGGCCGCACAGGTGGTCAGAATAAAATCACCATGGCGACGAACCACATTCTGAACAGTAGCATGCACAATGGCGCGCTGAACGTTGTGCAGATTACCGTTTTCTTCGAAAATAGCACAACGCATACTTGTCTTCGGATTCCATTTCAGGAATTTGGCTTTCATATCCGTCAACTCCCGGTCTATATTTACGTGACTGCCAAGATCATCCGTCCAAGGATGGTAATCCCAATAGGCTGCTTTACCATCAAGCGCTTTAAATACTTTCTCCATATTAGGTGATTCGGGACGCCACCAGGCAGAATGAATAAACTGCACTTCCGGATCTTTGGCATGAACAGCCTCATAAATATCATTAAATCGATCGATATAATGCTGATAATCGGCTTCAATATCCCCCCAGATAACTTCTTCATTTCCAATTTCCAGATATTTTAACCCGTAAGGCTCAGGATGTCCGTTCTCTGCACGCTTCTTACCCCACTTCGTATCTACCGATCCGTTCAGGTATTCGATCATATCCGCCATATCCTGCGCCGACTCTTCTACATTCACTGCATAGGCAGGCATAAATCCGGCTTTCTCACAAAAATGAAGGAAATCCTCAATTCCGAAACCGTTGGTAGAATACGTATACCAATGCCCTTTATAAGGAGGTCTTTCCGCACGGTCTCCAATCATCTTCTTAAAACGGTATTCAGGTGCATTGACCATGGTGCCGCCATAGCGGAGAAAGCGTAAACCCTGATCCACCATTGCCTGCCCGATGTCATTACGCAGCGGCAACCCGCAAAACTGACGGTCCGCGCCGTTCATAAGGGTGACCATGTCTACCTGAATGCGTCCTTTCTTTTCCAGATAAATAGCAAAGCGTGCATTTTCATCGGTTTTATCAGGAGTTAGCTCAAACGTATATTTCTTCCAGTCACCGGCATTGGCCCGAATGCACTGCACAGCATATTCTTTTTCACCATCCACACTCTGCAAGGCTACCCGGACTTCTGCTTTTCCCTTTAAATAAAGGCTGCCGGTCTTTTTCTCTCCCTGACGTACAGATATTCCCCAACGATTCAGGCTCCGGTTAGCAATACCCACTTTACCGGTTCCTGCCAGATACTCTATCTCCTGCGCATACCGGCCATGAAAAGGTTTATCTGCAATTTGTTTGTAAACAGCAGCGGCAGCCAGGTCAGCAAAAGCATCCCACATCCCGCTGACTTGTGGAGTTGCTTTGGTCAACAGCTTGACAGGAGTATTGCTTCCGATAGTCAAACTACGATAAGATACATCGGCTCCCCAGTTTCGGAAAGCGACTTTCCCATTACGCAAACCGGTATCCCGATCTTCGAAACGCAACACCTCACAGTCATTCAGCAGAATCACCAGTTCATCTCCATCCAGTTTCACTTCCATACGGTTCCATTGCGTCGGATCTACATCTACCGGAGTCGTTTTCAACTCTTGCCAGTTATGCAAGTGTTTCCCTAACAGCAAGCGCTTTCCATCAGCAAACAGACTGACCTCATATCCATCGAAGTTATCGGCTCCGCCTCCATATTCACCGACACGCAGTAAAAGTCCGGCATTGTTGGAGGATGAAGTACCGTTCGTAAATTTAAGATCGACCCCGACCGTTCCGTCGGAAAGCTGCGTGTCATCATATACCAGTTTTGCTCCCGGATGTGCCTGTACGGAAAGTTGGCCATCTTGTAGTTTCCACACCCCTTCACAACGGGTAAACCCGATAAAATTATCCATGGAAACAGGTTCTTCAAAACTCTCGCCGAAAATTTTCTGGTCATAAAGACCACCGTAAATCTCATGATTTACGTCTTCCATACAAGCTCCGTACAAATAGGGAGTTATTTTATTTTCAACCTTACCGGCATCCACCCGGATAACGGCATCTTGTGCCGCCAATGATGAAGCAGACAATGCCAAGGCTAAAAGACAGTTTATTTTCATGTTGTAATTGTGTTTATGTTCGTTCATGTCATTTATTTGCGGGCATCCAAACGACATAGCCTTTATCCTGACGATTGCCCAGAGCATAATAAGGAATAGCCGAAACCGACACTTTCTTTCCTGTCTTATCCAGTGCCTGGCCTTTAATTACATTAACTCCATTCAGCAGTTCTTTTTCAAAAGTCATCGATAAAGGAGCGCGCGTATCGAGTCTCAGATCAGCCACCCCTTCATTGTCACATCCTTCCAGGCAATATACAAAAGGACCGGCAGCAATGGCCACCTTATTTTGCAGATCCGCTACAGCTCCATTGGCCGTCACCAACCGCGGCTGAACAGGTAATATCAACTCTACTCTATCTCCCTTTTTCCACTTCCGCTGAATTTCGGCATATCCTTTAAATATTTTCATTGCGATAGATTTGCCGTTTACTTTCAGATTGACAGCAGACTTCACTTCCGAACGATACAAATCGTATGGATTCTCGACTCCCTGTGCCCATCCGGGATCCGTACTTTTAATAAAAAAGTTTTTTCTTTCTCCGGTTCAACAGTCATGACAACAGAACCATCCCATGGATATCCGGTCTTTTGCGTCAACCGTATCCGACTCTGATCCGATAGGCTCAGTTCCGTTTCACTGCCGATAAAGAGGTTTACATAGATATCATCCCCCTTCTGTGAATAGATAAATCCGGGCATTGCGGACATCATTTTCAAGAACATGGGCGGACAGCAAGGACAATCATGCCATCCCCAACGGGCGTGCTTGGCGGAATTCAACGGATTCTGATAAGTATATTGTGTACCCGAAAGAGAAATGCCTGTCAGGACATTATTATATAAAGTACGTTCTAGCTCGTCCATATATTTAGCATCACCGGTCAGTTCATTCATTCTCTGGCTGAAAAAGCCGGCACCGACAGCAGCACAAGTTTCCAGATAAGCATCCGTAGGCAAGAAATAATCAGGCCCGAACTTTTCGTCAAAGTGAACAGCACCTACCCCACCGGTGATAAACATACGTTTACCAATCATATTATCCCATAAACGGCTGACAGCAGCTATATACTCCGGTGAACGATTTTCAAGTGCAGCAGCCGTTGCTCCGGTAGCAAACAAGGTGGCACGAACAGCATGCCCCTCGATTGTCTTCTGCTCGAAAAGCGGAATAGAATCCTGTGCATAGTCTCCCCATGACGGACGGGTATGATTGCCAAACTCAGGAGCCTCGTATTTCCGGTCGCGTATCCATTGTTCGGCAGCAGGGTTACCCCATGTCCCCCACAACGGGAATCCGCAATGTTTTCCTCTACCTTCGATCCAAAATTCAGCCAACCTGAGATATTCCCGCTCAACTACCGGAACATTGATCTGTTTCTTCAGTCCCGGATTGTCTCTATATAAGGTATACAGTTTCACCAAAGCCTCTTCCGGACCCGAATGTGCAGGAACCACATTCTTTTTAGGAAAAGTCCCCATATATTCAGCCATCAAATTAGCACAGCGAGTTGCCACTTCCAGTAATTTTGTTTTTCCGGTCGCATTATAATAGTGTACGCCTGCTTCCACCAACATACCGGCGTTGTATACATCGTGTTGCCAACGGAGCATTCCTCCCCGCTCTCCCCACTGATGGTCGGCTTCCATCAGTTGAGTGTAAGTATCGATATACCCGTTAGGTTCAGACGCCTGTGCCACAGCAATCCGATCGATATATCCGTCCACCCGTTTTTCCAAAGCCGCATCCGATTGCCTTGCCATCAGGTCTGCCACTCCACGGATAGTCTCGTAAACAAGCCCATCGAACCAGGGAGCTCCTGCATGCCGTCCGATATTGCGTTCACCTTTCGCCACACGATCGAAGTTTTCGAACGTATTACAGAATTCTCCCGGATGCTCCAGATGCTTTCCTTCAAACTTATCGAAAACATCGTTTACCGTTACTTTCTGCCAAAGATTCAATTTGGGTTTCCAGAATGTATCTTCTATTTTCACTTGGTTTACTTCCGGAAACCGAATACCGGAGCTCCCTTTATCAGACGGCCCTGCCGTCAAACTTCCGGTTGCAGTCATTGCAAGTAATACCGGAAACATAAATCTGTACGTTCTCATTGTTTTATTTTTAGTTTGTTGTTTCTTCCGCTCCTTTTTTTGCCTGTGAATCTTTATAATCCGAGCAACAGTGCAAAGATAATGAAACCTATCGTAACTGATACGAACTGGTATGTGTTTTTATTATGTTACAAAACATATACGATATCCGGACAGTAGCTGTACCCTTTTACGTTTTTTATCCTATCTTTGCAGCACCAAAAACAAAAGTATGAAAAGGAACGAATCAAAATACAAACAAGTAGTAAACCACGTAATAGAGGGTATCAATAACGGTAGTTATAAGAAAGGTGACTGGATTCTCTCTATCAACGAATTCAGGAAAAACTATAATCTATCCAGAGATACGGTATTCGCCGGTTTAAGCGAACTGAAATCAAAAGGAATCATTGATTCGACTCCGGGTGTAGGTTATTATATAGCGACGACCCGCATCGCACAAAAGCTGAATATATTTCTTCTTTTCAACGAATTCAATGAATTCAAAGAAGATCTTTACAATTCATTTATTTCATCCATCAGGAAAACCGCCAATGTAGATCTATATTTTCATAATTACAACCGAAAGGTTTTTGAAACTCTGATCAACGAAGCCAATTATAAATACACAACCTATATTCTGATGCCCGGTAAATTCACTAATATAGCCCCACTATTGGAAAGCCTATCGGGTCGTGTCTTTTTACTCGACCATTTCCATCCCGAACTGGCCGGAAAATACTCTTCTGTCGCACAGAATTTTGAAAAAGACACCTACGAAGCCTTGGTATACGGACTTCCCCACCTAAAGAAATATGATCATATCATAATGGTTCAGAAAGAAGAAAAAGAACCGATCGAGCGCTATAACGGGCTTTGCGCATTCTGTGAAGAATACCATTTCACGCATGAATATACCGACTCCGTCCGGAACAGGGAAATCAGGCAAGGGGAAACCTTCATGGTCGTTAATGACCGGGATCTCGTCGACCTGCTTAAACAGGCCCAACTACAGAATTTCGCACCGGGAAAAGACTTCGGAATCATTTCTTACAACGACACCCCGCTTAAAGAAATATTGGCCGGAGGAATCACCACTTTGTCTACCGACTTCAAACAAATGGGACAAACAATGGCTTCACTCATTACACAAAAAGAGATAAAGACCATCGAGAATCCCTGGAAGTTGGATATCCGGAACTCACTTTAATGTCCGGATTCATATACCAACCCTTTTTTTAATATTTGAAAGATCACACAGAGGCATACCAATACCCTGCATTAAACATCAATTATTCATATACTTCTGTGTGATCTGTGCCAATTTCTAACGTATTTCCAACTGAAATACATTGTTGAGACCGTACCGCTACTTCGCGGCAGCGATCATTTCCACAAAGTTACCATCCCGATCGAACCTGACCTGTGATCCGTCTCCCAATTTATAAATCCACCCCTCTATGCTATAAGAAGAGAAATACATATTGAGGTCATCCGGAAATTGATGTCGCATATATCTGTATGTTTTCTCGGAAATGCTCAATTCTATTTTTTCTTTTCCAAGAAAACCTCCCTGGGAATCAAACATCAGTCCGTCACCATTCGTCAACTCCACCAAAAATGAAGCTGCAACCGAACGATCGACTCTCGTAATTTCGGAGTTCGAATGTGCCGAAATATATTCGGTAATCTTTTCAGGAAGCGATGCTACCAGCTTTTCAGGAAATGCAAATCCGTTCCCATCTATATTCAACCATTCGCTGGCATCTTCGTTGACAAGCATATTAAATCCGTTCGGCAAACAGACCTTGAAATTCAAAACATCCGTATGAAGCGGATGACTGATGGAAATGGAACGCAGTTTGCCAAAGTACTCTTCAGCCAAAGCTTGTGCCTGCATCACAGGTACTACTATCGGTTTGCTTTCCGGATCGATAGTCACATACACCGTCTTGCTGACCTGAATGGTATAACAGGTACCCTCCAAACGAATGTAAGTAACTTGTGCAGCCGGATAATCCCGATACAATTGTTCGGTTACTTTTGCAGGTAAAGTCTCCAGAATCGAAACCGGCAGCAACTCTGTACCTCCATTCACTTCTGTCCACTGACCACGATCATTCAGCACACATTTAAATCCATTCTCCAACCAGAATGAATAGCCGGCAGTAACATTCCCATTCGGAATGTGCTCCACCACCGCTTGGAAAACTCCATCCGGAAAATACGTTGCAACAAAATCACGTACAGGTTGCGGCACTCCGGATTCATCTTTTATATCCATTTCATAGCCAACACACGTTCCGTCATAATAGAACGCTATTTTCTTACCGCTACTTAACAACACACAATCCCCATAACAGGCATTCTCTATACCGATAAACGGATCATCGGGAAAAAGTTGCTGTACATATTCAATAATCTTTCCCCAAAGAGAGTCTAAGGACCCGGGTAACTTTTGATCCGGAATCATCAATCTTTTCCATCCTCCATTTTCACTAAATTCCACTTTGACTTCATCGGGAAAAACAACACGATAAAGCAACCGGGCATTTTCCTGATCGGTATTCGTTCTTTCTATTTTCTCCGGAGTTTGTCCCGGAAAGTAATTAGATAAAAAAGATTGTGCAGTGCCCGGCAGTTGATTCATTTCGATTGTACCGGAAGATTCATTCTCCTCCGAACAACTGCCCAGAAACGGAAGTAATCCGAATAAGAAACATAAGTAAAGGACAGGATAAAAAGATTTCATAGTTGCGTGGTTTTTATGTTTCAGACAAAGTTAACGGAAAGCTCTGAATATAAGCACATAGAGGCGTTAAACTTCTTTATCAAAACGAGCACAAGTTTAAAGTAAAACACAAAAACAGGACCGACAACCTTTGTTTATATCTATATGCCTATTTTTAAAAAATTTAAGATCGATAATTTTTAGGAATTGATAAAATTATGTAAGTTTGTAAACGAATAAAAAGCTCCCCTCCAATGAACAACATCATAGGAAAACAAAATCAGGCAGAAAAACATCATTTATCCGGTTTCGGATGAAGCGCTCCAGGCATTACAGGCAAACATGCAGGTAAAGTATTATCCCAAAGATACTTATATAGTGCAATCGGGAATAACGGATCGCCTGGTTTATTTCATCGAGGAAGGGGTCACCCGTTCCGTATTTCATCACGACGGGCAAGATACCACCACTTGGTTCAGCCAGGAAGGTGATGTTACTTTCGGCATGGATTCGTTATATTATAAACAGCCATCCATAGAGAGTATTGAAACTCTTTCGGACTGCAAAATCTACGTCATCCACATAGACAAGTTAAATGCTCTCTACGAAACATATATTGATATAGCCAACTGGGGCAGGATACTGCATCAGAACGTCAACAAAGAGCTCAGTCACATGTTTGTGGAAAGACTCCAGCTTCCTCCCAAGAGCGGTATGAACAATTTAACCGCCGTTACCCCAGACTGATAAATCGGGTGAAGCTAAAATATGTGGCAGCCTTCCTGGGTATTTCCATCTATACTCTCAGCCGGGTACGCGCAAAAAAATAGAAGATTGCCGTTCTTTTTTGCTTTTAAGCAAAAGAACTTCGCTTCGCATGGCGTATCTTTGAGATCCGAAAACATTAACCAAACAACAGAAAAAAAACAGATGTCGCACATTTCATCTTCTGCCTTTTCAGACACCAAAGCACATTATGACCTTCTCGACGGGCTCCGTGGCGTAGCAGCCTTGATGGTTATATGGTATCATATATTCGAAGGCTATGCTTTTGCCGGTGGTAGCATTATCGAAACCTTCAACCACGGCTATTTAGCTGTAGATTTCTTCTTTATACTATCGGGATTCGTTATCGGGTATGCTTATGACGACCGTTGGGGCAGGAACCTCACAATGAAAAACTTCTTTAAACGGCGCCTGATACGTCTCCATCCGATGGTCATTATGGGAGCTGTCCTGGGTGCCATTACTTTCTGTCTTCAAGGATGCGTACAATGGGACGGAACACATATTGCCCTCTCCATGATTATGCTGTCCCTTCTTTGCACTATATTTTTTATTCCCGCAATGCCAGGTGCAGGTTATGAAGTCCGTGGTAATGGCGAAATGTTTCCTTTGAATGGTCCATGCTGGTCCTTGTTTTTTGAATATTTAGGCAACATCCTTTATGCCTTGTTTATCCACCGCTTATCAAACAAAGCCCTTGCCGTACTGACAATATTGCTGGGAGTGGCATTGGCATCATTCGCCATTTTCGACATCTCCGGATACGGAAATATGGGGGTAGGCTGGACACTGGACGGAATAAACTTTGGCGGCGGATTGCTGAGGATGCTTTTTCCTTTCTCCATGGGCATGCTTTTGTCGCGCAACTTCAAGCCTATCAAGGTGAAAGGTGCTTTCTGGATATGTGCCATTGCATTGGTTGCCTTGTTTTCAGTGCCCTACTTGGAAGGTGCAACACCGGTCTGTACAAATGGCATTTATGAAGCGTTCTGTGTAATCATCGCTTTTCCGGTTCTCGTCTGGTTAGGAGCTTCCGGTACCACAACGGATAAAAAATCGACCCAGATATGCAAGTTCCTGGGAGATATATCCTATCCAATCTATGTGATACATTATCCGAACAATACATTAGTCAGAATATTCTTCAGCAAGATTCAGCTAATACCTAAAGTTCAAACTTCAGCACATCACTCCCTCCTTCTTCCGTTATATTCAGTCCCAATACATATCTACCGGATGGAGCAACAGCAATTCTTTCCAATTTTACATCTGTCTGATAGATGGCAACCGGAGCACCTTGCCAGGTAAAGACCATAATCTTTGATTTACCCGAAGTACCCGGGAAACCGTTATAAAGGGCATAAAGATAATTGGGAGTACCACAAAGAGAAATGAAATATTTAGGCGCATTCGGAAAATCAAGAAACTCAGGGTCATACTCCGGGGTTTCAGCTCTTTCCCTATCACTATTTCTTTCATCAGATTTCCTTTTAAATCATAAAAACAGAGAGAGTTCAGATTCAGCAATCCCATACAAGCTGCCTTTGCATCTTGATTTACCATTAAACAACTTTCGTATAGATAAGATAAATGTCCTTCCGGATATCCGGCCCTAATATCACGATGATAATCCACAGTCTTAACACGGGCAGTATGCTTATCATAAATGAAAAACAAACCATGCTGCATATCTACATCAATGCCATATACACAAGAGTCTGTTTCATTATAATCCCTGACTACAGGCATCTCCGGCAATTGTTGTGCCTCAACGACAGAAACAGCGACAGGAGCGGGAGATGCTGCCGAATGAATCGCAACAGTCTTTTTATTCCAACTATTCAACTCAATGAACGATAGCTTTCCTTTGCCTTCTCTGCCTATCGACTTCTCAAAAAAAGGAAAAAAGAAAATCATCCGGGCCCTCTCCTTTCATCCCCAATCCGACAAGAGCAGGAGGAATTGTAGCAGTGAAGATTTTTAATAATGTATCATTACGTGTGTCCAAAAAAGCACAAAAAGAATCAGTTACACACAAATCATAGAAAATATTCAGTCCTTCTTCTTCCGGCAAGTAGATTTCGTATTGAAGAGTATCCGTACACGTATCAGGGATATACACGGTTAACTTTTCCTGTTCCGATCCGCAAGAGATCATTACTATCGTTGCCAGACATATCAATAAGAGTTTAATCATAATCAATCTTTTTCATAATAATCAGTTTTAGTTCATTAGTCTGACAAAGATAATAACCACAAACATATCCTTAAAAGAAAATAACAATAAATCCGGTACAACAAAGGATGCATTAGAAAGAAATAACTTCTGAAAAGATCACTTATATTTTTGACAGTTTGCTAAACAACCCTTCTCAGGTTTGATTATTTCAGCACATTAGTCGGGTTCGTACTAAAAATCGTCTCTATTTCATTTTTCCGTTTATCATATTGCAGGAATCCTGATGTTTTCACAACACAATGAACACCCAAAGGAGAAAGTAAGAGTACTCGTGTTTGTTTTTCGCAAAAACAAAGCGCTTTTAGAAAGTCTGAGAGTAGTCTTCTGTGCTTGTCAACCAGAAAAAGAAGGAGCAAAACAATCTCTCTATTATGGAACAATATATGTAATCGTGCAAAACATTAAGAGATTTTCAAAAAAGAAGTAAGCATTTTCAGAAATTGCTTACTTCTTTTAGAGTAGATACTTACTTCTTTTGTACCAGATGCCTACTCCTTTTCTAGGAAATGTCGGCTTCAGAGTCCAAAAAGCCCGGCTTTTCGTTGCATTCACCCCGACTATCACCCTCCTATCCTTCCGGTTGAACAGAAAGGAAGGAAGAGGAAGTTATCAAAAAAGGCATTTTAAATACTTTTTGAAAGCTGATACAGATAAATAGAATCATACTATCAAATCGCTTTCTCTGCTTTACTTTACCAGCTCTGCAGTACCATAATCTTTGCTATATGTACATGATAAACGATACGAAACTTTCCCTCTTTATCTTTAAACATAGTGTTATACCCTACACCCTGCAAAAGCGCCGGGATTCTGCAAGATAAGATTTTCATCGTATTTGGTCCATTTGCCGATTATATCGGTTGCCGTAGCACAGCCTACCCCATAGAACGGACTTTCAAAGCTATTGCCGGAATAAGCCATATAGTACAGCTCCTTATGTTTAAACACATATGAAGTCAAAGAATAATCAAAATCAAATGAGAGTGAATCAACCCGATACAGTCGAGGATTATCAAACTCTTTACATTTCACATGTAGATCTCTAACTGGAATATTAGCTATCAACATAGCCATTTTAATTTTACTTTGCTTTTTAGAGCAATCTAACTCAGAAATCAAGAAGTTAAGACAGTCTATACAAGAATAAACAGAAAATCTAACAATTAATAAACTATCTTCAAGAATCTCCCTTATTTTCATAGAGGAGTTCTTAGAGTCAATGATTTTTATCCAAATCAAACGATATACTTCTATTTTTGATTGAAGTTATCATCCATTTTAAGGTCATATATCTAATATTTTTTTATTAAACACACAAAGTGAAGGATTTTTCTCAAGATTACCCTTATCTTCAAAGGCTATAACAATATCATCTCCTAGAATCTTGAAGAAAGAGCATTCTTTTAGTTGCATTTCATCTGTCAAAATTGCAAAGATTTCTGATTTCTTTGTTTTCTCACTATATCTACATAAGTAAACACGATCATACCACATAAATGTAAAATATATATAATATCCATCTATCTGATAGAATCTTGCGACAGAAGCGCAGCTTTGATTTTCCGGCTTATTTAAATACATTATTCGAGCATATATATCTTTAGCTCCCTCCTCTTCAGGTATCGCATAAGTACCAAAATCTATTTTATACTCAGGGACAAGAAAATTATCTGTTACGGTAAAAAGGGTATCCTTCAAGGGCTCCCAATACAACACTCTCCGACCTTCTTCTCCTACAAAAAAAGCATCAGGAAAATGGATACCATCATTCATGAAACGTCCTTTCACGATTTGCTGAGATGAAAAGTTTTTATTCCAGAAGCTTAGCACTGGCATTTTACGATAATCACCCCCAAATCTATTTGTACTTAAGTAACGTTCCGTTCCAATCGGAATTATCATTGAAGGAGAAGGAGCATCTTCATCCAAAAGAACCTTTTGAACTCCCATAAACTTACCATTTATATCAAAACGTAGTATTTGCTGTTTATCTTGATCAAAAATACATACCTCCCCGTCCTCCATAAACATACATCCAAAACTTAAATACTCACCAGGCCCCTGCCCTTTACATGATATATTAAAAAGAAAATCACCCTTATCATTAAAAACATAAGCATTATCTCTTGACCATATAAAGTAACGGTCATCTTGCTTGAATAAAGCACAAATATCATACAATAAAGAACTATCCACAGTTTCTAAATTTATCATTCTTGATGCAGATATTTTCACTGTATCGATATGTGATAAGTCTACTTCTATCCTTTGGGTAACATTTTTCTGTTCTCTTTGGCAAGAGAACAGAAAAAACAATAATCCCAAGGACAATATTACTATTTTCCTCATACACTTTAATATTTTTTACAAGTACAACGAATACCACAACAAGCATAATAACCAGTTTGACATGAAACATCGCATACTGCACTAGCTCCCCCTCCTTTTATATCTATTCCACCACTTATAGAACAGGAGGTAGCCCTCTACCACCATTATAGCAATAATTCGAGCCATCAGCTTCATAAACTGTAAAAGTCTCAATACCATTGTTATGCAAAGGGATAGGCGAATTCTTCTGCTGTGTCATTGCAACAAATACATTAGTAAATCCCAATACAGCAGCAATAAATACAAATTTTTTCATTTTGTTCTTTTTTAATTAGTTTGTATTTTTCCAAACCAATATATAAATAGTAGCAAAGTAGTATTTTTTTTAAATTTTCTGAATACAAAGATCAGTAAAACAAAAAGGGGAAAGGGATAATTACTGGTCAATAAACAGTAAAATACAGCCAAAATCAGAAAATTAGACCAATATTACCTGTAATGTAACAGCAGCAAAAATTATTTACCAAATTTTACTATTCCACAAAACATATCCATGTTATTTTTCTCTCAATCCTGACAGTATATTAAACAAAAATAGAAATACAAAAACAATATATATTCAATAGCTATTACAAACTAAAGACACCCCATATAGATATATCTGGGTGTAGCCCCAACAACAAAAGGGTGTAGCCTCACCATATAGATAGCTACACCCCTTTTATCGAACAACAGATTCTCCGGATTCATCCATCCGTTTTACGCCTATATCGATTTCTACCCCCCGGTTTATTCGACCAATTCCGCAGCAATATATTCCTTGTTGATCCGCATGCGGTCTATACCATCCACTTTTTCAAAATAGACCTTACCGATGTACATGCCCCGTGGATGAATATGCTCTTTATCTTTATGCGCATGATAAACAATGCGAAGTCTGCCTTTTTATCCCTGAACATGGCACTATGCCCCACTCCCTGCAAATGCCCCGGTTTCTGCAAAATCGGATTTTCCTGATATTTGGTCCATTCCCCCATGATATCCGTAGCGGTGGCACATCCGATCCCATAGAATGGGCTCTCAAAGCTGTTACCGGAATAAGTCATGTAATACAATCCGTTATGTTTAAGCACATAAGATCCTTCATTCACACGCGGCCACACTTCTTCCCATGCCTGCGAAACATGAATGCAAGGACGCATCGTCTCCGTTTTAATCGTCATATAATCGTCCTCCAGTTCCGCTACCCATACGTTATTGCCATCATTGAAGCGAACGAAGAAAAGATAAGGTTTTCCATCTTCATCGATAAACAGGGAGCTATCGATCATCTTCTCGCCAGCAACCATCGGTTTCTTCTCGTTCTGCCTGAACGGACCTAACGGAGAATCGGCTATGGCCACACAGATGTGTTCGTCTGCCGTATAATACATATAAAACTTCCCGTCGATCTCGTAATTCTCCGGTGCCCAGAAGCGGCTATCCGCCCAAACATCATCTTTATGAAGTGCCAGCCCGTGCAGTTTCCACTTCCTGAGATCTTTTGATGTATACACTTCAATACCGTCGGCCGCATGCGTTCCGTAAGCATAATAAGTTCCATCGTGCAATAGAATAAAAGGATCGCCCAACGGAACCGACTTTGTCACGGTTTTTGTTTTTGACCTGTTTTTGCTCCGACAACTCCTGTATAAGAACAAAACACAATCAGCAGCCCCAGCAGCCATACTCCGGTACTAATCTTTTTCTTTCCCATAATATAATCTTTTTTCAATATAATACAATCATTATTTCATCCGGTCTTTAGTAAACTGAAACCAATCCAGTTTCAATAGGTTCTCGGTACCGGTCTTACCTTTGAACAGCAGATACAATTTCTCCTGCCGCCCTCTCGCAATCCGTTCAAGAGACGTTGACTTGATTTCCCAGGATTGGTCGCCACCCGTATTGCCCACTTCGAGCACTCCGATAGGTTTTCCCTTCAAGGAACCCAGATAAACCTCTATCTTCCCGCCTTCGGTACCTGAAGCAACTTTAGCTGTAAACGTGCTTGTCCCTTTGCCTAAATCTACATTCCGGTAGAGCAAATAATCGTTATTATCGATCTGCTCCATGATAAATCCGTTCTCGGCCGCATTCTTTTCAAGAGCTATCCCATATAGGTTATGGAAGCTTTCCGCCTCAAAAATACGGTTCAGGGCATCCGAGCGATCTTCTCCAAAAACTTTCAATTCAAAAATACTTAATGCATTTTCGGCATTCTTCTTGTCCAGCCCGTCTGCTCTCAGGGGATGTCAACCCCTTCCAGAATGGTCAGACGGATAAACCTTGCTTTCACCGGAGAATTGCCCGGCTTCGTATCCGTCACCGGAGATTGTCCGACACCGTCCGTACTCCGGTCTGCAAACACTTTCCATAAATGACTGCCGGAGGCTGCATCCAGACTGCCGGCTTCTTTCTGTGACAAATATTCGAGTTTATACTTGTAAGTACGGCTTGTAAACTCAAAAATTGTCTCTATCTCATCCACTTTACACTCGCTGCCCAAATCTACAATCAGCCAAGGCTTATGTGCACCGACTCCGGGATCCCAATGGGTCCCGTAATTCTCGTCTACGGCAAAGTTACCGGCATAACAGAATGAAATGCCGTGTGTACGATAGCGGGGAGCAAATTCCGAATCATCATACACCCTCGCCGAAGAGGTCAAGGTCTGCTTTCCTAAAGCAAGATTCGTACGATGATCGCCCGGAACATCGGGAGCAACCGTTACCCCTTTGTGGGTTGGAGTAATGGGACGGATACTTCCATCCTCATTAAAGAAAACTTCGTCGATACAAGTCTGCCGTTTACTGTCTACAAAAGGATAATGTTGCCGATGATAAGCAATAAACGTACGCCCTCCGTAACAGAACATCGAATGATGTCCGGGACCCAAAATCCGATTGGCATCATCACGTTGCAATATAGGAACAGTCATAGACCGGTTGATCTCCCGGTAAGGCCCCGTGATCTTATCGGCTACGGCATATCGGACATTATAATTCTCACTACCGTTAAACGACCACATCAGGTAGTATAAATTATTTCTCTTAAAAATAAACGAAGCTTCAAAAGCATTTTTTATCTCTTCTATCTGCGTATAGTGGTAAGTGCCGATAAATGGATTGGAATCGCTTTTGGCGAATACCGGATCACTGTTGTCAATATAGATCTTTCCGGCCTCATCGAACTTCAACTTCATAATCTTAAAGTGCCAGGAGTCAGTTACAATATACATCGTCCGGTCATCATCCATAAAAAACTGTCCGTCATATCCCTTGAAAAGCATCTTACCGGGAGCTGCCCCATTGGCATCTTCCCACGGCCCCAAGAGGTCATCCGCCATACCGACAAAGGTATTCGAAGCAATGCTATACATCAGATAATACTTCTTTGTATCCGGATTGTATTCGATACTGGGAGCCCATACACACAAGGTCCCGGCATAGTCCGTCCATGATTTTGGGAAGGCGATCACTTTATTCTTCCATTCCTTACAGTCCTTGGAGTACCACATCTGGGCCGGATACACATTTTCACCACCCGCTCCGTCATTGGTTCCGAAAGCATAAAAAGTCTTGGTCCGGTCATCATAATAGAAAGATGCGTCTGCCAGATAAGCAGGCACAGTCGGATTTCCCGTCTGCATCGAAAAGACATTCACATCTTCCGGTTCAGTCCCTATATCCTTGACGGTCAAAACAAAGTCTTTAGTCAAAGCCACGTCTCCCTTCCGGACCGTTGCTGTCAGGGTTGCCTTCTTGTTTCCGGTTCCCGCATCGGGGCGGTAAAGCTTTCCACTGTCACTGATGTACTGCCCCTGAGCCGAGCTCCACGAGATGGTAGTACCGCTCTTACCGGACGAAGGCAACACAAGGTCGGTGGTTACCGCCGACAAATCGCCCAACGAAAGTCCGTCCCTGTCTTCCTGCACCAACCGCCCGTCCGCTACCGATGCAAGTTCGTATACCTGCCGGTCTGTCAAGGCATAGTCATACAACCTGAAATCATCAATCCCGCCATTCAGATATGGATCGGGCCAGGTCGGCCGGCCAATGTAATTATCGGTCGTATTACCTAACAATGAAGGATTCACGGTGAAGTCCGTCTTTATTTCAGCTTTCACTCCGTCTACATAAAGAGTGCCGACACTCCCTTTCAGAGTGAAAGCAAGATGATGCCAGGCGTTAGCCGACAGTTTACCTTTCTGACGGGTATATGCAATGCGTTCTTCCTTGTCGGTATGATTTCCACTCTCCTGTGTCTTCGTCATAACCAGAGAAACGCCGTTCTCTTCATTCCCTCTTTGGGTTGTCAAAATCAGGTAACGGTCTGTTCCGCAAGCAAACGTGCACACCGTTTGGTTGTCAGACTGTTCATTCAGATAGACCCAGACAGACAAAGTGAAATCTTTCACATGTGCCAGGACTCCGTCCGGTAACTTGAAGTGTCCTTTGTTACTGAGTCTTGCCGCTCCCTGCTGCAGACCCGGCCCCCACTCCACCGTACCTCCGTTGATCCGGGCATCATATTTGGAACCTCCGCTTCCACTGTTACGGGCTGTCTCTCCTCCCTGTTCATCGAAGTTGAATTGAAGGAAAGGAACTTGCTGCACCTGTCTTTCCACCTGTTGTATCTGCTGCCCATACACAGGAACAGATAACAGGGTAAACGCCCCCAACAGGATCAATCCCGGAGAACAGGAAAAAGGGGATTTCCTTAAAGAATTTATAAACATAAGCCAATATCTGTTTTAAATATCACCAATATACCTATATGACACATTATTATCCAAGCGAAGCTTTACGCCTTGACAACGGCACCACCTGAAACCAGGTAAGCGAACGCCACAGCCACTCCATGGGACCATAGTAGAATCTCTTAATCCACCAATTGCTATAAGCAATCTGGATGACACAGAAAGCCGCTCCCAGCAAAAAGCTCTGCAAATAGTTGAACTCGACAGCAAAGTTCCCGCCAAAACCATAGAATAGGGAAACTCCGACTATCGACTGCACCATATAGTTCGTCACACTCATTCGTCCCACCGGAGCAATACGGTCGAGCACTTTCTGCCCCTTATACCGATAATACAGCAAAGTGAAACCGCAGAAATAAACCATCATCTGTCCCAGATTGCCATACGTCTTGAAAAGAGTCTGTCCTACCCGCAACGCAAACCCGTCCACTCCCCATACCGGAAGCAGAAAGGCAACAGCATAAAATACTGCCCAGAAAGCCAGACAATAAGGTAAAAACAGATGACTGTACTTCACCATCTTTTCCTCACTTTTGTGAATACCCTGACGCCCGATCAGCATTCCGGCAATAAACAGTCCCAATAACTGGAGGTAACGGAAATTATTGAATACCCACAGGCATTTGGCCGACTGTCCATCGAACGTATTGAAACTCAGTACATCCATCAGTGATCCATTGATAAAGACATCGGCCGCCCTTTCAAAAAAGCCGGTCCATATAGGCTGCCGCAGCAGTCGGTTCGTTAGCCACATTGTCGCTGAGCAGAGATACAAAACTAATGACTGCCGGTATCTGCAGAAACAGCAAAACGCATAGCACCAGCAACCATCTGGTGGGAACTTTATAAAGAGGAATCAAGAAGACTCCTAATACGGCATAGACCATAAAAAAACTCTCCCATATAGACCAATCCGTTGATATAGCCAAACAGAAACAATAAGGCAAGCCTCCAGAGGAAGCGTCCCCGGAAATCGACTCCTTTAGCTGCCTGAGACTCCATCTGCATGAAAAAGCTCAAACCGAACAAAAGGGAAAACATAGCGTATGATTTCCCGGAAAACAAAAAATAGAGTGAATCGTATACTGCCGTATCTATTGCCTGCCAGAAAGGAGACTCCACAACCGGAGCTAAAGTCAGGTCGAAACGCTCCATGCAATGCAAGAGCATGATGCCAATCAGTGCGAACCCCCGCAAGGCATCGATCGAATTAATACGCTTTTTAGGTGTGATCGTTTGTGTATGTGTCATGATATGAATTAAAAACAGGATATAAAAAGAGGCATAAGGATATAGAAGCAGATCTGCCGGACCCTATATTCCTTATGCCAATACAACTAAAAAAACGCTTGTGTTATTTTCCGTTATCTACCGAGAATTTGAAGATACAATGACTATTGTAGGTTTCACCCGGACGCAATACAGCCGAAGGCCATTCAGGTTTGTTCGGAGTATCGGGATACTTTTGAGTCTCCAGACAGACAGAAGCACGTTGATTGTAAGTAATACCTTTCTTTCCGGTCAGCGAACCGTCAAGGAAGTTTCCTGCATATACCTGAATACCGGGTTCGTCAGTGTATACATCGAGTACGATACCGGTTTTGGGTGATTCAAGAGTAGCGGCCTTACGGGTAATATCGCCTTTGGCATTCAACACCCAGTTATGGTCGTAACCATTACCGTTCTTCAACTGCACGAAATCGAAATCGTTAATGCGTTTTCCAACCGGAGTCGGTGTGCGGAAGTCCATCGGAGTACCTTCCACTGTTACAATCTCGCCACTGGTCATAAAGGTACTGTCCACGGGAGTATAAGCATCGGCGTCGATAGTCAGCAGATGATCGGCATTGCTGCCTGCATCTCCGTCCAGATTGAAATAAGAGTGGTTGGTCATATTGACAATGGTCGGTTTATCCGTTTCTGCCTCATACTTGATATCGATGGCATTATCATCTGTCAGCTTCATAATAACCTTACAGGTGATATTACCGGGGAAACCTTCCTCGCCGTCTTTTGAAAGATAAGTCAACTCAAGTTCCTGCGGTCCCACCTGCTTGGCATCGTATACCTGATATTGGAATCCTTTCGGACCACCGTGCAGGCAATGTCCGTAATTATTGCGCGGCAACTGGTATTCAACTCCATCCAAAGTAAATTTTCCCTGATTGATGCGATTGGCATAACGACCGATGCTGGCACCGAAGTCCGAAGGCTTGCTGATGTAATCCTGAATAGAGTCGAAGCCCAACACTACATCACGCATCACCCCTTCTTTATCGGGAACCATTACCGAAACAATACGTCCTCCAAAATTAGTGACGCAAACCTCCATGTTGTTCTGATTACGGAGTACATACAAATCGGTTTTCTTTCCGCCCACCTCAGTCTGGAAATTGCTCTTTACCAAACCGGAATCCGTAGTAGCCTTTTCTGTCTCTGCACAACCGGCTACAAAGAGGGCACCCAGTGCCCACATAGCTAATTTTCTCATTATTAAACTGTTTTGAGTTTTATTCACCACAGAGCGACACGGAGTCCCACTGAGTTTTTAGACAGATGAACAAAAGGACAAACTATTCTTTATTTGTTCATCTGTTCTTTTGTCTGAAAACAAATAGAGCGCAGCCAATCAATCTCTGTGGGACTCTGTGCTACTCTGTGGTGAATCTCATTCATTTCTGTTTCGTTATATTCTTACTGTATACTATTCAGCATATCCACTTTACCTTCATTCACCAGTTTCAGGATCAACTCACCGAACAAAGTATTCTGCCATGCAAACCAGGCACGGGTAAATTTCTCAGGATTGTCTTTATGGAAAGACTCGTGCATGAAGCCTGTACCTGCATCCGTATTCATCAGCATCTCGATGCACGACTTGATCTCCGCATCATCCTTGCTGGTGAAAGCTTTCATCATAATACTCATGGGCCATACCATATCGTATCCGATGTGTGGTCCGCCAATGCCCTCGCCTGCCTTACCTTTGAAGAAGTAAGGATTGTCGAGGCTCCATACAAAACGGCGGGTATTCTGATAAATCGGATCATCAATCGACACATCACCCAGATAAGGCATTGCCAGCAGGCTCGGAACGTTGGCGTCGTCCATCAGCATGTGGTTACCAAAACCGTCCACCTCGAAAGCATAAATCTTTCCGTATTTGGGATGATTGTAAACGGCATATTTCTTCAGGGCTGTTTCCACTTCGTTTGCCAAAGCCTTGCATTCATTGGCCAGAGCCGTCTTTTTATTCACGGTTGTCAGTATCTCGGCTGCCTTGCGGAGTGAAGATACGGCAAAGAAGTTGGACGGAACCAGATACTGCAATGTCGTGGCATCGTCCGAAGGACGGAAAGTGGAAACAATCAGTCCGACAGGTTTCACCGGATTACCCAGTCCGTCGTTGGTCACTGTATCGAGAGCACGCTCTGTCTTACGTTGGAACTTATACGGACCCACACCGTCTTTGCGCTGTTGTTCCTTAAAAGTACGCAATATGTTGGTGATTGCCTGTATCCATTCTTCATCGAAGATACTGGCATCCCCTGTTGTCTTCCAGTACTGATAAGCCAGGCGCAACGGATAGCAAAGCGAGTCGATTTCCCATTTGCGTTCATGCAACTCAGGTTTCATATCCGTCAGGTCGCTCATCCATTCACCCCTTTAGGACCATCATTGAACGCATTGGCATACGGGTCGATATTGATACATTTAAACTGGCGGTTGATAACTCCTGCCAGCATCTTTTTCAGTTCCGGATCGGAATTGGCCAGTTGTACATAAGGCCATACCTGAGCCCCCGAGTCACGGAGCCACATGGCATGAATATCTCCTGTATATACAAAAGTATCGGGTTTGCCGTCTTTGCCTTTGCGGAAGTGTACGGTGGTATCCAGTGTATTGGGGAAACAATTGGTAAACATCCAGGCCAGCTTTGAGTTACGCAACAGTTTCTGTACACGTATGATTTCGTTTTCTACAGCCTGCGAACGGAACAGACGCTTAGCGGGTTCCGGACGATTGTCTTTCTGAATAGCATCTGCCACACAAGTATAATGCGACAACATACCTTCGGCCTTCAGTGCTGAAGGCGCACAGAGCAGTGCCGCAGTAACGACACATGCTCCGATCATTTTCTTTGAGTTTTTTCCTGGCATAATCTTGATTGGTTTTTATTAAGTAATCTGTTTCTGTCCAGCCTCAACGTACCTCTTTAGAGAACGAATACGGGAAATCCGACTCGCGTACTCCACGCTGTTTGTTCGGAGTAGACGACATCTTCATCGTAATCTTCGCTCCGTTCATCAGTTCTTTATGTGTCAGGTAGTTGCGAGTCAATGTTTTACCGTTTACGGTCATTGACGCAATGTAACGGTTTTCATCGCTATTGCCCGGTGCGCTGATCTGCACGGTCTTGCCATTTTCCAGATGCAGCTTCATCTGTTTGAAGTACGGCGTACCCATCACGTACTGATCCGTTCCGGGGCAAACGGGATAGAATCCCATAGCAGAAAATACATACCATGCCGAAGTCTGTCCGTTATCTTCGTCACCGCAATAACCGTCGGGATTGGGTGTATAGAGTTTATCCATCACTTCACGAATCCAATGCTGTGCTTTCCACGGTTGTCCCGAGTAATTGTACAGATATAGCATGTGCTGGATGGGTTGGTTACCGTGTGCATACTGTCCCATATTCATAATCTGCATTTCACGGATTTCGTGAATCACACCGCCGTAATAGCTGTCATCAAATACAGGAGGCAGGATAAAGACAGAATCCATCATCTGATTGAACCCTTGCTGTCCGCCCATCAGGTCGATCAGTCCCTGAGGATCATGGAATACAGACCAGGTATAGTGCCAACTGTTTCCTTCGGTGAAGGCATCGCCCCACTTCAGCGGATTGAACGGTGACTGAAATTGTCCGTCCTTATTCTTGCCACGCATCAGCTTATGCTCTTTATCGTACAGGTTCTTGTAGTTCATGGCACGCTGTGCATAAACGGCTATCTCCTCTTCGGGCTTGTTCAAGGCTTTACCCAACTGATAGATGCACCAGTCATCATAAGCATATTCCAGCGTACGGGCGGCATTTTCATTGATGCCTACATTATAAGGTACGTAGCCCAGTTGATTGTAATATTCATAACCGAGACGTCCGGTAGACGAAACCTGCGGATGAACAGCATTTGCACCGTGTTTCACAGCTTCCCAAAGAGTTTCTATATCGTAACCTTTCAATCCTTTCAGATAGGCATCAGCCACTACCGAAGCGGAATTGTTACCTACCATACAGCCCCTGTGCCCGGGACTTGCCCATTCGGGAAGGAATCCGCTTTCCTTGTAAGTATTTGCCAGTCCCTCCTGCATCCTTTCGTTCATCGAAGGATACATCAGGTTGAGGAATGGGAAAAGACAGCGGAAAGTGTCCCAGAAACCGGTATCCGTATACATATAGCCGGGCAACACTTGCCCATTGTAGGGACTGTAATGTACCGGTTTCCCTTTGGCATCCAGTTCGTAGAAGCTTCTCGGGAAAAGTACCGAACGATAGAGGCAAGAGTAGAATGTACGGAGATGATCGGTATTATCGTCTTCCACCTCAATACGTCCCAGAACCTTGTTCCATTCCTGGCGTCCTTTGGCTGCAACAGCTTCCAGATTGTCTTTACCCAGCTCTTTCAAGTTCTGTTCTGCCTGCTCGGGGCTGATAAAAGAAGAAGCCACTCGTACGTTGACCGTCTCTCCGCGACGTGTAGAGAACCCGATGATACCACCTGCATGTTTATCTTTCGATTCCAGCTCACCCGGACGGATGTTGCCGTTGGTAACTGCTGCGGTAAAAGTGAACGGCTTATCGAACACCAGTACAAAATAATTCTTAAAGTTCTCCGGCACTCCTCCACTGTTCTTGGTTGTGTAGCCGATGATCCTGTTCTCTTCCGGAATCACTTTCACATACGAACCGTTGTCGAAAGCATCTACCACTACATAAGAGTCTTTACTCTCAGGAAAAGTGAAACGAAACATCGCCGCACGGCTGGTCGGAGCAATTTCGGTCGTTACATCATGATCGGCCAGATATACTTTATAATAATACGGTTTGGCAACCTCAGCTTTATGCGAGAACCAGCTCGCACGCTGATCCTGATCGAACACGACCTTTCCCGTAACAGGCATAATGGCAAACTGCCCGTAGTCATTAATCCACGGGCTGGGCTGGTGAGTCTGCTTAAATCCCCTGATTTTATCGGCATCATAGGTATAAGCCCATCCATCACCCATCTTTCCGGTTTGTGCCACCCAGAAGTTCATTCCCCAAGGCATGGCAATAGCCGGATATGTATTTCCGGTAGATAAAGCATGCTTTGACTGGGTACCGACCAGTGGGCTTACATAATCCACCGGTTCTGTCGTACTCTTTGCAAAAGTGCAGAAAGCAGTACCCAATACGCCAACAAGTAATAGCGCTAATTTCTTCATGATATTAATAGTTTTAAATTCACCACAGATTACACGGACTAACACAGTTTTTTTAATCTTCAGTATCAATGGGAAAAATGATTAACCTGTGAAAATCCGTGTAACCTGTGACAGAATCTTATTTTTTCAACTTCTTCTCAAGCATCTTGATATAGTATCCGCCTACTACCGAACGAGCTTGGAAACCTCTCTGGTTCGGACGATCGGTAAATACCCAGTCAGACATCGGCACGCGATCGGTCGTCTCGTTCATGAACAGATAAACCGGATCGATAAACTTCTCGAATGTAGCTTTGTCCGGTGCCAGTGTAGCAGTCCACATAATCCAGTCGGTCTTGGTATAAGTTTCACGGTTATCCAGCGGCAATCCATATTGATTCTGTTTGCCAAGATAGTAAGCTATCTCTTTCTGTGCAACTGTTTCAGGGAATATCTGCAGATTCATCAGTTTATCCCATACCAGATTGTATTTCTGGCTCCATGTTCCGGGCTTGTCAAAAGTCAGGCGGTAGTGATCGCCGTCGTCTGCCATCTTCACCCATTCGGCAGCCATTTCTTTGGCTTTCTGTGTATATTTCTCAGCCACTTCTTTCTTGCCCAGCTTATCGGCCAGATAGCCATAAGACGCTACACCCAGGATGGCTTTGATAGACAGGTTGGCGTTGTGTGCAAAGTGTCCGGCAAAGTCGTCTGTACAAAGTTGATTTTCCGGATCGAGTCCATATTGAGCCAGATAATCGGTCCAGGTTGTCAATACATCCCAGTGTTTCTGCGCATAGTCGGCATTTCCTTCGACAATGGCGATGGCTGCACTCAAGATCAGCATATTTCCCGATTCCTCGATCGGCATATCTCCACCGTATGTCTGGCCGTTAGCCAACGGATAAGTACCTACATCATGTGCAGCGAACGGCTTATTCCATTTTCCGCTTTCGCTATAATAGAAGATGTGGTTCATCAGACCTTTTGCCAATTCCGGATTGTATACCAGGAACAAAGGAGCAGAAGGATAAGTGATATCCACCGTACCGATCGAACCGTTGCTGAAGTTCTCTTTTGAGAGGAACAGCAGGTCTTTATTGGGGGCTTCCACCAATTTGTGGGCAGCGATTGCCTGGCGATAAGCCAATGCACAGAGTTCGGCATACTTACGTCCGCCTACTTCAGTAGCTTCTTTCATCAGGTTAGCATCGAATGCAGCACATTTATCCATCACTGCATCATATTCCTTATCAGCTTTCGCAAACTGCGACTGAATGGTTTCGTTTCCATTGCGGTTCCAGTACGGACGAAGATTTTCACCGAAATACTGAATAGAGTACAAGTCATCGTAACCCAGCAGCAAGTGTCCTTCCGCTTTCTTCGTTTCACCCAGTGAGCGAACCAGTGCCAGCTTGTCACTTCCATCGGTCTTGGATGATGTCAATTTTCCGTCGATGAAACTCTTTCTTAGGGTCTTTCCCTCTCCGGTAGCGCATGAACTGTTCTCCTTATCGGCAGCCATGTAGAAGTATCCCCAGTCAATGCGGACATCATCTCCCTTTTTACCCAATATTTCCTGGTTGCGGCTTCCCGTCTTGAGGTATAGCAAATTACCTTCTGTAAAGCTTTCGGCTACAGCTTCCTGATGAGGCTGGTCGAGTGCCCACTGCGGTCCTGCTTCGAAATACAGTTCTACGTTATGTTTATTTCCGTCATTCGAAGCCACTTCATAGGTAAGATAGCTCACCGGACGAGTCATCAAATCGAGATTATCCATAAAGAGAGGTGAAGTGAACGCAAGTTTCAAGTCCACCGGTCCGCAAGTAAATTCGTAGTTGGTCTGCATAGCCTGCACGTCTACCGATTTCTGTACTGCTGTCTGAGTAAAGTTCTGTGTATTGTCTTTCTCTACCAACAGACCGCAATCGATCAGACCGTTGGCAACACGGTTGTTACAGTAAATTGCAATCAGGTTCTCTCCCTGTTTCAGTGCGGCCACAGCTTCTTCCGGCAGTTTGGCAAGCATATGTTTTTTAGCCGAGTTACCGGTATCCACCACCTTCACGCCATTCACATAGATGATGGCGTCATCGTCGTGAGAATATTCCAGATATACATTTTTACCTTGCAGGTTGTCTTTAATATCCGCTTTACGGCGTATCCAGATATACTCTTCTCCCCACTGGGTCTTGGCTGTACTTTCATTCTCCATAGTACCGAAAGCACCTTCTCCTTCTTTCCATGCCGCATCATTAAAATCGGCATTCTGCCAGCCGTCAGCCGGTTTCTTTGTTGTATACTTAGCTGTCCATCTGCCTTGTTCCGAGGTCTTAACCAGCGGAAGCAGCTCAAGTTCTTCCGTTCCCATGAAACGGTAAATCTGTCCGTCTACCTTGGCAACACCCAAGAACGGGAAGTCCTTACCGGTCCAGTGTTTCACCGGTCCGTCATACAGATTATCCGTAAACGACCAGGCACTGGTGTAAGGGTCAATCATCACCAACGGATAGGCCGGTGCACGCATCTCACTTTTTTCACTCTTGACGTCCTGCGGTGCCCCACAACTGCTCAGCATGGCAGCTGCACCCAAGAACAGAGTCGATAGTTTAAGCTTCATAACTTCAGATTCTTTTTTTATAGTTTTTACCATTCAATATCTACTTGCACGCCGGCGGGGTCGTTCTCGAACTTCAAGAGCAGGGTACGCGAACGCTCTTCCCACAATTTCTCCGGCTGAGGCTCTTCTTTCCCGTTCACGCAAACCCGTATCGGCTGTTTAGGGAGCAATATCCTCGAAGCGTTAGTCGTATGCAACGGGCTCTTGGCTACAAACGAATAACTTCGTTTTCCTGCCTTTTCATCGTATATCCTGGAAGCACCGCAAAGCACTTTCGCCTTTGCCCGTCCCGAAATCCGTTTGACATTATATAAGTAACCTTGTTCGCCCGGACGAATCACCTTATGTGTCAATACCGGAAGATCTTTATCAAACAGGTCGATATACACCCCCGAAAGTTCCATCGGAGCATCCGACACACTTTCGTCCAATACGGCAGCAATGGTATATGGTCCCCGTTCGAGCAGGAAACTGTTTTTCAGTTCTACTTCTTTCCCGGCACTCTTCCTGTAAGCAGCCGAAACCGCATCGAAATATTGCCGGTCATTTCCGCTTTTCAGCACAAAGTGTTTCGGATCTTTACGTATAACGGTCACCATACCTTTTCCACAAGGGTAAGTTCCGGCAGCAGGTACTCTGTCCAGTCCCAGTTTCTCGAACAAATGTTCCGAAGGAGCCTTATATTGATTTCCGTTGGAATTCCACCATTCAAGCACCGACTGATAAGGATCGATATCTTCGCCGCAATAGATCAGCGCTCCGCCTTTTCTCACCCAGTCTGCCAGAAAATCATGATATCGGGGTTCCATCGGTTTCATGTTCGAATAAGACATTACAAGTACCTTCAGCCCCTTGAATGTGTCACCGAACGGAGTATTCTCCATGTGTACCAACTCCACCGGTATTCCTCTTTTCAATAACGGCAGGGTCTGTCCATAGAAACTGCTGAATTGCGGATCGTCATAGCCATCATGATCGGGGAAACGCTGAAACATCAGCGAATTTGCCATCAGTACCCCGATGCCGTGCGTACCGCTCACCTGAGTTTCCGAAGTCCGTATGTCGTTCAGCGTATTCACCATAATCTGCATCTGTGTGGAGTAGTCGCGCGGAATACGTTCTTTCCGGTCTGTTCCCGCTACTTGGTACAGCCCCTGATAAATACGGTCCGGCCAAGGCATCACTTCGTATGTGTCTACCGCCGGATACATCAGTTGGGCGGCAAAAGTAGCCTGGTAATTTATTTTATAATCGAGCCAGTCTTTCGCCCGGTCCTCGATGTGGTCGGTCAGGAAGTACATCTTGCGGTTTAACGGGGCTGTCATCGATTTCATACATCCATATTCAAGAAAAGCATTCTCAAATACCCGTTCTTTCTTCACTCCGTCATAATAGTTCGGTTCGCGGGCGGTTCCCGTCCAGACCTGCGCGATATACCCATCCACACAATCCAGCGAAGCCAGGCTCGCTTCGGGACTTACGATCTGCCACGATGTATAGTTGACAAGTGAATGTGTAGGCACAAAGCACTTCACATCCAGTCCTTTCGATTTGCCGTACGTTTTGGCATACGTGAATATCTGATTAAGCGCGTTGTAGTACAGATAATATTTCAGTTTATTCGATAAGTATGTATTCTCAGGAGATTCATGTTGAGCTCTCCACGGGAATCCATAATATTTTTGCCATTCGGATTTGAAGGCTTCACTGTATCCGCCCCGCATCCAGAATTCCGGTTCTTCCAGATAAATAGAAGTAATGCCCGCATCGATCACCCGTTTGATCTGCTTCTCCTGCATGTAACGGATGAAACTCTCAGTAGGCACAATATAGGGGATCAAGTGCCCGTGCGCAATCTCCCGCCCCTCGCGGTCGCGCTGGCCCTCTTTGAGGTGATCTTTCACCCCATCCCATTTTCCAAGAAAATAATCCTGATAATCTCCCCAAGCTACCCCTGTCATAAACTCGGCCCGGTACCCTTTGTCTCTCCACGATTGAATGCGTTGCTCAAAAGTAACGCCTTTCTTATCCAGCGTTCCGTATACCATCACGGCATCGGCACGCACATCTGTTTCCGGTTTCCACGACTCTGCTGTCTGGAAATTCGTTTTTGTGCCTGTGGCGGTTTGAGAATAGACGCCGCCACAGGCCAAAAACAAACCAATCAAAACTAATACCCTCTTACTCATGTGTTTGTGTTGTCACGTGTTTGTGTTGTTATTTGAATGGAGAAATCACTTGCATCAGTGCGGGACATCCGCTGGCATCATAGCTTTCCATCACACCTGTCGGGCAGGGTTTGGCTGCATCCTTGAATGTCACATTACGGTTTACATCCCGGTTGTTCCACGCCACGTCTATGTTGTGACGAAGCCAGTCCATATATTGGAGCTGATTGCCATCTTCTATCAGGCGAATGATGTACTGTGCAAAGATGGCAGCATAAATTCCCTGTTCCACTCCATTTTTGAACGGAAGCAATCCATCGGCATCACACATCTCGTTGCGGACGTAGTCGGCAGCCAGAACGGCATCGTCCAGATAAGCTTTCTCGCCGGTTGCTTTGTACAGCATCACGGCCGAACCGATAAATGTAGCCTGATTATAAAGTTGGGTTGTCCAGTCTATGTCCATACCGTTCTGTCTCTGGAAATGATAGTGCATATTGTCTGCTATGCGGCCTTTCTCCTTGTCGAAAAAAACATCCCTCGACCATGCATATACACTTTTGCCTTTTCCAGATAATCGGGATCTTTGGTTACATTATAAAGAGTCATGGCGCCCACCGTAGTCGGATAGTTGATGCAAGCCATCTTGCCATCGTGCTTGAAGTTCCACCACAGGCCCCCCCTTTCTTTATCATACGACTCTTTCCAGACATGGTAGAATCCCGAAGAGGCATGTGCCAGGTATTTCGGGTCATCCGTGATTTCGTAAGCACGTGCCAGCGAAATAATCCACCACATCATATCATCATAAATAAACCATTCGATTTTATTGTCCCAATTGTATTTATCGTATTGTTCGTATCCTCCCTGATACACCTCTTCTATCAACCGGCGATATTTAGGAGCCTTCGTACGTTTATACGCGTTCATAATCATATCCCAATAGATAGCCTGTACCCAGATGGCAGCTCTTCCTTTCATATCCGAAGATATGGCATACAACTTCATATCCGGATTATAAAAAGTAGAATGAAAAGCATCCATCGCCGTCGTCGCGTCTTTCTTTGTAAAATGCTTCAGGTTTCCGTCTGCGGGCTGATGTGCCCATGCCATTGCATTGGGAAGAAGTAATAAGATAGCTACTATGATCAGTACTTTGTTTTTCATGTTTTTGCCTCAGATTTTAAATTTTCATGTTACAAAGATTGGGGAAATATTGGAGAAAGGAGGATAATTATTATTCAATAAATAGCAAAAACTGACCAAAAACGGGGGATAAACCGGTTACTATCAATAATGGAACATATGTAGCAGGCTTTTGACCGAAATTTGTCCATTCCATCCGTAAGGTCAGGAAACATCCGGTAATATTAAAAGAAATCATTTGTGGTTCTCACGGCTGAGGATGTGGCATCATTCACCACAGAGCCACACAGAGTTCCACAGAATCTTCCGAAACCGGACGTCTCTCATACGAAAAATGGTTCTTCTTCAAATTTGGTGGTAAATTCTTTATTTCTTTATTTTCAAGTTGATAATTGTCCTTTTTGCTTGCTTTAATAAGAAAAAACAGACACCGGCTGAATAAGATAACTTAAGTTTCGGAAATGAGTTTACGCCGTCTGAACCGGTATCTTCATCCTTATACCTTTTTTCAATTAACATTGTTAACGCCTTTTGCGGGTTGGCAGGTTCTTGTGCGCAAATAACAAGTCTTTTGCATTTAAAGAACTTTTTATTCACATCCAAAGAACAAGCTTTAACTCTGTGTTAAAACAAAGCTTTTGAGGACAGAAATCTTACTTTCTTAAAGATATTGATTTTCAGATGGTTTAGTCTAAAATTAGCTTCTTCACCTCACGGATGGACTCTTCGGGCGAAAGCCGGGATATCTTCCTTTTTTGTCAACTATAAAAGAGGGCTTACACTTCCGAAAACTGAATTAGATTCCATGAGTAAAAGAAAACTTACCACCAAATTTGAAGAAGAACCATTTTGTTTTTCTCTATTAATTAGTTGGAAATGGTGCGATCTTTACTTCGTCCTGTATACCCGGGCCCATGAGTCTGGGTGCCTGTGCCCATGAATCCACGTACTCGGGTCCGTCAGCCCGGGTACGCGGGACAAGATAAAGATTACGGAATAAGACATAACATACAGGTATACATACCATTAGAAGTATGGTAGCATACTGATGTTTACTCCCTTATTTATGCCGGATAACAGGTGCTTTTGCTTGCAACGACGGTGTATCCCCCTCTACAACAGGCCACCCTTTTTTCCAGTTTACACGGTCGAGCATCAACACTCTTCCTTCAGGATTGGCCACACTGACAGCGTGATAAAACATCCAATCCGCTCCTTTATCATCTGTTACGATCTCCGAGTTGTGCCCGGGTCCCACGAATGCTTCATTTTTATCAATCAGCACTTCATGATGATTCTCCAGCATCGATTCCCCTTTTTTATCTACATAAGGGCCAAATAAGTGTTTCGACCGCCCCACCACTGTGGTATACGTACTCTTTAATCCTTCACAGCAACGACCGATAGAGGCAAACAAGTAGTAATAGCCTCCTCGTTTGTGAATATAAGTTCCTTCATAGGCTGTGCCTGCCACCTGCTGTGGTTTCATTCCTTCTTTCAGGGAGAGCCCGTCATCACTTAGTTCTGCTCCATAAATGCCATGAAAACTTCCCCAAAAAAGGTATTTCTTACCACCATCTTCTATATAGAAAGGATCGATACAATTCTGAATCCCTATTTCATTGCTCCGGAACAGTTTTCCATGATCGGTAAAAGATCCCTCAGGTTTATCTGCCGTAGCCACACCAATCCCGCAGGTCCACTCTCCACCCCAAACAGACATGGAGTAATACATCACATACCGATCACCGATTTTATTTATATCCGGTGCCCAAAGATTTCCTTTCGGCTCGAATGTAGGGCGGGTTTCATTGGTAAAAGCCGTACCCACAAAGCTCCAGTTTACCATATCTTTCGATCGGTGAATAGGAAGATTTCTGATATTTTCCGTTGCGTACAGGTAATAATAACCATCATCTGCCTTGATAACCGTAGGGTCGGGAAGGCTGTAATTAATAACGGGGTTGGAATACTGCTGTGCAATGGAAGGAACACAGAAAGAAAAAACAGTAAAAAGGGAAAATAAAAGTTTCTTCATGCTGAATATATAAATTAAGAAAAGTCCCCTTATTCAGTTTATCAAAAATAAACCCAAATATAGGGGACTTTAGTTTTAACCAGTTATCAAGTTATCTCTCTCTGATATAATAATACCGAGTTTCATATTTAGTCGTAGAGCTACTACCAGCACTTTCATTATAACTAGTACTTATAGTAAAAGCTTCAGTATTAATTTCATCAGTTATAATTTCTCCTGTCCAACTATCGGCTGTATAAAATAAACGATCATCTGGTACAATACCATGCCCATGACAGTTGATCTCAACATGCCCTCCTCTTTTAGTCATAATCTTTAGTTTTCTTTGAGAGGAATCTAAAAGTTCAATAGAATAAAAAGACCAGATCCACTCTGTCCCGCAGCTTCTAAATAATACTCAGTAGCTACCACTTTATTCGTGCTACTTACTTCTGCTACTTCATCCTTCGATGTATTAGCCATAACATTTGTCATACCCAATAATGCAAATGCCAACATTGCGATAAAGAATTTCTTGTTCATAATACAGTTAATTTAAGAGTTTATAAAAAGTTTACTAAAAAGAAAAGGGTATCAGGAAAGCCTGATACCCTTTTCCCTATTAAACATTGATATGAATTATTTCAGTCGGATTACTTCAGAGTAGATTCCTTGATCAGAACCTTTTGGCCATATACAAATACGACCAAAAAGAGTACCTCTTTTCAAAGCTGTTTGAAACATTTTATTGTCTGTATAGTCTCTAGGAGTAAACTCATAACGTGCACCAGTTACATTGATTTCAGCCATTTTGGCACCATCTGCATCATCAAAACGATCAACATTGTGTTCACCATCATTTATGTATTGAGTTGTTCCTAACATAAAGAAGACACGATCTATTTCTTTTCCCGCAATCTTTTCTACATTGAAGGAAGCTGTCACAACATTACCATTTAGTTTCATCTCAGCATTTCTGACCATGTAATAAGGAACAACTTCTACATTTTGTACAGTATTGCCTGAGACAATAACATTAATAGTATCACGGCCTTCTTCTGACCAAGGGCCATTACCGCTTTTGGTGATCAATTGATACTCACCATCAAATAAACATGCAGAATAAGCTCCGTCTTGATTTACAAAAACTTCAATCGGATCATGCTTTTCATAACCACGTTGATAAAGGAACAATCGGACCGCCTCATTTCCACGCAGTTGCAAAGCCTCTCCTTCATAAACGACCTTTCCAGTCAGCATTGATTCCGGAGCATCATAATTATCCTTTGTACAACTGGTAATAACTATCATTACCAATAGTAGTGCTGAAAAAAATTTTGGATATTGCTTTCATTATTTCTTTCTAATTCAAGATTATTGATACGGGTTCTTCACCAGTTTCGGATTGTTATTCAGCCAACCATTATCTAGCTCAGCATAATAATGTTTAGGTAGACATTTCAATGGATTTCTATAATAACGATTCATGTTTTCTTCAAAGAACACCCATTTTCCATTCTTATCATCGTCAGAGACAACTAAGAAAGGCCACAAGCCACGGCGTGTAGCCGTGATATCCATTTCTGAGCCTGTCCAGATCTTATCAGCTTGACGCCAACGTTTCAAATCCCACCAGCGATGACCTTCAAAGGCAAACTCTACTTGATTCTCATGCATAATCTGTTGATGGTTAACAGAAGCCAATTCTTTAACACCTGCCCTGGAACGTACTGCATTTATATATTTCAAAGCAGTAGCATCACTTCCACCATTAAGTTCATAAGCAGCTTCTGCAGCTATCAAATAAGCTTCAGAAAGACGGAAATAAACATTCCACATTTCAGATCCACGGTCAGTTCCCGCAGAAGTTGTTTTATCAAGATATTTACGAACATAGAAGCCTGTACGATTACATTCACGTTGGTCATTACGTACCATCGGACCATTCAAGGCTGTAACATATCTTCCTTGATCATCTTTTTCTCCCAAACTCTGTCCCAACTTCTGTTCCCATTGTCCATCAGAATTCTTAATCCATTGTCCTGTTTGTAAAACGACAGTTCTATCTCTAAAAGAAGAACCTGGATACAGAATTGTCCCTGCCAAACGAGGATCACGACCTACAAACAGATCTTCAGGGTTAGTATAAAATTTAGGATTATCCTTTGTACCAACATCAAACTTAGCTCCTTCTCCCGGAGTATCTGTAGCTATAGGTTCAAAAGCCTCTACCAAATTTAGCAATGCAGACAAACGGCTATTCCCTCCATCTTCGGCACCATCATGAGGCTGTACAGACTTGGTATAACCATGAGTTTGTCCTGGATAAATATAATCACGTGACCAAATGACTTCTGTATTGCCATTTTTTTCACATACAGCCTTAAAGAAGTTGTCTGCTTTCTCTTGCGGAGTAGCATCATCAGCAACTCTCATCAAAGAATATTTTCCACTATTGATAACTTCTTCTGCAGCAGCTAACGCTTTCTTATAATAATCAGTTGCTTTCTCTGAAGAGATACCTACTACTCCTGTTTCCGGGTTCAACAATGGATAATCGGCAACTGTATTGTATCGGGCAATAGAACCTGCATAAACAGCAGCTCTCGCTTCAAGCATTTTTGCAGCCCATTTAGTTGCGCGAGCTCCATTCTTTGAAGGTTCGGTTGGCAACATTTCTGCAATAGTTTTGCACTCTTCTATAATATAATCATACATTGCAGATTCTGTTGCACGAGGAACTTGAAGAGTAGTAATGTCCATACCAGAAGTATAATCATATACTTCATCGCCTACAATCGGCATTCCTCCTAAAGTACGACAAGTACAAAAATAAACCCATGCACGTATAAAACGAGCCTCTCCTTCCATAGGAGCTTTCTCAACTTCAGACAATGCAGTCGATTCTCTCAACCCTTTTAAGAATTGGTTGATATTACGGATCAATGTATAATCATATGTACGCCACCAGTTACGATCTACTTCCTGATCATCTTTAGTATCATAAGTAATGGCCTCATCCAACAGAGCGAACCCATCCGTATCTCCTACATGTTGGCCTAGTGATATACGTTCATAGAAATTTGCCAATACAGATTTTGTCAGATTGACATCTCCATAAACTTGATCTTCTGTCATAATACGATCTGGCTTTTGGTCCAGGAATCCACTGCAACTACTTAATGCCAGTGCACAAGCAGCAACAGCTATAAAATTTCTCTTTTTCATTGTTTGCTAAAATTTGAGGTTAATACCAAGATTTATAATACGCGGCGTTGGGTAAATCAAGCCATTATCTTTAGAACCCTCCGGATCAATAATAGGTACATTAGTCAATGTCACCAAGTTAGTTCCCGACAAATATACACGCAAATTACTAATACCAGATTTTGCCAACAAAGCTTTCGGTAAAGTATATCCAAACTCCAAATTACGCAACTTGATATAGCGTACATTATGCAGCCAGAACGTGCTCTTTTCATAAGCAGATGTTTCGGCATTATTCATACGTATCAAAGGATATTTACCAGGAATCAATTCACTATCAGCATCCCAAACATCTGCTAAATGCCAAGAATCCTTCAACACTTCACCCGGACTATTTCCATCATTCTGGAATGGACGTGCAGTTTCCCATTTTTGCATCCATGAAGTCATTCCGGAACCTGTCCAGTCCATTGAAAGATCAAAACCTTTCCAACTAGCAGATAAATTGATACCAAAATTCAAGTTAGGAGTTCCATCTTGTCTGTAACCAATAGGACGTTCATCCATATAGTTAATAACACCATCACCATTTACATCCTTGTATATAATATCACCCGGAACTACTGTACGATTACCTTTTCGGTCAATATCTACAGGATAAGTCGCTATCTGCTCCCAATTTTCAAAACGTCCAACAGCCTCATATCCCCAATTTATATAGCCTACACGATGCCAAATACTATTACGATATCTATCCCAAGAGTTACTGCGACGATCATCATATTGTTCCCAATCATAGAAACGAGAATAAGTAACATTAGCACCAACACTATAATTGAAATCATTGATATTATCCGCCCAACGTACCATCGCATCATAACCGATATGAAGATCTGATCTCAGATTTTCTTTTGGCAATCCAAAACCAACTTCAGAAGGTAACAATACATCATAACGTGATTCCGGGATACCTGTACGTAATCGGCGGAAGAAGTCAAACTGAGCGGTCAACCGATTATTGAAGAAACCCATATCCACACCAATATCCAATATTTTGGCTTTTATCCATGATAATGTCTGATTGGGCAATCCACGAGGAGCAGATCCTACAACATACTGTCCATCAATAACCGAACCTCCTCTATTATAATCATAACCGGCCAAATAATCAAATGCAGAATAGTCACTTACATTATCATCTCCTACTACACCATAAGAACCACGAATCTTAAAGTCTGAGAAAATATTTGCCAATTTACTTTCTTGCCAGAATTTTTCCTGAGAAATTCTCCATCCTAAAGATGCCGAAGGGAAGAATCCCCAACGATTTCCCGGACGGAACTTCCAAGAACCATCCCAACGACCAATAAATTCAACTAAATATTTATCAGCATAACTATAATTGATGCGTCCTAAATATCCCATTCGAGCTTGGGTATCATTTCCGTTATCATTAAACGTTTTAATTTCTTTAAATTGAATCAAGTTCAAATTATTAGCTACCGGAGTTGAGATTATATTGAAATTCGGACTCTTGCGTTGAGAAGCTTCAAAACCAGCAATAGCATTAATATAATGATCCCCAAACTTACGATCAAAATTCAACTGGAAATTAGAAAATAAATCTTCATTTCTATGACGAATACGTTCACGATAAGGAGTATTCATTGATTCAGCTACTTCATAAGTATCATTAGCCTGATTATATCGATACAATTTAAAAGGATATTCATGATTTTCCATTTCTCTATAAGCGAAATAGTATCCCACCATTCCCTTGGCCTTCAATCCTTTCAGTAGTTCGTATTCTGCTGTAGCCTGCATTTGAAGCACACGCCAATCATCCGTCATTTTACCAGAGTTCTCATAGTTCAAAAGGGCAAAATTGGTATTAATATCTGTTGAAACCTTTTGCGGATAAAGAGGATTATCATTTGCGTACGGACCCATTGTCGGCCAGTTCTTCAAGTTAGAATACAAAGGAAGATCATAATCATCACCTCCCGGAACTCCAGGATTCTTACGTGATTCGATACGACCATTCATACTTGCTCCGATCTTAAAACGATCATTGACTTTCATATCAACATTCATCTGAACATTGGTACGTTTGAATCCACCGTAATTACGCACTGTAGCATCTTGATTAATATGTGATACAGATACATAATAGTTGGCTTTATCTGAACCTCCGGAAAAGTTAGTATTTACATAATATTGTGGAGATGTCTTCCAAATATAATCTCCCCAGTCAAATCCTGTATAACCTTTCTCCGTACCAGCCATCCACTTATCATAATCCTCTCTTGAGAATTTACGTTCTCCATCAGTTCGGCCGGCCCAAGTCTCAGCAGCCGTATATGCATTTACATACGTTTTAGCATCAGCGGGTTGAATCCATCTTGAGTTTTTCTGCCAACCATAATAAGCATTAACAGAAACTGTATTTTTGCTCTTCTGTTGCCCTTTCTTAGTAGTTACCACTACTACACCGTTAGCAGCACGAATACCATAAATAGCAGCAGAGGCATCTTTCAATATTGAAATATTTTCAATATCATTAAAGTCCATATTATTAAATTGCCCTTCATCCGACTGCACACCATCAATCACAAATAACGGGGTACCCATATTACGAATCTGCAATGCAGTAGAAGCACCAGGACGACCATCTTGCATACGGGTATTCAAACCTGCAATCTTACCAACTAATGCTCCTGAAGCAGTAGATGCAGCTGAACGCTCGATATCTGTTGATTTAATTGCAGAAACAGCACCTGTTAAAGTCGCTTTCTTTTGTGCCATACCGAAACCGGTAATAACGACTTCATCAAGTACTTTTGTGTCTTCCTGCAGAATTACTTTAACTGTGTTTGATGCGCCTACGTTTACTTTTTGTGTTGTGTAACCAATAAATGAGATTTCAAGTGTAGCTTTAGGGCCGACACTCAGCGAGAATTCACCGTTCATATCGGTGATGGTACCAGTTGTACTCCCCGGCTCTTTTACGTTAGCACCAATTACCGCTTCGCCATTGGCGTCGATAACTATACCCTTTACGGTCCGTTGTTGTTGAACGGAGTTCACTGCCAATACAGTTTCTGTTGCCGGGTTTTCGGCGCTAGCGAAACTGTAGGCACTTGGCAAAAGCGAAAAGGCAGCCATACAAAGTGGTATGCGCCACATTCTGCTACGACTTGCGAGCCAAAACATTTGTTCTTTTTTACGCATAGTACATAAATTTAAAAAACAGGTTCTATAAATCTTTAATGTATAAAAGCATCGTTATGGAAATAATCCTCGGAATATAAGACGGGATGTATTTCATAGTATAGCTTTTACGGTTTCGAAACATTGCAAAGGAAAGTTATTTTTAACTAATAAGACGATAATTTCCGTTCAATAAACAACAAAATCTGTTCTTTTCAACATTTCAATCCCCCTCACAGAGCTCTAAAAGCACATCTGAACAGATTCTGCTATTTATTGAACAGTATTTTTCATCTCCTTTCTGCGAATTTGGTCACCTTTGTATAATTCCTCATTTATTAATTAAATAATGTATTAAGCAAACATGAAATTACACATTGCTATGCTGGCAGCTACCCTGCTGTTGTCCGGAGGAGCCTCGTACGCTCAAGGGAACAAACAGGAGAAAAAGGCGAAAGCGTACATGGTGGCAGATGCCCACTTGGACACGCAGTGGAACTGGGATGTACAGACTACCATTAAAGAGTATGTATGGAACACGATCAACCAGAACCTGTTTCTGCTGAAAAAGTATCCGAACTATGTATTCAACTTTGAAGGCGGAGTGAAATATGCCTGGATGAAGGAGTACTATCCTGCACAATACGAAGAAATGAAGAAGTACATCGGGGAAGGCCGCTGGCACATTTCCGGAAGTAGCTGGGACGCAACGGACGCTCTGGTACCTTCGACTGAATCGTTCATCCGCAATATTATGCTGGGACAACAGTATTACAGACAAGAATTTGGAGTGGAAAGCACGGACATCTTCCTGCCCGACTGTTTCGGATTTGGCTGGACACTGCCTACTATCGCTTCGCACTGCGGCCTGATTGGTTTCTCTTCACAAAAGCTGGACTGGCGTGTGCATCCGTTCTATGGTAAGAGCAAGCATCCGTTTACAATCGGCTTGTGGAAAGGAATAGACGGATCGTCTATCATGCTGGCACATGGATATGATTATGGCAGAAGATGGAACGACGAAGACCTTTCAGAAAACGAACAACTGAAAGAACTGGCAGGCCGTACACCTCTTAATACAGTATACAGATATTACGGTACAGGCGATATCGGCGGATCACCGACACTGGCCTCTGTCCGCTCAGTGGAAAAAGGACTTCGCGGAAACGGTCCGGTAGAAATTGTCAGTGCAACCAGCGACCAGCTTTACAAAGATTACCTTCCTTATAAGAATCATCCGGAATTACCGGTATTTGACGGTGAATTGCTGATGGACGTTCATGGTACCGGCTGCTACACATCACAGGCTGCTATGAAACTGTACAACCGCCAGAACGAATTACTGGGAGACGCTGGCCGAAAGAGCTGCCGTAACTGCCGAATGGCTGAATCAGGCCAAATATCCTGGGAAGCACCATCTAATGAAGCATGGAAACGCTTCATTTATCATCAGTTCCACGATGATTTGACTGGTACCAGCATTCCCCGTGCCTATGAATTTTCATGGAACGATGAACTTCTCTCTCTGAAACAGTTCTCCAATGTACTGACTTCTTCCATTCATGGTATCGGCAGGGAATTGGATACACGGGTCAGCGGTATTCCGGTAATCCTTTATAATGCACTCGGATTTACGGTTACAGATATTGCGGAAATAGAACTTGACCTTCCAAAAGCCCCCAAAGGGATAACGGTGTACGATGAAAAGGGCAAAAAAGTATCGGCTCAGCTCATTTCTTATACCGACGGAAAAGCACGCATCCTGGTAGAAGCAACAGTTCCGGCCAAGGATACGTGGTTTGACGATGTCCACATCCGGCGAAGGAAAAGCAACGTCTCTGTTGAACGTCAATACCTTGGAAAACTCTCTGTACAAGATTACATTGGATAAAAATGGAGATATCGTCTCTCTGACTGACAAAAAGAACGGCAAAGAGCTGGTGAAAGCCGGGAAAGCAATCCGCCTGGCACTCTTCACTGAAAACAAGTCATACAATTGGCCGGCATGGGAAGTGTTGAAAGAGACAACCGACCGTACTCCGGTTTCGATTACGGATGACGTGAAAATAACTTTGGTTGAAGACGGAACTTTACGTAAATCGCTTTGTGTCGAGAAACGTCACGGAGAATCTGTCTTCCGTCAATACATACGTCTGTATGAAGGTAGCCGTGCAGAACGCATCGACTTCTATAACGAAATAGACTGGCAATCGACCAACGCATTGTTAAAAGCCGAATTCCCGCTCAATATTGAAAACGAAAAGGCTACGTACGACTTGGGTATCGGCAGCATACAACGTGGCAACAATACCGAAACAGCTTACGAAGTATATGCACAATATTGGGCAGATTTAACGGACGCTAACGGTTCTTATGGCGTTTCCATCATGAACGACAGCAAATATGGCTGGGACAAGCCTGATAACAACACCCTGCGCCTCACCCTGCTCCACACACCGGAAACACGCGGAGGTTACGCATATCAAGATCGTCAGGACTTCGGTCACCATACCTTCACTTACAGCTTGGTGGTCATGTGGGCGCTTTGGATAGTTCCTGCCACTGTAGAGAATGCTGAGTTGCTGAACCAGCAATGAAGGCGTTCGTACGGAAAAGCACAAAGGAAATGTCGGAAAATCGTTCTCGTTTGTGCTTCGGACAACCGCAATGTATTGATCAAGGCACTGAAGAAAGCCGGAAGAAACCGATGAGTATGTAGTACGCGTATACGAAACCGAAGGCCGGAAAGCACAGAGCGCCACACTGACCTTTGCAGGGGAAACATTGTGGTGCCAGCGAAGCCAGACGGTACAGAAAAGACAATCGGCAATGCAACTTTCAGAAGGAAACAAGTTGCAGGTAAACATCAATCCAAATTCTTAAGACCTACAAAGTACGTTTTCAAACCATAAAACGTGAGGCGTCTCCGATCGAATATGCCGCTTTCTTGACTACGACCGCAAAGTGCTTGTGTTATAATGAATTCAAGGCGTGGAGAAGGCGACTTCGAATCGGGCTATTCTTTTGCAGCCGAACTTCTGCCGGACTCACTGATAGCCGGTCAGATCACTTTCCGCTTGGGAGAAAAGAGATTGCGAACGGAATGACTTGTGAAGGTGATACCTTGCAACTGCCTGCGGGAAACAAATACAACCGTCTCTATATCCTCGCCGCCTCTACCGAAGAGACAATCAGGGATATTCCGCATTGGCAGCAGACCGCTTCATTCGTTCCTTCTTATACCGGCTTCATCGGTCAGTGGGGGCACACCGGACATACCGAAGGTTATCTGAAAGATGCTGAGATTGCCTATGTAGGTACGCACCGCCATGCATCCAACGGTGATCAGCCTTATGAATTCACTTATATGTTCAAATTTGGTATGGATATTCCGAAGGGAGCTACCAGCGTAATCTTGCCCCGAAATGAGAAAGTGGTTTTGTTTGCTGCTACTCTGGTTGCCGAAAATGAACCGGCTACAACCGTTGCCGGCACTCTTTTCCGCACCAATAACGTAAGTAATGCAGCTACTGCCGGAAATGATGAAGAAGCAGTACGCGAAAATATCCTGAAAAGAGCTAAAATCATTGCTTGCTCCGGATATACCAACGACGAAGAAAAACCGGACTTCCTGCTGGATGGTAAAACGGATACAAAGTGGTGTGACGTTTCGCAGACTCCGAACTACGTAGACTTCGATCTGGGTGAAGCACAAAACATCAGTGGTTGGAAGATGGTGAACGCCGGACAGGAAAGTCACTCATACATCACCAATGGTTGCTTCCTGCAAGGTAAAATGAACCCGGGCGATGAATGGACGACTCTGGATGCTATCGACGGTAACCATGCAAATGTCGTTTCACGTCCGCTGAACTATGACGGAAAAGTACGTTACATCCGTCTGCTTGTGACTCGTCCTACACAGAGCACCGGAGGCAGAGATACACGTATCTACGAACTGGAAGTTTATAAATAAACAGAAAACTGTAAATTCAATGACAATAGTGGCTGATAGTTGGAATACTGTCAGTCACTATTATCTTTTTTCACTACCTTTGTTCATTATGAAAATACATTCAGCATTAACTATTCTTTGTCTGTTATGCACCATCCATTGCATAGCAACTCCACAAAAAGCCGTAAGCGATACTCTTTTGTCAGCCCGGTTCAACCGAATACTCTCTTCCTCAGCAACCGAAGCCAGCAGGATTGCATACATAGATCTGTCAAATAGTAAAGGGGAAATTATAAAACAAGTCAAGTATCCTTCTTTCTAAACGATCAGGAGGACGGAGAATACGTGATTCATTGTGAAGGCTACTCGGAAGAGGGATTGATTGGTACGGACTTCCGGGTTACAGAGGTGCCGGAACACCCTTGACAGCCACTTCATGCTTAAACCGACACCAACTTAAGTAGAACAGGCAGGCAACATAACATCTCTTGGAAAGAAAAAAGGGTTGTATCCAAGCAAAACAAGCTTTTGATACAACCCTTGATAATAAACCCTAATTATATACCGGTTCTTATTACTTCTGCATTTTATCCATTAATACCTTCATCCAATAACCACCGATCACGGAACGTGCCTTGAAACCGACAAACTTACCGCTATCGGTATGATGCCAGTCGCTCAGCGGAACACGTGATACGGTTTCATTAGCATACTTATATACCGGAGAAATAAATTTCTCGAAAGTAGCCTTATCAGAAGACATGGCAGCAGTCCACATAATCCAGTCGGATTTAGTATATTCCTTGCGGGAATCCAACGGAAGTCCATAAGGGTTTTGCAGTTTGGTCTGATAATAAGAAATTTCTTTCTCAATCACATTATTGGGGAAAAGGTTCAGATTCCACATCTTGTCCCAAACCATATTGTACTTCTGGCTCCAGGTATTCTCACGGTCGAATGCCAGACGATAATGATCACCCTCACGAGCCATTTGTTCCCATTTGGTAGCCATTGCTTTGGCTTTGGCAGCATATCGGTCGGCTACATCATCCATACCGAGCATACGGGCCATTTCACTGTAGGCAGCTACACCCATGATCGCTTTTACCGAAAGGTTGGCGTTATGTGCCCAGTGTCCGGCAAAGTCATCAGTACAGAGTTGGTTCTCGGGATCTTGTCCGTATTCCGCCAGATAATCAGTCCAAATGGTCAGTAAATCCCAATACTTTTTAGCATAGTTGGCGTTACCTTCTACCTTGGCAATAGCAGCAGCCAGGACTACCATATTTCCGCCTTCTTCAATCGGCATGTCACCACCGTATACCTGTCCGTTAGCAATTGGATAAGTTCCCAGGTCGTGAGCCGGGAAAGGCTTGTTCCAACGTCCGCTGGCACTATATTCAAAGATACTGGTCATCATGCCTTTCTGCAATTCGGGGTTATAAGCCAGGAAGAGCGGAGCAGACGGATAAGTCAGGTCGACAGTATTGATACAACCGTTACTATTGTTCTCTTTAGAGAAGAAGAGCAAGTTACCATCCGCATCCTTGAACAGCTTATGGGCGGCAATCACCTGACGGTAAGCCAATGCACACAGTTCAGAGTATTCTTTGCCACCTGCTTTTTCTGCATCGTTCAGAATCATTTCGTCGTAAGCACGGCAACGTTCCATGACAGACGCATAGTTTGCTTTGGCACGCTCAAAGGCATCGAAGATGCTTACCTTACCATCATGCTTCCAGTAGGCCATGCGAGGTTGATAGAAGTATTCGATAGCATAAATATCATCGTAACCCAACATCAGGAAGCCGGATTTGCCATCGGTACCTACTTTACCCAGATCGTCAGTATAGGCCATAGCCGGCATCTGGTCGGCATGACGGGTCACGCACTCGGCTTGTGTAGGCAACAAAGAACCCTTGGTAGCAAACTCGTTCTTCATACCATAATAGTTACCCAGGCTGACAGCTGTATTGGCACCTATATTTCCTGCCAGATAAGCATATCCCCAATCAATACAGATACCGTCTCCTTTTCGTGCGAGGATAGGCTGGTCGATAGTCCCTGCCTGTACATAATTGATACCGTTACGGCGGATCACTTTCGAACGGGTAGGTTGCGTCAGTTCATTGATGGCAAGCTGCGGAGTGGTCTCCACATACATCTGCACATCATGTTGCTTTTTGTCCAGCGAACGAACGCGATAAGAAATATAATTAACGGGAGTAGACAACAAATCGAGGTCGTCCATCATCAAAGGTGCGGTAAACACCAGGTCCAGTTCCACCGGACCGCAAGTAAACGTGTAGTAAGTTTGTGTGGGGAGTACGCTTACCGATTTCTGGACGGCTGCCGTCTCAAAACCTGTCGTCTGTTTGTTCAGGCGATAAAGGCCGAAATCTACATAAGCACCTCCTGTTGTGTTGTGACAGTGTGCGGCAAGTACGTTTTTTCCTTTTTGCAGCTTCTTCTTGGCTGCATCCGATAGTTCGAGTAATACGTCGTTGTTCCATGAATAGTCTGTAGCAACCAGCTTTTCACCATTCAGGTAGAGTTCGAATACATCGTTGTGCGAATATTTCAGATAGATGGTTTCTCCGTTCATATCATCGTTAATCTGGAAATCGCGGCGAACCCAGATGTCCGGAGTAGTCCAGCGAGTATGGACACGAGGCATATCGGGAGTACCGAAAGCACCTTGCCCCTCTTTCCATCCGGCAGCATTGAACGAAAGGGCGTTCCATCCCGCAGCCGGCTCATCGAAAGTATAACTCCCCTGCCAGGTATCGGTATCGGTCATGGGTACAAGGGTTTCAAGATTCAATTTATCTTTCCCCATAAAGCGGTAAGTCTTCCCGTCTACACGGATAGCACCCAACAAAGGATGTTCCGTTCCGGTCCAGTGCATAGTGCTGCTTTCGTTCAGCGCATCTGTGGGCGACCAGATGGACAGATAGGGGTCGGAAGTGATGAGAGGCACCGCCGGCGCACGCAAAGCAACATTTCTACTTGCCTTATACAGGTCGGCTGCCTGCGCATTGCACAGCATACCGACTGCTAAAGCCATTGTGAATAGTTTTTTCATTATTTTATTTATTAGTATGTTTCAATCTAAATAGTATCCTTCAACAATCTTTACCTTAATCAAAAACCTGTGTACCTATCGACACCCTACTCTAATCACTTATTTAAAGAATTGCATATCTTTGTATTGATAGCTTTCACCTGAGCTTCATTCACCTTAATCACTTTACGGTCGTATGTCATCAGTCCGTTCACCTCCATTTCTACATCCGTAGTCTGTGTATAGACAGCAGCTGAGAAACCTCTTGAAATCAACCGATACAGTTCATTGCCGTATTCAACGTATTGTTTAGTTACTTCTTCGGGTGAATTGAACTTCACGTATCCCCAGTTGTGGTTCGGTTCCCAAAGATGTTCATTCAGTGCCAGGCCGATGCCGCCATATTCACCCAACACGGTAGCACGTCCGGCATCGTAGAAGTCAAGTGACGGATTGGGATAATGATGCAGGTCAAGAATATCACCGCAAGGGAAGTGATTGCCGCCACTTGCCGGGTTCACCAGGCGTGAAGGATCATACTTCTTTGTCCATGTCGCGATATCTTCAGTCTTGAACTGTCCCCAACGCTCGTTAAACGGAACCCATACACCGATACAAGGATAGTTGTACAGATAATCCATGATTTCCTTCCACTCTTTGCGATAGATCTGTTCCGACTCCTCGCTACGATTCAGTTCATTGCCGGTGAAGTAGTTGTACATCTGCCACTCCGGTTCACGGTCGCCGTTCGGCATATCCTGCCATACGATGATACCCAGTTTATCACAGTGTGTATACCAACGTGCCGGTTCCACCTTCACGTGTTTACGGATCATGTTAAACCCGAAGTCTTTGGTTTTCTGAATATCATAAACCAACGCTTCGTCTGTCGGAGCTGTATACAGTCCGTCGGGCCACCATCCTTGATCGAGAGGACCGAACTGGAACACATCTTCATTGTTCAGCTGCAAACGTACAATTCCGTCCTTGTCACGGCGGGTAGAGTATTTGCGCATAGCTGTATAGCTATCTACTTTATCGGTCACTTTACCATTGCTCAACAGGGCAATCTGCATAGAATAAAGAGTCGGAGAAGCAGGACTCCACAGTTTGGCATCAGCAGGCATCTGAATGTCAATAGTCTGGCCGTTCAATCCTTTTCCGGTAGCAACCAGCTGTTTACCATCGAAGACCTTTACTTCGACAACTTCCGAAGGACAGCTGGTACTGGTAGTAACGTCCACTGTGAGTTTCTTACGGTCGATGTCCGAAGTCGTACGGACATTAGTAATATGACGTTCGGCCACAGGCTCCATCCAGACAGTTTGCCAGATACCGGTAACAGCCGTATACCAGATGCCTTCCGGACGGTTTACCTGTTTGCCACGAGGCTGAGGTCCGCGATCTGTCGGGTCCCATACCTTCACAACAAGTTTATTGTCTCCTTTAGTAGCCAAAGCAGCCGTAATATCGAGTGAAAAAGGAGTAAATCCTCCGGTGTGTTGTCCCACCTTAATGTCATTGACCCAAATATCAGCTTTCCAGTCTACAGCACCGAAGTTCAGCATCACTTTTTTACCTTTCCAGGAAGCGGGTACTGTGAAAGTACGCTGATACCAAAGTTCTTTGTCGGGGCCGACTTTCTTACCAACACCCGAAAGGCTGGACTCTATGGCAAAAGGAACCAGAATCTGACCTTCGTAAGCTGAAGGAGCAGCTCCTTTCTCGGTGATGGCATAATTCCACAAACCATTCAGGTTCTTCCACTCTCCCCGTTCCATCACTGGACGTGGATACTCGGGCAATACATTTTCAGGATTCACCTGCTCAGCCCACTTTGTCTTGATTTTGTCTCCTGCCGGTTTCCATTGTGCAAAAGCGGAAGTAGCTATCGACGCTGTCAGAACTGCAATTAAAATGCTCTTTTTCATTGTCTTCAAATTATGTTTAACCTATTAATGATGCAATACGATCCCCGGGACAGGTAGGCGGCTACCTGTCAGACTAAGGAAAAAATGTTCTAAATGACTATTTTATTTCAAAAGAGTACCCGAAGGTTTCGGCAAGGCAACCCCTGCACGAACCGGAATCCCCAAATCGGGCATTCCATGGGCATCCCATCCTATTTTTTGTATTCGCGGATTACGGGTTTCAGGACTCCCGGTGTCTCCATTGGTCACCTGACGGGCATGGTAAATCATATACCATTCAGTCCCATCGGGCGAGGGAACAAAGGAGAGTCCACCCGGACCATAAACTTCATTCTCCAACGATTGCTGAAATACCGGAACCGAACTCTTTGTCCAGGAAGCCGGATCTAACAAATCACTCTCGGCATCGGCAGTCAACATCCCGACACAGTAATAGGGTGACCACGAACCGCTGGCAGCGTAATATAGAATCAACGTCTTATTATCTTTCGAATGGAAGAACTGAGGCCCTTCATTCACATAAATGGGGTAAGCCGTACGGCTGCCATCCGGATTGACCCACTGCCGTTCCCATTCATACTCGGGTTTGGATATCAGGACACGGGGTGAATCGAGTGTCCACGGATCTTTCATCCTGGCAATATAGATACATTGAGTTTCGGCATTGGTTCTCCTTTTGGGCCATCCGGACCAGGCCAGATAGCGGACTCCCTTATGTTCGAAAGTGGTGGCCTGTATCCCCCAATTCCATTCGGGATTGGTTATGATACTTCCTTTCATTTCGAACTTTCCCTCCATCGGGTCGGGTGAAGAGTTTTCAAGTACGTACAACTGGTGATTATCCGTATTGCCGTCGTCGGCTGCATAATATATATACCATTTATCATTGATATAGTGAATCTCCGGTGCCCAGAGATGACAACTGTTGGATGGATCCTGAGGCTTCCACACTATCTTGCAAACCGCATGAGCCATATCAGTGATATCGGACGTTTCCCAAAGCATGATCTTATCTTCCGTTCCATGGGTATAATAATACTTACCATTATGGAAAAGAGCACTCGGATCGGCCCCTTCCGGAAACAAAGGATTTACATATGTATCCTTTGCCGCACTTACCGACTCCTGTTTCTGTCCGCCGCTCTTGTTGCCACAACCGGCGCAGAAGAATAAGGTAGTAATAAATAGCAGGTAGATCTTTGTTTTCATAGCTTTCTGTTATTAAGATGCTACAAAGAAAAAACATTTTCGTTGAATAAAGGGATAAATACTGCTCAATAAACAAAAGAATCTGTTCTTTTTATACTTCTAATATTCACATAACCTGCATTTCGCATCGTATTGGTCAGTAATTGCTATTTATTGAATAGTTTGTGTCGCACATTTCATACAGAATTCACAAACTTTGTAGCATGATATCAGATGAAGCTACTGATTTGTATTGAAATAACCCCTAAATAATAACCATAAGTAAAAACACCCAAACATGAAAAAGATGAAAAGTCTGAAAGGAGGCTTGGCCGGAATCCTATTTACAGCCGGATTACTGGCAGCATCGTGTACTTCCGATCAATCATCGTCGGCAGTAACCATCGTGAACCGCCCCGACTGTACACAAACCAACGTAAACTATGTAGGAAACCGCTTGCCACTGAAACCGATGAATTTCATTAAACTGCCCGTCGGAAGTATTCAGCCCGAAGGATGGTTGAAGAAATATCTCGAATTACAGAAAGACGGTCTGACCGGTCACCTGAATGAAATCAGTGCATGGCTGGGCAAAGAGAATAATGCCTGGCTGACCAAAGGAGGAGATCACGGATGGGAAGAAGTCCCCTATTGGCTGAAAGGATACGGAAACCTGGCTTATATATTAAAGGATCAGAAAATGATTGATGAAGCTAAAGTATGGCTCGAAGGAGCATTCGCCAGCCAACAACCCGACGGATACTTTGGTCCCATCAACGAGCGGAACGGAAAAAGAGAATTATGGGCACAGATGATTATGCTCTGGTGTCTGCAATCCTATTATGAATATTCAAATGACCAACGGGTAATCGACCTGATGACCAATTACTTTAAATGGCAGTTAAGTGTACCGGACGAACAATTCCTGGAGGACTATTGGGAAAACAGCCGTGGCGGAGATAACCTGTTAAGCGTATATTGGCTTTATAACCGCACAGGAGATCAATTCTTACTGGAACTGGCTGAGAAGATACACCGGAACACAGCAGACTGGACCCGTCCGTCGGCACTGCCGAACTGGCACAATGTAAACATCGCACAATGTTTCCGCGAACCGGCTACCTATTATATGATGACAGGAGATTCAGCCATGCTGAAAGCATCTTATAATGTACACAATCTGATACGCCGTACTTTCGGACAAGTACCGGGTGGTATGTTCGGTGCCGACGAAAATGCCCGCATGGGTTCTATCGACCCACGTCAGGGAGTAGAGACCTGCGGATTGGTAGAACAGATGGCTTCCGATGAATTGATGCTTTGTATGACGGGTGATCCGCTTTGGGCAGAACACTGCGAAGAAGTGGCTTTCAACAGTTATCCGGCTGCCGTGATGCCGGATTTCAAAGGATTACGTTACATCACTTGCCCTAACCAAACGGTCAGCGACTCAAAGAATCATCATCCGGGCATCGACAACCGGGGACCTTTCCTGGCAATGAACCCGTTCAGCAGCCGTTGCTGCCAGCATAACCACGCACAGGGATGGCCTTATTATGCCGAGCATCTGATTCTGGCTACTCCGGATAATGGTGTAGCGGCCGCCATGTATGCCGCCTGCAAAGCAACGGTGAAAGTGGGTGACGGAAACGAAATAAGCCTTCACGAGCAGACGAATTATCCTTTCGAGGAAACCATCCGGTTTACGGTAAATACTCCGAAAGCTGTAAGTTTCCCGTTCTATCTGAGAATCCCTTCATGGACAGAGGGTGCAACTATCTTTGTCAACGGCAAAAAAGTAGCGGCTAACCCCGAAGCAGGACAATATGCCTGCATCAATCGCGAATGGCAAGACAATGACCAAGTGGAGATTCAACTGCCGATGCAACTTTCGATGCGTACATGGCAAGTGAACAAAAACAGTGTAAGCGTAGACTACGGTCCGTTGACAATGTCACTGAAAATTGACGAAGATTATGTGAAAAAGGACAGCCGCGCTACGGCTATCGGTGACTCTAAATGGCAGGAAGGCGCTGACGCCAGCCAATGGCCGACATACGAGATCTATGCAAAAACTCCTTGGAACTACGCATTGGTACTCGGTAAGAACGAACCTTTGAAAGACTTTAAAGTAGTACACAAAGAATGGCCGGCTGACAACTTCCCGTTCACGGTCGCAAGTACACCTATCGAGGTAAAAGCTATCGGACGCAAGGTTCCTTCATGGGTTATCGATCAATACGACTTGTGTAGCGAACTTCCTGAAATGGACGCTCCGAAAGGGGAAAAAGAAGAAATCACCCTGATTCCGATGGGAGCAGCCAGACTGCGGGTTTCGGCTTTCCCGAACACAAGAGAATAAAAGATACCCGGTGATAAAGCATTAATCGAAAGACACTCATGAAGAAAAAAAATACATTTACATATCTGCTCATCGGACTGGGGCTCTGCTTCTCTTCCTTGGGAAGCGGGCTCCGGGCCGATACCCCCGAGAACTATACCAACAACCGCTATCCATTGGTACGCAAACCTTTGATGGAACTACCGTTAGGCAGCATTAAGGCAAAAGGATGGTTGCAGGAAATGTTGGTAAGGCAGAAAAACGGGGCAACCGGGCAAATGGACAAACTGTATCCGCTGGTGATGGGCGAACGCAACGGCTGGCTCGGCGGCGACGGTGATCAATGGGAAAGAGGACCATACTGGATTGACGGTTTACTTCCTCTGGCATATATCCTGGACGATGCGCAACTGAAAGCCAAAGTGCAACCTTGGATAGAATGGGCTTTAAAAAGTCAGCGGGAAGACGGTTTCTTCGGTCCGGCCAAAGACTATCCCGGAGAGGCCGGCATACAACGTGATAACTCGCAAGACTGGTGGCCGCGTATGGTCGTGCTGAAAATCCTACAGCAGTATTATTCGGCAACGAACGATCAACGGGTCATCCGGTTTATGACCGACTATTTCCGTTATCAACTGAAAACGTTACCGGAAAAGCCGCTCGGCAACTGGACTTTTTGGGCAGAGTTCCGTGCCTGCGATAATCTTCAGGCCGTATACTGGCTCTATAATATCACCGGTGATTCATTCCTACTCGATCTCGGCAAACTGATTCATCAACAAAGTTTCAGCTTTGTAGATATGGTGAACCGGGGAGACCTGAAACGTATCAATACGATTCACTGTGTCAACCTGGCACAAGGTATCAAAGAGCCTGTCATCTATTATCAGCAAGAGCCCGACAAAATGTATCTCGATGCGGTTAAATGTGCTTTTCGTGACATTCGCCAGTTCCACGGACAACCGCAGGGTATGTATGGTGGTGACGAGGCATTGCATGGCAACAATCCGACCCAAGGTTCAGAACTCTGCTCAGCTGTGGAACTGATGTACTCGCTGGAAAAAATGGTGGAGATTACAGGAGACATAGACTTTGCCGACCATTTGGAAAGGATTGCATTCAATGCACTGCCCACCCAGATTTCAGACGATTTTATGACAAAACAATATTTCCAACAAGCCAACCAGGTGATGGTATCACGCCACCGTCGCAATTTCGATCAGGATCACGGAGGAACGGACAACTGTTTCGGGCTGCTGACGGGATATCCTTGTTGTGCATCGAACATGCACCAAGGTTGGCCTAAATTCACCCAAAGCCTCTGGTATGCCACTCCTGACGGCGGACTGGCTGTTACGGCATACGCTCCATCGGAAGTGACGGCCAAAGTGGCGGATGGGTGTACGGTAACTTTCAGTGAAGAAACCTATTATCCGATGGATGACAAAATAAGTTTCACCCTCCAATCGATGGACAAAAAACGGAAAGAAGTAAACTTCGCTCTCCAATTACGTATCCCGAAATGGTGCAAACAAGCCGGAATATCAGTCAACGGACAACTTCTTCAACATGCCGAAGGAGGCCGGATGGCCATTGTCAACCGCAACTGGAAAAAAGGGGACCGGGTGGAACTCCATCTGCCGATGGAAGTCACTGCCAGCACCTGGTATGAAAATTCGGTAACCATTGAACGCGGTCCGTTGGTATTTGCCTTGAAGATGGAAGAAAAATGGGAGAAGAAAGAGTTTGAAGAGCCGTGGTATGGTCCGTATTATTACTCAGTGACTCCTACCGAACCATGGAACTATGGATTGGTTGATTTCAATCGTAACAAAGCGAACGAACATGCCCGTGTAACGATTCATACGGAAAAGCAATCTTCCGTATTCCCTTGGAATAAGGAAAATGCCCCGATAGAAATACGGATGAAAGCAAGATTGGTACCTTCATGGAAACTTTACAACGAAATGGCAGGGCCTCAACCTTATTCTTTCTGTAGCGGAGGCGAAGGGCCGGAAACAGAAATCACCCTGATTCCTTATGGATGCACTACATTAAGAATAACGGAATTTCCGGTAGTGGGAGCCTCCCGATAGAGAGGTGAATAATCACTCCGAACCATTATAATAATAACTCAATATTCATACACAAGTCCTCCTTTCTCCCCTGCCTGCAAGTGGAGGGGGAAGAAGGACTCAAACACACAATTACAATGAAAAAACTTTTAGCAGCAGCAATGCTATTCATGCTGAACAGCTGGTCCTGTTTCAGTGCAGATACTCCGCGAGCGGAGTATCCCCGTCCACAGTTCGAACGGGAACAATGGGTAAACCTGAACGGGACCTGGACATTCGATTTCGATTTTGGTAAATCAGGAAAAGACCGCCGCCTGCAGTCGGCAGAGAAGTTTGATAAGAACATCACTGTACCCTTCTGCCCGGAAAGTAAACTTTCGGGAGTAGGCTATACCGATTTCATCGAACAGATGTGGTATCAACGCAATATTACCATCCCATCGGACTGGAATGGAAAAAAGATATTCCTGAACTTCGGTGCTGTGGATTATTGTGCGGAGATCTACGTCGATGGTAAATTCGTACAACGTCATTTCGGCGGTTCGTCTTCGTTTGCCGTAGATCTGACTCGCTATGTTACCCCCGGAAAGACCCACAATCTGGTGGTATTCGTACAAGATGATCTCCGTTCCGGACTACAAACCGGAGGAAAGCAATGCGGCAACTATTATTCGGGAGGCTGCTCTTATACCCGTACTACCGGTATCTGGCAGACTGTATGGATGGAAGCTGTCTCAGCCGACGGTCTGAAGTCAGTATTCGTACGCCCGGACATCGACCAGAAACAGTTGGTCATCGAACCGGAATTTTATAATGAATCGGCCAACACATTGGAAATCACCTTGAAAGACAGAAATAAAACCGTTGCCAAGAAAAGTGTAAATTGTGCCAACAGTTCGGTAGTAGTTCTGCCGGTGAAGAATATGAAACTGTGGTCGCCGGAAGATCCGTTCTTATACGATCTCGTTTATCAGGTAAAGGATGCCAAAGGCAACGTACTGGACGAAGTGAAATCATACGCCGGTATGCGCAAAGTACATACAGCCAACGGACGTTTCTATCTGAACAACCAGCCTTACTTCCAACGTCTGGTACTCGATCAGGGATTCTATCCGGAAGGTATCTGGACAGCTCCGAGCGATGAAGATCTGAAGAACGATATCGTATTGGGAAAAGAAGCCGGTTTCAACGGGGCACGTCTTCACCAGAAAGTATTTGAAGAGAGATATTATTACTGGGCCGACAAACTGGGATACATCACCTGGGGAGAATCGGCAAGCTGGATGCTCGATGTAAACAAGGAGCTGGCTGCGCGTAACTTCCTGGGTGAATGGAGCGAAGTAGTGGTTCGTGACCGCAATCATCCCTCACTCGTAACCTGGACTCCTTTCAATGAAACCTGGGGTGGCGGTCCGGATGCTTATATCCGCCTGGTACGTGACGTATACAACATTACCAAAGCCATCGACCCGACTCGTCCGGTAAACGACGCCAGTGGTGATAACCATGTGATAACAGATATCTGGAGCGTACACAACTACGAGCAGGATCGTGCCAAACTGACTGAACAGCTAAAAATGGAAGAAGGTAAAGAGCCTTACCGCAATGCGCGTGACAAGGACTTCCTGGCCGTTTACGAGGGACAACCTTACATGGTTGACGAATTCGGCGGTATCCCCTGGATGGTAGAGAAAGATCGCAAAAACTCATGGGGATACGGTGGTATGCCTGAAAATGCAGAAGCATTCTACAAGCGTCTGGAAGGTCAGATCGATGCTTTTATCGACTCACCGCATGTGACAGGTTTCTGCTATACTCAGCTGACTGACGTGGAACAGGAGAAAAACGGTATCTACTATTATGACCGTACTCGAAATTGGATATGAAACGAATCAAAGCTATTTTTGAGAAAATAAAATAAAAGGAGTGCCTCCCTATGAGGGGACATTGCAGAAATCTGTTTACCTGTGATGGGATACTTTCATGAAAGGGAGGCTTTCAACTGTTATCTGCTATTTTATTATTTTGCAAATCAATAGTTGAGTCGTTGTCGGGTGTAGGGTATACAACCGGATAGTGGCCTGTAAAGACCGTACCCCCGACTCAACTACTGATTGCCATTATTTAAATACAAGTATGAGAAAATTATTCATTGCCCTCACCTTCCTGCTCGTTCCGGCTTGTCTGTCGGCACAGTTGGGAGGTAAAATCTACCTTCAGAGAGCCGATTCACTCCTTCAACGAGTACTGTCTCTTTATGAGGTAAAGAAGTATGGATTGCTGATGGAGACTTATCCACGGAATCCCAAACAACAAATTACATATACAGCCAACACCGGTTCGGAAGTTACTCAACAAGAAGTATCCTTCTTATGGCCTTATTCGGCAATGGTGTCAGGTTGCGTATCGCTTTATAAAACATCCGGCAACAAGAAGTACAAAAAACTGATGGACAAACAGATCAAGCCCGGACTCGACTTGTACTGGGATACCACCCGCCAGCCGGAATGTTATCAGTCTTATCCGGCCTTCGCCGGACAAAACGACCGTTACTATGATGACAACGATTGGGTAGCGATTGACTTTTGCGACTATTATGCCGTGACAAAGAACAAAGAGTACTTAAAGAAAGCCATCGCCCTGCACGACTACATCTACTCCGGGTGGTCGGACGAACTGGGAGGTGGAATCTACTGGTGCGAACAGAAAAAGGAATCAAAGAACACTTGCTCGAACGCACCTGCAACGGTTCTTTGCATGAAGCTCTACAAGTTGACCAAAGATAAAAAATACCTCGACCAGGCAATGGCAACTTACCAGTGGACACGCGATAATTTGCGCGATCCGTCGGATTTTGTCTATTGGGACAACAAGAACCTGCAAGGCAAGATCGGTTATGCCAAATATACGTACAACAGCGGACAGATGATTCAGGCAGGTGTACTGCTCTATCAGGCCACCGGTGACGAACAATACCTGAAAGATGCACAACAAACGGCCAAGGGATCTTACGAGCATTTCCTGAAACCGCAACCAACGGTAAAAGGAGAAATGAAGTTTTTCCCGTCTAGCCCATGGTTCAACGTCATCCTTTTCCGTGGTCTGAAAGCCCTTTACGAAGTTGACAAAAACGATACTTATGTAAAAGCTATGATCGACAATGCAGACTATGCCTGGCAGTACACCCGCGATGAAAACGGGCTGCTGAACAACGACTGGTCGGGCAACCGGAAAGACAAGTTCAAAAGCTTGCTGGAAAATTCCTGCATGATTGAACTGTACTCGGAAATCAGCGAACTCTAATATAGATTTACCACAGAGGACACGGAGTTGTAGCTTACTGTTAAACAAGTCAGCATATCTCAAAGAAGATTTCCTCTCATGCTCTCCGTGCACTTTGTGGTAAATTCACAACAGACCTGCACAAACCAATAATCTTACTAAAATGAAAGCAACTACCTCCTTGGCAACTTCTTGCCGCCGACTCCTGTTATGGGGAATACTCACCCTTCAATGTCTTTTTAGCACCGCCCAAAAACGATTCACTGCCGATGTGGAACAACAAGCGGAAAAAATACTCTCACAAATGACCCTTGACGAGAAACTGTCTTATATAGGGGGTATCAATTGGATGTATACCCGTCCGCTGGAACGTTTCGGCATCCCCCAACTGAAGATGAGCGATGGCCCACAAGGGCTGGGAACACACGGGCCCTCTACTGCTTATCCGTGTGCACTGATGCTGGCTGCCACCTGGAACGAACAATTGGCTACGGAATACGGAAGCGCCCTGGGTAAAGATTGCCGCGCACGAGGAGTACATGTCGTTTTAGGTCCCGCAGTCAACATTTACCGTGCTCCGATGTGTGGACGTAATTTCGAATATATGGGAGAAGACCCGTATCTCACTTCACGCATGGCAACCGGATGTATAAAAGGCGTACAAGGGCAAGGGGTCATGGCTACCATCAAACACTTTATCGCCAATAACTCGGATTATGATCGTGATCATATCAGTTCGGATATTGATGAACGAACTCTAAACGAAATTTATTTCCCTTCTTTTCGGGCAGCCGTACAAGAAGCCGAAGTAGGTGCAGTGATGTCAAGCTACAATCTGCTGAACGGAATTTATACTACCGAACACCCGTGGCTGCTGAAAGATGTACTAAGACAGCAATGGGGCTTCAAGGGAATCCTAATGTCCGACTGGGGATCGACTCATCATTGCATCCCTGCCGTAAAAGGGGGGCTAGATCTCGAGATGCCTACCGGAAGCAAGATGCAACCCGAAGAACTGAAGTACTACTTACGAACAGGTGATATCACAATCGAAATGATAGACGAAAAGGTACGCCACATCCTGCAAACTCTCCTTGCTTTCGGATTCCGGGAAACACAGCAGCCGGATACTCATATCCCACTGAACAATCCGCAATGCGCGCAAACCGCTCTGAGCGTAGCGAGTGAAGGCTTGGTATTGCTGAAGAATACCAACCAGATCCTTCCGATCCGCTCCGGCAAAGTGAAAACAATCGCAGTAGTAGGTAAAAACGCACAAGGATATGTTTGCGGAGGCGGCAGTGGTGAAGTACATCCGTTCCAATATGTATCCGTATTGGACGGTATACGCAAAGAAGCCGCCGAAAGAGGCATCCGGGTAGAATATCTGGATGTATACGACTATTTACCGGCTATTATTTTTACCGATACTGAAAGAAAGCAAAAAGGCTTCCGTGCTCAGTACTTCGATAACATGAATTTGGAAGGCACTCCGAGAGTGGAACAGACTGAGACGAAAATAAACTATTCCTGGTCGAGTGGTACGGGATTAAAAGAGATGCCCAAAGAGCAATTCTCCGTCCGATGGAATGGAACCATCTGTCCACAGGAAACAGATGAATACCTGTTCACCCTTGGCGGAGACGATGGATACAGACTATATATCGATGGAAAACTCATCGCAGACGAATGGCACGAAGGTGCTTTCCGCAATTCCACTTATCGTTGCATGCTGGAAGCCGGTAAAAAGTATGACCTGATGATAGAATACTTCCAGAAAGGCGGAGGTGCTGCTGTCAATTTTATATGGAAACAGAAGAATGCCTCAAACAATTTATTCGTTGAAGCACTGAACCGAAACGACCTGGTAGTGGCTTGCATCGGATTCAACTCAGATACGGAAGGAGAAGGACGAGACCGTACCTTCGAACTCCCCGAAGACGAAGCACAATTACTGCAGAATACGCTGCAATCTAAACGTCCCGTAGTAGGTATCGTCAATGCAGGGGGCAATGTAGAGATGCAAAGCTGGGAACCTTCCCTGAAAGGACTACTATGGGCATGGTACGGAGGCCAGGAAGCCGGAACGGCAATCGCACGTACACTCTTCGGGGAGCTCAATCCTTCGGGGAAATTACCTGTCACTTTTGAGAAACGATGGGAAGACAATCCCACTTTTCACAGCTACTACGATCCGGACGGAGACAAGCATGTAGAGTACACCGAAGGTATATTTGTCGGATATCGTGGATACGATAAACTGAAACGGGAAGTACAATATCCATTTGGTTACGGATTGTCGTATACCCGTTTTAAACTTTCGGCACCGACTGTCGGTACTCCGAAAACGGACGGTTCGGTAACAGTCACCTGTAAACTCACCAACACCGGAAGAACGGCAGGCGCAGAAGTCGTACAACTTTATGTATCCAACAAAGATACGACAGTGGAACATCCGGAAAAAGAACTGAAAGGCTTCCGGAAAGTATATCTGGAACCGGGCGAAACAAAGAGTATAGAAATTACTGTTCCGGCAGAAGCATTCTCACATTATGATACGGGTAGCCGGAGATTTGTCATCGACCGGGGTAGCCACGACATCTTGTTAGGATTTTCTTCCCGGGATATCAAAGCAAAGATGTCGGTCGGGATTTCACGTTAAAATAGTCTAAACTTGAGCCGGACGTGTCTCCGTTCGTCCCAAAACGTGTTTAATTTGCAATATTGTTAAAACCCAAAGCCTATGAAACTCAAACATATCCCCTTACTCCTGTTGGTACTGACCTGCTGTCCGGCTTGTCAAAACAAGAAAGCTTCTGCCACTAAAGAGATTCCTTCCGAAGCTACTTATACCAATCCACTATTGGCAGTAGGAGCAGAACCATGGGCTGTCTTTCACGAAGGCAAATATTATTACACGCAAGGAGCCGAGAATAAAATTATCCTTTGGGAAACCAATGACATCACCGACCTGGAACATGCTGCCCGGAAAGAAGTATGGATTCCAAAAGAAATCTCCAACTCTTATCACCTCTGGGGACCGGAGATACACCGGATTGACGGGAAATGGTATGTTTATTTCGCAGCAGATGACGGCAACATGGACAATCACCACATCTATGTCATAGAAAACAGTTCTCCCAACCCGTTGGAAGGTGAATTTGTGATGAAAGGACGAATTAAAACTGACAAAGACGATAATTGGGCAATCCATGCCAGTACATTCGAGCATCAGGGTCAGCGTTATCTCATTTGGTGTGGATGGCCTAAGCGCCGGATTGAAACAGAAACTCAATGTATCTATATTGCCAGGATGGAAAATCCGTGGACACTCTCGTCGGACAGGGTGATGATTGCGGAACCGGAATATGAATGGGAACGTCAATGGATCTCACCTGATGGCAGTAAAACAGCTTACCCAATCCACGTCAACGAGTCCCCACAATTCTTTGAATCGAAGAACAAGGACAAAGTGCTGATATACTACTGTGCCAGTGGAAGCTGGACTCCCTACTATTGCATCGGACTGCTGACTGCTGATGCCGGAAGTGACCTGACCAATGCGGCATCCTGGAAGAAACAGGATACTCCTGTCTTTGAGCAGCAACCCGAAGACAGTGTTTTCGGACCGGGTAGTCCCTCTTTTGTCCCTACACCGGATGAAAAGGAATGGTACATGCTTTATCATGCCCGAAAAATCCCCAACGATGCACCGGGAGCAACAGACTCCCGTAGTCCCCGTCTGCAAAAAATAAGCTGGGATGCAAACGGGATGCCTGTTTTGGGAAAACCTTGCAAAGAAGGAACGCAAATTAAATAGTACAATCCGATCGATCTATTGTATACACAGTTATACATCCTCTCTTTGTCAATACCCTCTTTACTCTTTTTCTATCAACTGAAAGGAGAGTAAAGAGGGTACTGATTGTTTAAGCGATGACAGTCATCTATCCCCTGTGGTGCATCATATATCTTGGGATAATGCGGAGTCCGCACTTGTATCAATGATAATCTTTCGGCAATACTCCAAACTGAATCTTAAAGCATTTGGCAAAATAGGACGAAGAACTGAAGCCGATTTTCTCACACACTTCGGTTATGCGCACTCCGCTTTTCAGCAGCTCGGCAGCTTTATTCAAACGGATAGTCTTCAGGTAATCATTGGGCGGCATACCGGCCAAGGCCTTTATCTTACGATAGAAATTGGAACGGCTCATATTGAGTGACTCTGCCAGTGTATCGACGGAGAAGTTCTCGTCCGAAAGCTGTGCCTCGACCGCTGCCCGAACCTTAGCCATCAATTCACAATCTTTCTGAGACACAGAATATTCTACCGGGCTGATAGGGGCAGCCCCATTGCCACCTGATAATTCAGACATCATTTTATGGAAGGCTTGGCGCAGCTTCAGCAAATTCTCAATCTGCTTGCGTAACTGACGGATAGAGAACGGTTTTTCAATATATACGTCGGCACCACACTCGAAGCCTTCCACCTTGGCTTCCAGTGTCGTTTTTGCAGTTAACAGGATGACAGGTATATGGGAGTATTCAATGTCCGACTTAACTTTTGCCGTTAACTCCAGACCGTTCATCTCCGGCATCATCACATCACTGACAATCACATCCACTGTCTCGTTGGCAAGTACCTCAAGTGCCTGCCGGCCATTCTGAGCTTTCAAAACTTTAAACCAGGTACTCAGAGATTCCCGGGTCAGATTCAGCAAGTCGACATTATCTTCCACCAACAGAATGGTAAATTTACTGCCCGATAACTCGGTACCCTGTTCTTCGTCAGCCGCTTCCCGACCATCCGGTATCACTACTTCCGGTTCTTCGGATACAGCCTCTTCACCCCAAGGCAAAGTGAGAACAAAAGAGGATCCACCATATACACTATCTTCAAGGCTCAACGTACCATGGTGTGCTTCAGCCAGTGATTTGGAAAAAGCCAAACCGATACCTGTACCTACTGCTCCCGATTTTCCGTCTTTCACCTGGTAGAAGGCCTCAAATACTTTTCGCTTTTCAACATCCGGAATACCCGGACCGTCATCACTCACCGAAACCCGGAAGCCTTCATCGGAAGAGACTAATTTGATATCGATACGGCTTTGGGCATATTTTACTGCATTACCTATCAGGTTGACGATAATTTTGCAGACCTTTTCACGATCGACCGAAGCAAAGATCTCGCCTTCCGGCAGATCAAGCATCACTGAGATGCCTTTCAGTTCGGCGGGACTCGTAAACTGGCTGTGAACATCACTTACCAATTGGTTGATATCACACTTCTTCAGACTCAACTGCACCCCACCATTTTCCATTTTTTGAAAGTCGAGCAACTGGTTGGTAATCCCCAAAAGGTAATTGACATTCCGGTCGATTACCGATAAGTACTTGGCATCCCGCCCTTCTCGTTTATCTTCCAATAGTTTCTCAAGAGGAAGCCGGATCAGACTCAGTGGAGTACGGATTTCATGCACCAGATTAATAAAGAAACTGATCTTCGACTTGTAGACCTCTTTTTCTTTCGTAGTCTGGTACTCTTCCATACGACGTTTGTATTTCTTCTTCACATGCCGGTTCCAATGCCAGCCTGCATAATAGGCAAGACCGAGGAGGAGAAGTGTATAGACACAATATGCCCATGTAGTCAGCCACCATGGAGGCGTGACTACAATCAGCAAGGAAGTAGTCTGGTCATTCCATTTATGATCGTTGTTCGAACCCCGTACCTCAAACTCATACTTGCCCGGAGGCAAATTGGTATAAGAAGCCGTATTCTGTTCGGAGTTAATAACCCACTCTTTATCTACTCCTTTCAGGCGGTAAGAATAACGGTTTTTCAAAGGATCTTCGTAACTCAAGGCTACAAAGCTCACAGAGAAAGTATTATGTTCGTAAGGTAACGTTATGGTTTCCGCACGATAGAGGGGACCTTCCAGATGAAGAATATCCTGCACCAGCCGTTCATCCGTCGTATAAGGCAGGCGTATTTCGGTAATATATACGGAAGGGATGTACTGATTATCCATGAATTGATCGGGGACAAAAGAATTGAAGCCACTGATTCCGCCGAAATAGAGTTTACCACTTGCTGTTTTCAATGAAGATTGGGCTGTAAACTGATTGCCTTGCAGTCCGTCATTCACCGTAAATTGGCGGAAATGCTGCTTTGTGATCGGATTGATCGTTATCAACCCGGCATTACTGGATATCCAGAAGTCACCGGTCTTGTCTTGTTCAATGGAGTAGATGACCCGGTTGGGCAATATTGTATTATCTGGATCGAAATCAATAAATGTTTCAGTCTTCGGATCGAACGAACAAAGTCCGCCTCCATTGGTACCAACCCACATGGTACCTTTCAGATCTTCAAATAATGTAATTACGGAATTATTAGTGATGGTAGTCGAATCATTCCTTTCATGCTGGAAATGTTTCCAATGCCCGTTCCGGGTATTAAAACGAAACACACCGCTGTTGGATGTACCAATCCAAAGATTGTCGTACATGTCTTCCAGAATATCAACCACAGAGACCATTGACCCTACTGTGGTAATTGTCGAGAAATTGTCTTCCCGGGGATTGTAACGACACAGTCCCCAACTGGTTCCTACAAAAATATCCCCGCTTCGATCTTTATATACTGCCAGGACATCGTCACTGCAAATTGTGTTCGGAGTATCCTGCAGATGATTGTACGATTTCACATGGCCGGTCCGGAGGTCGAGTACCTTCAACCCTTCGGCATAAGTACCAATCCACAAACGCTCGCCATCCAACAACAAAGAACGTATGTCGTACTTCTTATCCACGCCTCCGCCTATCGGATAAGCGGTCAGTTGATGAGTGGAGACATCGAAGAAACACAACCCATCACGAGTACCCACCCAGATATCCCCGGCAGCATTTTCGCAAAAAGGACCTACTACTTTTCCGGCAGCCACACCTCCATCCCGATAAACAGGAGGATAATAATCGAATCTTTTAGTCGGTTTAGCCAGATAATTCACTCCTCCCAAATTAGTCAACACCCAGATTCCACCTTCTGCATCGCGCATCATTGCATTGATAGACTGGTCGCTCAAGCTTCTGGGATCTGACGGATTATCGATTCGTGAGAAGTTTTTATCATGTAAGTCAAAAAGGTAGAGCCCATTGTCGGTACCCACCAGAAGCTCTGTTTCCGAGTAGTTCAGCAGACAACGGATCGCACCGAAATTCAGATGGGATGCATTATAGCAGTCCAGGTTGCCGGTACGCTCGTTCAGACAGTACAACAAGTTGCTCCCCGCACCGAACCAGATATCACTCCGGATATCGAGCAAACAGTTGATACGATAATTATCGGGATTATTGCCGGCAGACAAAAGAGGATAGGATTGCAGGAATTTACCGTTTTCATCGAAGCAAAGCAAACCTTCCTGTAAAGAAGAGGCATAGATATGTCCAGAGTTATTCTCACAAACGTCCCATACGAAAGAGGTCTGAAGACTATTCTGTGTCAACACATCCGTTTGAGGATTATAAACAAATAATCCTTGTCCCAAAGTGGCAATCCAGATCAAACCGCTTTCGGACTTTATTATTTTCTTTATCTCACTACTGATAAAAACGCCATAGCGGGTCTTCTTATCAAAATAAGTGAAACGATCGTATTCACGGTCGTAGATATAAAGTCCCCAGTTGGTTCCGACCCATATATTGTGGTTCTCTTCCTCAAAAAGTGCCTGCACAAAGTTGTTCTCTAGCGAAAACTTATCATTCAGGACATTTCTGTAAACCTTGTTACCACGTCCGTTATAGCAATTTAAACCATCGCTCGTTCCCAGCCATATAAAGCCATAGCTATCTTGCATGGCGCACCAGACTGTGTTATGTGATAATCCGTCTTCTACCTGATACTTCTTAAAAGAAAAATAGGAGAATGCCTGTAACGGTGTTATCCCAAAAGCAAATAAGGTAATTAGTAGAGTGATGATTCGCATGTGTTGTATTCATTTAAGATTAAAAAAACGACTTGTTGTTATGTATGTGCATAATCTGTCTGAAAGCATTTATCGGTTCAGCCATGGCTCCGGATTCAGTTTGTCCCTCTCCCTGCGCAACTGAAAATGAAGAACAGTCCGTCCATTGTCACTACCATCCGAGAAAATCGGACCGATAGCCTGCCGGGTCGTTACCGTATCACCTGATTTCACGGAAGCGGATGAAAGATTACAATATACCGAGATATAATCACCATGGCGTATCAGTACATTGAAAAGTCCGTTCAATTGGAACACGGCAGCCACTTTTCCATCAAAAATAGCACGGGCCTGTGCACCCGGTTTCCCTTGTATATCAATTCCTTTATTATCAAGTTTTACGTTACGTAATCCTTCCACAGCATATTGTCCGTAATGGCTGGTAATAATGTAGGGTCCCGTAATAGGCATCGGCAATTTACCTCTGTTACTTACAAAATTACCCGAGAGTTCACGGTCGGCCTTGCTCATGGTGAAACGTTCCAAAGGTTCTGCTTTCTTCTTTGCTGGAACCGTACCGCCTCCCGTCGAAGACGATTTACTTTCTTTGGCAGCTGCTTTCCGACGGGCCGCCGCTTCCCGGCGAGCTTCCTCTTCAGCACGCTTACGTGCACGTTCTATCTCTTCGGCAATCAGCTTATCAATTTTTGCATTTAGTTGGTTGGCCTCACGCCGTTTCTTACTAATCTCACTTTGCAATCCTTTCTGTTTCTTTTGCAAACCGGCAACGATCTCACGTTTTTCTTTTTCCTGTGCTTCCAGTTTAGCCTTTTCACCTTCCCGTTCGCGCAACAGATTTTCTTTAGCAACCTTCACCTGCTGAAGCTCTTTCTTTTTACGATTCACCTGTTCTTGCTTCTTCAGGATCTCCTCCCCTGCAAACGCTGATAAGTGGCATACTCCCTCACATAACGAAGGCGACGATAGGTCTGCCCGAGACTTTTGGCAGAAAAGATAAACATCAACCTCTCCTCAACCGACTTATTCTTATACAAATACTGTACGGAAGATTCATACTTCTTCTTCTTATCCTTCAGATCCCGCTGGAGTCCCCTGAGCTGCCGCTCTAATCCGGCAATCTCTCGGCCTACAGCCTCCACATCATTGTTTATGGCAATGATATAGCGCTTTCTCTCCTCTATTTGTCCGGTAAGGGCAGCAAGTCCGTTCAACTGGCTACCCACATCTTTCTTTGTGTTCTTCAGCAATGACTCAGTCTCCGCAATCTGTTGTTGCAGGACACCACGTTTACTTTCCAGCTCTTTGATCAGTTTATTGGACTGAGCTGAAATCGTAGTTGTCAGACAGAGACAGCTTATCAGAATCAAAAGAAAGCGGTTCATAGTTTCATCAGCATTTTTAACAGATCCTCCAATGCTACTTGAGTATATCTGGACGATACCTCAGTAGGTATTAATTCGAATTCGGCAGTCGAGAAATCAGATAGTCTCACCTTTGCCTTTTCCAGAGATGGAATTCCCAATTCACGTCCTGTGAGCTCCTTTTTCTCACCCGGAAGTGAAGCTTTGAACAAAAGTTTCTCCAACCGGTCAAAATCAGCATTCTCGGGCAGTATTCCCTTTAGCTCATCACGGGTTGCCCGCACATAACGTTTATTCATACGGTCAATCAGTAACACCTCATCCGGGGTAACTTCCATACGCATTACTTCCGAGCGGAATACCGGCATCAGGACAGATAACTGGATCCGTTCACCGCTTTTCATCTTCATGCTGCCGCTTACGGTCATACTGCCGTTTTTGTTGGGCACTGTCAGTTGCAGTTTAGATGACAGATAAGCCGGTTCTACCGGTGTAGTCTTGACCACCTTTGATGTTTTACAACCTGCAAGCAGAACTACCATAAGTAGCAAAGGCAGCAGGTAAGACTGTTTAATGACAGTTTGTTTCAACTTACTTCCTTTCATTCTGCAATGTATTTCTTTTTTTCTATTTTCTGTTTAAGTGTTTTCGATTCAGTGCCCAGTTCCAGTGCTTTCTTCCAATATTTCAAAGCACCTTCTACGTCACCGGTCATAAAATAGATATCCCCGCAATGTTCAAACACCACGCTGCTCTCTTCTTCCGGTTTGGTATTCTTGATGGCATCGTCAATATAGATACGGGCCTCAGCATAGTTTCCCTTCTCAAAAAGAATCCAGGCATAAGTATCCAGATAAGTAGCATTGTTCGGTTCGGCTTTTACGGTTTTATAGCTCATCTCCTCTGCCTTATCGAGATCTCTGCGCTCTACCGATAAATAATAAGCATAATTATTTAGTGCACCTATATTGGACGGGTTGTAAACCAAAGCTGAATCATACGCTGCATACGCCTCCTTCATCAACTTCTTGGTATGATATACATCACCTATAATTGTATAGAAATCGGAGACCATTTGCTTCTCACTCTCCGGAGTGACATGTTCCAGTGCTTTCCGGCTGACTTCCAGTACATCGTCCCAATGTTCGGCCTGATTATATGCAATAGCCAGATAAAAAATAAAACTCCAAGGCATCCGGAGTTGCCTCAATCCCCGGCTCACAGATCTTAATCACCTGCTCATAATCATTCTTCCGGATGGCGGAACCTAATAAAGTCATGCGTGCTGCTTTATTGGTAGGATCTATCTGTACTACTTGCTCCAATACCGGAATAGACTGTGCCTCCATTCCTTTGGATAGCAGATACTGTGCATAAAGCATCGGAATTTGCACATCATCCATATCCATCTGCATCATCCGGTCAAAGAGTCCGATAACCTGTGTACTGTCTTTTCCCTCCTGTTCGCTCTGGACGATAAACTGCCTCATCACATTCACCTTTGTATCCGAAGGAACTTTCCGGTTCAGTAGCAAAGTATCCATCTGTTGTTCAAACAGTTCTTTCTGTCCGGTCTGCTCGTAATACGAAGCCAATGAAAACAATGCCATCGGATTGTCCGGTTCTGCGGCAAGTACTTTCTTATAAGTATCATAAGCTTCCTGCTTCTTGCCATTCTGCATATAGACATCTCCCAGAATCACCTGATAGCGGTAGTCCATCGGATACTCATTGACCAGGCTCTCTATTTCTTCAAAAGCCTTCTTGTCGTCCTTCATTTGCAGATAGATACGAAACTTCTCCATGGTGATCTGCTCATTCTTTCCCGTTTTTTCCTCTATACGGTTCAGGGTAGAAATAACTTTGCCATAGTCTTCCTTCTGATTATATAAATCGAGCAGGTTGAACAACGGATCTTGTTTAGCGGGAAAACGCGTTGCCATCTTTTCGAGTATTCCTATCGCTTTTTCTTTCTGATCCTGCTGTTGGTACAGACCGGCCAATGCCTGACTATACCAATAATTATCAGGGGCATAAGCGACTGCTTTCTCCAATGCCTCTTGTCCTTGCGGCACTTGTTTAAGAAAAAGATAATACTGGGCAATCTCGTATAGAGCTGCCGAACCGGTCGGATTGATGGCCAGGCAATGCTGCAACAGGTCGAAAGCAGCCGTATACTCCTTTTTCACTTTCAGGCGCGATGCTTCAAGAAAGAAATAGTCATATTTACGTTGCTGCTCCGGAGTGAGATTTATTTCCTGAACGACAACTTGCTCCGATTGTTTCTCCACCTTGCGGGATGAACCGCAGGAAGCCAACAGAAGCAGCAGCATTCCGAAAAGCAATTTATTTATTTTCATTTTACTACAATTATTGATTCGACCGAACATCTATCCTCTTCCGGTATGTCCGAAACCACCCGCGCCGCGTTCCGTTTCGTCCAGTACCTCAACTTCTTTCCATACAGCTTGTTCGTGGCGCGCAATGACCATCTGTGCAATACGCTCCCCATCTTCTATGACAAACGTCTCGGCCGAAAGATTTACCAGGATGATGCAAATCTCACCACGGTAATCTGCATCGATGGTACCGGGAGAATTCAGTACAGTAATCCCTTTCTTCAAAGCCAGTCCGCTCCGAGGACGAATTTGCGCCTCAAATCCCTGTGGCAGAGCTATGAACAGTCCTGTAGGAACCAGGCATCGTTGCATGGGAGCCAAAGAGATAGGTTCTGAAATATTAGCGCGGATATCCATTCCTGCAGAAAGTTCGGTCGCGTATGCGGGAAGCGGGTGCTTCGATTTATTGATTACTTGTATGTTCATATTCAGTCTGTTTACTATTTAACGGGCGAAAATACGCAATTTGAGCCTAAAATTCATACTTTTGCAGTTAAATAATGTGCAAATACCAAATTGTAAAGATCATGATGGACTGGAAAAGATTGATTTCAGCTAAGCGTTTCGGCATGGAAGAGTTTCACGAAGAGCGTCAGGAAAACCGTTCGGAGTTTCAGCGGGACTATGACCGCCTTGTCTTCTCCGCCCCTTTCAGAAGGCTTCAGAACAAAACCCAGGTTTTTCCTCTTCCGGGCAGTATTTTTGTTCACAACCGACTGACACATAGCCTTGAAGTATCTTGTGTAGGACGTTCGTTAGGCAACGATGTATCGAAAGCGATCCTCGCCCGACGGCCCGAACTGCAAGACTCCTTCCTGCCCGAGATCGGTTCCATCGTTTCTGCCGCCTGTCTGGCGCACGACCTGGGTAACCCTCCTTTCGGTCACTCCGGTGAAAAGGCCATTTCTACCTTCTTTTCAGAAGGAAAAGGAGTTCAGCTCCAAGAGAAGCTCTCACCGATGGAATGGAATGATTTGACACATTTTGAGGGGAACGCAAATGCATTCCGATTGTTGACACACCAATTCGAAGGACGTCGGAAAGGTGGATTTGTCCTGACTTATTCAACCTTGGCCTCTATCGTAAAATACCCCTTTTTCATCAAGCCTCGCAGGAAATAAGTCCAAATTCGGATTCTTCACCACCGAAGAAGAGGGATTTCGCCGTATCGCAACGGAACTGGGTCTTATTCAGCTCAGCGACCGTCCTTTAAAATACGCACGCCACCCGTTGGTCTATCTGGTAGAAGCTGCCGATGACATCTGTTACCAGATGATGGATATCGAGGATGCCCATAAATTGAAAATCCTCACTACAGAAGAAACCAAAGAACTGTTGTTAGCTTATTTCGCAGATGAACGCCAGACACATATCCGAAAAACGTTCGATATTGTCAAAGACACGAACGAACAGATCGCTTACCTCCGCTCATCAGTTATCGGGTTGTTGATAAAGGAGTGCACTCAGGTATTTTTAAATAACGAAACCGAAATACTTTCAGGAACTTTTGAAGGGGCTCTGATCAAGCATATACCAGAACGTCCGGGAAAAGCATACAAGCATTGTTCGGAGGTATCTTTCAGCAAGATTTACCGTTCACGGGATGTATTGGACATTGAGCTGGCGGGGTTCAGGGTTATCAATACACTCCTTGAATTGATGATCGATGCCGTCACTTCGCCGGAGAAGGCTTACTCACAGCTGCTCATTAACCGCGTATCGGGACAATATAATATAAAAGCGCCTGCACTCTACGAGAGAGTACAGGCGGTGCTCGATTATATTTCGGGCATGACCGATGTCTTTGCCCTGGATCTTTATCGCAAAATCAACGGGAACAGTCTTCCTGCGGTGTAACGACTTTCGGTGTGAAAACCTTATTCACCCCGGAAGTTATCTGGCAATCTTCCGGATCGTTTTTCACGAACGATTCGATATGACGCATCCGTTTCTCTTCAAGGATTTCGTCAACGGCAATCAGGATACCTGTTTCTTCCACATCACCGAAACCGTAATTAATGGCCGTACCGAACATACGCATTGTCGGACTGAGACTCATATAGGCATTTACCAACGGCGGAATATTAAAACCGAGTTTACGGATCTCACCGTTAAGTATCCGGTAGTCATCCTTAAATGAATCTTTGCAGAAAATCCTTGCCAGTTCAGCCTCATCCGTCTCCATTTCCAGCGGTTTCATCGGAGTGATAAGTCCGTCTTTATCTCCAAAATGCTTCTTCAGGAAGTAAAGGATCATGTCTCTTCCCTGACGGTGGTAACTGGGATACATCGTTACTTTACCAAAGAAATATTTTACATTTGGCATCACAACCGTCAATGCCCCCAATCCGTCCCACAGATTATCCAAAGCAAATAGCCCCTTGCTCCCGGCACGGGTTGACTGATATTCCAATGTAACGAACGAACGCCCGAGTTCAATAGTGGTAGGCAGGAATTCCTTCACAAATCGATCCGAAAAATTGAACATGTGTGAAGTAGCAAGAACCGGAGCACCATGCTCGTCAAAACGCACATCCGTCCCCAGAATATACCGATAGCCTCCTAAAATTTCTTCTGCCTCAGGATTCCATACAATCAATTGTTTATACGGATTCTCCATCGTATCATACTCATCGATATCCATTGACAACCCCGTACCGCCTCCTGCAGCCCGAAAGGCAATCTCACGCAGACGCCCGATCTCCCGCATAATATTAGGAGAGTCCTGATAAGTAATAATGTATATCTGATTATTACTCTTATTGGTCATACGCAACCGCTTGTCTTCAGTCAACTCAGCTATAATCAGCTCCTTGCTTACCGGTTCAATAACTTCTTCCATATACTTTGTTAGTAGTTGTTCCTTAATCTGTTACAGTTTATACACGATATCTTTCACATATTGTGCCCACTCTGCCGGAGTTTTCGACTTATCGAATGTTTGCCACGGAATGGGTTTTCCGAAAGTGACGGTGAATGTTTTATGGCGATTTTTCAGCATCTCGTCCGCCAGGTAAAGCATAGCAATATTAAACTTAATCCCCAGTGCCTTGCATAAATTAGCCAAATTATAAAAGAAATCAGAGTTACGCCCTTCAAAATGGACAGGAATCACATCACGCTGAAACTGAACACTTTTTACGATAAATGTTTTCTTCCAGTCAAGATCGCGAATCACTCCGTTCTGCCGCCGGGAACAAAGTCCAGCGGGAAACATTATCAGTTGATCGTCCGACTTGAATCCGGCTTCTACCATCTTAGGAAAATCTTTTGCCTGTTTGCCTGTTTTATTAATAGGAATGCACAATGGTGCCAAGCCATGAAGGTTCATCAGCAAATCATTCACCAGATACTTCACCTTCCCATCGAAATGACGTCCCAAAATATATCCGAGAGAAACACCGTCCTGTCCTCCCAGCGGATGATTGGACACGAACGTATATAAACCGTCTTTCGGAATATTTTCCAGACCTTTCACCTCCAACTTTGCATCCAGAAACTCAAGACAAGCCCCCAGAAAATCGACTCCCACTTTATCTTTCGAATCGCGCAGAAAAACATTTAATTCTTCCTGATGTACAATTCTCTTCAGATAGGAGACGACAAACTTTGGTATGTACTTGTAGTGCTTCGGAGCTTTCGTCTGAAGTATCTTATCAATATCTATTAAAAATAAAGAGTCGTCAGCCATTCTTTTTAGATGAAATGATTGCGCAAAATTAACTGTTCTTTTTTATTAATCGCAATAAATCGGTAGAAAATACAGATTTTGTCCCATCAAAAAAGGGTAAAAGAGGTCGTTTATCAGAAAAAGAGGATGAAAAAAGAGAGGTGAGAAGGCTAATTATCAAGCAATAAAGAACGACACACAAAAGAAGACCATACCTGGGGACGGGATTTTCTAACTCCTCATCCATCGGTATGGCCCCACTCATATTCAGGTTCAGGTATTCTATTTAATCATGGTGATGTTCATCATGGTGATGTTCTCCCCCTTCACCTCCTTCCACGCTTAACACAATATTACGTACTACATAAGTTTCATTGCCCGACTGATCTAAACAGTAAACCATCAGGTGATAGTTTCCCGGAGTGGCGTCAGCCGGTATTTTAATATCATGGTTATGTACGTATGCATCTTTCTGTCCGGCCTTATCCGTATAGGTCCTTTCAAATGTAAAAGGCTTGGTTATTCCTGCTTCCGATGCCCTGGTATGCGAATGACCGTCAAAGTTGTTGTGAATATTAATCTTATAGGAAGCAATCGCTTCATTATCGTGAAGATTCATCTCAAAATGTACTCCATGAGAACTTCCGATCCTTAATATAGCGCCTTCTTCAGGTTCCAGCAGATCAATGACGGGTTTTATCGTATCACCTTCGTCTTCTTTAGAGCATGACACGAACAGAAAAGAAAAAAATAAGATACTGATTATTGACAAATAATTTTTTGTTTTCATTTTAATAAACTTTTAAATGGTACTTTAATTAAAATCTGAAAGTTCCGTCCCGGTTCGGGGATTTCTACTTTCCGGTAAAAACTAAGATGATTAAAGTATTTGGCACCGGATAAATTCCGGGCTGATAAAGTCACCTCGGCCCATATACCTCCTATCCGGAGGTTGGCAGATACTCCGGCATTCAACAGCTGCGCTCCGGGAGTGGGATCTTCATTTCGTGCCACCCGGTGTTGTGCGGCAATATGCTGTACCTCACCATAAATGCTGAACTCTTTATATCGCCACGTCAGTGTATTGCGGAGTGAAGCAGGAGGCGAGAAACTTAGAGGAATATGTTCATCGCAATTATAAGTATAGACATATTCTCCACTGACACGATAGTTAAAGTGTCGGAGGAAGTCAATGCCCACTGCAGCCTCACCGCCCGCAAACAGGGCTTCCGCACCGGTGTACCGGTAAATCTGTCCGGCATGGGGCAGTATCGACCATTCTCCGGTAGGCCGAAGAAAAATATAATTGCTGAACCAGCTGACAAATGGTGACAAACTTACCGACAACGGCCCATTTTCATAGGTATATGAAACATCAAACTGCCAACCACGTTCGGAAGCAAGCGCTGCATCTCCCTGTTCATGCCGGAAAGTGCCGTGATGAACTCCGTTCGATGCCAATTCATTGGCTCCCGGCAACCGGAAGCTATGGCCGACATTTACCTGAAGCAGATGACCTCCGGAAGGACTCCATACCAACCCCAGTGAACCGGAATAATCGCCAAAATGGCGACGAACGGGGTAACTACGCCATTCATACTTCCGGATAAATTCATCACCATAACCCTGCTCCCGCAGATATATTGCCAAGTAAGGATCAGTATAAGCGGATGCATCTATCTTTCCGTAATCATAGCGAAGTCCTCCACTGAAGGACAGAGTGGGTCCCGGACGATAAGTGGTCATCCAGAAAGCCCCTGTGGTAAATCTCCGGTAAGCAGGCAAAAGAAATGAATAACCGGCAATCGTATTCCTCTGATATTGTACATCCCATCCTGCCGTGTGTTGCCATACGGCAGAAGCAAACAACTTCAGCTTAACAGCAGAACTATAAGTGTTCAACGTAAAAGCCAGTTCCTTATCCGGATCTTTGTCCGGTACAGGCTGAGCATCATAATGAGTATGAAACCGGCTCCACTCCTCGCGATGATTCTTCTGAAAGCCAATATCCCACGTCAGCGCCCATTTATCGTACAAAAGGCTCTGCCGGGTAGAAACTTTCAAGTGATTCACCTGGCTGTACGGAAGTTCTATGTTACGGCTGTCCCCGTCATCCTGCAAACGCGACACATCGGGAATGCCATGTGCACCGGGAAAGAACCCTGTTTTCTGAAAAACATTACTCACCCAATAAGAAGAGACATACCGTTCTTTTCTAAATCCGGCAGCCCAACTGACATCTCTCTCAAAACCGGCTGTATTTTTAAGCCTTCGGTGATAAACAGGCATACGTTGGGTGAGGTAGACAATAGTATCCGTCGGAATACGATAATCCCCAAAGTGTTGTTCCGAATACCTTGCCCAGGTATACCAGGCATCTTTTTTGATCCCAAGCATCAGTGAACCTCCCAATGTACCGTTGACGGATTTCCCCAACAAGCTCGCTTCACCGAATAACCGGTTACCCGCAGGCAATGGTAATGGAACAAGTTCAATAGCCCCTCCCATTGCATCACTACCATACAATAAGGAAGCAGGACCTTTGCGAATACTTACCTGACCGGCATTAAATGCATCCAGCTCGAGTCCATGATCGGCTCCCCATTGTTGTCCCTCCTGCTTAATCCCATTTTCTACAACCGAAATCCGGTTGAATCCCATTCCGCGAATCATAGGTTTAGAAAAGCCCGAACCGATATCCATGGAATGTACTCCCGGAAGTGTTCCAAGAGTTTGTATCAAGTTCCCCGTGAAGTGTTCACGCAGAAACTCTTTCCCTACCACCTCCATACGCCATGTGGAGTTCTTATTCTTCAGATGCTGATAACTCTCCGTCACCACCACTTCAGATAAGGACACGGCTTTCAGTGAATCGGGCTCTTGAGCATGCAAGGTAGAGATTAAACATAACCCTCCCAGCATACCCGAAAAAAATCCGATACGCATACTTAAATCGTCTTAGTTAAATAAAACAGAGTAAGAAGACAAACGGTAAATTAAATCCAGTCTGCCTTCGCAATTTAAACGATATGATAAAAAACAGGAGGAGGTCCGCGAAGATAATGCGGATAGAAAGCGATAGAAAGCTTTTTATCCTGAAAAGTTCCACTCTCCCATTTTACGTAAAGGGGCGTATAAGTCAGAAGAGTAGAAGGGGTTTCAATAAATGGAGAAAGCATAAACTGACAGATGGGACAAGTCTCACATGTGTGATGGGACTTTCCGGAATGTGCGTCTGTACAGGTTATCGAAGTTTCTTCAGAATGATTATGAAAAACCTTCACGACAGACAAGGGCATAAATGTCATCAGTAACATCCATGCAAGCCAAATCCTATGTCTAGTATTTCTCTTCACACCCATTTATATTTAAACCGACGCAAAGATAGAAAACCCAGCGTCCCAAAAACACCCAAAAACTATCAAAATACACCTAAAATCTATCATTTGACAGTTTTTACCCTGTTTAAAGCTTAATTTTCCCCCGTCACTGTCTAAAAAATACCGTAAACTTGCATCATCGAAAAACAACGAATATTCACAATTTAAAAAGCAACGTTATGAAAAGTTTAAGCTTCAGAAAAGATTTAATTGGAGTTCAAGAAGAGCTACTTCGCTTTGCATACAAACTAACAACCGACCGTGAAGAAGCAAACGATTTGTTGCAGGAAACCTCTCTTAAAGCGTTAGATAACGAAGATAAATATACTCCCGACACTAACTTTAAAGGATGGATGTACACCATCATGCGCAACATCTTCATCAATAATTATCGCAAAGTAGTACGCGATCAGACTTTTGTAGATCAGACCGATAATCTTTATCATCTGAGCCTTCCGCAAGAATCAGGACTCGACAGTACCGAAAGTCGTTACGACTTAAAAGAGATGCACCGCATCGTCAATTCATTACCCAAAGAATATAAAGTGCCTTTCTCTATGCACGTTTCCGGATTCAAATACCGTGAAATAGCTGAGAAACTGGACTTGCCGCTCGGGACAGTAAAGAGCCGTATCTTTTTCACCCGCCAGCGTTTACAGGAAGAACTGAAAGACTTTAGACAATAGGCCACATGCATTGTCGATTTCTATAAATCATTTTAGTGCAGATTTTTAGTTGTGTATCAAGGAGCAGAAAGAGAGTGATTCCCTTTCTGCTCTTTTTATTATTCCAAATCAGTAAAAAACTTCCTCTTGACAGAAGATAAGTATACCTCTGTCAAAAAAGGTATTTCTTTATGAGGAATATACATACATTGAATCCGTTCTTCTTGAGGAGTCAAAACAAAAAAATAAGGTAAATCAATATTCACCAAAACAGAATCGATCTCCGCCTCCATGTTATAAATAGCAAATTTCACTTTATTTGATTTCTGAAAGCTACGCATATATTCAAGACTTTGGAAATCTGTTAATAAAATAATATTTTGAAGTTCTATTGAATCAACATACTCATTCAAATTACGTATTTGAGCATCAATACATTTATCACAATTAAGTTCGGAAAACCTAAATACTAATTTGGGATTGTCTATTATTAAATCACCTATTTTTTTCTGTTTGCCATCAGTATCAATAACAGTCAGTTCTTTATCAATTAATTGACCATTGAACTGTATTTCATACATTCTATCCTCTTTTTGCATTTCTAATATGCCCAACCGTTCTCCTGTATCTTGTCTCAGTTCAGAAAGAAACGAATGCACTTTCTTTAAGCCTACATGCTGATGATAAATATAGCAAGTATTAGCCACCAAGAACAATAAAACAATTACAAGGTACTTTTTTTTCATTCAGCACTCTCAAATTGAAATTTCAATAATACAGGATTACCTTCGCAATTAGTTATCTGTTTCAAAGACTCAAATTTAGTTCTATATTTTTCTTTTATAGGAGAATCCGGAGACAATATAACATCAAGCATCTGCATCAGTGCGCTTGCAGAGTACACAGAGACCAAAGCATCACCGATGGTATAGAAAGAAGTAACAGGAAGATATCCTAAATCCCTCACAACAAAACTGTTGCCTACTGTAGACTTAAGCGTACTCCGGTCAACAGAGAGATAGCGAAAGTATCCCTTATCTGCATAACGTCCTAATATGTAATTCCCAGACATCTGCATATAACTCAACCCTTTCACAAAATTTCCTTTTGCAACAGCCAGACGAAAGCTATTATTTATCGGCTCTATATCATCAGGAAGATTCCGTTGAGTAAAATCAATCGTATAAAAAGGTTGAGCTCCTTTAGAACTTACCTCATAAATAGTATCGTTAAAGGGATAAATCAGAAAAGCTGTATCTTGATATTGACTAGCATAAATAGTAAATGCGGTAGTACTATACTTATCCATCTTTTCTTCAAATGGAATTAAAGCCTCTTCTATCTTACGAGTAGATAAATCAAACTTATAAAGATTAAAACGATCTGATTGGGACTTGTTATAATTGGAGACTAAATATAAATTCCTCCCCATCAAGAACCCATTCAAATAAGTAAACTCACCACAAGAAAATTCCGTGGTTCTCTTATCTTGAAGATTATAAGCTACCCATTTAGATTGATGCTGATCTGAAATTAAAACAGAATCTCCTGTAACACAAAAGAATCCAACAGAGGTAAATTCTCCCGGACCACTTCCTTGACAACCAATCTTACCGATAAATCGCCCGGATTGATCAAACATGTAAACTCCTTTGCGAGTTCTATCAAGTACAAATATACGATCTTTATAGAATTCAATCCGTTCAATTTCGGATAACAAACACTCATCTTTAGTCTCCAAAGGAATAATCTCAACCGAATCTCTCAACAAAGGGGTCAAATCAATAAAGTCTTTCACTTTGTCCGGATCAATCAATATGGATTGAGGTTTCAAAATCAGCCTGTCCTTCAAACCATTAGACAACGAACATGCCGTGAGACAGAATAAGGCTACAAAGATATTCACTATTTTCATAATTTGTTTTTCATTTATTACAATTATCTTACACTCATACCTAAAGTCAATAGCCTTTGTCATATGATTGCCTTACAAGGAGTACAGTCATTTTTAAAAGATCATCAATGATCTCTCCATTCAAATAAGCCTCGTCGTAGATGACATTTATCCTCTATGTATTCTATATCCAAGTCATCTTTACAAACAATTAATAACCCACATTATTTCGAGACACTCTTCTATCTTTTCAGACAGGATGCAATAAACATTTTGATAGTCTGATTATCCATTTCGGTAGTTGGAATCAATGCTTCAAGAATCCGATTATCAGTATCTACACGCAATAGCATTGGAGTGGGAGCATATTTGAGTTCTCTTCTTATTAAATCCTTTGTGTCTACATAAATATATCCATGATACTCATTGAAACGCTGCACAGATGTTAAATCTGAAATCATCGAACCAATCACCTTTACATATTCCTTACCCTTCTGCCTGTCTATACTATTGACAACAGCAAATCCCGTCTTAATACAAGTACCGCAGTCATGATAACTAAACAAGAACAAAACTTTTTCATGCGATAATTCATTAGGCAAAATAGAATCGACACTATTTAATTTCTTTCCTACCAGCCACGTAATATCTTTTTCAATCAAATGTTGAACTCTTGTGTTTCTGCTCGTTCGCTCTTTGGCATCATACTCTTTTATCTGATTACAGCTAAACAGAAGTATCATTAAAAGACTAATCGGAAACAGGTAAAGCCAATTTCTCAATACGTTCATTGCTATAGTTTGTTGCAAAAATATAATCAGGAGTAACACAAAAAGAAGTATAGATCTCACCTGGAAGCGCATAAATAACGTCCAATTGTAATTCAGGCTCTGTTTTCAGACACAATATCTTATTTACCCGAAAGCCTCCCTTATCCCGATCCTTCAGTTCTGAACAAAGCAAATACAAATAGCCATTCATCGCATAAGCATCCGAAATAAAAGTATAATAACTCTTAGGATCATATGGTTGACTTCCTTCGTAAGTCAGGTTATCTTTTATCAAGGAAACAGAAGATAAATCAAAAGTAGCTACTTGTTTATTAGATGACAAATCATATTTTCCTAATAAAGAAGAACTGCTTGTAATACCATATAGAGAAGTACTGTCTTTTACTAAATGCCTCTGATTAAGCACCATATTCCTCCTAGCATTACCAAAATCATGGACGTTCCCTGCCAAAACAAGTGTAAACAAATCCCCTCTTTGCCAACTTTCAGCACTCTTCGTATAAAAAGTGGAGTCAGTAACTGCTGATAAGAAAATAGTATCTTTATTCATAAAGAAACGATAATCGTTCGCAGCAGGAACTGAAAAAGAAGATATAAATTCCGAATCAAAATATCTTTTTACGTTCACGGTTCCTCCATCCAATATATAGACTGTATCCTTCTCAACATAAAATCCTACAGGGCGAACCAACTCTCCAGGTCCATCTCCAGGTTTACCGATCAAACTAAAATCAGAAAACTCCAAATCCATAACAGCCACATCTCTCCGAGCCTCATCCAACAAATAAATCTTACCATCCTGATATTGCATTGTACCCACCTGAGAGAAAAATGAAGAATCAGGATAACTCTTTATGTAAGAAACGAGTTCACATTTCAACACTTTTTCAGGAGATTCGACCGTACGTCCACATCCCCAGAACAATAACACCCAAACCGGACAAAATAACAACAAGCCTTTCAGTCTCTTCCTGTCTAATAAATTAAAAGAAGCGCTCATAATCAACATTCTGTTCTTTTACCATCACATTCCACCCACCGAGTCTCTGTAATAATAACTATACCTTCCTTTTTAATTCCTCGTTTGCAATATTCAGCTCCCCAGCAAGTAATACTACCATCCGCCGCTCCCGTCCAGCTATCATAACAAGTAAAAGTAATCTTACATGATCCTGAAAGCGAAAGTTCAGTATCTCCAGGTGTTTCTGCTTCAATCATTGCCATTGCGTCTATCGCAGCCAAACGCAACTTCACTTTTGCATTAGTTGAACCAACTGAAATCCAAACATTGATAAAAGAAATCGTAACAACGAGCACCACAATCAAACTAAAGATTTTCCGTTTCATAATAAAAAGACTTATAGATTTATACTACAAACTCAAATCATATTCTAAATCGTAAATATAACATATTTTTTAATAAATAGCATTACTTCCTGCATTTATTTTATTATAGATACCTTAAATAATGGTTTCATGCTAAATAAAACAATCAATTAAAGTATTTTATCACCAAGCAACCACTTATTTAAATAAAATCACAGACTGTAATAACAGCTTTCCAGCTTATTTTCCTTGTATATCTCCATTATTTCACATACCTTTGTCTAAAATTAAGGTATTAAAACATCCGGATGTTATATATCAAAACACCCGGATGTTTTATATCAGAACATCCGGATGTTATCTATTAAAACATCCGGATGTTTTCAGACATAACTTATAGATGTTATATACCTATATAATAAGAGGCAAAAAGGAAATGTATTCATATTAAAAACCTAAAATACTAATGTCCATCAATTACGCAGTTACCAAGAAAGTAGACAAGAGCAAAGGTATCGCCAAAGAACGATATTATGCCACTACACGCGCTTTACAGAAAAAACCCGTAAACAGTGTACAAATTGCTAATCAACTCGCAGAAAGAAGCTCTCTTCAAAACGGAGACGTACTCTCTGCACTTACTCAATTATCGGATATTATTGCCGCTCACCTGAAGGAAGGGCGTACTGTTTCCATCGATGGATTGGGCAATTTCTACCCCAGTATCACCAGTGAAGCAGTGGACAAACCGGAAGAATGCACCGCCAACAAAGTATGGGTATCCCGTATTTGCTTTAAGGCTGCACCCGCTTTCCTGAACAATGTGCGGAAAACCGATTTTGTCAGCCTGCAACTTAAATACGGACGCAAGTCTACAAAGTCACAAAACGGTTCCGACAAGGAGACAACCGATGTTATCCCCCACCAGCAAAGCATCTCTGAAGATTCTTCATTATCAGACGAATAAGCAATTAACAATCGGTTGAAAACTTCTCAAAAAGTTTTTGGTGGAAAATTGTGGGGAATTGTGGGGAAATACCTACTTTTACGGTCGCTTATTATAATAAGGTGAAATGATACGTTTTTTAGGCAATATTGAAGCAAAGGCGGACGCGAAAGGAAGAGTTTTTATCCCCGCCCAATTCAGACGGCAACTACAGTCCGGCTCTGAAGACAAGCTCATCATGCGCAAAGACGTATTTCAAGACTGCCTGGTGCTCTATCCGGAAGAGGTCTGGAATGAAGAACTGGACGAACTTCGGCAGCGACTGAATAAATGGAACGCCAACCACCAACTTATCTTCCGCCAGTTCGTCAGTGACGTCGAAATCATCACGATGGACGGCAACGGACGTATACTGATACCGAAACGCTATCTGCAAATCACCGGTATACAAAGCGACGTACGCTTTATCGGGGTAGACAATAAGATAGAAATCTGGGCGAAAGAACGTGCGGAGAAACTCTTTATGGAACCCGAAGCATTCGGAGCAGCCTTGGAAGAGATTATGAAAGAAGAACGGAGAACAACGAACAACGAGCTAAAATGAAAGAAGAAGAAACAACATATCACGTACCGGTACTGCTAAAAGAAAGTGTAGATGCCATGAACATATCTCCCGACGGGACTTACGTAGATGTCACCTTTGGCGGTGGCGGACATTCCCGCGAGATACTTTCACGGCTCGGAGACGGAGGACGCCTGCTAGGATTCGACCAGGACGAAGATGCCGAGCGCAACATTGTAAATGATCCGCATTTTACTTTTGTACGAAGCAACTTTCGTTACCTGCACAATTTTCTACGTTATCACGATATCGGAGAGGTAGACGCTATATTGGCTGATCTCGGCGTCTCTTCCCACCACTTTGACGACTGCGAACGGGGATTCTCTTTCCGCTTTGACGGGAAACTGGACATGCGCATGAACAAACGTGCAGGCATTACGGCTGCCGATGTGGTAAATACATATGAGGAGGAACGCCTTGCCGACATTTTCTACTTGTATGGCGAACTGAAGAACAGCCGCAAACTGGCATCCGTCATTGTGAAGGCACGTACCGGACAGAAAATAGAAACGATCGGTGAGTTTCTTGAAATCATAAAGCCTCTCTTCGGCCGCGAAAGAGAGAAAAAAGAGTTAGCTAAAGTTTTTCAGGCACTCCGCATTGAAGTGAACCAGGAGATGGAAGCCCTGAAAGAGATGCTGATGGCCGCGACAGAAGCATTAAAGCCCGGAGGACGACTGGTGGTAATCACTTACCACTCACTGGAAGACCGCATGGTGAAAAACATCATGAAAACCGGCAATGTAGAAGGCAAGGCCACACAGGACTTTTTTGGCAATTTACAGACACCTTTCCGCCTGGTAAACAATAAAGTGATCGTACCCGACGAGGATGAGATAACACGCAATCCCCGGTCGCGCAGTGCCAAGTTGAGAATAGCCGAGAAGAAGTAAGGGAACAGAGTGAACCAAGAGAAGTGAAATGGAAGATAAAGAAGCAAAAAAGAAGAAAAGCAACTCCCTGAAAAGTATTCTGGGAGGTGATATTCTGGCTACCGACTTTTTTCGCCGCCAGACTAAATTGCTGGTACTGATTATGGTGCTCATCATTTTCTACATTCATAATCGCTACGCAAGCCAGCAACAGCAAATCGAAATAGATAAGTTGAAAAAAGAACTGATCGACATAAAATATGATGCACTGACACGAAGTTCGGAATTGATGGAAAAAAGCCGTCAGTCGCGGATAGAGGATTATATATCGACCAAAGAAAGTGACTTACAGACATCAACCCATCCACCTTATTTAATCAGTACGAAATAGAAGATGGCTGTAAACAAGAAAAATATAATGACCCGCTACTTCTTCGTCATCCTGTTAATGGGACTGATAGGAGTAGCCATTGTTGTCAAAGCAGGCATCACGATGTTTGCCGAACGACAATACTGGCAGGATGTGGCCGACCGTTTCGTCAAGGAGAATGTAACGGTGAAACCCAACCGCGGAAACATCATTTCGTCCGACGGCAAACTGATGGCCAGTTCGCTGCCGGAATACCGTATATATATGGACTTCAAAGCCGGTGGAGTAAAAAAAGACACCATGCTGATGAATCATCTGGACGAGATATGCGAAGGACTTCATAAAATATTCCCTGATAAAAGCGCTTCGGAATTTAAAACTCACCTTAAGAAGGGGCGCAAACAGGGAAGCCGTAACTATCTGATTTATCCGAAACGTATTTCATATATTCAATATAAAGAAGCTAAACGCCTTCCGGTGTTTAACCTCAACAAATACAAAGGCGGATTCCATGAATTGGCTTATAACCAAAGAAAGAAACCTTTTGGTTCACTTGCTGCCCGTACGTTGGGTGACTTATATGCCGATACGGCCCAGGGAGCTAAAAAACGGTATCGAGTTGGCTTTTGATTCTATCCTCAAAGGACATGACGGAATTACTCACCGGCAAAAGGTGATGAATAAATACCTGAACATTGTGGATATTCCTCCGGTAGACGGTTGTGACCTGCTTTCTACCATCGACGTAGGCATGCAGGATATCTGCGAGAAGGCATTGACCGATAAACTAAAAGAGCTGAATGCCAGCGTAGGTGTGGCCGTATTGATGGAAGTGGCAACCGGCGAAGTAAAAGCCATTGTCAACATGACGAAAGCCGGAGATGGCAATTATTATGAAATGCGGAATAACGCTATCAGCGATATGCTCGAGCCGGGATCAACTTTTAAAACAGCTTCTATCATGGTGGCCCTTGAAGATGGCAAGATCACTCCGGAAGACGGTATAGATACGGGAAACGGTATCAAGATGATGCACGGTCGGCCCATGAAAGACTGGAACTGGTATAAAGGAGGATATGGCTACCTGACGGTTACGCAAATTCTGGAAGTATCTTCCAATATAGGAACTTCGAGCATTATCGAAAAATATTATGGAAGTAATCCGCAAAAGTTTGTCGACGGACTGAAACGAATGAGTATCGACCAGCCCCTCCAACTGCAAATAGCAGGAGAAGGCAAACCCAACATAAAAGGTCCTAAAGAGCGCTATTTTGCAAAGACCACTCTGCCATGGATGAGTATCGGCTATGAAACTCAGGTACCTCCCATGAATATACTGACATTCTATAACGCCATTGCCAACAACGGAGTTATGGTACGGCCGAAGTTTGTGAAAGCAGCCATTAAGAACGGAGAAATAGTGAAAGAGTATCCTACGGAAATCATCAATCCGAAAATCTGTTCGGAGCGGACCTTGAAGCAGATTCAGGAAATTCTCTATAAGGTGGTACACGAAGGTCTGGCTGCCCCGGCAGGTTCCAAGCAATTTGCCGTTTCGGGTAAAACTGGTACGGCACAGATCTCACAAGGTGCCGCCGGATATAAATCGGGACGGGTGAACTATCTGGTCAGCTTCTGCGGATATTTCCCTTCGGAAGCTCCGAAATACAGCTGCATCGTTTCTATACAGAAACCGGGACTTCCCGCTTCGGGAGGTTTAATGGCAGGTAGCGTATTCAGCAAAATAGCCGAAAGAGTGTATGCCAAAGATTTACGCCTGGACATCAGGAATGCAATCGATACCAATACGGTAGTGATTCCCGATGTAAAAGCAGGCGAAATGATAGAAGCAAGGCAAGTATTGGAAGGCCTAAACATCCAGACACAGGCTGAATTTAAGGCTAAAAAGAACAAAGAGGTGTGGGGACATGCACAGGCAGCCCCCAAAGCAGTAATCCTGCAGGGAAAAGAACAATTACGCAACTTTGTGCCCAGCGTAATAGGTATGGGTGCCAAAGACGCTGTATACCTGCTGGAAAGTAAAGGATTGAAAGTAACCCTGTCGGGAGTCGGCAAAGTAAAGAGCCAGTCGTTGCCCCAGGGAACTACCATCAAGAAGGGACAAACCATCAGTATCCATCTGAATTGATTATTATAGATTAAGGTATGAAACTAAAAGAGATTCTAACATCTATCCAACCGGTGAAAATTACCGGAAATCAGGATATCGAGATAACCGGGGTTGACATCGACTCCAGACAGGTAGAGTCCGGCCATCTGTTTATGGCCATGCGCGGCACACAGACCGACGGACATGCCTACATTCCGGCAGCGGTTGAAAAAGGTGCCACGGCCATTCTTTGTGAAGAGTTACCTGCAGAACTTGCAGAAGGAGTTACCTACATTCAGGTTGCCGACAGCGAAGATGCCGTAGGAAAAGCAGCTACGACTTTCTACGGAAATCCGAGCTCAAAATTGGAACTGGTAGGCGTTACCGGAACAAACGGAAAGACAACGATTGCCACCTTATTATATAATACGTTCCGATACTTCGGCTATAAAGTGGGATTAATCTCCACGGTATGCAATTATATAGATGATGAAGCCATTCCTACCGAACATACCACTCCCGACCCGATCACATTGAATCGTTTATTGGGACGCATGGCGGACGAAGGTTGCAAATATGTTTTCATGGAGGTCAGTTCACACTCCATCGCACAAAAAAGAATCAGCGGACTGAAATTTGCCGGCGGCATCTTCACCAACCTGACACGCGATCATCTGGACTATCATAAAACAGTAGAGAACTACCTGAAAGCAAAGAAGAAGTTCTTCGACGATATGCCTAAGAACTCTTTCAGTCTGACCAACCTGGACGATAAAAACGGACTGGTGATGACACAGAACACCAAGTCGAAAGTATATACTTACTCTCTCCGCAGTCTGAGCGACTTCAAAGGAAGAGTACTGGAATCTCATTTCGAAGGGATGCTTCTCGACTTTAACAACCATGAACTCGCAGTTCAGTTTATCGGAAAATTTAATGCATCGAACTTACTAGCTGTATTTGGTGCTGCCGTATTGCTGGGCAAGAAAGAAGAGGACGTGCTGGTTGCTCTCAGTACGCTGCATCCGGTTGCCGGACGCTTCGATGCCATCCGTTCTCCACAAGGATATACAGCCATTGTAGACTATGCACACACACCGGATGCCCTGGTCAACGTCTTGAACGCCATACATGGAGTGCTCGAAGGAAAAGGCAAGGTAATTACCGTAGTAGGTGCAGGCGGTAACCGCGATAAAGGGAAACGCCCTATCATGGCAAAAGAAGCAGCCCGGGCAAGCGACCGGGTCATCATAACTTCGGATAATCCCCGTTTCGAAGAGCCGCAGGATATCATCAACGACATGCTGGCAGGACTGGATACCGAGGATAAGAAAAAAACGCTAAGCATCGCAGACCGTAAAGAAGCTATCCGCACGGCTTGTATGCTCGCAGAAAAAGGAGATGTGATTCTGGTTGCCGGAAAAGGGCACGAGAATTATCAGGACATCAAAGGAGTGAAGCATCACTTTGATGATAAAGAAGTTTTAAAAGAGATTTTTTCATTGACTGTTTAAGCAGATCTGATTGAAACACCCCCGCTTATAAGCACCGGATGTTATTCAATCGAAAAGCGTAAATCGTCTAACCGTAAATAAAGTTATGTTATACTATCTGTTTGAATGGCTACACAAACTCAACTTTCCGGGTGCCGGAATGTTTGGGTACACCTCGTTCCGTGCATTGATGGCTATCATCCTGGCACTGCTTATTTCCAGTATCTGGGGAGATAAGTTCATCAATCTGCTGAAACGGAAACAGATCACCGAGACGCAGCGTGATGCCAAAATCGATCCGTTCGGCGTCAATAAAGTAGGAGTGCCCAGCATGGGGGGTGTCATCATTATCGTAGCAATCCTGATCCCCTGTCTGTTATTGGGGAAACTGCATAATATCTATATGATACTGATGCTGATCACCACCGTCTGGCTGGGATCTTTAGGATTTGCAGACGATTATATAAAAATATTCAAAAAGGATAAAGAAGGGCTCCACGGTAAATTCAAAATTATCGGTCAGGTAGGTCTCGGCTTAATTGTCGGACTGACTCTATATCTGAGTCCGGACGTAGTGATTCGTGAAAACATAGAAGTTCAGAAATCGGAAAACGAAATCGAAGTAATACATGGCACTCACGATCTGAAATCTACCCAGACCACAATTCCTTTTTTCAAAAGTAACAACCTGGACTATGCCGACCTTGTAGGCTTTATGGGAGAACACGCTCAAACAGCCGGATGGATTTTGTTTGTCATTATCACCATCTTTGTCGTGACAGCCGTGTCAAACGGAGCCAACCTGAATGATGGTATGGATGGTATGGCAGCAGGCAATTCCGCCATCATCGGACTAACGCTGGGCATATTGGCTTATGTATCGAGCCACATCGAGTTTGCGGGTTACCTGAATATCATGTATATTCCCGGAAGTGAGGAACTGGTAATCTTTATATGCGCCTTTATCGGAGCATTGATCGGTTTCTTATGGTACAATGCCTATCCGGCCCAGGTATTCATGGGGGATACAGGCAGTCTGACCATTGGAGGTATCATTGCGGTATTTGCCATTATTATTCACAAAGAATTGCTAATCCCGATTCTCTGCGGTATATTTCTGGTTGAAAACCTTTCAGTACTTCTGCAGCGCTTCTATTATAAAGCCGGAAAAAGAAAGGGTGTAAAACAACGCCTCTTTAAGCGGGCCCCGATACACGACCATTTCCGTACTTCGATGAGTCTGGTAGAGCCGGGATGCAGCGTAAAGTTTACGAAGCCCGATCAGTTGTTCCACGAATCAAAAATCACAGTCCGCTTCTGGATTGTAACCATCGTGCTGGCAGCTATTACGATTATAACACTGAAGATTAGATAACAGAAGTGATGAGCAACAGGCTATGAGCTACAAGTGCCTGCCGCTAATCACAAAGTATGAACCTAAAACTTGTAGCATAAAGAAAAAGATCTATCGACGGATCGACAAATTCCGGTTGATAAATCGAAACCTAAAAATCATGAAAAGAATTGTAGTATTAGGAGCCGGTGAAAGCGGTGCGGGAGCAGCCGTTCTGGCCAAAGTAAAAGGATTCGATACTTTCGTATCGGATATGTCTGCTATCAAGGATAAGTATAAAACTCTCCTTGACGGCCATGGCATTGCCTGGGAAGAAGGCCGACACACAGAAGAACTGATTTTGAATGCTGACGAAGTTGTGAAAAGCCCCGGAATTCCTAATGACGCCCCACTGATTCTGAAATTGAGAGAACAGGGCACACCTATCATCTCGGAAATAGAATTTGCCGGCAGATACACCGATGCCAAAATGATCTGTATCACCGGCTCGAACGGAAAGACGACCACAACCTCGCTTATCTATCACATTTTTAAAAGTGCAGGACTAAATGTGGGACTTGCCGGAAACATCGGTAAAAGCCTGGCATTGCAAGTGGCCGAAGAGAAACATGATTATTATGTAATCGAATTGAGTTCATTCCAGTTGGATAACATGTATAACTTCCGTGCCGATATCGCTGTATTGATGAACATTACGCCGGACCATCTGGACCGGTACGACCATTGTATGCAGAACTATATTAACGCAAAGTTTCGTATTACGCAGAATCAGACTTCGGAAGACGCGTTTATCTTCTGGAACGATGACCCTATCATCAAACGTGAACTGGACAAACATGGCATTCGTGCCCACCTCTATCCATTCTCGGCAATCAAAGAAGAAGGATCTATCGCCTATGTGGAAGACCATGAAGTAGTAATTACCGAACCGATCGCTTTCAATATGGAACAGGAACAGTTGGCCCTGACCGGCCAACACAATCTTTATAACTCTTTAGCCGCCGGTATCTCCGCCAACCTTGCCGGTATCACCAAAGAAGATATAAGGAAAGCGCTCAGTGACTTTCAGGGGGTAGAACACCGCCTGGAGAAGGTGGCACGCGTACGTGGCATTGATTTTATCAATGACTCCAAAGCAACCAATGTAAACTCTTGCTGGTATGCCTTGCAGAGTATGACTACTAAAACGGTATTGATTCTCGGAGGAAAAGACAAGGGAAACGATTATACGGAAATAGAAGAACTGGTACGGGAAAAATGCTCGGCACTGGTCTACCTAGGATTGCACAACGAAAAGCTTCATGAGTTTTTCGACCGTCTCGGACTCCCTGTAGCCGAAGTACAGACCGGCATGAAGGATGCCGTAGAAGCAGCTTACAAGCTGGCGAAAAAGGGCGAAACAGTATTGTTAAGTCCATGTTGCGCTTCCTTTGACCTTTTCAAGAGCTATGAAGACCGTGGCGAACAGTTTAAGAAGTATGTAAGAGAATTATAAAAATCAGAGTCCTGAGCCATAAAAGGTTCAGGCTCCGAAGAGCTAAAAACTTAAAGCAGTGGATCTATTAAAGAACATATTCAAAGGTGATAAGGTAATCTGGATTATTTTCCTTTGCCTCTGCCTCATCTCTATCATAGAGGTGTTTAGTGCTGCCAGTACGCTGACTTATAAAAGTGGCGACCACTGGGGACCCATCACACAACATTCCATCATCCTGATGGTAGGTGCGGTCGTAGTGGTCCTGATGCACAACATCCCTTATAAGTGGTTTCAGGTGTTTCCGGTTTTCCTCTACCCTATTTCGGTAGTATTGCTGGCTTTCGTAACTTTGATGGGAGTCATCACAGGTGACCGTGTGAACGGAGCCGCCCGCTGGATGAGTTTTATGGGGTTACAGTTCCAGCCTTCAGAACTGGCCAAGATGGCAGTAATCATCGCGGTTTCTTTCATTCTATCCAAAAAGCAGGATGATGAAGGGGCCAATCCGAAAGCTTTTAAGTATATCATGATACTGACCGGACTGGTATGTATGCTTATCGCTCCTGAAAACCTTTCGACAGCTATGCTGTTGTTCGGAGTAGTAGTATTGATGATGTTCATCGGACGTGTTGCATTCAAGAAGTTAGCCATGTTATTGGGCGGTCTGGCATTGGTTGGCTGTCTGGGAGCAGTATTTTTGCTGGCCATACCGAAGGATACCGACATCCCGTTCCTCCACCGGTTTGACACTTGGAAAAGTCGTATTACCAACTTTACGGAGAAAGAAGAAGTTCCGGCAGCCAAATTCGATATAGACAAAGACGCCCAGATAGCCCACGCACGTATCGCCGTCGCCACCAGCAATGTCATCGGCAAGGGACCGGGCAACTCCGTACAGCGTGACTTCCTGAGCCAGGCATTTTCCGACTTCATCTTTGCCATTATCATTGAAGAGTTGGGGCTGGTAGGAGGCGCCTTTGTAGTCATACTCTACATCTGGCTATTGGTCCGGACAGGCCGAATCGCCCAAAAGTGCGAACGTACATTCCCGGCATTCCTCGTCATGGGTATTGCCTTGATGTTGGTATCACAAGCCATATTGAACATGATGGTAGCCGTCGGACTGTTTCCTGTAACAGGACAACCTTTACCGCTAATCAGTAAAGGAGGTACAAGTACACTGATCAACTGTGCCTACATCGGCATGATACTGAGTGTCAGCCGCTATACCGCTTATCTGGAAGAGAAAAAAGAAAATCCTGCTCCTCTGCTCACCCAGAGTGAAGGAAATGAGGCGATTGCAAGCGAGGCACAGACTGCGGCCGAACCTACAGCAGAGGTTTTAAACAGTGATGCTAAATTTGAAGAGTAATATGAATAAAGAAAATAATAAAGAAGGACAGGGTGATGCCTTAAGAGTCATCATCAGCGGTGGTGGTACCGGAGGGCATATCTTTCCGGCCGTATCCATTGCAAACGCCATAAAAGAGTTACGTCCCGATGCACAAATCCTGTTTGTAGGAGCCGAAGGCAGAATGGAAATGCAACGAGTACCGGATGCAGGCTATCAGATTATCGGATTGCCTGTAGCAGGATTCGATCGTAAACATCTGTGGAAAAATGTCGCCGTATTATTAAAATTGGTATGCAGCCAATGGAAAGCACGAAACATTATCCGGCAATTCCGTCCTCAGGTAGCAGTAGGAGTAGGCGGATATGCAAGCGGTCCTACTTTAAAAATGGCGGGAATGATAGGAGTACCTACTTTAATACAAGAGCAGAATTCATACGCCGGAGTAACCAATAAACTATTGGCACAGAAAGCACGAAGAATTTGTGTGGCGTATGACGGAATGGAGAAATTCTTTCCTGCCAATAAAATCATTATGACAGGTAACCCGGTACGTCAGAATCTGCTGGTGGAAAAACCGGAACGTGAACAGGCTATTCGTTCTTTCGGGCTGAATCCGGAAAAGAAGACCATTCTGATTTTGGGTGGAAGCCTGGGGGCACGCACCATCAATAACACATTGATTGCGGGATTGCAACTGATTCGCCGGACTACAGACGTGCAGTTCATCTGGCAAACGGGAAAGATTTATCATCAACAAGTGACAGAAGCTGTAAAAGCAGCGGGAGAGATACCCAATCTGTTTGTAACGGACTTTATCAAAGATATGGCTGCCGCTTATGCTGCTGCCGATCTGGTTATTTCACGTGCCGGTGCAGGGTCTATTTCCGAGTTCTGCTTGCTGAATAAGCCCGTTATCCTAGTTCCGTCTCCTAATGTGGCAGAAGACCATCAGACCAAAAATGCTTTGGCTTTGGTAAATAAACAAGCAGCCATCTACGTAAAGGATGTGGAAGCAGAAAACAAACTATTACCGGTAGCACTGGAAACGATTGCCAATGCCGAGAAGCTGAGCGAACTCAGTGAAAACATTGCACATCTGGCTTTACCGGATTCTGCTGTCGTTATTGCAAAAGAAGTTATAAAATTAGCGCAACAATCATGAATATAGAAACGATTCAATCTGTATATTTTGTCGGGGCAGGCGGTATCGGAATGAGTGCCCTCGTCCGCTATTTTCTTTCTAAAGGAAAAGTAGTGGCAGGCTATGACCGTACTCCCAGTGAACTGACTCAACATCTTATAGAAGAAGGAGCACAGATCCATTACGAAGAGAATATCGATCTCATACCGGAGGCTTGCAAAGACAAAGCTACCACATTGGTAGTCCTGACCCCTGCCGTACCTCAGGAACATGCCGAATTAACTTACTTCCGTGATAATGGATTCGAAATACAGAAACGTGCACAAGTACTGGGCACCATTACCCGTTCCAGCAAAGGACTTTGTGTAGCCGGCACACATGGTAAAACCACTACCTCAACGATGACAGCTCACTTGTTTCATCAGTCACATGTAGGTTGTACTGCTTTTCTGGGAGGTATTTCCAAAAATTACGGAACAAATCTGCTACTCTCTTCAACCAGCCCTTATACGGTGATTGAAGCAGACGAATTTGACCGTTCATTCCATTGGTTGTCTCCTTATATGTCTGTCATTACCGCAACCGATCCGGATCATCTGGATATTTATGGCACCGAACAGGCTTATCTGGAAAGCTTTGAACACTACACCACACTGATTCAGCCCGGAGGAGCACTGATTATCCGCAAAGGCATTTCCCTACAGCCGAAAGTGAAAGAGGGAGTGAAAATGTATACTTACTCACGTGACGAGGGAGACTTTCATGCTGAGAACATTCGCATCGGAAACGGAGAAATCTTCATTGACTTCGTAGGGCCTGACATTCGTATCGACAACATTCAGCTAGGAGTACCGGTAAGTATAAATATAGAGAATGGTGTCGCTGCGATGGCGCTTGCCCACCTTAACGGAGTCACACCTGAAGAGATCAAACAGGGAATGGCCAGTTTCCGGGGTGTGGACCGCCGGTTCGACTTTAAAATCAAGAATAACCGGATTGTATTCCTGAGTGACTACGCACATCATCCATCCGAGATTAAACAAAGCGTGATGTCCATGCGTGAGTTGTACCGGGACAAAAAGATCACTGCGGTTTTTCAGCCACACCTCTATACCCGTACCCGCGACTTCTACAAAGATTTTGCCGACAGTCTGTCTTTACTCGATGAAGTGATACTGGTAGATATCTATCCGGCGCGCGAGCAACCTATTCCGGGAGTAAGCAGCCGGCTGATATATGACAACCTACGTCCGGGTATTGAAAAAAGCATGTGCAAGAAAGAAGAAATACTCGATGTACTGAAAGCAAAACATATCGAAGTATTAATTACATTGGGAGCAGGAGACATAGACAACTATGTTCCGGGTATTTGTGACTTATTGTCCCGAAGAATGGTTCCTTCGGACAATTAATTTGTAAATCGTCAAAACAATAAATTTCCTTATGATAAAAAGAATTCTTCTGACCATCGTCATGTTACTTCTCATAGCCTACCTTGTAGCAGCTGTGACAGTGTTCAACGACAAACCTGCCCATCAGGTATGCCGTGACATGGAATTAGTGATCAAGGATACACTCAATGCCGGCTTCGTTACCAAGAACGAGGTGGCTGCCATCCTGCAGAAGAAAGGCATTTATCCCGTTGGAAAGAAAATGGACCGGGTACACACCAAAACATTGGAAAAAGAGTTGGATAAACATCCACTCATCAATGAAGCTCAATGCTATAAAACGCCAAACGGCAAAATTTGCGTGGAAGTAACCCAACGCGTACCGATTCTCCACATCATGAGCAGCAACGGTGAAAACTACTATTTGGATAACAAAGGAAAAATGATGCCGCCCGATGCAAAATGCGTAGCACACCGGGCAATTGTCACCGGAAATGTAGAAAAGTCGTTTGCAATGAAGGATTTATATAAGTTTGGTGTATTTTTGCAAAACAATCCGTTCTGGGAAGCCCAGATTGTACAGATTAACGTGCTGCCCGGCAAAGAAATCGAATTGGTTCCCCGGGTAGGCAATCATATTATCTATTTGGGTAAACTGGAACATTTTGAGGATAAACTGAAACGCTTGAAGACCTTTTACGAAAAAGGGCTCAACCAGGTGGGATGGAATAAATATTCGCGTATCAGCCTGGAATTTGGAAATCAGATTATCTGCACAAAAAAGAAACAATAATTTGTAAACAGCTAAACGTACCTTTGTGTTAAAGAGATAAGTCTATAATACGAAAGGGAATAAAATAGGATTTTATATGGCAACAACAGATTTTATCGCCGCTATTGAACTGGGTTCATCGAAGATAGCCGGTATAGCCGGAAAGAAGAATAGTGATGGAAGTATACAGGTATTAGCTTATGCCAGGGAGGATTCGTCTTCTTTCATCCGGAAAGGAGTGATCTATAATCTGGATAAAACGGCACAAAGCCTGACTTCAATCATCAATAAACTGGAGGGGGCTCTCAATAACTCAATTGCCAAGATCTATGTGGGTATCGGCGGACAATCGCTCCGTACGGTGCGCAATGTGGTAAGTCGCGATCTTGAAGAAGAAACTATTATTTCTCAGGAACTGGTCGACTCAATCTGTGATGAGAACCTCGAGATACCACTGATCGATATGGATATACTGGACGTTGCTCCACAAGAATACAAAATAGGAAACAATCTTCAAGCCGACCCTGTCGGTGTAGCCGGAAGCCACATTGAAGGGCGTTTTCTGAATATTGTAGCACGTGCTTCGCTCAAGAAAAATCTGGAACGCTGCTTCGAACAGGCTAAAATAGAAATAGCAGACCTATTGATCTCACCTCTGGTTACTGCCGATGCAGTACTGACGGAAAGTGAAAGACGCTCCGGCTGCGCACTGATCGACTTTGGTGCCGACACATCTACCATTTCCATTTATAAGAATAATATCCTCCGCTTCCTCACTGTGCTGCCGCTAGGAGGAAACAGTATTACCCATGACCTCGTCTCTCTTCAGATGGAAGAAGAAGAGGCCGAACGTTTGAAAATCAGATATGGCAATGCTTTCTACGAAGAGGAAGAAGGCGAAGAACCTGCTACTTGCCAATTGGAAGACGGAAATAGAACGATAGAGTTAGGTAAACTGAATAATATCATCGAGGCACGTACCGAAGAGATTATCGCGAACGTATGGAATCAGATTCAACTTTCGGGATATGACGACAAACTTCTGGCCGGACTCATCATCACCGGAGGGGCCGCCAACCTGAAAGACCTGGACGAGGTTCTACGCAAACGGAGTAAAATAGAGAAGGTGAGAAACGCACGTTTCGTACGCAATACCATCCATGCAGACGAAGACGTTGTGAAGAAAGACGGTACACAAAACACCTTATTCGGACTGCTTATTGCGGGCAACGAAAACTGTTGTTTATTGGAAACACCCGCTCCACAGCCGCATATACAACCTCAGCCCCAGCCCGAACCGGTGAACATGTTTGAAGAAGACGAAAGTCTGAAGGAACAGGAAGCCGCTGCCCGCGCTGCCAAGAAGAAGAAAGAAGAAGAAGAGAAAAAGCGGAAAGAAGAAGAAAAGCAACGCAAGCTGGAAGAGAAGAAAAGAAGGGAAGAAGAGAGAAGAAATAAACCTAACTGGTTTAAATCGACTTTCGACAAACTCTCTAATGAAATTTTCTCTGACGAAGATATGAAATAAAGTGATAATTCATAATACAATATAATATGGACGAGATAGTACAATTCGATTTCCCTACAGATTCACCGAAAATCATCAAAGTGATTGGTGTAGGAGGTGGTGGAGGTAACGCCGTCAACCACATGTACCGGGAAGGCATACACGACGTAACATTCGTTCTCTGCAATACCGACAACCAAGCATTGGCTGAGTCTCCCGTACCGGTCAAACTGCAACTGGGACGTTCCATCACACAAGGACTCGGTGCCGGAAACCGTCCGGAGCGTGCACGTGATGCTGCCGAAGAGAGCATCGAAGACATCAAAACTCTGCTGAACGATGGTACCAAAATGGTGTTTATCACTGCCGGAATGGGTGGAGGAACCGGAACCGGAGCCGCTCCCGTCATCGCCCGTATCGCTAAAGAGATGGACATCCTGACTGTCGGAATCGTTACCATCCCTTTCATTTTTGAAGGCGAAAAGAAAATTATTCAGGCTCTGGACGGTGTAGAACGCATCGCACAACATGTAGATGCTTTGCTGGTGATCAACAACGAACGCCTGCGTGAAATCTACTCTGACCTGACTTTTATGAATGCATTCGGCAAGGCAGATGATACGTTATCAATCGCAGCCAAGAGCATAGCCGAAATTATCACCATGCGAGGTACGGTCAACCTGGACTTTGCAGATGTGAAAACGATTCTCAAGGACGGCGGTGTAGCCATCATGAGTACCGGATTCGGCGAAGGAGAAAACCGTGTGACCAAAGCAATAGACGATGCACTGCATTCACCTCTGCTCAATAATAATGATATTTTCAACGCCAAGAAGGTAATGCTGAACGTCTCCTTCTGTCCTGCTTCCGAATTGATGATGGAAGAAATGAACGAAGTACACGAGTTCATGAGCAAATTCCGCGAAGGTGTGGAAGTGATCTGGGGTGTGGCTATGGACAACTCACTGGATACGAAAGTAAAGATCACCGTATTGGCTACCGGTTTCGGTGTAGAAGACGTACCGGGCATGGACGACCTGCACGAAAAACGCAGTCAGGAAGAAGAAGAGCGACAGTTGCAACTGGAAGAAGAGAAAGAGAAGAACAAAGAGCGCATCCGCAAAGCATACGGTGAAAGTGCCAGTGGAATCGGAACACGCAATCTGCGTAAACGCCGGCATATCTATCTCTTCAATGCAGAAGACCTGGATAACGATGACATCATCGCCATGGTAGAGGACTCTCCTACTTACTTACGCGACAAAACAACTTTGGGTAAAATCAAAGCAAAAGCCGCACTGGAAGAAGAGATAGCAACAGAAGAGGCTATAGATGACAGTGGAGTTATCACATTTTAATTAAAGTAAAATATCGAATCATTAACCCGGATTTACCAATTGTAAACCGTAAATCGTTAAATCATAATAACATCATGGATTTATTCGAAAGAGTCAGCGAAGACATTAAAAACGCAATGAAAGCGAAAGATAAAGTAGCTCTCGAAACTCTCAGAAATGTAAAAAAGTTCTTTTTGGAAGCTAAAACAGCTCCGGGAGCTAATGACACCCTTACAGATGCAGATGCACTGAAAATCGTGCAAAAACTGGTAAAACAAGGTAAGGATGCCGCAGAAATATATATAGGACAAGGTCGCCAGGACTTAGCTGATGCAGAATTGGCTCAGGTGCAAGTTATGGAAACTTATCTGCCTAAGCAGATGAGTGCCGAAGAATTGGAAGCCGCACTGAAAGAAATTATTGCTGAAGTAGGTGCTACCAGCGGCAAAGACATGGGAAAAGTAATGGGAGTCGCTTCTAAAAAACTGGCAGGATTGGCCGAAGGACGCGCGATCTCAGCTAAAGTAAAAGAGTTATTGGGATAAGTCTCAAAACAGAAATACTTTCTACCCCCGGATGCAAGTCAGACTCGCATCCGGGGTATTTTGTTTATGGCTTGTCTATAATATATATCCCTCCAATATGCATGAAGCACTAATCAAACAGTTCCTTCAATACATCCAGTGACTTCAGTATAGGAAAATCGGGAAGATGCAGCCGGTAATATTCATTAATAATAGCCAGACAACGGGCTCTTTCCGTACGGTTCATTCCAAAAAGATGCATGGTTTCATAATTCATACGCATCAACTGCAACAACCGTCCGGCTTCATCGGGCTGTATATAAGAAGAATGCAGTTGAGGACGAACGGACGTAAAAGTGGCATTCAACATATCAAAATAGTCGCCCGCATGACAATCGTCCAGATTGGGGTACAGCCCCAAAAAGCGTGAAAGACGCATCAGAAATACCAGATGGAAATTAGCAAAACTAATCTTACAGGTATCCAACCATAATATAGAATGTTGTAAATAGGCAAACAACGGACGGTTCTCAGCCTCCTCACGAATGGCACGATAAAGAAATTCAGCGAGAAAAAGAGCGATAGCCGATTTAAAAGGATCATAGGGAATAGAAGTAAAGGGACTGAAAGATTTGGCCTCCTTAATTCTAAAAAGTGAAGTATTCGGTCTGTAATCCGCCTCAAATTCGATTAAAGCCAATGGTTGAAACAACACCGATTTGACAGTAGCCTTCTTAGAACGAGGCACAGTGACCAAAAAGGACGCACGCCCTGACAACTCAGTATACATCTCTACGATATTCGATGTATCGTTATACTTTAATACATGAAGAACGATTCCAACCGTTTTTTGCAACATAGCTCTAACTTTTCTTTCCGGTAACAAAGCTACAAAAAAAGAGGAAATAGACAATCGAATACTACTATCTCAAAAAAAAATCATTCTTTCGCCAGAAAATAAAATAGTAAATAAGAAATTGATTATCAACACATAACCTAAATAAAAACGAAAAACCATCAAAAATAATCAGAAAATTTTTCCGCGAATAGTTTGGTAGTTTCAAAAAAAGCCCTACCTTTGCACTCGCAATCGGGAAACAACGATACAGAACGAAAGCAAAGTGAAACAAAAAGAGCAGAAATGCTCAAAACAGGATGGCCCGTTCGTCTATCGGTTAGGACGCAAGATTTTCATTCTTGAAAGGGGGGTTCGATTCCCCCACGGGCTACAATTAAAAAAATAAACGAATTAAAACAGATTAGTCGAGATGGCAAATCATAAATCATCAATCAAGAGAATCAGACAAGAAGAAACTAGAAGACTTCGTAACAGATATTATGGTAAAACCATGAGAAATGCTGTTAGAAAACTTCGTTCAACTACTGACAAAGCAGAAGCAACTGCTATGTATCCGGGCATCGTTAAGATGGTAGACAAGTTAGCTAAGACAAACGTTATTCATAAGAATAAAGCTAACAATCTGAAATCTAAGTTGGCCATTTACATCAACAAGCTTGCTTAAGAAATAAGATATATAACAGACTCTATATAATATTAGAAGCCGGACTTTTCAGTTCGGCTTTTTATGCTTTCAATTACCCGGTCGGGTTTATTTTTAATTCTTCTTTTTTCACTCTTCATTCTTCTCTAACTCAGATATTTTCACTATATTTGCTCTGTTATTATAATTAGGAATCAAATTATGAGCGAAGAACAGAATCCCACCAATAACGGGTCTTATTCAGCAGATAGTATCCAAGTATTGGAAGGACTTGAAGCAGTTAGAAAACGCCCTGCGATGTACATTGGTGACATCAGCGTAAAGGGACTTCATCACTTGGTATATGAAATTGTCGACAACTCTATCGACGAAGCATTGGCCGGTTATTGCGACCATATCGAAGTAACTATCAACGAAGACAACTCTATCACCGTACAGGATAATGGACGTGGTATTCCGGTAGATTTCCACGAAAAAGAGCAGAAATCTGCCCTCGAAGTTGCCATGACCGTACTGCATGCCGGAGGTAAGTTCGATAAAGGTTCGTACAAAGTATCCGGAGGTCTTCACGGTGTAGGTATGTCCTGTGTGAATGCATTGTCTACACACATGACTACCCAGGTATTCCGCAACGGTAAAATCTATCAGCAGGAATATGAAATCGGTAAACCGCTTTATCCCGTTAAAGAAGTAGGAATAGCGGACCACACAGGAACCAAACAGCAATTCTGGCCCGATGACAGTATCTTTACCGAAACCATTTATGATTATAAGATTCTGGCTTCACGTTTACGTGAATTGGCTTATCTGAATGCCGGTCTGCGCATCTCGCTGACAGATCGTCGCGTAGTGAATGAGGACGGCAGTTTCAAACACGAAACTTTCTATTCGGAAGAGGGTTTAAGAGAATTTGTACGCTTCATCGAATCGTCACGCGAACACTTGATTAACGATGTGATTTATCTAAACACAGAGAAACAAAACATCCCCATCGAGGTGGCTATCATGTACAATACCGGATTTTCAGAAAATATCCATTCGTACGTCAATAACATTAATACTATAGAAGGTGGTACGCATCTGGCAGGTTTCCGCCGCGCCCTGACCCGTACACTGAAGAAATATGCAGAAGACAGCAAAATGCTGGAGAAAGTTAAAGTAGAAATCTCCGGCGATGACTTCCGTGAAGGTCTGACAGCTGTGATCTCTGTAAAAGTAGCTGAACCCCAATTTGAAGGACAGACTAAAACTAAGTTGGGAAACAACGAAGTAATGGGTGCTGTCGATCAAGCGGTAGGCGAAGTACTAAACTATTATCTGGAAGAACACCCGAAAGAGGCTAAAGCAATTGTAGACAAAGTGATTTTGGCTGCTACTGCACGCCACGCCGCCCGCAAAGCGCGTGAGATGGTACAGCGTAAATCTCCTATGTCAGGTGGCGGTCTTCCGGGTAAACTGGCCGACTGCTCGGACAAAGACCCGCAGAAGTGTGAGTTATTCCTCGTCGAGGGAGACTCTGCCGGCGGTACAGCTAAGCAAGGTCGTAACCGTGCATTTCAGGCTATTCTTCCACTACGCGGTAAGATTCTGAACGTAGAGAAAGCCATGTATCACAAAGCGCTTGAAAGCGAAGAAATACGCAATATATACACGGCACTGGGTGTCACTATCGGAACGGAAGAAGACAGCAAAGCTGCCAATATTGATAAGCTGCGCTATCATAAAATCATTATCATGACCGATGCCGACGTCGATGGATCACACATCGACACACTGATCATGACTTTCTTCTTCCGCTATATGCCACAGATCATCCAGAATGGCTATCTGTACATTGCCACTCCCCCGCTCTACCTTTGCAAAAAAGGAAAAATAGAAGAGTATTGCTGGACAGATGCGCAACGCCAGAAGTTTATCGACACTTATGGTGGCGGTTCGGAAAATGCAATCCATACACAGCGCTACAAAGGTTTGGGTGAGATGAATGCCCAGCAGTTGTGGGAAACGACTATGGATCCGGAAAACCGTATGCTGAAACAGGTTAATATCGACAACGCAGCAGAAGCCGACTATATCTTCTCCATGTTGATGGGTGAAGACGTAGGTCCACGCCGCGAGTTCATTGAAGAGAATGCAACGTATGCAAATATCGATGCATAATTCGTAATATAAACACCAACCTCACATCTTACAACGAAGAAGCGCCGGCGCTGAAGGAAAATCCTTCGGACCGGCGTTTTTCTTTGAATTCCTCCCGGGCTTATCGAGGTTGTCGTCCCAATACTACTCGTCGGAAACGATTAACAATCTCATTGCCCATATTCATGCGGGTACTATCCACCCGATGTACCGCAGCAGGGGTAACCGCATCCTTATATTTGGCCTTACCTATACGGAACTTCATTTTGTCCAGATTGCCCGAAATATTCACTCCCGCTTTAAACGGCAACGGAGACTTCAAGATGGAGATGTGATAGTTAAAGTTCATATCTAATCCTTGCTCACCTCCAACAGCAGCTTTATAACGGTCTATCTCTACCAGGAAAGGATAGACGGTCACATTACCGTCGTGTACCGTCACATTGACAGAGATACTATCGAATACATTCTCTTTTTTATTCTTAAACATCAACATCTTTGAGATCTCAGCAAAGGTTTCACCATCCATCAGGACCAGGCTGTCTCCTTTGATGTGAATGGCCGAACGCAAAGTGGGGATACGGATATTCATTGCCGAATCCAAACGGGCATCGGCAGCAACATCAAACATAACCCGGCCCTTGAAAGAACGAAGCATAGGCACTATCGTATCGAGTGCAGGAACAAAGTCGACCAGCTTCGCAATATTGATGTTTCGGATCTTAAAATCAAAACCGGCATATCCGCCGCGGGGACTACCGGCCTTATAGACCATCACAGCCTTCATATCGGCATCGAGGGCACGCATTGAAAGATCTTCCAGATGTATGGCCTGATTCTTAATATCTACCGCTCCATGTACATTCTCAAACAGCATTTTCTCAAAAATGACCTTCTTCAGATCTGTTTGTAATTCAAAATCTATATTTCGGGGAATCACAAACAATTTCATCTCCGAAGGTACGCTGTCGGTAAGCACTTCCGTAGTATCCTCGGGGAAAGAAAGAGAATTAATCAACTGATTACAATCGATCAGATCAGACGTAAGAGACAAATGTGCCGTCAACTTCTCTCCTTTCGTCATTGCCCTGTAAACACCCATCATATCGCCTGTAGCCGTCATATTGGAGCGTCCGATACGGACAGAAGCATTCTTTAAAGTAATCTTCGGGCCATCCACCGTCACCGCTGTTTTTGACATGCGAATAGGCAAGCCGAATTCCGGCGTACGGAAACGTAAGCGATTGAACCCAACAATCCCTTTAGGCATCCACAGGGAGTCATTCAGCTTATCAGCCTTCATCTTGATGCCCGCCACATTCATAGCCATGCGAGTTCCTGCCGCACTGAAGAAAAGCGAATCGGCACGAAGTGAAAAATCAATCGCCGGCTTCGTTACATCCACCTCCTGAGGCCCCAGTGCAGCTTGTGCTTTTGTACGGGCACTGTATAACTTTATAGAATCGCCCATCGAAGCACGGAGCTTACTGACCTCCATATCGCACTGCAAAGAGACAATGCGGTTGGTATCCTGCGGATTAGTCGAAGAAACATTGGCAACCAACCGTTCGATGTCAGAAGAGAGAAAACGGCTTCTCAACACCAGTTTACGGACATCCATCTGCGCCTGCAAGGTTTCATTATCACGGAAACGGAAAGTAGCATTACCTAGAAAATCGAAATCCTTAGCAGTATCCTTCAATTCAAAATCTTTCAATTCAAGTTTGCCTCCCAACTTCATGCGCCCGATATCCTGCTTCTTCAAAGTAGAAAGGCGGCACTTCATTCCCATATCCGCATCCAGTTTTCCCGTGATTGTCACGCTTTCCTGCAATGGAAAGGTTTTAGCCAGTGCATCCAGGTCGACAGTCGACTGGGTATGGAAAGTAATCAACGGATCATCCAGCAAATCGTCTACCTTCGCATCGGCCAAAACTTCAGTATGCGCCCCTTTAAAATGGAATATTTTCAGGTTTAGATACGAAGGCTGATGACGCATCAAGTCGACATACGCATCAAAATCTGCCGTTACCTCATCAATACCGTATGGCAAATCCTTATATTGTGCCGAAGCCTCTTTGATACCGATCTTGAGTGAAACGGCAGGCAACTTTTTGTCACCATACACACCTCACCCTACCGCTAACGGTAACTTCACCTTTAGCCGAGACTTTACTGTCCTTCACATACGATTTCGGAATCATCCGCAACACCGTCTCCATCGAAGGGGCATGCAAACCATATTCCAGATCCATACCGATTGTCTTCGCCACGGTATCCCGCCGGAAAGTTCCGTTTACATCCAGCCGGATACCATTCACATCGAGTTCCGTATCCTTCAGTTTCCAGACAGCGGTCTGCCTGTCCACCATAATATCTGTCCGTAAAGAAGTAGCTATCTTATTGACCAACAGTTCTCCCTGCTGCCAGAAAAGAATATTTTTGTTGTCAAATTTCAACCCTAAAGTAGAAATACCCTTTGTCAGCGAAAGCCTCAACTTCAGATTAGCATCATCGATGCGTGAGTAAATATCCGTATTCCGATCATCGAAAACAAGATTGGCATGTTTGAGTTCTATATTCCGGATATCAATCTCACTATTAAAATCGGTCGATGCAGTATCGGCCGGTATCGTATCGGCCGACGCACGGGTTACCTCCCAATTGGCTTTCCCGGCTTTATTCCGGTAGGCATATACAGCTACCTCTTCCAACGAAAGATTGTGAACAACAATGCGATTTTCCGTCAAATATGCTATCGGGTTGACGGTCAGCACACATTCCTTGAAAGACAGTAACGAATCGGTCTTGCACCAGCTACTATCATTCAAGGCTTTAGACACCAAACTGCCGTTCTTCACCTTCAATCCGAACTGTGGGAAAGTTGAAAAGAAAGTCAACTCTACGCTCTCCATATCCAGATGTGCATTCAGAGTCTGATTGGCAGCATCCAGCACCACCGGAGTCAGCTTCTTCGGAGTTACGATGAAATTAATCACAAAAGCAATGGCAACAAGCAGCACCAAAAGAACTGTCCCCAACGTGATGCCGCTGATCTTAAGTGTTTTCTTTACCTGTCTGTTCATATCATCCCTCTATCCTGCAATTCTTTTTACCGCAATCTCCAGTTCATCATACCACTCCTTACCGAATTTACGAATCAACGGCTCCTTCAGGAAGCGATAGACCGGGACATTCTCCTTTTTACCCAACAATACAGCAGCCTTACATACATCCCAACGATGATAATTCACTGCCTGATAAGGTCCGTAATTGCCTACCCGTATAGGATACAGATGGCAAGACACCGGTTTATAAAAGTCTGTTTTTCCTCCCCGATATGCTTTCTCGATGGCGCAATAGCAATACCCCTTTTCATCGTAACAAGTAAATACACAGTCTTTGCCATTCACAATGGAGGTCACCAGATCACCGTCCCGATCGGTATATACCACGCCTTGCTTATCTATTACCGCACGAGCTTCGGGCGACAGTTCATCCCAAACAACCGGAAGCACCTCTTCCAATTTCTCCACCTCTTCCGGTTCTACCGGAGCCCCGGCATCACCTTCAATGCAACACTCACCTTTACAGGCATCCAAGTTGCACACAAACTTCTCGCGAAGCACATCCAGGCTCACAACAACGTTGTCTATTTGAATCATAATTATCGGTTTATATTATACAAGTTACCTAAGTGTAAATAGAAGGAATCTCTCAAGTTTTTCATACTCTTAAAGAGATATTCAGATCTGATAGTAAAGCCACCTGAGTTTGATAGATTATCATGTAAATTAGAATATTGACAAACAAATAATTAGCGATAAAATTTATAATCTTATAGTGGCTAATTGCATAACAGATCATCTATTATCACTACGTTTATTAAAGACAAAGTTACAGAAATATATGGTTCGACAGATCGTTTTCGCCGGGAATTTGCATAACAAGAAGATAAAACGTATCCTAAAAGACAAAAACAATTACGCTTTCTCATGCCGGATACGAATCATCTGCAATCATGACACAGGATATGTAATGATAATCATCCGCTCACCACTCTCTTCGAGTAACTGATAGCTACCTTGGAAAGATTCTAAGTACAGCCGATTGATGGTATGCAAAACATCAAACTCCTTTTCACTTTCGGCAGTCATAAAAATGGGGCTGTTTACAACTTTAATTTGCAAACAATCCTCGCTTGGGCGGGACAAGATGAATTTCACCCTGAAAAGCCCCTCACTTTCTTCGGGATATTTTAGCACAGAAGCAAGCATTTTCATAAACCGGTTGGTATCCACATCGATCAGCAGCATATCCGGTTCCGTGTGGAAATCAACTTTCGTTCTATTTTCGGTTTGCATCTCCACCATCAGCCTGGCATCGGTACATAACTGAACCACATCATACTCCTCTACCACAAACTTCATCATTCCCGATTCTAATCGGGCAAGGTCCAGCACATTGAATATCAGGCCAATCAGTTTTGAAGCACACTTCTTGATTGTTGCAGAATACTCCTGCTGTTTTTCCTGTTTCAAATTCGTCTCCCGGCACAGGCGGTCAGACAATTCCACCACAGTATCCAGAGGAACCCGTATTTCATCTGTAATGTTCCGCAAAAAAACCTCTTTCATCTTATCGGTTGCTACGACCACGGCATACGATTCCGCCATTTCCTTCTGAGATTTCACCAACTCTCCCCGAATCCGGATCAAGCGTATCACTCCCCACACCAACAAAACAACAAACAGAGACAATCCTACTACCGCCACTTGCAAAAGCGCTTCTCTCCCAATTCTTTGTCAAGCAAAGCTTTCCGGATACGATAGTTGGCCTCCACCGTCTCTTCATTCATCCGCAAAGTAGCTTTATTTACAGAATCGCACATCACAGCCGCTGTTTTATAAGTCCGGGCAGCCTCTTCATATCGGCCGGCATCCACATAGGCATCTCCCATTATTCTCCGAATCTCGATCTCATACATAGGCTGAGTACCCTTAAAAGCAGCCAATGTACGTTCAAATTCAGGGAAACATCGTTCCCAGTCCTGTCTTAAATAATAATATCCCGCCCAAGAAAAGTGATAATTGACTGCTGTAGCCGAAAAACAGTCATCATCATAAAATTTGGCAGCTTCATTGAGATGTATCCACAAAGGATCTGCGTCGACCATGCCCAGATAAATCTTGCAATACATCAACTCGATGGTCAACAGAGTAGATCTGTACACTCCAAGCATAGACGGCTTTTTCTTAATTACTCCGTCAATCAATTGCCGTTGTGCTTTCAATTCTCCAAGAGCCTCCTTATATTTATCTTTCAGGTAATAGGAACTCGCCAGATATCCATGTACCATGAGTTTGTCCCCGAAAGTCGTTCCTTCAATCTCAAGTGCCTTCAGATACTGTTCGATTGCTTTTTCCGTATTTCGCGCGAAAACATACGACTTTCCCTCCGTGATATATGACAAAAACACTCCACGGTCGACATGCAAACGCACAGCTTCTTCACGCATCTTTCTCGATTCAAGAATGGCATACTCCGTGTCCCCCTCCGATCCCTTCAACTGGAGCACATAATGCAAAGCCAGAAAATAGTTGTCATATTTCTTATAACGATAACACGCTTCCCTCAGGGTGGCACACGTCTTTTCCATATTCTCACCGTCCATCCTGAACGTATAGTAACGAAAAATCCCGTATTGGAGTTCCAACTCACCCTCCACATCTTTTTATCTCCCGGGCAAACACCAATGCCGAATCCAGTAACTCCAACGCCCAGCTTTCTTTAACGTGTCCCATTGCAGCCTCTTTCGCAAAAACGGTCCGAGTGGTGTCGGCAGGCATCGACCGATAGACATGAAAGATACTGTCACGCAGTACACGATCACCCGAATTGGCAGCTGACATAAACAAGGCGGCACCGACCAAACCAAACAATAGAACAACCAGTCTCTTCATCGGTTTTCCTCCTGTTTCAAAGGGTGAGTAAAAATAAAACGGGCCCCTTTGCTATAAGTGGAGTCAACCCGGATGTCTCCTCCCATACGATTAATGATCAGCTTACAGATAGACAGCCCCAGCCCTGTACCCTGGATGCCTTCATTGAGTTTTTCGAACCGACTGAATACAGCCTCTTGATTTTCAAGGGGAATTCCACACCCGGTATCCGTTACCATAAACTCAGGTACCCCGGCTTCATTTATCCGCAGTGTCAATGTGATATATCCCTCCTTCGTAAATTTTGTGGCATTGACCAGTAGGTTGATCAATACTTGCTGGAGCCTGCACGGATCAGTTTCCATTTCCAAAGCAGACAATTCTGTCTCAAAAATCATCTCCGCATAAGTCTGTTTGATATTTCTCAGCATCTCCACCACATTCCGGCATAAAGCCACCACCTCATGCGGAACCACGGAGAATCTCATATTTGCCACATCCAGACACGAAACATCGACTACGTCATTTACCAAATGCAACAATAAATCGGAGTTTAACCTGATCACGTCATTACACTGCGCACGAACTTCATCGTCAATTCCCGGAGTAATCAAAATTTCAGAGAAACCTGCCAACGCATTTAAGGGAGTTTTTATCTCATGGCTCATATTGGAAAGAAATACGCTCTTATTACGGACAGACTCTTCGGCCAGCCTTTTTGCCTTTTGCAACTCTTCTCTGGAAAATAGAAGTTTTCTCTCCGCTCTCCTCAAATAGAGAAGTCCTACGAATAACAAAACGGCCAGACATAGAATGGTGATAAACACCAATTTCCATATTTTCTTCTGCTGCATTCCGTTTTGTAAGTCCAACTCGTCAATGGAATATTGTTCACGCATATCCTCAACATGCCGGCCGGCATAATCCACAAACAAAGAATCTCCTTTCGTAATCAATTCCTTATATGTCAGTGCTGCATCCTGAAAATCCTTCTCTTGCATTTTCTGCTCTGCACGATGCCAGTTTATGCTATCCACAGCCCACTTTTCAGAAGCAAGGGATACGGACAATCCACATACAACGAACATCCCTGACAATATAAGCTGTTTCATCTTTATATTTTGTGTAAGGTTAGCAAAGATAACTCATTAAATATGAAGCAACAAGCATTTAGATAAAAAAGAAGTGTCTTCAAGAGGTGTAAGCCTCCCGAAAACACTTCATTTTATGCTGATAGCTATTGTAGTAAAAAGCTATTAATTATTTAATCAAATTGCAACCTGTCATCTCAGCCGGTTGAACCATATCCAAAATATGCAGGATGGTAGGCGCCACATCTGCCAAACGTCCGTCTGCCACTTTCGCTTCTTTATTCTCTGTCACGTATACACAAGGTACAGGATTCAAAGAGTGAGCCGTATTCGGGGTACCGTCTTCATTCAAAGCATGGTCAGCGTTACCATGATCGGCAATGATGATAGCTTCGTAACCTTGAGCTTTGGCTGCTTCAATGGTATCTTTCACACACGCGTCTACGGCAACTACCGCTTTCTCGATAGCTTCGTAAATACCGGTATGACCTACCATATCACCATTGGCATAGTTCACCACGATAAAGTCATATTTATTCTCGTTAATGGCAGCCACCAGTTTATCTTTCACTTCATAGGCACTCATCTCCGGTTTCAAGTCGTAAGTTGCAACTTTCGGAGACGGAACCAGGATGCGGTCTTCGTTATCATACGGCGTTTCACGACCACCGTTAAAGAAGAATGTTACGTGAGCATATTTCTCTGTTTCGGCAATATGAAGCTGTTTCTTTCCGTTAGCAGCCAGATACTCGCCCAACGTATTAGCCACGTTTTCCTTATCGAACAAGATATGCACACCCTTGAACGAAGCATCGTACGGAGTCATACAGTAGTACTGCAATCCCGGTATTGTGTGCATGCCTGCTTCCGGCATATCCTGTTGGGTCAAAACTACAGTCAGCTCTTTGGCACGATCGTTACGATAGTTGAAGAAGATCACCACGTCACCTTCTTTGATAGTACCGTCTACACCGGCATTCACAATCGGTTTGATAAACTCGTCTGTTACGCCCTCATCGTAAGACTCCTGCATGGCCTGCACCATGTCGGTAGCTTTCTTACCAATGCCGTTTACCAGCAGGTCATACGCTTCTTTCACACGTTCCCAGCGTTTGTCACGGTCCATAGCATAATAACGGCCAATGATGGAAGCCACTTTACCGGCAGACTTGGCGCAATGCGCTTCCAGTTGTTCGATAAAGCCTTTACCGCTCTTCGGGTCTGTGTCACGTCCATCCATAAAGCAATGAACGAAAGTGTTCTCAATATTATATTCTTTAGCAATATCGCAAAGTTTGAACAGATGGTCCAGAGAGCTATGTACGCCACCATCCGAAGTCAGTCCCATAAAATGAACATTCTTTCCGTTTTCTTTTGCGTAAGAGAAAGCTGAAACGATCTCCGGGTTCTTCAGGATGCTGTTGTCACGACAAGAGAGGTTGATTTTCACCAAATCCTGATAAACTACGCGTCCTGCGCCGATATTGAGGTGACCCACTTCCGAGTTACCCATCTGTCCGTCGGGCAAACCTACGTTTTCACCGCTGGCCTGTAACTGAGAGTGAGGATAGGTCTCCATCAGATAATCCCAGTAAGGAGTAGCAGTGTTGAAGATTACGTCATCTTTCCCGTGGTCGCCTAATCCCCAACCATCAAGAATCATTAAAAGGGCTTTCTTACTCATAATATTCTAAAATTAAATTGTCGTTCTATTTTTCGGGTGCAAAGGTACAAAAAAGTTAATTACGAACACGTTTAATCTATGTTAAGCAATCTCCCCGCCGGACAAAAAGGAAGAAAAAATGCCGCAGATTTGAAATGATTTCCTTATTTTTGCGCTGCTTTAAAAATAAAACAGAATATGGACGATTCAAACCCGCGAACGTACAACAGTATTAACTAACACGAACAGAGTCATTCTGCGGTAATGCCTCTGCTCGGACATTAACAAACGAAAGGAGGCAATAAGATGCGAACATATCTTTATTGTGAGGCCGGCTTTGTGGAAAAAGCACAATGGCTTCCTAACAGCTGGGTCAATGTAGTATGCCCGGACAGCAGTGATTTCAAATTCCTGACCGAAACCCTGAAAGTTCCTGAATCTTTTTTAAATGACATTGCCGATACCGACGAACGTCCGCGTACGGAAACGGAAGGCAACTGGTTGCTGACCATACTGCGTATACCGGTCCAGAACGCTCAAAGCAGTATCCCTTATACCACCGTACCCATCGGCATCATCACCAACAATGAAATCATTGTTTCTGTGTGCTATCATCAGACGGATATGATTCCCGATTTCATCGAACATACCCGCCGGAAAGGCATCGAAGTACGCAATAAGCTCGACTTGATTTTCCGACTGATCTACTCTTCGGCTGTCTGGTTCCTGAAGTATCTGAAACAGATAAATATAGACATCACCGCTGCCGAGAAAGAACTGGAACGAAGCATCCGAAACGAGGACCTGCTGCGATTGATGAAGTTACAGAAGACACTGGTCTATTTTAATACTTCCATTCGTGGCAATGAAGTGATGATCGGCAAGTTGAAAACCATCTTCCAGGATACCGATTATCTGGATGAAGAGTTAGTGGAAGACGTGATCATTGAACTGAAGCAGGCATTCAATACGGTCAACATCTACAGTGACATTCTCACCGGAACCATGGACGCCTTTGCATCCATCATCTCCAATAATGTGAATGCGATCATGAAACGTATGACAAGTCTTTCCATTACATTGATGATCCCCACGTTAATAGCCAGTTTCTATGGCATGAACGTAGACATACATCTTGAGGAGATGCCTCATGCCTTCCTGCTGATCATCCTGGTATCCGTATTCCTGTCTGCCCTCTCCTTTGTGATCTTCAGGAAGATAAAGTGGTTTTAAGGAAAGTTTATTTTGAGAACAATTCCAACTGTCCGTCGCCCAACAGATTGAAAGTCATGCGATGATACGGAGTAGTACCGTGCCCGGCAATAGCCGCACGGTGCTTTTTCGTAGGATAACCTTTGTTATGCTCCCAGTCATAACATGGGAATTCCTGATGCAGTTTGTTCATGTAGTCATCACGATAAGTTTTGGCAAGGATAGAAGCAGCAGCTATCGAAAGATATTTGCCATCTCCCTTTATAACAGTAGTATGAGGTATGTCGGGGTACTTCTTGAAACGGTTTCCATCGATCAGCAGATGCTGAGGACGGGTTTTCAGCCGGTCTACCGCCCGGTGCATGGCGAGAAACGATGCATTCAGGATGTTTATCTTATCAATCTCTTCGGGCGAAACAATGCCGACGGCCCAGGCAACCGCATCCCGCTCAATCACTTCGCGCAAAGCATATCGCTGCTTCTCCGACAACTGCTTGGAGTCATTCAACAATTCATTCTCAAAATCTTTCGGTAAGATAACGGCAGCAGCATAAACCGCACCTGCCAGACAACCGCGTCCGGCTTCATCACAACCGGCTTCTATCAGTTCTTCGTTTAACCAAGGTAAGAGCATCGCTTCTTTTATTTAACACGGCAAATGTAATCAATTAAACGGAAATGAACAAAAGATGAAAAAGAAGGCAAGCATCCGTTATGCCATCAGCCGTTTTGCATTGAATCAGAACTCATATTCGCCACAGATCCACACGGATGAATATCGCCAGCTATCAATAGATTAAGCTCGTTCGATGAAACTCCGTGTTACTCTGTGGTGAATGATGTCCCTTCTCAGAACAGGCTCCAGGCAACAGTTAATCCTGCCATAACAATAGCAACCATGCTCATCAGTTTAATCAGGATATTCAGGCTCGGGCCGGACGTATCTTTAAATGGATCCCCTACCGTATCACCTACCACAGTAGCCTTGTGCACCTCGCTACCTTTACCTCCAAAATTGCCTTCTTCCACATACTTCTTCGCATTGTCCCATGCTCCACCGGCATTGGCCATGAAGATAGCAAGTACAAAACCACTACTCAGTCCGCCAATCAACAGTCCCAATACACCGGGAACACCAAATATTAGTCCGGTAAGGATTGGAGCAATGATGGCAATCAGAGAAGGCACTACCATTTCTCGCTGTGCTCCTTTTGTAGAAATAGCAACACAACGTTCGTAGTCCGGTTCGGTTTCCCCGGTCAGGATACCTTTCATTTCACGGAACTGGCGGCGTACCTCATCTACCATATGACCGGCAGCACGGCCAACAGCGTTCATGGTCAGACCGCAGAACAGGAATGCCATCATCGAACCGAGAAACATACCGGAAAGTACCTTCGGATTCATCAAATTTACCTCATAATAGTTCATAAAATCCACAAAGGTAGCATTGGCCGTACTGATCGTGTCTCCATTCGGAAAAGTAAGTACCAAATTACCAAGACGAGTCAACCCAATGCGGATCTCCTCAATATAAGAAGCCAGCAATGCCAGCCCCGTAAGAGCAGCCGAGCCAATGGCAAAACCTTTTCCGGTAGCAGCCGTTGTATTTCCCAACGAATCGAGCGCATCGGTGCGTTTACGCACCTCCTTACCCAAAGAGGACATCTCCGCATTGCCACCGGCATTGTCGGCTATCGGACCGTAAGCATCCGTAGCAAGCGTAATGCCCAATGTAGAAAGCATACCGACAGCAGCAATACCGATGCCGTAAAGTCCCATTCCCACATTATTGAAATCAAAACCGGAAGCCAACAGATAGGAAGCAATAATACCGATTACCACCGCCACCACAGGAATAGCTGTGGACAACATGCCGAGTCCTATACCCGAAATGATGACTGTAGCAGGCCCCGTTTTGCCACTTTCACTCAATTTCTGAGTAGGCCGGTAAGATTGGGAAGTATAATATTCTGTCGAACGGCCGATAACAATACCCACAACCAATCCTACAACTACCGCACAAGAAATCCACATCCAATTGTCCAATTGTAATAACCACAAGATAAAAAAAGTGGCTGCTACAATCAAAGCCGAACTCAAGTTTGTCCCCCAAGCCAGCGAACCAAGCAGATCTTTCATGGTAGCATTCTCTTTGGTACGTACTGAAAAAATACCGATTATAGAAAGAATGATGCCGATAGCGGCAATCAGCATCGGAGCAATTACAGCTTTAAACTGCATAACCGTATCGCCCGTATGAATAAAGGCGGCCGCACCCAAAGCAGCCGTTGCCAAAATGGAACCGCAATATGACTCGTATAAATCGGCACCCATTCCTGCCACGTCACCCACATTATCACCTACATTATCAGCAATGGTGGCAGGGTTACGCGGATCGTCCTCGGGAATACCGGCCTCAACTTTTCCCACAAGATCGGCTCCCACATCGGCAGCCTTTGTATAAATGCCACCTCCCACACGGGCAAAAAGCGCCTGCGTACTGGCACCCATACCAAAAGTCAGCATCGTAGTAGTGATGATACAGAGTTTATGAGTGGGTGTCAGCACATCGGCAGGTATCGCCCAATTGAGCAACAGATACCAAAAAGAGATGTCGAGCAGTCCCAGGCCGACTACTACCAGTCCCATCACAGCTCCGCTTCGGAAGGCTATTCGCAATCCGGCATTCAATGACGTACGGGCAGCATTAGCCGTACGCGCCGATGCGTAAGTAGCTGTTTTCATTCCCAAAAAGCCGGAAAGACCGGAAAAGAAACCTCCGGTCAGGAAAGCTATCGGTACCCAGGCATTCTGCACCTGAAAACCATAAGCCATTACAGAGAACAGAATCACCAGTCCGAGAAATACCCAGCCAACGATTTTATACTGCTGTTTCAGATAAGACATAGCGCCCCGACGCACGGCAGCGGCAATCTTAATCATTTGTGGAGTACCTTCGCTCTCCTTCATCATTTGTTTATGAAAATAGAGCGCAAAACAGAGAGCCAGAACAGAGGCAAACGGAACAAGCCAAAAAAGAATGCTATCCATAGACGTACAATATTTAGAGGTTTAACGAAAGTCTAAAAGTATTGAATCTAAACGAGATAACCAAATATTTTCGACTTTTGCTGATCTCCCGCCTCTAAAAAACGAATACAGGCACTATGCACTTTATTTCTCTTCCTTCTTCACATAGAATGCCGGACAACGGCTATTCAGGAAAATGATTTTACCTTCGCGGAAAGTCAGTCTGCCATAACGTTTATACAGTAATTTTCGGTGTTGTTCATCGGAAGCCCCTTTTCGCTCCACCAATGAGTCGGACATCACAAACCCGGTACTACTTAATTTTAGGGTATACCAGATACGAGGATTCTTATCACGGGTCACCCGACGTCTATTCACCCGATAAGTTTCGGTACCACTCGTGACGCGCTTTGTGAAGATATGCACCGTATCCCGATAATGGAAACGCAATCCATCGTAATATACCTTTTCCGGAGATTCTGAAGAACTCTTCCTCTCCCACAACTTTATATCATACACCGAATCGTTGACCGGACTAATTGACAAACGATAATCCTGTGTCATGAGTCCGTCCGCCCGGTGAATTCTGTGTTCTCCTATCATTTCGTCGGGAATCGGGCGCCTGTGAGGTGTGCAGGCGGCAAACAAAAAAAGAAGCACAAACAAAGCTCCCTGAATTAGCTTCATACCTGTTTTCATCCTGTTTTATTTTAAGATCCTCAAAATTACATATTTTTATTTATGTAACAACAAAGTACCGGAATGATATTTCCACTACCCCGGAAGCTCTTTTAAAAGCCACTATCTGCCGGAGAACGCTTAAGAAACAGAGCTCTGAACCACAAACATCCATTTGTTTCTTCCGTTTCATTTGTGAATATAATGAAGTTTATCTTACTTTGCACACACAATGCATATTTCATAACATCAACAACAATACCATGAAAAAATTACTTGCAACATTACTGATTCTTGTAGCTTGTATTCATGTCAATGCACAAGAGTCCAGACAGATTCGCATCTCGACAGATCGGACGGACCTTATCCTGGAAGTTGCTCCGGACGGACGTCTGTATCAATCTTATCTGGGTGACAGACTACTGAACGAACAAGACCTGAAAAACCTTTCCGGCTCCTCACGAGGATGGGAAGTCTATCCGGGTTCGGGTGGAGAAGATTATTTCGAACCGGCCGTAGCCATTACGAACAACGATGGCAATCTCAGCACGATCCTGCGTTATGTATCTTCGGAACAGAAAGCAGTGGAAGGTGGAACAGAAACCATCATCCGGATGAAAGATGACCAATATCCGGTGGACGTCACACTGCACTATGTAGCCTATCCTAAACAAAATGTCATCAAAACATGGAGCGAGATCAAGCATCAACAAAAGAAGCCGGTCGTGTTATGGCGTTATGCTTCGACAATGCTTTACTTCTCAAACCAAAAATATTATCTCACCGAATTCAGCAGTGACTGGGCTAAAGAGGTGCAGATGAGTACACAGCAATTGCAACCCGGCAAAAAGATTCTCGATACGAAGTTAGGTAGCCGTGCTGCCATGCACATGCAACCTTTTTTTGAACTCGGACTGGAACAGCCCGCTCAGGAGCATCAGGGACAAGTAGTATTGGGCACCATCGGATGGACAGGCAACTACCAGTTTACTTTCGAAGTGGACAATGAAGGCAACTTACGAATCATCCCTGCTATCAATCCATACGCCTCGGACTATCAATTGAAAGCAAACGAAACATTTACCACCCCGGAGTTTATCTTTACGTTGAGTAACAACGGTACGGGTGAAGCCAGCCGTAACCTGCACAATTGGGCACGCAACTACCAACTGAAAGACGGCAAGGGAGACCGAATGACTCTGCTTAATAATTGGGAAAATACTTACTTCACCTTCGATGAAGAATTACTGGGCAAACTGATGAAAGAGGCCAAACACCTAGGCGTAGATATGTTCCTGCTCGACGACGGATGGTTTGGCAACAAACATCCGCGCAACGATGACCATGCCGGCCTGGGCGATTGGGAAGCGATGAAAAGTAAGCTTCCCGGAGGAATCCCTGCATTAGTAGAGAAAGCGAAAGAAGCCGGTGTCAAATTCGGTATCTGGATTGAACCGGAGATGGTGAATCCCAAGAGTGACCTGTTCGAAACACATCCGGAATGGGCTATCCATTACCCGAACCGGGAAACTTATTATTTCCGTAATCAGTTGGTACTTGACCTGAGCAATCCTAAAGTACAAGACTTCGTGTTTGGTGTCGTAGATAAGATTATGACAGAGAATCCCGATGTAGCCTTCTTTAAATGGGATTGCAACAGTCCGATTACTAATATTTATTCGCCTTACCTGAAAGATAAACAAGGACAGCTCTACATCGACCACGTGCGCGGTATATATAATGTATTGAAACGGGTAAAAGAGAAATATCCTAATGTGCCCATGATGCTTTGCTCCGGTGGAGGTGCACGTTGTGATTATGAAGCACTGAAGTACTTCACCGAATTTTGGTGTTCGGATAATACCGATCCGGTAGAACGCTTATTCATTCAGTGGGGCTTCTCACAGTTCTTCCCGGCCAAAGCGATGTGTGCACACGTAACAAGCTGGAACAGCAGAACAAGTGTGAAATTCCGCACCGATGTTGCCAGTATGTGTAAACTCGGTTTCGACATCGGACTGAAGGACATGAAAGCAGATGAACTTACTTATTGCCAGGAAGCAGTAGCCAATTATAAACGCTTGAAACCTGTCATTCTAGATGGTGATCAATATCGTCTCGTATCTCCATATGATGGCAACCACATGGCAGTGATGTATACTGCCCCCGATGCTTCGAAAGCCGTCCTCTTTACCTACGACATCCATCCGCGTTTCGGCGAGAAACTACTACCGGTAAAGCTCCGGGGGCTTGATGCCCAAAAGATGTACCGGGTGAAGGAAATTAATCTGATGCCGGGTCGGAAATCCAATTTGTCGGGTAATGAAAAAATCTTCTCCGGTGACTATCTGATGAAAATAGGATTGAATGCATTTACAACTTCACAAACCAATAGCCGGGTAATAGAGTTGGTAGCAGAGTAGAGAAAGAACGATCCATAAGCCCCCTATTCTAAATTTGGGGATTTGCCGGAATTCACCACAGATTAATACAGATTACTTATATTGATAATCAATGACTTAAAATCATTCTGCGCTAATCTGTGGTGAAACCCGTATAATCCGGCCGGATGTCATATATTCCCGGAATATCAGCGCAAAAAGAAAGTAAACATCCGTTTTTGATAACAGGATTCCTGATCGTTTCCGATAATCCTGGAGAAGAAAAGAGCCGAACGGAGGCTTTCGGAGCCGGAGTACCAGGCTTCGGAGACAAAAGAGCCGTTTTTTTACGAAAAGAAGTAGGCATTTACCCGAAAAGACGTAAGCATTTACCCAAAACGTCCTTATGTTTTAGAAATATCTTCTATTGTTTTCCCGAATATCTCCCATTGTTATTCAAAATTCGGTCTAAAAGGAACATTCTTTCTTCTGGTTACAAGCGCAGGCAGAGTTTCCCGAAGTGACAAAAGGCAGGAATACAGCTTCACACAAGAAACCTTTTAACACCGACAAGACATTTCCACTTTCCTATTGCAGCCAAACAATCAAAATTCTAAGAAATACATCATCAAACGCATCCAGTAGAATGCGTTTTTTCATTCAGGCAAGTGCCCACGTCCGAAATAAACGATTCTGGAGAGCCCCGATTATCAAAGTGACAGAATGATATCAAGCCCCGCCCAGACACTGAAATGATGCTAACTCCCGCTACTCATCTCTGTTCGAATCCACCTTACTATACTACTTTAAGTAATGCTTTAAAATAACTTGGTACACATTATACTGGTTTGATGAGATAATTCCATTTAGGAAACTGTCCATGAAAAACAAGTCCTCTAAGACACCTCCTTTTCATAAATCTATATCATACGTTTCTGAATATATATCAATAGGAACAATTAAACATTTAATAGAATTGAACTTAGGAACAATATGGCGGATAATATATCACCCAAAAATTCATTTTTAGTTTGTCAGCGAATTCCATAAGTTCTCGCTTTACAACGCAGTGAGAACTGGAGTTCGAGCCTCCGTCATCCCATATTATCACGAGCATATGGACCTTATGATACTGTTCTTGAAGACGTTGTGTATGTTGTCACAAACGAACTTAGAAGCATCATGGCTTGTACTAATTGTCACATATTCAACATTCCCCGTGGCATCGTAAATGCCGTGAGGGATGATCTGCCCATTGGAAAATATGGCAAAATCATAATCAAGAGATTTTTGCTGAGTTTTAATCAAAACTTTTCCGTTGCGCTTGAACTTGCCAATGAGTTCTTTCTTTTTGGTATCAATACTGATCATAGGAAATCTGATCTTCCAACATGCTGTCCTTATGGAAGAGATATTCTTAAATTGTGCATCTCTGTCCTTAACTTCTTTCATCGGCATATCCTTTATGAAAGAACAATGGTGAAAGGCTAGCAAATCAAGAACCTGCCTAACAATATATTCGAATATATCAGATCCATTCTTCGACAGTTCTTTACTTATTGAGGGACTTCTGCTGTATATGATTCAATTACAATCTTCAAGGCGTCTATCCACTCAGGGTGAAGACCCGGAAGATACTTCCTGCCACCACCTTGTCGCCGAATACGCCCCCTTACCGGAACCATTACCGATTCTAAGTTCCCATTTGTCTTTATAAAGTGTATGCTTACTAACTTTGCTGATGCTAAAAGTTCGTGAAGGGAGATTGCTTTCGTTGCCAAGAACTATTGTGTTCAACATTTGCTAAATATAGCAATATAAGCCGGTTCTTCAAGCTTAAGCACTTTTGAAGTAGATTTTGTAATCATCTTATAAATACCTTTGTCAAGCATCTAAATTTACGATTTTTCTCCGGGTCTACAAATATAGCTACAGAAAAGGTACTGGTTTAATTCATAATCAAGACAATTTTCAATGGTTATCTAAGGCCATATTCATATATCTATTTTTATCCGGTATGGGAGAAACGGTGTCAATGAAAACTGTACCAGCTTATTTCCTTGCGATTACTAAACTTTATTTGGAATAGACCTGGAGCTCTCTTAAATTTTGCTCAGTATTGTTTTGAGAGTCCTCTTTGAGGATGTTTTTCTATCTTTATGAGGAGCATAGCGGACTATGTGACGAATAAAAAGAGGAAAACAAACTGAATAAAAACTTTTATGAGGAAAATTTAAACAGACTCTCATATTTCTGCTATTTTATTTTTAATTAATCAAATGAATTGTTATATTTGTAGGGAATCGTAATAGATCAACTATAATTAAAAATACCATGAGAGCGTCTTCTTATAATATATCTGTAAATGTAGATAAAAAAAAAAGAATCTATACGTTATTTTAAATGGATATACACGTGCCCTTGACATTGTGAATAAAAGCGTTTATGACTTTCTTAAAAATAATGGAAATTTGGGACATGTGTCAGAAGATACTAAAAATAAATTAATAAAAAGAGGATACTTAACTTCTCTCACACACAGTGAAGAAATACAACTCGTGAAACATTTGCTCGATAAGGCTCATAAGGATATGCGCTTTAAAAAATATAATTTTCATTTCATACTTTCATATGATTGTAATTTACGTTGTATTTATTGTTACGAGAATCCCATTTTAAACGGTTCACATTGTTTACCTAAAGCCAAGATTTCTAAAGAATATATTGACAGAGCCTTTGAGATAATATCAGAAAAAATAAAAGATGGCTCATGTTCTAGAACGATTGCTTTATATGGAGGAGAGCCATTCCTTGCAGACAATTATGATATGATTTGCTATATAGTGAAAAAAGGGAAAGAAAATAAATGTAATTTTTCTGTAACAACCAATGGCTATGATATTGATAAATATCTTGATTTTTTGAAAGATAATAAGATTTTCTCTTTTCAAATAACCTTAGATGGTGTAGAGGATGTTCAGAATGAACGAAAGCCACATTATAAAAACAATGATTCTTTTACAAAGATCACGGAGAATATTGATGCTTTATTAAAATTAGGCTTTCCTGTTGCAGTTAGAATAAATACAGATTCTTATACAATTAGTCGACTTGACGAGTTGTTCTTGTTCTTTAAACAAAAAGGGTGGTATCGCTACCGGACATTTGCTCCATATTGCGCTTTATTACGTAAGGACATTGAGGAGAATTCAATGTTTGAAACTCCATTCTCTCAAATAGACTTAGTAAATACCTTTTATGAAAAGAAAAAACTCGGAAAGTTAGATGAAAAAGCAGAGTGCCAGAATTATGGGACATATAATATTCTGAAATCTTTGTTATTAGGTAAACCATTGGCTTATAAAGGAGCTTTTTGTGGATCGCAAACAGGTAATATTATTTTTGATCCACTTGGAGATATCTATCCTTGTTGGGATGTAGTAGGTATATCTAAATATAAGATAGGACGTTATATTCCTGACTTTCATCTTGAAGATGATAGACTTAAATTTTGGTTTTATATGAATGTCAGTGAATCCAATTGCTGCAAGTGTAAATATGCCTTATTTTGCGGAGGTGGCTGTATTATAGGAAGTTTGAGGAAAAATGGAAAAGTAAAACCTGGAAATTGCAATAATTATCCACAACTTTTCATTCGTATGATTAAGATTATCTATGATGAATATATAAGAAAGGAGATAAGTTGTGATAAATAATTTAGAGGATGTAATACTATTGTTATCAGATGAAGAACTCTTGAAAGATAATGCGATTTCAAGGGAAGAGTTTACATTAGACAATCTTTTGAGGATGTTAGACATGAAAGAAGAATTATACTCTTTTTTGTACCTTTCTCAATTGGAGGGAGGACTTTTCTCTTTCAGAGAAAGAATAAGAAATACGAAGCGATATGAATCTTATATTGAAAGAATAGATCTGTTTTTGAATTCCGTTTTAAACGAAAATAGTATACAGGACATCAAAAACTTATTATTGGAAATTAAAGAAAACGAATTTGTTGCTAAAAGAAAGAATAATATAGTAATAAAACGTCTTTTATGAAACATTTAGAAGTTGCTCATACAGTAGTAGATTTTCTACATAAATCGTTTCCTGATGCGTCAATTGCACTCGGTGGATCTGTTGCAGAATTTTTTTTTAGGAAAGACAGTGATCTTGATATTTTGTTTATGAAAGCATCTATAACAGGGGCATATTTAGTAACTTTTAAATATGATGGACTGGAGGTTACCATATTTATTATTTCAAAACAACATATATATCGAGATTTTCAAAAGTATTTATATGGATATCATAATATGCCTTTGACGTTTGTTTCTTCTTCCCGAGGTATTTATGACCCGTTACATCTAATAAAGGATTTACAAAAATATTTGAATGATATAATTGAACGCAGAGTATTGTTAAGGACTATGCTTGTTGATAATTTAAAGAATGAAATATTGGAGATTTGTAATATAGATCATGATGAATGCATCGAGAAGAAGAAAAGCGTATTTATGGTCTGCAATAGATTAATTCAATTGTTTTATCTTGCTCACTATCCTCATCGGATAACTACAAAATCAGAGGGGAGGAATCCTTTTATATTTTTAGAGAAAACTGATTATGTTTTATACAATTTCATCAGAAAGATATTGCCATATAATTGGGAGTCGTATTCTCTTTTAAGAAAAGATATTAATAAGATACTAGATAGTTATTGATATAGAAAGGAGGTGTCAAGTATGAAAAAAGAAAGAAATGATTTCTTTAAACTCAATTTTTTTGAATTCGAAATGAATATGGGGGTTAATGAAAGAATCGAAAGATTAGATCTTATGGAACAGTATGTTTTAAAAGGAGGAGCAGATGGTTGTGGTAAAAATACATGTGTAAATAAAGATTCAGCTCCGCCTTGCTATGCTGATCCATGTGATCAGTTCTGTAATTGTGATGGACTTCCTCCCATTTGTCCCACGATGGGCTGGGAGTGTAGTTGTGACCAAGATGATTGTATGTTATATCTTTGTCCTGGTATGACGTAGCCAATTTAAATGAAGAATAGGTATTTCTAAAATAGATATCTATTCTTCTAATATGTATGAAAATGATAAAGTACTTATGGTTAATAATATTTCTCGCACCATGGTGCAACAATAATTTATCCTCTCAAGTTAGAGGCCAAATTATTGATGCAAAAACAAAACAGCCTTTGGCAGGAGCTAATATTTATACTAATCGGGGGGTAGGAGTAGCTGTTGCAGATAAAAAGGGTGAGTTTATGATAAACAATGGAGAGTTGTTACATAATATAGATACTCTCTGTTTTTCTTTTGTCGGATATCGTACAAGAAAATTTGCTGTAGCCTCTTTATTGCAAAAGAAAAATGTGATTTTATTGCAAGAAGAGCCATTTATACTAGGAGAAGTATCTGTTTATGGCATAAAAAAAACTTACTTACGTTTGCCATATACACAAATATCATCAATGCCTGTCCCACTATATTCGTTTGCAATGATTTCATTAGGAAAGAAACTGTATATTATAGGTGGAGATAGATCTCAGATAAAACTTCCTATGGGCTTTAGTTTGGGAGCATCTGGCGGACTTCCCACAGGGTTTATTTATGAAAAGTATAGTAATAGAATGTATATTTATGATACCACATCGAATACTTGGATCGTTTCAAACCAAAAGTTGAGGGAGCGTGCTTATCATTCAGCTCTTTACAATGATGGGAAAATCTATATTATGGGTGGGAAACGTTTCTCAACTAATCGGAAGATTGAGTATCTTGATGAGACGGTAGAGATATATAATATACATCAGGATACAATATTAATAGACCCAGTGAATCCGCATCAAGCCGCTTCTTCTGCTGCATTTATTTACGATAACAAATTAATAATCTTCGGAGGTTCTACCTATCAGGCAGAAAATGGATGGCAAAAATATTCAGATAAAATACACATGCTTGATTTGAAAAAAGGCATTTGGTATGAGGTAGGAAAAATGCCCTTAGGAATGGAAACAAATGGAATTCTTATGGGGCATACTGTTTTCTTATTTGGTGGGTATCGACAAAGACCTTTATCGACAATACTCACTTATGATCTGACTACCGGTATTTGGAAGAATAGAGGAAACTTGTGGTTTTCAATAAGTAAGGCGGCTATGACTCGTGGTGGAGATAAAGTCTACATTTTGGAAAATGGTGTGATACAAGTATATAATTTATGTACTAATGAGACAAAAGCTTATCAAATTGATCTGAAGTTACGGGCGGGTGGACTTTATTGCACGGGCGATAAATTAATTATTGTGGGAGGATATAGTGAAGGAGTAGATGGCAAGTTAGGGGATTCTGGAGTTTATGAGGTCCGATTATCCGATTTTGACCGCACAGAGTTACATTTTATTAATCGGGAATAAGCAACAATAATCACTTAAAATTCAAATACTTACATCACAACCACCTCAATTCCAATCCCTTCTTCCCATAGCCTTCGATTTATTGCGATATTCGGTTTAATTAGGCTATATTTACATTGGTCAATGAAGTACCACAAATGAAAGTGCAGTTTATCCAAATCTCGACTTTGGCAATCGGCAAATCCGGTAACCTGTTTACTGTTACGATAATAAGACGGCTTAGCCAATTGAAGAAAATTAATCATACCGAGAATAGCCAAATATTCAAAAGCGTTTTTAATATTTTCTCCTATTCCCCAGCGATAACCGACATCTGCCAGTATGATTTTGATATAACAGCAAAGTTCCCCAAGACAATCTAGCTAACAGATAAACGACTTTGCCATCATGCACGCAAACTATTGTCACCATTACAGTGAGTAGAAAACCATTCTTATCTACTACATGACGCTTGATTCTTTTAACCCTTTTGTTGCCATCAATGCCGTTGAGGGGACGATTGTCGCCCCAACAAACACTTTGACTATCCATAATACCCAAACCAGCTCCTGCAACTTATTCCATTTCCACACGTACTTTTTCTCTTAAGTTATTCAATAACAGATCAAATTCACCCCAAAAAGACCATTTACGATAATAGTAGTAAACCAATTCCCAAGGTACGAAGTCCGAAGACAACATGCATCACTGATAAGCGATATTGACGATATAGAATATTACATTCCATATTTCACTCAAATCATATTTTCGCTTTCTTTCTTGCAAATCCAAGATTTTCTTGGTAACTTGTAACTGTATTGCTTCTAAATCCGTTAAATACATAATCATTTGAAGCTTGGCAACTAAAAAAAATAATCATTTTGACGGAAAGAGGAAACACTCTTTTTATTTCAAACTATAAAATTTAAACAGGTCCTGAATACGGGTTGTATCAAAAAGTTTGCCCCCCTCATTTATGGCTAACACAAAACCTGCAAATAGCAGCAAGTAAAAGTGATCAAGCTTTTAAATACCATATATTATTAAATTAAGAAGCGAAACAATGTAATAAATATTAAGAAAAGAAGTTTATATTTTATATTTTGCAGCGCACATATGGTAACCATTACTCTATATATGAACAACAACATAGAATATATCAGCAAGATAAAGAAAGGAGAAGAGGCTTCTTTCCGTCATTTTGTTAATAGCTATTCGAAAGACTTGTTCTACTATGCACAGTGTTTCGTACGAAGCAAAGAAACCGCTGAAGAAGTAGTCAGCGACGTCTTTCTGGATGTATGGAGACACCGGGAAGAAATAGATGAAATCAAGAATATAAAAGCTTGGTTGCTCACATTAACTCATAACAAAGCCATCTCCTATCTGAGAAAAGCGGAAAATTCAAGTGAAATTGCCTCATGGGAAGAAATAGATGATTTTCAAATAATCGGAAATCTGCAAACTCCCGATGAAGAGATGATCAGCAAGGAAGAGATAGCTCAAATCAATAGCCTCATTCAAACACTTCCTCCAAAATGCAAGGTAGTCTTCGCTCTTGCCAAGATAGAACGCCTACCCTATAAAGAAATAGCCGATATGCTGAATATCTCGGTTAAGACCATTAACGTCCACGTTGCCAAAGCATTAGAGATCATTTCAAATGGTCTGAAAAAATAAATCAGAAAATAATCTAAAAAAAATGGAATCCGAATAGGACATTCTCAAGTAAACTGCGTCTTTATTAATGTAATCCTATTAAAATAATGAGAAAGAATAAGTTTAAATCATTTGCTTCACGCCTGAATAAGGATGGCGATCATCCGGAAAAGATATCATTTGAATCTCCGGAAGAACAAGCCGAATATGATAAGCTCGACTTTCTCTGGAACCGATGTCTCCCCGAAGAAACGGGTAAACCGGATATATGGGCAAAAGTGCAGGCAAAAATAAATGCCGACAACACTCCGGTCCGTCTTGCCTTGAAGAGCAATAAGACGGCAAGGTTGTTCAGTATTCTGAAATATTCGGCAGTTGCAGCTTCTGTAGCCCTGTTAATAGGAGCCGGCTGTTTTCTTTTATTGAATGATGAAGAGAGACATGATCTGAATAAAATAGCACAAAGTCTGCAAACAGAAATTCCACAGGATATAAAAGAAGTTACGCTGGTGGTTTCGGATCAAAAGAAGATAGAATTGGACAATAATGCCCAGATCGTCTATTCGGCAACAGGTCAGGTGCAGGTCAACTCTAATAAACTTGTGGAAGATGACATTAAAGAGGAATACAATCAGATTATTGTCCCGAAAGGTAAGCGTTCACAGATTGTCTTAGCCGATAACAGTAAAATATGGATCAATTCCGGGAGTAAAGTTATCTATCCCCGTGCATTTGAAGGGAAATACAGAGAAATTTATGTGGAAGGAGAAGTGTATCTGAACGTAACACATGATACTTCGAAACCGTTTATCGTGAATACTTCCGGATTTGAAGTACGCGTTTTGGGTACATCCTTCAACATATCGGCTTATAAAAATCAGGAAAAAGCCGCAGTCGTATTGGTAGAAGGTTCGGTCAATGTAAAAGACCAACAAAATCATCATATAAAGATGGTACCTAACGAGAAAGTAGAACTTAATCAAGAAGGTATATCAGGAAAAGAAAAAGTAAATGCCCGTGATTATATCAGCTGGATTGACGGGATATGGACCTTGCAGGGAGAAAGCCTAAAGCAAGTTTTGTTACGGCTGCAAGATTATTACGGACAAAACATCCGGTGTGATGCTGCGATAGAGAACGAACAAATGTTTGGTAAACTCTTTTTAAATGATGATTTAAATCAGGTAATGAAGTCAATTTTATCTATCTTGCCTGCCGAATACACAATGAAAAACAATGTAATCTATATAGAATAATACAAGTAAAATAAACAAATGTTTAACCTTAAAAAACACACATTATTATGTAGAAAGAAAGCAGATAAAAAAAGAAAATCGGATAATACGCCCATATTATCCGACTCTAATGACTTTTTATTAAATCACAAACTTTTAATGATTAACTAAAATCAATGTAAATGTATGAAAAAGAAAGCAATTCCTTGTCATAAGGCAGGGAGGATTACGTCCTTTTTTTTATTAATTAGTATTTTTTTACTTATACCGAGTATCACTACTCCGGTTTATGCTGTAGAAACTTATACCCAGCAAACTGTTTTTACGCTTCACGCAACTAATAAAACAGTAAAAGAAGTGTTTGAATACATCGAAAAAAACAGTGAATTTGTCGTTTTGTATTCAAAAGATCTTTTACCTGTACTGCAGAAGAAAGTGTCTGTTTCGATAGATAAACAGAATGTAGAATCGATTTTGAATATCTTGTCTAAAGAAGCGGGATTGAAGTACAACATCAACGACCGTCAGATCACAATTACCAAAGCTACGGCAGAAGCACCTCAACAGGAAAAAAAAATCAAAATCACCGGTCAGGTTCTTGACGAAAACGGAGAAGGGATTCCGGGAGCAAATATCGTAATAAAAGGCAATAGTACATTGGGAACAGTAACCAATGTCGAAGGGAACTTTACATTAATGGCTCCGGAAAATAGCACATTAGTAGCCTCCTTTATCGGATATACCCCTGTTGAAATTCCGCTAAAAGGGAAAAAGATAGTTGTTTTCAAATTGGTACCTGACGCCCAGAGTCTGGAAGAAGTAGTGGTAGTAGGATTCGGAACACAGAAAAAAGCCAGTGTTGTAGGTGCTGTACAATCCATCAAACCGGCTGAACTTCGAGTACCTTCCAGTAACCTGAGTACATCATTTGCCGGACGTATAGCAGGCGTAATTTCTATGCAACGCACCGGTGAGCCGGGTGCCGATGGAGCAAACTTCTGGATACGCGGTGCCGCAACCTTCAGTGGAACGACTGATCCTCTGATCTTCATCGATGGTGTCGAAGTTTCGGCAGGAGATATGAACGCTATTCCCTCGGAAGCTATCGAAAACTTCTCAATATTGAAAGATGCCTCGGCTACAGCCCTCTACGGAGCACGCGGTGCCAATGGTGTCATCCTGATCACTACCCGAACCGGTAAAGATCTTGAAAAAGCACGCATCAATGTACGCATCGATAATACATTTACCGCACCGACACGTACACTCAAACTGGCAGATGCAGTAACAGCCATGAAATTGAGAAATGAAGCCATTCTGACCCGTAACCCGGATGGTACACCGGCTTTCTCAGATGATAAAATTCAAGGAACGCTTGAAGGCAGAAATCAGTATGTATATCCCAACGTTGATTGGTTCGACTATATGTTTAAAGACTACTCCATGAACCAATCAGCCAACCTGAATGTAATGGGTGGTACAAAGAAAGTAGACTATTTCATCAGCGCCTCCATCAATAATGATAATGGTATGCTGAAAAAAGATCCGAATAACACATTCGACAACAATATACAGAATCTTCGCTACTCGTTCCAAAGTAACGTGGGAGCATGGTTGACATCAAGTACCAAAGTAAATGTGAGAATCAACTCGCAAATAGTCAATTACAATGGTCCGTCAACCAGTATGGACGATTTGTATAAATACGTAATGGAAGCTCCGTCAATGTATTTTGCACCTGTATATCCGAATATCAACCGTGAAGATCACACTATATTCGGAAACAAATCAGGTGGTCCTATCGGTTCCGGAGGATTCAGTATTTATCGCAACCCTTATGCAAGTATGGTACAAGGTAGTTCTAAGCAAAGCGCATATACCATTAATACGGCTTTCGAACTGGAACAGAAACTTGACTTCCTTACCAAAGGATTGAATTTTAAAGCACTGGTTTCTTTTAAAAACTGGTCGAAGACGACTGTCAATCGCTCCTTTTCACCTTACTTTTATGAATTGCAGAATCCTCAGGAGCAAGAAGACGGAAGCTATCTTTATGATTATAACTCTATCAGTAAGGGACGTACCGCTCTTGAGACATCGACTTCCACTACTGGCGACCGTCTGATGAACCTGCAGGCTACACTGAACTATCAGCGCATGTTCGGTGATAAACATGATGTCGGAGCAATGTTGGTATATCTTCAGCGCGAATACAATCTGAACAATCCTGACAATAACTATTACAATACATTGCCGGAACGTAATCAGGGGCTGGCCGGACGTGTTACCTATGCTTATGACGGACGCTATTTGGCTGAATTCAACTTCGGCTACAATGGTAGTGAGAACTTCGAAAAAGGAAGCCGTTATGGATTCTTCCCTTCACTCGCTGTCGGCTATCTTATCTCCAACGAGAAATTCTTCGAACCATTGACAAAAGTTATCTCCAACTTAAAAATACGCGCTTCGTACGGATTGGTAGGTAATGCGGATATCGGCTCCAACCGTTTCCCCTATCTTACTAAAGTAGATTTGGGTGGAGCCGGATTTGTATTCGGTGACCAGTGGCAAACCTCATCTAACGGAGCTACCATCACCACTTACGGAGCTGAAAAGGTGACATGGGAAATCGGTAAAAAGTATAATGTAGGATTCGACCTGGGATTATTCAACAAATTAAGCCTCAACGTAGATTTCTTTAGAGAAGACCGTAAAGACATCTTCCTTAGACGTAATACAATCCCTGCAGAAAGTGGTATCACCGGAGATCTCCGACCCTATGGTAATCTGGGTAAGGTACGCAATCAAGGCGTTGACATGTCATTGGACTATAATCACGCTGTCAGCAAAGACTTCATGATCTCTGCCAAAGGTACTTTCACATACGCTAAGAACCAATATATGGAAATAGACGAACCGGACTACGAATATGCATACATGTCACAAGTAGGACGCCCCTGAATCAGTATAAAGGCTATATTGCATTAGGACTCTTCAAAGATCAGGAAGAGATTGACAACAGTCCAAAACAAATACTAACCGGAGTTGTGCAACCGGGTGATATTAAATATGCAGACCTCAATAATGACGGAAAGATCGACGGAAACGATCAAACTTACATTGGTAATCCGGAATTACCCCAAATCAGCTATGGTCTGGGAGTCAGTATCCAGTACAAAAAATGGGATGCTTCCATCTTCTTTCAAGGAGTAGGCAAAAGAAGCATCATGTTGAGCGACATCCATCCTTTCGGTGGAGAATCGTATGGTGTCATGCAATTTGTTGCCGATAATCATTGGACAGAGGCAAACCCGAACCCCGAAGCAATGTATCCGAGACTGACAAACGGGAAAAACAACAATAATAACCCCAACTCTACTTACTGGCTGAGAGATGGTTCGTATATCCGACTTAAAAACGTGGAATTAGGATACTCTTATAAATTTTTACGTGCCTATATCAGCGGACAAAACCTGCTGACATTCTCTAAATTTAAATTATGGGATCCGGAGCTCTATACCTCAAACGGATTAAAATATCCGACACAAATCATGGGTTCCATCGGTTTACAGTTCACTTTTTAAAAATCTGAATAATTATGAAACTAAAAAATATAATTGTAGCTTTACTAATCGGAGCTAGCTTACACTCTTGTGATTATCTGGACATTGTACCCGATGACACCCCTATTTTGGCTGATGCGTTCAAGAACGAACAGACTGCCGAGAACTTTGTCTTCGCCTGCTATTCTTTCATTCCCAATTATCTGAACTTCCGTCAGAACTTCAGTTGGTGCACAACTCCGGAAACTGTCGGATCTGCCCACTGGACCACTACTTGGTTCACCTTTATGAGAATGCAACAAGGATTGTACAATTCTGCTGATCCAATCATTGATGTGTGGCAAAGTTCATACAACGGTATCCGCCAATGTTATACGTTCTTGGATAATATTGATTATGTAAAGCCATCACAAATCTCAGAGGCAGACCTCGCAGCCAAGAAAGTACTTTGGAAAGGTGAAGTAAAATTTCTGATTGCCTACTACCACTACCTGCTATTACAGAACTACGGTCCTATAGTCATACTGGACGAAGCAATCCCTCTTAATGCACCCAAAGAAGAACTTTTCAAGCCGCGTGTACCCTATGATGAATGCGTTAGCCGAATTGCTCAAATGTTCGATAATGCCTCTGCCGACCTGCCTATGACAGTGAAAGCTTCCAACTACGGTCGTGCTACAAAAGTCATTGCACAAGCACTAAAGGCAAGAATGTACTTGTACGCAGCCAGCCCACAGTTCAATGGGAATGCTGATATGTATAAGAATTTCAAGAACAAGGACGGACAGTTGCTCATGAACCTGACTTATGACAAGAATAAATGGAAAACTGCCATGGACGAATGTAAAAAGGCAATCGACATGGCACATCAAGCCGGAGCAGAATTGTATAAGTATACAAAGAAAGGTAATCTGCCGGAATTCAACCAAGCCATTGCCAATGCACGTAACCTGGTTGTAGACGCATGGAATAAAGAACTGATCTGGGGATATAGTGGCTGGAAAGAAACATGGGCCGATGGAAACTCTATTCAAACACACGTAATTCCCAAAGGTATCAGTACTTCCTCGGGAGCACCTTATGGAGCTTTAGGTGCAACGGCTTTCAGTGCGGACATGTATCTGACCAAGAACGGACTTCCGATAGATGAAGATCCAGAGTTTGATTATGCACATCGTTTCACAGTAGCCGAAGGGGATTCGGTAGCAGTGCTCCATCGCAACCGTGAACCACGTTTCTATGGTTCTATCGGCTTCAACCGCGGGGACTACCTGATCAACGGAGACACCATTAACCTCAAAATGCGCTTCAAAGAGCAAAATGGAACACGTGATGCGGGAAGTGACCAATTATATGGATCGTATGCTATCGCCAAACTGGCTCATCCAGAAACTTTTGTTAGTGGTACCAGCAACTCTCTGGTAGCTTTCCCTTTCCCTATCATCCGCTTAGGAGAATTGTATTTGGACTATGCAGAGGCTTACTTTGAATACAATGGAACACTGGAAGGAGATGCACTTACTTACTTCAACCTGATCCGCCAGAGAGCCGGTATTCCTAATGTAGAAGTTTCCTACAAAGGACTTCCGTCCGGAGACAAACTTCGTGAGGTAATTCATCGTGAAAGAACCATAGAGCTGATGTTCGAAGGACATATGTCATACGACTATCGCCGTTGGCTGATTGCCCTGAAAGAATGGAGCGGTATGGAAAATGGTATGATCGGATTGAACTCTTACGGTACAACCAACGAAGAGTATTATAAAAATGCACGTTTGGATGCTCAACCATTCATCTTCAGGGATGAACAGTATTTGAGTCCAATCAAACAGGATTACCTGAATGTAAATTCAAATCTGGTCCAGAATCCGGGTTGGTAATTCATCTTTCCTAATAATATAAATTAGCCTGTATATACCTACCACCGGACAGGGATATACAGGCTATTTTACCTTACAAAAACAACACCTTATGAAAAAGAAGAAAGTTACTACTTATTGCTGCCTCCTGTTATTGGCAAGCTTTTTTCACAACTGTCACGGCACAAAACACAAATACTCCCATGATGGGGTGGAGTTCATGGAACACCTTCCGAGTACATATTAATGAAGAACTAATTAAAGAGACAGCTGATGCCATGGTCAACCGGGGTCTGAAGGATGTAGGCTATGGATATGTGAACATAGACGACGGATACTTTGGAGGACGAAATTCGGAAGGACGTCTTTTTGCCAATAAGAAAAAAATTCCCGAATGGGATGAGAGTCCTGTCCGACTATATTCATTCAAAGGGATTGAAAGCCGGTATATATTCTGATGCGGGCAGCAACACTTGTGGCTCCATCTATGACGCAGATACACTCGGTATCGGTGTAGGGCTTTGGAAACAAGATGATATAGACTGCCAAACCTTCCTCAAAGACTGGGGATATGATTTCATTAAAATAGACTGGTGTGGCGGTGAAGCAACCGGACAAAGTGAGCAGCAACGTTATACGGATATCTACAAAGCGATCAGACGGACAGGACGGACAGATGTTCGATATAATATATGCCGTTGGCAGTTTCCGGGCACTTGGGCTACCCAGTTGGCAGGTTCCTGGCGAATCCATACAGACATCAATCCACGATTCACAACAATCGACCGAATCATTGAAAGAAATCTCTACTTAGCACCTTACGCAAGCCCGGGGCACTATAATGACATGGATATGCTTGAAGTAGGAAGAGGGCTCACGGAAGACGAAGAAAAAACTCATTTTGGAATATGGTCTATCTTGTCCTCCCCGTTAATGATCGGATGCGATCTTCGTACAATTCCTGAAAAAACTTTATCGATCATTACCAATAAGGAAGTGATCGCATTAAATCAGGATTCATTAGGTCTGCAGGCTGAAGCCATTGAACGGGGAAAAGACTATCTGATTTTATCAAAAGCCATTCAGAAACGTGAAGGCAAACTACGTGCAGTAGCACTATATAACAGAAGCAATACAGATCAGCAGATCAGAGTCGATTTCGATAAGCTCTATTTATCAGGGGATGTACGAGTGAGAGATCTATGGAACCATCAAGAAATGGGAACATTCACCGATTACTATGAAACGCTAGTTCCTGCACATGGAACAGCTTTAATAAGACTTGAAGGTAGCAAACGTCACGACCGGACATGTTATGAAGCTGAATATGCTTTCATGCAAGAATTTCTGCCAGACAACAAACAGACAGCTCATTTTACACCAAAATCAGGAGCCTCAGGAGAATATATTATGAAAAATCTTGGAAATTCACCTTCCAATTGGGCAGAATTCAGAAACGTGTATATTAGCAAAGGAGGAGATTATCAACTTAAGTTAACTTATTATTCAGGTGATAAACGCGATATCCAAATAGCTGTAAACGGAACAGAATATAAACAGTCTAACCTCTATTCCGGTACATGGGATCAAGCAGCTACAACAACGATCAAGGTTAAACTTCGCAAAGGCTATAACACGATACGTCTGTATAATTCGTACGGGTGGGCACCCGATATTGATAAAATGGAAATCATCAAAGGTCGTTAACAATAGGTAAACATATAATCCATACGAGTGTTACAGACTTCCGTAACACCCGTATGGTCTTTATGATTACTTTGTTATTCCAAAAATACAGCCGTCCCACTAGCAGTTACCATCAACATACTGCCACTTCCCCCAACTGTTTCGTAATCCAAATCAACTCCGATCACAGCATTAGCGCCCATTTGGCGAGCCTGTTCAGACATTTCTTTCAAAGCAGTATCTTTTGCCTCACGAAGCACTTCTTCGTATGAACCGGAGCGTCCGCCTACTATATCACGAATACTGGCAAAAAAGTCACGGAAGACATTGGCACCTATAATAGTTTCTCCGGACACAATGCCATAATAAGTGGTTATTCGTTTTCCTTCGATGATTGGAGTGGTTGCTAATAACATAATTCTTGTTTCATTTAGAGGTTTATATTAATATTAGACGATAAAGAAAGAAAAAGGTTGCAGGAATCCTTCATTTATTATCTATTTATACGGATCGGTCGTTGGAAATAATACTGTACGGTACTTGCTCCGCCTTCCCTTAGTTGACGGAGGAAAAACAGACCTCCTCCCCAAAAAAGAGTTAAAGACAGAGTCCTAAAGTCATTCAACACATTCCAGCAAGCCCCTATCAAACATAAAAAATGTCGCAAAAGCAACAGCTTTCACGACACTTCAATATCTGTCAGAATACACATGCCTCAGAACATCTTACTGACCCGTTCGATACCAGCTACAAGAGCATCAACTTCCTCTTTTGTATTATACACGGCAAATGAGGCGCGAACCGTACCTTCAATGCCTAAACGATGCATTAACGGTTCTGCACAATGGTGTCCCGTACGGACAGCAATACCCAATCGATCAAGCAAGGTACCCAGATCCAAATGGTGTATATCGCCTACCAAGAATGAAATTACACTGCTTTTATGCTCAGCCTCACCAAAAATACGCATATTCGGAATTTCTTTCAGCCGTTGCATAGCATAAACTGTAAGCTCATGTTCATGTAATGCTATTGGGTCTAAGCCAATACCTGTGACATAGTCCAGCGCTTTGGCAAGCCCGGTAGTGGCAATATAGTCTGGGGTTCCAGCCTCGAATTTAAATGGTAATTCACCGAAGACAGTCTTTTCAAATGAGACAGACTGAATCATTTCTCCTCCACCCTGATAAGGCGGAAGACGTTCGAGCCAATCTTCCTTTCCATATAAGACGCCTATTCCGGTAGGCCCATATATTTTATGACCTGAGAAAACAAAGAAGTCAGCATCCAAATCCTGTACATCCACCTTCATGTGAGGAATGGATTGAGCACCGTCAATCATAACAGGTACTCCATGAGCATGTGCCGTGGCAATCATCTCTTTCACCGGATTGATTGTTCCCAGTACATTGGACACTTGGGTTACGCTGACAATCTTAGTACGTTCAGAAAAAAGATTTTCGTACTCTTCAAGTAACAGCTCACCTTTATCATTCATCGGAATGACTTTAATCGCAATCCCTTTACGGGCCGCCAACAACTGCCAAGGTACGATATTACTGTGGTGTTCCATCACTGAAACAATCACCTCATCACCCTCTTGCATGAACTCTTCACCAAAACTGGAGACAATTAAATTAATGCTCTCCGTTGTCCCGCGAGTGAAAATGACCTCACGAGTACTACGGGCATTAATGAACTGACGTATAGTCTCACGTGAAGCCTCATGCAGCTCCGTCGCCTGCTGAGACAAGAAATGAACTCCCCGATGTACATTCGCATTGACCGAATAATATTCGTCTACAATCGAATCGATCACCAGGCGAGGCTTCTGAGTAGTCGCACCGTTATCTAAATAAACCAAAGGCTTGCCATATACCGTACGGCTAAGTATGGGAAAGTCCTCACGTATCTTATGAATATTCATTTTATCACTGATTATTTGCAAATAGAACATCCCTGGCACTTATTCAGTTCACCGCGGAAACGTTTCTCCACCAGCAGGTGCAGACGGTCTTTCAAGGCATCCAGGCGGATTGTATCAATCACCTCGTTGACAAATGCAAACATCAGCAACAGACGGGCCTCCTTTTCGGCGATACCACGAGCACGCATATAGAAAAGAGCGTTTTCATCCAGTTGACCTACAGTAGCTCCATGAGAGCATTTTACATCGTCGGCATATATCTCCAGTTGCGGCTGAGTATACATACGGGCATCACGAGTAGCACAGAGGTTACGGTTTGTCTGCTGAGAACTGGTATGTTGCGCATCAGGACGTACCAGTACCAAACCGGCAAAAGCTCCCACAGACTGATCGTCAAGAACATATTTAAACAACTCATTGCTGGTACAATTCGGCACGGCATGATCTATCGAGGTATTATTGTCCACGTGTTGGTTTTTATCAGCAATGGCCATACCACAAAGATTGATCTCGGCACCTTCACCGGCAAGGGTAACTTCTGTCGTATTACGGGTTGTCCCGTTATGAAGTGTCATTCCATTAAGCAATACATTGCTGTTTGCTCCCTGTTTCACATACAAATTACTGAAACGCACTGTACTGGTATGAGTCTCTTCCAATTCATAAAGATCGAAAACGGAGTTCTCTTCTGCAAACACTTCAATAACTTGAGTTGCCAAGAAGTTTACATTATCCATTGCATGATCGCAAATAAGCAAACGGGCCTGAGCCCCTTCTTCAAGGATAATCAACACACGGCGGTTTACCATGAAATTAACATCCGCACGAAGTATATTGACCAGTTGAATAGGTCTATCGACGATCACATTCTTCGGAACATACATCAATACTCCATCCTGTGCAAAAGCCGTATTAAAAGCCGTAACCGCATCTTTCGAGGTATCCGCCAACTTACCATAATACTTCTTCACAAGTTCCGGATGCTGTTCAGCCATATTTCTCAAACTACCGAAGATAACTCCTTCAGGCAATCCGGACTTAGGAAGCGCCTGATTGTAGAATGCATCGTTCACTACAAAAAACAATGAAGTGCTCATGTTCGGAACATCACATTTAAACACTTCATAAGGGTTCACCGGAATGGGCAGCCGGTTCAAGTTCAACCCATAATCCGGCTCAAAGAATTTACTGACATCCGTATATTTGTATTTCTCTTGTTTCCGTGTAGGAAACCCCTGACGTTCGAAATCAGCAAAAGCTGTTGCCCGGGGGCATTCAACGCCTCAGCGCTATGACGACAGATCATCGCCTCACACTGAGAAAAGAGATCTATATATTGCTGTTCTGCATTCATAATTAAACTCATTCTCCTAATTCCTTCTTAATCCAATCATATCCCTTCTCTTCCAACTCAAGAGCGAGTTCCGGACCGGCAGTCTTTACAATACGTCCTTTGTAAAGAACATGTACAATGTCCGGCTTTATATAGTCCAGCAGACGCTGATAGTGGGTGATGACAATACAACTGGTATCGGGAGTTTTCAGTTTATTTACTCCTTCGGCTACAATACGAAGCGCATCGATATCGAGTCCGGAATCAGTCTCGTCTAAGATACTGAGACGGGGTTCGAGCATAGCCATCTGAAAAATCTCATTCCGTTTTTTCTCCACCCGAGAAACCTTCATTTACCGAACGATTGGCCAATTTATTATCCAACTCGACCACTGCACGCTTTTCACGCATCAATTTCAAGAACTCACTGGCTGTCAAAGCGGGTAATCCTTTGTACTTACGCTGTTCATTGACAGCGGCACGCATAAAGTTCACCATGCTCACGCCCGGGATCTCCACCGGATACTGAAAACTAAGAAAAATACCTTCGTGACTGCGATCTTCAGGGCTCAATTCCAAAAGATTTTTACCATAAAACGTGATGCTTCCTTTCGTCACTTCGAAAGCAGGATTACCTACCAGAACAGACGAAAGCGTACTTTTACCCGAACCGTTAGGTCCCATAATGGCATGTACTTCGCCCGGCTTCACCGTCAGGTTAATGCCTTTCAATATCTCTTTGCCGTTAATGCTGGCATGCAGGTCTTTTATCTCTAACATGATCTTATCAATTATTTCATTATCTATTCTTTTCCAAAAATAACCTCGTCCAACCATTGTAGTATGGAATTTCCGTCCGTCTGCGTAATAGTAAAAGGGAAGTTAACCTTTACCCCTACACTTACGGTCTGCCGCACCCCATTGCTACGTACAAATCCGGTTCCACGAGAATTGGTCTTCTCTATCTCTCCACTTATCTTTCCGGCAATGCCCATCCGGAAATTATATTCCAAGGTGAGAGCAAGACAAGAAAGAAAATATATATCAGCTCCCACCACAGGAGAAACTGTGAATAATGGTTCTTTAATTCGGTATCGATAATCGTAATCTTTACGAAACTCTTGCCTTGAAGGATCGTAATAACTGCTACTGCCCATCCCCTCCTGCCTTCGTGGAGAGAGGTTCCATCCAGTAGAAAGTCCCCCATAAGGTTGGATTGCAAACCGTTGTGGTAAGAAATAATACCGCCCTCCTATTTCCAGATTACTCATTGAGGCAGAAATACCTGGATTCAAACCTATTTCTTCACCTGTATATCCTCCTTTCAGGGAGAAACGGGTATAAGGAATATAATACTCCAACATTAAAGTATGTATATGTCCTGCAGAAACAGCTTTTCCCGAAAGTGTATTCTTTGTGACTATCGGCCAATTTCCTCCCCAAGAGCCACTGATCGCCCACCTCCTTTCTTGATCGTCAAGGTTTTGTGCCAGTACTACACCAACATAGGACAGGAATATCAATAGCCAACCAACACGTTTCGTCTTCATTATCCTACACTGCCTTCAAGAGAGATCGTAAGTAGTTTCTGAGCTTCTACGGCAAATTCCATTGGAAGTTTATTAAGTACCTCCTTAGCATAGCCGTTTACGATCAATCCAATGGCATCTTCTGTAGAAATACCACGCTGATTACAATAAAATATCTGATCCTCACTAATCTTACTGGTAGTCGCTTCATGCTCTACAACTGCCGTTTCATTATGGATATCCATGTAGGGAAAAGTATGTGCACCACACTTATCACCCAACAGCAATGAGTCACACTGGCTATAATTACGGGCATTATCAGACTTTTCAGCTACACGGACCAACCCACGGTAAGAGTTCTCGCTCTTCCCGGCAGATATACCCTTGCTGACAATCGTACTACGGGTGTTCTTACCTAAATGAATCATTTTAGTACCTGTATCTGCCTGCTGATAATTATTCGTCACAGCTACAGAATAAAACTCTGCAGTAGAATTATCCCCGGAAAGAATACAAGACGGATATTTCCATGTAATAGCCGAACCTGTCTCAACCTGGGTCCATGAAAGTTTACTGTCTACTCCTTTGCAATTGCCACGTTTTGTCACAAAATTATAAACTCCACCTTTGCCTTCGGCATCGCCCGGATACCAATTCTGCACGGTGCTATATTTCACTTCCGCACGATCATGTACCATGATTTCGACAATAGCAGCGTGTAATTGATTCTCATCTCTCATTGGAGCTGTACACCCCTCCAGATAGGAAACATAGCTATCGTCATCAGCCACAATCAATGTACGTTCAAACTGACCGGTATTGGCAGCATTAATACGGAAATAAGTAGAGAGTTCCATAGGACAACGTACCCCCTTGGGGATATAGACAAAAGAACCGTCTGAGAATACAGCCGAGTTTAATGCCGCAAAGAAGTTGTCTCTATACCCAACAACAGATCCGAGATACTTTTTCACCAAGTCGGGATGTTCACGCACAGCTTCACTGAATGAGCAAAAAATAATACCTTTCTCCATCAGTGTTTCCTTAAAGGTCGTTTTCACTGACACAGAGTCCATCACTGCATCCACAGCCATACCACTCAACGCCATCTGCTCCTCCAGTGGAATGCCGAGTTTATTGAATGTTTTTATCAATTCCGGATCAACTTCATCCATACTCTTCGGGCCCTCCTTCTTTTTCGTAGGATCGGCATAATATGAGATTGCCTGATAGTCAATTTCCGGTATACGCAAATGTGCCCAAGTAGGCATCTCCAGCGTTAACCAATGACGATAAGCTTTCAGACGGAACTCCAGCAACCACTCCGGCTCGTTCTTTTTAGACGAGATCAAACGTACCACGTCTTCATTGAGTCCCTTCTCTATGATATCTGTATGTACCTCCGTAGTGAAGCCGTATTTATACTTCTCCTGCGTGAGTTCTTTTACATATTTATTGGGTTCTTCTTGTTGCATCATTTTTATTTGAATATATATTGTTGTGTAACCTCTTTTGCTGCGGGAAAGAAGATCCCCGCAAAGCTTTCCATAGGATAATATAACAAGGACTGCTCCTTCTTTGTTTGGCTAATCAACTGACTATCGGAGTCTATAAACTGAATGACACAGATAACCAAGCTCACCAATAAAAGATATTTCAAAGCTCCGAGCCCGGCTCCAAGCATGCGATTCAGCCAGCCAAGTGAAACCGCCTCCAATGCCTTGGTTAATACTGAAGCCACCAATGTAAAGATTAGCGGCACAGCGATCCAGATAATGACAAATGCCAGTATCTGCGCCACAGTCATGGAGTCGGTCACCGTAGGGCATAACTTCACAGCCAGTGAGGTGTACAAAGCTTTTGCTGCCAATAGCCCCACAATTAATCCGAGAATGGAAGCAAGCTGCCGGATAAAGCCCTTCATAAATCCGACAATAACACCGGCTCCAAGAGCAATCAGTATGATAATATCTATGGTCGTCATTCTATGTAAAACGAAAACGGAGACACGGAGTTGTAATCACTCTGTGCCTCCGTATATTTTCAGTTTCGTGAGAATTATAAAGTTTGCTTCACTTCTACTTCTTCGTAAGTTTCAATCATATCACCTACCTTCAAATCGTTGTAGTTAACAAGACTGATACCACATTCGAAGTTTGTACCTACTTCCTTCACGTCATCTTTAAAGCGCTTCAAAGCATTGATGGAACCTGAGAAGATTACTATACCATCACGGATCAGGCGAGCCTTATCCGAACGTTTCACCTTGCCCTCTTTCACAACAGCACCGGCTACTGTACCCACCTTAGTAATGTGGAATACCTCACGCACTTCGATAGTAGCAGTTACTACCTCTTTCACTTCCGGAGCAAGCATACCTTCCATAGCAGCCTTCACCTCTTCGATAGCTGCATAGATAACAGAGTACAAACGTATGTCCACACCTTCCTGTTCGGCAAACTTACGTGCGGAAGCCGATGGACGTACCTGGAATCCAATAATAATAGCATCCGAAGCAGCTGCTAATGTCACATCCGATTCCGAAATCTGACCTACAGCCTTATGGATCACATTTACCTGGATCTGTTCGGTAGACAGCTTGATTAACGAATCACTCAAGGCCTCGATAGAGCCATCCACGTCACCTTTCACAATTACGTTCAGTTCCTGGAAGTTACCCAGCGCAATACGACGTCCCACTTCATCCAGTGTCAACAGTTTCTGAGTACGCAGACCCTGTTCACGCTGTAACTGTTCACGTTTATTGGCAATCTCACGGGCTTCCTGATCAGTCTCAATCACGTGGAAAGTATCACCTGCAGCAGGAGCACCATTCAAACCCAGAATCAATACCGGTTCCGATGGCCCTGCCTGGGCTACACGCTGGTTACGTTCATTGAACATGGCTTTTACACGGCCGTAGCTTGTTCCGGCAAGTACAATATCACCCACCTTCAGCGTACCGTTAGAGACCAATACAGTCGCAACATATCCACGTCCCTTATCCAAAGTTGATTCGATGATAGAACCCGTAGCATTACGATTCGGATTTGCCTTTAAGTCGAGCATTTCTGCTTCAAGAAGTACTTTCTCCATCAGTTCAGGAACTCCGAGACCCTTCTTAGCCGAGATATCCTGTGACTGATATTTACCACCCCACTCTTCTACGAGATAATTCATCTGAGCCAATGTCTCTTTAATTTTCTCGGGATTAGCATGAGGCTTATCTATTTTATTAATAGCAAATACGATAGGAACACCTGCTGCTGCTGCATGATTAATGGCTTCTTTGGTCTGGGGCATTACATCATCATCGGCAGCTACAATAATAATTGCGATATCGGTCACCTTTGCACCACGGGCACGCATTGCAGTAAATGCCTCATGTCCCGGAGTATCGAGGAACGTAATCTTACGTCCATCTTCCAATGTAACATGATATGCACCAATATGCTGTGTGATACCTCCGGCTTCACCTGCAATTACATTTGCTTTACGAATGTAGTCAAGCAACGAAGTTTTACCATGGTCTACGTGTCCCATGACTGTAACAATCGGAGCACGATGTTCCAGATCTTCCGGCGCATCTTCCTCTTCAACAATGGCTTGGGCTACTTCTGCACTGACATATTCAGTCTTAAATCCAAATTCTTCAGCCACAAGATTAATCGTTTCTGCATCCAGACGCTGATTGATAGAAACCATCATACCAATGCTCATACAAGTTCCGATAACCTGATTTACAGATACGTTCATCATGCTTGCCAATTCATTAGCAGTCACAAATTCTGTCAGTTTCAGTACCTTGCTTTCTGCCATTTCCTGATCTTCCAGTTCCTGCATACGGTTGGACGCCATGTCACGTTTTTCTTTACGATATTTGGCACCTTTGTTCTTACCTTTGCTTGTCAGACGAGCCAACGTTTCTTTAACCTGCTTTGCTACATCTTCTTCGCTTACTTCCTGCTTTACTACAGGCTTTTTGAAGCGGTCTTTATTATTGTTATTACGGTTTCTATTCTGTCCGCCGCCACCTTGTTGATTTCCTCCACGGTTATTATTCGTACGCTCACTGTTTGGAGTAGGGTGTGCAAAATTAGAAGCAACATTGTTCACATCTACTTTTTCTTTATTATTGTTGATGCGATTACGTTTCTTCTTACCGTTAGGATCAAGGTTTTCCTTACCAACGACCTTAGCTTGTTTACTATCTTCTTTACGGATTTCCTTGATAATGGCTTCCTTCATCAGCTTCTTCTGATCCTGGCGCTGCTTTTCTTTTTCTTCACGCTCTTTCCGCTTTTCCTCTTTCGATTTCTTTTTCGGACGTGTCGACTGATTTAATGCAGCCAAGTCAATCTGCCCGATAACATTAATCTTAGATACAAACTCAGTCGGACGGATCTTAAATACGCCCTCCTCTTCCTTCTCTACTGGAGTAACCGGTGCTTCTGCTACCGGTTTCTCTTCTTTCTTCTCTGTTTTTTCTGGAGACACCACGACTTTTGGTTCTTCTTTCTTGACTTCCTCAACCACTTTCTTTTCTGTTTCAACAGGCTTTTCAACCACCACCGGTTTCGGTTCTTCTTTCACCGGTTTCGGTTCCGAAGTAGCAGGAGTCACAGTGACTTCTTCTTTTTTCACTTCGTTTACAACAGGCTTAACCTCTTCCGCTACTTTCTTTTCCTCAGCAGCTACAGGTTGTGGTTTTGGCTCTTCTTTCACCGGTTCTTTCTCAACCTTCCGGTTCAGTTTATCCAAATCAATCTTCCCGACAGGCTTAAACTTCGGACGTACATCTTCCGGAATGACCGTCTTAATCACATCGTCAGCAACAGTCTTCTCCGGTTCCTTCTTATCATAACCATCGATAGATACCGATGCTTTGTTACGGTCTTTATTCTGCCGTTCCTGAATGAAACGTTCCGATTCAAGTCTAAGATTCTTATCTGTACTGAACTCTTTCACGAGCAAGGCATACTGCTCGTCGGTAATCTTCGTATTGGGATTTGCTTCAATGGTATATCCCTTCTTTTGCAAGAACTCAACTACCGTCGTGATTCCTACATTTAAATCTCTTGTTACTTTATTTAACCTTATCGTCATACTTTAATTTAATGAATAATGGAGAAAGAATAATTTGATAATCGTTCAATATGCCAATGTGCCAATTCCTATACGCCCTTTCTTTTTATTGGCATATCGGCACATCATCGCATTGATCTATTATTCATTATCTTCAAACTCCGATTTCAAAATGCGTAATACCTCGTCCACCGTTTCTTCTTCCAGGTCCGTTTTTTCAATCAGCATTTCGCGAGGTGCATTCAATACAGACTTAGCCGTATCAATGCCAATAGCCTTGATAGCATCGATCACCCATCCGTCGATTTCATCTCTGAACTCGTCCAAATAAATATCTTCATCCTGCGCGTTTTCATCTAACTCACGGAACACATCAATGGTGTACTCAGTCAACATACTGGCCAGTTTAATATTCAAACCGCCTTTACCAATAGCCAGCGAAACTTCTTCCGGTTTCAAGAATACTTCTGCTTTACGTTCTTCTTCATTCAGACGAATAGAAGAAATCTTAGCCGGGCTGAGAGCACGCTGGATAAACAATGAAATATTAGATGTATAATTAATCACATCAATGTTTTCATTGCGAAGTTCACGTACGATGCCATGAATACGACTTCCCTTTACACCTACGCAGGCTCCTACAGGGTCAATTCTGTCATCATAAGATTCTACCGCAATCTTGGCACGTTCACCGGGAATACGGGCAATCTTTTTGATGGTAATCAGGCCATCGTTTATTTCAGGCACTTCCATCTCGAACAAGCGCTGCAGGAAAACCGGAGAAGTACGCGAGAGGATAATTTTCGGATTGTTGTTTTTGTTGTCCACGCGTGCCACCACTGCACGGGCAGTTTCTCCTTTACGATAAAAATCGCTTGGTATCTGCTCTGTTTTCGGCAACAATAACTCGTTTCCTTCATCGTCAAGCAACAACATCTCTTTTTTCCAGATCTGGTATACTTCTGCGTTGATGATAGTACCTACTTTATCAATGTATTTATTATAAATACTGTCCTTTTCAAGCTCAAGAATTTTAGAAGCCAGTGTCTGACGAAGATTCAAAATAGCACGGCGACCGAACTTAGCGAAAATCACTTCATCGGTTACTTCTTCACCCACTTCGTAAGAAGCATCGATTTTTTGTGCTTCAGTCAACGAAATTTGCATATTCGGGTTAGTCAAATCCTCGTCTGCCACTACCTCACGGTTACGCCATATTTCAAAGTCACCCTTATCCGGATTCACAATTACGTCGTAATTTTCATCAGTGCCAAACATTTTCGCGATCACACTGCGGAACGACTCTTCGAGCACGCTTACCATCGTGGTTCTATCGATATTCTTCAGTTCCTTAAATTCCGAAAATGTATCAATCAAGCTGATTGTTTCTTCTTTCTTGGCCATAATTATTTAAAACTAATTAAGTATTTAGTATATTTTATATCATCATAGGTGAAGGTTTCATCCTCTTCTACCAATTGAGGACGTTTGGCTCCTTCGGGTTTTACTTTCTTTTGTACGGTCACAACAAACTTTTCTTCATCAGCATCTTTCAAGACCCCGCTCAGTTTGCGTCCGCCTTTAGTCAGCACTTCCACCTCCAGGCCGATGTGGTTATAGTACTGTTGCAATACTTTAAATGGCTGTCCGATTCCGGCAGAACCTACTTCCAGCTCATAATCTTCCTCTTCACGGTTCAGTTTCGACTCAATGAAGCGACTCAACTCCACACAGTCTTCAATCCAAACACCTTCTGCATGGTCAATTTCGACCACAATCTTGTCATCAGGGCTGACGGTCACTTCTACCAGAAAATAGTCTTTATCCTCCAGCCATTCTTCAACAATCTGACAAACAGTTCTTTTTTCTATCATTGATTAACTATTAAGAACAAAAAAGGAGCTTAATCGCCCCTCCACCTTTCATCCGTTGCGGGTGCAAAGATATAAATAATCTGTTCGACTACAAAATATTAGAGAAAAAAAAGAAATGATAAGAAAAAAAACAGGAACTATCTACATTTCAATCGACCATAGAAAATATAATTGTTATCATTTTCTTTAGTACTCCTAAGCAGTTCGGTTAGCTTTCTTCGGTCCGAATCCGAGACAATCTCACCTGAAGACAAACGATCCTCAACCATTTGCTTCAATCGTACAGGTTCAACATTCCAAACATAATATCCGTCATGAGATGAAAAGAACCAGTCAGCAGGAATGCCCCCTAAGAAATCATTGTATATTTCAACAAAAGCGCCTCGTAAAGTATGTTTATCAACCATATAATATTCCGGAGGAGTGGTAGTTGACGAATGTGGACTTAGCCTTACAGGATATGATATTTCTCCCCAGAAGTGATTCGGCAACTCTCCGAAGCTGTGTGGGGTCAATTCATGTCCTCCATAATCAAGCGTAAAACGCGGAACAAGCCTAAACTCCTGGTTATTATAGTGATATAATGAATCGTTACGATATTGGCCTCCAAACCAGAAACCAATGTCCATCACCGTCCCATTATTTAGAGATTTGATTTCATTTCCATAATCATTCACGGCCAAATACCCTGCCGGAAGTTCTTTTATAATCTTGCCATCCAAACTTTGCGTCCAAATCATAGGCGAATGCCTATCACCTACAAAGTCACGATTAAAAGAAAGAGCACAAACATGCACTCGTCCTCGTTCCGTTTCTACATGAAATACCCCTTTAGGTGACCAATGCGCCAATCGAATCGGTTGAAGTATATTTCCTTGTAAATCGAATACCAAGATATGGTCGGCCTGCCAACATAACACATAAAACCGGTTATTCTCCTCATCCATCTGTGCATCATAAGCTAAGCCATATTCACCCGCACCTTGACCAAAGGAACCGATATCCCTCAAATAAGTCCCGCTTTTAGTAAAAAGTTTGAAAGGGACATGCCCCATTTTATGTACTAAAATATATTGTTTGCCAATAATTGTTTTGGAAGAAGATACCAATGCAGCATCCCGATTATCAAGTTTGACCATTTCCAGCTCCTCGACAAAATAACTAAGAGGTACAGTAACCGTATCCTTCAACATAGACAAGTGGCAGACCCAAACGCTATCAGAGCCTGCCATTTCAACCGTAGCCACTTGTTTATGTCCCCAAACGTCATTTATCTCCCCGGAAGCTAATGGCGAACAAGCTATTAACTTCCCAAGAAGACAAATAATCAATATCTCGCGGAACAACTTCATCATTTATTGAAGTTCATAATTTGTAATACAGGGTTACCTTCTTCAGGTATAGATTCCATTATTGCCCGGAAACGAGGGTCAAACTGCTCTTTTTCAGCTTGCATCGACTCTCCTTTCATAGTAGAAGGCCAATAATAACCAATGCCGATACCTGGAGTATTCGTTGTACGGGTTCTCTGTACATTGCAGACATCTTTTAAAACAGCCCATCCGGTTTCATTTTTCAAAGTATACATTTTTTGCTCCTTCTTATCAAAATAATAATAGTTCATTGGCATATCTGGAGTCAACCATTTCGTACCGAGCGTAGTATACAAAGTATAATCTTTAGCATCGATCGCCGGATGTAGCTTAACGAACTCTGCATTTTCAAATTTATATTCTGTCACTTCATCAATAACCTGTTTTACTTCATATGTTTCAGCATCAATAAAATACACGCCTTTCAATGATAAATCTGAAAATAAAATCCCACCATAAGCTGGCTTCAATGGTTCATAGCCAATACGTCCCTCGCTATCCCACACAAAATTATCTATCGTAATAGGACACACATACAACTTTTTGCCATCTTTTTTAGAAAGGATACAAACTGCCTCTCCATTATTACGATTCGTAAAAGGACAATATATCAGTACGGCCTCATCATTCAAGTTAGCAAACTTCCAAGAGCAACCAGGCGTTGGGAAGCTTCGTTTAAATTTCCCATTCAAATCATAAACTATAAACTTTTTAGCCCAGTCCAACACTATAATTTCTTTATTAGGGCTGTCCACATAGAAAGAGTTCAGAGACGCCCATTCCTGAGGACCACCTCCTTTATGACGCATTTGCAATAATGGATTTCCCTGACGGTCAAAAATAAATATAGCCTGTTGCTCTTCATCCTGAATATAAATCCGGTCTTCAGTGACCTGCATACAGGGATTTGTCGGTAACCTACCCAACAATGAATTTTCATCGTCTTTTAATAACACATAATCACTAACTGCCAGATCGGACAGTTTCAACTCTTTTACCGGATACTCTTTTAATCCATCGTAAACAAAAGGAGTATTTGCAACCTCTACCTGTTTTCCGGAATTAGACGAACATGCTACTAAAACAAGTAGCCCTGCCAACATAATGAAATAGTTCAGTCGATTCAACATATCACGTACATTTTTAAAGTTTTGATATTGCAAAATTAACCATCGGGCAGAGGAAAAACAAAAAGGGATATAGACAAAGTACTTCAAAAAGAGATACGCTACCACACTATATATCAACATATTATATAAAATATTTCTTAAATTAGCATGGACAAACAAGTTTCCGAGAACTAAAAACCACGTAAAAAGTCATCTAAAGAGTCCGAATCCTCTGCTCCAAGCTTCTCTCGCTTGATGCGAAATTTCTTTTTACTAACCGAGGTACGACTAATACAATAAATATCGGAAAGGTCCTTTATACTGACATTGATCTTCACCAGACAACAGAAATAAATATCTTTTAAGGTCAACAAAGGAAAGCGTGTAAGCAACCGTTGTGAAAACCCATCATAAGCATTATCCACTGTCTGACGAATTTCCTCCCACTCCCTTTCCGACAAAGCTATGCGATGTTCACCACTCTCCTGTTCTTCTTCATTGAGGGAGGGTATTTTACGCAAAACATCGACCTTACGGAACAAAGACTCTCGCAAAACCGCCTCTTTTTTCTCTCAAAGCACTTAACTCTTCAGTTTGTTTCAGTATTTGGTTCTCTTGCTCCAACTTGGCTTTCTCTTCAAGAAGCAGACGCTCTTTTTCACGCTTTATCTTATTTTGCCGGTAGAAAATAAACAAAGCAATCAGTATAATCAGACAAAGGCTCAAAGTTAACATGGCAATTTCCCTATTCTGTTTGGCAATCTTCAATTGGTTTAACTCGTTTTTCAACCTCTCTTCCTGATATAGAGCTTCACTGTTATCACTCTGCACATGGCCTATCTCCACCCGGAAAAGTGCATCTGCCTTCTGCGTAGAATAGAACCCTTGCTTCTCATTTCCTTCCATAAGTTCCAGTTCTGCAAGTTTCCTCCAAGCTTCGATAGCAATATGTGGATGAATGGAATGGGCTGCCATACTAAAATAACGACGGGCAGAATCATATTGATGGATGGAATAATATACGTCCCCGCGTGCCAATATATAATAAGGACGTCCGTAATGTTCCACTTGGATACGAGCGGAATCCAGCCAAGATAAAGCTCCCTGATAATTATTCTCTGTCAGACAACTGTCAGCCCGTTTCTGACAATACCACTCCCATTGACGAAGCCTCATAAATGTCGTATCCACCGGTATAGAAAACACTGCTTCTTCCGCTAATGACACTTTCCCGCAAGAGGCTAATGACACAAGCAGAAGAAAACAGTTGCCCAGAAGAATCGTCAAACACCGCATCCGATTCTCAATATTACTTTCGTGCTGCTTTTATCTTCTTCACACGTGCACACGTACGATGTCCATAAATAATAATCACTACGAAACAGATAAAAGGAAGTATGAAAGACAAGTTTACAGCAGGCATACCCAACAATGTATGTTGGTCAATAATACAAGCCTGTAATGGTGGCAACACAGAGCCTCCCAGAATTGCCATAATCAAACCGGCAGCCCCAAATTTGGCATCATCACCCAAACCACGAAGAGCAATGCCATAAATCGTGGGAAACATTAGTGACATACAAGCCGAAACAGCTACTAAACAATACAATCCCCATATGTCTTGCAAAAAAATCACACCTAACGTAAAAGCACCACCCGCAATCGCAAGAATCTTGAGAAGCATCCCCGGATTCAGGTAGCGAAGAATAAATGTACACACGAAACGGCTTATGCAAAAAATAATCATAGCAATTATATTATATTCCTGGGAAAGCACTTCAGCAGCCTTCTCCTCCATTCCCTGCGACATAAACAAGCGCGTTCCATATTGGATAACAAAAGTCCAACACATAATCTGTGCACCTACATAAAAAAATTGTGCTATGACTCCTTCTCTATAATGGGGAATTTTAAAGATACGCTTCAATGTGGGTATAAAATCAATATTATGGTTCTTATCGCCATTCTTAGGCATTTTAACGGCACGTATCACAAAAAGCATCGCTAGAATTACTAATCCTATAATCAGATAAGGAGCAATCAACACAGAGAGATCCGACTCTTTCAATACTTCAAACTCTGCCGGAGACAATTGGCTGCGTTCTACCGTATCCATAGGATTCAGACGCGCCTGAATGAAATTCATGGCAACATACATGCCGAGCAATGATCCCATCGGATTAAACGACTGCGCCAGATTCAATCGTCGGGTCGCCGTCTCTTCTGTACCCATCGATAATATATAAGGATTAGCACTTGTTTCCAGAAACGAGAGTCCACATGTCAAAATAAAATAAGCGAGCAGAAAAGGGTAATAATCGCCTGTCATCTTTGCTGGGAAAAACAGCAAGGCACCCAAAGCATATAGCCCCAGTCCCAACAGGATACCGGCTTTATAAGAGTATTTGCGAATAAACATTGCAGCAGGAAAGGCCATTGCAAAGTATCCCCCGTAAAAAGCGACTTGTACTAGTGCTCCATCAGTGACGCTCATACGGAATATTTTCGAGAAAGCCTTCACCATTGGATTGGTAATATCGTTAGCAAACCCCCATAGAGCAAAACAAGAGGTCACTAAGATAAATGGTAGGATATAACTTACTCCATCTTTATGGAGAATGGAACGGTTGGTGTTTTTCATGAATTGTCGGGTTATTCAGGATAATATACCTGAGGTTCTACACTGTTTATGATAATTTCTTTTAATTCTTCCCAAGAATCGACTTCGCCTTGGGCTTTTGCCTGCACTAAAATATTGCCGATAGCAGTGGCTTCTACCGGACCGGCATACACAGGAATACCTAAAGCATTGGCAGTAAGCTGATTTAACAGACGGTTCTGGCAGCCTCCTCCAATAATATGAAGCTGTTTGACCGGTGCCGGCAGACATCGATTCATCTGCTCTACTCCCAATTTATAACGATATGCCAATGACTCGATAACGCAACGAACAAATTCTCCTTGAGAGACTGGTGTCCGTAAATGGTGCTTATGACAATACTTAATGATCGACTCTTCCATATGGTCGGGATTGCAAAAAGCAGAATCATCCACATCAATCACCGAACGAATATCCGACGCTGTAGCTTCAGCTATTGCACAATCATAACTGATTTCCTTTCCCTGTTCTTTCCATTCAGCCATCAAACGTTGTAAAATCCAAAGCCCAGTTATGTTTTGTAGAAAACGTATCTTACCTTGTATTCCGCCTTCATTCGTAAATCCGGCCACACGTGCTTCTTCTGTCAGAATCGGTTGATCTACCTCTGCCCCGAGTAAAGACCAGGTTCCCGAACTGAGATAAGCCCGATTGGGTTCATTGGAGGGAACGGCAAATACGGCACTGGCTGTGTCATGCGAACCAACAGCAACGACATTGATACATCCCAAACCGGTTTCATCTGCTATTTCCTGCTTCAATTTGCCACGGACAGTTCCGGGAAAAACGATTTCACCAAAAAGCTGACGGGGTAATCCCAACTCACTGATCAAGTTATCCGACCAATTACGCTGACGAGCATCCAGTAGCTCTGAAGTAGAAGCGATACAATATTCATTGTTCGCTACTCCGGTAAGAAAATAGCTGAACAGGTCAGGCATAAATAATAGCTTATCAGCCACCCGGAGTTGCACATCATCATTCTGCTTCATACTATAAAGTTGAAACAGAGTATTGATAGGCATCACCTGAATCCCGATTTCAGCGTAATGAACAGTCTGATCAATCTGTTTAAACACTCTTTCAGGTATACCATCCGTACGGGAATCACGATAACAGACCGGGTTGCCCAGCAACTTACCATCCTTATCTATTAACCCAAAATCAACTCCCCAGGTGTCAATAGCCATACTTTTTACTTCATAGCCTTTCCGGGCAGCGACACGAAGTCCGTTTTTCATTTCTTCAAAAAGAGAAAGAAAATCCCAGTAAACACAGTTTCCAAGTTTTATCTGCCGATTGGCAAAACGATATACCTCTTCCAGTTTTAGCTTACCTTCGGTAAGGGTACCGGCCATAATCCGACCGCTACCTCCACCAAAGTCAGCTGCTAAGTAAGTACTCATAAGCTGGTAGTCATTATCTATTTTGTTTTCTTTCCCAATACATATACCTCCAAGTCATCAATCTCTTCCGGCGTCAAGACCGAATAGTCCCCTCCGGATTGAACTATGATACGGCAAGCCATCTCAAAGAAAGTAGCACGTTCGTATACCTGATCAAAGTCCTTGCCACATACCACCTGCCCATGATTAGTCAGCAATACAGAATTATGTTCTTTCATCGCTTCCACAACAGCCTTGGCAAGCGCCGGAGAACCGGGACGGTAGTAAGGAATAATAGGAATCTCTTTACCTACATGACAAGGGATCTCCGCAGTTACATTGAAGTTAGATGGTTTATTTTTCATACAAGAAACAGCCGTAGCATATTCCGACTGAAAATGCAAAACGACATTTACATCCGGACGCTCACGAAGAATCCCCAGATGAAAGGTACTTTCCATGGAAGGTTTCACACCGTTTTGAGGCGTACCCGTAGCAATATTACAAATGGATACTTTCTCTTTCTGCAAATTCGGCACCCAAGAACCTGTTCCGGAAACAAGCGCTTCTTCACCGATTCTCCATGAAAGGTTACCGCTACTGCACAACATCAATTTGGCATCGCCATAGCGATGTGCCTGAGCAAGGTATTGCTCGATATGTTCATTGGTTATCATAATGCTTTCTTATATAAATCAAGAATAATTTCTTTTGTTACTTCCCGTGGATTGCCCGGCGTACATACATCAGCAAACGCTGCTGTGGCCAGACGGTCAAGATCACTTTCCTGAATACCCAAGTCCGACAAGTGTTGCGGAATATTGACCCTCAAAGATAATGTTTTTACAGCTTCGACTGCTGCTTCTGCCGCCTTTTCTTTAGTCATGTCAGTAGAATACACATTCATCGCTTTAGCTATCTCAACATATTTGTCAAGAGCTGCAGGAGCATTGAACTCCATAATAATGGGCAACAATAGAGCATTAGCCACACCGTGAGGAATATCGAAGATAGCTCCCAACGGATGAGCCATACCGTGAACCACGCCCAAGCCTACATTAGAGAACGCCATACCTGCAATGTACTGTGCCACGGCCATACCGTTACGTGCCTCTGCATTCGATGGTTCTTCAACGGCAGTCACAAGATAACGATTGATCATTTCAATAGCTTTAATTTCGAACATATCACTCATCTCCCATGCCCCTTTGGTTATTAAACCTTCAATAGCATGAGTCAGTGCGTCGAGTCCCGTAGCTGCAGTCAGACTTTTAGGAAGTGTGTACATCAACTCAGCATCCACTATCGCAATAGACGGAATATCATTAGGATCTACACAAACCATCTTCTTATGGTTTTCCTCATCCGTGATGACATAGTTGATAGTCACCTCGGCGGCAGTTCCTGCAGTAGTAGGCAACGCGATGATGGGAACAGATTTCTTCTTGGTATCTGCCACTCCCTCCAATGAAACGACATCACTGAATTCCGGGTTATTGGTAATAATACCAATCGCCTTTGCCGTATCCATAGAAGATCCGCCACCTATAGCCAAAATAAAGTCTGCACCGGAAGATGCAAATGCCTCGACACCGGCTTTCACATTCGACACTGTAGGATTGGGCTTAATCTCACTGAATATTTCATAAGGAATCTTGGCAGCTTCCAGCACCTTAAGTACTTTGTCAGCTACTCCAAACTTTATCAAATCTTTGTCTGTTGCGACAAATGCTTTGTGCAGCCCCAAACGTGAAATCTCTTTGGGGAGCACTTCACGTGCTCCCGGACCGAAGTAAGAAACTTCGTTTAATATAAATCGATTAATCATGTTGTACTCTTCTAAAGGTTATTTATAAATAGGACCATAAGTAGTACAAGCTCTATAATCTGCTCCTTCTTTATCCATACCAAAAGCATTCCAAGCTGCCGGACGGAAAATCTGGTCTTCTTCTACATTATGCATGCAAACCGGAATACGAAGCATGGAAGCCAGCGTAATCAAATCCTGCCCAATATGTCCATAACTGATGGCACCATGATTGGCCCCCCAGTTATTCATCACAGAATATACATCTTTAAAGGCCGGTTTATCACACAAACGAGGAACAAACCAGGTAGTAGGCCATGTACGATCCGTACGTTCGTCAAGTAATTTATGAATCTCCGGATCAATCTCTACTGTCCAGCCTTCGGCTATCTGCAGCACTGGACCAAGACCTTTTATCAGGTTCAACCGCATCATAGTTACAGGCATACCTCCTTTTGATAAGAAATTGGAAGAGAAACCACCTCCACGGAAATAATCGCGATTAGCCGGATACCAGGTAGTAGCCTCCAGACACTTCTCAACTTCTCCTTCTGTAATTTCCCAGCAAGGTTTCATCGCAGGTTCTCCGTTAGCATTCGTCTGCTGTCCGGTTCCGTCAAGAGTAGTTGCCCCCGAATTAATCAAGTGAATAATACCGTTAGCAGCCATTCCTGTCAACTCTTTACCGGTCACACGTTTCACTGCTTCCGGACTCCAATATGTGCGTACATCTGAAAAAATCTGTGCACGATTCGTCAGCAGATGACCAAACAGCATAGCCACACCGTTACAAGCATCGTTTTCTGTTGCAACGACAAAAGCCTCACGAATACCATTCCAATCGAACGAAGTATTGAGTAATGCTTCAGAGAAGTCGCCATTCGGATAGAAATCGGTCCACTGACGCTGCCCTTGGAAACCTGCCGCAATAGCATTATGCCCCAAAGCCTCTTCCTTAAATCCGAGTTCTTTCAATTTAGGGTTTCCCTGCATCAGATCGCGCATGATGATTGTCATTTTCACAATGAACTCCCAGTCCTCATCTTTTTGCGCACGGGTCTTCGTTTTTTCAGGTATATTAAAGTCATTGCCCTCATTCTTTTTGCAATATTTTTCAGTCCAAGCCATTGCCTTGGCATACTCTTCCTTATCATAGATTCCTTCGGCCATACGACGAATAATCTCTGTCAAATCAATCGATTCATTACGCATGCCCAGATATTCCTGGAAAAAGTCCGGGTTTACAATCGAACCGGCAATACCCATAGAAACACTGCCCATAGACAGATAAGATTTGCCACGCATTGTGGCTACAGCCTGAGCCGCACGTGCAAAACGCAGAATTTTTTCAGCTACATCTGCCGGAATAGAATTGTCATTCAAGTCTTGTACATCGCGACCATAAATGCCAAATGCCGGAAGTCCTTTCTGTGCATGTCCTGCCAGCACAGCAGCCAGATATACAGCTCCCGGACGCTCTGTTCCATTAAATCCCCAAACAGCTTTCGGATAATACGGATTCATATCCATTGTTTCGGCACCGTAACACCAGCATGAAGTGACAGTGATAGTGGCTCCTACCCCCTCACGTTCAAACTTCTCCGCACAAGCAGCACTTTCAGCCACACGTCCGATGGTTCCATCTGCAATCACACACTCCACAGGGGTTCCGTCTCCATTCTTCAAATTAGAAGTGATCAACTCGGCAACAGCTTTTGCCAGATTCATTGTTTTTTCTTCAAGGCTTTCGCGAACGCCGCCCTGACGTCCATCGATGGTGGGACGAATCCCGATTTTTGGATACTTTTTCATACTATATTATTAAGTTTATTAAACAATCTTCCTATGCTGACCTGTGCTGACACACAGGTCTGAAAAGCTCTTTTATAAAGAAGCCCTTAACCTGACCTCCGTAGGCAAGTAATCTTGTATGGTTTTCCCCTGCAAAACAAACTCAGCAGCTTTATCTCCCATCTTTTCCCAATCCACACTTAGTGCAGTTATTCCCTGATCTATCACTTCATAAGCAGGTGTATCATTATATCCGATCAAGCCAAAATCAACCCCACATTGCAATCCCTCAACCCTACTTTTCTTAATAATACTTACTACATCTATTTGGCGAATTGCTATATAAACTTCTCCTCTGCGAACCTGAAGTCCCTCAATATCACTCACCACTTCACAACCAAGATGTTGATCGGCACAAAATCTCTCAAAAAAGTCACGGCTACTCCGGGGATGCATACTATCATCTACTAACACGAAAACGAGTTTTTGATATTTTCTCAATCGATCTGCCAGTTGAAATAGCGCATTATAGAATCCTTGATCAAAGTCCTGACAAACATAAGAAAACCCCTCTTTCTCAAATTTACCGAAATCAAGAAGAAGAAGTTTGGATGGATTTATCTTATAAAGATTAGGAGACAGTTTTTCGTTATCGAAGTTCATCACAATATATTTATTATACCGCCCCAACGATTCACGGATGATGGTATTGAACAAACGTTCATTGTACTGATGAAACAGCAGGTCGACTTTATAGCGGATAGACAAACGCTTTACAAAACTATTGTAAAGTGCATACTTAAAAGGAGAATATTCATCAAGCAGAAGCAATACATTCTTCAATCTCCCCACAACGTAATACCCTTTTCCCGGAGTAGAATCAATAATCCCTCTTTCTTTTAAATCAAGAAAAGCTTTAAACACAGTATCACGGGAAACTTCATACGCCTGACTGAGCTGATTAATAGAAGGCAATGAGTCTCCCGATTTATATACTCCATCGAGATATCAAAACTGATCTTATCAGCCAGTTGCTTTACTTTGGTCGTTTGTTGTCCAAAAGTTATTTTCATACGTATCAATAAAGGTTATTTAATTGTAGATAGCTATGCTGAACTATCATGATACAAAGAAAGGTAGTTTATTCTGGATAAGCAAGATAAAATGGTATGTTATACAACATCAAAGGCAGAGAACAAAGCAATTATTTATAGTAATCATTTACTCTACAACCAACAGAGCTACTCTTACTTAAATATAGAAAAGCATCCCTTGTGTTACAAGAAATCTAAATCTATTGACTTTACTAATTTAAAGTACAAGTCCAAGTCTATATTTTTATGATGAAGTGCCAAAGGATATAAAACCGTTCCAGTTTTTGAGCAATAGAATATATATGTCATATCTTTAAATTCCTCCTGAGGCATGGCATACTTTTCCGAACAAAAAATAGACGACAACTTAAGTTTATAAACGGTATTATAGATTTCCATATTCTTCTTCAATTTATCAGGGACAACCACCACTAAATCCGAAGTACTGGATAATTCAGAGATTTGTTTAAACAACCATTTATTACAAACATCACAAATACCATTAGGAAACACAAGGACAAAATATCCTGCAAATTCTTTTTTATCAGAAATTACATGTGGAATAATCCCTGATTCTATTTGATTAACTATTAATTCATAATTTTGTTTTTTCTGATGTTCCAACTCTTGCCCCAACAGTACTTCCCTGTTTTGTTGGTAATAGTAGTATCCTATAAACAGACAGTTAGTAAATAGACACAATGCTAACAACGAATAAAAAATTATATCATTACTTTTTCTCATAAAAACAAACTATTATATCATTTGAATTTTCATCTAACATATCATCTAGTTTTACCATCCACTTTTCTCCTACGCTTTTTTTACACTTCTTTTTCAACTGCATAATTCTATCAAAATCGTAAAAAGACAATGTATAATAATGGATATTCTCCTGAACATTAGCACGATATAAATAATCTTCAACAGGGACAACCTCATTTAATATCAAGTCATCATATACCCATTTATATGAATGTACGCTATAATCAGATTTATCTATAATATTCCAAAACAGTTCTTTTTTATACATATAAGTAGAACTCACAAAGCGCTCTCCTTCAAATAAATTACGATGCGCCCAAATAAAAGGACTATTTTCACAAACATCTATAAAAGACTGAAATGTATGATCTTCATTATAAAGTTCTTTTTCCGGAAAAGTATATTCATTTTGTTTAAAAGCGATGTATCCAGTCATATCATTAGCAGATAACCGACAAATACCATTTCTAAAAACCTCGTAATAATAGATTTCATCCTGAACACGATATAAACAATCACTTTGATCAAAAGAAATATACTCACTAGACTTTTTATCCATATTCAATATTCTATTTACGATTGTCCCCTCTTTCTTATTATACACATAAAGTTTATACTCTTCCTTTTTTTTCTCTCGGGAGATCGATTTTAAGAATATATAATTTCCACCATTATCAACAACAAAATCTGTAGCTGAAAGTATCTCAGACGGTAGCCGAAAGCGCTCTACCATTTTTTGTTTCTGCAAAGAATATTCCACAACTTCTGTTCCAGAATTAATCAATAAATAGATAGATCCATCTAATAGTTTAATACTCCAAATATCATATGCTTCTTCAGGTCCCTGCCCCCATTTCAAAACGGTTTTTAAATATCGGCCTTCATTATTAAACAAATGGACCCCACCCTGATCAGACTTTCCTTGCACAATCCACAAAGAATCATACTTAAATACTTTATTTATTGACGCTAAAACAATATCATTCAATTTTACAATTTCACATCTAGAAAAGAGAGCAGATAATGTGATAGTATCCTCTTGGGGTATGATACTTACCATAGTATCGGCTTGGATAATATCGGAGTGTTTAACAGGTCGATTACATCCTGCCAACAACAACACGAATATAAACAAATTCAAGTACTTCATAACTAACATATTATTAGAATAAACCGGAAGAGGAAAACACCTCTTCCGGTAACATTTGAACAAGTAACTATTATTTTTTACAAAAAATTGAATATGAACAAGTGCGGGTTGGATCAGGATCCGAAACACATCCTGTAGCATTTTTGGGACTTGTACAATATTGATTATGGGCTCCAGTATAGTTTCCCGGACTGTTTTCATAAGTAGCTGCTACAGCTTCTATTCCAGATAGAGTTAATGTCTCAGCATCATCCGATTTCACAACGACATTAAGCACATTTACAACAACAATTGTAAATAATGCCAAAAAGACAAATAATTTTCTTCTTATAATTCATAAATATTTTTTTTAAAATTCATATTTCAAGAAATCAGTGAGAAGAACTTTCCTCCCATTCTTATCTCTAATTGTTTTATTTTATATTTGAAGCATATCTTAGTCCCTCCTTGGACTGATTCAAAGTGGGTTTACTAAACACTAATAATACAACTCACTCCTTTTTAAATTAATACTCTTTCAAAAACTGCGCCCATTCATAACATAGGAAACTTTGCTATCGCTTATAGGGCAATCTACATTACCACTGCCATAACAACTTGTAGGAACATCTCCTTCACCTGTAGCAAGCGCTTCAACATTCACTAAAGCCAATTCACTCAAATATTGCTTATTATTCATTCGGCAAACAGTCATAACGGCAATACCGACTAATAATAAAAAGGCACTTACAAAAAAAATTTCTCATACTCCGATTTGTTTTTAACGGTTACAAATCTATGGAAAAAGAAAAGGAATAAAAAAACAACAAGAAGGAATCGACTGACATTCACTGACAAACAATAAAAGCCTATATAAACCTCCGAAAGCAGATCCGAAAGCTTATACAAAATTCTCAAATACAAACATTATAAAATTTGCATCTGATAAATTTCCTCCCCTAAATATTCAATTTGTATGGTCATAGGAAGCTGCCTTAACAAATCACGCAAACGTTCTATTGCTTTATGGAAACAATCGGGAGAAATAGATTTTCCCGGCCAAACATCTGCCATAATTTGAGACATAGACAGAGTATGATTCTCAGCCTTAATAAACAAAACTAAAAGAACACGCTGCTGGGGAGTAAGAGATACTTCCATGTTTTCGCAGATCAATACACCTTTACCAACATCCAGTTTAAGATCATCTTTCAAATCGTATATAGGCAGAGTCCCCTTTTTAACAGCAACTGTCTGAATATAAGTAGTAACCTCTTTTATTTTAGGAGGGTGAACAGACAACTTATATATATAGATTGTAAGAATCACACAAAGCACAAAAGCAACAACAACTCCAATAAGAGTCCAAACTATATTTACAAATACTGAGAAAAAAGATATAGATACAAACCCTAAGATTTCAATTTCACATCTATAGCCTACATAATAAGTAAATATCGAAGAATAAGATAAACAAGAAAGGCTATCCGGACTAAAAGAAGAGCGGACCACTCCATTATTATCAGAAACAGTTAATTTTAATCCTGTACGAATAGGAAATTTCTGTCTTTCATTCAACATAGTCCTCCATAGTATATTCAACGTATCTACACTCAAAGGATGTGTTAAACAAACAACAGTATGCAGTCCTTGCTCTCCAGGGGAAGACACGATATTTTTGCGAATCTTCATTGCATCAACCCGAAAACTATACGTACCGTACTCGTCCTGTATAGTAACTTTTTTGAAGGCTGTATCCACTGAAGAGACGAAAGAGTCTTCACATCCATATCTCCAACTTTCCACTTGATCCATACCTCGTTTTTGCAATTCTACATGAAAAGCTTCATGAAAAACACTATCCGCATATACATGCAATGCCTTTACTTCTTGTTCATATGCATAGTTCCCCCTAACAAACCAAGAAGGGCATACCCTCCAATCAAACAACCAAAAATTGTTTTTTCCCAAGACATTACCATTCGTTTTTCACAGTTAATTTCAGCAAAGGTATCGTTATTCTTGTAATGAATAAAACAAATCACTATCTTTATCACGGATATTATAAAAAAAGAATAGAATAACATTATGGCACATCGTCTTAACACTAACAAGCAATTTATGGTAGGAAACGGCATTTTGGCATTTGCCGTCATATTTGTCGTGGTCATCTTTGTATATATGAGTTTAAGATTACAACGAGAAAAAGAAGCTAATCGTCATTTTAGTGAAACATACTCCATTCAGTTGACAAAAGGCTTCGTGGGTGATTCTATTTCACTGTTTGTTAATGACAGTCTGATCATGAATAAACAGATCAAAGAGGAACCTACTGCCATCGAAGTCGGACGCTTCGCAGAGCAAAGTGCACTGATGATTGTAAACAATCAAACTGAAACAGTAGCCGCATTTGACCTAAGTGAGAAAGGAGGTACTTACCGTTTTGAAAAGGATATTGACGGTATCAAACAGCTGCCACAAAAATGAGAAGGCAAGAGCTTTTCCAGTTTAAACCATAGAATATAAAAGATTCGATTCACACTCATGAAAAACTAAAAGCCGATTATCCGTGCAGACAATCAATCTGTAATAATCGGCGAAATCTGTGGTGGGAAGAACTTTACGACATTTGTTTTGTAACTGTCATGTCAGATCTCAGTCTTGTACCTCTTCAACTCTTCGCGTAGTTCCAATGCTTTCCCATCGGTAAGCCCATTTAGCAAGTCCCAAAAGCGATCTCCATGATTCATCTCGCAAGTATGGCAAAGTTCATGCAAAAGGACGTAATCTATCAGATGTTTTGGCAACAATACAAGGAAATAAGAGAGATTTATCTTTTTACGAGAGGAACAGCTTCCCCATCGCCCACGGCTCGAATTTATCTGCACGCTCTCGTAGGGTAAACGGTGCTTCTCTGAAAGCATATACAACCGGGGAGGCAAGATAATCTTTGCATTCCGTCGCAAAGCTTCTTCAATCACTTTTCGAAGCCAATCCTGCAAATTCGAGTCTGTAAAATCAGCTGTTGGAGGACAGATAATCCGCATCTCTCCCAACTCTGAATGTGCCAAAAACCTCTCTCGTTTACCACTAACCAGTGATAATTTGAAGTATTCTGTCTCAATCCGATAGTTCAGGTCAATCAAAGGGCGCACCAACTTCTGCCTGGAATCCAGTAATCGGGGACGCAACTTCTCTATTGCCTCTTTTACCTCTCGCATCGTAACTCCCAGAGGTATACTAATGTAAATAGCATCCGCTTTCGTACGAAAAACAAGCCGTTTTGCACGCACATTATCGCGTACAACCAAACGCCCTAACTCTTTATCTTCGATAACCCTATCCAATGTTACTCTTAATTATAAATACAAATAAACGGATTATTTTGCATAAAAAAGAAAGATAGATGCAACTTTTCATAGCCGACTTACGTCTAAATCAATAGAAACCTCTAAAAACGAAATAAAATGAAAACAATTTTCAGAATGTTATCGGTATTACTGCTAACTACAGGTTTATTGAGTAGCTGTATACAAATAGGTGAAGGTATCCAACTCAGCAAGAAGCTCATCACAAGAGACTATAAAGTGAAGGAGTTCAATAAGATTGATGCGGGGACTGTGGGCAACATCTATTATACACAATCCACAGACGGAAAAACGGATCTGCAAATCTACGGACCGGATAACATCGTAGCACTGATACAAGTAGCCGTAAAGGACAATACACTATTTTTGAGTATCGATAAATCGAAAAAGGTACGCAACTTCAAAAAGATGAAAATAACCATTACATCTCCCACCTTAAATGGTATCTCCTTTAAAGGAGTGGGAGATGTACATATCGAAAATGGATTAACTACGGATAATCTTGATATAGAGAGTAAAGGGGTAGGTAATGTGGACATTCAATCGCTGACTTGCCAAAAATTGAACGTTCAGTCGATGGGTGTAGGTGATGTAAAGCTTGAAGGCACAGCTCAGATAGCTGCTCTTCATTCCAAAGGAGTGGGCAACATAGAAGCGGGAAATCTACGAGCCAACGCAGTGGAAGCCAGTTCACAAGGCGTAGGAGATATAACCTGTAATGCAACAGAGTCCATTGATGCAGCCGTACGAGGAGTGGGAAGTATTAAATATAAAGGTAGCCCTACTATAAAATCACTCAGTAAAAAAGGAGTGGGAACTATCAAGAATATCTAATATAACAAATCAGAAGAGCATGAAAAAATATATACTATCGAGTCTTACAATTACTTTTTTGTTACTCAGCATCACAGCCTGTTCGCAAGGAAAGCAAATCAGTGGAAGTTCCAACTACATCACTAAAAATATAAAAGTCGGTTCATTCGACCAAATAAAATCGATGAGTAGTTCGGATATTGTTTATACACAAAAACAGGGCGCCCCCACCGTTCAGATTTATGGCCCCGACAATATAGTTGAATTGATGGAAACCTCTGTCAGCGGTCGAACATTAACGATTAAATTCAAAAAGAATACCTCCATCCGTAATAGTGGGAAACTCGAGATCAGAGTATCTTCTCCATCATTAAAACACTTATCTATATATGGATCGGGAAATACCACTTTTACAAATGGAATAAAAAGCCATGATGAACTGCAAATGTCTATTTATGGCTCGGGAAACATCAGCGGAAACAGTTTCTCATGCACAAAACTGGCAGCACGTATTTACGGTTCAGGAAATGTCAACCTGAAAAGAATCAGTACATCCGACACCCAAGTAAACATTTCCGGCTCGGGAAATGTACTGCTAGACGGCAAATCGACCGAGGCCGAATATCACATTGCCGGTTCGGGAGACATTAATGCTACCGAATTAAAAGTAGAGAATGTCAATGCACGTATTAGCGGTTCGGGCAGTATAAGATGTTACGCCACAGAAAATCTGACAGGAGGAGTCAGTGGCAGTGGAAACGTAGCCTATAAAGGCAACCCGCAAATAAACTTTTCTAAAAGAGGACTACAGAAACTCTAAATATAAAAACTCTCTCTTAGTTTAACTTCGCTCTATGAAGACAACGTAGTATAAACATAAAAGGGCTACTGCATCACGCGGTAGCCCATTTATTTAGTTAGTTTTTTATTGAAATTGAGAGAATTGAAACTTCACAGCCTCAAGTCAAAAAGTTGTTTTAATTAAGCACACTAACTATATTATATGTTTAAAGCAAATGAAAATGTCTTTTTATTTGTGCAATAAACTCCGGACTCATATTCCCCGTAAAGTTTACCACAGCAAAGTGATTCTTTTCGTGCATCAACATCACCAGTTCAACAATCGTACTTTTTTTCTTACGAACCATAATCTGACAATTCTCAGATTTGTCCTTAAAAGAAAGAAACGATTCAAACCGACCGGAATTCTTCTCTACCACCTTCAAAGCTGCATTGAAATACTTTTTTCCTTCCACATCAGAAGTAAGCACCTGCATGCTTTTGAGATTAGAGATCATATCCAGCACCTCCTTATCTTTTTCAGCATCGCTTTTCATAATCTCCTCCATCATTTTCGGACTGATCGTAACACAAGTCAGATTGGAATCTGCCTGATGTTCAGCCATGAAACGTGAAGCAAAGTCCTGGGCCGAAACAGCCACAGACAGCAATGCCATCCAGCACATTAAAAGAACGCTCTTCATTATTTTATTCCTTCATCACACGAACCGGTTCGACCTTTACACTGTCTCTTACGACCTGATCCTGCGATTTATTTATACCTTCAGACAACATCATCAACGCAGAAGAAACTTGTTTGTAAGCCACTTCGGGATCGTCTGTATGTGTCCTTGTAAGCATCATAATTATAATCCAAAGCCTCATCGGCAAAGAATGTATGTTGTGCTACATTGCCCAATGATAAAATCAATGCAACCACGGCAGCAGCCTTAAATAAAGGCATAAATCTTCCGACCATTGTCAGATGTTTTGCTTTTACCACAGGTGCCTCTACCTGAGCCAGAATACGTGCATCAAAGTCTTTTCCCAGCCCTGCCTCCTGTTGAACAGTCTGATAAACAAACAGTTCTTTGTAACGGAGCAAATGAGCAGGCACCTCTTCCTCCGAAAAGAAAGAGCGCAATTCCGATTCTTCTTCCAGAGAAGTCTCACATTGCCAGTATCGCTCTAAAAGCTGTTCTATATACTTATAATCCATATTCATCAATCTCTAAATACCTTTGTTTTACCTTTTGTCTTGCTCTGAAAAGATTCACTTTTACCTGTTCCTCTGTCAGATTCAAGATTTTTGCTATTTCTTTATAGCTCTCTCCTTCTATATCCCTCAACTGCATAATGAGCCGTTGCTTCTCAGGAAGTTCGTTAATCAGACGATGGATAATCGACATCCGTTCATTATTGACCAATTGATCATAAGGCCCGGATATTTCGGATTCTTCTTCCATTTCAGGTGTGAGTTCTACATTCTGAGCTTCTTTTTTTTGGCTTCTGTCTATAGCCAGATTTTTTGCTACAGTCAGGCAATATGCCTCTATAGATCCGAATTGTGTCCACTCTTCACGTTTATTCCACACTCTAATCATCGTATCCTGAACAACATCCTCTGCTTCGGCCCTGTCGAAAGTGATTCGGAGTGCCAAACGAAAGAGTTTATCCTTCAATGGCAATATGTCGTCTCGGAAGCTGATTTCTTGCATCTCTATTAAGTTGACGGATGAGCTGGTGAAAAGTTACAGAAGTACTCCTGTTTTTTTTGAATTATTTTTTTATCCGAGTTCCCCCATCTGTATGAATAGCTGATGCTAAGGTAATTACAACCTCAGACACACCTGCATTAATTGCCTCAAAAGAATTTTCAAGCTTCGGTATCATTCCTCCCTGAATAACCCCCTCGGCAATGTAGCGTTGAAACTCGGCATGATTAATTTGGGGGATGACACTCTCATCGTCATTTTCATCACGAAGCACGCCTTTCTTTTCGAAACAATAAACCAAAGTCACATCAAAAATAGCAGAAAGGGCTTTTGCTGTTTCTCCGGCAATGGTATCTGCATTCGTATTGAGCATATTCCCTTGTCCGTCATGCGTCAACGGCGCCATCACAGGAACAACACCTTTATGAATCAGATCGGAAAGTAGCGTAGAATCCACACGCTCTACGTCCCCTACAAAACCATAATCAACCTCTTTCACAGGACGCTTCATTGAACGGATTACATTCATATCCGCCCCGGTCAATCCCAAAGCATTGACACCGCGAGCTTGCAATCCGGCTACGATATTTTTGTTCACCAGCCCGCCATAAACCATAGTCACCACCTTCAATGTCTCAGCATCAGTGATACGGCGGCCATTAACCATTTTGCTGTCTATACCCAGTTGCACGGCTATTTTCGTTGCCGAACGTCCGCCTCCATGCACCAGCACTTTATGCCCTTCAATGGCTGCAAAATCATTCAACAACTGATTTAATGTAGCTTCTTCTTCTACAATCTTACCTCCGACTTTAATGACTGTCAGTTTTTCCTTCATCTTTTCTTTCATTACAAATTATGAGTTATGAACCACGGATTACAAGCCACGAGCTACAAGAAACGAGACTGATATCATGCAGTATTCGTAACTTGTAGCTCGTCGTTTGTTGTTCGTTGTTTATTGTAATCCTTTCTATTTATTCAAGATAAGTGTATCCATACAATCCCGAACGATAGTTGGAAAGGAATTCTTTACCTTCTTCTACCGAAATTTTTCCCTCTTTAACGGACTTTGTCACCCATGTTTCCAGGGTTCGAACCAGTTTCTTCGGGCTATATTGTACATAGTCAAGCACTTCGGCAACCGTCTCACCATCAATAATCTGTTCAATGTTATATCCCTTCTCATTGACAGAAACGTGTACTGCATTTGTATCTCCAAACAAGTTATGCATATCCCCCAGAATTTCCTGATAAGCTCCTACCAAGAATACCGCAACATAATAAGGCTCTTTCTGCTTCAAGCTATGAACCGGCATATAGTGTGCCACATTCCTGGTAGAGATAAAATTGGCTATTTTCCCATCGGAATCACAGGTTATATCTTGCAAAGTGGCCGAACGATCCGGCTTCTCATCCAGACGCTGAATGGGCATAATCGGAAAAATCTGGTCGATTGCCCAAGAATCCGGCAGTGATTGGAAAAGTGAAAAATTACAGAAATATTTATCAGCCAACAACTTGGACAACCCACGGAATTCATCGGGGCATGTTTCAACCCACCGGCTATTTGATTGATTTCGCGAGTAATTGACCAATAAAGACGTTCGATCTGAGCACGCGTTTTCAGGTCCACAATTCCATGACTGAACAAGTCAAGTGCTTCTTCACGTATCTGCTGGGCATCATGCCACGCCTCGAGCATCTTATTCTGGTTCAGCGTATCCCAGATACCATAAAGTTCTTGTACCAGTTCGTGTGCATCCGGAGCAATCTCTTCTTCATCATCCCATTGAGGTAAAGTAGCCGTTTCGAGCACCTCGAAAATCAACACAGAATGATGTGCTGTCAAGGCCCGGCCACTCTCCGTGATGATATTAGGATGGGGAATACCGTTTTTATCACTGGCATCTACCAATGTAGAAATAGAGTCATTCACATATTCCTGAATGGAATAGTTGACGCTACTCTCGCTGCTTGACGAACGGGTTCCGTCATAATCGACTCCAAGCCCTCCGCCAATATCAACAAATTCAACATTGAATCCCATTGCATGAAGCTGCACATAAAATTGAGAGGCTTCCCGCAATGCTGTTTTGATGCGACGTATCTTTGTCACTTGGCTTCCGATATGGAAATGGATCAGTTTCAGGCAGTCCTTCATTCCCTTACTCTCGAGGAAATCGAGTGCTTCGAGCAGTTCGCTGGAAGTCAAACCAAACTTGCTGGCATCCCCTCCGGACTCCTCCCACTTGCCGCTTCCCGAAGAAGCCAGTTTGATACGAATACCGATATTAGGCTGCACATTCAACTGTTTTGCCATGCGGGCAATCAGTTTCAGTTCATTCATTTTCTCAACGACCAAGAAAATGCGCTTACCCATTTTTTGTGCCAGCAAAGCAAGCTCGATATAGCTTTCGTCTTTATATCCATTACAGATAATAAGAGAGTCAGAATCGGTATTGACGGCAATTACAGCATGCAATTCCGGTTTGGAACCGGCTTCAAGTCCCAGATTAAATTTCTTGTCGTGGCTGATTATTTCTTCAACAACCGGGCGCATCTGGTTCACTTTAATCGGATAGATGATAAAATTCTGGGCTTTATATCCATATTCTTCAGATGCCTGTTTAAAACAATAGGCAGTCTTTTCAATACGGTTATCCAAAATATCCGGAAAACGTACGAGCATCGGAGCCGCTACATCACGCAACTGCAACTCGTCGACCAATTCTTTCAAATCGACGGCTACGCCATCTTTCCGCGGTGTAACAACAACATGACCCTTGTCATTAATACCAAAGTATGAAGTCCCCCAACCTGTGATGTTGTAAAGTTCTTCAGAATCTTCAATACGCCACTTTCTCATTTTTCTGTTATTCAGTTGTTTTTAATAAATAATTGGACGGCAAAAATACGTATTAATCTACAGGTTGCCAATTAAATTGACATTAAATAATCGTTCCTGATATCCGTTATTTCCGTTACGTGTGTCATACAAGCTTGCCAATTGGGTAGCTTGTTTATAAAAATAATCACGCAATGCAGCTACTGAGTATATTCCGTCTGCCCGGTAAAGCGGAAATTCTTCCGGCAGGGACAAACTGACTTCTTCACGGGATTCATAACTCAAAGCCTCTACCATATCACACGAAAAACGATATTTTTTCTGCATATTAGTATTCAGGCTCCAGGGAATACAACGCTCTGCATACTCCCAGCCCCGATCCGGATGGGTCATAAAATAATAGGCAATAAACAACCCGAGATATAGCAACAAATATTCATCTTTTTCTCTCCCAACCAAAGCTTCTTCAGCCCGTGCACACATATCGGCAGCAATTTCCGGCTTCCCGGCTTTACAGGCATAATAAGCCAACTTCATATAGGCTCTCAGGTTAGCTTCATAACAAGAGACCTGTCTGGTAATTAAAGGTTGGGCACGATTATAAGCTTCCTCAAACTGCCCGGTTTCAAGATAATAATCCAACATAAAATTCAGTTCGCATGCCTCACAAGTCAGATCATCCATTTTTTCCGCCAACATTTTATCAATGCATTCTTTAGCTTTCGCGTATTCCCTCATTTTGGTATACTCCACAGACAGACGATGATAGTACGTACGCAACGAGTAACCATTTCGCAAGATACGGGTTTTATAATCTTCTCCCACTGCCTCTACCTGTTCCATCGGTATGCTGGGAAGATCGAATGTACAAGACCATATCCATTTATATTTCCATAAAATATCATCTTCATTTATCTGGTCCTTATGATTTTCATAACTGTCCAGGATTTTAGAAAACACAGCAATTTCTTCAGCATCAGCCGAAAGGAGATTTAGCTCGTAAATAAGATCCAATCTCATCTCCACAGCCCATTGTACATCTTCATTCTCGTCTGCAATGCGAATAGCTTCTCTCAGCAAATTGGCCTTTTCGCGGGGATGCAGGTTGTCGTTTTGTGCCTGCAACAGTAATTTTTGTATTTCAAGTGTATATTTCATGCTTTCGTTTAATTGAGAAAGTTTATAAAATCATTCATTTTGGCAGTCATCAATTCAGAAAGAGAGTGATTGAAAAGTTCCATCTCCTCACTGTTCACGGGATATTTTCCTTGCAAAAGCGATTGTACATACAGAATGTGCACAACATGCTGAAACAACTTGTTGTCTCCCTGGATTCTCAGCAATGTCTGCACCATCTCATTGTCGGCATTGAAAGTCAATGTGGGTGGCAAACGTTTTTTGGCATTTACCGAGCCCAATACCGCCGCCAACGGATTATTGGCGACTTTACTGTTCTCTTCTTTTTCTTCGGCTACGAATATAACCGGAGTATCCACCGGAGTGAAATGCTTCAACCGGCAAATACACCCAAAACGTTTCAAAAGTTCACTGGCTTTCGTTTCAAAAGACCGGTGCTCTTTATTACCCTCTACTTCGGCAAACTCTTCCAACAGACGGGCAGGTGAAATCTCCTCTAAAGACAATTCTTGATTAAGCCGGATATATTTTTTCAACAACGTTTCATCGAATGTATAAGCAGCATTAACTACCAGCCTGCCTTGTGCACCGGCTATTCTGCGCACTTGCCTGAAATCTTCCAGATTGCGTGTATAATAAATAGTATTATTTGACGAACGGATACTACCGAAACTTCTTATTCCCTTATTCGTCTCAAACGGAAGATAATCCATAAACAGACGAAGTAACTCATTATCTTCCGAAGCAATGGCTTTAATGTGAAAGTGATGAACATCCAGTATTTTATTAAAAACGGACCGATTGTTCTGCACCAAAGCCCGGAGATATTCCTTGATAGCGACCCCAATCTCTTTCCGGGCATCTTTCAATGAATCGTTGCTGACAAATGATTCGCGGGAGGCTGTGGAAAGCAGTCCGTCGGCATTCACCAGGCAACGAATAAAAAATGCCCAAGAAGGCAACAGATTGCAATCGTCCTCACTAAGCAACATCCGCTTCAGATATACTTTATGCGAATTACGCACAGAGAATTGCGTACGGAAAGGCAATACATAGAGTACACCTTCTATCCGTCCATGCTCTGTCCGTATAGGAAATGCATCCAGGGCAGACGATTGGAAGACCTTTGTCCCATAATCCAATAACTCTTTCCGGGTAGCTTTCGGATCAAGCCAGACGGGCGATGGGGTATTAACCAACTCTTCTTCTTCTCCACGATGTAAATAGACAGGATATGGCAAGACTTCTCCATAATTTACCAATATCTTTTTAAACACTTCGTATTCGAACAGATGAGCCCATTCATTTTTAGGCCTCAACACAACCCTTGAACCGATCTCCCACTCTTCATCGGGGAAAGTAGTCTGATAAGTACCGTCCACTTTTCCACACCAGCAAACAGGCTGTCCCCCCATTGCAGAACGACTCTCTACGGTGATTTCATTGGTCACCACAAAACAAGATAACAATCCGATACCAAACCGACCGATAAAATCGTCGGCATCGGGAGTGTCTCTCTTTGAACTTTCACCTATCACTGTGAGGAAACGGTATACCTCCTCTTCCTTCAGTCCGATTCCATTGTCCTGAAAGACCATCGAGCCATCCCCATTCAGGAAGACATCAATACGTCCGGAGTAATTTTCATCGATGTTGTGCAATGCAGTGATGGCATCCACACTATTTTGCAATAACTCCCGGACAAAAGTATTCGGATTACTATAAATATGCTCTGACAACAGGGCAATCATACCTTTAAGATTGACCTGAAACAGATTATTACCTTCTTTTTCCATTCTGTTTTTATCGTTGTCTTCTTCCAGTAATTTTCAAGGCTTTCGCGTTTCCGTTTTCGGCTGCTTTCTCAAACCACTCCATAGCGATCTCATCATTCTCCTCTACTCCATTACCCATCAAATAGGCATTGCCCAATTCGAACTGCGCCTTGTCACTATTATGCTCAGCAGCTTTCATCAACCATTGAAGCCCTGCTTCCGCATCGGGCACACAGCCTTCGCCATACATCAGCATCTTACCTAAATAATAATACGAAGCCACATTGTCATTTCCGGCGGCATCATTAAACCATCGGTAAGCTTCTGTATAATTCTGTTTTACACCTACTCCGTTGTAATAACACAATCCGGTGCGATACATACTCATAACATTGCCACTGCCCGCAGCCAAAGTATAATATTTGAATGCCTCTGTTTCATTGTCTTCCACACCGATACCCATCTCGTAGCAGATTCCCAGCCCTTCATTATAACATTCTGCTTCAGCCGCTTTCTTGAAGTAGCTGAAAGCTTTCTCCGACTCATTCAGTTTGTCATAATCGTAAAGGTAATATTCACCCATACGCAACATAGCCAAAGGTATATCATTTGCAACAGCCTTCTCGTACCATTCCACAGCTTGTTTGTTATCTTCGGGACAGGCACCGTAACCAAAGAAAAAGTAGTCTCCCATTTTAAATTGGGCATAACCATAATTTTGTTCGGCAGCCTTTGTCATATATTCAACAGCTTGATGAGGATTCTCTTCTATCCCACTACCGTATTCATAAGCCAACCCCATTTCTGTAAGACAACGGGGTTCGTTATTCTCTGCACCCTTAGTAAACCATTCAAGAGCCTTATCCGGATTCTCTTCCGTACCAATTCCATTCTTATAGCAACGCCCAAGAGCGAAGATCGCATCTCCATCTCCCCGTTCGGCTGCCTTTGCATACCATGCAAACGCTTCTTCGGGCCGTGGCTCACCGATGACTCCCCTATCCAAATAAAGTCCTACACGATACATCGCATAAGGATACTCCTGTCCGGCAGCTTTTTGGAGCAAGTCGAAAGCTTTCTCATAACTTTGTTCTACCACCTCACCATTTTCGTATAAGAATGCCAATTCTACCATTGCAAAACATGAACCCAGCTCTGCCGCTTTTTCATAATAGGCCTTTGACTTCCCGGCATCCGTAACTCCGGAATAACCATTAGCCAAATAAAGAGCCGCCCGTGCATACCCGTCAGCACTGTCCATAGACACAGCTTTTTCATAATACTCCATAGCCTTCTGATAATCCGGTTCTTCAGAAAGCAATCCACGCTCATACATCCAGCCGATACGATAGGCTGCACTACCGGACCCCAGCTCGATAGCTCTCTCCAACAACTGACAGGCATACGAGATATTCTCTTCCACCAATTCACCGTTGAAATAAACATTGGCAAGCGTCTCGATAGCTTCTACATAATTGTCGTCGACACAGCGCTGCAGGCACATCAACCCACGTTCCACATTCTTATACTCATCATTATAAAGATAGATCAATGCTAATTCATAGGCACAATATGATTCACAATAAAGCATCCCTTTCTCCAGCCATTCAATGGCTTTAGGCATATCCAGCCACTCTTCTTCCTGATAGTTATATCCAAGGAAATTAGCTGCAGACCATACACCTGCATGCCAGGCTTTCTCCCACAACTCAAACGCCAGCTCTTTTTGCTTCCCTAGTTCCGGATAGCGGAAATAGAGAGTTGCCAGATTTTTTAAAGAATATAGATTAGGAACAAGTTCCAGCGACTTCTCATAGCATGCCGCTTCTTCAGCCACACTTCCTTCTTCTATATCAAGTGCGTCGCCCATCGCGGCATATACATGGGCACGCAGGCGATGGCCTTCGGGAAGTTCGTCAAGCAACTCTTTTCGCATAAGCAGGGCTTTCTCTTTACTGCCGGTGTGCTGCTCGGCATAAGCCCGGTAATATTTTCCCCATAGCAAAGCTTCGGGTGAGGATAAAGCTGCAAATCGACGCTCTCCTTCTGCCCTATCCTGTTCGCAGTAGAAACCCATATAACGCCAATAAGCAACGGTTGCCTCTGCTTCCGGGCTTCCCATTTCCGCCGCTTTTTCATAGCAAGGGAATAACAGGCTGAGATCACGTTTCCCATAACGGGCTTCCGAATATTGTGCACCTTTCTGTGACCACCCGGCACCGTTGAATACAGCCACACGATCGCATACACTGATCACTTTCTCCCACCAGTAGGCATACTCTTCCTCATTAAGATCCACTTCTACGTTACAATCGTATGCACTGAATATTAATTCAAAAAATCCGGCTGTCAGTGCTTCGTCCTCATGGGTGTCCAAGGCATATTCGCACACAGCAAGTGCTTCCCACCAATTTTCGGCGTTCAACAAAGTGACAGGTGTAAATTGAGGGAACCATGCGGCAGCCGGTTTTCCGGATGATTGGATACGATGGGCCAGGGCTTCGAATTTCTCTTTTAAAGTTTCCATAATTGTCTGATCGTTTTATTTATGTTGTAACACACTGACAGGCATAAAACCTCACAGCGACTGCAAGATAGTAATATTGGCCGACTGAACAAAGGATAGAGAAGAAAAAAGGGATAGCCGAAGCAGAAAATAAGGTTTCTTAAAATTTAGCTTGCTATATGTAAGTTCAAAAGTTTACGCAGTTGTTGCACGGATGTTTCAATCTGACTACGGTCTTCCAGTTTGTCTGCACAATAGATATAATTAGCCTGACGATAAAAAGGCGCACGTTTTTCGAGTGCCTGTACGATAAAATCAAGTAGTTCGTCATCTTTCTTCCCCTGCAATATAGGGCGCTGTTGTTTGGCAACCCGCAACCGGCTAAACAATACCTTGGGGTCTACATCCAGAAAGACGGTAGTCCCCACCCGATTCATATACTCCATGTTATCGAAAAAGCAAGGCGCCCCTCCTCCTGTAGAGATCACCACATCCTCAAACTCACCTACTTCATGTAGCATGTTCTTTTCAAGTTCCCTAAAACTGGCTTCTCCCCGTTCAGAAAACAACTCTCCGACCGTTTTGTGAAAACGCTCTTCAATATACCAGTCCAAATCGATAAATGGGATGTGCAGTTCTCGTGCGAGAGCCTTTCCTAACGTGGTTTTTCCGGCTCCCATATAGCCGGTCAGAAATATACGGATCATAAGCAAACGGCATTTTCGCACAAAGATAGATATTTATTGAGAGAACACCGAATGACCCACATGGTAACTTTTCGGGTTCTTCTTCAAATTTGGTGGTAAATTCTTTAATTTCTTTTTTTTCAAGTTGATTATTGTCCTTTTTGCTTTAATAAGAAAAAACAGACATCGGCTGAATAAGATAGCTCAAGCTTCGGAAGTGAATTTACGTCGTTTGAACCGGTATCTTCATCTTTATACCTTTCTTCAATTAACATTGTTAACGTCTTTTGCAGGTTGGCAGGTTCTTGTGCGCAAATAACAAGCCTTTTGCATTTAAAGAACTTCTTATTCACATCCAAAGAACAAGCTTTAACTCTATGTTAAAACAAAGCTTTTAAGGAGAGAAATCTTACTTTTTAAAGACATTGATTTTCAGACGATTTAGTCTAAGATTAGCTTCTTCACCTCACGGATGGACTCTTCGGGAGAAAGCCGGGATATCTACCTTTTTTGTCAACTATAAACGAGGGCTTACACTTCCGAAAACTGAATTAGATTCCATGAGTAAAAGAAAACTTACCACCAAATTTGAAGAAGAACCCCAAAAAATCATTTCGATCTTCCGTCTTACCCCCTCTGTTTTTCAGGCAATACGGAGGCCCATAAGCCCGCATGCCTGTATCCATGAGCCCGAATATGCGGGCTTATGAGCACAGGCATGCGAACCCGGATAAGGATGCCGTTCTTTTTCATAAAAGACTTAATCATAACACATTGCACACAAAGCGATGTAATGCTACTCAACAAGTCTTGACCAAAGATAAAACGATATCCCCTCCTTCGGTGAAACAAATAAACCTTATTTAAATACCTTGACCCGGGTATCCAAATCTTTAAAATCTTTATCGCCAGGTCCCTGTACCGGAAGTCCAAACGGCATTTCGGCAATCAGATGCCACTCTTCAGGCAAATGCCAGGTATGGCGTACTTCTTCATCGATCAGCGGATTGTAATGTTGCAAAGAAGCTCCGAAGCCGACATCTTCCAACATCGTCCATACAGCCAGCTGATGCATCGCAGAAGTCTGCAGCGACCACCCGGGGAAGTTATCCTTATAACTGCTGAATGCTTCCTGCAATCCCTTAACGACCGACTGATCTTCGAAGAATAAAACAGTTCCGTATCCGCTTGCAAAAGAGTTGTCGATTTTGGCTTCCGTCGTTTTAAAAACTTCCGGTGGAACGATCTTTCGCAATGTTTCTTTTACGATATGCCATAATTTCTTATGATTCTCACCCAGCAATAGCACTACACGAGTCGATTGAGAGTTGAAAGCAGAAGGCACATGAGTGACAGCTAAATTGACAATCCGCTCTATTTCCTCATCAGAAACCGGAGACTGGTTTGTTATCGAATAATAGGTCCTTCTGTGTTTGAGGGCCTCTTCGAAGGATTTTTTCATAAAAAATACTCCTTTCTTTATTAGATTGATTCTTTTAAATTAAAACAACTGACAAACGAAAGTTGTTCGGTAATGGAATATATTCGTACCTTTACCACCCGATAAGTTGAAACATCAAATATGGGCAAACAAAAATTTTACGTTGTATGGGATGGAGTCACTCCTGGTATTTATACCTCCTGGACCGAATGTCAGCTTCAGGTGAAGGGATATGACAGTGCCAAATATAAATCTTTTGATAACCGGGAGGAAGCAGAACGAGCTTTCGCTGCATCACCTTATGCTTATATTGGTAAAAATGCAAAGAAAAAAATAACCGGACCTTCCACTGAGATGCTACCGGCAGCAGTCATAGAAAACAGCCTCGCTGTGGACGCTGCATGCAGTGGCAATCCGGGCCCGATGGAGTATCGTGGTGTCCACGTGGCAAGCCGGCAAGAAATTTTTCATTTCGGCCCGATGAAAGGTACCAACAATATCGGCGAGTTTCTGGCACTCGTACACGGTCTTGCTTTGCTGAAGCAGAAAGGGTTCGACATGCCAATCTATAGCGACAGTGCAAACGCAATCAGTTGGGTGAAACAAAAAAAATGCAAGACGAAACTCTCCCGTACGGCAGAAACTGAAGCCCTGTTTGTATTGATAGAACGCGCAGAAAAATGGCTTAAAGAAAATAAGTATACCACTCCCATATTGAAATGGGAAACCAGAGAATGGGGAGAAATCCCGGCAGACTTCGGAAGAAAATAGACTCTAAAACTTCTTCAATAAAAATGATGGATTAATCCGGAAATAGACTCCGACAGAAAAACTGGTAGTGCTACCGGGAGAAGTTAATTCTCCATTGGCACTCCGCATTGTCCCCGGGAAAAACTGATATGCATCGGCCTTCAATCCCAGTGCATAATGCTTCCCGAACATGCGGGAATACTCTATCGAACAGAACAGAGTTTGCGGTTTATCATAAGTTATACCCTCTTTCTTGGTAGATACTGTTCCGAAATAGGGAATTCCAAACATCGTAATGAAATCGTTGCAGATCCAATGCCCCATCTTTACGCGGAAGTTGCCCAAATCAACAAAAGCACTACTATAGACTCCAATGCCCTTATGATAAGGCCATAACTCACCTTTCTGTTGATAATAACCGGCAGCATCAAGTTCTACATTAACACGCTTCAAAATCCGGCGATCGATGTTCCACGTCACTCCTGCCCCTACGGCACCGTTCATCAACGTTTGTACTGAACTCTCACGAATCGTGTCGATCTCGCCTCCGCGATGTTGCGCCAATATTTGCAAAGGAATATAGCAATGGAAAGTCGAAGAAGGGGCATTCAACTTGAACCGTGTAGATAATCCGACAGTAAAAGCTTCCTGATGAGTATCATCCCGAAAGATAAAACTCTGCCAATCAATCCAAGCATCCAGATCGATCCAGGGAGCACCTGCCAATACCTGAAAACCCGTCTCCGGATCGGCAGTCAAATTCAACTCCGGATTATACAAAGGTGCAATCAGTCCATGATTGGAGCCTCCATATATATTCCCTAAAATCAAGTCTACTGATTTCATCGATATTTGTGCCCGGAAAAAAGGCAAAAGATGAGCACCTTTCTGATATTGTTCACCTTTCCACAGTGCTATGTCTTGATAAGAAACACTCGGATATCGATAAGCCCCACTAAACCACAACATATGGACTCCTCCTTCCAATTTGATATTCTTCAAAGGATAATATACAAATTTGGGTTGTATCCAGAGTCCCGGCAATGAATAGCCTTTTATCACTGTACCGGCAAATTCATTGTCTTTGAAAAAGCTGATATTGTCCAACTCCAGAAGAAGTTCTCCTTTTCGTTCGGGGCTTATTTTATAATCGGTACGGCAAACTCGCTCTACCAGTTGCGCCTTTGCGGGGATAACTCCTCCTATAAAAACTAATACTAAAAGGCATCTACATAAATATTGCCATTTTTTTGTCATGTCTATAGTGACTGCATATCATTCAGTCGTTTATAATATCCGTTTTTAGCCAATAATTCTTCGTGTTTTCCGCGTTCTACAATTTCCCCTTCGTACAGCACACAAATTTCATCTGCATTTTTGATGGTAGAGAGGCGGTGGGCAATAGCAATCGTCGTACGTGTTTTCATCAAACGCTCCAGCGCTTCCTGTACAAGACGTTCTGATTCGGTATCCAAAGCGGAAGTAGCCTCATCAAGAATCAAAATGGGAGGATTCTTCAAGATGGCACGGGCTATGCTGATGCGCTGGCGTTGGCCCCCGGAGAGCTTGCTGCCCCGGTCACCGATATTAGTATGGTAACCGTCTTCTTTCTCCATGATAAAATCGTGTGCATTGGCTATTTTGGCGGCCTCAATCACCTGCTCCATAGTCGCGTTCTCAACGCCGAAAGCAATATTATTGAAGAATGTATCATTGAACAAAATAGCTTCCTGATTGACATTTCCTATCAGGCTGCGCAAATCAGAGATACGAACATCCTTGATATTGACTCCGTCTATAGTAATCGTCCCTTCCTGCACATCGTGATAGCGTGGCAATAAATCTACCAACGTAGACTTTCCTGAACCGGACTGCCCAACCAAAGCAACGGTTTTACCCTTGGGTACAGTCAGGTTAATATGTTGAAGTACTTCTTTCTTCCCATCATAACTGAAAGAAATATCTTTGAACTCAACTTGTTCTTCCAACCCATTCAACGGTTTCGGGTTCGGAATCTCCACAATCTTATTCTCTGCTTTCAGTATTTTATCGACACGTTCCATAGAAGCCAGTCCCTTAGGGATATTATATCCGGCTTTCGAAAATTCCTTCAAGGGATTGATAACGCTATAAAGAATTACCATATAAAAGATAAATGTAGGAGCATCAATGGAAGAGTGATTTCCTAATATCAGTGATCCGCCAAACCACAATACAACCACAATAAGCAATGTGCCCAAGAATTCACTCATCGGATGCGCTAATGCCTGACGCATGGCAACCCTATTGGTAGCGTCACGAAACTCATTACTGCATTCCGTAAAACGATTTATCATTTTTTGCTCGGCGATAAAAGCCTTAATAATACGGAGTCCCCCCAAAGTTTCTTCAAGTTGAGACATCGTATCACTCCATTTAGCCTGCGCCTCAAGTGATTGCCTCTTTAATTTTTTACCTACTTTACCCATGATCCATCCCATACCCGGAACCACTAACAATGTAAACAAAGTCAGTTGCCAACTGGTGATAATCAACGTTCCAAAATACATGACAATCAGAATCGGATTCTTGATCAACATATCCAATGAACTTGTAATCGAGTTTTCAACCTCACCCACATCACCACTCATACGGGCAATGATGTCTCCCTTGCGCTCTTCTGAAAAGAAACCCAATGGTAAACTCATCACTTTAGAATAAACCATGATGCGGATATCACGAACGACTCCCGTACGCAAAGGAATCATCACTGCGGAAGAAGCAAAATAGCACGATGTTTTCAATAAAGTCATGAATGCCAGGAACAAACCCAAAAACAGCAATGTAAGAGAAGGACCGTTTATTTCAATCATCCGAGTCACATAATAATAGAAATTATTCACAGCGATGTCCTTCAAGCCCTCTCCCGCAGCATCCCAAGGAATAAACTCATAGACTTTATTGTCCATCTTAAAAAGAATCTGAAGAATCGGAATCAATAAAGTAAACGAAAATATATTAAAAACAGCCGACAGCAAGTTTAAGAATACAGCCCATCCCAGAAATTTCTTGTAAGGCGACACAAACCGCCGCATGAGTTGAAAGAATTCCTTCATTATATCTTATTTATGTTTAGGGCACAAAGATAACAGAAAATCTTTAGTGAATTTATAAATCATCGCATAAACCTACACTATATTTCTTACTTCAAGCCCAATAACTAACATTTGTTATCGAAATAATAACCAATATATTAAAACAGATCATTCCATTTTCAATCACTCTCCACCACAAAAGCTATCCCCCCTATTAATTCCGATCAAAGTCACATATAGCAAAAATTATAACTCGCCGACAAGAACAAACAGTGCTGTTACACTTACATTTAGACCCCAATTTAGTTTTAGAACCTCTAAATATTATAAAAGTATCCCACTTTTCTCCATTTTTTAGTAACATTCTAATATAAACGTTCTATCTTTGCACAAACTATATAAAATATAGAATATAGCAATTACCTAAACCTGCTTAAAAGAATGGAAGTAAATAAACCTCTGCCGCTTATTAGCATCATTGTGCCTATATACAATATAGCAGAATATGCTTCTGAATGCATACAATCCTTAATCAATCAGACCTACAAAAATATTGAAATCATCTTGGTAGATGACGGCTCAACCGATCATTCGCCTGCTATCTGCGATGAATTTGCCGAACAAGACGAACGGATTAAAGTTATCCATAAAAGAAATGGAGGACTCAGCGATGCACGTAATGCAGGGTTAGACGTGGCTACGGGAGAATACATCGGTTTTGTTGATGGTGACGACTGGGTTGATGAGGATATGTACGAGACTCTATATCACTTGATATACGAACATCAAGCTGATATTTCAATTTGTACACACTATACAGAACTGCCCAACAGAACAAAAGTAAAATATAAATCAAAAAAGACAAAGATTTTTAGTTCTCAAAAAGCAATAGCGACTTTAATTGAAGACAAAATAATCCAAAATTATATCTGGGAGAAACTATTCAAACGTGAATTGTTTACAGAACTCCGTTTTCCGGTAGGATGGAGTTTTGAAGACATAGCTTTATGTTATAAAATATTTCATAAAGCCCGGAAAATCGTTTTATTGCAGACTCCTAAATACCATTATCGAACCCGACCGGGCAGCATTACAAACAGCACACGTAATCCGCTCAAAGAGTTTCAATATTTGCAAGCGTTACATGAGCAATTTCAGTTTGCTGCCGAAAATAACATAAAAGTAAGGAAGCCCAAAAAGTTGGTTCAAAAAACGTTTCATTTTATTAATCACATTATTATTTTGCCGCCTTCTTCGTTAAAGAAGAAGTATATCAATGATGCTTTCGAAATAGCACATACTTATGATTATTTAAGGAATTGGGAAATAGGAGTTGCAGCCACCCTAAGACGCTTTTTCGTATATAATTATTTTAATGCGTATGCCTCAGTAATTATCACCTACAGAAAATATATTCCGGCAAGAACGGTAAAATCGACAACAGAATTCTTCTTTGTAAGACGAGTGGCAACCTCTTTGGCTACGGCTATGAGATCAATTCTTTATATCTAAACAATAAGAGCAATATAAAAGTCCTTTATTTCAAAATAAGTATTACATTTGTATCATCCTCACCTTGGAAGAAGCTGTAACATAAAGCTTTTTCCGGTTTTAAATAATAACTGAACTAAGATGAAAACAACTCTTATTATCTCTACTTACAATCGACCGGAGGCTTTGTCCGTATGCCTGGACAGTGTTCGTTTCCAAACCGTTATGCCCGACGAGGTCATTGTTGGCGATGATGGCTCCACTTCAGAAACCAAAGATTTAATAGAGTCTTTCAAAAAAGATTTTCCGGTGCCTCTTATACATTTATGGCAAGAAGACAAAGGTTTTCGCTTGGCTATGATGCGCAACAAGTCTGTTGCGGCAGCAACAGGAGATTATATCATTGAAATAGATGGAGATATCTTCCTCCACAACAAATTTGTAGAAGACCACAAACGATTAGCGAAACCAGGACATTATTTGAGGGGAACCAGAGTGAATCTGGGGCAGAAACTAACAGAAGAAATCTGTAAATCAAAAGTAAACCGAAGAATTTATCCTTGGACAATCGGTATACAAAACAGGGCTGAGACAGCAATTCACTCTACACCGGTTTCTAATTTCTTTGCTGACAGATACAAAAAGAACGTATCTTCCGGACTGGGATGCAACATGTCTTTCTGGAGATCCGATTTTCTGGCAATTAACGGATATGATGAATTTTTTGAAGGCTGGGGAAAAGAAGATGATGACCTGACTCACCGTTTACAACGGAAAGGCTGCAAAAAACGTTCTTTAAGGTTCGCCGGCATCGTATATCATTTGTGGCATGGACACGAAAGCATGGAAAGTGACCAGAAGAATGCAGAATATTTCCGGAAAAACAATGAAAAAAATATAGTTTACTGCGAAAACGGAGTAAGTAAATACTTAAAACAAGAATAAAAATGGGTGACAGTCTGGTATATAAATTGCGTAGTGGGAAACCGCCTAAATTCATCTACTTCGCTTATGATATGTTGAAGATGGCTATTCCCTCCTATTTTTATAGAATGCAGCTGAAGAGAACAATCGCCCAACTATCAAAACGTCCGGACAGGGCCTATATTGAAGAGCGTGTTAGTTATTATAACAGGTTATCCGGAAATAATCATCCCATCCCGCAGGGAACGCATGTAGAAAATAAAATCAGGTATCTGATATACAGAGGAAAGTTAGGCAACTACAAAATGTCATACTTTCACAAGGCCTACTTTTTTGATGCCAGAGAATATACACGTTGGTTCAGTCCTGATTTAAGATGGCAATATTGTCCGGGAGATGTTTATTTCACACCGGATTCACCTACCATTGTAAAAAGCAGATTGTTGGCCGGTGATAACCAAAACTCCGTTATCCTAAAATTAGATGCACTTCGCCATTTTATGTTTGTAAATGATAAAAGATCTTTCACAACCAAAAAGGACTGTGCTATTTTTCGTGGTAAGATCCGTGACAGTCGTATCCGGACTCAATTTATAAAAATGTATATAAATCATCCTCTATGCGACTGCGGAGTAGTAGGTCACGAAACAGGTATACCTCAGGAATGGATGGTTGCCAAGAAGACGATCCGGGAACATCTGGAATACAAATTTATTCTGTCACTTGAAGGGAACGATGTTGCATCTAACCTGAAATGGGTCATGTCTTCCAACTCTATTGCGGTGATGACCCGCCCTACTTGCGAAACCTGGTTTATGGAAGGAAAACTAATTCCCGACTACCATTACATTGAAATCAAGAATGATTTCTCTGATTTTGAAGAGAAACTCACTTATTACATAAACCATCCGGAAAAGGCTCAACAAATAATCGATCATGCCCACGAATATATAAAACAGTTCCAGAACAAGAAACGGGAAAGACTCATTTCACTTCTTGTTTTAGACAAATATTTCAAAGCGACTGGACAAAGCGGAGAAATGTAATAACTACAAACCATAAACTCAATCACCATGATACACATTGCATGTAACATCGACTCTAACTTTACGATTCACTGTGCTGTAACCCTGACTTCATTGTTCGCCAACAATCGTAATTCTGAATTTTGTGTTCATATCATAGCCAGTACTTTGCCGGAGGCCGATCAAAAAGCACTTTCCAGCATTGCAGAGTCATACGGAAACAAAATCTGTTTTTATTTCCCGGAAAAAGATCTTTTAAACAATTTTTCCATCAAGAAAAGTGGAAACAGAATTTCGATTGCAACATACTATCGTTGTCTCTTATCCCGGATACTGCCTGTAAATATTGACAAAATCCTATATATAGACTGTGACATTGTGGTCCTGAATGATATAAGTGAATTCTGGAATACAGATATTACGCAATATGCAATAGGATGTATAGAAGATATCGGTAGTGACGAAGAGGAATACTATTCCCGTTTGCAATACGACAAGAAGTACTCTTATTTTAATGCCGGAGTATTATTGATCAACCTGAAGTATTGGAGGGAACACAAAATAGACGAAATGTGTGAACAGTATTTTCTGGCACATTCCGATCGTATCCGGTTCAATGATCAAGATCTTCTCAATGCACTGTTGTATAAGGACAAATTATTCGTACCTTTCCGCTGGAATGTGCAAGACACGTTCTACCGCCGAACTTACAGTCACAAGGTGAAAGAGCATAGCGGCTTAAAAGAAGCTTTACTGCACCCGGCAATTCTTCATTATACCAATAAAAAGCCATGGAATTATGACAGTATGCACCCTTTGAAACAAGAATATTTTAAATACCTCGACATGACACCATGGAAAGGAACACGCCCTATTATTGACTTTCAGACACGTGTCATCACCGGATTCAAAAGACTCCTCTACATAACAGGAATAAAAAAATCAAAATATATTAATCTGAAAGACTATGAGCTTGCTCAATAAGTTCCAAACAAGTTTGTACGTCAAAGCCACGGGCTTTGGCGTACTCTTCGGCTAATATGGCAAACATCTCATGAGTACCGGGAAGACGCTCAAAATTTTTACATCCCGCTTCTATACCCACATTTCCAAAACGCATACGGTTTAAATCGATGATCTCCACTTCTACTTTTTCATCAATTGTTCGAAAAAGAATGTTACCGGCAGAGTAATCCTTGTGCAACAGTCCATTCTCATGCAACATGGCTGTAGTCCGGGCTATGGCACGTAAGATCTGCTCCTGATTCGGAAACACCGTTTTTTCAAAGTCACGATATGTATAAGGACAATCTGACTTCAAACACACAAAATAACTTCTACCGAACAAAAGCCATGAACCTGTAGAATAATATCCCACAGGCGCCGGTGATCCGATACCCAATTTACGGAGCATCAAAGCATAGGAATACGAACGTTTGGCCTTTGAGGCACGAAAAAAATTATAGATAATACGATTCAACAGATGAGGTAATTGGTAGGACTTTACAATCAGCTTCTTACCCTCTACATCAAACTCTTTAAGCTCGTTACGTCCTTTGTAAATCACTTTACCCCCTGTTTCGAATACAGTAGGGAGCTCATGTACAAACGAAGATAATTCCTGAAAATCAGGGTTTACACCAATTTTCGTCAGCCTCTTTGTCATACCATCAAATTTTATCTAACCCTTTAGTAAATTTCAACCAGTAATATTTAAGCGGATTAGTGTATTTCAACTGTTTCCACGGACGGCTACTATGCGGACGGTGCCAAACAGTCAAGGTAGTAAACAGATAGTTAACAAAACCCTTTTCAAGAGCCTGATGAGAAATGGTCACATCAAACCAGTTTTTCTCCGGGTTCAGAGAATGGAAATCAAAAGCACGTAAAAAGTCAGTCGTCAGCAAAGAGCAGCAGAAGCTAAGATGCTTCTTCTCCGGGAAGACTTGATTCTCTTTGCCTTTTGCATATAAATAGGGATAATTGATCGCCTCATGTTCATCTACTGTCACCGCGGCAGCTATACCGCAATCTTTGCGAGCCTGCGCACCATCAAAAAGAGACTGTAAAGTATGTTTCTTCACAATCACGTCAGATTCCACGATCAACAATCCCGCTTCGGCGGCAATGGCCTTCTCTTGTGCCATCTGGAGCACCAGCAAATAATTGGGAGAAGGATGAGAAGTGATCTCGGACAGATTGACCAATTCAAATCCCATCTTAAGGGATGCCTCCTTCAATTGTTTCGTATTTTCATCGGTGCTGAAGTCATTGTAAATAGTGTAATGAAAAGGAACGGTGAAATCTGATTTTAAAATAGCTTCAGCCGTTTGCAACGTCAACTCGATAGAATCTTTTACCGGAGTAATAATGTGGATACACTTCATTATGAATATAAATTGTCTAAGTTCAAACTTATCGTAATGCGCATTACCGGGCAAATCTATGCAATATTTTCCATATAGCCAATCTTTCCTGCTTTTTATTTCCTACCTTTGCATGCAAACCCCTAACCAATCATGAAAGTAATTGTAGATAACAAAATACCTTACATCAGAGAAGCTATCGAACAAATAGCGGACGAAGTAATATACGCCCCCGGAAAAGATTTTACGCCTGAACTAGTGCAAGATGCCGATGCGTTAATCATCCGTACACGCACCCGTTGTGATCGTTCACTGCTTGCCGGAAGCAAAGTAAAGTTCATCGCAACTGCCACGATCGGATTCGACCACATCGATACGGCTTATTGCCGTGAAGCCGGCATCACATGGACTAATGCTCCGGGATGTAATTCGGCTTCCGTAGCACAGTATATCCAATCCGCACTATTTATCTTACAGCAAACCCGTGGTATGAAATTGAATCAAATGACCATCGGTATTGTAGGTGTGGGAAATGTAGGAAGCAAAGTAGCTGATGTAGCCCGAAAATTAGGAATACAAGTGATGCTGAATGACCTTCCGAGAGAAGAGAGAGAAGAAAGTACAATGTTCGCTTCTTTAAAAAGTATAGCCGAAAAATGCGATATTATCACTTTCCATGTACCTTTATATAAGGAGGGGAAATATAAAACGTATCATTTGGCGGACAAGCATTTCTTCCATTCACTGAAAAAAGGAGCGGTAATCATGAACACTTCACGCGGTGAAGTCATCGAAACAGAAGCACTGCTTGAAGCTCTCCGGTCCGGCATTCTGTCTGATGCTGTCATTGACGTATGGGAACATGAACCGGATATCGACCTTGAACTGCTGGAGAAAGTAATTATAGGCACTCCCCACATCGCCGGATATTCAGCGGACGGGAAAGCAAATGCAACCCGAATGTCACTCGAAGCCTTATGCCGGTTCTTCCGGATAGAAACCGACTATCGGATTACTCCTCCGGAACCGAAGAATAAACTGATTTCTACTGCAACTTATGAAGAGGCATCCCTTATGATTTACGATCCTCGCAGAGACAGTGATGCCCTGAAATCTCACCCGGGGCTCTTCGAACAACTTCGGGGAGACTATCCTTTAAGAAGAGAGGAAGGTGCGTATCGGATCGTAATAACTAAATAATCATGGATATAATCTGTGGAGAATGTCCCCGATCATCTTATAAGCTGTTTACAACGCGCTCTATGATCTTGGGGAACCATTCATATTCCAATGCATGAACTTTTTTAGCCACATCCGCAGGGGTATCTCCGGGAAGTACCGGGCATTTTGCCTGAAAAACAGTACTTCCCTCATCGTAATGCTCATCTATATAATGTATAGTAATCCCACTTTCGGACTCACCTGCCATTACCACCGCCTCATGTACCCGGTCGCCATACATCCCTTTTCCGCCAAATTTAGGTAAAAGTGCAGGGTGAATATTTATAATTTTATTAGGATAAGCATGCAAAAGTGCATCCGGAATACGTAACAGAAAACCGGCCAGCACAATAAAGTCTATCTGATATTTACGCAGCAAATCCAAGATGGACTCCGCAGCTTCCCAATCAGACTTCGGAAAAGCCCTATAAGGCACTCCTAAACGACATGCACGCTCCAAAACATACGCATCTTTCCTGTTAGAAAGAACCAATCTCACTCTAACAGAAGCATTTTTTTCGAAATACCGGATAATGTTTTCAGCATTTGTACCGGAGCCGGAAGCAAAAATAGCGATGTTTTTTCCCATAATCAGACCTTTTAGTGCACAAAACAGTGAAAAATGTGCAAAAGATTGCATTTATTTAATCAAAAATTTGCGCAGGACGATAAATATTTATTCCTTTGCACCGCAAATTTAAAGAAATAAAACTAATTATTAATTAAAAACTTAAAGTTATGTCTGAAATTGCATCAAGAGTGAAAGCGATTATCGTCGATAAATTGGGCGTAGAAGAATCAGAAGTTACAGAAACAGCAAGCTTCACTAACGACCTGGGAGCTGATTCTCTTGACACTGTAGAACTTATCATGGAATTCGAAAAAGAATTCGGTATCTCTATTCCTGATGACCAAGCTGAAAAGATTGGCACAGTACAGGATGCTGTAGCTTACATCGAAGAACACGCTAAGTAATTCGATTTCATCAGTATGGAATTAAAGAGAGTTGTAGTAACAGGTCTGGGCGCCATTACTCCTGTTGGCAATAATGTCCCGGAATTCTGGGAGAACCTCGTGAACGGGGTTAGTGGAGCAGGACCTATTACTCATTTCGATGCATCGCAATTCAAGACTCAATTTGCATGTGAAGTCAAAGGCTTCGATGCAACTCAATATATCGACCGCAAAGAGGCTCGTAAAATGGACCTGTACACACAATATGCCGTTGCCGTTGCCAAAGAAGCAGTTGCAGACTCGGGTCTTGATATCGAAAATGAGGATTTAAACAGAATCGGCGTTATTTTTGGTGCCGGTATCGGTGGTATACGTACATTTGAGGAGGAAACGAGTAATTACGCCCTTCACAAAGAAAACGGTCCTAAGTACAATCCGTTCTTCATCCCTAAGATGATTTCAGATATTGCTGCCGGACAGATTTCTATTATGTATGGTTTTCACGGTCCCAACTATGCAACTTGTTCTGCATGCGCTACTTCCACGAACGCTATTGCTGACGCCTTCAACCTGATCCGTCTGGGTAAGGCAAACGTGATTGTATCCGGTGGTTCGGAAGCCGCTATCGCAGCTGCCGGTGTAGGAGGTTTCAATGCTATGCATGCATTGTCAACTCGTAACGACGAACCACAATCTGCATCTCGTCCGTTCAGTGCAAGCCGTGACGGCTTTGTAATGGGTGAAGGTGGTGGATGTTTGATTCTTGAAGAACTGGAACATGCAAAAGCCCGTGGCGCAAAAATCTATGCAGAAGTTGCCGGCGTAGGTATGTCTGCTGATGCTCACCACCTGACAGCATCTCATCCGGAAGGACTCGGTGCAAAATTGGTGATGAAGAATGCCCTGGAAGACGCAGAGATGAGTCCTGAAGAAGTGGATTACATCAATGTTCATGGAACATCTACTCCGGTCGGAGATATATCGGAAGCCAAAGCAATCAAAGAAGTATTTGGTGAACATGCTTTTGAGTTGAATATCAGTTCAACCAAATCAATGACAGGTCACTTGTTGGGCGCTGCCGGTGCGGTAGAATCAATTGCAAGTATTCTGGCTATTAAGAACGGCATCGTTCCTCCGACTATCAATCATGCCGAAGGTGACAATGACGAGAACATTGACTATAATCTTAATTTCACGTTCAACAAAGCACAGAAACGCGAAATTAATGTTGCCCTTTCGAATACATTCGGATTCGGCGGTCACAATGCTTGTGTAATCTTCAAGAAATACGCTGAATAAAGTCGTGTTACGTAATAAAATAGATAAGATAAGACTCCTGTTCCGCAAGGATAGAGAGTCTTATTCTTGTTTTTACCGTATACTCGGGTTCTATCCCCGCAACATCAGGCTGTACGAGCAGGCTCTACTGCATAAATCAACGGCAGTACGTTCGGAAAAAGGACGTCCGTTGAACAATGAACGCCTGGAATTCCTCGGTGACGCCATCCTTGACGCCATCGTAGGAGATATTGTCTATCAACACTTCGAAGGTAAAAGGGAAGGATTCCTGACCAATACACGTTCTAAAATCGTTCAACGTGAGACTTTGAACAAACTGGCTGTCGAAATAGGCTTGGATAAACTCATCAAATATTCGACACGCTCTTCCTCCCACAACAGCTACATGTATGGCAATGCATTTGAGGCCTTCATCGGTGCAATTTATCTTGACCGCGGATATGAATGCTGCAAACAGTTCATGGAAAGAAGAATCATCGAACCTTATATCGATTTGGATAAACTTTCACGTAAGGAGGTCAACTTCAAGTCAAAATTGATTGAATGGAGTCAAAAAAACAAGATGGAAGTTTCTTTCGAATTGATTGAGCAGTCCCTCGACAAAGAAAATAATCCTGTATTCCAGACAGAAGTGCGAATCGAAGGCATACTCGGTGGATCAGGAACAGGATACTCTAAAAAAGAATCCCAACAGAATGCAGCACAGATGACCCTCAAAAAGATTAAAGGAGATCCTGAGTTTATGGCAAGTGTACAAGAAGCCAAAACACAGAATAATGTACCTGCAGAAGATACGACTCCCGAATCAGAAACGTCTCTGACCGCAGAAAATCAACAGATCGACGAAATTATATCAACCGAAGAGATCAGTGTGTAATCCAAATACAGACACTGTTTATCCAAAGCAGATTCCCATCCGGCGTCCCTGCACCACAAGATCGTGTTCCTCGGTCACCAACTTCAACTTTCCGGCTACCTCCTCTAATGCAACAGAAGATATCTCATCCCCTTTCAAAGCAATCATACGACCGAACTGTCCATTAGCGATCAGTTCTGTTGCATGTCCTCCCATACGGGTAGACAAGTTACGGTCGAAAGGTGTAGGCGACCCACCACGCTGAATATAACCTAATACAGTTTCACGTGTCTCAATACCCGTTTCATATTCAATCTCCTGAGCAATATATTCGGCAGCACGTTTACGTCCATCGGTCTGGATGCCCTCGGCAACCACTACAATCGAATAGGGTTTTCCTTTCTTCAAGCGATTTAAAATCGTATCTCCTATATTTTTAATATTGTAAGGTATCTCCGGTACCAGAATAACATCGCCTCCACCTGCCATGCCCGAATATAAAGCAATCCAACCGGCTTTATGTCCCATCACCTCGATCACCATCACCCTTTTGTGCGAACTCGCCGTGGAATGAAGCCGGTCAATAGCATCCGTAGCAATACTCACTGCCGAGTCGAATCCGAAAGAGATATCAGTACCCCAGATATCGTTATCGATCGTTTTGGGCACAGAAACAATATTGATTCCCATCGCAGCAAACTTTGCAGCGGTTTTCTGTGTACCATTCCCCCCGATACACACTACACAATCAAGACCCAATTCTGCAATATTACGTTGTATTAACGCAGGTTTATCTACATCCGAGATAATGCCTTGCTTACGAAACGGTTTCTCCCGCGAAGTTCCCAGCATGGTACCGCCTAAATTCAACAATCCGGACAAAGATTTTTCAGTAAACGATTCTACTTCTTTCGTCAACAGTCCCTGAAAACCACTGTGAATCCCTACAACTTCCATCCCGTAATGATTAATAGCTGTTTTGCATACCCCACGAATTGTAGCGTTTATACCGGGGCAATCGCCGCCTGATGTAAGAATTCCGATCTTCATTGCTGCTCTTTTTTTATTGAATATTACGTATTTAAAAGAAAAAAGCTACTCTATTACATACAAAAGCATGACATATCCTCACTTTTAACTATTATTTCCGTCGTAAAGATAGAAAAAAAAGATAATTAAGGCTATTTTTGCACGACTAAACATTATATGTTAAAGAGCAATGAATATTACAAAGATTATAAGCAAAGTTTTTGATTCCCGTTTAAAAGCAATAGATCTTTACGATACACAAGCCGGAGAAATACAACACCGGGTATTGACTCGTCTGGTGAAACAAGCAGAAAATACCGAATGGGGAAAGAAGTACGATTATAAATCTATCCGCAATTACGAAGACTTTAAAAATCGCCTCCCCATACAAACCTACGAAGAAGTTAAACCTTATGTAGAGCGTCTCCGCGCGGGCGAACAAAACTTGTTGTGGCCTTCGGAGATACGCTGGTTTGCCAAATCTTCGGGTACAACAAACGATAAGAGTAAATTCCTCCCGGTCAGCAAGGAAGCCTTGGAGGATATTCATTACCGGGGCGGAAAAGATGCAGCTGCAATCTACTTTCGCATGAACCCCGAAAGTCGTTTCTTTTCCGGTAAAGGATTAATTCTGGGAGGTAGCCACAGCCCGAACCTCAACTCCAACCACAGCCTGGTGGGCGACCTTTCGGCCATATTGATTCAAAATGTCAGTCCACTGATCAACCTGATACGCGTGCCAAGCAAACAAATCGCGTTAATGGACGAATGGGAGGCTAAGATTGAAGCTATCGCCAACAGTACCATACCGGTGGATGTGACCAACCTTTCCGGTGTTCCTTCCTGGATGCTGGTACTCATCAAACGTATCCTTGAGAAAACAGGCAAACAAACCTTAGAAGAGGTATGGCCCAATCTGGAAGTATTTTTCCACGGCGGTGTGGCTTTTACCCCCTACCGCGAACAATACAGACAAGTCATTCATTCTTCTAAAATGCATTATGTCGAAACTTATAATGCATCGGAAGGCTATTTCGGCACACAGAATGACCTTTCCGACCCGTCTATGCTATTGATGATCGACTATGGTGTTTTCTACGAGTTTATTCCTTTGGAGGATGTAGAAAAAGAAAATCCCCGTACTTATTGCCTGGAAGAAGTAGAATTAAATAAGAACTATGCAATGGTGATTTCCACCTCTTGTGGATTATGGCGCTATATGATTGGGGATACAGTAAAATTCACCCGAAAGAATCCGTATAAATTCGTCATTACCGGACGTACCAAGCACTTCATCAACGCATTCGGCGAAGAGCTAATCGTAGATAATGCCGAGAAAGGACTTGCCAAAGCCTGCGCCGAAACAGGAGCTCAGGTCAGCGAATATTCTGCTGCTCCCGTATTTATGGATGCAAATGCCAAATGCCGTCATCAATGGCTTATTGAATTTGCCAAAATGCCCGATTCCATCGAGAAATTCACAATGATACTGGATGCTACCCTGAAAGAGGTCAATTCGGATTATGAAGCAAAACGATGGAAAGATATTGCTCTCCAGCCATTAGAGGTAATTGTAGCACGCAAGGGCCTCTTTCATGACTGGCTTGCGAAGAAAGGAAAATTAGGCGGTCAGCATAAAGTTCCAAGACTAAGCAATACAAGAGATTATATTGAAGAAATGATTGCTTTGAATGAACGGTGATGAACGACCGGTGGTTTTGAACGATCAACGATGAATATAATGTAAATAGCGCAGCCCACTCATCGTTGATCGCTCATCGTTATGATCCCTCCTCCCAACAACAAACCGTCTTTGTAAAAAGCGGCAGCTTGTCCTTCTGCAATAGCAGATAAAGGTTCGTGCAATCGTATGTGTAGCAACCCTTCAGGAGTGATTGTAACCGAACAATGGTTTTCTTGTTTCCGATACCGTATTTTCACTATGACATCATCACAGCCCAACAGACGAGATTCATCCACTATGTTCCAATCTTTCAGCCACATTTCTGATTTCTCAAGTGATTTCAAGGATGCCAATACCACTTCATTCGTTTCCGGATGGATTTCTTTTACGAAAACAGCACGATTCAACTGAATGCCCAATCCTCTACGTTGGCCAATCGTATAAAAAGGATATCCCTCGTGCCAAGCTATAAAATTGCCGCTTTCATCGAGGAATCGTCCTCTCTCTACTTTTCTGTATATGTTACGGTTCTTATCTCCGGACTCATCACAAAGACATTTCTTCAGAAAGCTACGATAATCGAGCGGACAAAAACAAACACCGATACTATCTTTCTTTTTCGATACCTTTTCAAATCCCCTCCCGGCGGCATAAGCACGTGCTTCAGACTTAGTCATTCCACCCATCGGGAGTAACATACGTTGCAGAATCTCTTGCTTTAACCCCCACAGGAAAAAGGACTGATCCTTATCCACATCCTCAGCAGGTGCAATATAATAATTCCCATCTACCCACTGTTTTCTCACGTAATGTCCCGTAGCCAAATAAAAAATGCCCATTTCATCGGCGATTTTTGCCAACAAGGGCCATTTCAACTGATTATTGCAAAGAGTACAGGGTACCGGAGTATGACCGGACATATATTCATCAATGAAGTAATCTATAATCTGTTCTTGAAAAACTTTGCGAGCGTCATACGTAATATGACCGATACCCAAACGAGCAGCTAACGCACGGGCATCCTCCAAATATTCAGTAGAACCGTTGAACTCATAAAAACGAAAAGTAACCCCTGTTACTTCATAACCGGCTTCAAGCAATAACATAGCAGCCACAGAACTGTCTGTACCGCCACTCATTCCCAACAAGACTCGTTTGTTTTTTTCCATCATACCGCAAAATTACATAAAATCCCGTATCTTTGATCCTCCAAACCCGATAGAATGAAAGAAGCACTTACCACGAACCAAGTTGTCATTGTACTCGTAGAGCACCCTGTTTTGGGACTATTGCTCGTACCGTACACCGTCGGCCGGGCCTTGGACAATACGTTGGAAGTGATCGAACAGGCTTTTCATGCTTCTCCCGATGCCCTGAAAAGAATGAATGAAGCGGAACAAAAAGCTATCGACATAGCTTCACACTATACTGAGAAATATTTGATGGGAGTCTATTCACGTGAGAAGACAGTTCCCAAATTCCTCCGTAAACTAACCGAGGACAGCAATAAACTAAAGCAGCAAATCCGCCCTTTCATCGAGAAAAAGCTCTTGGAAATGCTAGAACTGATATGTAACGGACAGCTTCCGTTCTATCAAAAGCCAAGTGGCAGCAAACAACTTTATGAACACCACGCGTACCGCGTCCATCCTCACAACCTAAAAACTCATTTTTCATTCAAAGTAACCGAAGAACACTTCAGTTATCAGTTGCAGTGCTACGATGATGATACTCCGGTTTCATTAATGGAGCAGAAACCTGTCGTCGTCCTTACCTCAAATCCTGCCACTCTGCTGCTGGGTATGGATTTATATACTTTTAGCCACATCGAAGCCTCACGTTTGTTACCCTTCACTAAAAAAGAACGTATCAGCGCAGATGCTTCACTAACCGAAAAATATATAGATAATATCATAATTCCTCTCGCACGTTATCACGACATCAGTATACAAGGATTAAAAGTCGTCAGAGAGAAACGTCCGTGTAATGCTTATCTCTATCTTGAAGATACGATTTATAACGATACATTGTTACGGCTTGATTTTCGTTACGGCGAACAGTCCTTTTCACCGCAGCCCTCCGATGAAACCAGGAAATTTGTCTTTCGTGAGCAAGAAGAGGAGGAAATCGTCATACACTATTTCCAGCGTAATTCAACCGCTGAAAGAAAAGCTGTACATCTGCTTCAGAAAGCCGGCTTGCAATGCATCAGTGACTCCCATTTCAAGCTATCATCCGCGGCTCCCGAAAAGAACATTACCGAATGGATCAGCCACCATCGCCAAATGTTGCTCGAAGAGTTTGTCTTGTCCAGTGATACACAAAACAAACCGTACTATCTTCCCGAAATCCGGATAGAACAGAGTTGTGAAGACGGTCCCGATTGGTTTGACCTACACATCACTGTTGTCATCGGCAATCAGAGAATTCCTTTCAGCCGCTTCCGAAAAAACATACTGGAAGGCAATAGAGAATATATCCTCCCCGACGGACGCATTGTCCTTCTACCCGAAGAATGGTTCAGCAAGTATGCCAACCTTCTTGAAGCAGGCAAAGAATCAGACAAAACGATCCGTCTAAAACGCCCCTTTATCGGTGTAATAGAATCTATTTTAGAAAAAAGACCGACAAAGCACAAGCATCAAAACGCTGCTGAGCAAAGAAATTCCCGTACCCATCGGGCTTAAGGCTAATCTTCGCTCTTATCAACAGAAAGGCTTTTCATGGTTGGCAAACCTCTATCTTGAAGGATTTGGCGGATGCCTGGCCGATGATATGGGATTGGGCAAGACTTTACAGACACTCGCTCTCCTGCAATATGTCTACAAACCGGGAAATACAACCGAAGCAATTCGGGAAACAATCGATTTGAAAAAAGCGGAAAGCACTTCGGATTGCCTCCCTCAAAAACAAATATTCTTCGATGAAAAGGGACAATTTTCACTCTTTCCCATGCAAAGCAAAGAGGAAGAAAACTCCCGGATCGCCCCCCAAGTTCCACAAATTCCGGAACCGGTTCAAAAGCAAAACCGGATATCCCCCTTACACGGTACCCTGATAGTCGTACCTACCTCCCTTTTACATAATTGGAAACGTGAGGCATCTCGTTTCACCAATCTGTCAATGATGGAATACAATGGAAGTTCACCCAACGAAATTACCCGATTGAAAAAATATTTCGACCGTTATCATTTGATTTTCACTACTTATGGTGCGATGCGCAACAACATAGCAACCTTAAGCCAATATACATTCGAATGCATTGTCCTTGACGAGAGTCAAAACATTAAAAACAGCGAATCCCTCACGTTTCGTTCGGCCATACAGCTACGCAGCAAACACAGGCTGATCCTGACAGGAACTCCCATCGAAAATTCACTGAAAGACCTTTGGGCACAATTTCATTTTCTTCAACCCGAACTTTTAGGAAATGAAACCACTTTCAGCAAGCATTTTATCAATGCCATCCGGCAAGGAGACGAACGAATGAAGGATCGCTTACGTCAGCTCATCACACCATTCATCCTACGCAGAAGTAAGCAGGAGGTAACCCCGGAACTGCCATCATTAACCGAAGAAGTAGTTTATTGCGATATGACAGAAAGACAAAACGAACTCTATCAACATGAAAAGAACAGCCTTCGGAACATCTTACTGGAACAGACTGCAGAGAAGGGACAACAATCTTTCACGGTACTCAATGGAATCCTCCGTCTAAGACAACTCTCCTGTCATCCGCAATTGGTTTTACCCGATTTCATCGGTGATTCGGGTAAATTATATCAGATTATAGAAACCTTCGAAACGCTCCGCAGCGAAGGACATAAAGTTCTGATCTTCTCTTCTTTCGTTAAACACCTGGAATTAGTTGCCAGTGAATTTCGTAAACGCAAATGGGATTACGCCTTCCTGACAGGCTCTTCAACCAATCGTCCGGAAGAAATAGCACGCTTTAACCGTGACCCCAAGATACAGGCTTTTCTTATCTCACTCAAAGCCGGAGGTGTAGGCCTCAACCTGACACAGGCAGACTATGTATTCATTATCGATCCTTGGTGGAACCCGGCAGCCGAATCACAGGCCATCGCCCGCGCCCACCGTATCGGACAAAACAATCAGGTGATTGCTTACCGTTTTATCACTCAAGGCAGCATAGAGGAGAAAATTATACAACTGCAAGAAGAAAAGCGCAAACTGGCCGAAACCTTTATTACAGATACCGAGCAGCTTCCGGCACTAACCAACCGAGAGTGGGCCCGACTTTTAGGATCATAGCCTTCTTCCCGCTGCTTATCAGGCCGGTTCTCTCATACATTCAAGATCAGAAAACCGCACTGACAACCTGCATGGTGTATACACTTTCCACTTCGGGATAGTCATCTGTAAACTGATCCAGGAGATCCTCATAAAAGCCATAAGGCACCATAGCCACACTTCGTGTCTTCGACGGATAATATCTCTGAACAATATATGTCCTTTCCATACCATCCAACTTTATTTCATATTTCCGATATGAACTATTCCCAACCGCAAAGAGAACTACGGGTGAAAGTCCCTTCTTTATATTTCTCACCGTATTTATCCGGATAGACATATACAATTCCCCCTTGATCCTTTGTATATATAAACTGATAACCGCCTCCTGCTTTTACAGGAATGGAAGCCAAGGCTTTTTCTTTCAGTTCCTTTTGTGCAGCCACCGTCATCTTATCGCCTTTCACATAAGCATCCAGCTTAACGATCTTCATTTTATCAGACCGATAATCTATTTTCACTTTTAAACCGACGGATTCACCTTTCGCATCGGTAATAGTCACTTCCGCATCACCAACGCCCAGTGTTTCGTAGTTGAAAGCATCCGAAAGCTTATCCATATTCACTTTGAGGATATCAGAATTGCTACTTACGGTATAGGGTTTTACTCCTCCATAAATGGTGATAGACGTCTGATTTGTATTCGGATAATAAGCAGTCCAGACACCATTTTCAATATTATTAAATGAATCGTCTCCAATTCTTAACGATTCGGATTCCTCCTTATCACAGCCGGCCAGTCCCAGCAGAAAGGCTGTAGCCAGTAAAGTAAAGCATAGATAGCTTCGTAATGCCCGAGTTTTCATGTTTTTGTGTTTTTATGGTTACTTATCAGACAAATATATGCATTTTTTGTTTAGAGAGTTTCTATTTCTCTCTTTTTTAGAAAATTATCATTCAGAATCTTTTTATCACCCAATCTAAATCTGACAGCATATCTCCTCTCCCGCCCTAAAAATCGCTGAACCTAAAATCCCGGTCCACTCTTTTCCCTCCGATACCATTTACATCGTTTCCCCGCATCAACTATCTGACTCTTCCACCATTCAATACATACCCCATCCTTATCAGAAAAACTTCATGAAGCCCTCCTCCATTCTTTATCAGATGTATTGCCGGCTGTATATATGTATCCCGATTAAACGAATAACGATATGTCACTTCTCCGGCAACCTCATTACACGATTTGAACTGAGCGGCAGACAGGAACAAGCCTGCCTCATGCCGCTTCTGACCGCCCGGAGCATGAATCCACGTCACACCTGCTCCCATATAATTTCTGCATTCACTGAACACAGAAGAAGTACGGGTGTATTGTACTAACAGGTTTACCTCCTGACGAACTCTACTCCATAACTTTCGTTCTGCATACCCCCACCAGGCAAACGTCATCTTCGGGGAGACTTTCTTTTTCCCTTTCCCGGGTCTTACACTCTCCAGCCACATCAGGCATATCACCGTTAGTATGTAGAGAGAAACCGCCAAAACACTTTCCATATTCTGTTTGATAATTAATTTCCGTTATACTGAATACTCCGTCCTTGCGGGGATTGAATGTGAACGGATGCTTACCTTTACTCCATCCGTTGTACCCTTTACCGTTGTACAGACTGCTTTCAATACCGAACCGGCCCAGCGTCATCTTATAATCGAGACATAATGCAGCCAGAGGATAATTGGCTATCGGATAGTTAGCGGACAAAGTAGGGAATATCCCGCACGAACTGTTTGTAAACAGTGACATACAAGGAGTTGTGAAATAATCTTCATTCAGATTGCGAATCCCGGCAAACAAAGTGACATTTCCGACAAGCCGGGTATATCCCAGCACAGCAATGGCACAAGGCAAATTATCCTCTTCAATATTCGAGAAGGTTTGCAGGTCATTAATGATCCGTTCCGGACGCGTCTTATATACGTGTATCGAAGCAAACTCCAAGATTCCCTTCGTACCGATGGGCACGTATGCGTCCAATCTTAACAGGTTGCACCAGTTCGTCCTCTTCTTCAGATCATATTGGAACTCGGTAATATAAGTGGCGCCACACGTCTGGGCGCAAAGGCGGAGGACGCTCCCGAAAAGCATCCAACAGACTATTGCAATATAGTTCATAATTTCCCATTCTTGTAATTCAGTCAGTAAATAGAGTTCGATTCAGCCTACTTCTTCCCCGTCTTTATAACCATTTCGAAAATCTTCGAATATACCAGCTCTTCATAAATTGTGTAAGAACACAGTAGGATACCAAGATAAGCACCAGCCAGGGGAAGTAACTCAACGGTAACGGTTCAAGTCCTATCGACAGGCCAAACGATGTGAAAGGAATAGCTATGCCCATTGCCATGATCAGGAAGGTCAACCCTAGCACCGGCCAGGTGGCACGACTCTGAAAAAACGGTATCTTACGAGTCCTGATCATATGTACGATCAATGTCTGTGACAATAATCCCTCGACAAACCAACCGGACTGAAAGAGAGTCTGGTGCTCAGGTGAATTACAGGCAAACACGTACCACATCAAACAATAGGTGGCAATATCGAAAACGGAACTTATCGGCCCGATGTAAATCATAAACCGACTCAGATCGGATGCGTCCCACTTCTGGGGTTGCTTCAGAAACTCGGCATCCATCCGGTCAAACGGAATGGTAGTTTGCGAGATATCATACAAAAGGTTCTGAATGAGCAGATGTATCGGCAACATGGGCAGAAACGGCAGAAATGCACTGGCGAACATCACACTGAACATATTGCCGAAATTGGAACTGGCGGTCATCTTTATGTATTTGGTGATATTGCCAAAGGTCTTACGCCCTTCCAAGACACCCTCTTTGAGCACACTCAAATCTTTGTCCAAAAGAATGATATCGGCACTCTCCTTCGCAATGTCCACGGCAGAATCTACGGAAATACCAATGTCCGACTGCCTCAATGCTCCGGCATCATTCACCCCGTCACCCAAAAATCCTACCGTGTTGCCATTTTGCTGAAGAATCATGATTATCTCGCTCTTCTGCAAAGGCGTCAGCCTGGAAAAGAGAGTGGCTTGTCCCACTATTTCACGTAATTCTTCCCCGTCCTTGCCTTCAAGCTCAACCCCTGTTACCGAATGGCACGTATCAATGCCTATCTGCCGGGCAATGGCGTTCACGATTACATCATTATCACCGGAAAGTATCTTAACCTCGATACCATATTCGCGCAATTGGCGGATAGCCTCGGCAGAAGAGGGCTTGGGGGATCAAGAAACGCCAGGTAACCAATAAGTACCATCTCGTCCTCGTCGGTGACGGCAAAGTCCCGTGCCTTGCTGATAAAGCTTTTTTGTGCGATGGCAAGTACCCGCATCCCGTTACGATTCATATCATCACTGATTCTCTTTGCCTTACTTCTGAGTTTATCGGTCAATTCATATACCTGACCGTTGAACTCGGCATGAGAGCAAATATTCAGCATCTCCTCCACAGCTCCCTTCGTGATGATTTGCCTTTTTCCCTGCTGATCTTCAATAACTACCGACATCCGACGTCGACTGAAATCAAACGGTATCTCATCTATCTTCGTGTAACCTTCCGTCAGATGTTCCAGATTTTCTTCGCGTACGTGGGCAAGGATAGCTTTGTCCATCAGGTTCTTGAGACCTGTCTGAAAGTAACTGTTAAGGAATGCGTGGCGCAATATCCTTCGGGAATGATCATCGCTGCCATCCGCATTGATATACTTCTCCAATACGATTTTATCGCAGGTCAGCGTACCGGTCTTGTCGGTACAAAGAATGTTCATGGCCCCGAAGTTCTGGATGGCATTGAGATTCTTCACGACCGTTTTTTTCTTCGACATTGATACAGCACCTTTCGAGAGGTTTGCTGTGACTATCATCGGAAGCATCTCAGGAGTCAATCCCACAGCCACCGATAAGGCAAATATGAATGCCTCGAACCAATCGCCTTTTGTGAAACCGTTGACAAAGAAGACGAATGGAACCATCACCAGCATAAAGCGTATCAGTAAGAAACTGACCTTACTGATTCCCTTGTCGAAAGCGGTAGTCGCACGTTCACCCACTAAACTTCGGGCTATCGTTCCGAGATAGGTATCGTTACCCGTCCCGAAAACGATTCCTTTGGCAGATCCGCTGATAACAGTAGAACCCATGTAGCAGATATTGTCAAGCTCGATGACGCTTCCGTGACTGTGTCTCCTACCGTTTATTTCAGGAAATTTCTCTACTGGATCGGACTCACCGGTAAGTGATGCCTGGCTGACAAACAGATCCTTCGATTCAATGATGCGGATGTCTGCCGGAATCATGTCACCGGCAGCAAGGCAAACAACATCACCCGGTACCAATTCCATAATATCAACCTCCTCACTTCCCGAAAACCGCTTTACGAAACAGGTATTTTTGACCATCTTCATCAATGAGTCAGTAGCTTCACTTGCTTTCCACTCCTGCCAGAAGCGGAGAATGGCACTGCAAACTACCATCGAGATAATAATCAGAACAGCCGTCCACTCACGGTCTTCAGGACGGGCCATTACTACATCAATGACCAGAGAGATGACAGCCAGCGCCGTCAACACACCGATAAACGGATTGATGAACGTACGGATGAAAAGTACGAGTGGATTCTTCTTTTGCTCTCGTGAGATTTCATTTTTACCATAGGCGGATTGTCGTTGCCCGATCTCTTCTTCACTCAGTCCCACACTCGAAGTCTGGAAATAAGAATATGCAGTCTTAGCAGGTTGGGTGGCAACCAGGAATACCCGTTCGGAATTAAATTGATACTGCGCTTTCTTTTTTTCTTTCTTTCTCCAAATCATAATCTTTGTGCTTTAATAAGTAGACACTCGGTTCGTTTTTAACGCCACAAAGGTACAAACCACCTTATGAGAAGGTAGTTAGAAACAAATTAGAGCAGTATTAGAAAAGTATTAGAGTTTGCCGGATCGGAAGAGATCGATTCGACAATCTTACCGGAATTATAAATGATGAAACCTTACCACAAAGGTAGTGCCCTCTCCTTGGTGTGAATACACCGAGATCTCACTCTTATGGAGGGTGAGTATCTTCTTTGTAAGCGTCATTCCGATACCATGTCCCTGAGCCTGGTTTTTATTCTCTCCGCGGTAGAAGAGCTTGAACAAGTTCTCCTTATCCGTTTCGGACATCCCGGCACCGTTGTCGGATAAACTTACGATGGTCCACTGATCACAGAATGAGATCTGGATAAACGACGTCCGGTTATCAGAATACTTGCAGTTATTCTCTATCAGGTTCACAAAAGCAGTGGTAAGCAGATACGGATTCCCGATCACAGTCAACACACGGTCATCATCTGCCTCCTGCTCGAAAATTAGCTCTATGTGATAATCCGGATGGGCTTTGAGCACAAGCTCATTGGCATCCAACAGCAATTCATCCAGCCGGATTTCCTCTTTCTTGATTTGCTCGGGATAATAATCCGCTTTGGCAAGGTTCAACAAGCCATCTATCAGTTCAATGACGCGCTGGGAATCTTGTAACGCATTGTGTATTGAATTTTGATATTGTGTGACAGTACGTTCCTTTTGCAGCGCCAAGTCAAGTTCTGCCGACAGTGCCGCCATAGGTGTACGAAGTTCGTGTGATACATTGCTCACAAACATCCGCTGATCATTGAAAGTCTTTTCCACCCTGTCCAGCAGTGCATTGAAGGCAAAGGCGAGTTCTCCCAATTCATCATGCTCGTTCTTGACAGGCAACCGTTCGTCGATTTGAGTGACGGTGATACCCTCGGCTTTACGTACGATGCTACGGATAGGGGCAAGTGAACTTTTGGCAAGCATATAACCCACAATGGCGAGCACACTCAGTCCGCCGATAGATAAAAGGAGAAGCAGCCGCGTCATTATGACCTGATTAATATGTCCGTAACGGTCGTAAGCGGCAGCTGTCACCACATAATTTTTACCCCCGAACTCATATAAAATCCCTATCCCCTGATAGTCGCCTGTACGGAAGTCGATCTCCTTTTTCCGGACAATCTCATCGATCATTCCGGGAGTCTCCTTAATGATATCGTTGTGCAACGCATCGTGGTAGAGTATCCGGAAGTCGGGAGTGTATACAGCTACTTCCACCTCATCAATGAACTGACGATTATTGAGATATATCGACTGCATGGTTTCTACATCAACCTGATTGTTAAGAAACAGATGGGCTTTAGTGATAGCTTCGCTTCGCAGGCTACGATAAAAAGAATCACTGCGCAGATGTTCGTTCACACAATAGATAGTGGCCATAAACACGAGAAAGATAGTGGCCGTGATACCTGCATATTTGATGGTAAGGATACTTCTTATTTTCATAACTTATCGGTGAGAATAAATCCCATGCCTGTCTTTGTGTGTATGAGTTTAGTATCGAAGTCACGGTCTATTTTCTTACGGAGATAGTTGATATAGACATCAATGAAGTTCGTACCCGTGTCGAAGTGCGTGTTCCACACTTTGTCGGCTATATCCATCCGGCTGACAACTTTCTCTGCATTCTCGATCATATATACCAGCAGGTTGTATTCTTTGGGAGAGAGCTTAATGTCCCGTCCCGCCCTCTTTACGCTCTTGTCCAACAGGTTTACGGATAAGTCTGCATAATTTAACTCTTCCTCCACATCAGTCACTACTGCAAGTTTTCGTTTCAGAAGAACCCGGATACGGGCATACAGCTCCCTGAAGTCGAAGGGTTTCACCATGTAATCATCCGCTCCGGCATCAAACCCATCCAGTTTGTCGTCCGTACTGCCCAATGCGGTGAGCATCAGGATAGGAATGGCAGGGTTAGCAGCCCGAATCTCTTTGCACAATTCAAATCCGTCCATCTTGGGGAGCACAATGTCCGAAATGACAAGGTCGAACGTATTTGCACGGAACATTCTCAGTCCCATAGCTCCATCGTAAGCTACCAGACAGTTGTAACCGTTCTCTTCCAAACCGGCGCGAAGCAAATCGGCCACCCGCTGTTCGTCTTCAATGATTAGTATGCTGTACATAAAGAGTCTTTTTTATTATATGTTATTCGTCCCGATCAACCTGAACGGCACAAAGTTAAGACTTTTTTCCTATCCTGAATGTCATGCGGATAGAAAGAGGGTCAATCCTATAATAAAGTACTTCCAATCCCGCATATATCAGCAAAACGAAGCTAACAAAATGGCATATCTGATGGCATATCTCTTATTCCGCTGAGAACAAAAGAAGAAGTTAATTTTCTTACTATCCTGCTTTGACTGACGACTATATTTATACAATTCCTTGTGATATATCAGTTGCTAATAAATAATCTTATAGAAAAAGTATTCCCATCATAAAGAAATGGTATAAGAACCGGGCTGCAATTAAATATTTTTCATCTTACATTGTTATAATAATAATCGACTTCTGTTTTATCAAATTCCTTCAGATCAACACTATATACATTGCGCGAAGGATCTCCCATATAAAATCCGCCCAAAATATATAATTTCCCATCAAAGTAATACAAAGCTGGAGATTTCAATTTCAGATCTATCATATACGAACGAACTTGCCTGCTTTTTATATTAAACGTCTGTACAACACCTTGTTCAAAAATATAAATTATATCATTATGATAAGCTAAACTGGGCCAGCCAAGCCGATATAACAAATGTCCGGCATTGGTCCATGCGCCTGTCAATAAGTTATAACATTCAATACTCCAGCCGCCACCGTTACGATTTCCGATTAAATAAATACAATGATCAACCAGAATTGTTTCAGGAGCTTGCCTAATCGGCATTTTTCCCAACTCATACCAGTAGCCGGATTTTAAATTCCATAAATGCATTTCATCCGAATAGACTCCTTCATTATTTTGCAAAACCTTTTTAACACCGCCTAAAACAATCATATTGTCTTTATACACAACGGATCCCAATAAAGTCGCTTGATGCGGATTAGTATAATCTGTCCAGACGGTATCACGCTTAATATCATATATTTCTATTGCATTATCCAGATAATCGACAATTCTGGTTTCAGATAATCTCTTTCCCCCTAAAATAAAAATTTTTCCATCATAATAACCCGCCGTATGATATGCCCTTTCTCTAAACTTATGCCTGATCGTCTCCCACTTATCTTGCTTGATATCATATCTATACATCATGTTACTATATTTTTCCCAAAATAAAGTAGAACGTATATTACTCTGAAAGGGGCCGCACGATGTACTCCCTCCTACAATATAAATCTGCCCATCTACCAAGACCGAAGCAAACGAATAGACTCCTCTTTTCAATGGAGACAATATTTCATAATGCAAAAAGCGATTTAAATGCCTATTGCTAAAAATAGATACTTCTTCCAAAACCCGATTATTCTCTATCAAAAAAACGGTACATCTATTTTTAATTAAATCACCATAAGACAATTTCTTGTGCAAATAATTAATATGAGAAAAATATAAAGTATCATTCAATGACAACGAATCATATTTCTCTAATGAGAACACCCCCTTTTCATCACTGATAGCTATGACTCTCCTATCTTTCAAACAGATATATACATTTGAAAGAGGAATGCTATCCTTTTCACTCACGACACACGCTCTGTCCTGGGCTTTCCCAGTTACATAGCAAAAAAAGAATATTAAAAACAGACTTCTCATATAACAAATATTAAATAAAAATCAACCTTGAACCATAACATTTATAGGTTCCAATGCAATGATCCAAGGTTAACTACCTATATTTAGCAACATATATTCAAGCTGAGGGGACATACATATATAAATAATAAATGCCTGTCAGCAAAGATGCACAAGAGGAATATAGAAATTATCTTTTATACACTTTAATAATATAGATACCCGATTATGTCATTGCCATACAATGATCAAAGTCATCTCCTAAACAAAAAGAATCCGAATTGCATCCTTGATGTCCATCAATGCCACAACCAACAAAAAATAAGGATCACAACTTTCCGTTGGACAAATTGTCATACCTTGTAAAGCACACTTGCAAGAGTCCATTAAAGTACAATCTCCTCCGCCTCTCATGTTTTGCAGATCTTGCATACTCAATAACTCAAGTCTTTCTTCAAGACCCATCTCATCATTAAACTCAATTATTTGAGTATTTAATGAAAACATTTCATCTTTTTTCATGATTTCAATAATTAATTAATATATAATTTTCAAAATAATAGCGCATCAAAAACAATGAATTACCATGATAAGGTAGACACACTTTCAACAAATTATATAAATATGCATCCTTTTTTTTAATCAAAGTAAAAGGATCTCGTCCTTCTATCTTAGATGTAACCTTATTAGAATACTCTTTCAGAACAAAGAGAGTAACTATCTTATTTACAACCAAATAGAGCACCTCCTTTCTATGAATAATATCTAAATTGTTTCTGTTCAATAGATGTAAAATATGATCTTTTATTTCTCCGGATAATATACTCTTGAACAATTGCCTTTTCAAACAAACATCATCTATTTCACAACATATAGCATTCAACATATTTCCACTATCATATACACACTGCGAAGAATAGACATATCTTAGAGGCATATTATGATAACTATATAAATATTTATCCATATTCCGTCGAATATAAGCCTTAGAAAACACAAATATACTGATACTCTTTCCTTTATATAAAAAGCTCACCGCATATGAACATTTCAGTCTTTCTGACAATAATAGTAAGTCAATATCACTATTCTTTTTGAAAGTTCCATCTGCAACAGAACCTGCTATGGCTATGGAATCATTCGGAAAAACTAAATGCAAATAATCAATAATTTCATGTGCAATTTCTATGTGCTTCATCTTATTTTCTTCACAATTATTGGTCTCTTCCTATTTTTATAGTTCATATTTTCAAGAATATCTAATAATAAAATAACAGATGCTTCTGAAAAATCTTCTTGCAATAATCCCCGAAGGCGAATAGCACTAGATTGATCTATCAAATCCGATTCAATACAATTTAATAATTTCACAGTTTGCTTTTCCAATTGAAATAAAAAAAAGTCAGGATTAAATAAATCTCTATTCTCTATATACCTCAATATATTCTCTATACAAAACTCAAAATTAGAAATAGCACATTTTTCTAATAAATCCTCTTCCGTCAGCAACATAACAATAGTAGAAATATCCACCTTCATAAAACATCATAATTATTCTCTAGAATCTCCTTACAAACTGTTTTCATCAAATATTTGAAACTTTGTGGATACTCATTACAATTTCCAAAACTTATTTCACCAGATTTTCTTAAAGATCTGGCCAAACACCCACCACCACAAAAAAGTACAAATTTACACTGTATACATTTTGTATCGCTAACTCTATGGCCAAACCATTTAATCGATTTAGTATCATCAATACAAAAATCAGGTATATATCTTCCAACCCTATGTTCTGGCAAACCAACTACATCCCAACAAGAATATAAATCTCCAAAAGGATCAAAAATAATATTATTTGTCTGAGCTCCACAGAAACTCCCCTTATATAAATGTTTCCTATTCAATAATAAATTTTTCAACAGAGCCAAAGTCCCACAGTCTTGACAAAAGATCTTTCGTTCAGTTATCTCTTTGTTCTTTATTTTATCATTATAGTATTTCAATAAATCCAACTGCCCCATTTGAGAATGTTGAATTTGTTGTTTAACATCAACCTCCTGACGTAAAAGGGCACAATAAGCTCTGAAATTTTTATATTTATACCACCCTTTATCTTCAAAAAAACTGAGTAAGTCATGAATCTTATTGATTGTATACAAATCAGAATTTATTCGCACATTAACAGGAATACCGCACTTTAATAAAAAATCAATATTATTAGTTATTTTCATAAAAGAATCGCTATTCTTAAAATGAGGTTTTCTCTGATTTTGAATTTCCTCAACTCCATCAACAGTTATCTGAAACGAAAATAAATTACTATTTTTTTGTAACATAAAAGCATAAGCATCTATATCATATCCATTAGAAGTAACCCTAAAAGTATGATCAATCCGCTTTCCTTTTTCCACTATATATGATATGACATCATAGTTTTCTCTTAAAAGGGGTTCCCCTCCATACAATGCTATTGTTTTAGAACTTTGATTTACCTTATCCTTTTCAGTAATTATTTCAAAGGCTTTATCAACCTGTTCCAAAGTCATCGTCTTCTTAGATAAAGAATTACACCCATTTAATATATTATCTTCATAACAATATATACACCTCAAATTACATGCATATGAAACTATAAAATGAAAATTATATTTTTGAAATAAATGATTCTCACGAGCTCTATCGGACAGACCTTGAACCAATTTTATTTCTTCAATTTTTGTTAATGGTGTCACATATCCTCTTTTCTTCAATTTACTTAGAATAACATCAGGCAAGTCTTCCAGTTTTCGTTCTGTTTTCAGAGCCAAATAAACATCTTTATTTACTATGTCAAAAGCTTGAGTATATCCGTTTAAAATAGCGAATAAGTTTAGCTTACTATCTACATTCACTAATATATTATAAGATGATGTTCTCATATTATTTTATTATAAGATTATAGTATTGGAATTTCATCACTCACAAATTTCTGAATCCCGGCACTGCTGTTTTAAATTGCTCCTTCAATCCAAACCCATCCCTTATCAGTCAAAACCCAAGTTCCACCTTTTATAGAATCTAATTCTTCCGGTGACAATTTCTCTAATATTTTTTCTATCTTATTATAATTTTGGTATGTTGCAAACATAGTGCAATATCCTTTAATTCTTTATAACAAACACCTAATATCTATATACTCAAAACTATATTTTTTAATTATATAAATTATTAGAAACCATTTCTTTCATCAATTAAATATCTATTTATATCTTTGTCACACCTCAAACAAAAAAATCATGAAAAAAGAACTACTGCTTACGATCTTATCTTCTATAGCCTTGATCCTTCTTCAAGTTTTTTGGATAAACAGTATGTATCAGAAATATGAGAATCAATATACGGAAAAAATAAATAAAGCATTTTTTAACGCTATCGAAAAGGAAGTAGGCCTTCGATCCATGCATATAGAACAATCAAAGCACTCTACAATCTTTATAAAATCTGTTGAATATATGTCCGAAGAAGAACGAGCTGGATATAAAGGAGACACCATTGATTTAGTGCATTTAGAGCAAAATGGAGTAGCGCGAAACGTCTCTGAACTCCTTACACAAATTAAACAAGATGGATTACTAGCGATTCAAAAACCTCCGATTCTATCAATCATTGATAGTCTTTTTCAAGATGAACTCTACGACCTAAACATTAATCACTATATTACTCTACGTAATAAAGAAAAACAAATAATAGATTCTGTTGGAAATGCTCATCTACAATCTCATTTTCAAATCATTATAAACCAAAAACCAATTGGCACCAAAGGACTCCTCTACATACAAATAGAATCAGGACTTCCCAATGACACGATCTTATCTCAAATGCTCTATTCTCTAATAGCATCCACATTGATTGTTGCTATAGTATTAGGATGTCTTATTTTTCAGCTAACCGTCATTCGCAAAAAGAACGAAATATTAAAAAATCGCGAAGCAAGTGTAAATGGAATAGTCCACGATCTAAAATCACCATTAAATGCACTTATAACTCTAACTTGTTGGCTCAAAAAAAATGAATCAGACTACACTAATGAACGAAGTTATCAAACGAGCCAAACACTTAACAACACAAATTGAGTCCATATTAATCTGTGCCAGAGGTACAACACAGCACATCATTTTACAAAGGACAAAAATAAACATAGAAGAAGTAATTAAAACAGCCATCGGAAATATCTGTGTAGACTTAAGTTCAAAACCACATAGTATTGAAATAGTGAACGAGTCACCAAACATAGAGTGTTTAGCCGATCAACTCTACATAGAGAATGCCATAAAGAACCTAATAGAAAATGCTCTAAAGTACTCTAATGATGGAGTGAAAATACAAATAAAAATAGTTGAAATTAGTCAAGGCATACAAATAGAAGTGAAAGACAATGGCTGGGGAATCGCTCATAAATACCAAAAGAAGATATTTAGTCAGTACTATCAGGTTCCCCGAGAAACATCGCAAATCCAGAAAGGATATGGTATAGGATTATCATACGTTAAATATATAATTCAGGCACACGGTGGAAAAAAATACGACTAAGAAGTCGAGAAAATGAAGGAAGTACGTTTACTTTTTATATTTCAAAATAAGACAAAAAGATGGGGAAAAAACTCAAAATTTTTTTATTGATGACGATATCGCACTTGGACATATATGTACCAGGATTATGCAGGAAGAAGGTTATGAAGTTCTTTATCAAACTTCATTAAACGGAGCAAAGGCTTGTATCGTAGAAACACATCCAGACATGATCGTACTCGATGTAGAAATCGGAAATAAAAATGGCATTGAGGCTGTCCCGGAATTGAAGGCAATAGCCCCTAATACTCCTATATTATTTATATCTTCACACACAAATAGCCAATTGGTAGTCCAAGCACTAAGTGCAGGTGCAGTAGCTTATCTGAAAAAACCTCTTGAAATTGATGAATTAATTGCATATATCAAAAGATACGCGATTTCACATCCATATCAAATAAAGATAGGTTCTCTTTTATTAGACACAGACACCCAATTGCTATGCACTAAAGAATTGAGAGTGATTAAACAACTGAGCGAGGCAGAATACAAACTACTTAAACTTTTGGTTGCTTATAAAGAACAACTTGTTGAACGTCGGCAAATAGAAGAAGAACTATGGGGGAAAGTAAATGGAAATGAACAAGGAATAAATAATTTAATATCAAAACTACGCAAATACCTGTCTATTGACCCTACCATAGAACTCGTAACTATACCCAGAAATGGTTATAAGCTCTCAGTAAATCTAAGTTAATTCAATATTCATCTCAGAAAAACCACTACCTTTGCACCCTCAAAAACCAAACAAAAGCGACTGATGAAATACAAACTCCTCGTACTCGACTTGGACGGAACACTGACCAATGCTAAAAAAGAGATAACTCTACACAACCGAGAAGCACTGATACGTGTACAGCAACAGGGTGTGAAACTGATACTTGCATCGGGACGTCCTACCTTCGGTATTGTACCCTTGGCCGATGAACTTCGCATGAAGGAATTCGGCGGATTTATCCTCTCCTACAATGGCGGGGAAATTATCGACTGGAGTACCGGAGAGATAGTTTATGCCAATGTATTGCCGGACGAAGTGATACCTCGGCTATATGAATGCGCCACGCGCAACCAACTTCCCATTCTTACTTATGATCATCAATATATCATTACAGAATATCCCAATGACGATTATGTCCGGAAAGAGGCATTCCTCAATAAAATGCAGATATATCCTTCCACGGATTTTCTGAAAGATATTCGTCTGCCGCTTCCTAAGTGTTTGATCGTAGGCGAGCCACATCGTTTGATTCCCGTCGAGGCTGAACTTTCGGTAGGACTGCAAGGCCAACTGAACGTCTACCGCTCGGAGCCCTTTTTCCTCGAATTGGTGCCACAGGGAATAGACAAGGCACAATCTTTATCTGTCTTACTAAACAAACTGAACATGAACCGGGAAGAGATGGTAGCCGTAGGCGATGGCTACAATGATCTTTCAATGATCCAATTCGCTGGATTGGGAGTAGCCATGGGCAATGCGCAGGAACCGGTAAAGAAGGTCGCCGATTACATCACTTTTAGCAACGAAGAGGACGGTGTAGCTGTCGTCGTAGATAAGTTCTTCACAAAAGCCTCCGACAAGGAAACAAGAGTTTAAACACAGCCACTAAGAAAAAACAAGTTGATTTTTCCATAATACTAACACATTATATATAAGCATATTACCATTCATCATACTAAACTTATCTCAGCCAAACGGAGGGTGGAAGATCGGAATGCGTTTTTCGTATGAGTGGCCCGATCTTACACCAGACAGATATGCTGACAAAGAATAATCCGGCAGAACACGTCCCAATTCAAATTATTTATTCTAACTTTGTGGTTTAAAACAGAATAAATCTCAAACGTTATGGAACATCAACTGACGATTTACAACACTTTAGATAGAAAAAAAGAGCTGTTTGTGCCTTTGCACGCTCCACATGTGGGCATGTATGTATGCGGACCGACCGTATATGGTGATGCCCATTTGGGACATGCACGCCCGGCCATCACGTTCGACGTACTTTTCCGTTATCTCACCCGGCTGGGTTATAAAGTGCGATACGTGCGTAACATTACCGACGTAGGCCACCTGGAACACGATGCAGACGAAGGTGAAGATAAAATCGCCAAAAAGGCCCGTCTGGAGCAACTAGAACCCATGGAAGTAGTGCAATATTACCTGAACCGCTATCATAAAGCCATGGAGGCACTGAACGTACTTCCCCCCAGCATTGAGCCACATGCCTCGGGACATATCATCGAACAAATAGAATTGGTAAAAAAGATTCTGGATGCCGGCTATGCATACGAAAGCCAGGGTTCGGTATATTTCGATGTAGCCAAATACAATAAAGACTACCATTATGGCAAACTCTCGGGACGTAACCTGGACGATGTACTGAATACAACCCGCGAGCTGGACGGCCAGGAAGAAAAACACAATCCTGCCGACTTTGCTCTTTGGAAACGGGCACAACCGGAACATATCATGCGCTGGCCTTCACCATGGGGTGACGGTTTCCCCGGCTGGCATGCCGAGTGTACAGCTATGGGACGTAAGTATCTGGGCGAACACTTCGACATTCACGGAGGAGGCATGGACCTTATCTTCCCGCACCACGAATGTGAAATCGCACAGTCGGTAGCTTCACAGGGTGACGATATGGTTCACTACTGGATGCACAACAACATGATCACCATCAACGGCACCAAGATGGGCAAGAGTCTCGGAAACTTCATCACGCTGAATGAATTCTTCAGCGGCTCGCACAAATTGCTGACTCAGGCTTACAGCCCGATGACCATACGCTTCTTTATCTTGCAGGCACACTACCGCAGTCCGGTGGATTTCAGCAACGAAGCCTTGCAAGCAGCAGAAAAGGGAATGAGCCGACTGATGGAAGCAGTAGACAGTCTGGAAAAAATCACTCCCGCAGCTACTTCGAACGTCGATGTAAAAAGCTTGCGCACGAAGTGTTTTGAAGCAATGAACGATGACCTGAATACTCCGATTGTGATTTCACATCTCTTTGACGGAGCCAAGATGATCAATAATATCATTGCCGGCAACAACACCATTTCTGCCGATGACCTGAAAAACCTGAAAGAAGTATTCCATACATTCTGCTTCGATATCCTGGGTCTGAAAGAAGAAATCGGTTCGTCGGACGGACGTGAAGCCGCTTATGGAAAAGTGGTCGATATGCTGCTGGAACAACGTGTGAAGGCAAAAGCCAACAAAGACTGGGCAACCAGTGACTTGATCCGTAACGAACTGACTGCATTGGGATTCGAAATTAAAGATACTAAGGACGGATTTGAGTGGAAACTGAATAAATAAAAAGCTTCAGAAAGTTGTATTTAGAAAACATCACAGAGGATGCGGAGGGAACAAAGTAATAGCTTTGTATGCTCCGCGTCCTCTGTGGCTAATTCAGAACAGATATAAAAATGACAGCACAAGAATTTTTCAAAAACGACCTGTTTGCCACCAATGCGGGTGTAGAGCTGATCGAGATACGAGAAGGATACAGCAAAGCAAAACTGGAAATAAAACCCGAACATCTGAATGCGGGACAACGGACACAGGGAGGCGCCATCTTTACTTTAGCCGATCTGGCACTTGCGGCAGCAGCTAACTCACATGGTACATTGGCCTTTTCGCTCTCTTCCAATATCACTTTCTTGCGCGCCAGCGGCCCCGGAGACACACTCTATGCCGAAGCACGCGAACGCTATACCGGACGCAGCACAGGTTATTATCAGATAGATGTAACCGATCAGGAAGGCAGACTGATAGCTACCTTCGAGTCGAGCGTATTCCGCAAAAAAGACGAAGTTCCGTTCACTTTGTGACAATAGAAGTCTGAGGATGTCGGTAACCACTGACACTCTTCAGGAATGCCTTGGCCGAACCAAAGTTAAGGTGCATATCCAGACGTACCGGAAGGTGATTCCGGTCGTCCGTCACATAGAACGTTATGACCTCTTTCTCCTTTCCCTTTTTATTATATTCCACGAGTGAGAATATCAGGCAGCGATAGGTAGTATCATTCTCGGCAGTAATCTTCTTAATTCCCCGGTAAATCAGGGTCTGTTCTTCTACTCTACGCCCCGTCGCCATCGGGAACTGGATACGTTGACCGATGGTATATTCCTTTGGATCGAACGAACGGGCCTGCGCCAGAATAGTAAGCATATCATAGATACAACGATTGTCACTTTGCTCCGTCTCGGTGATACTCCCGTCTTTACGCACCCGTTTTTGATTGACATAACACATGCCGTTCCGAAACGAGAAACGGGCTTCATCGACGGTATAACGTTTTCCTTCTTCGGCTCCCTTCCGAAAATAGCGGGGTTCCAGCTTTTCAGTCATGACGCTTGTCAGCGTATCCCGCATCTTAAAGAAGAAGTCGGCCTCTTTACTGCTAATGGCCAATAAATTGACCCGATAGGCCGGCTCGGAGTGATAAGTCGTCGAGTTAGTGGTAAGGCTGGCAAGTCCCACTTTCTTCCAAATGAATTTCCAGTTGAAATAAAGTTCGTACATGACGTGCTCACCGGACTTAAACGCATCGTTCTTTGCTTCACACTGGGCATTGCCCGATGATGGGAAAGCAAAAAGCAGGGCGATAATAAGACATATCCACTCTTTCCGCCTAATTGCGGCGGCTACGGTTTGCGTTTTGACTATCTCGGGTCTTTTTCTTCTTATCTTCATCTGGTTTCTGTTTTTTAAGTTCGTCCGGCTTTTGCTTATCCAGAGGCACAGCTGTCACATTCCAGTCCTGAGTAGCATCCCAGTTTGCTTTAAATTCAATAATATGCGGATAATAGTATACCATCTCAGGCTGTATGCCCTTCTCATAGTCACCGGCATCCCACACTCCGTTGCCATTGGTATCGTTTACCAACCGGGCTCCGTATTTGCCGGGATTCAGATAGTAAAACTCCGCTCTCCCGTCAATCACCGGACGCCTGCGAAGAACTTTATCCTGATTATCCAACAGTTCGACAAAAGCGATAGAATCTGCTCCGGTTATGTTGAGGAACACATTACCGTATTCTTCGATCTGACGAACCTTGAAGGCTTGCTTTATCTTATCGGTAAACAGCCCGTAAATGCCATGAAAAGCTGTGGAATCGACGGCAAATTCATACTCGCCTCCGGGTTCCCAATCATAATAGAGGTTATAGCGGCGCACATCGAGCGAATCATGTTCGAACTCAAAAGGAACGTCGGTCCATATCGTATCTACTTTCTGGCGAAGATGAATAGCCGCACTGTCAAAGCGGGCTACCGGTTCTTCAAAAGTCATGGTGATATAATCGAACACGTCCATAGACGAAGGAGCGTGTGTGTTTACCGACAAGAACTTAGTCGGTTCCGGCTCATCGTCTTTCTTCTTTTTCTTTTTAGGCTCTTCTTTCTTCACTTTCTTTGCGGCCAACCTTAGCGTATCCGTACGAGGAACTAATTGATTTAACGTATCAGTGTACAAATAGTTCAGGCTCAACGTAAGTGTATCTTGCTGATAAAGCAAAGAGTCGCGTATCCAATAATGAATAGTGTCGTTGCGGAATGTCTTTTCTATCACAAAAGCATCCTTCTCGTCGAAATTCAAGCCTTTCAACACAGGCAAAGAATCTGCCGGAGCCGAAAAATACAAAGAAAATTTATTCGGAGTAAGGCGTTCGCTCTTAACCAGGTATTGTGAAACAGAAGGCTTTTTAAATGAGCGAAGCACAATATTATCGGGCAGGAAGTAGGTATATTTCTGCTCAACAATCGTATCGATGGTCAGTGAATCGACCCAGGCAGTATCCTGGCGTATCCGCTCTTCGAAGCGGGGAATAATCAGCGAGTCATTGAAAGCCACCGCTTCACCTTTTTGGTTATAGAAGAAATTCTGATCGGCATCCATTAAACCGAAAATACGATATTTGCCCGGTGCAATCCCACGAATCGTGAAGTGTCCACGACTATCGGTACGAGCTACACGATCAAAAGGAAGTTTGGTAAAAGCCGAGTCATTCAGGTTGGAATGTAGTCCCACCAACATACCTTTAATGGGTTCCAGATCAGAAGCTTCAAGCAAGGTGCCCGATACCTCCATTGTATCAATAGAGGCCCCTGTAGAGAATGTAAACGCAAAATTACCGAGCGGATTGCCCTCGTTGTTATCGACGATCGCATCCGAAAAATCGATTGTATAGGTGGTATTGGGCTTCAAAGAGTCGAGCAGGTTTACAGTAATCCGCTTCCCTCCGGGTTTAATCTCCGGTTGTTGCAACTGGGGAGGCGAAACCACTACCTTTTCACTGGCCTTTTCAAGTTTAATAAACTCATCGAAATCAAGGACAATCTTTGACTTTTTAGTATTTACGGCTCCTGCTGCCGGCGTACTGCCGATGAAGCGGGGTGGAGTTTCATCAAAAGGTCCCCCATCCGGACGTCCCATACTGGCACAAGAATAAAGGGTAGCTACCAGAGCAGCAACTCCCAACAGACTACGGATGAGTCGTTTTTTTCTATATATATTGTCTTTTAACATGCTGCAAAAATAAGCCTTATCCATTAATTAATGCTATACTTTACACTAATTTATCCAAAAAGACTCTGTCCGACAAGACAAAAAACGTATCTTTGACCAACAATTTACAAACCTAATAAGATTAACCCCATGAAAAAGACAACTGCTGACTTGCTGCCTGGCGATGTGTAGCCTGGCGACCATGGCTCAACATGACGAATGGAAAAACCCCGAAATTAATGCGGTAAACCGTGCACCGATGCACACCAATTACTTTGCTTACTCTTCAAGTGAAGAAGCCGCAAAAGCCGATAAGGAAAACTCAAGCAACTTTATGACCCTGAATGGCATCTGGAAATTCAACTGGGTGAAAAATGCAGATGCTCGACCGACCGACTTCTACCGGACAGACTATAATGATAAAGGTTGGGGACAGATGAAAGTCCCCGGTGTTTGGGAAATGAACGGATACGGTGATCCGATTTATGTCAACGTAGGTTACGCCTGGAGAAGCCAATACAAAAACAATCCTCCTTATGTGCCCATAGAAAACAACCATGTAGGATCGTATCGGAAAGAAATCATTATTCCTGCCGAATGGTCAGGAAAAGAAATATTCGCCCACTTTGGTTCGGTCACTTCAAACATGTATCTATGGGTCAACGGTAAATATGTGGGATATAGCGAAGACAGTAAACTGGAAGCTGAATTTAACCTGACCAAATATCTGAAACCGGGCAAGAACCTGATTGCGTTTCAGGTATTCCGCTGGTGTGACGGTACGTACCTGGAAGATCAGGACTTTTTCCGCTACTCGGGAGTGGGACGTAACTGCTATTTGTACAGCCGCAATAAAAAATATATTCAAGATATCCGTGTAACTCCCGACTTGGACAGCAATTATACAAACGGTACATTGAACGTGGCACTCAATCTGAACGGAAGCGGAACAGTAGAGTTGAACCTGACAGATCCGGCAGGAAAAAGTGTTGCTACGGCACAGGTTAACGGAAATGGACAAAAGTCTGTTGTCATGGACGTGAGCAATCCTGAAAAATGGACAGCAGAAACACCCAACTTATATACACTGACTGCAACCCTGAAAAACGGCAGCAACACGCTGGAAGTGATCCCGGTAAAAGTAGGTTTCCGCAAAATTGAATTGAAGGGCGGACAGATACTGGTGAACGGGCAACCGGTGCTCTTTAAAGGTGCCGACCGCCACGAAATGGATCCGGACGGAGGATACGTGGTTTCCCGTGAACGCATGCTGCAAGATATTCTGCGTATGAAGCAGCTGAACATTAACGCGGTACGTACCTGTCACTATCCGGACGACAATCTGTGGTATGACCTTTGCGACCAATACGGTATCTATGTAGTGGCAGAGGCCAATATCGAGTCGCACGGAATGGGATATGGCAAAGAAACACTTGCCAAAAATCCATCTTACAAAAAAGCACACATGGAACGCAACCAACGCAATGTACAGAGAGGGTATAACCATCCTTCCATCATTTTCTGGTCATTAGGAAACGAAGCCGGATACGGCCCGAACTTCGAACAGTGCTATACATGGATCAAAAACGAGGACAAAACACGCGCCGTACAATATGAGCAGGCGGGTACCAATGAATTTACAGACATTTTCTGCCCGATGTATTACGATTATGACGCCTGCAAGAAGTACAGCGAAGGCAATATAGACAAACCTTTGATCCAATGTGAATATGCTCATGCTATGGGTAACTCGCAAGGGGGCTTCAAAGAGTATTGGGATCTGATACGCAAATACCCCAAATATCAGGGCGGTTTTATCTGGGACTTTGTAGACCAGTCGAACCATTGGAAAAATAAGGATGGAATAGACATCTACGGATATGGCGGTGACTTCAATAAATACGATGCTTCGGACAATAATTTTAACGACAACGGGCTGATCAGCCCCGACCGTCGCCCCAACCCGCATGCCCATGAAGTGGGATACTTCTACCAGTCAATCTGGACTACTCCCGGCGATCTGTCAAAGGGAGAAATAAAGGTATATAACGAAAACTTCTTCCGCGATTTGTCCGCTTATTATATGGAGTGGCAATTACTGGCAAACGGTGCAGTAATGCAAACCGGAGTCGTTCAGGACCTGAACGTGGCTCCCCAACAAACAGCGACTCTCAAACTGAATCTGAATACGGAAAAGATCTGTCCATGTAAAGAGTTGTTGCTCAACGTAACTTATAAGTTGAAAGCTGCCGAAACACTGATGCCGGCAGGAAGTACAGTGGCATATGACCAACTGACCATCCGTCCGTATACAGCCAAAGCATTGGAATTAAAGAAGCAGAAAGCATCTAATCTTGACATTGTCGTACCGGTCATTAAGGACAACGACCATAATTATCTGATTGTAGAAGGCGAAAACTTCATAATCGAATTCAATAAGCACAATGGATATCTCTCTCGTTACGAAGCAGATGGTATGCAATTATTAAATCCGGGAGCTCAACTGACTCCTAACTTCTGGCGTGCTCCTACCGATAATGATTATGGAGCAGGATTACAGCACCGGTATGCTGTCTGGAAAAATCCGGGACTGAAGTTGACTTCATTGAAACAAAGTATCGAAAACGAACAGGCAATTGTTCAGGCTGAATATGAAATGAAAGCTGTAAAAGGAAAACTATTCCTGACTTATGTTATCAACAATGAGGGAGCGGTCAAAGTAACTCAAAAGATGGAAGCCGGCAAAGAAGAAAAGGTTTCTGATATGTTCCGTTTCGGCATGCAAATGCAAATGCCCGAAAACTTCAATGAAGTGGAATATTATGGCCGTGGTCCGGTTGAAAATTATGCCGACCGCAATCACTCTACTTTAATTGGCAAATATCGCCAGACAGTTGCCGAACAGTTCTACCCGTACATCCGTCCGCAAGAAACCGGTACCAAAACCGATTTGCGCTGGTGGAGAGTATTGAATATCAGCGGAAACGGTCTGCAGTTTGTAGGTGACGCTCCTTTCTCCGCCTCTGCCTTGAACTATAGCATCGAGTCTTTGGATGACGGAGTACAAAAAGACCAACGCCACTCTCCTGAAGTAGCGAAAGCTCCTTTCACTAACCTTTGCATCGATAAAGTACAGATGGGTCTGGGATGTGTCAACAGTTGGGGAACACTTCCACTGGAGAAATACCGTGTACCTTATCAGGATTATGAATTCAGTTTCATCCTGACCCCCGTACGCCACAAAGTGAATATGTGAAACAAGATTCCATGACAACAGGGACAGTGGTCCGGAATTTTCCGGATCACTGTTTTTTTATCATCTTTTTTCTGCCCCCGCCTGTTTCGCACCCATCTGAAGTAATTTTGAGCTTTACACCTATATTAATTAGAGAAAAACATCGTTAAAAACAGATATTAAAAAACAACGGTATAGAAAATAAAGAGTACTTTTGTCGCGGAAAACTAATTAAGGGTAATCAGTTTTCACCTATACCTGATAAGGTTATCACGATAAACCACTTTGCCACAAAATGAACATCATTAAAAATTGAATATAAAGAAGGTATGAAAAGTAAAATTGTTTTATTTGCATTTTGTTTAGCCTTGTTGTCGGGTTGCGGCAAAAAGGGCTTCAACATGGGAGGAACTCCCGAATGTGCAGTAGAGACATTGCAGCCCACCACTGTCAATCTGAAAAGCTCCTATCCGGCCACAATCAAGGGTAAACAGGATATCGAAATCCGCCCGCAGGTTTCCGGGTTTATCACTAAACTGAATATTGATGAAGGATCTATGGTCAAAAAAGGACAGGTACTGTTCGTCATCGATCCGGTGCAGTATGAATCTGCCGCCCGTGTAGCAAAAGCCGCTGTAGCCACAGCTAAAGCGAATGTTTCTACTCAGGAAATCACTGTAAAAAACAAACGTGAATTAAACAAGAAAAACATCATCAGCGACTATGATCTGGAAATGGCTGAAAATACACTTGCATCTGCAAAAGCTCAATTGGCATCTGCCGAAGCCCAGCTGATCAGCGCTAACCAGAATCTGGCATACACACGCGTAACAAGCCCTTCGGACGGTGTAGCCGGAACAATCCCTTACCGTGTAGGTAGCTTGGTAAGCGCTTCAAGTCCGTCACCTCTCACTGTGATCTCGGACATCACTCAGATGTACGTTTACTTTTCACTGACAGAAAAGGAATTACTGAACCTGATCCGTCAGGACGGTTCTCAGACTGAATTTCTGAATAGCTTCCCAGCTGTTCAACTGACATTGGCTGACGGAACGTTGTATGCCGATAGCGGTAAAATAGAGACGGTAAGCGGAGTCATCGACCAAAACACAGGTGCTGTAAGCATGCGTGCCACTTTCCCGAATCACGGACATCTGTTGAGAACAGGCGGTACCGGTAACATCCAGATTCCTTATAGCAAGGAGAATGTAATCGTTATCCCTCAAAAAGCAACTTACGAAATACAGGATAAGAAATTCGTATATCTGCTCCAGCCGGATAACACTGTGAAAAATACCGAAATAGAAATATTAAATCTCAACGACGGACAAAACTATGTAGTCACTGCAGGACTGAAAGCCGGCGACAAAATCGTTGTCGAAAACGTCAGCACCCTGAAAGACGGTGCTACTATCAAGCCGCTCACCCAACAGGAATCGGCCGAACGCTTTAAAGCAGCTTTGGAAGAACGCAAAAATCAGTAAACGAGTTAACTCAAAAAGCAGAATATGAAATTAGATAGATTTATTAATCGTCCGGTACTATCAACGGTTATCTCCATCGTGATAGTGATTCTGGGTGTGTTAGGCCTGCTGTCGCTGCCTATCTCCCAGTATCCGGATATTGCCCCTCCTACTGTACGTGTCAACACGACGTATCAGGGAGCCAATGCACAAACTGTATTAAACAGTGTGATTGCTCCGTTGGAGGAGCAGATCAACGGTGTAGAAAACATGATGTACATGACTTCTACTGCCACCAATACCGGAGAGGCCTCTATCGAGGTTTACTTTAAACAGGGTACGGACCCGGATATGGCTGCCGTAAACGTACAGAACCGTGTAGCCAAAGCACAGGGTCTGTTGCCGGCCGAAGTAACCAAGGTAGGTGTGATTACCTCAAAACGACAAACCAGTATGTTGCTGGTATTCTCCCTGTATAGTTCGGATGACAAATATGATAACGAATTCCTTGAGAACTATGCTAAAATCAATCTCGTACCGGAAGTTCAACGTGTACCGGGTGTAGGTGACGCCATGGTGCTCGGTGCAGACTATTCTATGCGTATCTGGTTGAAACCGGACGTAATGGCCCAATATCACCTGATGCCTACCGATGTTTCGGCAGCATTGGCCGAACAGAATATCGAGGCTGCTCCGGGTTCATTCGGTGAACAGGGCAAACAGACTTTCCAATATACGCTGCGTTATAAAGGACGTCTGCAGAGCCAGGAAGAGTTTGAGAACATCGTGATCCGTGCCAATTCTGACGGGCAGGTGCTCCGGTTGAAAGATATTGCCACAATCGAGTTAGGTCGTCTGACATACGGATTCTCTAACAACGTAAACGGTCACCCTGCCGTAACGGTTATCGTATTCCAGACAGCCGGTTCGAATGCGACTGCCATCATCAATGACATCCTCGACTTGCTTGAAAAATCAGAATCGACTTTCCCGCCGGGAGTCAAAGTAAATATCTCACAAAATGCCAACGACTTCTTGTTTGCTTCTATCCACGAAGTTGTAAAGACTTTGATTGAAGCCTTTATCCTGGTATTTATCGTGGTTTACATTTTCTTGCAGGATCTACGCTCGACACTGATTCCGGCCATCGCGATCCCGGTAGCATTGATCGGTACATTCTTTGTGCTTTACATCATCGGATTCAGTATCAACTTGCTTACCCTCTGTGCCATGGTACTCGCCATTGCCATAGTGGTGGACGATGCCATCGTCGTCGTCGAGGGTGTCCATGCCAAGCTCGACCAAGGCTATAAATCGGCTCGGTTAGCTTCCATCGACGCCATGAACGAATTGGGTGGCGCTATCGTCTCCATTACATTGGTTATGATGTCCGTGTTTATTCCGGTAAGCTTTATGACCGGTACTTCCGGTACATTCTACCGTCAGTTTGGTCTGACTATGGCTATTGCTATTGCCTTGTCGGCAGTAAATGCCTTGACACTGAGCCCTGCATTGTGCGCCATCTTACTGAAACCCCACGATCCTGATGCTAAAAAGAAATCGACTTTGGCAAGCCGTTTCCATGCTTCGTTCAATGCTGCTTATGACACAGTATTGAAGAAATATAAAAAACGTGTTCTCTTCTTCATCCAGAAACCGGTGCTGACCATCGGCTCCGTAGTAGTGGGTTTCGCACTGCTCATCTTCCTGATGAAAGTGACTCCGACCGGTTTGGTACCGAATGAAGATACAGGAACGATTATGGCAGTAGTCGATATGCCTCCCGGAAGCTCACTGGAACGCACTCAGGAAGTGATGTGGCAGGTAGATAGCCTACTGGCCTCCGACCCGGCTATCGAAAGCCGTACCATGATCGCCGGTTATAGCTTTATCGCCGGTCAGGGTCCCAGCTACGGTTCATTTATCTGTAAAATGAAGAACTGGGATGAGCGTTCCATCGCTCAACGTTCTGACTTCGTTTCAGGTATGCTGTATCTGAAAGCCCGTGAAGTGATTAAAGACGCCCGCGTACTGTTATTCGCTCCCCCTATGATTCCGGGTTACAGTGTATCCAACGGTTTCGAAATGAACTTACAGGATAAGACAGGCGGTAGTCTGGATAAATTCTATGAAGTAGCTCAGGACTTTATCACCAAGCTACAGGCACGCCCCGAAATTCAGTCGGCACAGACTTCGTTCAACCCGAACTTCCCGCAGTACATGATCGATATCGATGCCGCTGCTTGTAAGAAGGCCGGATTATCTCCGAGCGACATCCTTACTACCCTGCAAGGATATTACGGTGGTCTATATTCGTCCAACTTCAACCGGTTCGGTAAGATGTACCGTGTAATGATTCAGGCCGATCCGAACAGCCGTACCAATCTGGAGTCACTGAACTCGGTTAAAGTACGCAATGGCAACGAGATGGCTCCTATCACTCAGTTTATGAGCGTTAAACGTATTTACGGACCGGACAACATCAAGCGTTTCAACATGTTTACGGCGATGACTATCAATGGTTCGCCGGCTGACGGATACAGTTCCGGTCAGGCCATCCAAGCCATGCAGGAAGTGGCAGAACAGACGTTGCCTACCGGATACGGATATGAATTCTCGGGTATGACGCGTGAAGAACAAAGTTCGAGCGGCAGTACTACTGCGATGATCTTCGTCCTCTGCTTCGTATTTGTTTATCTGTTGCTGAGTGCACAATACGAAAGTTATATTCTTCCGTTTGCCGTACTGCTTTCTATACCGTTCGGTCTGGCAGGTAGCTTCATTTTCGCCCACCTGATGGGATTGGCAAACAATGTCCTTCCGATACTGGGAGCAGCTACCAACAACATTTATATGCAGATCGCATTGATCATGTTGATGGGTCTGTTGGCAAAGAACGCCATCCTAATTGTAGAGTTTGCTCTCGACCGTCGTAAGATGGGTATGAGTATCACTTGGGCTGCCGTATTGGGTGCAGGTGCCCGTCTCCGCCCGATCCTGATGACTTCATTGGCCATGGTTGTCGGCCTGTTGCCTTTGATGTTTGCCATGGGCGTAGGTGCCAATGGTAACCGTGCTTTGGGTACGGCTGCGGTAGGCGGTATGTTTATCGGTATGATATGCCAGATATTCGTGGTTCCTGCTTTGTTCGTTATCTTCCAGTATCTACAAGAGAAGGTGAAACCTATTGAATGGGAAGACATCGATAATACGGATGCAGAAACAGAAATTGAACAATACGCTAAATAGGAATAAAGAAAAGAATATGAAGAAACAAAATTATAGGTATGTTGTGTGCAACTGCTCTCTTGAGCAGCTGCCACATCTACAAATCATATGACAGACCTAAAGATATTGAAGCCTCCGGTCTTTACCGGGACACAGTATCTGTTGCCGATACACTGGTATCCGATACTGTCAACTTCGGAAATCTGCCTTGGAGAGAGGTCTTCACCGATCCTCAACTGCAAGCGTTAATCGAACAGGGATTAACCCACAATACAGATCTGCTGACTGCTGCGCTGAAAGTGAAAGAGGCACAGGCATCACTGATGTCAGCCCGTCTGGCTTACGCTCCTTCACTCGGATTGTCACCACAAGGAACCATCAGCAGCTTTGATAAGCATGCCGCAACCAAAACCTATTCGTTGCCGGCAACAGCCAGCTGGGAGATCGATCTATTCGGCAAGTTGCTGAATGCCAAACGCGGTGCACAAGTAACATTGTTGCAAACCAAAGCATATCGTCAGGCTGTACAGACTCAGATCATTTCGGGCATTGCCAATACCTATTACACCTTATTGATGCTCGACCGTCAGCTCGATATTACCGAACAGACTGCCGACATCATGAAGCGTAATGTTGAAACCATGCAGGCAATGAAAGATGCGGCTATGTTCAACACTACCTCTGCAGGGGTGGAACAAAGCAAGGCTGCCTATGCACAAGTACTGGCGTCTATTCCGGCTATCCAGAAGAGTATCCGTGAAGCTGAGAACGCTATGTCCATGCTATTGGCACAAGCACCACAGACCATCAAACGGGGGGTTCTGGAAGAGCAGCAATTACCTGAAGATTTCTCAGTGGGTGTTCCTTTGCAACTACTCTCTAACCGTCCGGATGTGAAAGCAGCCGAAATGGCATTGGCCGGTACTTACTACAATGCAAATTCGGCCCGTGCCGCCTTCTATCCGCAAATCACTATCAGCGGCTCGGCCGGTTGGACCAATAGCGCCGGTAGTGCCATTATCAATCCTGGTAAACTGCTTGCCTCTGTACTTGGTTCGCTTACCCAGCCTCTCTTCTACCGTGGTGCAAACATTGCCCGCCTGAAGATAGCCAAGGCACAACAGGAAGAGGCTAAACTGGCCTTCCAGCAGAGTTTGTTGAATGCCGGAAGTGAAGTAAGCAATGCATTGTATCAATATCAGAGTGCTTCTGAAAAAACTGCTTCCCGCAAATTACAGGTAGAATCTTCAGAAAAAGCATCCGAATATACAAAAGAATTGTTTAAATTAGGGACGTCTACTTATCTGGAGGTATTGTCGGCCGAACAGTCTTTGCTCAGTGCCCGTTTATCTCAGGTAAACGACACCTTCGACCGGATGCAGGCTGTAGTGAGCCTCTATCAGGCATTGGGCGGCGGAAGAGAAGATTAACTTTAAATACAATACAATTATGATTAGTCCATTAGCATCGATAGCCCCCGGGGCAAAAATCGGAAAGAATGTGATCATTCAACCGTTTGCTTACATTGAAGATAATGTCGAAATAGGGGACGACTGTATCATTATGCCCTATGCCAGTGTGCTGAATGGTACACGGCTGGGAAAAGGTAACAAAGTATATCAACATGCCGTATTAGGAGCAGAACCACAGGATTTCCACTACAAAGGAGAAGAAAGTTCACTGATTATCGGGGATAACAACCATATCCGCGAAAACGTAGTTATCAGTCGGGCTACTTTCGGTGGGAATGCTACCAAAATAGGCAATGGCAATTTCTTGATGGATAAAGTCCACATTTGTCACGATGTACAAATCGGAGATAATTGTGTAGCCGGTATCGGCACCACCATCGCCGGAGAATGTACCTTGGATGATTGTGTCATCCTGAGTGGCAATGTTACCCTCCATCAATATTGTCATGTGGGACAATGGACATTGGTACAGAGCGGTTGCCGTATTTCAAAAGATGTGCCCCCATACAGCATTATGGCCGGTAACCCGGTAGAATATCACGGAGTAAATGCCGTAGTATTGCAACAACATAAAAATACGAGCGAAAGAGTTCTACGCCACATAGCCAATGCTTATCGCCTGATCTATCAGGGAAACTTCAGCTTGCAGGATGCAGTGCAAAAAATTATAGACCAGGTTCCCATGAGCGAAGAGATAGAGAATATAGTGGCTTTTGTCAAAGAGTCTAAGCGTGGAATCGTAAAATAGAAACCATTCTCTGCTTATAAAAAGAAGGTGTAGCCATCTCAGAAAGAAGGCTACACCTTTTTTAGTAGTATCGAGGCCCTTTAGAGGCAGGTTCATCACAGACTATTCAAATTCCAACGTACCGAAGAAGTCGGGACGGTGAAAATCCGGCTTTTCTATTTTGATCGGATTCCATGAGAGGAAATGCGGAGTTTGCAGTTCGTCGCCACATTTATAGAAGTTGGCTGTGATTGTTTTCCCGTCCAAAGAGGTAATGTGATGTTTGAAGAAAGCTGTATATGGAATCACCAATGCCACCTCCCAGTTGCACTCACCGATACGTTCATCGAAAGGCTGGCGTCCCAGACTGGCCCAACGTTTCACCTGATCTGTCACTTCCCGAGAAGCGCGTTCACGGTTGTTGCGTTCTGCTCCTGCACCAATAAGAATGGTTCCGATACAGTTGCATTCGATGTTATAATAGATACCGTCGCCGGCAGGTACAGAGAAAAACTCCACACAGGAATCAGTCCATACGGAGCCATCGTCTTCTCCATACTTGGCCCGTACACTGGCCTCTTTTACATTGAAGTGTAACAAAACAGCATCATCGCTATGTGCTATACGGAACTCCACTTTCGGACGATAAGGGTAGGCTTCCCAATTCACATTATCAATGGGTTGGAATCCGATCTTTTCTTTATCCAGTAATTCGGGAAGTGCATCGACCTCCACATTAGCAATACTGATCTTCTTTACTTTCATGGTCTATTCTATTTTTATCTTGCAAAAATATATACTTTATTTCAGTATTCCGTTCTCCATCCGATGCTATTTTACAACCTTTCCCGAAAACGTTTACTTTCGGATCTCCTTTTTTATGGTCAGTCAGATGATTTCCTTACCTTTGCAGCGTGAAACAACCACTTTGCATTGATTTAAGATAATAACTTCAACGGGTAAATCCCTAATGTATCTAACAAATAACACAAAAAATGAAGAAGCATCTGATTTTATCTGCTTGCCTGATAATGGCAATAAGCAGTTTTGCTCAAAAAAAGGACTTTAGTTATAAGTTTTACGGACAGATTCGCACAGACCTTTATTACAACAGTCGTGCCAACGAAGAGACAGTAGACGGATTGTTTTACATGTACCCCAAAGACGAAGTATTCGATAGCAATGGCAGAGATTTAAATGCAACTGCCAACGGTAGCTTTTACACCCTATATACCCGCCTGGGATTGGATGTAAAGGGACCTAAACTGGGACGCGCCATGACTTCCGCCAAAGTAGAAGCAGACTTCCGCGGTTCAGGAACTTCTTACTCTACTATACGCTTGCGTCACGCTTACCTGAACCTGGATTGGGGACGTTCGGCTCTTTTGCTCGGACAAACCTGGCATCCGCTCTTCGGTGACGTATCACCTCAAATCCTGAATCTTTCGGTCGGAGCACCTTTCCAACCGTTCAGCCGTGCTCCGCAAATTCGTTACCGCTATACACACAAAGGGTTCCAACTGACGGGAGCAGCTATCTGGCAATCACAGTATCTGTCACAAGGTATTGTCGGTAAAAGTCAGACTTATATAAAAAACAGTTGTGTTCCTGAGTTCTATCTGGGACTCGACTATAAAGCCAATGGATGGATAGCCGGAGCAGGAATCGAACTGCTCTCTCTGAAGCCTCGTACAGAGTCTAAAGTAGAGGACCAAGTCTATAAAGTGAACGAGCGCATCACCACCCTGTCTTACGAAGGTCATGTGAAGTATAGCAATAAAGATTGGTTTGTAGGTGCTAAAACCGTATTAGGCTCCAACCTGACACAAACCTCCATGCTGGGAGGATTCGGAATCAAATCCATCGATAATCGGACCGGAGAACAAAAATATACACCGATCCGGGTATCCAGTTCATGGCTGAACGTAGTATACGGACAGAAATGGAAACCGGGTATCTTCCTGGGATATGTCAAGAATATGGGAACAAGCGATGCCCTGGCATCCAATCAAGTATACGGAACAGGAACCAATGTGGACCAAGTGGTGACAGCCGGCGCTGAACTGACCTATAATGTCAACCATTGGAAGTTTGGAGTGGAATATACCTATACTTCCGCCGCTTATGGCTCACTGTATCTTAAAAACGGTAAAATCATCGATACACACTCCGTTGGTAACAACCGCATCGTAGGTGTAGCCATGTTTATGTTCTAAAAACAGATGAACACATTACCTATCCACCTCGCTCCGCTACAAGGTTATACCGAAGCAGCCTATCGCAATGCCCATGCCGCCGTTTTCGGCGGTGTGGATGTCTATCATACTCCTTTCGTACGAATAGATCGGGGAGAATTCCGCCATAAGGATGTACGGGATATTCTTCCCGAAAACAACCGGGTTCCTCACCTCATTCCACAACTTATAGCCTCCGAGATGGACAAAACAGAGCGAATAATCGCCCTTTTCATCGAACAAGGCTATCGGGAGATGGACATTAACCTCGGTTGCCCTTTCCCGATGTTGGCAAAACGGCAATGTGGATCGGGCATGCTGCCCCACCCTGATAAAGTGGAAACATTACTCAAACAGATCGAACAGTATCCCGATGTGAGCTTCTCAGTAAAAATGCGCCTGGGATGGGAAAAGCCGGATGAATGTTTGACCCTGTTGCCTCTATTGAATGCGGCTCCGCTGACCGAGATTATCGTTCACCCCCGCTTAGGTATCCAGCAATACAAAGGAGAAGTAAATATGGAGGGCTTTACAGCTTTCTACGAAGCATGCAGACATCCTGTTATCTACAACGGAGACATCCTGACCATAGAAGATATCCGGTGCATCACCGAAAAGTTTCCGAAACTTACCGGAGTGATGATCGGCCGCGGATTATTGGCAAACCCTGCATTGGGTTGGGAATATAAAGAAGGCAGGAAACTTACGCCTGAAGAATGGAGAGAAAAGTTGAGAGCACTGCACACAGCCGTTTTCCAACACTATGAGACACAGATACAAGGTGGCGAAGCACAACTGGTGACTAAGATGAAAACGTTCTGGGAGTATCTGGCCCCACAAATAGACCGAAAGAGCTGGAAAGCTATCCATAAAAGCACTACGCTTGCCAAATACAACATTGCCGTCCGTTCGGCATTGTGATAAAAAATGTAATTCACCACAGAGTAACACAGAGTTTCACTGAGTGAGCCTCATCCATTAATAACTAATGATAGTTATCTGTGTTACTCTGTGGCAAATACGAATTTTGATACATCCCTCTTAAATTGACGCACCGGTATCCGAAAAAAGGGAGAGCCCTCTTAGCCCTTCTCTCCCACCGTTTTTTACGTTCCTACGGATGCAATTCTTTGAAAGTGTCGTTTTCTTCTTTCACTTGTTTCACAGTTTCGTTCAGATCGTCAATCGGAAGGTCGTATCCATACCATCCGGTATAGCAATCGGTCACGTACCACTTACCATCAATCAAGTCGAATATCACACGAAGATCTACTTCCGACTCTTCATATCCGGCTTCAAACTCTTTATGTGTCGGTTCGTTTACCGTAAACTTAGAAACATAAATTCCTCCTTCTTCCTGAGTGATGCGTTCCTCTTTCAGAGTCTCGGCATCCAGCAACGGCCATTTTTCCTGAGTAAAGGGGAAGGTCTTTTCACTATTCCCATCGTCCGTCATCAAGGTGATGGGAGTTTTCAACGGAAACTTGACACGGGTATACTGGAAAGAAGCACTTGAGGTGAATTTCTTCAGAAACGACTGGAAGGTCTCCTCAGCCGTCTCCGCAGCAACATCACTCTCTGCCTTCGCTTTCGAAGTATTTCCACAGGAAATAAAGCAAATACCCCCTATCAGGGTAAGCATAAACAGACAAAGCACAAATCTTTTCACTTTCATAACGAATGGATTTAGAACGGGGAATCTCACCCCGCATTTTCAGCGGGCAAAGATAATATATCTTCCTAATATCCAACTCGGAGGGACAGAATTATTTATGTCTCAGATACTCATAGCCGCACCGGACATAAAGACACTTCTTCTTATCGCAATATTCTTTCTGCAATTGTAACAACGCCTGGCTATCCGCCGCTGTCTGAACCGGAATGCCGGCTCCGCTCCACATACGGGTAACATAATTATTTTCAGCTTTCAGTTCTTCAAGTAATGAGGCCGCACGCTCACACAGCCGTTCGTCGGCTTTATGCAGGCCATATGCATACAGAAAAGGAATGACCGTATTGATAATGATCAGCTCCTTTGCACCGGCACCAATACTTTTCTCTCTCCGTGGGGAGGATTTGCCAAACATGAAATGTTCTTCCCAATAAGCAGAAGTGTGACCGGCAAAAATCTGTTTCAGATCTTTCAGAGTCTCCGCTTCCATGACCCGTGAAAACAAAGAGCGTTCTCTGTAATAAAGTGAAGCTAATTGTGCCAGTCTCACATGGGGAAAGTTACCCGGACGAAGACGGAGGAAACGCCACAAAGAGGGATTCATCACCGGAGGAAGTTCAAACTTGTGTTGCAAATAACGGAATTCTTTCTGCATCCAACTGAAATAATCGTCGGCGGATTCTCCCTCCAACAAACCGGCTTGTCCGAAGAAGAAAGCTTCCACCTGTGTCAGATCGTCACGATGCTTATCAATGGCACGAAACGAGAGCAGATTTGCCCAAGTCTCAAAAGCATCTCCATTCAGCCCGAATCCGAAATTACGTGCCAACGTGATGAAAAAAGCATCTTCCCAATGCTGATTGCAACGTTGGAGTCGCCGAGTTATGGTTCGGTTCTTCTGATCAAAGCGCTCTGTCTGTAAAGCGGTCAGCCAAGAGTGAATCGTTAATTTAGGAAGGGTTTCCAGAATGGAATAGCAAGGCGGGTGTATATCTGCCCGGCAAAGCTCATCATAATGCTCTTTCACCTGTTCGGGGCAAGGTAACCGGAGTTGCGGAACCGGTTCCCCATTGGAACGATATATCTCGCAATCGATCTCTGTGGCAATGTGCAGAATCACTGAGTCATACGCTATGTCACGGTCATGTCCGTGACGAAACCAATCAGAAGAAGCAGTATGTATTTCGACATTACCTACCCAAAGCGTACCACCGATTTTTAGTTTGGCATTAAAAAAATCGGGGCCGGAATCAGAATTCGGCAATCCGGTATCAATCACTTCAACAGGCAGCCCGGTGGTTGTTTGCAGTTCATGGAGAGGGAAGATTTTGTGTTTCCACACATAGTGCAGGAGTTGTTCCATTGTTAACAAGACGTTAATGTGCTCGACAAATGTAATAAAAATCTTATCTTTGCGACTAATATTTTGGATATAAAGTCTATAAAGTCAGTAAAACAATGAAAATAGCATTAATAGGTTACGGAAAAATGGGCAAAGAAATCGAAAAGGTTGCCCTCAGTCGCGGACACGAAATTGTCAGCATTATCGACATCAACAACCAGGATGATTTCGAATCCGAAGCGTTCAAATCGGCAGATGTGGCCATTGAATTCACTAATCCCATGGTAGCCTACAGCAATTATATGAAAGCTTTCAAAGCAGGTGTAAAGTTGGTTTCGGGCAGTACCGGATGGATGGCAGAGCACGGTGACGAAGTAAAAGAACTGTGTAACAAAGGTGGAAAGACCTTATTCTGGTCATCTAATTTCAGTCTGGGAGTAGCCATATTCTCGGCCGTCAACAAATATCTGGCGAAGATCATGAACCAATTCCCCGCCTATGACGTAACCATGAGCGAAACCCACCACGTACACAAGCTCGATGCACCAAGCGGAACAGCGATCACACTGGCAGAAGGAATCCTTGAAAATATGGAACGCAAAAGCGTCTGGGTAAAAGAGGAAGCACATGCAACCAATGAATTGCCGATCCACTCTATTCGCGAAGGAGAAGTATTCGGTATCCATACCATCCGCTATGACTCCGAAGCAGACAGTATCTCCATCACCCACGATGCCAAAAACCGGGGAGGTTTCGCATTGGGAGCCGTATTGGCGGCTGAGTATACAGCAGCCCATGAAGGCTATCTGGGTATGAGTGATTTATTCCCATTCTTAAAAGATTAACATCATGAGAAAAGCAACACGTACTCAATGGATAAAGTGTTCCATTGCCATTCTTTTGTATCTGATATTCCTGATTTGGGTGAAAAGCTGGTGGGGACTGATCGTAGTTCCTTTCATCTTCGACATCTACATCACCAAAAAGATTCCCTGGTCGTTCTGGAAGAAATCTAAAAACCCGACGGTCCGTAGTGTGATGAGTTGGGTAGATGCCATCGTTTTCGCTTTGGTAGCAGTATATTTCGTAAACATCTATGTTTTTCAGAATTATCAGATCCCATCATCGTCACTGGAAAAATCGCTGCTGGTTGGAGACTTCCTCTACGTGAGCAAAATGAGCTACGGTCCGCGTGTACCGAACACACCGCTTTCCATGCCGTTGGCACAACACACTTTGCCGATTCTGAATACTAAATCCTATATTGAATGGCCGCAATGGAAATACAAACGCGTACCGGGTTTCGGAAAAGTAAAACTGAATGACATTGTCGTGTTCAACTTTCCTGCGGGTGATACCGTCGCACTGAATTTCCAGGATGCAGACTTTTATACATTGGCGTACAACATCGGAAAGCAGATTTACCCGAACCCGATCGACATGGACAGCCTGACTCGGGAGCAGCAGAAGACAGTGTATGATTTATACTATAATGCCGGTCGGAAAGAGATACTGTCAAACCCTCAACGATATGGTAAAGTTGTTACCCGTCCGGTAGACCGCCGGGAGAACTATGTAAAACGTTGTGTAGGACTTCCGGGAGATACACTCCAGATTATCAACGGTCAGGTTATGATCGATGGCAAGGCCATTGAAAACCCGGAAAACTTGCAATTCAACTATTTTGTGCAAACTACCGGCCCGTACATCACGGAAGAAATGTTCCGCGAACTGGGTATCAGCAAAGCCGACCAAAGACTAACTCCCGAAGGAGCAGGCTATGAAGAGGGACTGATTGAGCTGGGATTGGACGGACGAAATGCCCAAGGTGGACTGAATCCTGTTTATCATCTTCCGTTAACGAAGAAGATGTATGACACTCTATCCGGTAACAAAAAATTAGTCGGTAAGATTGTAATAGAACCGGAAGAATACTCCGGAGAAGTGTATCCCCTGAATTTAAATACCCATTGGAATCGTAGTGACTACGGCCCTATCTGGATTCCGGCAAAGGGTGCCACCATCACACTGACCCCGGACAATCTGCCCATTTATGAACGGTGTATCACTGCTTATGAAGGCAATAAACTGGAACAGAAAGAAGACGGAATCTACATCAACGGTGTGAAGACAAACCAATACACTTTCCAGATGGATTATTATTGGATGATGGGCGATAACCGTCATAATTCCGCCGACTCCCGCTATTGGGGATTCGTACCGGAAGATCACGTAGTAGGTAAACCGATCGTCGTATGGTTATCATTAGATAAAGACCGTAACTGGTTCGATGGTAAAATCCGCTGGAACCGCATCTTTAAGTGGGTAGACTGAGTAATCAATGGGAAAGGGACTCAAATGGATTATAGCTTTTGCCGGAGCAATGGTCATCGTACTGTTGCTCCGCGGCTTTGCTTTTACCTCATGCCTGATACCTTCGGCGGGTATGGAGAATTCCCTTTTTCAGGGTGAACGTATTCTGGTAAATAAATGGAGCTACGGACTTCGTGTACCCTATATGTCATTATTCTCCTACCACCGCTGGGGAGAAAGTCCCATACATAAAGACGACATCGTCGTATTCAATAACCCTGCGGGTATCAAAGAACCCATTATAGACCGAAGAGAGATTTATATAAGCCGATGCATCGGTGTACCGGGGGATACGTTACTTATCGATTCACTCTTCAACGTGGTCGACCGTAGCACACAACTCGGACCGGACCGGAAACAACTATATACGTATCCGCAAACCAAGGAACAGCAACTGGATTCATTGCTTTCTATTCTTTCTATTGGCCCTAATGAACTGATGGGACAACACGAAGGAAAAAATGTACGGAGCTTCAGCCGCTATGAGTATTATTTGCTCGATCAGGCTATGAACGGGAAAAGCTGGATACAGCCTTTACAACAAAGCTTACAGGAAGAAGCTAAACCACTCATCGTTCCGGGTAAAGGAAAAGCAGTCCGGGTATATCCGTGGAACCGGACATTGTTACGAAACACGCTGGTACTGCATGAGGGTAAACAGGCGGAGATCCGAAACGATACGCTCTACATCGAAGGACGTCCTTCACAACATTGTTATTTCACCAAAGATTATTACTGGATGGCTTCCAATAATTCCGTAAATCTTTCCGATTCCCGCCTGTTCGGTTTCGTACCGCAGGATCATGTCATTGGAAAAGCTTCACGAATCTGGTTCTCAAAAACAGACCATACGGGAATCTTTAGCGGATACCGCTGGGAACGATTCTTCCAACCGGTAAAATAGTTCGTATCCCCGGATAACAAATTATATAATAACAATCAAGTAATCACTAATCATCAATTACCAATGAAAGTTGCCTATCTTTCTTCTGCCTATCTGGCTCCTGTAGAATACTACAGCAAATTGTTGAACTACGATAAAATATTCATCGAACAACATGACCATTACATGAAGCAGACCTACCGGAACCGTTGTACCATTGCCGGACCGGAAGGCGAACTGGCACTTTCTATCCCCACCGTAAAACCGGAAGGGCCTAAATGCCCGATGAAAGATATCCGGATTTCGGATCATGGGAATTGGAGGCATCTACACTGGAATGCAATAGAGTCGGCCTATAACAGTACTCCATTTTTTGAATATTACAAAGATGATTTCCGCCCGTTCTATGAGAAAAAATATGAATTTCTGACGGACTTCAACGAAGAATTATGCCGACTGGTTTGCGAACTGATAGATATACAGCCTGCCATTGAACGGACGAAAGAATATAAAACAGACTTTGCCCCGAACGAAATCGATTTTCGCGAAGCGATCCATCCCAAGAAAGATTTTCACCGGACAGATCCGGAATTTATCCCTCAGCCTTACTATCAAGTATTCGAAGCCCGCCACGGTTTTCTACCCAACCTGAGCATCATCGACCTTCTGTTTAATATGGGACCGGAAAGCCTGCTGATACTGCAGAAAACATGTGCCGATTCTCAATAAAAGGGAGCGATCCCCTTGAATTTCCCTCTTTTTTTAAACCATCCCATCAACTTTATAGCTATATTTGCGCTCTGCGTGTGCGATAACGAAGCCACAAGACAAGAAGTCTAACCTTTAAAAGCAATAGTATGGCAAACTTATTTAGTGTAAAGGACAAAGTAGTAGTCATTACCGGTGGAACGGGAGTATTAGGAAAAGCAATTGCAGCCCACCTGGCAGAAGAAGGTGCCAAAGTCATTCTCCTCGGACGTAAAACCGAAGTGGGTAATAAGATTGTAGAATCAATTCGTACCCAAGGAGGTGAAGCTCTGTTTCTGACAACCGATGTACTCGACCGGAAGATACTTGAACAGAACCTGGCGGATATACTGAAAGCTTATGGGCGGATAGATGCATTACTCAATGCGGCAGGAGGCAATATGCCGGGAGCTACGATCTCACCTACAGGCGATATCTTTGACCTGAAAATAGATGAATTCCAGAAAGTATTGGATCTGAACCTGACCGGTACGATACTGCCGACACAAGTATTCCTGAAACCCATGGTGGAGCAAAGAGCGGGCGCTATCGTCAATTTCTCATCCATGGCTGCTTTCCGCCCTTTGACGCGTGTGGCCGGCTATGCCGCTGCCAAGGCCGGAATCACCAATTTCACCGCATTTATGGCCACGGAGATTGCCAAAAAGTTTGGTGAAGGAATCCGTATAAATGCCATCGCCCCGGGATTCTTCCTGACAGAACAGAATCGTGCACTACTAACCAATCCGGACGGTACCTATACACAACGGGGACAAGACGTAATCCGTCAAACGCCATTCGGGCGTATGGGACGTGCCGAAGAGTTATGCGGAACAATTCAATACCTCATCAGCGACGCAGCAAGCTTTGTAACGGGTACAGTGGCGGTAGTGGATGGAGGATTCAATGCCTTTGCGATGTAAAGAAAGTCTAACTTCTGATCCCACACATATCTGAAAAGGGAAGAGACAGAACAGACACACTGACTGATTAAACCAACCTCAAATGAAAACAGACTTATGAATCAACCAGATATCATGACTTTACCAAAAGACAAACTCTTTTTATCCGAACAAACCTGGCGTTGGTACGGGCCGGACGATCCTGTCAGCCTTTGGGATATTAAACAAGCCGGAGCTACGGGTATTGTTAACGCTTTACACCACATTCCCAACGGTGAAGTGTGGACCGTCGAAGAAATTATGAAACGAAAGGAACTGATCGAATCTGTCGGCCTGAAATGGTCGGTAGTAGAGAGTGTCCCGGTACACGAACATATCAAAACCCAGACTGGCAACTTTCGGAAATACATCGAGAATTATAAAGAGAGTTTGCGTAACTTGGGACAATGCGGCATCCATATCGTTACTTACAATTTTATGCCTGTGCTCGACTGGACTCGTACGGATCTTGCCTATACCCTCCCCGATGGCTCCAAAGCCCTGCGTTTTGAACGCGCCGCCTTCATAGCTTTTGATCTTTTCTTACTGAAACGGCCGGGTGCCGAAGCCGAATACACAGATGAAGAAAAAACGAAAGCGAGAATCCGGTTTGAACAGATGGACGAAAAGGAGAAACAACTCCTTGTCCGTAATATGATTGCCGGGCTTCCCGGTTCGGAAGAAAGCTTCACATTGGAGCAATTTCAGCATGAATTGGACCGATACAGAGGCATTGATGCAGAAAAGTTACGCACCCACTTAATCCATTTCCTCAAAGAAATAACTTCGCCGGCGGACGAAGCCGGCGTGAAGCTGGTTATCCACCCGGACGATCCTCCTTGCTCCATTCTCGGTTTGCCACGCATCATGAGCTGTGCAGAAGATTTTCAGGCACTGATCGATGCCGTCCCTAACGAATCGAACGGACTCTGCCTTTGTACCGGATCACTCGGTGTAAGCTGTGCCAATGACTTGGAAGGTATGATGAGACGGTTCGGAGACCGGATCAACTTTGTCCATTTCCGAAGTACCCAACGGGATGCTGAAGGTAATTTCTACGAAGCCAATCACCTGGAAGGAGACGTGGACATGTATCACGTCATGAAGGCCTTCCTGGAGTTACAACAGAGAAGAAAAGTATCGATCCCCATGCGCCCGGACCACGGACACCAGATGGTGGATGACCTTAAAAAGAAAACGAACCCGGGATACTCCTGCATAGGACGCCTGCGAGGACTTGCCGAGTTAAGGGGATTGGAAATGGGAATTGCAAAGTCAATCTTTTAAAATCCGAAAGCTACAACAGCCAACTTCTTTATCCGGTACAAATACAGATTCCACAGATTAACACAGATTCCCCAATAGGACAATCAATCTCTGCTAATCTGTGGAATCAATAGTATATCGACAAATATACAAGGTTTGTACAAGGGTCAGCCGACTTGCTGCCTGTACACCTCCTCCTTGATTCTTTCTACCTGCTCAGCCAACCGGGGAGAATCTTCACTTCCCATAATCCAAAGCGGACAAGCATCTTCCAACGCATGATAAGAAGGCTGCACATAAGTTTTATCCAGCACTTCATATCCATTACGCCGGTAGTAATTCACACGACGGGTAGTCATTTCATCTTCTATAGGTTCTACTTCGAGCAGGCGTACCCCTTTCAGGTGTTCAGCCACATAATCAAGCACTTGCTGCCCTATCTTTTTATTCCGCATCTCAGGGAATACAGCCAAATGTTCCAGATAGTAGAAGTCACCCATATCCCAATATACAAACATTCCACTCAATTCTCCATCACATTCAATAGCATTGAAATACATTGGGGCATGGTTCTCAATCATTCGCTTCAACTGCCCGATTTTTCTTCTCTCACTTTCGGGAAAAGACTCCTCGTACAAAGGAATCAAACGGTTCAGACGTGAATCGTCAGCACTCGTAATACGGATTAATGTCATCATAAATTCTATGTTTTCGAGCAAAGATAAGCTGAATAAGCCGGAAGACAGCGGTCTTTAAACATTTTTACGCAATCTTTTTAAGCAGAAGATATGCAGGCATTATTCACCGACGGACATCCCCCGACAGGTTCAATCCAATATTATTAAAAATAATTAATAAGCGAGAAAAAGCAGAGTCACCCGGACCAAAGAGCCATATTAATCCATACATTTGCCGCCAATTATGGCAGCATACATCAAACTACTAATGTTATGCCTGTTGTTTTTGGTATTCGGTACCCAGAAAAGCAGTGCTCTACAGCCCGTAAATAACGGGGTGACGGTCACTACTGCCGTAAAAAGCCACACTCACAATGTTCCCTCTTTTGATAACTCCGGTCACGATCTGTTTGACTTCAATCAGGGATACTGCTTAAGAAATCGGTTTCGGATTCAGCCAATCCGTATAAACAGAGCAATAACTTCCATCCCGCTATCAAGACGGATGCTCAGAGACCGATAACATTCAAAGAAGATACTTCTACCTATACCCTCCGTAACAGAGTTAAGCCTGCACAAAAATACGATGTATTTGCGCTCAGGCATATCCTTATTTAGCACTTTCTGCATCACGGCTTTATAGGTTCATATACAGCCCGCACCAGGATGTTTTTTAGTTTATATATTCCAAGGTCAGAGAGTGCATCGTAAAGATTTATATAAGTATTAATTGTGTGTCTAATAGTAATGTCAATCCTCAGATGCACCCTCTTCCTTTTTTTCTTATCTGTAAATCAGTGTAGAGAGATATTCCTCTGCAAACATTTCATTGGCTACCTCCAACAGTCCTTCTGCCGTCAAGGCTTCGATACGCCGGAAAACAGATTCGGATGATTCATACTTATTGTAGTGCAGAAAAGTCTTCGCCATTCCCAGCGCATTGTTTTCGTTATTATCGGAAGCGACCCCGATCTGGCCGATCAGTTGCTTTTTGGCAGCCATCAATTGCGAAGAGGTCATCTTCACATCACGCATCCGTTTCAGCTCCTTGTAAGTCAGTTTCAGACAAGTATCCACATCCTCCGGATCGGTACCGAAATAAATGCAGAAAGCTCCCGTATCGGTATATGACGTTAAGTTGGACTCCACCGTATAGACCAGTCCCCTGCGTTCGCGCAGAGAGACATTCAGACGACTGTTCATCCCCGGACCACCCAGAATATTATTCAGCAGATACAATGCAGTACGCTTGTCATCATAAGCATTATATCCCCGACTGCCAATCATCACATGTGCCTGATGGGTCTCCTTGTGAACAACCAACTGCTCGGGTACATAAAGCGGAGGTATCGTACGCTGATTCTCAACCGTAACCAACGGAAGATCCACTAACAGCTTCTCCACCTGACGGACTATTTTCTGAAAATTGAAATCACCCAGGACAAAGAATACCATATTGGAGGGTTGATAAAACCGGGAAGTAAAAGCCATGGCATCCTCGCTCCGGAATTTCTTCAGCAGATCGGGTCTGCCCAGGATATTACGTCCTAACGGATGATTGCGGAAGATCATATCTTCAAAGTCATCAAAGATCAATTCCGAAGGAGTGTCTTCGTACGACTGTATTTCATCGATAATCACCTCTGTCTCTTTTTCGATTTCGTTCTGCGGAAAGGTGGAATGGAAAACGATATCCGCCAGCAGTTCCAGTGCCCTTCCGAAGTGCTCAGTCAGAAATGCCGAATAGATCACAGTTTCCTCTTTATTGGTATACGCATTCAGATCGCCACCCACATTCTCCATGCGGTTCAGGATATGCCAAGCCTTCCGTTTCCGGGTACCTTTAAAAATAAGATGCTCTACAAAGTGAGCCATTCCTTGTTCATTTTCGGCCTCCTCACGGGTTCCGGCATCTACGGCAAATCCGCAATAGGCTACCTTCGAAGAAGAGGGTTCATGAATAATGCGAAGTCCATTGGACAGGGTATGTATATTATATTGCATTTCTGCACGGGTACTTAACTGCTTCATTCTTACTATTAAGTTAGGTTGAGGACACAAAAATACAATAAAACTTATTGTCGTTTATAGAAAATTGCAGATATTTGTAAGCTATAACATCAATAACCCTTATGGAGAAGATAGGAATTTTCTGTTCCGCATCCGGCAGCATCGACCCGATATACTTCGATGCCGCCCATCAGATTGGCGAATGGATGGGGAAAAACGGCAAGACACTTATCTATGGTGGTGCCAACCTCGGACTCATGGAATGCGTGGCCAAAGCAGTCAAAGAAAACGGGGGACATGTCATCGGTGTAGTACCTTCCAAACTGGAAGAAAACGGCAAAGTAAGTACATACCCCGATGAGATAATCGCCACACACGACCTGAGCGACCGCAAGGATATCATCCTGCAACAATCGGATGTATTGGTGGCCCTTCCCGGCGGCATAGGCACGCTGGATGAGGTATTTCATGTCATGGCAGCCGCTTCCATCGGCTATCATCAGAAGAAAGTGATCTTCTACAATGCAGATGGTTTCTACAACCCACTGCTCGCCGTGCTCAGCAAATTACAGACAAGAGGATTCACCCGTCACCCTCTGTCCTCCTATTATGAAGTAGCAAACACATTTAATGAATTAACAATTAAGATATAATGATTGAATCTATTCAAGAACTCCTGCAAAAGGAAGCACAAGCTGTGCTGAATATTCCTGTGACTGATGCCTACGAAAAGGCCGTTGAGTTAATAGTGGAACAAATACACAGAAAAAAAGGCAAACTTGTAACTTCCGGCATGGGTAAAGCCGGACAAATAGCGATGAACATCGCCACTACGTTTTGTTCGACCGGAATTCCCTCTGTCTTCCTGCACCCCAGCGAGGCACAACACGGCGATCTGGGCATCCTGCAAGAGAACGACCTGTTATTATTGATTTCAAATTCAGGTAAAACCCGTGAAATCGTAGAGTTAACCCAGCTGGCCCACAACCTGAATCCGGGCCTGAAATTCATTGTCATCACCGGCAATCCGGACAGTCCGCTTGCCAGCGAATCGGATGTATGCCTGAGCACAGGACATCCTGCCGAAGTTTGTACCCTGGGGATGACTCCGACCACTTCGACTACGGTAATGACCGTCATCGGCGATATTCTCGTAGTGCAAACCATGAAAAGGACCGAATTTACTATTGAAGAATACTCCAAACGCCATCACGGTGGTTACTTGGGCGAAAAATCAAGAAAACTATGCGTAAAGTAATCGGCATCGGAGAGACTATACTCGATATCATCTTCCGGAACGACCAGCCTTCGGCAGCCGTTCCCGGAGGCTCTGTATTCAACGGCATCGTTTCTTTGGGACGCATGGGAGTCAATGTATGCTTCATCAGTGAAACAGGGAATGACCATGTAGGAAACATCATTCTGCAATTCATGCGTGACAATCACATCCCGACGGATCACGTCAACGTGTTTCCGGACGGCAAATCGCCCGTATCCCTGGCTTTCCTCAACGAACACAGCGATGCAGAATATATCTTCTATAAAGACTACCCCAAACAGCGGCTGGACGTTTTATTCCCGTCCATCAATGAAGACGACATCATTGTCATCGGTTCATATTATGCTCTCAATCCGGTATTGCGTGATAAGATATTGGAACTGCTGGACATAGCAAAAGAGAAAAGAGCGATTGTATACTACGATCCCAATTTCCGATCCTCACACAAGAATGAAGCGATGAAACTGACTCCGACCATTATCGAGAACCTGGAATATGCCGACATTGTAAGAGGCTCTTTGGAAGACTTCTATTATATGTACGGAATCAAAGACGTAGAAAAAATCTACAAGGACAAGATAAAGTTCTATTGTCCGCTCTTCCTTTGCACAGCCGGAGCCGAAAGAATCTCACTGCGTACGAACGCAATATCCAAAGAGTATCCTGTCGCGCCATTAGAGGCAGTCAGCACCATCGGTGCAGGAGACAATTTTAATGCCGGGCTGATCTACGGCATGCTAAAGTACGACGTCCGGTACCGTGACTTGCAACACCTGAGTGAAGAGACCTGGGATAAAGTGATACAATGCGGACAAGACTTTGCAGCCGAAGTCTGCAAAAGTTTCAACAACTCCATATCCGGGGAGTTTGCGGCCAACTACCGTTGAAAGCAATAAGCTACGGGCTACAAAACTGCGAATGAATGTACAGTCATCCGGCACGGTTACCTGTAGCTTGTAGCCTGCAATTCGTAGCTAATTACTATTAACGTTGCCTAATTATCGCAAAGTAATTATACCATGTAACGAGAATTCCTATCTTTGCAATCAGTGCTTTCAGACAAATACAAACTATGTACAAGAACCTGTTCAATTTACTAACTATTTTACTTATTCTGCCTTCGTGCACAGACATGTCTCCTAACATTTCGGTGGTTTGCGAAGAGAATAATATAGGAAACTGTATTCTTAAATGGGAAACGACTCCTCTCATCAAGGGGCAGGTGAAAGTATATACATCCGACAATCCGGAATTCATACCCGAAGATAATCCGGTTGCCATGGCCAATATCTCCGATGCGCGAATGACGATTGTGACCAACGATCCTTCCAGGCGCTCTTATTACATGCTGGTGTTCAACGATAAATACCGTGTGAAAGTGGCTCCCCGCAACGTGAATATGCCCGGCATTCAAAACTTCCGTGACTTGGGAGGTTACAAATCCGCCACCGGAAAGCATGTACGTTGGGGCAAGCTCTACCGTTCGGCACAGATAGACAGCCTGAATTGCTTTGCCCTCAGGAAACTGCAAAACCTGGGTATCAAGACCATTCTGGATCTGCGCTCCGAGAGCGAACTCCATAATACACCTCCCTTGCAAAAGGGATTCAATGTAGTACATATCCCCATCAACACGGGCGACATGGAACATATCCTGCACGGCATACAGCAAGAGAAGATCAAGACAGATACCATTTACCACATGGTAGAAGCGATGAATCGTGAACTGGTGGCAAAATACCAAAAGGAATATAAAGAGATTTTCGACATCCTGCTCGATAAAAACAGTTATCCGGTCGTGATTCACTGCTCGTCGGGAAAAGGACGGACAGGCATTGTATCCGCACTGATACTGGCCTCTTTAGATGTCAATGCAGATATCATTATGGAAGATTACCGGCTGAGCAATGATTACTTCAACATCCCCAAAGCCTCCAAATACGCCTATAACCTGCCGGTCAATTCACAGGAAGCCATCACCACCCTCTTTTCGGCAAAAGAAGACTTTCTCAATGCAGCCAAAGACGAGATAGAGCGGAAATACGGTGATGTACCCACCTATCTGCGAAAGGCAATCGGCCTTCAGTCCGAAGACATACACAGGCTACGCACCATCTTACTGGAATAACGCACTTTTTGTTCATCATTATTTATTGTTATCATTCATTATTCACAATTAATGCGTATCTTTGCACCCGAAAATAAAGATATACAGAGATTTAATGAAGACATTTGAAGAGCTTGGCGTTTCTCCGGAGATACGTAAAGCTATTGAAGAGATGGGATACGAGAATCCCATGCCGGTACAGGAGGAAGTGATTCCATACCTATTAGGAGAGAATAATGATGTAGTAGCTCTTGCACAGACAGGGACGGGTAAGACCGCAGCGTTTGGCTTGCCCCTCATCCAGAAAATTAACGTAAAAAACAGAATACCTCAATCACTCGTTCTTTGCCCCACACGCGAGCTTTGCCTCCAGATAGCAGGCGACCTGAACGACTATTCCAAATACATCGACGGGCTGAAAGTATTGCCCGTATACGGCGGTTCATCCATCGACAGCCAGATACGCAGCCTGAAACGGGGTGTGCATATCATTGTTGCCACACCGGGGCGACTCCTCGACCTGATGGAACGCAAAACGGTATCTCTTGCCACTGTCACAAACGTAGTGATGGACGAAGCGGACGAAATGCTCAATATGGGCTTTACGGACAGTATCAATGCCATCCTGGCAGATGTTCCGCAAGAACGTAACACACTGCTTTTCTCGGCCACTATGAGCCCGGAAATAGCCCGTATTTCGAAGAACTACCTTCACAATGCAAAAGAGATCACCATCGGACGCAAAAACGAAAGTACGAGCAACGTGAAGCATGTGGTCTATACCGTACATGCAAAAGATAAATACGCCGCCCTGAAACGCATCGTAGACTATTATCCGCAGATTTACGGTATCATCTTCTGCCGTACCCGCAAAGAGACACAGGAGATTGCCGATAAACTGATGCAGGAAGGTTATAACGCTGACTCGTTGCACGGAGAACTCTCACAGGCACAGCGTGACACGGTGATGCAGAAGTTCCGCATCCGCAACATCCAGATTCTGGTAGCCACCGATGTAGCCGCACGCGGACTGGACGTAGACGACCTGACACACGTGATCAACTACGGCCTGCCCGATGATACGGAAAGCTACACACATCGTAGCGGACGTACCGGACGTGCCGGAAAGACAGGTACTTCCATCGCTATCATCAACCTGCGCGAAAAAGGAAAGCTGCGTGAAATAGAACGCATCATCGGTAAGAAATTCATTGCCGGTGAAATGCCTACCGGTAAGCAGATCTGCGAGAAACAGCTTCTCAAAGTGATAGACGATCTTGAAAAAGTAAAGGTAAACGAGGAGGATATCAATGATTTCATGCCTGAGATTTACCGTAAACTGGAGTGGCTGAGTAAAGAAGACCTCATCAAGCGCATGGTATCGCATGAGTTCAACCGGTTTGTCGACTATTATCGCAACCGCGAAGAAATAGAGGTGCCGACTGATAGCCGCAGCGAACGCGCCGGGAAAAGCCGTGAAGGAAAAAGCAGCCGCCAGGCAGAACCGGGTTACACCCGCCTTTTCATCAATCTGGGTAAGATGGATAACTTCTTCCCTCACGAACTGATCACCTTGCTCAACAATAACACACGAGGAAGAGTAGAATTGGGACGCATCGACCTGATGAAAAATTTCTCGTTCTTCGAAGTGGAAGAGAAACAAGCACAAAACGTCGTAAAGGCGCTGAACCGGACAAACTGGAACGGACGTAAAGTCACAGTAGAGGTAGCCGGAGAAGAGGCATCTACAGAGCACAAAGGACGTGGAAAGCGGAATGAAGGTAACGATCAGGGTGGCAGAGGAAGAAGCAGCGCTCCATCTGCCGACCGCAAAGAGAGAGGCAAAGGCAGCAAAGACAGCAAACAAGCCGACAGCCGGAAAGGCAAAAAGCCAAGCCGTGAGGAACGGGGATATTCCGCAGCCCGCGGCCCCAAAGGCAAAGATGAATGGAAACAGTTCTTTAAAGATGCCGAACCCGACTTCAGCGAAGAAGGATGGGCAAGAAGAAAGCCTAAAAAGAGCTAAATACAAAAGGACAGGGAAAACGGCTGACGGACTTACAAAAGGATTCAAATAGCCGTTTCTGACCAACCTTCCCTCTTTATAAGATCACTCTTTCAGAGAGATCCCGAACGAAAGCCCGGCGCTTCATCCCACTCAGCTACCGTCTGAGTGAGACGGAGAGCCGGGCTTTCCCGTTCCGACAAGCAAGCTCCCGGATGAAATGCTTACTGCATTTACCCCAAAAGGTTACTGCATCGGGAGCAAATGCCTGCTGCATCGGAAGAAGAGACCCACTCTATCGGTACATTCTTCATAAAAGCTCCCGTTTCCGAGTCGGTTGGTATCCGAAGAGGAGCACGAACGAACTATCAAAAAGGCACTATATTTTTATCCGAAAGGTCTATTTGCTCACAGATCACCGCTTATAGCAAAAATCAGAAAGGAAACAGAAGAATTCTCAAGCATCGGATCCTTTCCCTGATGCAAAATCCAGCCATTTTTATTACCTCCACAGGAGAGAGGGCCGAAATAAACGATTCTGAATGGCTCGGAAAAGCAAAAAGTCAAAATGACAACATCCACCGCAGAGCAACAAAGAGTAAACCTGACCTATGGGTAACGAATGATATTTATCTGCGGAAAGCTGTGGAATCCGCAGTGAACACGAGTTGCGATCCCCCATAGTAAAAATCCTTCCCCTCTTTATTATTGTCTTTAAAAGTGCTACCTTTGCGTGAATTAAAAAAAACAGGTAATAGTTTTCGGGTATGAACAAATTGAATGGTTTCCTTTACGGTTTGCTGTCGTCGGCCTCTTTCGGCCTTATTCCTCTTTTCACGATCCCTGCCATGCGTGAAGGAATGAACTTCGAATCCATTCTGTTCTACCGGTTCCTGTTTGCCTGCCTGGCATTGGGATGCATCCTATTGCTAGACAAGCAGTCTTTCCATATCAAGCGGAAAGAGATCCCGTCATTAATGTTACTTGCTTTTCTGTATCTGATGTCCGCAGTCTTTCTGTTCTGGGGATATAAATTTATGGCAAGCGGCGTAGCCACCACCATTCATTTCATGTATCCGGTATTGACCACTCTGATCATGATGATCTTCTTCCGCGAAAGGAAATCGACGTGGCGTTTCTTTGCTATCGCCCTCGCAGTGGTCGGTGTCTCCTGCCTCTCTTATGGCGACAGTTCGGGAGGAATTACCGCCCTCGGATTGTTTATCGTCCTCCTGTCGGCTTTGGGATATGCACTTTATCTGGTTACGGTCAGCCAGCTCAAAATCGGACAGATGAAGGGATTACGGCTTACTTTCTATGTTTTCCTGTTCGGCACGCTCTTATTGCTGGCAGGCATAGGTACTACTACAGGCATACAAACCATCCCTGACTGGCACACGGGTGGAAACCTAGTACTCCTGGCACTGATCCCGACAGTGGTCTCCAACCTGGCATTGGTACGGGCGGTAAAAAGCATCGGCTCCACGCTCACTTCCGTACTTGGAGCCATGGAGCCGGTGACAGCTGTTTGTGTAGGTATCTTTATATTCGGAGAACCCTTTACCCAAAGCATCGGGATCGGTATTCTGCTGATTATTTCGGCAGTAATCGTTATTATACTGAAACGTTAGGAGGTATGTCGAAACCGTACCCTGCGTTACTCTGCGGTAAGTGATGCCCTCACCCCTCTATTTTCAGTTCTTGTATCAGATGGCTTGCTTTACCAAACTTCTCGATAATAAAGAGCATATAACGCACATCGACCCCAATGCAGCGTTGCACATCGGGCTCGAAAACAATATCACTGCTCATGGCTTCCCAGTTTCCATCGAACGCCAATCCCAACAATTCGCCTTTGCCATTGAACATGGCGCTGCCGGAGTTTCCACCTGTGATGTCGTTGTTTGAGATAAAGCAGACATTCATGTCTCCCTTCGTATCGGCATAACGCCCGAAATCACCCGATGACAGCAGGGACAGCACCTCGGGTTGCACGGCAAAGTCGGGATCGCCGCTGTGCTCTTTTACCTTCTCGAAAATACCCTTCACCGTAGTGTAATAGCCATAATCAGCCCCATCGTAAGGTGAATAACTGCCAATGGTACCGAAACTCAACCGCATGGTAGAATTGGCATCGGGATAGAAATTACGGTCGGCATACATCCGTCTCATGGCAGCATTGAACTCACGTTCGTCCTTCTCTATATTGTCGGAAGCCTCAGCCATCTGACTACGCATATCGAAGAGTTTTACAATGAGATCGATGCCCAGCGAGACTGCAGGATCATCGATCATGTGGAAAGTTGTGTCACGCTCCAGAAAACGCTTCAAGCCGCGGGGGGAGGTAAGTTCCGAATGAGCATACAACGTGTCGACATACATCTGTTCATTGCCTCCGTAAAGTGTATCTATGGTCTGATAAAGATCGGGCAGATAAGCCTTATCCACTTTGGTCCGGTACTCCTTCAGCATGGCCACAAACACCTCCTTATCGATGGAAACGTCATAATTTGCATACTTATCGAGTAATTTCTGGAGCTGGGCCACGACCTGCTTCTGTTCCGCCTCAAAATCAAAATTGAGGATAGTCAACGCAAATTGCACTAGTTCGGGACCATTGATAAATGACTCCCCGAAATAAGACATCGCCCGGTTCACCTCCTTGCGGTCCTTATAATTCAATTCGAGCGACGACATCAGATGCAACAGTTTCTCACGTTCTGCCGGAGTCTTCTGAATCCACTGCCGGAGTGCTTCTTCCGCCTGCCGTTTCTTGTCAAGCACCTTCAGCTTGCGTATCGCTTTATTGGTTCCGATGCTGTTTTTCCAGTAATTGGAACTTTCATCATATTTTGACGCATACTTGATACGGATGGAATCCCTGCGATCCATCTCACGTTTCCAAATGGCCTGTTTCACTCCGCGGACATCGATCATAGCCTGGTTCATGCCGTTCATCATCTCTTCGATGCCAAACGAAGAGAGGTAACGCTCCGTGCTACCCGGATAGCCCAAAGTCATGCAGAATGAACCCTCTTTGTATCCATCCAATGTGATGGGAGCCACGTATTCGGGACGATAGGGCACGTTGTCGGGTGAATAGTCGGCAGGACGGTTGTCTTTACCGGCATAGATACGAAAGACGCAGAAATCGCCCGTATGACGCGGCCACATCCAATTGTCCGTATCCCAACCAAACTTACCGATGGAAGACGGTGGAGCAAACACCAGGCGTACATCGTTGAAATCGCGGTAAACAGAAAGCCAAAACTCATTGCCACCGTAATACGCATCCACAATGCCGACCAGTGTAGAGTCTTTTTTAGTGACTTCATCTCCCAGCAACACCATCATCGAATCGATGGCCAGGCTGCGTTCGGATTCGGTCATACCGGGTGTCGTAGCTTTCAGTACCCGCCGGGTTACGTTTTCCGTACGAAGCAGAAACCGGACATACAGCTCGGGATTGGGCAATTCTTCCTCCCGGCTATGTGCCGTGAACCCATCTTTCAAATAATCATGATCCACCGAACTGTGTTGCTGTATGCTGCTGAATCCGCAATGGTGATTGGTAAACACCAAGCCATCTTCGGAGACGACTACTCCCGAACAGAATCCTCCGAAACTGACCACAGCGTCTTTCAGAGACGGGTGCCTGGTGCTATAAAGTTGGTCGGCAGGCATCTGCAAACCCAACTCTTTCATCGTCTTACGGGTTTCTTTATTCAAATTGCCAAGCATCCACATACCTTCATCGGCATGCATCGAAACCGGATAGAGTAAAAGCAATGCCAGAAACAGAGCCTCCCCCACCTCTTTCCGTTGCGGAAAGAGGTAATCACTTTCATTTTATTCATTTATATAAATCATGTTTATTCATCTTCTTTTCTCTGGCGACACGCTTACCGTCACTCTTCAACAATCAGCCGAAGTTTCTTCGCCCCTACCCGCGCCTGAAGCCATGCACTGATTTTCGCTTTTTCCTCGTTCTTCGGATGACGGGTGAATTTCAATACGGCGAGCGCTATGGTATCCGTTTTCATCGAATCGACCGTTGTCTCGATGGTATGCGAAATAGACAAAGCCGTCACCGACGGATAGAGTACTTTCAGTTCCGGGATAATTTTCCGGCTCATTTCATCGTAAGACTTATACCGTTCGAGGCTTTGCTGGAGCGTGGCTATCTTGACTTGCTGTTCCTGCAGGCGTTGTTCACTGTTTTTATAGAAGTCTTCCATAACCATGGCGCGGATAGACGACATATCCAGCGACTCGTTATTCATTCCCTGGAGCACAACCAGCTTCGTATTGTCCAGTTTATAATCTTTCATTTTACTGCGGGCGATGGCAATAGAGGCTTCCGGCACCTCCGGACCAATCAGCACAACCCGGATTTCGCATGAATCTCCTTCATAATGAATCTTCTTATTCAAGACCTGGGTATTGTCGAAGTTGAGTTGTTCGGAAACGAAACGATTCGCTGCCGCTTCGAAGAAGGTGCTTCGGATAATTCCCATAGTCAGGTAAATAGCCGGACACATGGTCAGGATTACGATCAATACGATGTATTTCCGCACTTTCTTTTCCCGGTTCTTATCCACAAACTCTTTCCGCTGGAAATGCATCACCCGCACACCGATAAAAGTAGCCAGACTGATGAATACTGAGTTAATGAAATAAAGGTAGAACGCACCCAGGAAATAAATCAGATTGCCCGTTGCCAATCCGTAACCGGCCGTACAGAGAGGAGGCATCAGCGCAGTGGCAATGGCAACTCCCGGAATCACATTTCCTTTCTCCTTGGTAGAGAGGGCAACCACTCCGGCAAGTCCGCCGAAAAGTGCGATGAAAACGTCATAAATGGTCGGTGACGTACGCGCCAGCAGTTCCGACTGCGCCTCAGCGATGGGAGTGAAAAGAAAGAAAACAGTCGCCGTCGTGACACTGAATGCAGTTGTAATCAGGAAACTCTTCAGGGAACGCTTCATCAACTCGAAATCGTTCATACCGACAGACAGCCCCACCCCCATAATCGGGCCCATCAACGGAGAAATCAACATGGCACCGATAATCACGGCCGTCGAGTTGACATTCAGTCCGAGTGAAGCCATGAAAATGGCAAAAATCAGAATCCAGAGATTAGCTCCTTTAAACTCAACTCCCTTACGGATAGAGTCGACGGTTGCCAGTTCATTGTCCTTATCCTTTCTCAGATCGAGATACTCTCTCAGAAACGCCTTAATGGCAAAAATGTTTCGGTTGTCTGCCTTCATAACTATTTCTTCTTTATAATTCGGTTAATCACAGGAATCTGGCTCAGCGGTAAGTCTTTCCGAACAACATAAGCCATAAATATCAGCAACAATACAGTACGGAAAGCCAGACGGAGCACGATATTCTCAATGGGAACCCACTCTCCGATCACATAAAGCACTGCTGTAAACAGCACATACGTACCAAGGTGTTTCAGGTCATAGTGAATGGGATATTTCTTCTGCCCGATCCAATAAGAAAGGATCGTAATCACAGCGTATCCGGCCACCGAAGCCCATGCCGAAGCCACAAATCCGTAAGTGGGGACAAGCATCACATTCATTCCTACAATGATGACACATCCGACAATGGAAAAGTATGCTCCCCAACGGGTTTCGTCTATCAGCTTATACCAGAACGAAAGATTGAAATAGATACCTTTGAATATTTCCGCTCCGATCACGATGGCGACAACGCTCAGTCCCGCCCAATAATCAGGTGCCACCATATAACGCAAAAGATCCAGGTAAAACATTACCACCAGAAAAGCGAACATCGCAAAAATAAGGAAATACTTCATCGCCTGTGCATACATCCGGCGGTTATCCCCTTCCTTTTGTTTGCCGAACACAAAAGGCTCGTAGGCATAGCGGAAAGCTTGGGTGAACATGGCCATTACCATGGCAATCTTGGTGGCGGCCCCATAAATGCCGAGCTGCACCAATCCCTCCTGCCGGTCGGCAAAAAGAAAAGGATAGATAATCTTATCTACCGTCTGATTCAGAATGCCTACCAACCCGAAAATCAATATCGGGAAAGAATAGATAAGCATCCGCTTCAACAACTGTTTATCAACCCTGTAAGCGAAACCGCGAAGTTCGGGAATCAGGCAAAAGAGCTGCAGACAGGTTGTTATCAGATTGGAAACGAAGATATACCCCACCAAATAGGTCGGGTTATAGAACCAATCGACCCAAGCGGGAAAGTGTTCATGCAACCACGGACACAGCAACAGGAAGAACAAGTTCAGAACAATGTTGGCAATGATGGAGACAAACTTAATGGCAACAAACTTAATGGGCCGCTTCTTGAAACGCAGATAAGCAAACGGAATGCACAGAAAAGCATCGAGTGCCATCACTATAATCATCATTCCGATGAAATCGGGATGATCGCCATATTCCAGAAGATGAGAGACCGGTTGGAGAAACGTCAGGCAGAGAATGGCAAATATCAGTGAAATGCCCCCTACCGAAATCAGTGAATTGGCATATACTTTCACCGGATCTTCTTCCGACTTATTGGCAAAACGGAAGAAACCGGTCTCCATACCGAACGTCAAAAGTACCATAATCAACCCGGCCCAGGCATACACATTGGTAACCACTCCGTATCCGCCGGACGCAGCCGGCAGAACTGCGGTATATAAAGGCACCAACAGATAGTTCAGGAACCTGCCAACCATACTACTCAACCCATACAAGGCTGTATCTTTTACCAGGGATTTTAATCCGGCCATGTTATTTTTGTGATTAATAGTGTTTCCACTAATCATTAAACAGTGTTTTCTGACTATTGTAGAGACTGCGCCCCAAATGCTTATAGGCGAGTTCCGTCACCTCACGTCCGCGGGGAGTACGCTTCAGGAATCCCTCTTTGATCAGGAACGGTTCGTAGACCTCCTCAATCGTTCCGGCATCTTCGCCCAGTGCAGTGGCAATAGTCGTAAGCCCCACGGGACCACCCTTAAATTTATCAATGATAGTACAGAGAATCTTGTTGTCTATCTCGTCCAGTCCGTATTTATCGATATTTAGCGCCTCAAGCGCATAGTTGGCTATCTCCGTATCGATAGAACCGGACCCTTTCACTTGTGCAAAATCACGCACCCTGCGCAGCAGCGCATTGGCTATACGAGGTGTCCGCGGCTGCGCGAAGCAATCTCACCCGCTGCCTGAGACGAACAGGGTACATCGAGTATGCCGGCCGAACGGCTGATAATGTTGCTCAGAATATCGTCATCGTAATATTCCAGATGCAAGTTAATACCGAACCGGGCACGCAGAGGTGCCGTCAGTAATCCGCTCCGGGTAGTGGCTCCCACCAATGTAAACGGGTTCAGATCGATCTGGATACTACGCGCCGAGGGGCCCTTGTCGATCATAATATCGATCCGGTAATCCTCCATGGCCGAATACAGATATTCCTCCACTACCGGTGAAAGGCGGTGGATCTCATCGATAAACAGCACGTCGTTAGGTTCGAGACTGGTTAAGACGCCGGCCAAATCACCCGGTTTGTCGAGTACCGGTCCGGAAGTTACCTTAAATCCTACTCCCAGTTCGTTGGCTATGATGTTCGATAAAGTGGTTTTACCCAATCCGGGGGGGCCGTGAAGCAATACATGGTCCAGTGCTTCTGCTCTCAAACGAGCTGCCTTGACAAAAATACGGAGATTATCTACCACTTTATCCTGTCCATTGAAGTCTTCGAAACTCAATGGCCGGAGGGCATTTTCAAAATCCCGCTCTCTGCTGGTCAGCTGATGATCACGTATATTAAAATCTTCTTCCATTCCTTTTTTATAAATAGGTAGCAAAGATATAGATTTCGCTACATAGTAAGGCAGAGTTTCACAGAGTTTTTCCTTTACGAAGTACGTTTAAGCTTTGTTTAGGCTAAGACAAGCCCAAAGGTTCCTCCGACAAATCTGCCGTTCTTTATTGTCTGACTCCGGACAGCTGATCTCTTTCGCTGCACCGGAACTTATATCCCGTACAAAGTTTTCCAACGGTTCTCTCCCGGAAGCAGTTCAAGCCAATGGTTCTTCTGTCGGACATTTTCATTACACACCGACCTCACTTCCGGTTCTGAAAGCCCATTTCTCCTCCGTTCAATGCGGATCATCGCCCCATATACAACTTCCGCTCCTCGTCCGTGAGCTTCTCTATGGAATAACGCAGCATAGTACGGGGCATCACTTTGCTATATTTATCCAGAAACTGCAACAGCAGGGTCTTGTCCCGCTTTCCCATTTCACGCAGCATCCAGCCTATAGCCTTCCGCATCAAGTCATGTTTGTGTTGCAGCAACAATTCCGAAAGACGGAGAATATCGATGAAATCGTTATTCCGGATAAAGGTAACCGTAGATACCACAGCAATACGCTGATCCCACAGCAGAGTACTTTCCGCCAGCCGATAAAGATCATCACGCGACTTATCCTTTAGGTATTCACCCACAATATAAGGTGCCGACAGATCCACAAGGTCCCAATTATTTATGCGCTCCGTCTGCGACAGATAAAAACGGTAGATCGCTTCCCGCTCCTCTCCACCACTTTTCTTAAACCGCTCCACCATCATCAGTAATGCACACAAACGACATTCATGCCATTCGGATTGTAAAAGCTCCGCCATCACCTCAAAAGGCGCGTTCTTATACTTCTTCGCTACAAGCCGGGTTGCAGGAACCACTATTCCAAGAAACCGGTCGCCTTCACCATATTGCCCCTTGCCGGTTTTAAAGAATCCGGGAAGATATTCCCTTTTTACCGGATCAATATAAGTCTCCAGTTCTTTTTGAATTTCTATCGCTTTCATCGGGATATTTGAGTCTACAAAGTTATATACGGACAAAAATAGTCAAAAAAGCCGCAATGAGTGGAAACATATTCTTAATTTTGTAGGAAAATTAACGGGCATATTTATGGTTTTAAATTACATCTGGATCGCATTCTTCGTGATTGCTTTCGTAGTTGCCGTCTGCAAACTTTTGTTCTTCGGCGATACCCAAATATTCACAGAGATCATCAACTCCACCTTCGATTCATCTAAAACGGCATTCGAAATCTCTCTCGGCCTGACAGGTGTGCTGTCGCTTTGGCTCGGTGTAATGAAAATTGGCGAGAACAGCGGCCTGATTAATGCCCTTTCACGCTGGCTGAGTCCGGTCTTCTGCCGCTTGTTTCCGGACATTCCGAAAGGACATCCGGTCATGGGATCTATTTTCATGAATATGTCCGCCAATATGCTGGGGCTCGACAATGCTGCCACTCCCATGGGACTGAAAGCTATGAAGGAACTGCAAGAACTGAATCCGAAAAAAGACACAGCCAGCAACCCGATGATTATGTTCCTGGTGATTAACACTTCGGGACTGATCATTATCCCGATCAGCATCATGGTCTACCGGGCTCAAATGGGAGCGGCCCAACCTACAGACATCTTCATCCCTATCCTGCTAAGCACCTTCATCTCTACACTCGTAGGAGTCATTGCCGTCAGCATCTCCCAACGCATCAACCTGATAAACAAAGCTATATTGACACTAATGGGTTGCCTGAGCCTTTTCTTCGGCGGAATTATCTATCTGACAACTACACTTTCCCGTGAAGAGATGGGAGTTTATTCCACTCTGATTGCTAATGTAATCTTATTCTCGGTCATTTTACTGTTCATTATAGCAGGTATCCGGAAAAAAATCAATGTGTACGACTCCTTTGTCGAAGGAGCCAAAGAGGGATTCACCACTGCGGTCCGGATCATCCCCTATCTAGTGGCTTTTCTCGTTGGAATCGCTGTTTTCCGCACTTCGGGTGCCATGGATATACTGGTCGGCGGCATTGGGGCAATCGTAGAATTTTGCGGACTGGACACCGGCTTTGTGGGAGCACTGCCAACGGCCTTAATGAAGTCACTGAGCGGCAGCGGTGCCAATGGCCTGATGATCGACACCATGAAACAGTTTGGACCCGATTCATTTGTCGGACGTGTCAGTTGTGTCGTTCGCGGTGCATCGGACACCACCTTCTATATTTTAGCAGTATATTTTGGAAGCGTAGGCATCACAAAAACACGTAATGCGGTCACGTGCGGACTGAATGCCGACTTTGCCGGAATTATTGCAGCCATTTTAATCAGTTACTTATTTTTCTTTTAAAAAGAACATCAACAAGAATTAGGTATCCAAGGGCTATCTCCGGCAGAAATCCGTAACGACAGTTCGGCAGTATTGGGATAGTTGAAAGTACCGGAGTGTCTAAAGTAGTCATTCACTTAGAGATATTCCGTCAAAGAGCTATTATGACAGTTGACTTCACAAACTTTACCATGTTCTGCATACACCAAAAATTCTGATGTTAACTTCTCCAAAGACTCTGACAACTAGAGTCTAGAAAAAGTATACCTAAAAAATCTACTAAAGGAAGACAGATTATTCTGATAATAAACATCTTACATTATAAAATCTTGTTTCAAAAGACGTACGTCTGATGCAACAAAGATAAGACGCTTTTTTGTCTGTGCAAACATTTCTGCATCGTTGTAACAGTCAGTCATTTATCTCTTTTACGTATATTCTGTGCGAGAACTAAAGATTGTGTTTCAAAAGACGTACGTTTTTTGAAACACCATTGTGTATTCAAGACCGTTATATCTGATTGTAATACACAAACTTACGCATAATAAGAGTTGTATCAAACAGCCTTTCCGGACTTATACGAGGATGTATAGGTCCGCAATGCGTCTTTGATACGATTATTCACTTTAATATCATGGTATATGAATAGAACTTTTATTATGCGAGAATGTCTCGGTAAAGCCTTATGGCTGTGTTTTTGCCTTTCGATAACAGGATGTGCGGAAGATGACAGAATGACTCCCCTGTCTGCTGACAGTGGGGATACTGCCGACGAGTTAATTCCTATCCATATCAGTCTGACAGGTGACAACGACTATCATTCTTCCTCTTTTAATGACGCTTCGACCCGTAGCCACTCTCCCTGATCGCCGAATGGGTGGGGGTAAAAGCTTTCTCACCTACACGCACAGGAGAGCAACCGGACTATGACGGTCCCCGGATAGCCTCGATGGAACTGACGGAAGATACCCTGCCCCGTGTAAGTACCCGTGCAACCGTGCCTGCGGGAGTCTATTTCCGGCTGATTGTTTTCCGGAAGTCCGGAAGTGAATATGTCTTCCAGTCGGTTGCCGATTACGCCTCCAATGGTACGGGCACTCCTGTACTCAAACAAGGGAAATTGCTGACACGCTCGGGAACGATACGTGTGGTGGGCTACTCCTTTAATACCACTGCCGACTTGGGAGATATGCCTCCCACGTATGCCTACAACAGCAGTACAGTGTCTATCCCTGACATGAGCAAGGACTTCATGACCTTCGATTCCGGAGATATAACGAATGTAAATAGCCTCAGCCACAATCTTCCGGTGAGTTTCAGCCAGAAGTTGTGCAAACTGACAATTACCATCAGTCCCACCGGATTTCCAAGCAATACGATCACCAATTGCACGGGTGTATATGTAAAGCAAGGGGGAAACTCCACATCATGGAAGATCGGTCCTTCGACCAATGTGGTAGCCGCCAACACAAATAATACGGCGGCATTCAGTCCGAACACGACCCTGAATACAACCATACGCATGGTTCCATTTGCAGGGGCCAGAACGATTACAGTGCATTTCAATACACTGACGGTAGGCGGACGGACTGTGAACAACAACACCGAAATCACGTCCACCCAAAGTGTACAGTTGAAGGAAGGGAAAAGCTATACACTAAAAATACAGTTTAAAAAGGGTCCTGGAATTAATGTACCCGCAAGTAACATTAATCTTACGCAAAATGGGTGTACAGAAAATGACAAAACCATCTTATCAAAACTCCGATGGGCTGAAGGTAATCTCAATTCCCAAAGCAACTATAATCTGACATGGGCTTCTTCTACTACCGATTACGGTTATTATTATATATGGAAGAATGTATATGTATCATCTGGGTATACAGGCTATGGTGCTGTTGATCCTTGTACACGTCTTGACGAAAGTATATACGGTAGTGGTTGGCGTACTCCAACAAGAAGTGAATTCATAAGTCTCTCCCGCTGTAGCAACAAGCAATTGGTAAAGTATAACGGTATCCAAGGTATGTGGTTTATGAATAGCTCGACCGGTCTATTTTTGCCTGCTGCAGGCTATCGAGATGGCGACAAAGGCAGTGGTACTACTGCTACCGCTTATACCAATGGTACAGGCAGCTACTACTGGAGTAGTGACCTCAACGGTAATTCAGCCTATGGTCTTTACATCCTTAAAAATGACGTCTTCGTAGACGCTAACGGTAACAGGAAGTCCGGTGTTTCTGTCCGATGTGTTCACAATCTCTAGCGAGTTTGCCAGATGAAGTCAGAAGCCAGTAAGCCTGACACCTTAAAGAACGGGCTTTCTGAGCCTGCACAAACACCCATACTACAAGATATTCAGTAAATGTCTTTAAAAGTAAGATGGCATATGAAGATGACTTGCTAATATCATCTCATATGCCATTTTTATTATAGTTTCTCTCTCTGACCTAAAATCTTATCCGTTTGGGCATGATGTTCCGGAAGAAGCCTGACAACTTCTTCTAATAGATTCTTTATAATCATACTATGCGGTTTCCCTCTGCCTGTTTTTGATTTTGTCAATCATTAATATGGCGTTTGCCGTATGTATTCCAAAGAAAATCCACAGGATTTCTATTTTCCTGTTCCGTGCCTTGATTTTTGATAGCGAGTAATGCTGTTTTTGCGTACCGAAATTGCCTTCGAGCCTGGTAGCTCTTCCCTTGCGTACAAAGGATGTTGATATCCCATATACTTTCCAGTATTTATCTGATTGATAAACAGTAATTGAAAAATAACAAGTTGTCGATAGCGATTTGACAAAAGTCAGACAGCATTAATATTCCGTACTTTGCATACCTCGTAAGTTTTCACCATCAGACCAATGATTTGGAAATGGTGTGATTCAAATTATATGTGAGCTTAGAACTAAACATAAGATCTTCGTACCGCTAATCAGTTTGGGTGGTGTCACCTTCCAATTTCCCATCTTCCGAGAGTATTTCTTTGCCATTTTTCTCTACAACAAGAGTGATGTCCGCGATCCCCGACGCGGCTATTTTATTATGGAACACCTTGTATTCATAGATATTATTTTTAAATGTAATCACGTGATTTCCTCCACTTCCACTAAATTCTATTTTTCCATTTTCCAAGACTAAATCCGGCTTGGTCGATTCTGGGTTCTTTTTTTCCAACAGGCATACCGGTACATGCCGTTTTTCAGTTCATCTATCCTTATAAAATAATTTTTTGTCTTAAATTTATATACTTCCCCTTTGAAGTTATGTCGCAAATCCGAGGATAGGTCACCTTTTACTTTGGAGGTAAGCTTCTTGGCAAGCTTTTTCTCGTATTTGCTTTGATAATTCACAGCTGTAATTTTTCCGTCGTAATCCATCCAAAGTATGCCATCGTCCAGCATTATTCCTCTCCATCCCATTTCCGACCATTGATCAATATCCGAACTCGTAATAATACGGATTAAGTCTTCATCGAAGATTGAATCGAATCTTTCTTTCAATTCCTCTGCATTCTCAACACTCGGTATAGGGGATGTTCTCTTCAACGGATAAACTATATTTTCGGATATTTCATCGACAGCTTTTTGCCGAAACATTTTTTTGAGATATTCGATGTTTTGTATATTAGGATTCCGCTCATCGTTACGTTGTACATTCTTTTGCATCGTATCAATTTTGGATATCGACCAAACGACCGCTTTGCTACCGCCTTGTCCCTCTGCCTTGTAACCGTACGCTGAAAGTCCGATGGAACTGAACAGGGAAATCAAAATATACGGTATTACTTTTTCCTTTATTACTATTTTCATTGATTCGGTTATTCTTTTTAAACGATTTATATTTTATCTTCGGGTGCTACAAAAACGACTTGATCAGTACTGTTAAGTAACAATCTTCCAAAAGTTGCTCTTAGCTTCCGTATTTTGCTTATCTAAAAGGCTTTCTATCTCATTTATCCTCGGGGTACTACTCTTTATGCAATTTTTCTCCTTAGGAATTCCTGATCGTTTTTGATAAGGGCATTCAGACATTCAATAACATCCTCTTTCGTTTGACCAGTGATCTCACTGACATAATCCTCCACGACCGTTTGCGGTTTACGAAAAAACTGCTTCTTCACCACGCTTATGGGACGTTTGTAAAAATATAAAACTCAGGATCTTCCGGATCGCCGACAGCAGAGATCGTAAGCCCGTTTTTATTCGCTTTATTCTCCACTTCCAGCGAGGGAGAAAAATAAATGTCCATTTTCCTCGTTTCAGCGACTTCTATCTGCTTTAAATAATAGTCCCACTGAAAATCATTGAACAACCCGATAACGGAGTCAGGGGCTATCATTCCTTTTTCTATCACTTTCGGATTAAGTGGTTCGCAAATACTGTATCTGAACTCTGTCATAGTATTGTATGTAATAGTAATATCCGACCTGGATAATTGTCATTTGCAAATATATAAAAAACAAAATAGTTACGGTCTCAAAAGATAGTATTCTTCTTGTGCAATAATACTCTGACCGGACAACCTGTCTAATTTGACATTTCACGATTTTCCTCTATATCACTTCTGCTTTTCGGAGCTTCGGTTATATTGGCAAACAAATAGTGTCTGAAAATCATAGAAATCAGTTCTTTGAAAACGATCCTAACCACTACCAACCCAAGGAAGTAACGGAACAGTATAGTTTAAACCGCTATTCATCAGCCTTATTACTGCAATTTGCGCTTATCCTCAATTAAAATTCTTATCTTTGTCTTTTAAAAAAAGAAATACTTTTTTTAAAGTACATCGGAAGCATGGTAACTCTCCCGAAAACTGCGTATTCCGATCATTATTAAAAATCAAATAATATGGCTATAACTTATCAGACAGAGGGTATCAAAATGCCCGATATCAAAAAACGTGAGACTACCGAATGGATCAAAGCCGTAGCCGCCACTTATGAAAAAAGAATCGGTGAAATCGCCTATATTTTCTGTTCGGACGAAAAAATATTGGAAGTGAACCGCCAATATCTGCAACACGATTATTACACAGATATCATCACTTTCGACTATTGCGAGGGCAATCGTCTTTCAGGTGATTTATTCATTAGCCTGGAAACAGTGAAGACTAACTCGGAACAGTTCAACACTCCTTATGAAGAAGAACTCCACCGGACAATTATTCACGGTATACTCCACCTTTGCGGAATCAACGACAAGGGTCCTGGAGAACGTGAAATTATGGAAGCTGCAGAGAATAAGGCACTAGCCATGAGAAAGCAGTAATTCTCCCTCAAATAAAAGATGGGATAGGAATCATGCATGGCAATCATTCCATCCCATCTTTATAGTTAAATATAGAGCCTGTCAGAAATTAATTCTTCTCCTTTGGGACCGATTGGGCACGGACTGCATAAAACCGTGTTACGAACTGGCTTCGCAGACCAAAGAAACGGATAAGAAGAAGACAAGACAGCCCATTGTTTAGGTTATTTTCCAAACGCAGATTTCGACAAAGGAATATAAACAGAGAACTGCCAGTTTGAGAAACGGCTATCCTTAAAAGGCGAAATCTTATTATTCTAATTGTGTCAGAGAAAAAACATCAAATGAATTACCGGTCCCTTGGAAATGCAAAACAACTTTCCGCTTATTTCCCGTTAAATTTCTGTCACAGTTGAGAGTCATTTCTTTTCCATTAACCTCTAATTGATACCATCCTCCCTGATATTCAACGCCATTAATCTCGCCTATACTGAAAATAGTATCCTGATTTAGAATCTCTTCTGTCTGTACAAGTATAAACTTCTCTCTTCCTTCTACAGTAATATCTCCTCCTTCCGCATTCAGAGTCACTTCCCTACTCTTCAGAAAATTAGAAGAATATTTATCAGAATCATCATTGCATCCATAAATACATAATAAAGAAATGCAATACAAAAAGAATACCTTTTTCATAATTATAAGTTTATATTTTACCACAAAATTTCAGTTCCCATCGCTTCATGAAAATAGATGTAATCATTTTCAGTATAAAAATTACCATTCGGTGAATTTTTATCATTAGTTGGATTATTGCCATCTTGAGAAGCGCTATTAGCGGGTCTATTATAAGCCCCATCCTTAATAGCATACCAGCCATTATTAGCTCTATTCCATCCAAAATTACAATGAATTGCCTTTACCTGTATATTCGTGCAGCCAATCATCATATTTCCAGAATATTCAAAAACTCCACCATCAACTAGCCAAACATGTCCTGTACTCTTTTTCTTCTTTCCCCCAAAGATAACAACATTCTTAGTTATAAGACACTTATACAATAAATTCTTATCAACGTCATTCGTTTTATGCCTTTCAACGTTATATCCCCATCCTTTCAAGAAGTCATTGGTTGAACCTAAATTTTTTGCTCCTGTTCCATCACATTTATAACCGACCTTAATACCATCCGCCACCTTTTTTACAAATTGAGATACAGGAGCTATTAGATTAGTATCGTATATCCCAGTATTTACAGTAAATGCATCCCAATCATAAGCAACCGGGCATTTTCTATAATAAGTAATCGCCTGAGCAACTGCAATAGGAATACAACCCGCATAATAATAACTTATAGAGCACTTTCCGTTTGTCGGCATTTGTGCATTATAAGGATAATGTTGATTCCATTCAGTCTTTACCAATGGTATAGAAACATGTGTCGTTCTTTGTTCACCGCTTCTTGTTAAATTCGGATTCAACTGATCCTGTTTTATAATATCCGGAATCTGACTAACGAGATAAGCCATACCTTCATTTTCTATAGTATCTGACAAGATTCCATTTTCCACATAAGCATAAACTCTTCCTACTTCAGCTTTTCCGGTGGCTATTGCAAATCCAAATCGTCCATCCTTTTCTGTATCAAATATGAACATATTCACACTATCCGTACTTATCTCACCAGTTCTTGTAGCTATTTTCGGTATAACAACCGATTTCTTACCGGCTAAAGATAATATAATTTGTGAAGTACTACTTCTCGTACCACCTTTCTCCTTATCTATTCTCTCACTGAATTGACATATCAAGTCTTCGGCTCTTTTATACTCAGATACATCCTCTAAATCGCTATTATTCAAAATGATTTCTTCGTCATTCTCAATACATCCACTAAGTATAACTAATAACAATATTAATTTAAATATTTCTTTCATCTCGTATTATTTTGAGTTTCTAATTAAAATCAATTTTACCTTCCAATATAAATGTCAAAACTATCAGAATCCCTTTCCAAAAGATAGAGAAAGAAGTACCTGTTATAGTATCATCAAAAACAGTCTGCCCTGTTTCGGAATCAACAACCTGTATCTTTCTATTTTCTAAGGAGGAATTAAAATTTAAAAATAGTTGGCTCTCTTCAATATAACCACAAGCAACAAGTAGAGTACTTCTCTGCAGATTTGCCTCCTTATGAGTAATCAAATGTACCTTATGTCTATCTTTCATAATAGCCATTACATCCTCTCCATAAACATTATTAGACGTGAATACTATTTGTGTAAACAGCATCCCCACTAATACAATCATCTTTGTTTTCATTGTTATGTGTTTTTTTATTTCAAAAGCAAAGTTACCACATTTCTTCTTCTAAAAAGAAGAAAAGAGATAACATCTTAAACATTGTAAATAGCAGATTAACAGATATAAAGCAATGGGGTATGATAACATTTATGTCCACCAATACTCTAAAAAGCTAAAGAGGGCTTGTTCAATTGGCTTCAGCCATTTTTTTCTTTAATCGTAAACGCCGCTGCGCTACAATTTGCTTGCTTACATTACCAAAACAATAAGCTATGGTTTGATCATCAAATTCACAAAGTTTCAAGCAACAATAAATACAGTCATTATCTGTTATTTTAGGATAAGTACCCTTAAGGTATCGAATATAATCATCATAAATACCAAACAATATATTTTTCAATTGTTCCTGTTCTTTCATAAGAAGAACTTTCGGACTCCCCTTTGTTCCATTTTGTCCCAACCTGGGTTGAGTGCTTAGTTCTCGAATATGCTTAAAAATAGAAGTTTCCATAAACAAACAGTTACGCAATCGTGCTTTTTCATCAATAACACAGCATAATTCTGCTTGTTTCAAATCTATTTCCTGTTCACGCTCCATGCCAGACTGCTTTAAAGCAGAAATTTGAACTTCCAAACGTTCTATTTGTAATTGAGATAAGGCTGTTTTCTCATTTAAATAAGTTATACGCTGTTCGTACAGTAATCGAGCTATTTGACGACGCCGATAAACACGTTGAAAAATTACAACAATAACCAGCAGAAACAAAACTCCTCCATAACAAAGTTGCTGAATTAAAAACCTCTGCTTTTCCTTTTCCTTTACTACTTTTGCTTCTGAATCATATTTATACGCTAAGCGCTCAATATCGGAGGCTTTATTTAACAAAAAAATAGAATCTATATTATCACCATAATAAGACTGATATTCAAAGGCCCGTTGATAATTACCCCTAATCTTCTCGACTTCAGCCAAAGAATACGACGCTAGAATCTTCCTTTTAAAATCAGCAGTATCAAGTATACGCTTTAAATAATATTCAGCAGAGTCTAGTTCTTGCTTGTCTAAATACAAATCACCAAATGTTAACCATAAACTAATAGAGTCGCCATCCTTTGTCAAATATTGATGTGACAAATGGGCATATAGGAAAGCAGAATCGACATTCTCACAATTCAAACTCATTCGTTCATATATATCACTAACAAAAGCTGAATCATTCAATCTCAAAGCTAATTGTATAGATTGGTTCAAATAATAAAAAGCTTCTACCGTTTTTCCTTGAATCACACGCACCCACCCCATATTTGACAAAGGATACATTACCAATCTATGGTCATTCAGTAAAGAATCACATTGATAAGAGCGATAAAACGCATCAAACGCTTTCTGATAAAGAGATTGATGTAAATAAATCGATCCCATATCTTCATATAGCATTCCTTTCAGTTTTAATTCCTCCCCGGTATTTCCTTCAACTCCCTGCAGAGCAGTAAAGCAACTCTTCAAAGCCTGTTCAGTCATATTCATTTTTTTTTTTTGAATCCGGCCTTTATAAAGCCAAGCTTTAGCCCAATTGACACCATCTTTTTTAATATAATAATCTAATGCAGTATCAATCAAAGAGTCACATGGAAGAAGAGAAAGCATATTTTTATCAGTAGCCTGCGTGAACAGTAAGCTAAAGTATGCCCTGTCACCCGCTGAATAAGTAGAAACATCAAGTTTACGAAGATAAGCCAACGTACGTTCAGGAGATATCTCCATCAAAGAATCGGCATATCTCAAAGAATACGGATACGGTGACGAGGAACGTTGACAAGAAACTACTCCGCTCACTAAAAACAATAAAAAGATAAAACCGACAAATGTCTTATTCATAATTAAAATACTTTATGATGACAAACTTACGATTCTTTTCAGCCACTTCCAAATTTTTCAAAGGAAGACAACTGTCTATCTGTCATTCTGTATTTTCAAACCGTTCTAAAACGCTCTATTTCCGACCAACCGGAAGACTCATTAAAAAAAATGCCTGTATTTCGATTTTCGTAATATCAATAAAACAACAATTTGCCATTTACACGAACAATATATTCGATATAAACGTAAAACAATGACATTATCAAAAACAAAAAGTACAAATTCGCCACATTAAGACACACAAAAGCAAAAACACTTTTGATATATTCTGGAAATGAAAAAGGTATTTTATAGGATAGCAAACAACTCTTTAAGGATAAAAGCTAATTCCCCCCAACCCAAAACGCACTTCGTGCCAACAGGATGTTAACTTCATATTTGGAAAGAATTAATATCCTATCGACAGAAGGTTAACTTCACAGAAGTATGAAGTTAACTTCATTTGGTCATCTATGACAAAAGATGCATAAAATACCTCGGAACCCGGTCTATTAAGAACATTCTATTTACAATTCAAGTTTTCAAAATACTCAAGTTACAAACATTATGTAAGTAAGTGCCCCCGATCAGCCGCTTATTGACAAAACAATCCTGCAATTGGCGATCCCTATAAACCCTTAAAACTTATTGCATAAAACCCGCAACTGGCAACTTTTTCGTAACTTTGCGCGGTTAAGAAATAAACATTGATTCAATGGATTTTAAGTACGACGTTATTGTAATTGGTGCCGGACATGCAGGCTGCGAAGCAGCAGCAGCGGCAGCAAACTTAGGCTCAAAAACCTGCTTGATCACTATGGATATGAACAAGGTAGCGCAAATGAGCTGTAACCCCGCCGTAGGAGGGATTGCTAAAGGACAAATTGTACGTGAGATAGACGCCTTAGGCGGATATATGGGATTGGTGACAGATCAGACGGCTATCCAGTTCCGCATATTGAACCGCTCCAAAGGCCCCGCCATGTGGAGTCCCCGCGCCCAATGTGACCGAAACAAGTTTATCTGGGCCTGGCGCGAAATATTAGAAAATATCCCGAACCTTCATATCTGGCAAGATACTGTAAAGGAAATCATCGTTGAAAACGGTGAAGTTGTGGGATTAAAAACATTTTGGGATGTGACGTTTCACGCCAGATGTATTGTATTAACAGCAGGAACCTTCTTGAACGGATTGATGCATGTAGGAAAAACTCAACTCCCAGGTGGACGCATGGCAGAACCGGCATCGTATAAATTAACCGAATCCATCGCAAAACATGGCATTGAATACGGTCGGATGAAAACCGGAACCCCCGTACGGATTGACGGAAGAAGTGTACACTATGAGCTGATGGATACCCAAGATGGAGAATGTGACTTTCACAAGTTTTCATTCATGAATACCAGCGTGCGTCACCTTAAGCAATTGCAATGCTGGACATGCTTTACTAATGAAGAAGCACATAATGTTCTTCGTAACGGATTAGCGGATTCTCCCCTTTTCAACGGACAAATACAAAGTATCGGCCCGCGCTATTGCCCTAGCATCGAAACGAAGATCGTCACCTTCCCCGACAAAGAGCAACACCAGCTATTCCTTGAACCGGAAGGAGAAACCACACAAGAATTATACCTGAATGGATTCTCTTCTTCATTGCCAATGGAGATCCAAATAGAAGCACTAAAAAAGATCCCTGCTTTTAAAGACCTGGTGATTTATCGTCCGGGATATGCCATCGAATACGATTATTTCGATCCAACGCAACTAAAACATACGCTGGAATCGAAGAAAATCAAAAACCTCTTCTTCGCCGGACAAGTAAATGGTACTACCGGATATGAAGAAGCAGGAGGACAAGGTATCATTGCAGGTATCAATGCTCACATCAACTGCCACGGTGGAGAACCTTTCACTTTAGCAAGAGACGAGGCATATATCGGCGTATTAATAGACGACTTGGTGACCAAAGGGGTAGATGAGCCTTATCGTATGTTTACTTCACGAGCAGAATATCGTATTCTACTTCGTATGGATGATGCGGACATGCGACTTACAGAAAGAGCCTATAAACTGGGATTAGTAAAAGAAGACCGCTATGCTCTATTAAAGAGTAAAAGAGAAGCAGTCGAAAATATCGTAAACTTTACCCGCAATTATTCGATCAAGGCAGCATTAATAAACGATGCACTTGAGAATTTAGGAACGACTCCCCTGCGTCAAGGATGCAAACTGATCGACTTGATTAACCGTCCACAGATTACAATAGAAAATATCTCCGAATATGTACCGGCATTTAAACGGGAACTGGATAAAATCACAGATGAACGAAAAGAAGAGATTCTGGAGGCCGCTGAGATTTTAATCAAATATGAAGGCTATATTGGACGGGAAAGAATTATAGCAGACAAACTGGCACGATTGGAAAGTATTAAAATAAAAGGTAAGTTCGACTATGACAGCCTTCAATCACTTTCGACCGAAGCCCGGCAAAAACTGAAGAAGATCGACCCCGAAACAATAGCCCAGGCAAGCCGCATCCCCGGCGTGTCACCAAGCGACATCAATGTATTATTGGTGCTTTCGGGACGATAGACTGCTGCGTTTCACGTGAAACAAAACATTTAAAGGAACAACATAAAAGAATGATTATGAGCAAAGAAAAGCTTATCAAAAGCATCCGTGAGATACCCGATTTTCCAATCCCCGGAATCCTGTTCTACGATGTAACCACACTATTCAAAGATTCGGAACGTCTTCAGGAACTTTCGGATATTATGTACGAAATGTACAAAGATAAAGGAATCACCAAGGTAGTAGGCATCGAATCGAGAGGCTTCATTATGGGACCGATTCTTGCCACCCGCTTAGGGGCAGGATTTATCCCCATCCGTAAACCCGGCAAACTCCCTGCCGAAACAATGGAAGAAAGCTACGATAAAGAATATGGCAAAGACACCGTGCAGATACACAAAGATGCATTGAACGAGAACGACGTCGTATTACTGCACGATGACTTACTGGCTACCGGAGGTACTATGAAAGCCGCCTGCAACCTCGTGAAAAAGCTCCATCCGAAAAAGGTATACGTAAACTTCATCATTGAGTTAAAGGAACTGAACGGAAAACAAGTATTTGAAAACGACCAAGACGTAGATATACAATCAGTATTGTCGTTATAAATAAAATGAATATATTTGCAGGGCATAGCGATAATCGCTATGCCCTTTTTTCATGGATACAAATCAAGAACTTAAAACCAGCGAATATCTAAAAGGAATTGTTTCAAATCTTCCTGAGAGGCCCGGCATTTATCAATATCTGAATGCAGAGGGAACTATCATCTATGTAGGGAAAGCCAAAAACCTGAAGCGGAGAGTCTACTCCTATTTCAGCAAAGAGCATCAACCCGGAAAAACCCGGGTATTGGTAAGCAAGATTGCAGACATACGTTATATCGTGGTAAACTCAGAAGAAGATGCACTACTGCTTGAGAACAACCTAATCAAAAAATATAAGCCGCGTTACAATGTCTTGCTAAAAGACGACAAAACCTATCCGTCCATCTGCGTACAAAACGAATATTTTCCAAGAGTATTCAAGACCAGGCGTATTATCCGAAACGGCTCTTCGTACTATGGACCGTACAGCCATAGCCCATCCATGCACGCAGTGCTCGATTTAATAAAACACTTATACCCTCTGCGTACATGCAACCTCAACCTCTCACCGGAGAATATCCGTGCGGGAAAGTTCAATGTATGCCTTGAATATCACATAAAGAACTGCGCCGGCCCGTGTATCGGCCTGCAATCACAGGAAGAATATCTAAAAAATATTGCCGAGATAAAAGAGATCCTGAAAGGGAATACCCAGGAGATAAGCAGATTGTTATACGAGCGCATGCAGGACCTTGCCGCAGAAATGAAATTCGAAGAAGCGCAAAAGGTGAAAGAAAAGTATGCATTAATCGAAAATTATCGTTCAAAGTCCGAGGTTGTCAGCTCCGTATTACACAATATAGATGTATTTTCCATCGAAGAAGACGGCGAAAAGTCAGCCTTCATCAACTATCTGCATATCACAAACGGAGCCATTAACCAAGCTTTCACTTTCGAATACAAGAAGAAACTGAATGAAACAAAAGAGGAATTGCTGACACTGGGAATTATAGAAATGCGGGAACGCTACAAGAGCGCTTCACGCGAAATCATCGTCCCGTTTGACATCGAGATAGAACTGAATGATGTCACTTTCACCATTCCTCAACGAGGAGACAAAAAGAAGCTGTTGGAATTGTCTCTACTCAACGTGAAACAGTACAAAGCAGACAGGATGAAGCAAGCCGAAAAGTTGAATCCGGAACAGCGTAGCATGCGCCTGATGAAAGAGATTCAACAGGAATTACACTTGGACAGACTGCCTATGCAAATAGAATGTTTTGATAACTCAAACATCCAGGGAACAGATGCGGTAGCAGCTTGTGTTGTTTTTAAAAAGGCGAAACCATCGAAAAGCGATTATCGGAAATACAACATCAAAACGGTTGTGGGCGCTGATGATTATGCCTCAATGAAAGAGGTCGTCAGGAGGCGTTATCAGCGCGCTATAGAAGAGGAATCCCCCCTGCCCGACCTGATTATCACCGATGGCGGAAAAGGGCAAATGGAGGTGGTCAGACAAGTAATGGAAGAGTTACAGTTAGATATTCCGATTGCAGGACTCGCCAAGGATCGCAAACACCGTACATCTGAAGTTCTTTTCGGGTTTCCACCTCAAACCATCGGCATCAAACAACATAGCCCCCTATTCCGCCTATTGGAACAGATACAAGATGAAGTACATCGCTTTGCCATTACCTTCCACAGGGATAAACGAAGCAAACGGCAAGTAGCATCTGCCCTGGACAATATCAAAGGAATTGGCGAGAAAACCAAAACCGCCCTGCTGAAAGAGTTCAAGAGCGTAAAACGTATCAAAGAAGCCACCATAGAAGAAGTGTCAGCCATAATAGGTGAATCAAAGGCAAAAATCATAAAAGAGGGTCTCGATAATCATTAAAAATAGCTATCTTTGCAATAACAAAGATTAAGCAATATAATTCGAATGAGAGTAGTTATACAACGCGTCAGCCACGCATCAGTCACGATTGACGGGCACTGCAAATCGGCTATTCAGAAAGGAATGATGATCCTGGTAGGCATCGAAGAGACGGACAGCCGGGAGGATATCGATTGGTTATGCAAGAAAATCGTAAATCTCCGTATTTTTGACGACGAAAACGGAGTTATGAATAAATCAATCCTTGAAGACGAAGGTAACATATTGGTTATTAGTCAATTCACACTACATGCGTCTACTAAAAAAGGAAATCGTCCATCCTACATAAAGGCTGCTAAACCGGAAATTTCAATCCCACTTTACGAACAATTCTGCAAAGATTTGAGTTGTGCATTAGGGAAAGAAGTGAAAACAGGAGAATTCGGAGCCGACATGAAAGTAGAGTTATTGAACGACGGACCTGTAACTATTTGCATCGATACCAAAAACAAGGAATAATGACATTAGAAGAAGCACAGAAAGCCGTTGATGAATGGATACACAAATACGGTGTACGTTATTTCAGCGAATTGACCAACATGGCAGTTCTCACCGAAGAAGTAGGCGAACTGGCACGTATCATGGCCCGTAAATATGGAGACCAATCTTTCAAGGAAGGTGAAAAAGACGATATCAGCGACGAGATAACGGACGTACTCTGGGTACTCCTTTGCATCGCAAACCAGACCGGGGTAAACCTCACAGAAGCATTTGCACGAAATCTGGAAAAGAAAACCCAAAGAGACAACAAAAGACATATCAATAATCCAAAACTGAGTGAACATGGAAATGAATGATACCCCTCAAGACAAGTACCTGACCGCATTGGCCAAGTATGACACGCAACTGAATGATGCTGATGTACAGGTTCAGGTTGCTGCATTAATCGAGAAAAAGGTTCCCGAAAACAATACGGAAGAAGTGAAGAAATTCCTTTTCAACTGTATTGACCTGACCACTCTCAATACAACAGACAGTGATGAAAGTGTCATGAGATTCACAGAAAAAGTAAATCGGTTTGATGATGAATTCCCTGACCTGAAGAACGTTGCAGCTATCTGTGTATATCCGAATTTTGCACAAGTAGTAAAAGACACACTTGAGGTAGAAGGTATAAACATTGCCTGTGTATCAGGAGGCTTTCCCTCTTCTCAGACATTTACCGAAGTAAAGATAGCAGAAACAGCTATGGCATTGGCTGACGGAGCCGATGAAATAGATATCGTAATTCCCGTAGGGGCATTTCTGAGTGGCGACTACGAAACGATGTGTGAAGAAATCATGGAATTAAAAGAGACTTGCAAAGAACACCATCTGAAAGTAATCCTCGAAACAGGCGCTTTAAAGACTGCCTCTAACATTAAAAAAGCCTCTATCCTATCCATGTATGCCGGAGCCGATTTCATCAAGACTTCCACCGGCAAACAGCAACCGGCCGCAACCCCGGAAGCAGCTTATGTAATGTGCCAAGCTATCAAAGAGTACTACGAACAGACAGGAAACAAAGTCGGTTTCAAACCTGCAGGCGGCATCAATACCGTAAACGATGCATTGATTTATTATACCATCGTAAAAGAAGTATTGGGTAAAGAATGGCTCAGCAACGAGCTGTTTCGCTTAGGAACCAGCCGTTTGGCTAATCTTCTTTTATCTGAAATTAAAGGTGAAGAGCTGAAATTTTTCTAAAGGCTACATTAGCAATCAAATATGTCATGCCGTGTCGTCCTCTTTATTCATGTGGGGTGACACGGTATTTTTATTTAAGAAAAACTAAAGTTAGCTACAGAGAAGTCAGAAGATTTTTCTATCTTTGCGCAGATATTAGCCCACAGAGAATAGGCTAATTCATTGTATTAGAGAACGTTTCAATTATTATCTTTTTCCTGGAATTCGGCAAAATTCATGTTATGAAAGGTAATAAGCAAACGGGTCTCACGCACCTTCACGTATATACTCTTGTTATATATCGAATGGAGCGTGAGACTGTTGCTTGTATCATCATAACGGCTTGCCGAAGCCCCAGGAAAGATACAGAGCAACAGTTCTCACGCTTTTCGGTTAACAAAGAATTAAAATAAACAAGAGTATGGCAGAACAAGCATTATTTCAACCATTCAACCGGAACCAACAAAGGGAGAATTTAGAGAACACAAAAGAGACGGGTCTACTAATCAGCCTGATTCCCAGTTTACAGGAAGACTTCTACGTAGACAGCCTGACAACCGGAGCAAGCAAAGAAACCCTATCCAAACTTCTTTTAAGAAACCCCGGAATCAAAAATGAAACGGCTGTTATTGAAATGATTCATTTCCTGCATGATGAAGGCGACCGCATTTCATTCAGCATTCTCCTACCCTTTTTAGTGGCCGAATATGATCCGAAAGAACTGGAAGAAAAGATACGCGAACGTTTTTTCGGCATAGAACTTTTCATCCGCAAATGCAATAATCTGCACCATTTCATCACTTGTATAAAAGCCGATCAAACCATCAAAATAGGAGAAGAGGAGCTAAAAAGAGGGGTACTTGCATGGGATATGGGAAGAATGGTATGCCTGACACGCATAGCTTATGATGCGGGATTTATAGATGAAAGCCTTGCATGGAACTATATTTGCTCGGCCGGACAACAATGCATACAAGCTTTTAATGATTGGACTGAGGTAGGAAAAAGTTTCTTATTAGGACAGGCAATGGAAGCTACTGAAAAAAGGAAGCAGGAACTATACATCCGTCTTTACCGTCAGGCCACAGAGAACCCAAACAGTCCATGGAAAAAGAGAACACTGAAATAAATAAGAAACTTATTTATCACGATCGACCACATAATCCAAGTAGGTAATCAAGGAGGTCTTTACTGCCGAATCCGGCAAAGTGCGCAATAGGTCAAGAGCACGCTCTTTGTATTCATACATCACTTTCACAGCATATTCTATTCCCCCGTTTTGCTTGATAAACTCGATTAAACGGGTGATTTCGTCTACTGTAGCCGTACCGGCTTTTACCCTAAGGGCCATTTCCTGAGCCCACGCATCAGTCGTGGTATTCAGTACATATAAAGCAGGTAGAGTAAGCTTACCTTCCAGCATATCATTTCCGGTCGGTTTTCCAATCTCCTTACTCTCAAAATAATCGAATATATCGTCTTTAATCTGAAAGCAAATTCCGATGTTCTCACCAAAAAGACGTGCAAATTCAGCCTTTTCATCGGTAACTTCTACCGAAAGAGCAGCAGCTTTAGTACATGCGGCAAAAAGGGCAGCCGTCTTCTTACGGATCACATCGAAGTAAATAGTTTCAGAGTATTCCCGGTTACTGACATTAGAGAGTTGAAGTATCTCCCCTTCTGCCAAATCTTGTCCCAAACACGCTACCACACCGATTATATCATGATTACGAGTACGTTCGGCATGCACCAGACTTGTTGCCAAAAGAAAATCGCCTACCAGCACTGCTACTTTATTATTAAAAATAGCATTCACTGATAACTGTCCGCGACGTTCTGTACTTTCGTCTACCACATCGTCGTGCACCAGACTTGCCGTATGAAGAAGTTCAAGGGATACTGCCGCATGTAATGTCTCAGGCTTTATTTCTCCGTAAAGCTTTGCTACAAGCAACACAAGGATAGGGCGCATCATCTTACCATTCCTCTGCCGGATGTGAGCAATCACATTATTAAGCAAAAGATTTGAACTGGACAGAGAACTATCAAATAGATTTTTGAAATCTTCCAGCTCCGTAGTAATCGGGGACTTTATTAAAGATAAGCTATCCATGCACACACTATTTGAGCACAAAAGTAATAATAAAACGGTTAATACGGTATTTTTTTGTACTTTTACCATGAAAAAACTGAAAAATATGAATCAAAACAGCAAACTATTCCTCTTGGATGCTTATGCTCTTATCTATCGGGCGTACTATGCGTTCATTAAAAATCCCCGCATTAATTCCAAGGGTTTTAATACTTCAGCCATACTGGGGTTTGTGAACACCCTGGAAGAGGTGCTGAAGAAAGAGAACCCCACCCACATTGGAGTTGCATTCGATCCACCGGGACCCACATTCCGCCACGAAGCTTTTGAACAGTACAAAGCTCAACGAGAAGAAACTCCGGAAGCAATCCGTCTTTCGGTACCTATTATAAAAGATATTATCAAGGCTTACCGAATCCCCATCCTGGAGGTAGCGGGATATGAAGCGGACGATGTAATCGGAACTCTGGCAACAGAAGCCGGCAATCAGGGTATCACTACTTATATGATGACTCCTGACAAGGACTATGGTCAGTTGGTAACGGATCATGTATTTATGTATCGCCCCAAATATGGAGACAAAGAATTTGAAGTTATGGGGGTAGAACAAGTAAAAGCTAAATTCGATATTCAATCACCGGCACAAGTGATAGATATGCTCGGACTGATGGGCGACTCTTCCGATAATATTCCGGGGTGTCCGGGTGTGGGAGAAAAAACTGCCCAAAAATTAATTGCCGAGTTTGGGAGTATAGAAAATCTGCTTGAACATACCGATCAGTTGAAAGGAGCACTGAAGACAAAAGTCGAGACGAATCGGGAAATGATTATTTTCTCCAAATTCCTGGCAACAATCAAAGTGGATGTACCTATCCGGCTCGATATGAACTCACTCGTCCGGGAACAAGCAGATGAGGACACGTTGCGTAAAATATTTGAAGAGCTGGAATTCCGCACACTGATGGAACGGATATTCAAAAAGAATCATCACCCGCCTCCCCTATCGCCGGTACATTATTTAATCAGGAAAACGGCCCGGTTCAAGGCAATCTCTTTGAAGAATTTACGCCCGATCATACGAATGAAGAAAAAAAATCAAATCTGGAAAGCTTAAATTCATTAAGCTACGACTACCAATTAATTGATACAGAGGAGAAAAGAAACGAAATTATTAAAAAACTACTTACATCCGAAATTCTTGCGTTAGATACGGAAACCACCGGAACGGATCCAATGGATGCAGAATTGGTTGGAATGAGTTTTAGTATTACCGAAAATCAGGCATTTTACGTTCCGGTACCTGCCGAACGGGAAGAGGCAATCAAAATCGTTCGGGAGTTCGAACCTGTCTTCAAAAACGAGAAGTCACTCAAGGTCGGTCAGAATATAAAGTACGACATGCTCGTTCTGCAAAACTATGGGATTGAAGTCCGAGGTAAACTCTTCGATACCATGGTAGCACATTATGTCCTCCAACCCGAACTCCGTCATAACATGGATTATCTGGCCGAAATCTATCTGCATTATCAAACCATACATATTGAAGAGTTAATAGGGCCAAAAGGCAAAGGGCAGAAAAATATGCGCGACCTCTCCCCTCAAGAAGTTTATCTGTACGCCTGCGAAGATGCAGACGTTACACTAAAACTTAAAAATATACTGGAACAGGAATTAAAGAAAAATGATGCCGAGAAGTTATTCTATGAAATCGAAATGCCTCTGGTCCCTGTTCTTGTCAATATCGAGAGCAACGGAGTGCGTTTAGATACGGAGGCTCTGAAACAATCGTCGGAACACTTCACTACGAGACTGCAAAGTATCGAAAAAGAAATTTATACTCTCGCCGAAGGAGAATTCAACATTGCATCTCCCAAACAGGTAGGAGAGATACTTTTTGATAAATTGAAAATAGTAGAGAAAGCTAAAAAAACAAAAACCGGACAGTACGTCACCTCAGAAGAGGTATTGGAGAGCTTGCGAAATAAGCACGATATTATCGGTAAGATTTTGGAATACCGGGGACTTAAGAAACTATTAAGTACTTATATCGATGCTCTGCCGCAATTGATCAATCCCAAAACCGGACGTATACACACCTCCTTTAACCAGACCGTTACCGCAACAGGAAGATTGAGTTCAAGTAACCCTAACCTGCAGAATATCCCGATCCGGGACGAAGACGGTAAAGAGATACGCAAAGCTTTTATTCCGGATGACGGTTGCAGTTTCTTCTCCGCCGACTATTCACAGATTGAGCTACGCATAATGGCACACCTGAGTGAAGATAAAAACATGATCGATGCTTTCCTCAGTGGCTATGATATTCATGCGGCTACAGCTGCCAAGATTTATAAGGTAGATATAAAAGAGGTTACCGCCGATATGCGCCGTAAGGCCAAGACTGCCAATTTCGGTATTATCTACGGTATCTCCGTATTTGGCCTGGCGGAACGCATGAATGTCGACCGCAAAGAAGCCAAAGAGCTGATAGACGGTTATTTTGAAACCTATCCGCAAGTAAAATCCTATATGGACAAGAGTATCCAGGTGGCACGCGAGCACGGTTATGTGGAAACGATTTTCCATCGCAAACGCTTTTTACCGGATATTAACTCCCGTAATGCCGTAGTACGCGGATACGCAGAGCGAAATGCCATCAATGCTCCGATACAGGGAAGCGCAGCTGACATAATCAAAGTTGCTATGGCACGTATTTATGAACGTTTCAAAGCAGAAGGCCTGAAAGCAAAAATGATTTTGCAAGTACACGATGAGCTGAATTTCAGTGTACCGGCAAAAGAGAAAGAAATAGTAGAGCAAGTGGTTATTGAGGAAATGGAGAAAGCCTACCGTATGCATGTTCCCTTAAAAGCAGATTGCGGATGGGGTACAAACTGGCTGGAGGCACATTGATAACAATCATTAACCATTCGTACAGAAAGCTATGAAAGATCCATCTAAAAATGCTTACTGTTTATATAAATATCCGGCAAACAATCTGCCGGATATCTTTTTGTCAGCATACTTATCAAAAAGAAAGTAACTCAAAGGTCCTAACACTGACAATATGATAAAATTCTTTCAATTTTATGCATTTATATCCGTTTAATATGTAACTTTGCCACCGTTAAAGCCAACAAATGGTAGAAATATGACAATTTAAAGACTTAAAAACAGATATCATGAAAACAACAGGATTTTTAAAAACAGTAGCATTGTCAGCAGTTCTTTTGGTAAGCAGCGTTGCAGTTTCCGCCCGGAACTATGATAACAATCTTATTTATAACTCCGAAGAAGAAAACGGCATGTTAATAGGACAAACCGTTTATAAGAAAGAAGGCTCTTCCCTAGCCAATTATATGAAATATAACTATAAATACGATGACAATAAACGCATGATTGAAAGTCAGACTATGAAATGGAACAGCAATAAAAATAATTGGGAGAACGATTTGCTGGTTCGCTATACGTACGAAGGCAAAACCATTACCACAAACTATTATAAATGGAATAACCGGAAAAGTGAATTTATACTGGCTCCGGAGATGACCGTTACAATGGATAACCCTAATCTATAATCTCCAAACACTTTACTCTTTCTTAAAGATCTAACACATTAAATACTCTAAAAAAGACCGTTGCTAATAGCTTCGGTCTTTTTTTGTGTCACGTGAAACATAAAGAAGAAATAAAAAAGATTATTTGAGATAACAACATCATAAAATAGCCGGAGTTTTTTCACAAAAAGCTCCGGCTTTACCCAACCAGTTAACTATCAAGAGAGTTGTTTAATTGTTTAACACTGTTCATCTCAGTTGTTTTTAAGAGTAATCGTACCTCACAAAGATACAATCAAAGTAAAAGCATAGCAACCCTTTTTTATCTGAAAGCCGATTATATGGTTACAGTCAGAGTATAAGCGGTAAAATAAGAGTCTATCCGACAGAAAAACTTCAAATTATACAAAAGCGCTCTTGTAGTTCTTTCAAGAATCCGCGTGAAATAATCAAGTCTTCTTTATCACTAAAAGGAGGATAGAGTAAGCACTGTTTGCTCTTTATCATTGCCAGATAATTGATGTTGATAATAGCCGACTGACTGATTTGTACAAATGCGTCGGAATAGCCGATTATATCACCGGCAGTCGTATTTTTCTTCAGACAAAGTTTCGTTTGATTAAAAAGTTCCACTTGCCACAGCCTCTTATCTTTCAGATATTCAAAATAACCTATTTCTTCAAGACGAAGAAATCTAAATCCCGTTACTGTACTAATCATAAACAAATCTCTACCGGGCATCAAAGTACCCACAGCAGAAGCAAAAGAAGGCAGAGGCTGAACAGAAGCCATCGTCTTGCGGTAACGTTCAATAATCAAATTCAGTTCTTCTATATCATAAGGCTTCAGTAAATAATCAAAAGCCGATTCGCGCAAGGCCTGCAACAGATATTTATCATAGGCAGTATAGAAAACGACTTTCATATCCCACAACACCTGTTCACGAATCTCACTAAGCAAACGGATTCCCTGAATATCGGGCAACTCTATGTCCAGGAACAAAAGATCGGGATGTATATCCATAATAAGTTTCTTCCCTTTTGCCCCATTGCCGGCAGTCCCTTTTATTTCCAGATCAGCCTGCACCTCCAGATCCCGGCGTAAGGTCTCAATAGCCGCCTTCTCATCATCTATAATGATCACCTTATACATAATTTCCTATCTTTATAAATTGTAAGAATAATCCAATGGTATATAGATTAGAACTTGTGTTCCGGTCTGTCCATTATTCACCAGATTCTTGATTTCAAAACGTATTTTCTCGCGATTCTTATCATTCAATAGCTGAATAGTCTGATAAAGCACTTTCAACCCTGTTCCTGTTCCACGTGTAGATGATAAAGTTTGTGGAGAATATCCACGTCCATTATCGCAAATATCAATAAGGATTCCACTTCCCTTTCGGCAAACAGATATACCAAGTAACTTCAAACCGTCAATTCCGGCCAATCCATGTTTCAATGCATTCTCCACCGGTATCTGTACTACCATTGAAGGAATGACAACCTGCTGAATATCCAAGTCTTCCTCGATCTTCACATCCATTGAAAAATCACTTCCGAGACGTCCTTGCTCAAGATGGATGTAAGTCTTCACAAATTCCAGTTCATCATAAAGAGAAATACTGAGTTTCTCTGTCAATTCCAAGCTCTTACGAAGTAGTTTCACCAATTCTGTCAGATCACCACACAACGTTTCCCCATCCCTAAACCGACTGATCTCACGCTTCAATACATTAAACGTGAAATGCGGTGAAAGACGATTCCGGATATTCTCCATACGGAAACGGCTGATCTGGTTGATATGCCGTTCCTGAAGAAACATGCGTTTCTTCTTCATATACCAATAAACAAGTCCCGCTACGATAACAGATACAATACCGATCAGAGCCCATATATAGGTTGTCAGTTTCAGCACCTCCATCTCTCCTTTTTGTTTCTCGATCACCAATTCTTTCCGCATCACAATCGTATCCTGCCGGTAACGCATATCCAGTTCGGCTACACGCGTCCTGACACGTTCATTACGGATGGAATCATTAAGTTGAAGATCGTGTTTCTGATATTCATAAGCCTTTTTATAGTTTCCCACCTGCTCGTAATAATGCTGTAGATAGTGATTACGGATATTGATCATATTGGCATCTATATGCCCGTAATCGGCTGATCGTCTGATTATATCTCCGGCAAGAGCGACATTTCCCTTTTTAAGTGCAAGCTCGATCATTTGAGTCTCTATGTAATAAAGCGCCGATTGATTCCCGATTCCGGAAAAGAAGCGATAGCTCTCGTCCAGATATAATTGCGCTGAATCCAGTTTATTGGTAATCACATAAAGTTCTCCAAGATTTGCCTTACACAAATTCTGTTCAAAAACCATTTGAGGATAAGACTTCACGACCTCTAATGCACGCCCAATATAATGAACAGCCTGCGGATAGTCTTTTTTATAATAAAAATGGTTTCCCCGGTTATTCAGGTAAGTCCATTTCTCAGACACGCTCATCTGAGGAAAAAAGTTTCCTGCAAGTTCATAATAATGATTGGAAAGCTCAAAATCACGTAATTCCATATAAGTCTGTCCGAGACCATAGTAAACCGGAAATTTATTACGATCGGGCAATCCGAGAGAATCACAAATGAACAGTGCGCGACGATAATAATAAGCGGCATACGCATAATCTCCCTTATGCACATTGGCATCAGCCAAATTTATGCACAAGTCCGGTAGATAGTCCGTTTGTTGTCCTTGAAGCCTTTCTTCGTAGGCTTTTTTATAGGAGATAATCGCCGAATCGGGCTGAGTGCGCTGCATCAAGACGTTGCCTTCCATATTATAAACAGTCGAAAGCAGATCATGCACTTCCGCGGAAAGCTCCACTTCATTACAAAAGCGCTTCACAAGCCGATTGTAATACAAGACTGAATCAAAGTCTGCCGTAACAAAATAAGATTTGGAATAAAATGACAAAAGGTAATAATAAGACAGGCTATCCGGAGCATCCGCCAGAATCAGAACGGTTTATTTTTTGCTTACAGCCTGTTAACGGTAATAACAAACAAAAAAATACAATTGCCAGGTTTGCTCTATGCCTCATTGTTTTGATTTATCGTGTAATACCCAACAAAAATACATCCTTTTTTTAAATTCGATAACAAACGTACTACTTTTTATGCGCAATTATTCATATCTTTGTAGCCAATATAATTAGAATAGTCTCATAATGAGTCCACTGAACTTCACTCACATCCTGACACAGACAGTCGATGAGCTATCGGAAAGCGAATCATACAAAGGACTGTTTCACCAACATAAAGACGGTGAGCCATTACCCTCGCCACGGGTATTGTGCGATGTTATCGAATTAGCGCGTTCCATTCTCTTTCCCGGATATTACGGAAACTCAACAGTCAACAGCCGGACTATCAATTACCACATTGGTGTCAATGTAGAAAAGCTGTTCAATCTGCTAACAGAGCAGATTCTCGCCGGTTTATGTTTCGGTAATGGTGACCGGTGCGATGAATGTACCGAGGCCAAACGTGAAGAAGCAGCGCGCCTGGCTGCCAAGTTTATCAGCAAACTACCGCACTTGCGCCGTGTCCTGGCTACAGATGTGGAAGCTGCTTACAACGGTGACCCGGCTGCACAAAGTTTTGGTGAAGTGATCTTCTGCTATCCGGCCATCAAAGCCATCAGCAACTATCGCATCGCCCACGAACTTCTGGAATTGGGTGTACCGCTTATCCCCCGTATCATCACCGAAATGGCCCATAGCGAAACCGGTATCGACATTCATCCGGGAGCTGACCATAGGCGGTTATTTTCACGATAGACCACGGTACAGGTGTAGTGATTGGTGAGACTAGTATCATCGGTAATAATGTGAAACTCTATCAGGGAGTGACATTGGGTGCCAGAAGCTTCCCCCTGGATGCTGACGGCAAACCTATTAAAGGCATTCCACGTCATCCGATTTTAGAAGATGACGTCATTGTATACTCCAATGCAACCATTCTGGGCCGGATTACCATCGGGCGTGATGCGACCGTAGGCGGTAACATCTGGGTGACAGAGAACATACCGGCAGGGGCAAGAATCGTACAGACAAAAGCGAAAAAATAATATAATTAACAACATTAAAGCGCCGGTCGCCCGGTTCATTACCGGAACATTAGCATACTGGCATGTTATCCATTTTTATGAGCGAACAATTTGAAATGATTGCCAAAACCTTTCAAGGACTGGAAGAGATACTGGCTGAGGAATTGACAACACTTGGGGCAAACGACGTACAAATAGGCCGCCGCATGGTCTCGTTTACCGGTGACAAGGAGATGATGTACAAAGCGAATTTCTGCCTGCGGACCGCTATCCGCATCCTGAAACCTATCAAACACTTCACAGCAAAGACGGATGCCGACGAGGTTTATGAACAAATCAAAGCCATCCGTTGGGAAGATTATCTGGATATAGATAAAACTTTCGCTGTAGACGCAGTAGTGTTCAGCGAGGAATTCCGCCACTCCAAATTTGTCTCATACAAAGTGAAGATGCCATTGTCGATTATTTCCGCGAATTGAATGGAAAACGCCCTTCTGTGCGTATCAGCAGACCGGATGTACTACTGAATATTCACATTGCAGAAACCAAATGCACTCTTTCTCTCGATTCATCCGGGCGAGTCTCTCCACCGCAGAGGTTACCGTCAGGAAGCCGTGGAAGCTCCTTTAAATGAGGTTTTGGCAGCCGGTATGATTTTAATGAGCGGATGGCACGGAGAATGCGACCTGATTGACCCGATGTGCGGCTCAGGAACAATCCCTATCGAAGCTGCCTTGATAGCCAGTAATATCGCACCCGGCGTATTCCGTAAGGAGTTTGCTTTTGAAAAGTGGATTGATTTCGACCAGGAGCTGTTTGATAAGATTTATAACGATGACAGCCAGGAACGTGAATTCGCTCATAAGATATACGGGTACGACAACAACCCGAAAGCCAACGAAATTGCCAACACACAATATAAAGGCTGCCGGCGTAAAAGGACGTGGTATTGAAGTTGCAACCTTTCCAGCAATTCGAGCAACCTGCGGAGAAATCCATCATCATCACCAATCCTCCCTACGGTGAGCGTATCTCTACCAACGACCTGCTGGGCTTATACTCCATGATTGGCGAGCGGCTGAAACACGCGTTTACGGGCAACACCGCATGGATTCTTTCTTACCGGGAAGAGTGCTTCGACCAAATCGGGCTAAAAGCCACCTCCAAGATACCTTTATTCAATGGTGCGCTGGAATGCGAATTCCGCCAGTACGAAATCTTCGATGGAAAGTACAAGGAATTCCGTGCCGAAGGCGAGGAGTTGAGCAAGGAGCGCAAAGAATTTCGTCCGGCTTCTGGGGGAACGGAAAGAGTTCAAACCCGGAGAAAGACGCGAATTCCGTCCCCGATTCAGTGGAGAGAGACGTGAATTCGGTAGCGAAAGACGCGAGTTCAACGGCGAACGCAGACCAAGAGAATTCAAGGACGGCGAAAAGCGCGAATTCCGTCCGCGTGAAAGAAGAGAGTTCAAGGATGGGGAAAGACGGGAGTTCAGACCGAGGGAAAGACGTGAATTCGGTGGAGAACGCAGAACAAGGTCGGGTGAGTCTTACCCGGAAAGCAAAAGAAGAGAGGCGGGAAAGAAGGAAGAAGAATAACACGAACAATGACAAGGAGAATGAATGCAAAGAAAATAAGTAAGAGCATTCTTGCACTGCTGATAACAGTACCTGCTCTGCTTGCAACAAACGCTATGGCACAAGAACTGAAAAAGCCGACCCTGGAAGATCTGATTCCCGGAGGTGAGACCTACCACAAACCGGAAAACAAATCGTACCAGTGGTGGGGCGATGCCGCTTGTCTGGAACTTGGCATCGACAATATAGAAGGTACATGGGCTGTCAAAGGATTAGGTGCCAAGCCCGGAGAGAAATTCACTGCCATCACATTGGAAGAAGCCAACGCGCTGCTGGAAGAAAAAGGACTTGGAAAACTGCGTCACTTTCATGCTGCAAAGGCTGTCAACGTACCCCGAGGCGTCAATCTGGGTATTCAAGTCCAAATAGACCCACTCCTGCTGCTGAACACCGGCAAGTACCGTGCCCTCGTCGACTGGAAGAAGAAAAAAGTCATCTGGAGCCAGCCTTGCCCCGCCCAAGCCGCAAATGAGGATTGGAACGAGGTAAGCCGCCATTTGGCTTATACTATCGGCAATAATCTCTATGTGATGACCGGTGACGGGCAAACCCTGAAAGTCACCAACGAACCGGAAGGTATCGTCTGCGGACAAAGTGTGCACCGCAATGAATTCGGCATTTCAAAAGGCACTTTCTGGAATCCTGCCGGGGACCTGCTGGCCTTTTATCGAATGAACGAAAGCATGGTCACCCCCTATCCATTGGTTGACATCACGACAAGAATAGCACTGGTGGATAAAATACGCTACCCCATGGCCGGCATGCTCAGCCATCAGGTAAAGGTAGGTATCTACAATCCGGCTACTCAAAAGACCATCTATCTGGACATGGGCGACCCAAAAGACCGCTACTTCACCAACATCACCTGGGCACCGGATGGCAAAAGCCTCTATCTGATAGAGCTAAACCGAGACCAAAACCACTCCAAACTGTGCCGGTACGATGCTGAAAGCGGAAAGCTGCAACAAGTGCTCATCGAAGAGAGACATCCCAAATATGTGGAGCCGCAATCTCCCATTCTATTCCTGCCATGGGACAGCCACAAGTTCATCTATCAAAGCCAGCGTGACGGCTTCAACCATCTGTACCTATACAATACGGAAGGGGAACTGCTGAAGCAACTCACCTCCGGCCCCTGGCTTGTACAAGACATCGTAGGTTTTAACCGGAACACGAAAGAGCTCATCATCAAGAGTACGGAAATCTCTCCTTTGCAGAGCAACCTTTACGCTGTCAACCTGAAGAATGGCAAACGCAGCTTGATAGGAGACCCAACCGGCATGCACTCGGCACAAATCTCCGGTTTCATGGGAACTTACCTCATCGACAATGCCTCTTCGCCCACTTGCCCCCGTATCATAAAACTGATGTCCACCAACCCGAAAAAACAACGGGAACACACACTGCTGACAGCCAAGAACCCCTACGAAGGCTTTGAAATGCCCAGCATAGAAGTAGGCACCATCAAAGCCGCCGACGGCAAGACAGACTTGTACTACCGCCTGATAAAGCCTGCCGACTTCGACCCGGCAAAGAAGTATCCCGCCATCGTCTACGTATACGGCGGCCCGCACGCCCAGATGATAACGAACGGCTGGATGAACGATGCCCGCGGCTGGGACATCTACATGGCAAACAAAGGCTACATCATGTTCAGCCTCGACAACCGTGGCAGCAGCAACCGTGGACTGGAGTTTGAAAACGCCACCTTCCGCCAGCTGGGCATCGAAGAGGGCAAAGACCAGGTGAAGGGCGTAGAATTCCTGAAAAGCCAGCCTTATGTGGACGGAGAGCGTATCGGCGTGCACGGCTGGAGTTTCGGAGGACACATGACTACGGCGCTGATGCTGCGCTATCCCGAAATTTTCAAGGTAGGCGTTGCCGGCGGACCGGTTATCGACTGGGGATACTACGAGATAATGTACGGTGAGCGCTATATGGACACTCCGCAAGCGAACCCGGAAGGCTACAAGCAGACAAATCTGAAAAACCTTGCCGGTAACTTGAAAGGACATCTGCTCATTATACACGATGACCACGACGACACCTGCGTGCCCCAGCATACGCTTTCTTTCATGAAGGCATGCGTGGATGCCCGTACCTATCCCGATTTGTTTATCTATCCCACGCACAAGCACAACGTCCTGGGACGCGACCGTGTGCATCTGCACGAGAAGATAACAAGATATTTTGAAGAATATCTTTAATGTACAATGTACAATATACAATGTACAATTTGCTATGCAGTGCGGGCGTGCAAATAGGGAGTAGATGGTAGAAGAAAGAAGAGAATAAAAGAGAGAATAAATCATTAAGTATAACAATCTGTACAACTTACCTGATGCCCCACAGCACAGACAAATTGTACATTGTAAATTGTAAATGAACCCATGAAAGTATTATTATTAGGCTCCGGTGGCCGCGAACACGCTCTGGCATGGAAGATTGCCCAAAGCCCGAAAGTAGAGAAACTATATATTGCGCCCGGCAATGCAGGTACAAGCGAAGCAGGCGAGAATGTGAACCTGAAGGCGACAGACTTTCCCGCACTCAAGGCCTTTGCCCTTGAGAAAGAAATCGACATGATTGTTGTGGGTCCCGAAGACCCGTTGGTACAAGGCATCTTCGACAGCTTCAAGGAAGACCCTGCCACCTGCCATATCGACATCATCGGCCCCACCGCCAAAGGTGCTACACTGGAAGGTAGCAAGGAATTTGCCAAAGGCTTCATGATGCGCCACAACATCCCCACTGCCCGCTACAAGAGCATCACCGCCGACAACTTGCAGGAGGGACTCGACTTCCTCGCTTCCCTCGAAGCGCCTTACGTACTGAAGGCCGACGGACTGTGTGCAGGCAAGGGCGTGCTGATTCTCCCCACACTGGAAGAAGCTCAGAAAGAGCTGAAGGAAATGCTGGACGGCATGTTCGGCGATGCCAGCGCCACGGTAGTCATTGAAGAGTTCCTCAGCGGCATCGAATGTTCCGTATTCGTGATGACAGACGGCCGCCACTATAAGGTATTGCCCGTAGCCAAAGATTACAAGCGTATCGGCGAAGGCGACAAAGGCCTCAACACCGGCGGTATGGGCAGCGTTACTCCCGTACCTTTTGCCGACGAAACATTTATGGAAAAAGTACGCACCCGCATCATCGAACCTACCGTAAACGGTCTGCTGGAAGAAGAAATCGGCTACCAAGGCTTCATCTTCCTGGGACTTATCAACGTGAAGGGCGAACCGATGGTAATTGAATACAACGTCCGCATGGGCGACCCCGAAACCGAAAGTGTAATGCTGCGTATCAAGAGCGACCTGGTAGACCTACTCGAAGGCGTTGCCCAGGGCGACCTCGACCAGCGTACACTGGAATTCGACCCACGCACAGCCGCTTGCGTCATGCTGGTAAGCGGAGGATATCCGGAAGCCTACGAAAAGGGCAAGGTGATGACCGGATTCGAGAAGGCTGCCGAAACGGACAGCATCCTCTTCCATGCCGGAACAGCCACCAAAGACGGACAGACCGTAACTGCCGGTGGCCGTGTCATCGCCGTCTGCTCCTATGGTGAAACAAAGGAAGAAGCCTTGCAGAAGAGCTACTGCGTGGCCGACATGATAAACTTCGAGAAGAAATATTTCCGTCGCGACATCGGATTTGACTTATAAATGAGAACGAAGAGATTCCAGAACCGGATAACGGCAGGGCGGTTCACACTACCCACCGCTATCCTGATTTCAGTATCCTGCTGGATACTGACCGCTGTTCTGTTGCCCGAAACGGAGACACAGCAAAGCGGATATTCCCTTTGGGAAACATTCTGCGACTTCTGCATCCCCACCTGGGCAAACCGTCTCTTCAGCTTTATTCTGTATGCCGTCATCGGGTACTTCCTAATACAGCTCAACAATACGTTCGCCATCATCCGGATGCGGGCATCGGTACAGACTTCTGTCTACTTCCTGCTGATATCCGTCTGCCCCAGCCTGCACATGCTGTATGCGGGAGACTTGGCAGCCGCCTCCTTCCTGGTGGCACTGTTTTTCCTCTTCAAGAGCTACCAGCAGGCACGGCCCACAGGCAGTCTCTTCCACGCCTTTGTCTTCATCGGACTGGGCAGCCTGCTTTTTCCGCAGCTCATGCTGTTTGTCCCCATCTTCTGGATAGGTGCCTACAACTTCCAGTCTCTCCAACCCAAAAGTTTCTTCGCTTCCTTGGTAGGATGGAGCGTACCCTACTGGCTGTTGCTGGGACACGCCCTCTACTACGGGCAAATGGAACTCTTCTGCCAGCCCTTCCGCGAGCTGGTGACCTTCGCTCCCACCCGGTTCGACTATCAGCCGTGGGAACTCGCCACCCTCGGGTATCTCCTTGTTCTGTTCATCGTCAGCGCGGCACACTGTCTCATTGCCGGCTATGAAGACAAGATACGCACCCGAAGCTATCTACACTTCCTCATCCTGCTGAATTTCTGCATCTTTGTCTATATCGGACTGCAACCGGTATTGAGTGTCCACTTGATGTCCTTCCTGCTCATCGGTGTCAGCATCCTGGCGGGACACTTGTTTGTACTGACAAATAGCCGCAGTTCCAATATATTCTTCATTTGTGCATTTATCGGATTATTCATTCTATTAGGATTCAACATATGGACGCTTTTGTAGATACACTCGTACAGCTGCTGATTGACTGGGGATATGTCGGTCTGTTCATCTCTGCCCTATTGGCAGGAAGCATCATTCCGTTCAGTTCCGAGATAGTGATGGTAGCACTGGTCAAGGTCGGTCTGAGCCCGGCACTGTGCGTACTCTCCGCCACCTTGGGAAATACGCTGGGAGGCATGACGTGCTACTACATGGGACGTCTGGGACGTATAGACTGGATTGAGAAATATTTCAAGGTAAAAAGGGAAAAGATAGAACGGATGCAGCATTTCCTCCAAGGGAAAGGGGCACTGATGGCTTTCTTCGCCTTTCTGCCTTTTGTGGAGAGGCCATAGCCATTGCACTGGGCTTCATGCGCAGTAATCTGATGCTGACCACCACGTCCATGTTTGCAGGGAAACTGGTGCGCTACATAGCTATGCTGTGGGCACTGCAAGGAGCCATTTCGATGATGAATTATTGACATGTAGTGAGTTTGAGCAATAGATGTATAGATACAACGCGTTGGATGTATAGATGCAACGTGCTGGATGTATAGATGCAGCACGCTGGATATATAGGCGCAACAACACGCTGAATCACAGAGAATTAAACTAAATAAAAACATTCAACAAAAGCAGAAGTGATGCAACGAATCATAGGAAGACGGAAGACGGAAGTGCGACACTGTTTGTACCGGAACTGAATGAACATTATCATTCGGTAAAGGGGGCACGTACAGAATCACAGCACATCTTCATCGACATGGGACTGAAAGCATCCGCTACTGCCCGCCCGCATATCCTTGAAATCGGTTTCGGCACCGGGCTGAATGCCCTGCTTACACTGGAAACTGCCGAAAAGGAAAAAGAGACCTGTGCACTATACCGGTATCGAACTCTATCCGCTTGCATGGCCGGAGGTGGATGCGCTAAAATATAGCGACAATCCTCTGTTCGAGGAACTGCATCGGGCTGCGTGGGAAGAAGAAGTTGCCATAACTCCTTATTTCACACTGAGAAAAGTGCGGGCAGATATCGAAACAATAAGCATCGACAGTTTGTTAATGATTAATAAATCTCCGTTCGACGTTGTCTACTTCGATGCTTTTGCACCCGAAAAGCAACCGGGAATGTGGGAGGAAAAAGTCTTCCGGAATATCCATGCCGCCATGAGCACTGATGGCGTGCTGACCACCTACTGCGCCAAAGGAGTAGTACGCCGCATGCTGCAAGCCGTAGGATTCAAGGTAGAGCGTCTCCCAGGTCCCCCCGGAGGGAAACGGGAGATACTGAGGGGAAGGAAAGAGGAAGTGATAAATGGATAAGGAATAGTTGATAATGAATAGTTGATGCCCCCTGCCACAGCGCAGCCAAATTGTAAATTGTAAATAGTAAATTGTAAATGAAAAAGTTTTGTTTTTTACTCCTCATAGCCACCTTGCTCTTCTCGTGCAAGCAAGGAGGCCAACAGAACAAGAAGAATGACGATAAACCCGTGATTACCGTCACCATCGAGCCGCTGCGGTATTTCACCGAAGCCATTGCCGGCGATGAATTCACCGTCGTCAGCATGGTGCCCAAAGGTTCAAGTCCGGAAACCTACGACCCCACGCCCCAGCAGCTTGTCGACCTTGCCCAAAGCAAGGCCTATTTCCGCATCGGCTACATCGGTTTCGAGCAGACATGGACGGAAAAACTGACAGACAATGCTCCCCACCTGCAATTCTTCGATATGTCCGAGAATGTGGAACTTATTCTGGACGATACCCATGCACATCATCATAAAGACGGGCATGTACACGAAGGCCATACGCACGCCGGTGGTGTGGAACCCCACATCTGGAATTCCACCATCAACGCCCAAATCATTGCCGGAAACATTCTGAATGCACTCTGCGCCATAGACAAAGCCAATGAAAACGCCTACATGGAACGTTACAACGCACTCATCCGGCGGATAGAGCATACAGACAGCCTCATCTGCCAGATGCTTTCCAGCCCGAATGCCGACCGTGCCTTCATGATTTATCATCCGGCACTTTCCTACTTTGCCCGCGACTACAACCTGCACCAGATTCCTATCGAAGCCGGTGGAAAGGAACCCTCTCCCACCCATCTGAAGAACCTGATAAACTCCTGCAAGAAGGAGAAGGTACGCGTCATCTTTGTACAGCCGGAATTCGACCGCCGCAATGCCGACCTTATCGCCCAGCAGACCGGAACCCGGGTGGTGGCTATCAATCCCCTCTCATACGACTGGGAGGAGGAGATGATGAATACGGCCAGAGCGCTTGTA